>Ga0076305_101_pt1 | contig 53955 bp, 48 predicted proteins | sample RifGroC1_FD_67794 | JGI IMG/M metagenome (GOLD analysis project Ga0076305, IMG submission 67794) | candidate division CPR2 bacterium GW2011_GWC1_39_9
TTCCAACCAAACCTTTTTGGTTATTTTTATTCATAGATCAATTATAGCAGACGCACAGGAATCAGGAATCAGGAATCAGGAATCAGGAATCAGGAATCAGGAATCAGGAATCAGGAATCAGGAATCAGGAATCAGTTAATTATGATTTGAGAAATATATTTGTTAAATTTCACTAAACAAAAATAGCCAGGAGCCATAAGCTAAAGACTATTTGTAAAAATCCTTGATTTTTCTTTGGCTTGCCATTTGAAGCCTAATCGTAACATTGCTTATAAAACAAACTGCTATTCGACACTAAAACTTTGGAAGGACAATTTTCGCCTCACGGCGTAAAATGGTAGCCGCGATGAGCCACTATTTGAACCAGAAAGAGCAGTTAGAAGGATTGATGGAGTACTTTTTGAAGCTTTAACGCATCAAAAAAGGGCCCCAAGGCCCTTTTTTAACTATTAAACTTAAAAGTATTTAATATCTGATCTCCAACAGCATCACTCGCATTAATATAAAGGATTCCTAAAAGATAATTTTTGCCGCCATGAGAAATTAAATAATGCGTCTGCGCAGGACTTTGTATAGAGGCGCCTCTATTGGCTTTTTTGGCGCTAAATCCAGCTATAGTCGTATTTGTTATGTCCGTACCATATCCAACAGATGCAAAAGTGCTAGCATCACCATAGAATTGTGCAATATCTACCCAATAATCACCGTCTGCTCCCGTGTTACTGGTTCTTCTTAGAATAACGCTTTCCGTATTGATGCCTTTATTTGCCTCTTCAGCTGACCAACTGCTAGGATACTTGATTGAATATCCTCCTAAAATTGTTCCCGAGTAAGTCTTCCAATTTGCAGTTATATCGGTTGTAGTTGTTGGTGTAGTCGTAGGAATTGTCGTTGTAGTCGGTGTTGGGGTCGTTGTAGCTTTCTTTCTTAAAGTATCAACCTGATTCTGAAGACTTGTGATTTTACTATCACTGTTCTTTACCTTCTGATCCATGACGTACCAAGTGCCACCTACACCAAAACCGACAACTAAAATAATTAAGATAATCCAAATCCAAACGGGTGTCCCATTTTTAATGCTGTTTTGCTCTTCCATGAAGCTCCTAAATTTAATATTACATTCGTAGTATAGCAATTTAAGCAATCCCTTAACAAGAGGAAAAACGAGCTCAAAGTTCAAATCCTCTCCCTGGTTTTCATTTTTGGGTATCAAAAAATGCCTTTGGTAAGGCATTTTCCAAATTTTTCCATATGGTAGCGGGGGCAGGACTCGAACCTGCGACCTTCGGGTTATGAGCCCGACGAGCTGCCACTGCTCCACCCCGCGTCAAATTATTATTTAACAGATTCCTGCCTTCGCTCCTCGAGTCTGGTTCCACTGAGGTCATCACTCCAAGTAAGCAACCTCGCCATTCGGTCTTTAAGCTCATGGTCGAAAGAGAGTCGATGACAGGAATTACATGTATACAAGATTAAATTGTACACCTTTTTTAATTTCTTTCAAGTCTATTTGTTAGAAACAGCCACCATTTTTCCGAATTCGATTTCTCCTTTGTTTCTACCCCGGCAACTTCTGCCGGCCTATTGTCCGGGGTAATAACAATTACGGTTTCCCCTGGCTTTTGCTTATTTAGTTTTTCTCTGGCAACTTTTTCTTTATACTCTTCAGTCTTAAAATATTCTATATCAATTTTTAGCTTTTGATTTTTTTTGTCCATTGCTTCAACTTGTTTTTCTAAAGCCGCTAAATCTCTATCAAATTTATAATTCGTATACATCTTTTGTCCGACCAAAAAAGCCTCGTAAAACATAATTAGTATGGCGGCAACAAGCCATAGTGGCATTTTTTTTCTCAAATTAACACTATTTGACATAAATTTATTATAGCAGATATTAGCAATCCTTTACTTTTTTATTTTTTTTTGTATATTATTGATACCGAACATTCACAATTGAGGGGGGAGCTTTTTGGAAAAACGGTATTTTTGCGAGAAATGCAACGAGGAGACATTTGTAAAACCCAAAAAAAACAACAAGCGCAAAACCAAACACCATTTAGCTTTTCGACAAAATATTTTAAAGAAAAAAATCAAACCCAATCTTCAGAATGTCGATAAAAAATATTTAGACATTCTAACTCCGGTTAATTTTCTTATGTGCGAAGATTGCCATTTTGCATTTCATAGACAGCACAAAGCATTAAAATGCGATGAGGAACTCGTCCTAAATGGAAACAACCCTTGCAATAACTGTGAAGACGCGCTTTTTTGTTTTCATAATTACGTAAAAAGAGCCGTAAAAAGAGAAATTGAAACCGGAAAAATTACGGAATTCGTTGAGGATGAAAATGGCAAAACCAGACTACCAAAAGAAAAGGAATTATTTGAAACTTATGTTTATCTAATTCAGGAAGTTTGCGCCGAAATATACCTTGAATTTAAATTAAAAGGCATTCATAAAAAGAAATTTCACGACGCGGAAATACGTAATTTACTTGAAGGTTTACTTAAAACAAGAAAGGCTTTGGTCAAAAATAATGCCCAGCAAGGCAATTAGATCAGAATCATCTAATTGCCTTTTTTTATACTACTTATAAGCCGGACTGACTATCTTCTAGAGGTTATATGAATAAACTGGTATCGGCGTTTTCGGCTTCGCCAAGGAAAGTGGCAACTCCGCCCAACTTAACGCCCTCAATAAGTTCTTCCGCCTTAATACCCATAATATCCATGGATGTGGTGCAAGCAATTAGTTCTACGCCGGCAGATCTGGCCTGGAAAATTAGTTCCTCCAATGTACTGATATGTTTCTTTTTCATTATCATTCGAATAAAACCGGTCCCTGCACCAAACATATTATACTGAGATAATTTTAGTTTTCGGCTGCCCCTAGGCATCATGAAAGCAAAGGCTTTGGAAATTAAATCTTTTTTAACATGAACCGGCCCATCTTTTCTTAGAACGTTTAGACCCCAGAAAGTGAAAAACATAGTCATTTTTCGACCCATGGCAGCGGCGCCGTTGGCAATAATAAAGGCTGCAATAATTTTATCTATGTCATCGGAAAATACCACGATGGTTTTTCCATGAGGACATTCTTTATCAATAGTCCTGGTATGATCATCTTTTCCTTTTCTAATTTTGGCAACAACTACTCCGTCTTTATTATCGACAGACAGCAATTCATTCCCGGTTCGATCACACCAAACACGAATATCGCTGGCAAAACTCTGATCGGTTGCCTTAACATCCATCACCTGACCCTCTTTTAGTTTGGTTATTCGGGTATAAACCTCTTTTATCGGTCCCGGACACATTAAACCGCAGGCATCAATTTTAACCGTTACTTTTTCCATATTGGGCTCGCTTTCGTTATTTTCCAAAGTGGATCCTGCATTCGTGTTGATATTTTCACTTTTTTCTGCAAACGAACCCAATCCCGTTAAATATTCGTAGCTTTTATAACCGCCCTCCAAATTGTAACAATCATAACTATTTTGCGATAAAATCCGGCAAGCGGTATAAGATCTTAGGCCGGTAGCGCAGTAAGCGTAAACCTTTTTCTTTTTGGGCAGCTTGTCCAAACTATTTCTTAAATCATCGACCGGCATATTTACGGCATTATCAATTGAACCCAACTTAAACTCTTCTTTTGTACGGACGTCGAGAAGAATTGAATTTGTATAGTCGATTTTTGATAAGTCATCAAAGCTAAAATTTTTTACCAGTTTGTTTTTTACGTTTAGCGCCATATAAGCCACCAAATTAACCGGATCTTTGGCGGAAGAATAAGGAGGGGAGTAACAAAAATCAGTTTTAGAAAGACCCGAAAGATTCATTCCGGATCTTATGGCAGCAGCAATAATATCAATACGCTTGTCGACTCCCTCGTAACCGACACCCTGACCCCCCAATATTTCACCGGACGAGGAAAATATTAGCTTTAAGGTTAAAGGCATGGCGCCAGGATAGTAGCCGGCATGGGAAGAACCATGCAAAATTACTGACTTGAAATTTTTTTTTAACATTTTTAAATTTACTTCTGTTAGTCCGGTTGAGGCAACTGTTAAATCAAAAACCTTTAGCACGCCGGACCCTTGGCCGCCTTCATACCTTTCCCTTAAACCGCAAATATTGCCGGCCGCAATCCGACCCTGTTTATTTGCCGGGCCGGCCAAAGGAAGAACAATTGAATTCCCGCCTACAAAATGTTTAAATTCTATGGCATCGCCAATGGCATAAATATCGGGTTTGGAGGTCTGAAGAAAACTGTTCACCAGAATACCTCCTTTATTACCAATTTTTATACCCGCTTTTTTGGCCAAGAGAACTTCCGGCACCACCCCAATTCCTAAAATTATTAGGTCTGCCTCAATCTGTCTCCCGTCGGAAGTTAAAATGATTGACTCATTTTTTTGATGCTCGATAGCTGTAATTTGGGTTTCTAAAGATAAATTAACCCCTTTTTGCCTAAGTTCGTCATGAACAATTGCCGCCATATCTTTATCCAAAAACGATAGGATATGGCTAGAAAGTTCGATAATTGTGACATCCGTACCCTCTTTTTTTAAATTTTCGGCCATTTCCACGCCTATTGCGCCACCACCAACGATAACTATTTTTTTGGGGTCTTTGCTATCAATAAATTTTTTAACCGCATCCATATCTGCTAAATTCCTGAGGGCTAACACCCTAAAATGCTCTATGCCCGGTATTCTTGGGCGAAAAGGCTTGGCTCCGGGAGAAAGGATAAGACTATCATATTTTTCTTTATATTTTTTTCCAGTTCGTGTATCGACTACAATAACCTGTTTTGTTTTCGGATAAATATCAATGACTTCGTTTTCGGTTCTAACGTCAATGTTGTATCGCTTTTTAAAAAGTTGAGGCGTGGCAACTAAAAGACGGCCTCTATCCTCAATTTTACCTCCGATATAATAAGGCATGCCGCAATTGGCATAAGAAATATTCTTGCCTTTTTCAAAAACAATAATTTCCGCCTTTTCATTCAAGCGCCGTAGTCTAGCCGCCGCCGTTGCTCCGCCGGCCACCCCGCCCACAATGATAATTTTTAATTTCTTTTGTGCCATCATATTCCAATAATTATTACTAAGCAATTTTTAATCTTTTAAAACACATAACTCTTTCCGGCAATATTTTTTACCCGTTCTCTTATGAAGCCTTTCTTTCTTATATCCATATTCCGAACCAAATACAAATAGGTTGAGGCGGAAAATGCTTGCGATCCGCAGCCCCAACTATCCAAACTTTTAGCCGAACTAATTTCGCCTGCATGGCCGATTAAGTTGTGATAAAGAATTTCTTCGGTAGATGCCTCGAGGATTTTGCCAATAAAGCGGCCGTATTTTCGATGATTTACATTCCACAAAACCAAGGCGGCAATATTATTGACCATAAACCAGCTATCGCCGTTATGATAGCTTTGGTTCGATTCACCGGAGGAGATGTCCTTGTAAAATGGGCTTCCTTTTTCTACCGAAGCAAGACCTCCCCACGAAAGCCATAATTTGGGCAGAACTTTGTCAAAACATTTTTCCCATTCTTTATTGGTTAGAATTTCCGGTGCAAAAAAGGCAGCCAAAAATATATTAGGCCTTGCCGTATCATCGGAAAGAATATCTGTAATGCCAACCTTTTCATTTAGGAAGTAAAGGCGGATATTCTTTAAAAGCTGGCTTCTTTTTTTATCATACTTGACGTCGCCGGTTAAAAAGTAAGCAAGCTCTAATATTTTGGAATAAAGGGTCTGTATTTCGATCGGATAACCCTCCCTGCCTATTGTGTCCATCCAAGACTCGTTATAACCGGAATAGATAAACCCTAAACTGTTTTCCTGCTTTTCCAATTCTTCCAAAGCTTTTAATATCTTACCGGCCAAGTGAATTTTATCGTCTAAGGATAGTTTGAATTCGGCGTGAAGAATTGCCCAGCAAAGGGTGCCCAGGGCATCGGAAGAACAATGCGCAGAACCGATTATAACAGGAATTTTACCGCCCGGCCAATCGGCCCTTAAGTAGCGTTTTAGGATTTTTTTGGCTTTTGCTTCTTCTAAAGCCGGCAGCGATAAGAGTTCGTCTCGACTCCACGGATGCACAAACCAGGGGAAGCCGGCCATTAGACCATCCGGACGCAGTAAGTCTTCCAAATTTCTACGGGCGCAATATCTCGCGGTCTCCAAGGCAGACTTATCTGTCAACTTGGTTTGTCTCTTGTTTTCCTTGTCCTTTTTTACAAAGCCGATTTTAGAAACCGTTAGAAATTCATTAGCCTTATTTATGGCTTCGCTTTCTGTTAAAGCTGCCGAAATAATCACTTTTTCGGTTTCCGCTTCGCCTAGTAAAAATTCATACAAACTATAGGGCGCGGAATTTCTTTGAGCATCTCTGGCATAAACTTTTTTTGACCATTCTTTTAGAAGTTTCAAATTGCCGGCAATAATTGCCACAAAAATAGGCTCGGCAGTATTATCGGTATATTTAACAAGCGTCATTCCCTCTTTTTCGGTTATTTCGAAGTTGCGCCCGAAATCCGGTGAATCAAATATGCCTCTTGTGTCTAAAAATAATTTGATCTTTTGCTTTTCGGTGGCCTCCCAAATTACTACCGACGATTCCTTATCAAGTGAAAAACTTTCCGAGAAATTATGGTATTTTCTGCCCACCGTCGAAAACAAATGATTGACGGACATTTCCAAGGGCTTTAAATTGCCGCTAATTTCTATGCCGGCCAGGATCTTAATATAACCCTTCGCCGTCCGCATAAAAAAGCCTTCGTACCTGCTGGATGTTTCCGGGTAAAAAGATATAAAATCTTTCTTATTATTTACCATCAAAAATGCCTGACTAGCGTTAACCATTTTTGACACGGGCTGTTTAGTATAATGATGCGTTATTTTCATGCTTCACCTCTATATATTTTAGCTGATTGCTCGGGTGTATTGGTAACAAAGTAGTATCCTTCCCTTATTTTTAGGTTGCCGTAGTAACGTTCGTTGTAATAAGGAAAGATCTCGATATGAAAATGGAAATTTTCGCCTTCGGGGCCGATGTTAAAAATTACACTATAATCATCACAAATCCGATTAACTGCCTCTAATGAGCCTTTAAAGATTTCCGCCAAAGCCAGCATGTCTCTATCACTTAAATCGTTTAGATTTCTAAGATGCTTTTTGGGGGCAATCCAGAGTTCATGAGTTTGCTCTGGAGCCCAAGGGCAAAAAGCCAAAAACGAATTATTTTCCAATACTTTTCTGGGAGAATTCTCTTCTTGGCTGACAATATGACAATAAACACAACTGCCATGGGAACTTTGGTGAATTTTTTCCTTTATTTTAGGTGGGGTTTTTGCAAAAGCAACTAGCTGGAAATGAGAGTGGCGGTCTGTAGCACCGGACCAAAAACCGCAATTTTGAAAAACGCTTACATATTCGACTCTATCTTTTCCCCGAACCTCTTTAACCCTTTCTTTTATAACGCCCAGTAAAATCTTTAACTCACCAATTTCTAACTGATGGGTGCGCTGAAAATGATTTGGCGTATCAACAATAATTTCTTCGTAACTTTCGGTTTTTTCGTGCTTCCATGGACTTTTCGGTTCCTCTTTTACCTCCGCCGTTAAGGGATTTGGATTTGGAAATACTCTAACTTGCCAATGAGAGCCTTTTGTAATTCGGGTGATTTCGACCGGATTTAATTTTTCGCTTCCAAGGCAAAAAGGACAAGATTCGTAGTCGCCGCTTTGAGATGAAAGAACTTCTTCCAGCTTTTGTTTGTCTTTTTTGGTGACAAACGTGTAATAATCTCTAAAGTAATCTTTTCTCATGCTTTCACCTTAATTTTCGTATTCTTAATTGCTAATTCATGAGCATCAAAATAATTACGAACCAAAACCTTCCAATCAAAATTTCGCGCCAATTGATTTGAATGAATCCTGGAAATCATACGCTCATCCTTATTAAAATTGGAATATTTGTACATGATGCCGGACAAATCTTTGGCCTCTTTTGAGTAGTTAAATTTAGTCCTGGGCAAAACATAAATTCCCGGAAATTTTTTCCGGCTGCCAAGCTTGTCCACCGCCAAACCAAAACCCGAAAGGTCGGTAGTTACGTTGGCAACAGACATAGCACCCGCTTCAAGCGGCGTATACCCCCAGGGCTCGTAGGCAGAAGGGAAAACGCCTAAATGACAGCCCGCCATAAAGTCGTAAATATTAATATTTAAAAGTCCATCCGTGCCGTCTAAGTACACCGGCAACAAAACTACCTTCACCCTATCTTCCGGTAAATTAAGAAGTTTTTGATCGGCAAATTTACTGAGGATTTGGTCGTTTTCAAATTGCAGATTATGACTGCAAACCGGCGGATTGCCCCGTCTTTTAAAGGCTTTTAGTTTATAATTTGTCTTTTCCCTAAGGTCTTTTTTAAAAATCGATTGACCGGAAATTTCGAACTCTCCGGCCGCCGCCCGAAGCAATCTGCCGTACACATCTGGCATCTCTGAGTCTAAAAGCTGCTTTATATTTGCATAAATTCCTTTTGACTGAACAAGGTCTGGCTTAATGCCTTTAGTTCCGCCGGGAACTGCGAAAAAAGCAACAATCGTTTTGTCATGATTTTCGCTTTTTAGTTTTCTATTTAAGATACCTAATGCGTCAATAAAAAGATCCATTCCTTTTGCCCTAACCTCATACCTTCCGCATAGAAAATAGATAAGAGTTTTATCCAAGTTGAAAGTTTGGTACGGGAAGAAATAGCACATTAAGAATTCTTTGAGGATTTTTTTGTACTCGATATGCCTAAAGGTTGCTTCTTCGGTATTAGGAAATTTTTCGAAATTCAAGCCGTTGGGCAGCACAATTTCCGGCTTTCGTCCATAAAAATGCTCCATTTCCATGGCTGTAATATTGGAAACGGTTGTAGCAACCGTACAATTTAAAGTAATAGCCTTCTCCATGGAATGCTTGGGCACAATGCCTAGCTGAGCAGCCATTTGATCTGCGTCTATAGCCTTAATATTCTTATAAAAATCAATTCCGTTGTAGGTCATCGACCGTCCAAGAAAAGTGGCATGGGTCGTAAAAATGGTGGAGACGCCGCTGGCCATTTTTTCTAAGTAAAGGATGGCCGCTCCGGCCATCCATTCGTGACATTGCAAAAGTATTTTGGAACTTGTCAGTTCTTTCTTTACAGCGGCAATAAGCTTGCCAACCGCCCAAGACCAAGCTACCGGCTCATCAAAATCGAAACCGGCACCCAAAGAATCCACATGGTACCAATCCCAAAGTTCGGACTTGGTTTTATTTATATAAGCCATTTCGCCGGTAAATTCTATTAGGATAGCTTGGGGATTAGCATCAATAAGCCAATGACCAAAATGAAGCTTGATACCTGTCCCTGCCAGTTCCTTCTCAACTTTCTCCAAAATTGCCGGCACCTCACCTTCTTCAAATTGATTTTCGGAAATTCCAACCAAATATGGTCCAACTAAAAAATAACCGTCGCCGTACTGAGCTTTTATAAGCTCGGCTTTAGACTCAAGAACAGTATGAATTCCGCCTACCTTATTGCATACTTCCCATGAAGCCTCAAAAACATACGGCTCACCAACCTTCATTTCACCCTCCATGCACTTATGTGCACAATTTAATTTTTTTTCTTCTTTCTATTCAAAAATTTTAAATCCTAAGCACAAAATTCTAAACAAATCCAAATACCAAATGTTCTAAACTTAAAACTTTTTTATTTAAAAAATTTGAATTTTGATATTGTTTAGTATTTCTGATTTTGAATTTAGTATTTAACATATTATATTCCCGCTCCCTGCACTTCTTCCATTACTTTACCAAGACCACCGGAAACTTTTGCTTCCGCCTCTTCTAATTTCTCTTCCAACCGATGAATTAAGTCTACAAGTATATTGGAAAAATAGATATAAGCGTCATGGGGACGATCATACGCGTTAAAGTATTTATGAACGTCGCCGTCATTAAACCACTTGGTGCACATGTAATAAAAGTTGTCTGACGTTTGAAGCTTTCGCCAGTCTTCAAGTAGCTTACTATCTTTTGTTTTTTTGATTTTTTCTTCCAAAGAATAGAGCGAATGAAGAGACGACTGCTGCATAGCATTGCCCGTCCAGGCTGACAAATCTCTTTCCGTATCCGCCCAAGAAACCGGACTTGGCATCGAAACAACGTCTGTCGCCGGGTAACGCTCGGCCTCCTGACCAACCGTCACAAAATCCATATCCGGATGCTTCAAAATTTGTTCCGGTACTTTCTCTAGGAAATCAAATATTCCGGTATCTTCCCATTGATGTTCGCCCAAAGTCTCGTAGTCCATAAATAAATTCACTACTTGCCCGTTGCCATTAACCGCATGGATCCAATTGGCAAATTTCTCAGACGTAAGTGGCCATTCTTCCCATGCCTTATTAGAAAACCGAAAAGCAATGTCGTCTGATAGCTTGTAGTTTTTAAGAAGCAGCTTTAAATGACTGTCTTTTGTCTCGTAAACAAAATTGGGACTTCGCCAATCTAAAATCTTATCCCATCCTTCCGCGAGGATCGCTTTAAAGCCAAATTTGGAAACTAGCTTTGCCAAATAGTCATAATAAACCAATTCCGTATTTCTAAATACTTTTGGCGTTTGCCCAAAAAGCTCCTGAATAGTTAGAATATGCTTTTCAACCTGGTCGTAAAACTCGTTTTCCGAGAATAGGGACGTCAGTGAATGATAGTAGGTCTCGGCCAAAAATTCCACCTGGCCGGTTGAGGCTAACTTTTGAAAACTTTCAATTAAATCCGGCCGCCACATTTTGGCTTGATCAAGAAAAGTTCCGGTAATACTATAAGACACTTTAAACTTCCCGTCATGCCTTTTAATAAGATCATAAATTAAATTATTGGCCGGTATATAGCACTTAGTGGCTACTTTATTTAAAATCGCCTTATTATGCCGATCATCAAAATAATCAATGTTTTTTCCGATATCTAAAACACCAAACTTTTTAACCCGAATAGGCTGATGAACATGGAAATAAAAGCATACGCTAGGCATAAACTTTCCCTCCCATCGTCTGCTCGTACACCCTTATCATTTCTTTCGCCGACCGATCCCAAGTAAGACCTTCCACTTCTTTTTTAGCTCCGTCAATCATGGTTTTAGCGTACTTTTTATCTTTTAAAAGTTTGATAATTTCATCGGCCATCATATCGATATCCCAAAAATCAACCTTGGCACAGTTGGCAATTACCTCGGCCACCCCGGAACTTTTAGATACTATTACCGGCGTCCCATTTTGAATTGCCTCCAGGGGTACAATACCGAAAGGCTCGGAAACGGAAGGCATTACAAAAACATCTGCCAGCTGATAGGCGGCATCCTTGTCCTGGTCGGAAATCCAACTGTTAAATAAAAGTTTTCCCGTAAGTCCTTCTCTTGCTCCTTCCTCAATCATTCTTGTTTGCATGTCACCGGAGCCAAGCATCATAAATTTTACATTTGGATAGCTATCCGTCACTTTTTTGGCGACTTTAACAAAATAATCCGGACCTTTTTGGAAAGTGACCCTGCCCAAAAATAAAACAACTTTATATTTCTTTTTTATCGGATTTTTTGGATTCAATTGTATTTCCCTTGGGTCAATACCGTTATGAACAACACTTATTTTATTTTGATCTATGCCGTAATACATATTAACCGTATTTTTGGTCAAATACGAAACGGCGACTACTCTGTCGGCAGCGTTAAATCCGGCTTTTTCGGTTTCGTAAATAAATTTACCATCGTGACGATCCACTTCCGTGGCGTGAACTTGAGCCAGAAAAGGCGTTAACTTATTTTTCTCTTTAGCTACTACCTTTGCCGCAATTCCTGCCGGATAAGTCATCCAGTCGTGAGCATGAATTAGATCGTATTGAAGGTTTTGGGCTAATGCCTTAACACCTCGAGTGTAAAAATTGACATGAGCATAAGGAGAATTATCAAACTGCCCCACGCATAACTGGCACATTCCCTTTTTTTGGCTATCTATATTTATTTTTTGATAGCCGTTTACTAAGCAACATTTATTTTCCTTGGCTAGCTCTACACACTTATGACTAAAACCGTTTTCCAGCAGCATATCGGATGCGTCATAGACTTTCATCCAATCATAGCCGCCGCTATAAACTTTGGGTAAAACAAATGCTATCTCCACTCCTAACCTAGACAGGCTTTTGGTTAGACCTTCACAGGCAATACCCAGCCCACCGGAATGGAAGGGAGGCAGTTCCCAACCTAGCATCAAAATTTTAATTTCACCCTCCTTGCGGCCATTTAATAAATCGGCATACATTAATTATAGCCTCAAAGACTAAGTAAACACAAGCGTTTTTTTCATTAATTTCTAACCTATTTTATAGGTTTGATTGCAGAAAAAAACAATACTTGGGAATTTAGCCCCCTATAGGCAAAATGCAATATACATTTTAAACAACCAGCTCTTTTTCTTGCTACTCCCTTCCCAGCACCTCACAGTATAATATTGTTCGACTCCTCGAAAGAGGGTCCGCCTTGGCTTCGCTTAAGCGAGACAGGTGGAGAACTGCATTATTGTACTTCTCGACTTCGCTCCACGAAGTTCATACTGAGCGAAGTCGAAGGGCTCGAAGAATATATCACGAAACAATGCGAAGGGAGTAACAGTATTGAGATAACCGTCCAATATTTGTTAACTGTATTTTCATAGTTCATAGGATGAATAAACTGGACTTACGCAAAATAGCGCATCTATCCAAGCCAGAACCAAGTGAGATAAAATCTCTTTTCTCTACTGGAAGCATATTTGTAGATACGCTGACAGGAGAAAAAGGGATTTTAGCCGCTTGGTTTGGTTTGGGAGGTGTGGTAGGTTTGCGTAAGTCCAGTTAATTGCCCATGACATCAGATAGGGGGATGCGGTTGCTTATTGTTACTTGTTTGTTGATTATTGTTTGAGTTGATTTTTTTTTCTTGCAAGGGCATAATAATATTGTGATAGAGCTTATTTTCAAATTTTTAAGACTAGCAAGCTATTTGACGTATATTTTTTTAATTCCCGTTTTTTTACTTTTAATCATCATCTTTAATTTTAGAGTCATTTTTTTTACTCCTAGCGCCATAGAATCAATAATTGAAAAAAACCAGGTTTACAAAACTCTTTATGATAACTACGGTTACTTTTCCGGGCAAATTATTAAGTTGGCACCCGATGGCATGGAACTATCCCAAACGGAACTTACCATGGCTTTCAAAAAGGCTTTTCCGGAAAACGATTTAAAAGCAAAAACGCACAGTCAAATTGAAGGTTATTACGGCTTTTTTTCCGGCAGACAAGACTATTTACCAACAATTGACATCCAAAAAAATCTGGACGTTTTTAGAAACGAATTTATAAATACGCAAACTAAAATGAGCAACGAAGAGGCCACCATGTTTATGAATGCCTTAACTGAAAACATTCCAAGCCAAGTATCCCTTCCCGACCAAACATACCAAAAACTCAAAAATTATCAGCCTTCTCTCAAGATTATGTGGCCCATCGCCCTCGCTGGCCCCATCCTTTCCCTGCTGGTTGTTTTTCTTCTGGCGTATTTAAGAAATATTAAGAAGGAAAAGAAATATTTCTTCAGGTCATGCGGCTGGTTTCTATTCACGGTAAATCTTTTATTTTTAGCTGCAGTTTTTTTGAGCCTAACCATTACAGCAATAATTAAAGTGATTGTTCTTCCAGACATGAAAATCCTGCCGGATTTCTTAAAGGAAGGGATATTTCTGCCAATAGCCGAAAGCATTAGTCGAACCCTCTTTTATGTTTCTCTGACTGAATTTATTTGCGTTCTTATACTTTCTTTTATCTTCATTTATTACGGCCACTCGAAGAAGTTAGAAAAGAAAACCGCATAAACAGAATTAAGAATTATGAATTATGATTGAAAAAATCCCATATTCTAACATTCTATATCCCCATTCTTAATACTTTACCCCAGATTCTTTATTCTTTTTTGTCGTTAAGGGGAATAATGAGATAGAATGCTTTTTGTTCTATGTTTCCTGGTTTCTGATTACTGTTTCCTACTCTTTGTTTGCCGCTTCTACGCCATTTTCAACCGGATTTGCGGCAATAATGCCTGTTTTAAAATAAGCATTAAGCACATATTGATGAACCATGCGGTGCGTGTTAAAGAAAGAAGCATTAATAGATATGGCGTCTTTCATTATTTTTATCCACGCTTCTCTGTCCTTGTAATAATAACGGACAATCATCGCCAACTTTTTATAGAAATCCTGCAATTCCCGTTTCTCGGCTAATTCGTCGTTACACCTGTATTTTTCCTCCCCAATAGCCCAACCGGTGACACCTTCTATATGACCCTCTATCCACCAGCCGTCTAAAATTGACAGGCTTGGCACGCCGTTATGCGCCGCTTTCATACCGGATGTTCCGGAAGCTTCCATGGGACGTTGCGGATTATTTAACCAAATATCGACTCCGGAAGTTAAATGGCCGGCCAACCCCATATCGTAGTTTTCTAAAAATGCTACTTTTACTTTGTATTTTGGATTTTTTGCAATATCAAAAACCTCTTTTAAAATCTCTTTACCCTGAAAGTCTTTAGGATGAGCCTTGCCGGCAAAAACAACCTGAATTTTACCGTTTTTTCTTATTACTTCCTTTAGCGCTTTTTCGTCTCTAAAAATAAAATTGGGCCTTTTGTATTGGGTAAAACGCCGGGCAAAACCGATGGTAAAAACATCTTCTGAAAATCCCTCGTTTTTTTCGTTAATAATAGCTATGAGTTTTCTTTTCGCTTCCATGTGGGCTTCCCATACTTCCTCCGAAGGTATTCCCCAAGCAGACCTTAAAGTAAACGGATCTTCCCGCCAACCGGGTATGTATCTATCAAAAATTCTCTTAAATGACTTTGCCGTCCATGTAACCGAATGAACTCCATTGGTTATATGGTCAATTTCGCTGTCGCCAAACATGTCGCGTGTAATTTGACCGTGTTTTTTGGCAACACCATTTACATAGCCGGAATATAAAAGTGCCATTCGGGTCAAATTTAACTGGCCATCTCTGACGGCGCCCTCAACCATATTATAAGGAAAATAAGCTCCTAAAAAGGATTTGACGGTTTCAAAGGGGAAGTGATCGTGTCCGGCTGCAACCGGTGTGTGAGTAGTGAAAACACACGTCTTTTTAACCAGCTCGGGATCAAACTGCCAACCCAAATCCGACTTAGTAGCCGTCTTGGAAAGCAGCTCTAGTATCAAAAAGCTGGCATGACCTTCATTTAAGTGATATTTATTGATGTTTTTAAAGCCTAATGCCTGTAACATTCTGAAACCGCCGATGCCCAAAACAATCTCCTGCGCAAGCCGGTACAACTGGTCGCCGCCGTAAAGATGACGCGTAAGCGACCTGTGCCATTCCTCGTTGCCTTCAAAATCAGTATCTAAAAAATAGACGGGAATAGAATATCCGGCAACGCCTTTAACCTCTCTTTTATAAGCCCTCACTTTTACTTCTTTATCCTGTATCCAAATTGAAACAATTTCCGGCTGAAGCTCGGCATGGTCCTTAGGCACCCACGGATCCGGCTCTTCAATTTGATTGCCTTCAGAGTCAATGACCTGTTTAAAATAGCCCTCTTGATTTAGAAGACTGACACCAACAAGCGGTATATTTAAATCCGAACATGATTTTATTGTATCCCCGGCAAGAATCCCCAACCCGCCACTGTAAGTAGTCATACTATTTGCCAGGCCGATTTCCATAGAAAAATAAGCAATGGTTACTTCTTCTTTATTAAAGCAATCCTTCGGCATGTATTTACACATAAATAAATGACCCTCCTAAATAAATTATAATGTGAAATACAAGAATGTAAATCTTTAAAAAATATTTATTCCCTTAAACCATCCTCACTTAATTGTCATCCCCGCCTGTCTCGCTTTGCTATCCAAGGCGGATGAAAACGGAGATCCAGAAGGTTAGGTCTTGCATCAAAGGTGCTAGATTCCCGCCTACGCGGGAATGACAAAAAAAAGAGAATTATTTTTCGACTTGATAGAATTGCAGCAAAAGTGAGCCCGAATTTAAGTCAAGCATGCTAGCTTGGGGCGACAGGGTAATTTGCCAATCGGCACTGCAAATATCATTTGGGCAATCGGCATCAAAAGATTCGATATTTGCATAAACAATTTGACCGTTGTCGTCTTTTATTTTAACCGTAGAGCTAGAGGACAAAAAATTGATAAAAGAACTGTAACTGTCTTTCGGCATTGTTATTGTATTACTGCCGTTAGTTTTGACTTTTCCGGCCCAAAGAAAATTACCACTTTCGACCGGGTTAGCTACTGTATAAGCGCCCTTAACTGCTAAGTCTTTAGCGACCGAGAAATCTGTATTGCCGTGCCATGTCCAAAAGGTACCAATTGCACCCACCAAAAAGGAAAAAGCTAGAATTACGTTGATCGTTTTTAAGGAAATTTTTTTATTCATATAACCCTTATTTTAATGATTTATTGTACCTTAAATTATAGAGTATTAAAAGAGCGGATAAAAGACGATTTATTCGTAAATTTCAACCATTAGCGTTGCCGGCCGATTTTGCGTGACTGCTTTTATAGTATCATCGAAGGAAATATCAAGCCTATCCTCACAGGCGCTTTTGCTTTGACATAGATCATAAAAACTGGTAACGGCAGAAGTTACTTCGGCGCCGCTGTCCAGTCTTTTTAGCGAAAGTTTATTACCAATTTTAATGGTCTCGTAAATGTATTCGTAACTATCGTTCGGGAAAATAATGCTGTTTAAGTTTTCCCCAACCTTTACCGCGCCGGACCAAAGTACGTTATTTTTATTCTCATCAAGAATACTTGTTTGAACACCCAAAACCTGCTGATCTTTTGTTCTGCTTATAGAAGAACTTGGCATTGAAAAATTAAAAACAAAAGTCGTAAACAAAATAAGCACAACCGCCAAACCCAAAAAAATATTTTTTAAGGGATTAATATTTCTCATAATTTTATACTATCACTTTTTAAGATTTCTTTCAAAGAATTCTCTACCCAATACTTTGCTTTTGTCTTAATATGAATATATGCAAATAGACTTAAAGGTTAAAGAAAGCAAAGAAGACAAAAAAATTGGGTTGTTTTCCCCCTTTTCGGCAATAAACAAGAAGAACCAAGTTGGGACTAAAGGACTTTATTCTCAAAATGACCTACTTAAGCTAAAAGAACAAATTTCGGATCTAAAAAACTTAAACGAATCTATTGCAAAGCAACTGGAAGACTTGGAGTATCAGGCCCAGATGATTCAGCTGTCCACAAAAACAACATTTTTTTTCTTTGTCAAAGCTCATAATTTTTTACGGACAAAATCTAAGATCTACTACAAATGGCACTTAAAGCAAAATGCCAGCACCGTTCATTTGGTGGTGCTGGTCATTTTTGCGATTCTTAGCACCATTGGCGCTTATATAAAGCTAGTTAATTGGCCGAAATAAAAACTACTCGGGCGAACAAAGCTCACCCATGGGAGCTGTTTCAACATAATCAGCGAAGTCGGTAGCATCCACACAAAAATATCTTGTAGTATCTGATACTAATTGGGCGCTGGCAGTATAACCTTTTGCATCAAGACTTAATTGTATAATATCTCTCGCTGGCGTTGCCGATCCGGCAGCTGCGATTTCTTTTATTAATAAATCTAACGTTGAAACGCTGGTGCCATCAGCATCCGAGTAAGTTTCATTTTCGTCGTAAAAATCGGCTTCACCGATTGCAATCTGACGAAGAGCATTCATTACCTGTTTATCAGAAGCACTTGTTGGTGAAACGCTGCCGCCCGTTAACGCAGCAAACGGATCTTCGGCGGATAAATCAACCTTTTGCATAATTTTGGCGTCCGTGGGCATAGCAATTGTACCATTAAAATCATACTTAAAGGTTTCCGTAAAGCCAATTTCGAATTCTGACGGAGCACCCTTAACGACAGAACCTAGGGCGCTTGCAGACATGTCCATTTTTAAGTTCATGTCTAGCTTGTAAAGTTTGCTGTCTTTATTTCCGACCCAAAAATTTAAAGTCATTTTAATTTTATCGGCATCTATACCCAAATCTTTAGCCGGCATATTTTTCTCGATATATTCTTTTGTCGGGTTAAAGCTGTACTTAGTTGTTTTAACTCCGGCCAAAACTTCGCTTTTTTCTTTTTTGACGTATTTGAGATCTTCATCCGTAAATTCCAAGCTTGTCGGCGTTTTTAAGACCTGTCCCATCTCTTTCTCGTACTTTGCCAAATATTTCTTTAAGTTAGAATACTCGATTAAATTATTTTTGGATTCAAGATTAGTAAAATCACTAAGATAAAATTTATCTTCCTTATTTAGATAAAACATGTTTAAGGAAGTTGAAGGAGGAACAACAAGCTTAAGGTCGAAACTCTTGTTTTTATCGACTGACAAAACTCCGGTTATAGAATATTTTAAACCGGTGGTGCTAACATCTACGGTTATATCGCTTGTAAAAGGTGACATTTCTTGCATCGTTTTGGCGGCTGCATTTAGCACTTTTTTAGGAGTTGGGGCGAGATATTTGTTGTACCCCAGAAAGGCTGCAAAACCGGCACCGGGAAGCAAAATTAAAAGCACCGCCATCATGATTAGCAGTTTCTTTTTACCGGACTTTTTCGGTGGCATATCGACAATTTCATCGGTTTTAGTTTGACCGCCAAAAAAACCGCCGCTCTGCGGAGTTTGGCTTGCCGAGCCCCAATCCGACGAAGGTGTGGCCGGTGTCTGAGGAGTAGTTACTTGAGGAATCGAAGTCTCTGAAGTTGACTGCGGGCTTGCCGAAATAGAATCCGTGCTTGGTCCGGCCACTGCTTGGCCGATTGAGGTATCTATCGAATTTTGAGTCGGCATTGCCTCAGTATTAATGTCGGGCGAGCTTGCCGGCATCTCACTAGCAATTGAAGATATCTCTGCAGCTTCGGCGGGCACAGCAGAAGTTGGCATTTCAATGGCTTCCGGCTCATCATTTATAATTTGCAAATTGTCCCCTAAGCTGGAAATTGGACTTGCGCTATTATCATCCGGCGGCACGCCTGCATTTCCTTGCTTAATAGAATCGACATTTTTTGATAAAGAGTCCGAATTTTTATTTTCTGGTTCCATACACCCTCCGAAAGTTTTTCAATTTATGCACAACTAATATTATACTTAAGATAAATAAATATTTCCCTTACCACTATAGCTTATGATAAAATAAGAAAAAGTGAAAGGTTTTTTTATGGACCCGAATAAAAACAGCCAAGAAATTGTAGGTAAGCCATCAGAAGCCGTTATCGGTGACGGCGAGAATAGTCTTGATACCATTTTAGAGACTAAAAAAGCGGAGGCAATCTTTACTGAAAATAAAGCGCAAAATGTTGCTGCCGAACAACCTGCGCCGGCAGTTCAGACACAGGCTGGAAACCAGACAGCTCCCATAATAAGCAATGATACGCCTATACAAGATCCGGCTGTAATTGACTCTCCAAGCGAGGCCTCGCACATCGAAGAAATCGAAAAGCCCTGGATTGAAAAAGTAGAACAAATCATTAAAAAAGATAAAAACGATCCCTATCAAGAAGAAGAGGATCATGAAGAATTGCAAATGAGTTATTTGGAAAAAAGATTTGGCAAAAAAATTCAAAAGGATACCTAAATAATGGACTTTCTTTATATTTTGCCTGTAATATTTGTCATTCTAACGGTTACTTTTACAGTCACCTTTATTATTAGGTCTTCTAAGTACTACCGAAAACAAATAGAAAGATCTTTAAAAATGGTCCCTTTTTTGGTGACCATCCCCCAAACTTTCGGCAACGATAAAAGACAGGGGACGCGAGATGAAAGGGATTTGGCAAGAGAGCTTATTTCGCTGGCAGAAAATTTTTACTATTCTCTCTACTCTATTTATAGTCCATCTTTTAAAAATCTTTTTTTCGGCCAAAAGCACACCGCCTTAGAAATTGTGGCCGCGGATAACGAAATTCGTTTTTATTTTGCGGTACCCATTTCTTTAGTTGGAATAGTGGAAAAAACTTTATCCGCCCAATATCCGGACGCCTATATTGAAGAAAGCGAAGAGCACAATATCTTTTTTAAAGGCGCCAGTTTAAAAAATATTTATGGCGGTATTATTAAGTTGGGTCGAAAATCAGCTTTTCCCATAAAAACTTATCAGCAGATTGACTTGGATCCGTTAGACCCGATAACCAACTCTTTAAGCAAATTAGATCCGGGCGAGGGCGCGGCTATTCAAGTTTTAATAAGACCAACTGCTTCTTTAGTTAGAAAATCCAAACGTATCACCGGACGAATCCAAAAAGGAGATCAAAGCGACAGAGTTGGCAGCCTGGATCCGTTTCAAACGGCAATTTACCTGGCAAAAGATGTTATGATGGCTTTTTCTAAAAAAACGGACGAGCCAAAACCCGTCACGCCAATGCAAGAAGAAGTAATAAAAAATGTTGAAAAAAAAGTTGGCAAGCCGGTTTTCGAAACAGTAATTCGAGTAATGATCTCGGCGAAAGATCCAATTCGCGGCCATGCAATTGAAAATGAAATAGCCGGCGCCTTTACTCAATTTAACGATCTTCACTCCAATTTTTTTGTCTTAAAAAGAGCTAGGAATAAGCAAAAGTTAGTCAACGATTACGTTTTTAGGTTTTTTGATGAACACCACACAACCAAAATGAGAAGAATGATTTTAAACACCGAAGAATTGGCATCAATTTATCATTTACCAAATTATCAGATAACGACTCCCGGCATTAAATGGCTTCCTGCCAGGAAAACTGCCGCACCGGTGGCCTTGCCGACAGAGGGTACCATACTTGGAGAAAGCATTTTCAGAGGCGAAACCAGAGATGTTAGGCTGGATCTTAATGACCAAAGAAGACACATGTACATTCTTGGACAAACCGGTACCGGTAAAACCAATACTTTAAAAAATATGATCTTGGATGAAATAAATAAAGGACATGGCATTTGTTATATCGATCCCCACGGGCAAGATTTAGAGGATATTCTTAATAAAATTCCCAAGGAAAGAGCCGAAGACGTTATTTTGTTTGACGCCGGGGATACGGAGCGCCCCATTGGCCTTAACCTTTTTGAGGCAAAAACTATCGAGCAACAAGATTTTGTAATCCAGGAAGCCATCCAAATGCTTTATAAGCTGTATGACCCGGGACACACCGGCATTATGGGACCACGGTTCGAGCACTGGTTTAGAAATGCCGCCCTAACCGTTATGGCTGATCCGGAAGGCGGCACTTTTCTTGAAGTACCGAAAATTTTTACCGACAACAATTATTTAAAGAAAAAATTAGAATATGTAACCGATCCGATTGTCAGAAATTTCTGGCTGAATGAAATGGCCCAAACCAGCGACTTTCATAAATCTGAGGTTTTAGGCTGGTTCGTGGGTAAGTTCGGCGCATTCATGACTAACACCACTATGAGAAATATTTTGGGACAAGTAGACTCTACTTTTAAAATAAGGGAGGCTATGGATACCGGAAAAATAGTTTTGATTAATCTTGCCAAAGGAAAAGTTGGCGAGTTAAATATGCAACTTCTAGGAATGGTCATAGTTTCAAAATTTCAAATGGCCGCCATGAGCCGAATTGATACGCCCGAGGAAGAAAGACGCGACTTTACTCTTTATGTGGATGAGTTTCAAAATTTTGCTACCGATTCTTTCGCGTCAATTTTATCCGAGGCCAGAAAATTTAGGTTTAGCTTAGTGGTTGCCAACCAGTTTATCGGTCAGTTAAAAGAAGAAATTAAAAACGCTGTCTTCGGCAATGTCGGCTCTATAATCTGTTTTAGGGTAGGTCCGGAAGACGCCGAGTTCATGGCCAAGCAATTTGATCCGGTTTTCACCGTGCCGGATATGATTAATATCGAAAATTACCACGCCTTCATTAAATTAATGGTAAACGGTTTGCCGGCGCGTCCCTTTACCATGAAAGGCAAAGCCCCAATGGGCGCCACCGATTTGGAGAGAGGCAACGCCATAAAGCAACTGGCCAGATTAAAATATGGTCGCGAACGGGCTGTGGTAGACAAAGAAATTTTGGCCAAAATTTCCTTAGGAGATCCAGTTTCCCAGCCCTCAGAGCCGCCAAAAACTTAAACAAGGCTGCAGGCATGTCATTCTCGCACCCCTCTCCGTCGTTTCCGCCCCCCCCACTTGTCATTCCCGCCTGTCTCGCGCCAAGACCACGGGCGGAGGCGGGAATCCAGAAAGCATAGTTTAAGAAATCAAAGTTTAAAAAACCAGATGATGAGATTATTTTGAGGGTAATTTAAAAAATTGCTTGTGAATCAACAATAAATCCTTTACTATAAAAGAAAGAACCTTGGAGGGTAAAATGGACGAAACAACAAATACTAATTCTGTTGGCGCAGATAAGGAAGCTTTAAAACAAGCCATAAAAAGCGCCGCCAATATTGATGAACTAAAAGAAAGCATCCAGAAAGCCATGGATTCCGGATTTACAAATGATTCGGAATTTATTGAGATTGCCAAAAGCAAACATCAGGAGCTTACAAGCATGGCAGCCGAGGAGTCGGCAGCAAATACGAACGAGGTTAAACCGGCCGATAACGTGATCGAACCGGTAACGGAGACAACGCCGATAGACGAAGCATCCGCTATAGATACTTCTTCTATTGATTCAGAGTCCGAACCAGAAGTTGAAACCAGCACAGAAGATGCTGCTGTTGAATCTGCGGTTGCTCCCATCGAAGAGCCGACAGCTGTCACTCCCGATGACGTAACAAGTTCTGAACCATTAAATTCTAGCGATAGCGAAAATAATACGGACGACATTGCTGAGCTTGTAGCTTCACGAGATTCTTCAAATAATAATTCCGAAAACACTTTACCGGATAATAATGATGAATCTATCGGCAATCCGGATATAAACGAAGAAGCGACAAACTTGCCGGTTGAAGATGCTGCTCCGGCAACCCCGGCCGTAGAAGAGGAAAATACCGAAACTGCAGAAGCTGAACCGGCATCAACTTTGGCCGAAGCGGAAAACGCCGAACCCTCAGCACCAGAAGCTGAACCTGAAAAAAAGAAGGAAGAATTAAAAGACATTATTTTAGAAGAATTAAAAAAGCAATTTAACGAAGCTATGGGCGACTTGGTAGTTCTGGCAGCCGATGCTTCAGACTTAACCGAAGACCAGAAAAAAGAAGCCGGCCTACTCGGGGAAAAGGCTAAATATGCTTGGAGCAAAATAGTCGAAAAACGACCGGCAAACGAAAACATGCATATCGACGATCAAAATAAATACATCACCGACATTGTGGAAGAACAGCTGAAAAAAGTAGGAAGCTGAACCCTTCGACAAGTTCAGGGCACACAGACAGATAGCGGATGACTAGGAACTGTCATTCCTGCGAAAGCAGGAATCCAGAAACTGCTGAAAATGCCTTTATAAATGGATTCCTTGTCAAGCAAGGAATGACAAATTAGGTAGGTTGGTGAATTCTCGGACAATCTGCTAGGCGAGGGTGCTTGTTAATGTCTAAATCCGAATTATTCTAATTGCTCTAAATTTAGAAGTTAAAAATTGAAAGTCTAACAAACAAGCTCTATGAAAAAAAATCCTATATTCCAACGTTCTATATTCCCATTCTTTATACTTTGTTCTAGATTCTTTATTCATTTCTATTAACCGTTTCTTCTCTCTTCCAATATTTCATTTATTATATTTACTTTGTCTTCAATGACCTCCGCTTGTAAACTATTTCCTCGTGCAGAATCAACTGCAGTGCGTCTTTCTTTTTCCGCAAAAACCATTAGCGCCCTAAGCGCACTATTTGGATACGGTTCGACACTAGCCCTAAAATCATAGTAGCTTTGTGATAAAACTTTTTTGAAAATAATATTGTCTTCTTCCTCTTCGCTCCTTTCTCCACTCTCTGCTGACGCAACTCCGACTTCGCCGTTTCCTTCAGCAGTTCTTTCTTGTTGCTCCTCTTCCTTAGATATTGCACCTTCCTCATTTTCTGTTGTAGTTACTTCGGTTGTTCCTTCGGTAGTTTGTGGTTCTTCAACTTCGACTGTGCTTTCTTCTGGTGTTGCCTCTCTTTGCTCATTCGTTTCAATAGTTTCTTCAGTCTCTGCGGTTACTGGTCCGGTTCTGATAATTCTTCTTATTATATCTGCCTTATCGTTAAAATTTTCACTGATCTCAAAATCTTCAGTATTCCTAATCGACTGTCCTGCCAAACGTCTTATATTCTCCCGCTCTTTACCGCTTAAACCGGAAATTTGGGCTTCAAATGCCGCAATTTCCTCTTCACTACCGATTGACATATTCAAGATGTCATTTAATTTATTCTCGTTTTCGCCAACCTTTTCACCATTTATTTCCGCCTCTTTAAAATTTTCCCACTCCTGTCTTACAGAATCAAGCAAGGTAGTTTTTTCCTGCTCGGTTGTCACTTTATCAAATCGTCCCTGACGTCTATTTTCAGCAAAATATCGGCCGGCCACTGATGCCGCCAGTCCGCCAACAGCGCCGTAAAAACCTAGGCTTCCAAGTAAAGGCATGCCCTTTCCCGGAGCATCTCCAATTAAATATCCCTGGCCTGCGCTTAAACCGCCGTCGCCCCAAAATGTTGTAAAATGATGGGGATTAAAAGCTGCGTGTTCCATGCCTGAGGGATACGCAAAAGAAGGGCCGTTAAGTCCCCACTGAACCATGTGGCGCACTTTATCGCCGTCAAAATCCTGCATGCCCATAGGGAAACCCGCAAGTAGTCCGGCACCGATGCCGGCTACCGAACTTACTACTGATCTCAGCTTAGTATGCCTCGATTTTAATTCCTGTAATTCCTGTTCAGCGCCAATAAGCTGTTGCTCTCTTCCGCTTACCTGCTGCACTATAGCCATTAAGTTAGCATAATACTCTTCATCGGTAATATCGCCCCTTGCTAATCGTTCTGCTAAAGCCGGCTCGCCCGTTAGTTCGTTAGTTAAAATATTATTGATGTCTTCCCTGATAAGATTTAGATTTGCCTGATGACTATTTTCGGATCGACAATGAAACGCTTCCATAGTGCCGTCAACCATACCTTTTACACCAAAACCAAATAATGCCGGTGCAAATGCTAATGCCGGAGCTCCGCCTAATACACCGGACGCTCCAATTGCCGCAGCGCCGCCGATAACTTTAGCCGCAATTTTAATATATCTTCTGTGCGAATGTTCCGGGTCGTCAAGCCACTGTTTAACTCTGCGAAATAGACCCGGATTTTTGGCCTCGATTCTTGCTTGTTCCCGGCCGGCAATGAGTCCCCGAATTCTTTCAATAGCATTATACCTTTCTATCGCCTGCTTTTCGTTTTCCGTTAATTTTTCGTCACCTGTTTCCGTTTCGGTTTTCTTTGTTTCTTCAGTAATTTCTTCCTTAGACTCTTCGCCTTTCTTTTCCTCTTTCAATTCTTCCCCATCTTTTTTTTTGCTATCTTCTTCTTTCAATCCTTCAGCTTCTTTAGTTTCCTCAGGCTTATCATCTTTTTTGTTTTCATCTTCTGCTAGCTCGATTGAAGGTTTTTTTTCGTCCGGTTTTTCCGTGATAACTTCTTCTGCCGGTTTATTTTCAACAGCCACATTAACCTTATATTCTTGTTCTGCCTGAACGTGACCAACAGGACCATTAACCACGGCGCCATCACCAAAAGTAATATTTCCAACCTGCGCTTTATCGGCTGTAATGGTTATATCTGGCATATCTTTATGTGCTGCACTGGATGTTTCACCGAAAAATCTCTTCTGTTGAGGTTCTGTCTGACCTTCCTCCTTTATCTCCGAAGCAAGCTTATTTTTTGTTTCCGGTTTTGAGGTCTCCTCTTCAACTTCCGTTTTTTCACCAGGCTCTTCGTCTTTTAAACCCTCGGCCGGAACGACTTCGTCAGAAATTATTGACCCTTCTTCTTCCAGCCTTTCTTCCGCTTCAGTCTTTGACCCCGGTATCGGACTAAAACTAATATCCTCCTCTGAAGGCAAAACATCCTTATCTTCTCCAGTTGATGGATGGCCGGGCTTCTCAGACATCTTTATGGACTCCCTTATTCGCAACGTTAATTAGACTGGCCATATCGCTTTTTAGCATTAAAGCTTCCTCGGCTGCAATTTGATCAACATCAATATTCTTTTCCTTAAAAAACTCGGTAATCGCATTGCTATCGCCTTCCGGAAGCTTGTCAAACTCCTCAGCGCCTTTTTCATCCAAACCGTCCATTAGCCGACCAATGACTCTATTTTCCAGCATGTCTTCCATTTCTTTAACCATTTTATCTTTATAATTTTGCGGCAGCTCTTTTAAATCCAAAAGTTCGAAGATATCTTTTTCAATTAGTTCGATCGGATCGAATATTTTAGCCATACTCCTCCTTTAGTCTCTATTACAAATAATTCGGCTATATATACTATAATACTAGCCTCAAATAAGTACAATAATTAACCAAGAGGCATTACTTAATTTGGTCAAAAACCATGTCCGCGGCGCCGTAAATCCCGGCATCGTTTCCGAGCACGGCTTTGACGACTCTAAAATTTTCTTTATTGGGGCTCATGGCATCTTTTTTAGCATGATCGGTCGCTTCCGGCACAAAAAGATCATACGCATCGGCAAGCCCGCCTCCCAAAACAACTAATTCCGGGTTAAAAATATTGACTATGTTAATTAAGCCAATTCCCAGCCATCTGCTTAATTCTTCAAAACATTGGAGGGCAATTTTGTCACCGTTTCTGGCAGCTTTTGTTACAAACGGTCCCGTTATATATTCATCTCTCCCCTGAGCGTAATCAAGTATTAAAGATGCTGGTTTGTCTTGTAGTTTATCCCTGGCTATTCTAACTAAGGCTTTTCCTGAAGCCTTAGTTTCAAAGCATCCATATGATCCGCAACCGCATTTTACTTTGCTTTCCGGATCTATAATCATGTGTCCTAACTCAGCGGCGGTGCCGGTGAATCCGCGCATTAATTTTCCGGCTGAAATAATACCGCTGCCAATTCCGGTTCCAAGCGTCAACATAACCACTTCATCGCTATTTTTAGCTGATCCATGATGCTTCTCGCCTAAGGTCGCAAGGTTGGCATCGTTATCAACCAATATCGGGACCTTAAATTTTTTACCTAAAATTTCGGTTATATGAAGGCTGGCGAAACCAAAATTCGGTGGTTCAATAACAATGCCTTTCTTATGGTCAACTGTTCCGGCAAAAGCAATTCCTATTCCGGTTATTTCATTACCCGACACGTAACAATCAATAATCTCTTCCAGTTGTTGCATCAATGCTTCTTCAAGTGTGCTTTTGGTAGAAAACATCCGGCTGTCATTAATTAAGCCGTTTTTTGAAATTAACGCCGATACTATTTTAGTTCCCCCAATATCTATGGCTAATGCCTGTTTATCTGCCATTTATACCTCTTTTTTATGATTTATATTATAACAGGGAAAAGTGAAAGGTTTAATGACTTTTTCAGTCATTTTCGCTCTTTTTACTCTCCTTACATTTTGCACTTGCAATTTTTTTGACATGGTGTTATAATAGCAGTGCATTTTGTACTACGTCTGTCTTTCCTTTCTGGTTCAAGCCGGCAAAAAAGCGGCTAGGACAACATGTGACTTTTAAGCCTATTCTGGCGGGCTTTTTAAGGTCAAGTATCATTAAAAGACGCCGGGGAAAGGAAAGATATGGCTTCTAAACTATTTGTAGGCAATCTGCCTTATACTGTTGACAACAAGCAACTAGAAGAAATGTTTGCCGATCTTGGAACCGTTGTTTCAGCCAATGTGGTTATGGACAAGTTTTCAGATCGAAGCAAAGGTTTTGGTTTTGTTGAAATGTCATCTGAAGAAGAAGCAAAAGCTGCTGTCGACAAGTTAGACGGTAGTGAAGTTAACGGACGAAAAATGGTCGTTAACATTGCAAGACCTCAAGTTCCTCGAAACTAATTACAGTAAACACTGATTAAAAAGCCCGGCCATACGGCTCACACGAGCGTATGCCGGGCTTTTTTTGTTAAAATCATTTTTATACTGGACTAACGCAAAATGGCGCATCTATCCAAGCCGGAGCCAAGTGAGATAAAATTCCTTTTCTCTACTGGAAGCGTATTTGTAGATACGCAGACAGGAGAAAAAGGGATTTTAGCCGCTTGGGTTGGCTTGGGAGGTGTGACAGGTTTGCGTAAGTCCAGTAAATGACTGCCATGAAGGTGCCCTTTTGTGACTTTTCTTATTGCCAAAAGCAAAAAAAAGCGCTAAAATGTCAACCAACAATGTACCTTTACAAAGGGAGGCGAATTAAAAGTGTTTAAGAAGTTTGTCATGTGGCTATTACTAATTATTGTTTTATTACTACCGATTGGTTGTAGCGGAGCACAAATGCCAAATGAGTTCGTTTCGGTTTCAGCAAATTTGGATCAATATTACGAAAAGCCCACCTACAAGTATAATGGACCGTCCCTTATCTGGCGGTTTAAGGAGGGAGACGCCGTCCCATGGTCAATCAAGAACACCATGGAAGCGGGAAAAGACGATGGCAGTTTGACTAATTATCCGGATGTGACTTTAAATAACTTGCTTGACCTAATTAAACGCGGAGACCCCAATTTAAAAGATCCTGAAGCAGACCGCCAAATTATTTACAGCGGTTCATTAGAAATAAGCAAAGGGAAGATCGCACTTTATCAAAAGCTTGTTGACGCAGAAATTTTATATCTCAACAATGATAAAGGATGGGACGCAAAACTCAATGCTTATGTTTGGGATGTGTCTTTTAACGACACAACCGATAAACTAAGCAATTGGGGCATGAACTTTGATAAAAGCGATGGATACTTTGATCTGACACAGGGGTATGATATCTATGTTACCGAGTGGAAAATGGCCAGGTATTACCCCGAGAGCATCAGGATAGAAAAAGGCTATTTGAAAGTAAACTATGACGTCGAAAAGATAAAAAATGAAGCTTATCAGTATTTTTACGAGGCGAATGATCCCAAAGCCCCCAAGACATCGTTTTCGAAACGAACGGCCGTATTGACGCCGAATGGAAGGCAATGGAAATTTGTAAAATTCATCGATTCGAGCAACAATTAGGGGGTGACGAAATGAAAAAATATTTGCTAATCATTTTGCTGCTTACGGCGGTATTCTTACCGACAGGATGTGGCGCCGGACAGTCGCAAATAGTTGGTGAGGGAAGCAATATCGCCTATACGGGAAAAGATATTTCTTTCGATTTTATGAAACAGGTAATTTCAAGTCAGGCTATTATAAGCAACCTAAACGGAGTGGAAGCTGAGATAAGGCTAGGCAATAAGGCGTCTGTCGACACCGAGGACCTCCTCAATCTCTACAAGCAGTTAGACGAAGATGATTTTATTATCGTCAATTCGATTACCAGAAGGAACGATTACGGGTATTATGTGGATTGCGAACCCGGCACCAAAGGAGCGACGTGGCTAGAGCTTTATGTTAAAGGCGCCGAACAAAGCGGATACCACTTCGATACCGTGAATCAGGTAGTTTCGGGCATTGATCCACAAAAATTTTATCAAACAGATGAAAATAGTGTCGAAATCCACTTCTTTACAACTCCTATTCTTACTCCTCCGGCAATAAGCATTAATAAGGCCATACATGACGAACAACGGCTAGCGGCTAACGGTGGAACCGTTGAGTGGATAGCTTATTTTAAGAAAAACATGGAAAATCAATGGATTTTAGACAGTATTGCGCCGACTAATTAAGGTGACGGAATACAGATTCTGACCGGGAAACGGTTTTAAACCACTTCCCGGTTTTTTTTATTTCAATACTTTTGTTATACTATTAACTGGACTTCCGCAAAATAACGCATCTATCCAAGCCGAAACAAGGTGAGATAAAATCTCTTTTCTCTACTGGAAGCGTATTAATAGATACGCTGACAGGAGAAAAAGGGATTTTAGCCGGTTGGTTTGGTTTGGGAGGTGTGGTAGTTTGCGTAAGTCCAGTTAAGCATGAAGGAGCGCACACATGACCGAGCCAAATAGCAAGTTTGAAAAAGTTTTGCTAATCATTAACCCTAAAAGCCGAAGGGGCTTGCCGGTTGGGCATAAATTAAAGAAATGGATTTTAAATAATACCGACTTAAAGGTGACGGAAAGACATACCGACTACGCCGGTCATGCCCATGATATTATAAGGGACGCGCACGTGGATGATAAAACGGTCATTATCTCGGTAAGCGGTGATGGCGGAATGCATGAATGCAACCAAGGCGTTCTGCATCATAATACCCACAAAGAGCCGGTTATTGTGCCGTGGCCGGGCGGCAATGCGTGCGACGTCTTTCACTCTCTTTATACTAAGAAAAGTTGGAAAAAAGCCTTAATAAAAGGAAGATCAAGAAGGATTGATTTTATCGAGGTAACCATAAGCGGGCCGGAAAACACCCAAAAGTATATTGCGCAACAAGCTTCCGTAGGACTCGTTGCGGAAGCCGCAAATATTTTTCATAAAAACCGGCCGTTAAACGACTTTAAAGAAACCTGGCTGGTTTTTTTAAGCTACCTGACAAATAAGCCGGTTTTAATAGAAATTGGCGGTAAAAAGGAAAAGACTGCAAATTTAATTGTCACCAACATCCCGCGGGTGGGAAAATACCTGAAATATCCTCAATGCAAACCGGATGACACCTATTTCGTTATGACCAACACAAAAGGCAACCGAATCAATTTGGGCTTAGAAATAATTAAAGCTATGACGATTGGTCTTAAAGGCAAATTATTGCGAGAGCTTGAATTTTTTATGCCGGAGGGAGGAATTATGCAAATTGACGGCGAACCCAGGCGCGTACCCATCAATTCTAAAGTAGAAATAAAAGTTTTGCCGCATTATCTAAAAGTTTTGGATTGGAAAACTTAAGCACGAAAAGAAGACATTTTCAAATAGATAAGCCCTTAAAATTATCCTTTTATTTTTCTCTCAAAAACTCATCAATTAATTGACTAATCTCTTCGGGCTTATCGATTAATGGATTATGTCCCGTTTCTTTTAATACGTGAAGCTTAGATTTTTTAATTTTCATGCTAGCTTTTACAGACCAATCAAGGGGAATAATGCGGTCCCTTTCTCCGTGAATAATAAGTGTTGGAATATTCAATAAATGCAACTGATGCTCAAAATTAGTATAACTGCCCGCCTTTTTTATTTCCCCTCTGAGCCAGAGTTTAATTGTTTTCCGGCCAACTTTTCCTCTAAGCAGCTTTCTTAATTCAGCCACAGTATCTTTGGCTACTATTTCTGTGTTATGCACAAAAAATTTCATCGATAAGAAAAATATTTTTTCACTTTTGGAGCATATATTCCATATTAGATCAAAGAGAAAAGGCAATTTGCTTATCTCGTATACCAGCTTATGCATCGGAAGTTTATGTCCCAACCCATAACTATCTATTAAAACTAATTTTTGAACCCCCAATCGATAAGTTAGGGCATAACCCAATACTATACTTCCTCCCATAGAATTACCCACCAAAGACATATCGGAGATATCTAGAGCTTTTAAAAATTTATCTAAAAAATTGATGAAATAAAAGGTGTTATGCTGACTATATATTTTGCTGGAATAGCCGTAACCGGGCAAGCTAACAGCAATTACTCTATAATTTTTTGATAATAACTCCGCCGTAGTTTGATATAGAAAATTAGAATCCAGAAAAGTTCCATGTATAAAAACAATGGTTTCTTCGTTTTGCTCACCGGATTCTAGGTAATGTATCTTGTGATTATCAACTAAAACCCATTTTCCAGTAATTGTATTTTTGTTAACTATCATGTGTCAATGTAACCAATATAGCTATTCGTATTTAAGTGCTCTTACAGGATCCATCCTTGAAGCTCTCCTTGCGGGTAGATAACCGGCAATTGTAGCCACAATAGCTGAAAATGTAACCACGCCGACAGATAAATACAAAGGAATATAAAGCTTGAAAAACGAATCTTCGGCACCGCTTCGGTTGGCATAAAAATTAAGAATTGATTGCAGGCTACTTGTTCCCAAATATCCCAGGCCAAGCCCCAATAGTCCCCCAAAAAGACCAATTAAAAGCGCTTCGGCAAGAAAGATTCTTTGGATGTCCTTCACTCTTGCGCCAACCGCCTTCATAATGCCAATTTCTCTAGTTCTTTCCAAGATTGCCATTAGCATGGTATTTAAGATGCCAAGTGAAGCAACAATTAAAGCAATGCTACCAACTACTCCCAAAATGGCTTGGATGACCGTAAAAACTTTGCCCATCGATTTTATGGCGTCTTCCAGAGTTTGAACTCCGTATCCCTTATCTTCAATTACCTTTTTAATCTCCGAAACATTTTTTATGTCTCGCGGTTCAACGGTTAACTGATCATAGATATTAGGATTTTTTTTCATCATCTCCTCTGCCTTTAACTCCTTGATAATTTTTTGGCCAGTCAAATTAGGCAGATACCCGCTATAAGAAAATTGTGCTTTTTCGTCATAGATACCAACAACCTTAAGCTTATATTCTTTAGCGGCAAAAGAACCTGCAGAAGCCTGACCCTGAAGAGCAGCAAGATTCATAAAATTAGAAATTACAATCTCTTTTCCGAGAGCGTCATCAGCTTTTAAAAACCCTAGTGTTTTGATAATTTCATAAGGCAAGACTACCTCATTTGCGCTATCGCTAGAGACAAACTTACCATACTTGACTTTAGATTTAACTGAATCCGTCACGTATTCAATAGTACTGCCGCTTTCACCCATAAACTGTGCTTTTTTGTCGCCATAAGCAATATCACCCATTAGGTTTATGGAGGGGAATACCGCCTTCACCCCATTAATTTTTTTTAATTCTTCAATGGTTGTGTCGTTCATGGGCTTTGCTTCTTGCTTTTCAAAATTGGGTGTTGCCTGAAAATTCATCGAACCCGAATCCTTAATTCCGCTAACTTTAATCTCCCCAACCTGCGCCATTCCTTTTAACTGATCATTTAAGGACTTTTGCATACCTGCTCCAAAGGAAACCAATATTACAATGGCCATGGCGCCAATTGTAACGCCAAAAGAAGTAAGAAAAACCCTCAACTTGCGGCGGCTAAGATTTTTTAGTGAAAGCCTTAGGGTTGCCACTAAACTAATGTTTTTACTTGCTAATTTTTTAAAAATAGACTTTTGCTCTGCACTTCTGGAGTTACCAACTTTTTTTGCTACAATCCTTCCGTCAAGCATCTCAATAACCTTATCCGCATATTTTGCATAGCGCTCGTTGTGAGTAACAATAATTACCGTATGACCTTCCCTATTGAGTTCCCTGAGAAGATTAAAGATATCTTCTCCGGTTTTAGAATCTAAATTCCCGGTTGGCTCATCGCAAAGAAGAATTCTGGGTTCGCCGGCTAAAGCTCTGGCAATTGACACCCGTTGCTGCTGACCGCCGGAAAGTTTTGCGGGAATACTCCTAGCTCTTTCACTCATACCGACAATTTTTAAAAGATCTGCGGACTTAATTTTCTGATCTGACTCTTTAAAACCCATAAATTTAAGCGGCAAAGAAACATTTTCCAGAAGAGTAGCATCATTTATAAGATTAAAACTTTGGAAGATCATGCCAATGTTATTCCGACGATGCCTGGCCAGTTCGTTTGACTTAAATTTTGCAATATCTTTGCCGTCAATTAGCACTTCGCCTTCAGTGGGCCGGTCGATCCCGCCTATGATATTTAAGAGCGTGGACTTGCCGCAACCAGAAGGACCCAAAATTACCACCAGATCCCCTTCTTGTACCTTTAGGTTTACTCCGTCTAGAGCCCTAATCTCGCCTTCATCGAGACGATATATTTTTCTTACACTTTTTAATTCAATCATAAATTTGACCTAAATAGCATCGTTTTTATCAGTTTTTGCTTGAGAATGTTCATTTCGACCCAAATATAGCAAAAGAGCCGTAATGCCTGGTATTATAAGAGAAATTATTAAGCTCTTAGCAGTAAAAATCTGCATACCTTGAAAGAACAGTAGTGATATCAAAATATTCAAGACATAAGTAACGCCGATAAAAATAATAGTATAAAGCCAAAATTTAGGCTTTCTATTGAAAACCTTAAATCCAAGATAAACCTGTATTGCTCCTGTAATTAATCCAAATGCAGCCTGTGATCTAATATTAAAAGCAGTTGCTCCTATCTGCTTTAAGACTTCATCGGGAATCGGAGCTAATAAAGTCATAACTGTCCCCAGAATACTGAGTGCTCCAAAAATAATCAGAAACACACCCACTACTTTTAAATACTTTGTTTCCTTCATTTTTTCTCCTTATTATTGACTAATTGTAACTTGAAAAAGCACTTGATAAAAGATTTTTAAATGGACAAAGAGATAATCGTGCCAAATCGGCCGGTTTGGCCGCCGTCTTTTCTGTGGGAAAAGAAAGTGTGATCATTACACGAAGTGCAAATATTCGATACCTCTATGTTTTTTTCCAAAACTCCCTTTTGAACAACTATTTTGTAATTAACTTTTACCAAATCAAGATAGAAGTTGCCGTCGTTTATCAAAAAATAATTTTTCGCATCTTCTCCGAAAACATCAAAAAAACTCGTAACAACCTCAACGCCGACTTTGTAGCAACACTGCCCAACGGACGGTGAAAACCCGATTAAAATGTCTTTGGGATCAGAACCAAATTCCGTTATCATTTTATCTATGGTTTTTCCGGCAATTTTCCCTAAAGTTCCTTTCCATCCGGCATGAGCAATGCCAATTATTTTGTTTTTGATATCAATAAAAGATATTGCCAAACAATCGGCAGAAACAACCATTAACGGCACGTTCTTTAGATTTGTTATTAAGGCATCAGTTTCAAGGATTGACGTTTCATAGTTCAAGTTTCCTTTCCCAACATCTTTTTCGGTTACTACATTAACATTTGATCCATGAACCTGCTCCGGACAAGTCAGCTTATTGATATCCAAGTCTAATTTTTCAAAAACAAGACGGCGGTTTTTTTCAACATCATGCATATTATCGCCCACATGCAAACCGAGATTAAGGGAATGAAATGTGCCAACGCTAAAGCCATTACTTCTTGTTGTAACAAATATAGCCGTTTCTTTCCGATTAATTTCCTCAAAAGTGTAAAACGTAAGCTTGTCTTTAACAATTTTCTTCATGCAATCAAACTAACAGAAAATAAGCCAAATTGACAGGCTGAAAGTTAAGTTCAAAAAAATATTGTGACCAGATCTAGGGTTTTCTTTTTTTTATTTACTTTGCTGAGGCTTAGTATATATTAAAGCCAAGCGGTTCTTTAAAAATTGGGGGAGGTGGTTGGTTTGCAAGAGTTGGAAATGATAGACCGCTTCGTTGAGGAGGGGAAATACAAGGAAGCGCTGCAGAAGGTAAATATGCTTATTAGCGCCGGCTCTAATGATTTAAGATTGCAGTTTAAAAGGGCCTTCATTTTGCAGGTTTCAGGGCGACCGCTTGAAGCAAAAATAATTTACGAATACACTATTAGGGAGGATCCGAAAAACTGTTGCAGCCTATATAACCTGGCAGTAATCTACTATCAGTTAGGAAATATCAGGAATGCAAAAAAGTTTGCCAAATACGCTCTACGTTCGTTCCCTTCTTATATCCATGCCCTGGATCTTTTGGCCAGAATGGCTGCAGAGGAGAACAGATATAGCGACGTATTACGCTTAAGCAGACAAATGATTCTGATAGACAAAGACAATGTTCGGGCCAAAAATTATCTGATATTTGCTCTTACAAATTTAACCCGCTATAGTGACGCAATAGAGGAGGGCGAAAAAGCAATTCAGTTTCAAAAGACACCCCTCATTTATTATTTGGTTGGTTTTTGCCATGAAAAACTTGACAACGCAGTTAAAGCAAGAGCTAATTATGAAATTGCCAGTGAAATGGGGTCTACCGAAGCTTCGGATAAACTTAAAATGTTAAAACCAAGACTTACCGTCGTAAAAAACACCTAGGCAACTTTCGGGCGAAAGTTGCCTTTTTTGATAAACCTCGGAAAATTCGTTATTGATTATATAAAAAAATTTGTAATTATTGACAGCCAATTTAAGCGCACCTATACTGATAAAAGACTAAATATAATTCAACAGAAAGGCATTAAGATGAAAAAAATTCTAATTGTTGACGACCAACTCTTTATACGAGAAGTGTTCAAAAAACAAATTGAGCTTTTAGAGAATGTTGGTGTTTTGGAAGCCGCTAACGGCAATGAAGCTATGGGTAAAATTAAAGTTGTAAGGCCGGATCTAATTTTATTAGATATTGTTATGCCGGGAAAAGACGGGCTAGAAGTCCTAAAAGATATTCATGACGATGTTGAGCTTAGAGATATTCCTGTTGTAATAATCAGCTCTCACGCTGAAGATGAAAAAGTGGCAAAAGCCAAAGAATACGGCGCAAGAGAATTTATAGATAAAGCACAATTAAACAATATCGATTTCAACGGCCTAATTAGGAAATATTTGGAAATTTGACCACTGAAAAAAACACCCCACTCTAACCCTCCCCTCAAAGGAAAGGGAATTTAAAGGAAGGGGTGTTTTTTAATATCAAAATCAAATGTCAAATGTCAAAATGATAAGTAAAAATAAAAATTATTTATTTCTTGATACAATTAAATTTAATGTCGCTCTCAGTTAATTGGTTGAATTCGTTATCGTCAAGCAACTTACCAACATCTTTTCGCATAGCAATAACTAACTTACGATATATCTCATCATTTTTTCCAAATAGACTACTCTCAGAATTTAAACTTTCAATTAATTGATTAGAAAGTTGAAAATAAGCGAAGGCAGATGCGATTCTATGACGAGGACCAGCCGAAAGTTTTGGTTCTTTCCAAAAAGAACAAAAATTCTTTAAGGAATTTATGGATTCCGGATCAAGTTCAGGTCTACCTTACTGACCCCGGATAGGTCACAGGAATGACAAACTATGAGATTGCCGCACTCCCTTCGGTCGTTCGCAATGACAGAGGAAAAAGATCCTGAAATAAATTCAGGATGACAAGAAATGAGGGCTTGCATTATAAAAGTCCGGCAATTGACGGACTTTTATAATTCCTGGTTTCTGGCGGCCTGCCCTGGTTCCACTGAGGGGTCACCACGAAGTGAGTTTGCCGAAGGGTTACTGGTTCCTATTTACGAAAACAACTCTTCCGGGGTATAGCCCTTCGCCAGAAGATCCATGGTAATTCCTTTTTTCTTCAACCAATAACTTTTAATAACTTCCTGATCATCCGGACTCAAGCTTATAAAAGTCTCCGGGCTTTTAGAGAAAATATTATTGGCAGCGATTGCAAGATCCGAAGCCATGGCTGCCCGATCCATTGCTTCCTTGATATCTTTTTCTAGGGACTCTAATCTACTTAGGGTTTTTCCAATATCGCTTGTAGTATCGTCAAATTGTCTCAAAAGCTCTTCCCCGGCGGAGCCCATTGAAGCTGCCATTGCTTTTTGATCCATAATTAATTTATATGCCGGGCATTTTCCATTATCAGCCAGGGAATGAATAAAATTATTGGATTCTTGAAGCTCCAAATCGTATAAACTTGCCATGTTTGTTCCTTTCGTTTTTAAGTTGAACCTTTAATTATTAATTAAATGAAATATGCTTTTTGACTAAATCAATTATTTTATCTAATCCCACGTTGGATTTAATAAAGTAGTCGGCTACCCCCAGTTCCCCCGCTTTGTCCATACTTTCTTGATCCGAAACACCAGTTAGGAATATAAACGGAATTTTCCGAAGTTCCGGATCCATTCTAACTTCTCTTATAACACCAAAGCCATCCACATTCGGCATCATGATGTCGCACAAAATCAGGTTAAAGTCCGGTTGCTCTTTCAAAACTTTAAGGCCTTGTTCTCCATCCGGAGCAGCAGTTACTTCATAACCCTGAGTCTTAAGTAGAGTAGAAATTGCTTGAGCAAAAAAAACTGAGTCTTCACAAAGCAAAATTTTTTGAGCCATATATCTCCTCTTTTTTTAATTATATTAATACTTAGTTTCTGTCACAATACTATCAGGAACATTATGCAAATAAAAGTCAAAAATTATGATGGCCTAACTATTACTATTAGGCTTTCCGGAAACAAACGCATGTAGTTATGCAGCATAGCAATTCTGGCCGCACCTTCACTGATTGATCGTTGATTTTTAACAACAGCAGCTTGAGGCGTAATGCCCAGTATCGAACTTTCTACTTTTTCGATAAAATTATTTTTCATACTGAATAAACCGCCAACCAAAACCACCGGAAACGGGTTAGTAAGATCAATTTCCAGCCTATCGATAACCGCTCTGTAAGCGTTGATAAGCTCCCTTACAGTCTGGTTTGTAATTTCGGCGATATCAACTATATTTGAAAGATCGTCGTCATCTATAAGTTTAGACAGCCCTGCAATTTCTCTTACCGGCAAAGTCTCTCTGTACGCCCAGCCAACAATTTGGCCAGCATCAGCCAAATTTAAATAATCTAAAATTTTATGAGTTATGGCGGTCTGTGGCAGCCTGCCGTCAAATTCTTTCATGGCAAGTCTTAAAAGTGCCTGCCCAATGGCAAATGCCGATCCCTGGTCACCCAAAAAGTAACCCCAGTTGCCAGAGGATGTTTCGCGTCCGGTCTTAGAAACGCCGTAGCAGTTAGATCCCGTGGCTGCAATTAGACAAATTCCGTAGGGGTTCTCCGTGCCTGACATAAGACCGGTTAAACCGTTATTTGCAATAATTAAGATCTTAGAACCAAGCGTTTGATCATCACCCGTAAGGCCATTAAAAAATGTCTTTAATCTTTCTTTGTCGGCAACCGTATCTAAACCGGATATGCCGAGACAAGCTGCCTCAAATTCATTGATACTAGTTTCCGGCTGCTTAGATTTCAAATCCTTCTTGGCCTCTTCTACTGCTACTTTAATATTATTAAAAGCTGTTTCAATACTGACATTGTGCAGATTAGCTGTTCCGGCTTCTCCAATTCCAATAACTAAACCGGTTTCTTTGGTAATAGTTGCTTCTGTTCTGGTAGCGCCGGTATCGATACCAAGATATAATCCTGATTTTAATGTTGTAAGCATATTGCACCTCTCAAGAATAAAGTTCTAAATTCGAAACTCTAAACAATTTAAGTTTTTTTAGATTTATTTTTTGCTTATTCTTTTGTAATCTTATTTTTTTTGTCATTTGTATTTTGAATTTGTTTAGAAATTAGAAATTTTTAATTTGAAATTCCTGCCTTTGGCAGGCTATATTGTCATTCTTATTGTTACTATGCCGTTAGAAACATCAAAGGTGACAGCGCGACCGACATTGCCGCCCGTTTCTTCTGCTGCTATTGGAATATGCAAAACATCCAAAGTCTGCTTCACTGCTTCAACATTTCGAGCTCCAACTTGCTGGGATCTGGCCTGAAGTCCGGGAAACATTTCGGCTCCACCAACAATCTTTGCAATTAAGTTTGTTCTCTTAACGTCCTGTGTTTCCAGTTGTTGAACCATGGCCTGTATCGAGATATCTCCGTATCGAAAATCATCTTCGACAATTTCTCCTGTATTGTTAATTGGTCTTCTTGGAAGCATAATATGAGCCAAAGATCCTTTCTTTTGAATCTGACACCATAGGCAAACAGCAACGCAGGAGCCAATACCACTGGTAGAAAGAACTACCGGGCCATCAGCTATATATAATTTTCCCATTCCTATTTCAATACTGTCCACGAAAAATATCCTCCAATGATGGAGACGACTGGTCATTTGCCAGCTTTACGCCTATCGTATCGGAGGATTTCTTGTCGAATAGAATTAAAAACGTACCCTCCGAATTTACGTTTTCAATTCTAAATGGCATTTGAACAGCCAACATATCCATAGCTGTTTCGCCATATTCTATTAAAACCTGGTCAAATAAAGCATTAGCCATACCGGTTGCCAAATTTGGCACTGTAAGCATAATAGGAACATGAAGTGCGTTAGCGATTTCGGTGATAATTACACCGAAAGTAATATTGCCAAATTCTTTCAAAGCATGCCGTTAGCAAGATCAGAAGGCAAGAAAACAAATATATCGCCATTAACTTCTCCAACAATTGGTATGTAAACGGCGGTAACGGAGCCGGGTGCATTTTCGAGTAATTTCTGAGCTGTCATAATTGGTATAAGGCCGCTTGTTTTTAAAACCAGGTTAACCGGCTTTCTAGTTAGAGACTCCAAGGCCGCGTTTAATTTGGCCTGAATTTTAGCTACTAATTGATCTAAATTCGTACTTGCTTCCATTTCATACCCTCATAATTAATGATTGGAGCGGCAGAACCATCCGCCAGAATTGTAACTCCGGAAAAATAAGTTGATTGTTTTAAAAGCGGACCTAAAGGCTTTACTAAAATTTCATCTTCCGCCACTATTTTATCCACAATACAGCCGAACATTTTATCGTCTCTTTTAATAATAACTATCGTTTTATGCTTAATACTTTCCCTATCTTTCTTTATTTCATCATTTTTTTTATTTGTCTCTGACTGCTTAACTTTTTTGTCGATTAAATTCTGTATCAAAAAATCTAGGCCGAGATTATTTTCTTCTGCTTCATCTTCGATTTCCACAATTTCTGCCTCAAGTTCTTTTTTTCCAAATTTTTCTGCTAAATCAATTAGAGGCACTGACTCTTCATCAACCACAATTACCGGTACATTAGCCGAGAACTGAACAATTGACGGATCAACCTGAATAGATCTTACAACCTCATGACTGGGCATTGCAAAAATTTGACCGTGAACGTCAACAAGCAAAGCCTGCATAATGGCTAAAGTCATTGGTAACTTAAGGGTAAAAGTTGTACCCTGACCAACGACCGTATCTACGTTTATACTGCCTCCAAGCTTTTTTATAGCCTCGTTAACAGCCCCCAAACCCACTCCGCGACCAGAAACATCAGAAACCACATCGCTTGCCGACAAGCCGTCCATAAACAAGAGCTGAGCCTTATCCTTTTCACTCCAACCATCAATTTCTTCCTGAGAAAAAAAGCCCTTATCAACCGCTTTTTTAGAAAGTTTACTCCATTCTATACCCTGGCCATCATCAGCAACATCGCACAAAAATTTATTCTCCTTGGTATAAGCTTTCATTTTTATTATGCCTTCTTCTGACTTACCAGCCTTAAGGCGATCCTCCGGCAGCTCGATGCCATGATCAACGCTGTTTCTAATCATATGAACAAATGGTTCGGTTAAATGATCAATTATAGTTCTATCAACTGTCGTATCCTCGCCCTCAATTTCTAACCTAACCTTGCGGCCAGTTTTCATGGAAGTATCTCTTACAAGCCTTGGCAAAGTATGCAATGCCAAACTAATAGGAAAAAGACGCGCCTGCATCAAATGAAACTGCATATCGGTAACTAAGCGGTCAAGTCTATGTATTTCCACTTTCAAACCAGCATTTTCTTCGACAATTGAGTTATTTTTAAGTTTCATCTTAAGAAGAACTAATTCTTCATTAACAGACAAAAGCTGATCTAATTTTTCGATTTTCATTGTTACCGTCGAAACTTGTTTTGCTTCCACTTTGGCTTCAGCCGCCACTTCTTCCGGTTTTGCCGCAACAGTTTCTTCTTTTTTTACTTCATCGGTTTTTGACACCTCGGAAGCATCATCTTCTTTTGCTACAATTTTTGATTTATCACTTTTCCCAAAACCTTCTGTAGTAAGACCGGTAAGTTCCTTGATTTTATCAATAATGGCCGCTGAATCTGCTTCTTCTTTTCCGGCTTCTATGTTGTCAATATCGGCCGCAATATAATCTATAGCGGCAAGCAACTGATCCGTTATTTCCGCAGTCATTTTTAGGTCGCCGTTGCCAATACCGGTAAATAAGTCTTCAATGACATGAGAAAGCGCTGCAATCTGGTTATAACCCATTGCTCCGCTTTCTCCCTTAAGAGAATGGCCAGTTCGCATTAGTTCGTTTATAAGATCGTTATCTTCCGAATTTTTTTCTAATTTTAATAGCAAATCACCAAGAGCCTGCACGCGCTCCCTAGCAGTTTGAATCCACAAATCCTTAAATTGTTCCATCCCGTCCATACGGATCCTTTGCTAAACTCTATTACAAAAATTAGCACAAACTCTCTATTTATAATTTTACCTTAAGCATTTCTAATATTCTAGGCACAATTTTAGTAAGTGGCAAAACCTCGTCGGCCAAGTTATTTTTAACCACTTCCTGAGCCATTCCGTATACCACGGAAGTAGACTCATCTTGCACCAAAGTTCTGCCGCCGGCATTTTTTATGGCTTTCATGCCCACAACTCCATCGTCACCCATACCGGTAAGAATTACCCCTATAATATTCGAGCCATAAATTGGCGCTATTGAAGACATCATTTTATCAACCGTAGGCCGAAGTTTCCACTGAGGCGGATCGGTATTTAATTTTACTTGAGCAAATTGCCTTCTGCCCTGATGCTCTATATTAAATACCATATGAAAACCGCCCGGCGCCACTAAAGCAAGACCGGATTTAACAACATCTCCGTTTTGTGCTTCTTTAACGGTTATTTGGGCCAAATGATTAAGTCTTTCGGCAAATCTGGTAGTAAAATCTTTAGGCATATGCTGAACAATAACAATGCCAGCCGGAAAATCTTTTGGAAATTGACCGATGATATTACTTAAAGCCTCCGGCCCACCGGTAGAAGAACCAATGGCCACCACTCTTAAAGGATCTAAAAAGCTACTTGCAGAAAAACTGGTCTTAGACTGCTTAATCTTATTTTTAGATTGAGCCCTAACCTCATGAACAAGCTCGGCCCTGACCGAATCAATGTCTTCATCTTTTTTGGGCTTTAGAACAAAAGCGACGGCCCCAGCTTCCAGCAAAGGCACTAAATCCTTAACCATAGCGTCATCCGAACGAGTGAAAACAATTGTTGGCAGTCTTTTGGAATTTACCTGCTTCAATCTTTTTGTTCCCGTTTCTCTTGGCAAAGGAATATCACAAATCAGAACATCGGCACCGGAACGTTTGATTTCTGCTTCCAGCTTCGAATGATCCGAGCTATCACCGACAACAATAATATCGCTTTCCTGACTAAGAATCTGGCGAAGAGCATAACGAACCATTACATTGTCGTCTATTATAAATACGTTCAACTTATCGGACACTACATTCCTCTAAGTTGAGTAAATACATCCTTAATTTCCTGTGGCTGAAAAGGCTTGGGGATAAAAGCGTTTACGCCAAGTTCGTTAGCCTTGTTTACCATTTCCTCTTGACCAACTGAGGTAACAATTACAATTTTTACATTCGGATTTAGCTGCCTTATCTCTTCCATGGCCATGATGCCGTTTTTTACCGGCATAATAATGTCTAGGAAGACCATTTCCGGCCTATTTTCACGGTAAATTTCCACCGCAACATCGCCATTTTCCGCCTCAAAAATTTCCAAATTCGGATCTACTTCCTGCAAAGCCGCCTTAATAATAAGCCTCATGAACTCAGAATCGTCGGTAATTAGTACCTTCATAATTATTCCTTTAAAGATTAAATGCTAAACTTAAGTAAATTATACTACATCAGCCTCTATTTATGAGCTTCCTCGTGTTTTTCCATTATAGCATCAACTTTTTGTGCTTCTTTGTCTTTAGTCATCATTATCTTGGACATGATATCTTCAGAGACCATGGCACCATTGTGAGATGCGCCGTTACTAGAAGTATGAGTAGTTGCGCTAGGAGTGCCAGAAGATACGGCGCTAGAATCAGCCGAACCGTCTATCTTAAACTTGGAAATAATGCTTCTCAATTGTTCGGAAGTGGCGGCTAGCTGTTGCGCAGCTGAAGCTACTTGCTGCATAGAAGATGTAGTTTGCTGAATACCGGCACTCATCTGCTGAGTAGACGAAGATGACTGTTGGGCTACAGCAGAAACACTATCGGCAGCAGCCTCAATTGTATGAATTTTTGCTGCCATATTTTCTAAAGCGGTGATTACTTCAGTTACCACTTTTACCGTATCTTGAACAGCTTGACTACCAGTACCCATTGTAGTCACGGCATTATCGGTAGTGGACCTCATAGAAGTAATTAAGGACTCAATGTCTTTGGTGGCATTTTGCGATTCTTCAGCTAGCTTTCTAACTTCATCAGCCACAACCGCAAAACCACGTCCTGCTTCACCGGCTCTGGCGGCTTCAATGGCCGCATTTAGAGCCAAAAGGTTTGTTTGAGAAGCAATATTATTGATAGTATCAACAATTTTTACTATTTCCTGACTTTTCTCGCCTAAGGTAGATACTGCGTCGGCAGTTTGCTTAGTGGTAGTAGCTAGTTCTTGCATTTTCTTGGAAGCAACTTGACCGGACTCGGAAGCTTTAGCTGATTCTTCATTTAACGCCTTTGCGCCTTGAGAAGCTTCAACGGCCTGCTTGGCTAAACTTTCACCGCCGGTAGATACATCTTGGATAGCAGAAGAAACCTGTTGTGTTGCCGCATTAACCTGTTGGGTAGAAGCCGCCATTTGTTGAGCTGAAGCAGCAATGGCTTGTGCAGAAGCCGACACCTGACCAATAGAGTTACTAACATCGTCAACCATCTTGTTGAAATTTTCAGAAAGAATACCCAATTCATCCTTGCTTTTATGATCTACACGACTAGTGAAGTCACCTGCAGCAACTTTTTTAACAACTTCCATGATCTTAGTAATCGGCTTAGTAACAGATCTTGATAGTAAAAGACCGGTCGCAATTGCAAAAATAGAGCAAAAAACTACTAAGATAATGGATGCTTTGGTGCTTGATGCAGAGGTTGCGTCAGCTATGTCCATGTATCTTTGTGCTTCCGTATTTGACTCCTGAATAAATTGCTTAAAAAGCGGAAGCAATTTTTCTATAGCCGGCCCTGCTTCGTTTTTAAATATTGCCAATACATCCGTTTCTTCATTTGCAGTTCCCTTTAAAGCTATCATTTCCTCGCCAGCTTTATGAAGAGCTTCATGTGGCTCTTCCATAGCATCAAAAGCTTTTTTCTGCTCGGCAGTTAATGCGGCATACCCAGAACCGCCCTTAACCTCATAATACCATTTGCCAAAACCGCAGCCCTTGGGATCAATATGCAAACCGTCCAAGCTTTTTCCTAATATTATATGATCGGTAACCATCTTTACCCATCCGTAATGATCATTAAGCTTCTCGGTTATAAACTGCCCATCCCTTGACTCTTGAAAAGCAGTCTCATTTAAACTACTAATCTGATTTTGATACTTTATTCCGACTAATCCTACTATCGCAACTACGATTGTAACAATAATAAATCCGCCGATAAGTTTGGTTTTCACCGAAATATTGTTTAATGAAAGCATGTTCTCCTCCCGTTTCTCTAAAATTAATTATTAACTAACTATTTTGAGCCTGAGCAGCCACCTTGGTAATGGCTTCTTCGTCTAAAATTTGTCCGAAGTTTAAGATAAGTATCACTCGCTCATCTACAATAGCAACACCATTTATATATTCAGCGCTTAGCTTGCTATCTTGTCCTTGAGAAGCTTTAATGCTGGATTTGGGTATTTTCATAACGGAGGTTACTTCGTCTACCATAACTCCGTATAATGCTTTGTTACTTTCGGTAAGAATAATATAGCGGTCTATATTTTCTGTTTGAGTTCTGGTTAGATTAAATCTTTGACTTAGGTTAATAACTGTAGCTACAGTTCCCCTGACATTGATAATTCCGGCAATATAAACTGGGACATTCGGAAAGTGGGTGATATCTCCGGTTGGAATAATTTCTTGTACTTCTAAAATTGGAGCAGCATATTCTTCGTTTCCAAGCTTAAAAACAACAACTTGTTCTGTTTCATGAGAGTCTTCCATGCTGCTTGTGTTTATGGAGGCAGAGTTTATGTTAGTTTTCGAAGCTTCAGCTTTAGCAGCTTCCGTTGGCTTCTCGGCAATAACGGGATCCGGTACAGAAGCTACGGATTCCACTACAGCAGAAGTTTCGACAACGGGTTTCGAAGAAGAAGTTTGCGGAGTAGCTGTGCCACCAACCTCGCTTCCAACAACCCCTTGCGTCACTGATTCTACCGCCGGATTAGATGATTCTTCTTTTGCTGACTCAGTCTTTATATCCTTTTCGTCATGAGTCTTCGCATGATCTTTTTTGTCATCATGGGTTTTATCTGACATTTACCCTCCTCAATAATTATTGATACATGTTTTTTTACTTTTTTTAAGCGGAAATATCCTTGTTTTAGTATAAGAATGTCTGTTTGGAGTGTCAATAGTTTCGGTCTTCTTTATCTTCTATTTCATGGTCCAGTTTAAATTGTGAAACCAACTTTTCTAGTTGTTCAGACGTGGCTGTTAATTTTTCGGCAATAGAAACCACCTGTTGCATTGAAGCGCTGGTTTGTTGAACACCAGCTCCCATCTGTTGAGCAGACGCTGAAGATTGTTCCGCTAATGCAGAAACAGTTTCTATGGAAGAGGTAATAGTACCGATTTTGATAACAATGGTTTCTAACGATTCTAGAGCTTCAGCGACAACTTGTCCGCCCTCCATGACCGCATTTTGACCGACAGCCATACTTTTTACTGACTCTGAGGTTCTGCTGCTAATTTCAGTTATTAAACCGCCGATATTTTCAGTTGCCGTTTGCGATTCCTCTGCTAACTTTCTTACTTCGTCGGCTACAACCGCAAAGCCACGTCCGGCCTCTCCGGCGCGGGCTGCTTCTATTGCCGCATTTAGAGCAAGTAAATTTGTTTGGGAAGCAATGTTGCTAATTGTTTCTACTATTTGGACTATCTGCTTGCTTTTTTCGCCCAAGGCGGTAACATTTTCAGAAGACTTATTTACAGCATCCGCTAATGCCTGCATTTTAAAACCGGCCTGTTGTGCGGCTTCAGAACCTTTTCCGGCTTGCTGGGCCAAATCCTTGGCGCCGCCGCTCACAGCTGTGGTTTGCTTAGCTAGATTTTGACTAAATCCGGTAGATTCTTTAACTCCGCTAGAAACTCTTTGCGTGGCCTCATTAACATCTGACGCAGAAGAAGAGAGTTGTTTTGCGGTATCGGTTAATATGTTTGTGCTTTCCGTAATTCCAAACACCATACCCCTTAAACTGTTAATCATGGATCCAAAAGCTAAGGTTATTTTTCCAATTTCATTTTTTTCGACATCACTATCAATTTTTATGGTTAAATCACCCTCGGCTACTTTTTGCATGCTATTTCCAAGCTTACTTAATTTTTTAGCAATTGACTTGCCGAACTTATAAGAAACAAAGAAAGCCATCGATACTGCGCCAATACTGCAAAAAACCGTTGTCAAAGCAATCTGCATTATTCCGCCATTATAGTCGTTACGGTAAATATTGGCACCCATTACCCACCCCCATGGAGAATATGTCGTAGTGGTAGTAATTATTGCTTTATTCCTCGTATCTTCAGACGTATCTTTGCCGCTATAACTCAAAACCGATATTTCGCCGTCTTTTTTACCAATTGCCGTTTCTATAACTTTTTGGATAATATTTTGTCCCGTGCTATCCTTCTTGTCTTTAACATTTTTCCCATCTTCCTTTTTTTCCTTGGAAAGAATATAGTTACCATCTTTGTCCAAAATATAGAAATACCCCGAAGTACCAATTTTTAAATCTGAAAGAAATTTTTTGATTTCTTCCCGATAGGCCGTTTCATTAATACAATTCATTAATGCCCCGATGGTCTTTCCGCTCGGATCCTTTATCGGCGTAGTTTCTACCCATTTATTTATGCCCAAAACATTCGTACGTCCACTAAAATTTTCTCCCTTGGAAATAGCCGCGTAAACTAGAGATGTATTGGGGATTGACGTGCCGGCCGCATTTTTGCCGTCACTGGTTGTAACGGTAGTGGAAATTCTTACCAGGCCTTCGGGAGCAAGCTGGAGGATTGCCGAATTACAACTGATCATTGTTTTAACTTTATTTACTATTTTATCGTTTCCGTATATTTTTCCCCCACCAATTTTCATGGTTGGAATTGAAGTTGTTGAAGCAATATTTGTCTCTTGATCCGTAATAAGCAAACTCATTTTATCCAAATCATCTAAAGAAGCCGTACCGGAATTAGAAAATTCATTTTTCAAAATGGTGTGGTCTGTTTTGGCTTGTTCGGTCATTTGCTTATAAATAGCATCAACCATGTGATAACCAAGGTCTGTCTGTTGCTGAATATTCTTAGTTACCAGTTTCCACAGGCCAGCATCGGAACTAAAATAAGTATAAATTCCCCCGCCAAAAACCGGCAAGGTAACCATGATAACGCAAACTGTTAAAAGCTGCCATTTTATACTTAAATTCGAAAATTTTCTTTTCTTCAGACACCCCTCCAAAATCAGGCCGTTCTAACACAAACAATCTAGGCATTTTAATCTAGCTTGACTCTCTTTAGTATAATTAAAGCTTATATACGAAGTCAATATATTTGACTCTCTTGCAGCCAAACCGTTTGGTGTTACAATAAAATAGTAACCTAAAAAAGGAGGAAACCATGAAAAGGTTTGAATTTATTAAACTGATTGCCGGCTCTTTGGTAATTATTGGAGCTGTAATGGCTATGGGCGGCGGTAATCCAAACTGGCTTTGGCTGCCGATATTCGTAGGCGTAATGTTAGCTCAATCGTCACTAACCAAGATTTGCCCCATGGACTTCATTTTGAAAAAACTGGGAGTGAAAGAGTAAAAGCAGGAACCAGTGATCAGAAAACAGGAAACAAAAAAGTCTTTAAGGACTTTTTAGGAAATCCAAAATTCAAATTTTGTGGTTTTGAAAATTAGGATTTAGACACTAGTATTTCGAATTTTAAAAAATCCGGCAGTTGCCGGATTTTTTCTCATATTTCATCCTAATTGGGACTCATCAGTGTCATGTACGGTTGTATCGTCATTCTGAATTTATTTCAGAATCTCATGGGATTCGCGCCTTCGTCCGCCTTGGCGAGCGCCAAACGAGACAGACAGGAATGACAGAACAATACGAATTGGCATATATGAGCGGGGGAACTAAGAACTTGTAACAAACAAGTTTGTTCTTTTTCCCCCGCTTTTTTGGATAATACATTACTTACCTTCTTTACTTTTGACTCCGGGTTTTGAAACGATTTCTTCGACACCTATGGAGGCCAAAAGCGTAAAAGGAACACTCATTGCTTCTGTTTGTGTCGCAAAAACCTTCTCGGCACTGGTCAGCAAATTTCTTAGGACACGAATTTTCATCCAAAGCAATCTTAATTGCCAGTACGATTTCGTCTACGGAAAGACCAGTTGGAGGAATGTCTTTTGCCGATTCCGACCCATTAAGTAGCGCCGTGCTTCTTCCCGACATATGACACCATTCCGGCACTTGTAACAAAGAGTCAACAGCAGCTAACATTTTAAAGTTAGTGATTAACATCTGACCCTTAATCCGTTGTTCCGCATGGCGTAAGATGCAAGCAAGGTCATTAAAACTCATGCCATACTTGTTACCAAAGATCAGAGTGTGACCGTTAGAATTCCTAACAACGAACACCTCAAATCTTTTTGCCCGGGCTGCTCTAGCTATCTCTGTGTTATCAGTGTGAATAACGGCAATTCTGGCCGTTTTCTCTCGATAATTAAAGAGGTGGGTCTCAGCCTTTTCAACTTCTTCCTTTGCCTTTTCATATTCTTTGTCTGAGGCTATAATGACGTCATTAAAGATCTTGATAACTTCCATAACTTTTTTCGAGCTATGGCCGTCTGACTTTAAAGCCATCATTATGTTTGGAAGCGAATCGAATTCCGGATCATTCAAGTCAGCTTTCTTGTGCCATGCATCAAAGATCATGAACGACCAGTTCATGATTTGTTTGTCGGTATAGCCGGCCCGGTGAAGTTTCCTCACCAATGACGCGTAACTATGGTACTCGCCATTGTAGCCAGTATCCGCTCTTTCAATCATAGAAAGAACCGGCTTGATTCGCGGATCCTCTTGCAAGCCAAGCATGTGCGCTAGAAGCGTGGAAGAGCTTTTTGCCTTCTGCTCCGCAGTTCCATAGGCATGCTCGTCTAAAATACCGGCGCCAATACCCATAAGCAGCAAACCCTCTTCCCGAAGAAGGAGGTTAGAGTTTTCTGGGTTTTGTGGGTATTCTTTTCTTTCGACAAAAACGATTTTGGCATCCTTGCTGCCAGGAAAAACTTTCTCGCCAAATTTCTTTGCCATCCACGCAATATAAAAATCATCAGGATGACTAGTCTTATGCAGCCCAAAACCCTTAACCAGATAAACTTCCACTTCAAATCGCCCCCTTAAGCGTAGTAATGTATATTTTTTACAATGTGCATGCCTTCTAACCCTAAATCTTTCGATTGAAAGTCAAAAGACAAAATCTTTAGCTATAGAGTATCATAAATGCAAGCATTTGTCAAGCCCGACCGGCCCGAGTCCAATACAGAATCAAGAATTATGAATTAGGAATTAAGTATAGGAAAATAGAGTAAAGAATAGAGTAAAAAATCCTATATTCTAAATTCCCCATTCCCATTCTTAATACTTTATACTTGATTCTTAATTCTTTTTTGTTAACTGTTTACTGTTAACTAATTGGTTCCCGTTACCTGTTTTGATCACTGTCCCTTACTTACCTCTTCCCAAACTAAAGCAGAAATGCTTTTAATTGTACTTTTGGCACCTTCGAAGGAATCGCCGCTTTTAGTCATTATACAAAGAACATACGGACTTTTTTCGTTATAAATAATTCCGCAATCATGAAGCTCCCTTTTCTCAACGATACCAACGGAATTATAGCCCGTTTGAAGTCCAAATTTATGCGCTACAGTAATGCCTGAGGGAACACCGGCAACAAGGCCATCCTTAAAATCAATACCGCCAAGAAGCTCTAAAGCTCTTTCCGACAAATCGGATCTTAAGTAAGTAGCATTGTACAAAACCCTCAAGAAATAGGAAAAATCATTTACCGTAATGTAGTCTATAACTTCTTGTCTAGGGTAAGCAACCTTTAAATCCTTAGAGGTTTGATCAATTTTTGCTCTGTCTATATTATTAATTAACGCGTAAGCCGCATTATTATCGGAAAACTTAATCATTCTCTCAATTAAATCGATAACCTTGTGAGTTTCCCCCGACTTTACAGTCTGGGCCGGTTTTATTTCCTGCGATCCATTAATATCGTTAGTAAAAGATACGGTAATTTTTTTGCTAAAAATATTGGGATCTTTTTGGGCCTCTTTAAAATAAGCCATCATTACCGGAACCTTATTTAGGCTGGCCGGGAAGTACTTTTCGTTCTCATTAACCAAAACCTGCCCCCCGGATTTTATATTTCTAAAATAAATTGAAGCGCTTGTTATATTTCCCATCTGTTTCGCTTTCTCAACGACACTTTGAAGTTTTTTCTCCATTACTTGCTCGCCGGCAGACGTTTTGCCCGGCGTCGTGTCGCAAACCAAAAGCGGACTTATTAGCTTATAGCCATCAAGCCTTAAGGTAGATAGTTCCTTTTCGCCCAAGTTGTATTCCTGTTCGCCCCTAATAAGCCAGCCACAAACAACACCAACAATTAACGCCGCTATGGGGACAACAAACAAGTCTCTCGTTATTTTTTCTTTTTTCAGTGGTTTCTTCATTACGATTTAGATTTTACCACATTTTTATAATTAAAAAAGCCGGGTTCAAAATTAAACCCGGCCATCTAGACCGTACACAAATAAATCGTCTAACTATAGGCTCTCCCCTTTTTCCCGTTAATAACGCCCGTAAAAACGTGTCTTATTTTTCTCAAACTGAGGTCTACCTTAAGCTCTTCGCCTGCATGAATCCGCTCGATGTTTGTCTCATGTCTTTTGATTACAATAAGAGCAACTACAAAGGCGAGCAGCACGTAGATAGGCTCCGGATACCGTAGCCAAACAAGAAATGGCAAAGCCATTCCAACGTGAAGAGATGCATTTGAAACGTACCCAATCCTTTTTACGGACCATACCCACATCGGAAATAATATTAGCGCCTGCGGCCAAAGCATGAGAACTAAACCTGTCCCTGTTGCCATTCCTTTGCCGCCTTTAAACTTTAGAAAGACCGAGTAGCTATGTCCTACAATGGCAATGACTCCTGAAATAACGCCAATAGCCGGATACCACGGATCGTGTTGTCCGATAATCACTTGAAGCACATAGATTGGCAATGCCCCCTTTGATACGTCAAGAAAGAAAACCACTATGCCAACAACTATGCCGACTACTGCACCAAGCTCTTTCATTGCAACTCGGAAAACATTTGTAGTACCGAAATTGCCGCTTCCCTCCTTGCGGATGTCTTTGCCGGTGAGAATTTTGATCACGGCAAGACCGAAAGGAATTGAACCGTATATATAGCTGGCCAAAATCAACTGGATGATCATTAAGCTTTTCATGATCTCACCTCCATACTTTCATTTTCCGCTTTTTTCTTTTGCTCCTTAACTCTTCCCGCTTTTCTCTGTAAAACTTTTTCATTTTCGCTCGACGTACAAAAATACTTTCGTAAAGCATGTTAGTAATAAGTGCCCGACACGTGTTGTCCGCACATAAATACGAAACATGATGCGCTGTCACTTTAAGAGTATTTTCCGAAAACTCGAGCATCCCCGTAAGCTGGCTTACGAAATGACTGCGAAAATAGAAGAATGATTCACAGTTGATGCCCGCATTGCTTAGAACGATGTCTCTCTTTGTAAGCTTCGCGAATAATCCTCCTTCGTCGAATTCTGCTTTCGGGATCAACAGTCTAATTAGCCAAAAGCAAGTGTCACATACCTCGGCATGCTTGATGATCGATCGAATATTAAGCACCTTTGCCTTGGCCTTAGCCGTTTTCCCTTTATTAAGCCTCCGCGCCAACCTTACTAGCGTTTTCATGTTTTTCCAACAATCGTAAGGTATAAGGCTACTTCGAAACTTGATTGCCCGATTAATCCTGGGAATATCTTTGGCCGTATAGATTTTAGGCACAGATCTATCAACCATAACAAATCCTAATTTTGTCAAATATCCGAAGGAAATCAGGGAAGAATCGTGAATATTGCATTTCATCGTGTTTGCTGCGTATCCTAAAGAGCCGCTAAAAGCTAGCTTTTCTCTTAAATCCTCCCCGTTTATCTCAAGAGCGGAGATTGTCTCCACTGCCGACCTGGATAAAGGCCTGAAACTATCCGTTACAAAGAGAATTATTTCTTCGTACATTTTTTCCGCTTCCCTGATAACGTTCTTTGCTTCTTTTTTACTGTCCTTAATTACTGCTTCGTCGAACTCCTTTAGATAATCGCTGATCTTATTTCGCGAATCCTTTGATAAACATAAAAGCTCGCTTGAAAGATCTATTAATAGCTTGATCCTCCGTCTTGATAAAGGAACGATTTCATCCCAGTTGATCTGCCACTTTCTAACAAGCATTTTCTGCCTATAAAGCAGATAAAAGAGTGGCAAATGTGTGATAAACACGAAAACGACCATGACCGTCAAAACAATCCGGATATACCCTAACATTGCAGTCCCCCTAGGTAGAAAATTGTATATGTAAAGCCGAATGGCCTTGTTTATTTCAAGCTACTTTCCGTAGCATAAGCGATATAGAATTTTACAATAATAAAACCAGCCCGTCAAGCCTGTAACTCTGACCCACGTGCAGTTTTTTAAATTTCTTTCAAAATTGGCCAACAAAATCCAGATTTATCTCTTTTCCGGTAAGAAACCGAGATATTTCAGCAGTAA
>Ga0076305_103_pt1 | contig 50485 bp, 56 predicted proteins | sample RifGroC1_FD_67794 | JGI IMG/M metagenome (GOLD analysis project Ga0076305, IMG submission 67794) | candidate division CPR2 bacterium GW2011_GWC1_39_9
ACCTTTCATGTAAAAAGCCTGCTCCGACTTGTTATCGTGCTTTCCTTCTAAAATTTCCTTAAACCCTCTAATGGTCTCGGCAAGCGGCACGTATTTGCCTTCAACGCCTGTAAACACTTCCGCAACAAAGAATGGTTGGGATAAAAACTTTTGAATTTTTCTTGCTCTTGCTACAATTTTTTTCTCATCATCCGAAAGCTCGTCCATACCCAAAATTGCAATAATGTCTTGCAGGTCCTTATATCGCTGTAATACGTTTTGAATGCCTCTGGCGACTTCGTAGTGTTCTTTGCCCACTATTTTAGGATCTAACGCCTGTGATGTCGAATCTAGCGGATCGACAGCCGGATAAATACCTAGCTCGGTAAGAGCTCTTGCTAAAACAACCGTGGAATCAAGATGGGAAAAGGTCGTTGCCGGAGCAGGGTCTGTTAAGTCATCAGCCGGAACATAAACGGCCTGCACCGACGTAATTGATCCTTTATTGGTAGATGTAATTCTTTCCTGAAGCTCTCCCATTTCGGAGGCCAAGGTTGGCTGATAACCGACTGCAGAGGGGACTCTTCCCAAAAGAGCCGAAACCTCGGAACCTGCTTGGGTAAATCTGAAAATGTTATCCACAAACAATAATATGTCTTTATTTTCTTCATCCCGAAAATATTCGCACATGGCTAAAGCAGATAAGGCGACCCTAAGCCTTGCGCCGGGAGGTTCGTTCATTTGACCAAAAACCATAGCTGTTTTATCTAAAACCCCCGATTCTTTCATTTCGTGATACAAGTCGTTACCTTCCCTTGTTCTTTCACCAACACCCGCAAAAACAGAATAACCGCCGTGCTCGGCCGCTAAGTTTCTAATTAGCTCTGTAATAACAACAGTTTTTCCAACACCGGCACCTCCAAACAAACCAACTTTACCGCCCTTAATAAATGGACAGATAAGGTCAATTACCTTAATTCCGGTTTCAAATATTTCGGTTGTTTTTGACTGCTGGGCATATGTTGGTGCTTCTCTATGAATTGGATATTTTTTTAAGGTTCCCTTTACTTGAGTACCATCAATAGTTTGTCCCAATACGTTAAACATGTGTCCCAACACTTCGGAGCCAACGGGCACGGATATCGGCGCACCGGTGTCAATTACGGATTGACCCCTTTTAAGACCATCCGTTGAACTCATCGAAACCGTTCTAACCACTCCTTCGCCAAGATGCTGCTGAACCTCTACAACCGTCCCATCCTCTATTTCCAGCGAGTTATAAATTTTCGGAATCTCATCCTCAAAACGGATATCCACAACCGGACCCAAAATCTGAACTATTTTTCCTTCATTTTTCTTCATATTTGCTCCATTTCAATTATAAATTTATTCTATGCCCTTTATTAATAAATTCAGATGTCAAATTCTAAATCAAATTTGGAAAATTTAAATTTAGACCTTCAGATCTGAGATCGTTCAGACTCGAAGAGATTTGATTTGACATTTGAAATTTGTTATTTGACATTTTCCCTCTCCTATTCTTCCAGCGTCATTTTACCTGCGGAAATTTCCGCAATTTCCCTGGTAATGGTTGCCTGCCTAGTTTGATTATAAGAAAGCGTTAAGTCGTCTATTAATTCAAGAGCATTTTCACTGGCATTCTTCATAGCCATCATTCTTGCGGAATGTTCTGACGCTATTGATTCAAGCATTGACTGCCAAATTTTAATTTCCAAAAATCTTGGAATCAAATCGTCTAATAATATGTCCTTTTCCGGTTCAAAAACAATTCTTTCCTGATTTAAAACCTTTTCCTTATTTTCAAGCGGCAACAGCTTAGTTGCAATCGGCTCTTGACTTAAAGTTGAAACGAAGTGCGTATAAACCAATTTAATTTCATAATATTTTCCGGAAGTAAAATCATCTGTAATAATTTTGCTTATTGGTAAAATATCCTTAAATTTTGGTTTTTCCTCAATTTTTGTAAAATCAGCGATTATATTTTTCCCCAATGCTCTAAGCGCGTCGCGCCCTTTCCTTCCGATAGTTAAAAAGTCCGTATCTTTGTCTTTTGATAAATCTATTGCCTTTCGAATTGCTTTCGAATTTAAACCGCCGCATAAACCCCTGTCGGAAGTGATGAAAACCACTAACTGTTTTTTTGCGTTGATACCAGGCAACAAAAAAGGATGATCGGTCTCGCTTACATTAATTACCAAATTTTTAAGAATATCTTCCGCGGCCTTGCTATAATTTCTTGATCTTGCGTTTATGGCAATAGCTTTTTGCATTTTAATAACCGAGATAAGCTCCATGGCTTTAATTATCTGCTTGGTGTTGGAAACTGATTTAATTCTTCTTCTAACTTCTTTTGCTGAAGCCACTAAAATTCTCCTGCAACTTTTTTAAGAATATTTTTTAATTCTTTCTCCAGTTCATCGGTTAAATCACCTTCTTTGGTTAATTTTTTTACAAAATCCTTATCCCTCGCATCCAAATAATCAAATAAATTACTTTCAAACTCTTTTATCCTTCCAAGTTCAATTTCGTCTAGGTATCCATTTGTACCGGCAAAAATAATGGCAACCTGCTTTTCAACTGCAAGCGGAGCATATTGGTCCTGTTTTAATATTTCTACCAATCTTTTTCCTCTTTCAATTCGTTGTCTAGTCTCCTCATCTAAATCTGAAGCAAATTGGGCAAATGACTGTAATTCTCTAAACTGAGCAAGTTCCAGTCGTAATTTTCCCGCAACTTTTTTCATGCATTTCATTTGAGCCGCAGAACCTACTCTTGAAACTGATAAGCCAACGTTTAATGCGGGCCTAATTCCCTGATAAAATAAGTCATTTTCTAAGAAAATTTGACCGTCAGTAATAGAAATTACATTTGTGGGAATATAAGCCGAAATGTCACCGGCCTGAGTTTCTATAATGGGTAATGCCGTAATTGAACCGCCGCCGTATTTTTCGTCTCTCCTACAAGCTCTTTCCAAGAGCCTCGAATGAAGATAAAAAACGTCTCCAGGATAAGCCTCCCTGCCGGGCGGTCTTCTTAGTAGCAAAGAAACCTGCCTGTAAGACCATGCATGTTTAGACAAATCATCATAAACTATAAGGACATCTTTGCCTTGATCCATAAAGTATTCGGCGATAGAAACTCCGGAATAAGGGGCGATATATAGATAAGGTGCCGGATCGGAAGCGCTTGCCATAACAATAATTGTATTTTTCATGGCGTCGTTCTCTTCTAAAATGGCAACCATTTTTGCCACCTTTGATCTCTTTTGACCAATTGCGACATAAACACATACCACATCTGAATCTTTTTGGTTGATTATGGTATCTATGGCGATGGCAGTCTTGCCTGTTTGTCGATCACCAATAATAAGTTCCCTTTGCCCTCTTCCAATTGGAATGACGGAATCAATTGCCTTGATGCCTGTTTGCAAAGGCGTCGAAACAGATTTTCTAGAAATTACGCTCGGTGCAATTTTTTCAACCGGATAAAATTCCTTCGATTTGTTTTCATTTTTACCATCAATATATTCTCCGAGAGGATTAACTACGCGTCCTTTTAGTTCGTCTGATACCGGAATTTCCAGGATTCGGCCTGTCGTTCTTACTTCATCGCCTTCACTTACGCTGCTAGACTCGCCCATTATCATAATACCCACAGCATCTTCTTCAAGATTTAGCGCAATACCATAAACACCCGACTCAAATTGAACCATCTCAAAAGACATCACTTCCGACATGCCAATGGCTTTGCAAATACCGTCTCCCACAGAAGTTACTTTTCCGGTTTTATAAGTTTTAGGGTCTGTTTTAATTCCGGATAATTCTTCTTCAAGTTTTTTAATTAAATATTCTTTACTGTTGATCATTTTTTACTCCTAAAGCGTTGTATTTATGATTCTTTCTTTAATTTGATTTATTCTTTCTCTGCCGCTGCCGTCTATAACCGTTTCGCCAATTTTTATGATTATACCGGCAACAATATTATTATTAACCCTAAATTTAATATTTATAGGGTCTCCGATCTTTAATGATTTGACAATTTCATTTCTTTCCAATTCAGAAAGCTCCTTTGCGCTCGTAATCTCGATATAACCTGCATCAAACTGACTTAAGTTTCTAATGCTGCGAGCAATAGTTTTGATTTTATTCGGGTAAGCCTTAGCAATTTTAGAAACATATCTATTGATATCGGAAGCATCTTTGCCCGCCGATTGTTTAATCAAAACTTTAGCTATTTGGGTTGATCCAATCATTTAAACCCTAACCTTTTTTGCTTCATTTAATGTATCTTCAATTAGTTTTAGATTAACATTCTTATAGTCCTCGTCCATGAAAGATGTTACGGATTTTGCAACTATGCCCGCTATTTCTTTCCTTACGTCTAGAAGCATTTCTGATTTTTCTTTTCGAGCCTCAACTCCCGCATTCTCAATAATTTTTTTTGCTTTTATGTCTGCATCTTTAATCATTGATATTTTTGTTTCCTCAATCTTCTCCCTGGCTTCGCCCAAAAGTACAGTTGCTTTTTCCTTTATCTTCCTCGCAGATTCCTTTTCCATCTCTTGAATATCTTCAAGCCTTTTTTCAATTTCTTCCACATTCTCAAGCGACTTTTCGATTTTTTTTGATCTTTCGTCTAACATCTTTAATGTGGGCTTATAAAGAAATTTATAAAGTATGAAAAGAAGTAAAGAAAAATTGATGCCTTGAGCCAATAATAATTTGGGATCAATTCCCAGGTTATGCAATGCTTCCATAAATATTCCTTACACAAACTTTAATATTAATGCGACAACTAGCGCAAAGATGGCAATTCCTTCTGTAAAAGCTGCCATCAAGATCATATTCGACTGAATTTTGCCTGAAGCTTCGGGATTTCTTCCAATTGATTCTAATGCGCCTTTACCAATCATCCCAAGACCAATACCGGGACCAATTGCGCCTAGTCCGATGGCGATAGCGGCGGCAATTAACTGTGCTGCTTCTTTTTCCATTTAAATTCTCCTTTTATTGATTATTAACTTAATGACTTTCACTATGCACGACTGTTGCCATAGACATGAAAACTATAGATAACATTGTAAAAACAAGTGCCTGAACAGCTCCTACAAAAATCTCCATTATATAGAAAGGTAACGGAATAAAATATGGGACCAATGTTGACATAACCGCAAGCAAAACTTCTCCTGCAAAAACATTGCCAAATAATCTGAATGAATATGAAATAATCCTTGATACCTCTGATATCGTCTCAATAATTCCAACGAAAAAATTTACGGGTGACGAAAAATTAATGAATTTACCGGCATATTTTTTCACCCCGATGGCGGCAATACCCATGACTTGGACGGCAATAACGGTAACTATAGCGATAGCAATGGTGGTATTTAAATCGGCCGTGCCGGCTCTTAAGAGCGGCACCAGAACCTGATGACCCTCGGCGTTCGTTTCATGGAAACCAACCGACCCGAAACCCGGAAGAAGTCCCATCCAGTTGTTAAATAGAATGAAGATAAAAAAAGTGGCAACTAAAGGAAATATCTTTTTAGTGAGCTTTCTATCCTTCGTAATGCCCTCTGTTAAATTAAAGAGTGCTTCAATTATATATTCAGAAATATTTTGGAGTCCTTTCGGTATGTTCTCCATTTTTCTGGTTGCCAAAAAAGAAAGCAAAAAAAGTAGGCCAAAAACGAGCCAGGCAGCTAACATGCTGTTGGTAAACGGAATTGATCCAATATGAAATATTGATTCTGCAGAAATTGAAATATGCACTTAGTCTTCCCTTGTATATTTTTTAATCATCCTAAAAATGGAATAAGAGGATGTAAAAAGCGATAAAAAAATACCAATAAAAATGAATATCGGTTCAGTTTGCAGTTTTTTGTCCAGCCAATTCCCAACAATAACCATGCCTACAAGCGGCAAACTAATTCTCCATCCAATTTCCATAAAAATTGGAGATAACGCCAAGTTTTCCTTACTTCTTACACTCATTTTTAGTGACCTAACCTAAAAATACCATCTTGGAAAGGTGGTATTTAATTTATAACCACAACCAGTATAAAGGGAAATGAGGGAAAAATCAATGAGTTTGAAAAAAAATTAATTTGACTCTAAGTCTATGTGTTTTACCGCCGGTACTTCTTCGGCAATACATGTTTCCAAGCTGTCAATTTCTCTACCTAATGTCCTTGTTACTTCGTCCGTAAACTCTGTGCAAAACTTTACAAAATCCTGATAACTGACAATCCCGTCAAATTCTCTTTTAAAATCTCTGGAGCTAAGTATTTTTTTTTGCTAAAACCCTGCCGTCTATTTCTATTTCCGCCTTCACCCTATAACCATCGGTAGTTATTACGGTTGTTTTTAAATCATGAACGGATTCTATCAAAGACTGTTTTTTTAAAATTGAAAATATCTCTTTTTGCACATGCTTCGGAACTGCTTTATTCATTAAATAATCCTTATTAATTTTAATGAGCGTTATTGCCACGAATCCGAGCAATAAACCAATAAAGATTGACCCAATCCCGTCAAAATAATAGATTCCGGTTATTTGGGCAAGCATTAAGGAAATAAAGGCAATGACGATGCCAAGTAATGCGGCCGAGTCTTCAAAAATTACCGCTAAAACAGTTGGATCGGCCGAATTTCTTAGATGATTAATTATAGAGCCCCTTCTTTGATTAATCTTAAGTTCGCAAAAGGCGACATATAGGGTATAAGACTCGAAGATAAAAGACAAAAGAAGAATCAAAAATATCCAGGATGATAGATGCGTTGTTTCGTGATGAAGCAAAGAATTTATGCCGTGATAAATTGTTACGCCGGCACCAAGAAAGAATATTCCGCAAGCTGAAACAAGCGCCCAAAAAAATCTTTCCTGCCTATACCCATAATTAAATTTATCATCAGCAGGCTTTTCGCCCCGCTTAATACCTACCATCAGCAAAGCTTGATTTGCGGCATCAGCAATCGAGTGGATGCCTTCTGATAGCATAACCGCTGAGCCCGAGAAGGCGAAACCCACGAGCTTTAATAGTGCAACCAAGGAATTCCCAATAACAGCCAATAAAACACTCTTAAAGCCAACCGGCCTCTTGTTTATCACTTTTTAGTCTCCTTAATCAAATTACTATGCGATTTTGAATAAGCCTTGACGTTTATTTTCATCAAATTTAGGTGCCAATCAAAACTGACAAAATCTCATGCAACACCTTTATTAAGAAGAAAAACACTAGAGGTGCAAAATCGACCCCACCGGTTACGGGTACAAATTTTCTTATTGGATTAAGCATGGGATCTGTTATCTGGACTACGAAATCACTTATTTTGCCTCTGGCATTTGGCAGCCATGACAAAATTGCCCTTATAAACATGATAACAATTAAGGTCGATACCAATACGTCTAAAAAATTGTGTAAAAATGGTTTCATATAGTAAACAAGTAATACTTAACTTCTGACAATGGAGGAATCTCGCCCTTCCAGCCCTGAATAAAAAGACCTTCATTTGTTGTGACAACCACAGAGGGCGTAGAGTAAATATCGTATATTTCAGCCTTGGCAATGCCATCAACTTCTTCGGTATCAATGGATACAACATCGTAATTATCTCTTTGAAGGGTATTATAAAAATCCTTCAAATAATTTTCCTCAATTACCGATATATCTTTTTTTGAAAATACAAGAACCTTCATAAAATAATTATACCATGGTTTAGCGAGTAGTTAAACTTATTTTCTAATAATGTCTTATTTCAGAGCTAGCGACATTCGTTAATATTATCGCTTTTAGCTTTTCCATTTCCTCCCCAGTAAAGCTTCTCTTTGACATATATTTTTTATCCAAAGTAATGGTCTGCCTAAAGCTTTGCAAAAACATTTTTTTGGCTCCTTTTATCATTGCTCCAATTTCCTCAATATCTTTTTTATTATGCAATTCCGGCAAGATCGTAGATCTGAACTCATAATCAACGCGTGAGTTCATAATTAAATCGATACTATCAATAATATTTTTGCTACTCCCTTTAATATTTGTTGTTAAATCATACTTCGTTAAGCTATTTTTTATATCCATGGCCACATAATCCACCAGTTTCCGGCCTAATAATTGTTTTAGCTTTTGCGGATTAGAGCCGTTAGTGTCTAATTTCACCAAAAACCCCAGATTTTTTATTTGCATTATAAAATCTTGCAAGTCTTTTTGCAAAAGGGGTTCTCCTCCCGAGATGACAACCCCCTCTAGAATATGTTTCCTTTTTTCGAGATATTTTAAAACATTCGCCCCGTCCTCTAAAATTATATTTCTAGAATCAATTAGATCCGGATTATGGCAATAGCCACAACGAAAATTACAGCCCACAGTAAATATTGAGGCCGCAATTTTGCCCGGATAATCGATAAGCGTAGTCTTTTGAAATCCCCCTATTTTCATTTTTAACAAACTTCCTCATTCTTGAGGCTAAAGGTAAGCATCTTTCGATCGCCATATTCGGATTGTTTGCCCTTGTTCCATTGATGAACCGGCCTTATGTAACCGACAACTCTGGAGAAAACCTCACATGGCTGCCTTAGCGCTTCGATTTTGTTAATTTCCTCTAACATAATACCCTCCTTTATACTTTTACTTCACTTTTTGTATTTAGATTTAAATTTAATTGTTCCCTGTAGCCAATTTCTTCATCACACTTTGGACAAAATTTGTGTTCACCGGCCAAATAACCGTGTTTAGGACAAATGCTGAAGGTTGGAGTAAGAGTAAAATAAGGAAGTTTATAACTTTCAGCAATTTTTTTAACAAGCTTTTTATAAGACCCAAGATCATGAATTCTTTCGCCAAGATAATTGTGAAGAACCGTTCCTCCCGTATATCGTATCTGAAATTCGTCCTGCGCATCCAATAGATCAAATATATCACTGGTATATCCAACCGGATGCCATGAGGAGTTTGTGTAATATGGCTCGGCGCCGCTTCTGAAAGCCTCTTCATTGGCAACCCTAATTTCGGGATATTTTTTCTTATCGGCCCTGGCAAATCTGTATGTGGTTCCTTCGGCCGGGGTTGCCTCCAAATTATACAAATTCCCCGTTTCATGCTGAAAATCTAATATTCTTTTATTCATGTAGTCCATGATTTCTATAGCGAATTTCCGCGCCTCCTTGTCTCCCAGGTCTTTATCCATGAAATTAAGCATGGCTTCGTTCATGCCGTGGATACCGATTGTGGAGAAATGATTCTGCCAGTATTTGCCAAACCTTTTAGAGACGTTGTCTAAATAAACGCGGGCATAAGGATACAGTCCCTCGATAGTAAACTTTTCCACAGTTTTTCTTTTTAAAACCAAGCTCTCATGGGAAATGGTCATCAAATATTCGAGTCTACTGAAGAATTCTTTTTTTGTTTTAGACAAAAATCCGATTCGAGCTAAATTAATTGTAACAACGCCGATACTTCCGGTAAGTGGGTTGGCGCCGAATAGTCCACCGCCTCTTTTTCGAAGCTCTTTATTATCAATTCTAAGACGACAACACATGCTTCTGGCATCATCGGGACTCATATCGGAATTAACAAAGTTAGAGAAATAAGGGATACCATATTTAGCCGACATCTCCCAAACCGGATCTAAAACAGGATTATCCCAATTAAAATTCTTCGTTATATTGTAAGTTGGGATCGGAAAAGTGAAAACTCTCCCCTTAGAGTCACCAGCCATCATTACTTCGGCAAATGCTCGATTCAACAAGTCCATTTCTTCTTGGTAATCCTTGTATTTTTCTTTTTGCAGCTTGCCGCCAATTATTACATTTTCTTCACCCACCAGTTTTGTGGGGGCTAGATCCATTGTTATATTAGTAAACGGCGTCTGAAACCCAACCCTGGTTGGAACATTCATGTTAAATACGAATTCCTGGAGACATTGTTTAACTTCATTGTAAGATAGCTTGTCATATCTGATAAAAGGAGCAAGATAAGTATCAAAATTAGAAAAAGCCACAGCGCCGGCGACCTCACCTTGTAAAGTATAGAAGAAATTAACTATTTGGCCCAAAACAACACGAAAATGCTTTGCCGGACCACTCTCAATCTTTCCCCTGACACCCCCAAAACCTCTAAGTAAAAGGTCCTTTAGGTCCCATCCGGAGCAATAGGCAGCCAATATATATAAATCATGTATATGAATATCGCCCTCGATATGAGACTTCTTGATGTTGTTGGGATACATTTTTTCGAGCCAGTATTTGGCTGTTACCGAAGAACTAATGTAGTTATTAAGTCCCTGTAGAGAATAACTCATATTACTGTTTTCTTTAACTCTCCAGTCTGTTTCGTTTAAATAATCCTCCATTAATTCTCCAACGTCGAGCATTTTTCTGATTTCTCTTGCTTCTTCTCTTTTTCTGCGATAAATAATATAGGCCTTGGCAGTTTCTTCGAATACAGAGTCAATTAAAACATGTTCAACAATGTCTTGAATTTGCTCCACATTCGGAGAAATATTTTCAAATTTTCTATTAAGAATGGAGACAACTTTTAGGGAAAGTTTATGAGCTAACTTTTCGTTTAACTCACCCGTTGCGTTTCCGGCTTTTAATATGGCTTTGTCTATCTTTGAAATATTAAATTTTTCCAAATCGCCATTTCTCTTTACAATGTGGGTGAATGTCTTTTTCTGTAAGCTCTTCTTATCCAGATGCAAAGGCTCCTGCAGCATTTTAGAACGGTCGCTCAATTTTTCCTCCTTTTTTTTATCCAAGTTGTATTTTCTTTTCTTTTTCATCTAAACTTTCTTTTTTTACTATTTCATACGCTTCCACAATCTTCAAAATGTTCCCGCTGCCGCACACACAGTCGCTACTAACAACATTTTGTCCCAGTATTTCTATTATTTCTTCCAGTAAGATGCCTCTCCGCAACATAATATTAATTAAATTTATGATGATTGTTTCGCTCGAGGAAACTTTAGCTTTACTCAGCAACACCTCCATCGGCTGCAAATCGTTAGAATAATTTATAGTTATAAAAATATCATCGTCGCTTGACTTAAGTCGAACAGTTTTGCCGTTTAAAATTAACGGCCTTTCTTTTGACTTTAATACTTCGTCGGTTTCGTTCCTCTCGCCCCCATTGGTTCTAATGGAAACAGCAGTTGTCAACTCAAACTTTAGGATTTTAATTCCCAGCCCGGATGCGAGCCTAAAAATATTCAGCATTTCATCGTGGTTTGTTTCCGGAGATATTAAAATAGCTTTCGTACTAACGAGATCTGTATATTTTTGCGACTCTCCTTGCATCCTAACCTGCCATTCCGGAGAAGCTTCGTTTCCCGTTTCCTTAATACCGGTAGAAACATTAAAATATTTAGCAATCTCAAAATTCTCACTTAAACAGGTAAGACTTGCATTCCTTAAAGGCTTTGCATTGTCGAAAATGCCTTCATTAAATAGTGGAAAAACACCCCTTTCCTTGGCAAGCTCAGAACTGGCATTTTTAGCTTCTGTATCTACAAATTTAGAAACTTCCCCAAGCAATTTAATAGCTTCTTTAGACTCATAACTAATGCCCATTTTACCTATAGCATCGCTAAACCCGCAAATGCTAAGACCAATTTTCCTAGCTTTTTTGGTTTGTCCTTCAATTTCTAAAGTTGGGTACTCGTAAATATCAATTATGTTGTCTAAGAAACGCACGGCTATGTATATAGTATGTTTTAATTCGTCAAAGTTAATAACGCCTTCGTTTATAAAATTTGACAAGTTAATAAAGCCTTCGGCAACCTCTTCCCTTTCGGTAACCAATTGATTAGATGGCAAAATTTCAGAAAGCCTAAACTTTTTTCCCAAAGGATTAAATCTTTCAACCTCGTCTTTAAACACAAAACCTTTTATTTTATTTTCCTTAGCCTTGGTGAGTAGCTCCTTTGCTAAGTCTCCTGATTTCTTTTTTTGTTCCGTACCGTCGCCATTTTTCATCAAAATAGCGTCCTTCGATCCAAGCTTCTGAAGATATTCGTCACTGATTGATAAGTAGGAATTCGGTAAAGTATTTACATGGATGTCCTCATTCATTAATTCCACTAACTGCATATTATCATCCTCGGCATCAATTCCAAGCTCCCGATCTAAAAACTTTTTTGAGGGAAGAAAATTTAACCTGTTTATGATATTTGCGAACTCTCGTTTTATATTATCCAAATTTAGCGTGGTATTATAAAACTTTTCTTGCTTTATGGCTTTTTCAATTAAAAAATTGATGGCGTTATCAATTGCAACCGCTTCTATTTCGCTATTATACAAACAATTAAGTTTAGAATTTGAAGTATCGCTTTCTACCTTTGCATCCTCATTATTCATTTTCACTCCCCTCTTATCTTTCTTTTTTCATTTTTTTGATAATCTCATGAAAGCTATTTATATCGGTAAAAGATTGGTAAACAGACGCAAAACGGATATAACTAACATCATCCAAGCTTGACAATTCCTTAAGAACTTGCTCCCCAATCTCCATCGATAAAATTTCATTTTCTCCTCTTGCTCGTATTTTTTTCTCAATCGAACCTACCACTTCCTCAATTTCCAATTCCGGAATCTCTCGTTTTTCGCATGCCCTGTATACTCCGTTAGCGATTTTGCTTCTGGAAAATTGCTCTCTTTTGCCATCTCTTTTTATAACCATAATCACCGGCTGCTCAATTCTCTCGTATGTAGTAAACCGTGTTTGACATTTAAGACATTCTCTTCTTCGTCTAATTAATTCCCCATCATAAAGTTCCCTCGATTCCATTACTTTTGATTCAGATTTCTTGCACTCGGGGCACTTCATTCAATTGCTCCTAAACTATATGTAGCGGTATATACTAGATTAAACACTATATGTAGCGTGTCAATCGTTTTTTTGTCCACAATATTTTTTGGCTTGAGATACAAAAAAAGTGGTAATTACACATATAATTATCCACTTTTTAAGATATCAACAATTTTTTAACAAGGTCATTCTACTCTGTGTCTAATAAACGCCGGGATGTCTAATTCTTCGTCTTTTTCTTTATCTTCCTCCGGCTTATTAAACATGGGATACGCCCTTATAGGTTCGGGCTCAATTCTCCTTGTTTCAACAAGCGGCGTAGAGGGCTTGTCAGATGTGAAGCCGGTTGCCACTACGGTTATTTTAATCTCGCCGGTAATATTTGGATCAATAACGGAGCCAAAAATTATGTTAGCATCAGGGTCTACTGCCTGGGTGATAATCTTAGCTGCTTCATCAATTTCATACATCCCAAGATCTTGTCCGCCGGCAACGTTGAACAATACCCCTCTTGCGCCATCTATGGATAACTCTAAAAGAGGACTGTTTATGGCCATCTTGGCCGCTTCAACTGCCCTGCTTTCGCCCGTGCCCCTTCCAATGCCCATAAGAGCAGATCCCGCGTTTGACATAATCGCCTTAACATCGGCAAAATCAACATTTATGACACCATGAACGGTAATAAGGTCAGATATGCCCTGCACTCCTTGTCTTAGAATATCGTCAACAACATTAAAGGCATCCAGCATTGTAGTTTTTCTATCGATCATTGCCAACAGCCTGTCGTTTGGAATGGTAATTAAGGTATCCACCTTGTCTTTTAAGAGATCCATTCCTTCTTCAGCAATTCGCATTCTTTTCTGACCTTCAAAAGAAAACGGCTTAGTGACGATAGCCACCGTTAACGCGCCAACTTCTCTTGCCAAGCTAGCAACTACTGATATAGCTCCCGTACCTGTGCCACCACCCATGCCACAAGTGAGGAAGATCATATCAGCCCCCTTTAAAGATTCGTAAATCTCTTCAGAAGATTCTTCGGCGGCTTTCCGTCCTATGTCAGGATCAGACCCTGCACCTAGTCCACGAGTCGTTGTTTTTCCGATGTGAACTTTTTTAGAAGCATCGCTGTGATGCAATGCTTGAGCGTCAGTATTAATTGCAATAAACTCAACGCCTTTCAAATTGGCGGCGATCATTCTGTTTATTGCATTTGAACCACCTCCACCCAGGCCGACGACTTTTATTCTGGCAAAAGTCTCAACTTGCGGCTTTATTTCCACTAGGACCTCCTTGCTTAGGACCTCTTTGCTTAGGACCTTGGAAACATCGTATATAAAATTTATTCAAATGTAAATAGCATTTTGTAAGAGTAAATCATTTATTCAATTCGAGATTAATTATACAATATTATGCGGAAATTGTGTGGATATCCTGAACAACTAAGGTAAAAATATTCTGACTAATTTCTTTATTCTCTCAAACGCTTTGGCCAATTTGTCATTGCCGCCTAGCGTTCGTTGTTTATCCATAGAATAAAGCATTAAACCCAAAGCAGTGGCATATTCGGGTGCTGATACTTTTTCAACCAAGCCGTGTAATCCCTTGGGACTGGAAATTTCGCAAGGTAGTTTCAAGATAGATTTGGCAAGCCCGACAATACCCGGCATATTTGCTCCGCCTCCGGATATAACCGCCCCGCCGGGCAGCATTGCGTCTTTACCGACCCTTCTAAGCTCGTCTCTTACCAAATCAAATAATTCCTTAAGGCGCGCTTCAATTATTTTGGCAACTTGCCTTTTGAAAGTGGTTCCTTCGCCACCAAACTCTGACAAATCAATCTTCTCTTTCTCCGGAATTTCCAACGGCGAAGCATACCCGTATTTAAGTTTCACTTTTTCGGCTATATCTATTGAGCTCCTAAGTCCAATAGCAATATCATTGGTAATGTGACCGGAACCTATTGGTAATATGCATGTATAAAGCTCATTTCCTTCATCAAAAATGGCTACGGATGTAGTTCCGCCACCAATATCAACTGAAATACAGCCAAGTTCCTTCTGCCTTTTAGACAGAACTGCTTTAGCCGCAGCAAGCGGAGTCGCAATTCGTTCATCAATATTTAATCCCGCCTGAGAGAAGCATTTATATAAGTTTCTAATTGCCGGCTGCGATCCGGCTATTATATGAGTTTCAACTTCTAGCCTGACACCGCTCATTCCTATTGGATCTTTAATGCCGGTTTGACCGTCAACCGTATATTCTCTGGGTATAACGTGAATAATTTCCTTATTTGAGGGCAAGGAAATTGCTTGCGCCGCTTCAGTTGCTCTAATAGTATCCTCAAAGGTAATTTCCGAATCTGCTCGGCCAACGGCAATAACACCTCTGGAATTTAAAGAGGTTACATGGGAACCGTCAATGTTAATAGACGCATTAGAGATATGGACTCCCGCACTTCGCTGGGCAAGCTCAACAGCCTCGGAAATACTACTAACCGTTTCCTCAATATCGATAATGACGCCTTTTCTTAGGCCGCTTGTAGGGCAAGAACCGACTCCAATTATGGAGGGTTTGCCAGGCTCGTCAATTATGCCAACGACCACGTTAACTTTTGTACTACCGATATCAATGCCAACATATGATTGTTCTTTGGGCGTCACTAAATTACTCCTTTAATCTTAATTATAGACATTTTAAAGTAAAATGCCAAGACGATTTAGTAATTTTTAAGTTAATATTATGCTGCCGTTTTTTACGACAGCGATGGTGTGCTCAAAATGAGCGGCAAGTTTGCCATCTTTGGTTTCTATTCCCCAGCCGTCATCAGACATTTTAATATGATAATCTCCTTCGGTAACCATGGGCTCAATGGCTAGAACCATGCCCTCATTCAACATAATGCCACTTCCCTTTTTGCCGTAATTTGGTATTTGTGGCGGTTCATGTATTTTGCGCCCAATTCCGTGACCGACCAGTTCTCTGACAATACCAAATCCTCTTTTTTCAACATAATCCTGGATAAAAAAAGAAATGTCTCCCAAGCGGATACCGGGTCGTATCAAACCTATGGATCCAGCAAGAGCCTGCTTAGTGACATCTATAAGAGCCCTGGCTCCTTTATCTATCTTTCCGATACTGAAGGTGATGGCAGAATCAGTATGGAACCCTTTATAAAACACGCCTGCATCGACAGAAATAATATCACCATCCTTTAGCGTGTATTCGTTAGGAATACCATGAACAACAACGTCATTAACCGATGTGCAAATTGATTTGGGAAAGTTTTCATAACCCAAAAAAGAAGGTTTTGCATTATTTTTTAATATAAAATCAGAAGCGAGTCTGTCAATTTCCAGCAAACTCATTCCGGCGACGGCTCTGCTCTCTAAATATAGAAGAGTTTCGCGCAATATCTTGCCGCCTTCTTGCATTATTTTTATTTCGCTTAAGTTTTTTGAAGGAATCAAAACTTTAAGCCCTCAAAGATTTCCTTTGTAACTTCATCCGGGCTTTTATTGCCGTCAATATGAAAAAGCAGTCCTCTTTTTCTATAAAAATCTATGATAGGAGCTGTTTTTTGATTATAATTTATTATTCTTTTTTTAATTGACTCCAAATTATCATCAATTCTTTTTTCTAATGCGCCTCCACAGCTTGAACAGTGTTCCTCTTGCGGAAATGCTGTTTTCCCGCAAATGGAGCAAATTTTTCGTTGGGACAGACGATTCACTAAAACATCTTCCGGAACATCAAGAAAAATCACATAATCAAGCTTTCTACCCATAAAAGTAAGCAGTAAATTAAATGCTTCAGCTTGCTTAATTGTTCTGGGGTACCCATCCATTATCAAACCACTTTGCTTAGATACTTTTTTCAGCCTGTCTTTAATAATGGCTTCCATAATTGAATCATTGACTAAGTCGCCTCTTGCAATAGTATCCTTAATTTGTCTTGCAATGCCGGTGTCGCTTTTTATCAGATCTCTAATAATTGCGCCTGTTTCGATTGGATCGATATCGAAATGCTCTAGGATTTTCTCTACCTGAGTGTCTTTACCCGCCCCCGGAGGGCCGAAAATAATTAAATTAAACCCTTGCATTATACTCCTTTAGATTCAATGTTCTTAGTATTTTATTTTCCTCCTCAATCATTTTTCGAGCATCATCCCTATCTTCGTGATCCCATCCCAAAATATGAAGAGTGCCATGAATAGTTAGTAAAGCAACTTCATTAACTAATGTCCAATTGTAATTTTTGGCTTGTTCTACAGCTATATCGTAACATATAAATATTTGGCCAACAACAATGTCATCACCAGACTTAAATGATAAAACATCGGTAGGCCTATCCTTATTCAAGTACTTAAAATTTAGCTCTCTTATTTCTTCTCTGGAAATAAAATTAAGCTCAATAATAAGCCTATTTTTTTTAGTTTCTAAATTTTCGCCTATTTTTCTAATAATTGAGTGGTCAATTTTTTTCGAAGAATCATTTATTATATATTCAATCATTCACCAATCTCGTCTTTTACAATTCGAGAAACCATTGACCCATCGGCCTTTCCCTTTAAACCGCTCATGATCTGTTTCATAACTAGGCCAAAACTCTTGTCGTCAGTTTTATCCATGAAGTTTTTTACGTAGGCCCGAATTTCGTCTTCAGTCATTTTCTTGGGTCTAAACTCATTAATAACCGCTAACTCCTCTTTTTCCTTTGAAATAAGATCATTTCTCCCCGCCTTCTCATAAAGCAAAATAGCATCCTCTCTTTGCTTCGCCTGGCGATCTAGGACAATAATTTCCTCTTCTTGGAGCAATGGATGCTTTTTCGCTATTTCCTCGTTTTGAAAGGCTGCTTTAAGTAGTCTAAAAACGCCCAATCTTAGCGCATCTCTGCTTTTCAGAGCGCTTACTAGTTCTTTATCGATAGTTTCTTTAATCAATTAGAAACCTCTAATTAACTGTTTTAGCTTGGCGTCTTTTTTAATTTTTTTCCTGATAGCAATTTCGCGCTGCTCCCGTTTGGAAAGCGGCTTATTAAAATACATTTTTTTTCTCGCAACAGGCAAAATACCGAATTGTTGCACTTTTCGGTTGAACCTTCTTAATAAATTCTCGAATGACTCTTGTTCTTTTCTAGTAACTTCAGCCAAAAAAAATCACCTCCTCTATGGAAATTTCATTATGATTATATAACAATTAATTATTTTTTTCAAGACAGTTTTAGGTAACTGCTCATAACCCTGCGTCTTTGCGAGTGAAACGAAGCAATCTCCTCTGCTTGAAACAAGATTGCCGCACTCTCCGGCGGCTGCCAGATCGTTCGCAATGACGATTGTGAGCAGTTACAGTTTTAAGCAATTATTTTGGGACCTAATTTTTTTCCGCCAATAACATGCGCATGAAGATGAGGTATCAATTGGCCGGCACCCTTACCATTATTAATAACTAAACGAAAACCGGAGCTTAAAAGTCCCTGACTAACAGCTACTTCCTTTGCGGCCATTAATAAATGGCCCAACGTAACGACGTCTTCTTCCTTCGCATCAAATAAATTCTCGATATGTTTCTTGGGGATTATAAGAATATGAACCGGGGCGACTGGATTTATATCCCAAAGGGCTAAAATGTCTTCTGATTCAAATACTTTTTTAGCCGGAATTTTTCCTTCTACAATTTGGCAGAATAAGCAGTCATTCATGGCTCAATTATACTATATTAACCGCCTAAATGATAGTGGATTTACAAAAAAGTACTTGACATTTAAGCAATTTCGTGATAAAATTTCTCTCGATCTGAGGGTTGGAGTAATTTTAGCCCTCGGAGGGTGGAAAGAGAGGATTTAATAACATGAAGAAATTAGTAATGGTCCTTATAATCATGGGCCTACTTACTAACGGGAACTATGCACAAGCTGCAAGTTCTTCCAAACAGAAAACCTTGAAATTACCAATATCAATAATCAATGTTGCAGATCGAAAAACCGAAGTTGAACAGCGTTACAACTATCAACTTCAAATCTTCGAGAAACAGTCTCTTGACAACATGAAGAGCAAAATTGAACAGCACCAAGTTACTATTGAAAAAAGTCTTTCGATAGAACAGGCGCTTAAGAATGCCGGATATAAAACCGAATTTGCCTCCCTTTATCAGAAGGCTTCGGAGAAATATCAGGTACCTTGGCAAGTAATTGCTGCGGTTCACATTGTTGAATCTCATCAGTCAAATACTACCAATGTTACTTCTTACGCCGGTGCGGTTGGTCCCATGCAGTTCTTGCCAAGCACCTTTAGGGCTTATGCTCAAGACGGTAACAATGACGGCGTTTCCGCCATAAATAACGTTTATGATGCGGTCTACTCCGGCACCAACTACCTAAGAGCAAATGGCGCAGCCAACGGTAACCTTGTAAATGCCCTATACCGATATAACCACTCGTTATCCTATGTAAATCACGTGTTGGACATTGCAGGAAGTCTAGGCCTTAAATAGTTTCCCCAGTAAATAAGAATCAGCCGCTTGCAGGATTTGTACATTACAAATCCTCAGATCAAGCGGCTGATTTGTTTTTACCCGCACTTCGGCAAAGTTAGCTGCAGTCCCGATACAGTAATTGTTCTTCTTTTTCTCAAAAATAACACTTAGTCTTCTACCAACTTGCTTTTCCAAATAGGATTTATGAAGCCTAGACGATAATTCATTTAACCTTTCGGCTCTTTCTTTTTTTATTTTCTCTTGAACTTGATTAGGCATACTTGCAGCAACGGTACCTTTTTTGGGAGAATACCTGAAAACGTGGATTTTAGTAAAGTCGCATTTCTCGATAAACCCGTACGTTTTGTCAAAATCTTCATCTGACTCGGAGGGAAAACCGACAATAACATCCGTGCTGATAGATAGATTTTGTTTTACTTTTTTAAGACGAGTTATAGCGTTATAATATTCCGCGGTAGAATAACTCCTATTCATTTTTTTTAATATGTCATCGCTGCCGGATTGTAGCGATAAATGCAAATAATTGCAAATTCGATTATTATTAAAAATCCGGACAAAACCGTCATTTATATCCTCCGGATTAATTGAACTAATTCTAATTCTAATTTTTTTGGTGTTGTCAATTAAAACCTCCAACACATCCGCAAGATTCATATCGTTAAAATGATACTTGCCGATATTCAATCCCGTTAAAACCACTTCTGAATAATTATTTTGCTCATACTTTTGAGCCGTCTCAACAATATCTTTTAGCGGTTTATTATATGCTGCTGTTCTTAAGTAAGGAACGGCGCAATAGCTGCAGTAATTGCTGCATCCGTCTTGAATCTTTATTAAGGGTCTTTTATATACGCTAATATATGAGTTGTTCTTGTTTTTTTTGACTGCATATTTCTGAATCAAATATTTGCTCAATTTTGCTTGGTCACTTTTAAAAAAATACTGATAAGCCGGTAAACCATCTTTTTTTAAATTACTTGCCGCACAACCATATATAATAATTTTCGCTGTCGAGTTTAAAGCAATTAATTTTATTATCGCACTTCTGCATTTTGAATATGCGGCGTTGGTTACTGCACAGGTGTTAACAATGTATATATCGGCGTTTTTAGATGTAATAAAAAAATAAGGGCTTAATTCCCTTTTTAGTTCTTCAGACTCGGCCTTGTTTAACCGACAACCATAACTTACAAAACTGATCTTCGTCAACTAAGCCTCTTTACTATTTCACTAACAATTTTTTCTTGCGGTAATGTTTCCTGGAAACCGGTATACATATCTTTAATTATGGCCGTGTTATCTATTGCCTCTTTCTGACCTATTATAATCGCATAAGGAACTTTCAACTCGCTGGCCTCACTTAGCTGCTCCCCAACAGATTTTTTATCAAATCTGGATGCGATGGGGATATCGTTATCTAAAAGTAACTGGGCAAGCATAAATGCCTGCTTTTTAGCCGCTCCTCCTAATTGAGCTATGTAAATCTTGGGTACATTTAACTCCGGCACCAGAATACCGGCTTCATTTTTTAAAACCAGCATCAATCTTTCTATTCCCACACCAAAACCAATACCGGCAGTTGGTTTTCCGCCTAATGATTCTATAAGCATATCATATCGCCCGCCGCCACAAATTGCATTTTGCGCCCCAAATTCCTCATTTATATACCAAAACTCGAAAACCGTTCTTGTGTAGTAATCAAGCCCTCTAACTATTTTTGTATTTAATTCATAGGGAATCGACAAGTCGTCTAAAAATTCTAATACTGTTTTAAAATGTTCATGGCAATCAGGACAAAGAGCATTAATTTGCTGAGGAGCATTTTCAGCCACTAAGCGACAAGCTTTTTCTTTGCAATCAAGAAGCCTTAAGGGGTTTTTTTCGTATCTTCGCGTGCAATCCTCGCAAACGCTATTTAAGTGATCCTTGTAGTAAGACTTTAAAGATCGCATATATTGCGGCCGACAGGCTTGGCAGCCAATTGAATTTAGTTGAAGGGAAATGCTATTTAAATTAAGCCTTTTAAAGCATCGGCATATTAGGGAAATAATTTCTACGTCCCTTAATGGTCCGGGATCTCCTATAATTTCCGCACCAATTTGATGATGCTCCCTAAAGCGTCCTGACTGCGGGCGTTCGTATCTGAATAAAGCGTTAATATAATATAGTTTAACCGGCTGCAGCCAAGATGATATTCCGTCTTCCAGGTAGGCCCTTGCTACAGAGGCTGTGCCCTCCGGTCTTAGCGTTAAGGAGTTATCGGACTTATCTTTAAAAGAGTACATTTCTTTCTCAACAATATCTGTTGATGTTCCAATGCCTCTTTCAAATAATGCGGTATCTTCAAATGTTGGGGTAATAATTCTGCCGAAACCACAACCTTCTAAAACGTTTTTAAAGTTATTAACAACAAAATCCCAGTATTTCTGATCCGGTGGAAGTATATCCTGAGTTCCTCTTGGTTTTTGAATGATTTTCTTAGCCATTACGCTTAAAAAAATAACACATTTTTGCTTTTAAAACAAGACTATCTTAAACGCTTGACCTCATATATATCTTTAATGCCCAAGAGATTATTAATTACTACCGGCAATAACGTCATATTTTCAATCTCGATTACCATTTCAATAACATACATGTCGCCCTCATGTTTGCTGCTTACGGGGCCTATATTAATTTTTTTATCCGTAAGCAGATATGTAATATCTTTTAAAAGGCCGATTCTATCTTTGGCTTTAACTAAAATTGGTATCTGATAGATGGCATTGCCCGATTGCCAGCTAACTTCTATTAATTTATCAGGATTCTTTCTTAACAAGTTGGCGCAGCTTGCCCTGTGGATAGTTATTCCTTGTCCCTGAGTAACATAGCCCGTGATCTTGTCACCAAAGCAAGGTTGGCAGCAATTTGCCAACCGATAAGGCATTCCTTCCGTTCCTTTTATAGCCAGCACAGTTTTTTTTGTTTTTAACGGCCTTTTTTGTTTTTCTGTCTCCGGATCTAAGATTTTATTAATTATTTGTTTTGAGGTTATTTGTCCTTCTCCAATAAGAACAAAAAGATCGTCCATATTTTTTACGTTGAAAGAACCTAAAATCTTTTCATCAATGTCTGAAAGCGTTACGCCAACAGCTTTTAATTTAGAAATTAAAGTTTCTTCGCCGCATTTTAAATTATCTTCTCTGGAATCTTTTCTAAACCAACTTCTAATATTTTGGGAAGCGCCACTGGTTTTAACGAAATTAAGCCAATCCCGACTGGGTTTTGCCTTAGGCGAGGTCAATATTTCCACGATATCTCGATTTTCTAACTTATAGTTTAAATTTACAATTTTACCGTTTACCTTGGCACCAACATAATGATTGCCAATTTCGGTATGCACGTTATAAGCGAAATCTATCGGAGTTGCCCCTTCCGGAAGATTAAAAATATTTCCTTTGGGGGAAAAAATAAAAATTCTGTTTTGAAAAAAATCAATCTTTAAATTTTCTATCAATTCTTTATTGTTAAAACCTTTCTGAACCTCCGCAAGTCTCTTAACCCATTCCAAATCATTCTTAGGCGCATAAGAAGAACGGGTAAACACCGAAAAGATTTTTGATTTTGATTGGTTGTAATGCCAATGAGCGGCAATTCCCATTTCCGCTTCATCGTGCATCTTGGGAGTTCTAATTTGAATTTCGGTTATTTTGCCATCCAAACCAAAAACGGTCGTATGAAGCGACTTGTAGCCATTGGGTTTGGGCACAGCTATATAATCCTTAATTCTGTAAATTAAGGGCTTATATTGCTGATGGATAACCCCCAGAACCTTATAACAGTCAGATTCTTCCGGCACAATAATTCGTATTGCCATTAAATCATAAATTTTATCAATGTCCCCATCGCTTTTTTTCAATTTTTTATAAATGCTGTAAAAATGCTTTGCTCTCCCCTCTATTTTAATGACATTAATTTGGTTTTTTGTTAAAAGCCGGTATAAGCTTTTTTTCAGCAAATTTACATATTTTTTACGATCCTCAATTTTTTCAGACAACAGTAGGCGAACTTTTTGATATTCATCCGGCATAAAATACCGAAATGCCAAATCTTCCATATCAACTTTAAGCTGACCGATACCAAGCCTGTCTGCAAGAGGCGCGTATATTTCCAGTGTTTCCTGAGCAACCCTTTTTTGACTGGCAATAGGTTTTGCACTCAAAGTTTCTAAATTATGTAAGCGATCGGCCAGTTTTATTAAAACCACCCTCAAATCCTCAGCTATTGCTAAAAAAAACTTTCTGAAATTCTCTACTTCCATTTCTTGACGTTCGGTAAGTGACTCTAACTGATATTGTCTGGAAAACTCTATTTCGCTCAATTTAGTAACGCCGTTAACTAAGTTTCTTATATCTCGGCCGAACTGCTTCTCTATCTCGTCTAAGGAAATTGAAGTGTCTTCAACGGTGTCATGAAGTAATGCCGCAATAATAGTATGAAATTCTATGCCTAAATCCGCCAGTATGTGAGCAACTGCAAGAGGATGAACAATATAAGGGTCACCGGTTGCTCTTTTTTGACCGTCATGAGCTTTCCCTGCGAAATCACAAGCCTTCGTTAAAACTTTTGGATCGTATGCGATTTTTTTTTGATTTAATGTTTTTTCTATTTCTTTATACATATGTCTTCAATGACTAAATCAATATTTTTCTTATTGTTCCATTCATTTAAATGGAGCTTGTATGCAATATCCACTATGCTCCCGGGTGCTATTTCAACGTCACCCATACCAAAGCCAATAGCATTAAAAGAAGAACCGGATTCATCAACCAATAACAGCTTTATATGGTTCTTATTTTTACCGACTAAATCAAAATATTTTACAAGCAGCTTCTCGGTCATAAAAATTGGAGCCTGGTTCCCGTTTCCAAAGGGTTTAAATTTATCTATTGTTTCCAGCAAAGAATAATCAATTTGGCTAAAGTTAATTCGGACTTCAATCCTAACTAAATTAACCAAATCATCGCTATCAATTAACTGGCTGCTTATTTCGTGTAATTGTTCTAGAAAATTTTCATAATTTGACTTATTTAGTGTCACTCCTGCCGCCATTTTGTGTCCGCCAAAATTGATAAAATGAGATTCTAATTTGGACAAAATTTTATATAGATCAACGGTTGCAATAGATCTGCCGGATCCATGAAGCACTTCTCCATTTTCTTCGAGCAAAATTACCGGTCTTGCATAAGCCTCGACTATTTTGGAAGCAACAATTCCAATGATTCCGCTTGACCACAACGGAGAATGTAAAACTATAAACTTCATATCGTCAGGCAAATTATCAATTTTACCGAAAGCTTCCATCAAAATCTTTTCAGTTTTCTTTTGCCTTTCGCTATTTAGCTTTGATAAATGCTCCGCCAAAACTTCCGCTCTTTCTTCATCCTCGGTCAAAAGAAGCTCCAATCCTTCTTTCGCGTGAGAAAGTCTTCCGGCGGCATTGATTCTTGGTGCCAACTGAAAAGCGATTTTTAAACTGTCCAACTCCTTTGGATTAATTGAAGAAACTTCAAACAGTTTTTTTAATCCAATCCTTTGCGTCTTTGATAATACAATTAAACCGTAATATACAAGGACCCTGTTTTCACCAAGAAGGGGCACCAAATCGGCTACCGTTCCTAGAGCAACTAAGTCTAACGACCATTTTAAGAATTCAACTTTTTTTGAATAATTAATTTGTTCCATAATTGCCTGAGCTAGTTTGTAGGCAACGCCTACGCCGGCTAAGTTTTTTGTTAAGTATTTGCTACCCTTTAGCGCAGGATGAATAATGGATATTGCTTGCGGGAGTTTTGTCGGTGGCTCATGGTGATCGGTTATAATAACATCTACCCCTAAAGAATTAGCTTCTTTAACTTCATCAACCGCAGTAATGCCGCAATCAACTGTAATAATTAGGTTGACCCCGTCCTTTGCTAACTTTTGAATTACTTTTTTACTCAAACCGTAACCTTCGTCGATACGGGACGGGATATAATATTCAACCTCCATCCCTATTTTAGAAAACAAACTCATAAGTAGCGCAGTTGCAGTGACACCATCCACATCGTAATCGCCGTAAATACAAATTTTTTCCTTTTTTTCTATTGCTTGTATAATTCTAGACGTTCCTTCTTTCATGCCGGGAATAATCATGGGATCGGGAATATTATAGAAGTCCGGATCCAAAAATTCCCGTGCAAGCCCCTCAATCTCAATTCCTCTATTATATAGAAGCATTGCGGTAATTTCATCGTAAACTTCGTCTAACTTATTTATTGATGGCTCTGGACTTACTATCCATTTCTTTGCTTTTATTTTTTGCATATCGTAAGTATAACCATTTATATTTTTTTTATCAAACAAAAAAGCTCCGGCCTTAAAACTTGCCGGAGCTTTAGCCCCCTCCTTTCGGATATTTTTTTACTTACCAATCTTTCTAAGAGTTTGTTAAGACCCCTTAAAAACATTTTTTTTCTACCCTCGAGTCGCCACGGCGGCCCAAGAAGATCGAATATTGCTACTCTTATTTGACGGATCTTTTAAAACCCCTAGCAAAGATTAGTTAAGATAATAATACGGCATTTGTTACCTTTAGTCTGTGAGAAATATCACAAAAATTAAATCTTTTTTATCCTTATAATTAATCTGTTTAGTTTATCGTGATCAACGAAACCTTCATCTTTTAATCTGTGAATTGCCTTAGTCACAGTCTCTCTGGAGGCTCCAATGGTTGAAGCCAGATCCTCGTGGGTTACCTTTTCTCGTATTACATAGTATCCGCCCTTGTCAAAACCAATGGTCCTGGCCATGTGGGTTAATTCATGCTTTAAACGGCTCTTAATATCTAACAGGGCCAAGTCTCTAACCCTTACATCGGATATTGTCAATTTCGAGCCTATAATATTAATATAGTTAACAGCCAGTTGAGGTATTTTTGTGATGAGCTTTTTAAAATCATCTTTGGATATTTCACAGACAATCGAGGGTAATGTTACTTCAACAAAGTCGCTGTATTCTTCATTTTCTTCAAAACCAAAAGAAGTATCCGTAAACAAGCCGCCCGGGCGGATAACCTCTATAATTACCTTCTTGCCCTCTTTGGAAAGCTGAGAGATTTCCACCATTCCCTTTTTTAAAACAAAAATTTTAGCCGGCGCGCTTCCTAAGGAAGAAATCGTTTGCCCTTTTTTATATTCTTTAGATGTCAAACTCGAAAGCACAAGCGACATTTCATCGGGCTTTAAGTTTAAATAAAGTTGCCCCTTATTGCAGCCATCTTCCTTAAGCATTTTTAGTCTTTAATTTACCTTTAAATTTAAAAGAATCTACCAGTAAGGCGCTTGCCACGAATATCGATGAATAAGTCCCTGTAGCTATGCCCACCAACAATGCCAGAACAAAAATTTTAATTGATTCGCCGCCAAACAAGAATAGAATAAGAAGAGTTAGAATTACTGTCAAAGAAGTGTTTACTGACCTGGAGAGAGTTTCGAGCAAGCTTTTATTTACCAGTTTCTCAAAATTATCCACACCATCCTTTATGACCTTTTCTCTAATCCTATCATACACAACGATAGTGTCATGAACGGAAAATCCAATAATAGTTAAGATAGCCGTAATAAACATGCTATCAATCTCTACGTTAAAAAAATGGCCAAGTATGGAAAAGATTCCCACTACCACAAGAACGTCATGAATCAATGCAACGACGGCCATTAAACCAAACTCCCAGGAATTTAATGGCTTTGAAACCTTTTTAAAGGCCATTGAAAGATAAATAACGATAAAAAATGAGGCCAATGCCACTGAATAGAAAGCATTTCGTGCCAAAGTTTTCGAGACAGAAGGGCCGACACTTTCGAAACGGCTTTCTTTGGCGGACGGTATTTCTTTAATTAGTTCGGCAGTAAATTTCCTGTGATTTGCATCCGAAATTTCCTTGGTCTTTAAGATTAAAACATTATCAGACTTTGTTAATACAATATTTTGATATCCATTTTTTTCGGCTATGGATCTAACCTTGCTTTCGTCATAAGTTCCGGAAACCTCTGTTACCGAACCGCCCGTAAAATCTATCGAAAGTTTCAACTTCCAGATTGATAAAGAAATTACGCCGGGAATAATTACTGCAAGCGACAGTAGGTATAAATACTTTCTTTTACCCATTATATTCATTTATCACCTCCTGAAACATGAAACCCAAACAATTTCGGCATTTTAGTAAATCGAGTATTAATTAGCGACCTGAGAAGCGTTTTGGTTATTATGATTGCCGTGAACATCGAAACCCCAACACCAATGAGTAGCGTGTAAGCAAATCCTTTAACCGAAGTGGAGCCAAAAGCAATTAAAATTACACTTGTGATAAATGTTGACGTATTTGAGTCTCGAATAGATGGCCATGCCCTTTTAAAGCCCGCCTCTAAGGCTGCCGCATAACCTTTGCCTGATCTAAATTCTTCCTTCATCCTTTCAAAAATCAAGATATTAGCGTCTACTGCCATACCAATTGATAAAATAAATGCAGCCATGCCAGCCAAAGTAAGAGTAACTGGCGGAAATATAAACAAGGCCCCCTTAAAAATGGATATGGTAAGTAAGGTATAAATAATGAGTGCTATGGAAGCAACAAAGCCAAGCAAGCGATAGTAAACAGTCATAAACAAGAAAACAAACACCAGAGCCAAAGAACCGGCAAATAAGCTCTTTCTTACAGATTCCTGACCTAAAGTAGCTCCAACCGTACGCTCTTCAACCAATTTTACGTTAACCGGCAAAGCACCCGCGTTCAATTGTATTTTTAAGTTGTTAGCTTCCTTATAATCAAAGCCGCCGGTAATAACGGCATTTCCGTCAACAATTTCCGCCTGAACTGTTGGCGCAGAAACTAGCTCTCCGTCAAGAAATATGCCAATATTTTTTCCAATATTTACTTTAGTCATTTCGGCAAACATTTTAGCTCCTTCGGAATCAAATTCAATTGAAACCTGAGGGGCATTAGTCTGCGGATCGAAAACAACATTCGATTTTTTTAAGTTCTTTCCGGTAAGGTTCGACGTCACCCAGGCAGAACTATCGGTAGCGGGAACTTTAAACTCTAATTTGGCCGTCTTTCCAATTAAATCCTTGGCCTGATTAACATCAACACCGGGCAACTCAATTACAATTCTTCTGGTATTGCCAAAAACCGTTGTGTAAATGTTGGGCTCTGCAATTCCTAGCGCGTTGACCCTTTTATCAATTACGTTCCGCAAGCTCTCCATGGCCTTATCCTTATCACCGGCAGTATTATATTTGCTTAAGTCTGCTTCATAGGCTATATGAGAGCCGCCTTGCAAATCCAAACCAAGCTTAATTTTGACATCGCTCGGTAACGTAACCTTAATTTTGTCCCTATATTTTTTCGGGGCAACGGCAATAAGACACCCTAAGGTCAATAAAAAAATAAGAAACATTTTTAACCATTTTCTCTTCATGTAGCTTAAGCCTTCTTTTAAATCCCCATAATAATAGGCAAAAATCGATAAAAAGTAAAGCTTAATCTTGGCAAATTAAACCAAGCTGTTAAAATAGGCCTATGCTTTTTGCTAAAGTTGCCGTCGGTATTAATATAAAAACTTCAGATGGTTTTTATACCTATGAAATTCCGGAAGAACTGTCCGACAAAATTGAAGTTGGACAAATTGTTCTTATTCCGTTTAGAAATAAAAAAATTGCCGGCTTAGTATTGGAAATTACCGAAACAAAGCCTCTTTTTGCAACAAAAAAATTGGAAAAGATTATTTTGAATAACTCGGTTCCCAACCATTTACTTAAAATCATCAATTTTATAAGCGACTATTACATAACTTCATATGGCTCTGCTCTCTCATCCGTTATTCCTCTTAATCTTTTTACTAAAAATAGAAGAGCAAATCCGGCCGGAAAGGAAGTTGAAAAGAAGATTACGAATTTAAAAATACTAACTCCTGATCAATCAGCTATTTTTAACGTAGTTAAAGAAAGTTTAGACGGAAAATCTCTCGATAAGTATTTAATTTTCGGAGTTACCGGTTCCGGCAAAACTGAAATTTACGCTCATTTAATTGATGAGGTCATAAAAAAGGGAAAACATGCTATTGTTTTGGTACCGGAAATTTCCTTAACCCCTCAAACATTTAATTATTTTAATGACAGATTTCCGGATAAAGTTGCTCTTTGGCATTCTGATCTTAAAGAAACCGAGAAACACTTAATTTGGCAAGAAATACGATCCGGCAAAAAAACGGTAGTAGTTGGATCAAGATCGGCCATTTTTTCACCGCTTGCAAATTTGGGAATCATCATTATTGACGAGGAACAAGAGAGCTCATTTAAACAAGACCAATCCCCGCGATACCATGCCAGAACCGTTGCCAAAGAAATTGCCGCTATTACAAAATCAATTTTGGTGTTAGGTTCTGCCACTCCGAGCATAGATGCGTACTCCGAAGCTATTACCGGTAAATATAAATTATTAAGACTTCCCAAGCGAGTAACAGAAAATAAACCCCCCAAAATTACAATCGTAGACTTAAAAGACGAATTTAGAAACAAAAATTATAGTCCATTTTCATCAATTCTTCAAGAAAAAATGGAAGAAGCTCTTGTAGCTAAAAAACAAATAATGCTTTTTTTAAACAGACGCGGCGCATCAACATATATTTTATGCAAAGATTGCGGTTGGGTCTATAAATGCCCCGCTTGCGACATACCATTTACATACCATCTCGATTCAAATAAGCTGATATGCCATCACTGCACGCGAGTCCAAGAAATTCCAACTTCTTGCTTTATTTGTAAGAGTTATTCAATAAAATATTACGGCAAAGGAACCCAAAAAATCGAATATGAGCTAAATAAATTATTCCCCAAGGCAATAGTTAAAAGAATGGACAAAGACTCGACTTCAAAAAGAGGTTCGCATGGGGAAATTTATCAAGATTTTTTAAGTCATAAAATTGACATACTAATTGGAACTCAAATGATCGCCAAGGGATGGGATATAGGCAACGTGTCGCTTGTTGGCGTCATTAATGCAGATAATGCATTATATTTACCGGATTTTAGGGCGGAGGAAAAAACCCATCAGTTATTGGTGCAGGTATCGGGCAGAGCCGGCAGAAAAAAGGGGGATGAAGGCGAGGTTGTTATCCAGACCTATTGTCCGGACAATCTAGCCATCGTGGCAAGCGCAAAATATGATACGGAAAATTTTTATAATTCTGAAGTTTCAAACAGAAAAAAACACAATTACCCGCCCTTTGCTAAATTTGTCAAAATATTATATAATAACGAGGATAAAAATACCGCGCTTAAAAATGCTCTTAAAGATTTTAATTATCTGCATGGCAACGGTATCAATGTAGAAGGGCCAATACCGTCATTTATACCCAAAATTAACAATAAATATAGATATATTCTAATATTAAAATTTGATAAATACATTAAGGCTGATTGGAAGCTATTACAGAACGTTTCCGGCTCAATAGATGTTGATCCAACAAACCTACTTAACTAACCATATGACAAAAAAACAAATTATCACAATTCCAGACGATACATTAAGAAGCAAATCTGCAGAAATTAAGGTTTTTAATAAGGATATAGAAAAAATCGCTTTAGATATGGCCGATACAATTGAATCTTATGGCAATCAAAATGAAGCAGGCGTAGCTTTGGCGGCAGTTCAAATTGGCTATCCGGTAAGACTTGTTGTGCTTAAAGAAGATGATGAATTTATTGCTCTTGCAAATCCGAAGGTTATCAAAAAATCAAAATCCGCAGAAGAGGACCTGGAGGGATGCATGAGCGTGCCGCAAAAATACGGGTTCGTTATGAGGTCAAAAAAAGTAAAAATTAGTGCCCAAAATATTAAGGGAGAAAACATATATTTAGACACGGATGGATTGATGGCCAGAATTTTACAGCACGAGATTGACCATCTAAACGGAATTCTATTCACGGATCATATTACGGACGATAATAAAATATACACACTGTCAAAAGACGGAACTCTCATTAATAAGCAAATGAAGACGTTATAGCATGAAATCTATCGTTTTTTTTGGTTCCGGTGATTTCTCAAAAACTGTTTTAGAAATTTTGCTAAAAGATTTTGAGGTTAAGTCTATCGTAACTGAGACTGATAAGCCTAAAGGCCGGTCTTTGACTCCGACTCCAAATCCGGTAGCCATTTTTGCAAATAATGCCGGCCTTAAAGTCATTAAAAGCCCTAGAATTAACTCAGAAAAAGAAAAGCTTAAAGAATTCCCCTGCGATTTTTTTGTGGTAGCGTCTTTTGGTCAAATTATTGCTGACGATATTTTGAATATGCCACACTTAGAATCCCTGAATTTGCATCCTTCCCTTCTCCCCAAATACCGAGGCTCTTCACCCATTCAGCAAACCCTGTTAAGCGAAGACAAAGTAACCGGAAATTCAATAATAAAAATTACCGATAAACTTGACGCCGGCCCAATATTCAAACAATCTAAAATTAAAATATCTCCGGATGATAATTATATAACTTTAAGTCAAAAGCTAGCCACGGATGGCGCCGTATTATTAAAAGAAGTTATGCAAAATTTTAAAGACCTTAAACCTTCTATGCAGAATGAAAAAATGGCAAGCTATACATCAATTATTTTAAAAGATGACGGACTTATTAAATGGAACGAGAGCGCTCATACAATTAATGCCAAAATTAAAGCCTTTGCTGCTTGGCCAACATGTTTTACCGGAGTGGATAACCTTATATTAATTATTAGGAAAGCGGAAGTGACAAAACTTCCCGCAAATAAACCCGGCCAAATTACAATAAATAATGGCGAGGTGTTAGTTTCTGCAAGTGACTACTATTTAAGAATCTTATTTATCCAGCCATCCGGAAAAAAGGAAATGGACAATGTTGCTTTTGCAAATGGCTACAAACGGTTAAATGGCAAGATTCTAAATGTTTAAACAGGACTTACGCAATTTAGTCCTGTATAATCATATTATGGAATATTTTAGATGTTTTAAATGGAATACTTTTAAATTAATTTTTGCTTTTTCCGCCACTTTTTTTACTTACCTTTATATTACCTACGTTCAGGTGATCGATAAAGCAAATCTTGGCAATAATGACAGTTTTTTACTGATAAACTTATTCAAATCCTACTTTGTAGAACTGAACATTAATTTGCCGACAAAGTTTTTAATTCTTTTTTCATTTTGGTTTGCCTTTTCCACAACGGTTTATTCAGGCATATGGATCTTGCAGCTTATAATTACCAAAATTGAAAACTTTATCATAATAAGAAGTAAATATACGAACCTAAAATGAAAAAATTAAAATCATTACTCCCAATTATTCAGATTAGCCTGTCAATTACCGTCTTTTTGATAATTCTATCAATTCCGGCAGTATTTGAGCTGCTCAAATCACTTTTTAGGCTAGTTTTTATGGCTCTTTATAGCGCCCAAGATAAAAATAATATATTATGGCAAGTTATCGCCTACTTTTCGATTTTCGTTTTCTGGTATTTTCTTATTTCCCTTTTACAAATGCTAATACTAAAAATTAATTTCGAAAGAGAAAACATAGAAATTAAAAAAGAACACGAAGCCCTTCTTGAAGAATAAACTGGACTTACGCAAAATAACGCATCTATCCAAGCCGGAACCAAGTGAGATAAAATCTCTTTTCTCTACTGGAAGCATATCCGTAGATACTTGGGCAGGAGAAAAAGGGATTTTAGCCGCTTGGTTTGGTTTGGGAGGTGTGGTTCTTTTTAATAACACCCTTAATTGCGTCTACAACCTGCGAGGGAGTGTACTGGCTTTTCACAATAAATCCTTGCACCCCAAAGCTCATGGCTTTATTGATGTGGTCTTCTTGCCCCAAATTACTTAAAACCAATACCGGCAAATTCTTCGTGTCCGGATCGCCCTTTAAATGTTCTAACACCTCAAAACCATCCATTTCCGGCATTAAAATATCCAAAAGAATAAGATCGGGCTTTCTTTCACTTACCTTATCAACCCCAATCTTGCCGTTAATTGCAGTTTTTACTTCGTATCCCTCCATACCGAGTTTTAATTCATACATTTTTAAAATATACGGGTCATCTTCTATTATTAATATGTAGGGCTTTTCTGCCATTAGATCCTCCTATACAAACTATAGTTTTTTCGCCTAAACTAGTCAAGATTTAATATTTTATTTCCCCGGTTTGATGACTGATTTTTCCATTAATCGTAAAACCCGATGCGCCCCTGTGGCCGCCGCCGCCAAAAACTTCCGCAATTTTATTTAAATTAATTGAAGCGTCTCTCGTTCTAAGACTTCCCTTTATCAGACCAGGATCTTCTTCAATAAGGGTTAAAACTATTTTTGCTTCCTTGAGGGATAAGATTAAATAATTTGAAATGCCGGAAGCCTTTTCTTTATCAATATTTAATTCTTTAAGGTCTCGACTCGAAAGAAATGCATAAGCCATGCCATATTTTTTGATATATTTTAAATTATTTAGTGCTCGCCCCATTAGTTTCCAGTCGCTTAAAGGCTTTTCGCGATAAGTGGATTTTATAATTTTCGAAAGGTTTGCCCCTTTATTTAACAGGTCGCTTGCCATATTTAAAGTTTTTAAGGTAGTGTTTTGGTTTTGGAATGAATTGGTGTCCGTTACGAGACCGGTTAGCAAGCATGTGGCAATTTGTTTATCAATTTTTACTCCTAGCAAACCGATGATTTCAAACAATATTTCCGTTGTTGCGGCCGCCTTATCATCAATGTAGTACAGCAAACCGTCCGGATTAACTGTTAGCGGGTGATGGTCTACAATAATCATGGGCAGTTTTCTTTTGGACAATTCTTCTTGAAATTCTCCCCTAACGAGCACATTGTGGTCTAGCAAAATAACCAAATCAATATTTTTCGCGTCAAGTTTATCTTTAGTGAACAAGACACCGGGCAAAAAAGGAAACTGACTTAAAAAATCTGTCTTCGTATAAGCAATAATTTCTTTATTAAGTTTATGTAAAGCTAAAACCAAAGCCATTAAAGAGGAAACCGCGTCGCCATCCGGTTTTTTATGCGAAACCACGGCAATTTTATGAGCCTTCAGTATCCTTTTTACTAATTCCGACTTATTCATCTTCTATAGATTTAAAAATATTATCTATTTTTTCCGCATAGTCTCGGGAATGATCAATTTTAAAGACAATTTTTGGAACAAATTTCATCACTATTTTAGAATTTAAGACGCGCTGAATTTCGACAATGTGTTTATTTAAGCTTTCAAGAACTTGCGTTTCGTCACCGTTTAAAATACTTACCCAAACCTCGGCTTTTTTAAAATCCCCGGTCAAAAAGACATTATTTTAGCCTCCGCATTCTTCTCTATTTTTCCTGAAACCACTTTTCCGCCGCTAATAACGTGGCCTTTTATAGTCCTGAATATTTTAAGAATTTCAAGTTTTCCAACCGTAACTTCGTTAATAATTACCGGCAACATGGCCTCTAGAGCATCCTTAAGGACGTCTAAAAGTTCATATATGACTTTATACGTCAAAATTTTGACTTTTTCTCTTTGGGCCAGCTGATTAATCGCTGCCCCCACGGAAACGTTAAACCCTATAATTAAAGCTTTAGAAGAAGATGCCATCATTACATCCGATTCGCTAACAGGACCCACACCTTCAGCAATTATTTTTACCTGCACCGCCGGAGTTTTTAACTTATCCAAAGACTCCTTAATGGCATCGAGCGATCCCTGAACATCCGATTTTAATATTATATTTAATTCTTTCATATTAGTGGCTTCGTATGACGCCGTTAAGTCAGCCAGGGTAAGTTTTTTCAAATCACCAATTTTTTTAGAGCCTTGCTGTCTCTGGAATATTACCGCCTGATCTTTGGCTGTTTTTTCATTCTCAAATACCTGAACGATATCGGCAACCGCCGGCAAATTCTTCAGACCGCTAATTCTCACCGGCATGGAAGGACCGGCAATCTTAATTTTTTTTCCTTTATAATCTTCCATCATTTTTATTTTTCCGTAAGTAGATCCCGCCTGGATGACGTCTCCTATATTAAGAGTGCCATTTTTAACAAGAATGGTCGCCACAGGACCCTTACCGAGAGCCATATGTGATTCTATAACGAGTCCCGTAGCAAGTTCGGTCGGATCGGCCTTGTAGGCCTTCATATCGGCCACCAAAAGAACCATTTCCAATAATTCCTCTAAACCCTTGCTAGTTTTGGCAGAGACGGGGATAACAATTGTATCACCGCCCCAATCTTCGGACACTAAACCAATTTCCGATAGTTGCTGTTTGGTTTTGTCAATATTATCTTCGGCAAGAACAATTTTGTTAATAGCAATAATCATTGGCACATTGGCTTTTTTGGCATGGTTAATAGCCTCCCTGGTTTGAGGCTTTATCCCGTCATTTGCGGCAACAACAATAATGGCAATATCAGTAGCTTCTGCTCCCCTAGCCCTCATGCTTTCAAAAGCTTCGTGACCCGGAGTATCTAAGAAGGTAATAATTTTGCCGTTTTTTTCCACTTGATATGCGCCGATATGCTGGGTTATACCACCGGCTTCCTTTAGGGCAACCTTGCTGCTCCTAATAGCATCCAAAAGAGTTGTTTTGCCATGATCAACGTGCCCCATTACGGCAACAATAGGAGGACGAGAAATCATTTTTTTTGAATCAACTTTTTTTGTAGCGGCAACTTCACTTACCACCCGTTTCTTTTCAAGCTCAACACTAAATCCCAAATATTCGCCGATAATCTGAGCCGTCTCAAAATCAACATTTTCATTAATAGTGGCCATAATGCCGTTCTTCATGAGTTCCGAGATGACCTTGGAAATGGGTAGCCCCAATTTAGCCGCCAATTCGCCAACGGTAACTACTTCCGGTATTTCGATTTTACTATTCATTGTTTCGGCCATTTTTTAGCTCCTTTAAAAGATAAAAAGCGCCTCAAAGGACGCTTCTTACTTCGATATAAATTAACAGGCTATGAGCGTCCCATTACTTGTCCTTGTTTGTTTTTTTAGCCTTTTTCTCTACTGTTGCAGCTTTAAGGCTTAATGCAAGCTTTCTGTTTTCAGGTTCAATTGATATAATTTTAAACTTATAAGACTGACCGACTTTCACCACGTCATTAGGAGAATTTATGGCATCGTCCGAAAGTTCGGTTATATGAACTAACGCCTCGATATCGTCATGAATGGCAACAAATGCGCCAAAGGGCGTAATTCTGGTAACTTTTCCGTCAACAGAATCGCTTAGTTTAAATCCTTCTATTGCTTTTCTCCACGGATCTTCGGTTAGCTGTTTTAAACTTAAAGAGATTTTATCTTTTTCTATGCCGATAATTTTTGCTTCAATTTCCTGGCCAACTTTGACATGACTTCTAACGTCGTCAACTCTATCCCATGAAATTTCGGAAATATGTACCAGCCCCTCAACTCCGGCAACATTCATAAAAATGCCAAAATCTACTACTCCGGTAATTTTTCCCTTAACAATTTGTCCAACATCAAATTTAGAAAGAATATTTCGCGTCATATCTTTTAAGGCTGACTTTTCGGAAAATATTAGCTTGCCTTCTTTTTTGTCGACATCCAAAACAACAACTTCCAATGGTCTTCCCACCAAAGAATTTAATTTAATTAGAATTTCGTCTTTATCGCCGCCGGATACTCTGGGGTAATGTTCGGGTGCTAATTGAGAAACCGGCAAAAATCCTCGAACTCCCTCAATTTCAATTAAAAGTCCGCCCTTGTTGGCATCAAAAGCTTTAACCATCAATTTCTCTTCCTTAGCTTTCTTACCCTCAAGACGGTCCCAAATTCGATCTTTGGCCGCTTTTCTAAGCGACAATAGGGCATAACCCTCGTCATCCATCTCTGCCTCTATAATAGAAACAGTAATAAAGTCTCCTACTTTAAGTTCGGAAACTATCGAGAAGTTTTCGTGCAGCTCGCGTCCGGCAATAACTCCGGTTCCGCTGCCGCCCAAATCTATCCAAACCTCTTTTCTGGTTTTGGATATAATCTGACCTTCAATAATATCACCCGCCTGCTTTGTTTTAACATTATTTTCTGCAAGCAGATCTGCCATTGTCAGTTCATTATCAGTTTTTGGCATAAATTAAGAACCTCCTTCAAAGAATTTTTGACCATTAGAATTTAGCATAAAATAAAGGTTTTGTAAATGCTTTTACAAAATTAAAAAATAGTTTTTTAGCCCTCTAATCAACTTTAAATATAAGCCACTGGTTTTCTTTTGTAAACTTTGCATTAACCAATGCATAATTACCATTAATTTTTTTGCCGTTTAAGTGGATTTTAAAGCTATTTTTTGACTGAGAAAGAACCTGATAATCACCTTTGTCCCAAATTTTTACGCTGCCCGCGCCATATTCTCCTTTTGGAATTTCTCCTTCAAAATTTAAGTATTGCACCGGATGATCTTCGGTCATAACCGCTAGCCTTTTTTCTCCGGGAACAACCGGAACCGTTTTAGGGATAGCCCAGCTCTTTAAAACTATCGCCCCTTTGGGTTTGTCGCTATCCAAAAAGTCTTCCTTCATTGCCAATCTAAAATCGAAATGATGACTCGAAGCATTGTGCTCTTGGATAACAAAAGCATTCTCACCCGTCTCACTGTCCCCCAAAAATGGCTCGCTTGTTTTATCAAAATTCCTTTTTTTTTGGTATTCCTCTAAGCCCATTGGTCACTTTCTTAATATCTGCCTTAATTCTATCGCATTTCTTATGGCATTCCCAGCAAAATCATTATTAAAATAAATATAAACTTTCTTTAAGTCTTTGGCCATTTTCCTTAATTTTATAGCCCATTTTATAAGTTCTTCCTCGCTGTACAAGGACTCTCCGAACTTTGAACCGTGAAATCTTACATATCCAAAATCAGCAGTTTTTTCAATTTTTACCGGATATTTTGCAGAATCTGCCAAAACCAGTGCCACATTATATCTCGATAATTTACTAATCATGTCCGGTGAGAACCAACTCTCGTGCCTGGGTTCAATAGCGAATTTATATCCGGAAGGAAGCAACGACAAAAATCTAATTATTGTTTCGGAATTTGCTTCTAAAAAGGGCGGCAGTTGAATTAAAATTGGCCCCAAATTATTTCCAAAATAATAATAAGGCGCCAGATGACTTAAAAGCTCATCCTTGGTCACATCAAGCTTCTTTAAATGAGTGATATATTTATTTATTTTTACTGCAAAGCAGAAATCGCTGTTTACAACTTGGTTTGACCATTTTTTGACCGTTTGCTCTGTCGGTTGACGATAGAAACTGGAATTTATTTCTACCGTATCAAAGTGCTGAGAAAAAAAACCTAGCCAATTGGATTGACTTAAAACTTCGGGATAAAAAATTCCTCTCCAATGCTTATATACCCAGCCGGATGTTCCTATTTCGAATTTAGATATCATAAAAGCCGTCTTATTAACGGCTCTTATTTTAGTATTTTTTTAGACTTGTTGCAATGTTTCTAAAGGTAAACCGTCTCGCAAGATAAGCCACAAATATTGCGCCGGAAGCGAAAATAATTGTAGTTTCCGGTCCTGCTTGGCTTAATTCTCCGTTTTCCGTTGTAACAATAGTTGCCCCTTCTTTTATTACTATTCTTTCAACGGAAGTCTTATTGCCGTTTTTATCCGTGGCTTCAACAATTACCCTATTTTCAGGGTTGTCTAGCGGCACTGTAGTTTCAAAAAATCCGTCATTGCCAACCATTACATCGTTAGAATTAATGGTTATTTTATTTTCAGGATCAGTGGTGCCCTTAACCGTTACATCGCTTCCGGAAATTTTTTCTTGATCCTGAGGAGAAGTTAAGTTAATTTCCGGCGCCATTTGCGTTACCTCTTCATTTTCCTTATTTTGAGTGGCCTGTTTGCGGTAATTCGCGATACCTAATGCTATGCCCACAAAGGCAATAATAATTAGTACCGGTACCAAAATGTTTCTTAACGTTGGAGTCATCGTAAATTATCTCCTTTTATTGAATATAAATACACTATATGCCTTCTTAATTCAATGGCTATTATCATCAATTTTAATTTTATATGGATAATTTGTTTAAATAGGAATGCTAGATCACCAGACAAAGGGGCTTATTCCATTTGCACAGTTAGCTAACATTCTTGTTTAAACAAACTATAATGTACTGCCTACAGTTTACTTTAAAAACCCCAATTTGTCAATCATATTGTATTTATAGGGTATTTTTTATTTTGACAGTTAGAAAGTTTCCATTATAATATCTAGCAATGGATACACTGTTAAATATTTATAATAAATATGTTAAGTTTATAGATTTCTCGGGTTTAACCGCATCAACCCGAAAATCATACATTAATTCTATAGGGCAATTTTGCAATTTTTGGGGTCTCCATAAAGATACCTCAACCTTAAATGATCGATCATTTGATCTTTTTATGCAAAAATTAAAGGGTGAGGGATATAGTCAACAAAGCTTGGATTCCAAATCATCAGCTATTAATAATTTTGCATTATTTTTGAATAAAAAATCTTTGTCTTCCGAAATAATACCCAGTATGTCCCCCAAAGAATCTCTTAAAAAAGATAATAAAAAGCCTTACATTTTGTCAAAAGGGGAGATAACGAAATTAAAGCAAATTACCCAAAAAGATATTAGGTCTTCGGCTATTATTAATTTACTCTTACATTCCGGCATTAAGGTGGGCGAAATTATTGACCTTAAAGTTAATGAGTTTCAACTTAAGGATAATGTCGGAAAAATTAGCTTACCTGATAGAGAGATTAAAATTACAGACGAGGCGCTTCATGCTCTTCTAAAATATTTGGCAATTAGGCCCAAAAAAGACAGTTCAATTTTTTTTATATCCTTAAACGGCAAGCCCTTAAATATTCGAAATTTAAGGCGCCAAATTAACAGATATTTTATTAGGGCCGGCATTAAAAAAGCCTCCCTTTTTGATCTTAGACATACTTTTTGTGTTGATATGCTAAAAAATGGAATGCCAATTTATGAACTGGCAAAAATTTGCGGGCATAAAAATTTAATTTCAGCCCAAAAGTATTTAGACTTAATAGAAGTTTAATTTTTCTTGGTATTTTCTACAAATAATCAGATCATCTTATTGACTATTTTTGTTTTTTTTCTAATATTAGACATCATGCATAAACAGCTGTTAGAGAAATACAAATGTGTTCCGGGAAAAAGATTTGCCTATAATTCTGCTTCAGGGATTATTACTTATGTGCCTAAAGATTTAGGAAAAGTAAGGGGCAATATGGCGCTGCTTCACGAAATTGCCCACGCCAAACTCGGACACAAAACTTACAAATATGATCTTGAGCTTCTAAAAATGGAGGAAGACGCTTGGAATGAAGTTAAAAATGATTCAAAAAAATATACCCTTTTAATTGATGAGGAGCATATTGAAGAATGTCTGTCCACTTACAGAGAATGGATTAGTAAACGATCTTCCTGTCCAAAATGCAAATTTTTTGGCGAACAAATGAATAACCAAGTATTTTATTGTAAAAGCTGTGAGACGGAGTGGAAAGTTAATAACCGAAAAGACAAAAGAGTGATGCGAAAAATTATAAAGCATAATTCGTAAGATTATCTCACATTTCGCACTTTGTATGTATTAAACGTCCATTTATAAAAATTCTCGAATATAACCAAAACCCGAAAGATTTTCATTAGCTGAGGAAGTAAAACAATTTGGCATTACAAGCGAAATCTGGGGAGAAATGAGTTAAGTTTTATATAAAGTTATCCTATAAAAAGCAAGAAGGGTAGACATGTGCTTTTGGCACGGGTCTACCCGTTATTGTAAGTTCTTATTTGTTTGGATTTCTTGCTCTCGTCGGCATCAGTCTTAGAAAATGACAGGAAACATTCTTCTTTCCTCAATTTCTTGAGTGTTGATGTTCTTTATACCGATCTTGCAATTCAGCGCGTAACTTTGAAGGTCACCGGCAGCTATTTCTGGAGCAAATATAACGAGAGCATAACTCTCATTTTTCCCCTTAGGCTGATCTTCATGCATTATGGAAAGATTCTGGACATTTTGATTGAGTTCGATAATATCAGCTTTTGGATCTTCCAGTGCCTTCTGAATAAGCGGCGTAACCCCATTTTGAAAGTCAATGAAGGCTCTTGCAAGACCTTGCCATCTCGGATCTTTATTCATGTCTGTAGACAAGATATCGCCCTCTTCCTTTTATTATTTTGATACTTAGCATCATCATTATGGCTATTCCCAAGAGCGGTCTTATGACCGTTATGCAATTCAGTTATCGTATTTTCTTACCAGTGGCCGTCTGCTTTTCCGGATGCATATAATTCGTGCGGTTTTGATTTCACCCATTAGTACCCTTCTCCCCAGCCAATCTCCGGCCTGAAGAAATCCCCCAATATAGGGTAGGAGGTCTTCGTTTGTAAACGGATCGCCGATTCTTGCCATATTTTCGAACTTTTTCCACAGCATGTCCTTTCTGGATTATAAAACCGCACTCTGGTGACTAAGAAAGCGCATATTACTATCAAAGTATGTTCGATCCGCAAAGCCACTTTCGGCCTCCTTGCCCTCAATCAAGCCACCATCGATCCTAAAACCATTTTTAGTAATAGATATGGTTCCAACAACCTCGTTGCCGTTTAGTATCTCTATTACTGTTTCTTCTGGTTCTTCCGTATAAGGTATTAGATTAAAACCGAGCATCTGATTACCTTCTTTCACCTTGCATCACACTCCTTAATAGAATTAAAAATATCTATTATTAATAGCACTAGGCTAGTATTCAATTTAAAAGTTACGGGTATTGCTTGCTTGGCTTTGGATTATAACAGAAAAAGGCTTGGAATTGAAGATTAATAATTTTCACCGAAGCAGAGAAAATGTTCTAGTAATATCATTCATCTTGAAATGATTAATAATTCGTCAAAATCTTATTCAGGGGAGTTACAAGCGAGATTTGGGAAGAAGTAAAATGAAAATTAAAGTAAGAAAAAAGACCCTTTGAGGCAATCTGCAAATGAGCAGACGGGGTCTTGTACCTTTATATCTTATTCCTGTTTCTCAAGTTTATTCCAAACTTATGACTAAGCTGGCTAGCTTACGAATACGTTCTTCGAGGAAAGATTGGGCATCCTTAATCCTCTTTGCGAATTCTTGGATCTCTGAATAATTGAAAGCGGTGGCCGAGAAGACTATTCCCGTATCATATCGCTCGCAAGAAATCCCAAACTTTAGGGCTACCTGTTTGCCAAGTTCATATTCAAACTTGTTATTCCCCAATCCGAGATCTTTCGTCCTAAGCCAAACTTGACCCAGACTTATAACAGGCAGCAGATCTTCAGCACCAGCCTTTCTTAGAATTGATCTAACAGTTTCGTCTGTGAATGCCATAAATTTACATCTCCTGTCATAAACCCAAAACTATCTTTTAACTCTAAGCCAATCATTTTAATTTTGCTTCCTCCTTACCTAAGATTTTAAAGTCTTGTTCCAACTGAAGCTACAACTGCAGATCCTGGCCTAAACCCCCACATAGCACCTTGGCGATCTGCCGGTGTGGAATCTTTGTAAGCGGGAGCACCTTCGGCACCAGCTAGCAAAACACCTTTTTTCAACAAACTTGGAAATTGAAGTCTTAAGGCTGGTCCTTCCGCATCTGTTAGTCCAGACTCCCACGGTTCTTTAGCGTTGAAATAATCAGATTCCTCTTTGAACTTCGTGAGTTTGAACTGAACCCAATAAGGCTTATTTGGGACTGCAATGATTGGTTTATACAAATCGGCAGCTCGACCTGTAACTAGCTCATACTGCTTAGAACCCGGAATCCTGGGATCAACGAGAAGGAATAAACAAAATCCTGCGCCAAGAAGATAGAGATTCCAATTCAGCATTGGTATCGTGTTTTTGTACTCTTGCTCCGACATGCCAAGTTCAGCGTGATAGCCTTTTTGAATGTAACGTTTAACTTGCTTATCCGTTCGAATATCAGCACTAAGCGCGAGTCTTGCATTACGCGGCAACACAATCGGATTAGGCATGTTTCTCGGCGGACACTCTGGAATTGGAAGAGTTATGAGCTCCAATGCTTTAGCTGGAACTTCGGCATCTGGGAAGAATTCCTTGTAAAGTTCTGGATCCAAATCAACTGGATTTGTATGGAGTAGGTTATAATCAATGACCTCGTTCCCTTGATCGTCCCAGATTTTTACTCCCACGTCGAACATGCCCAGAAACTCGCCGGAAAAGACAACTTCCATTGTGAACTTGCCAAGCTTTTCAGCAGTGTCGTTAATAACCCGCATGCCCTGAATGGCCTCAAAGTAGTAGCACTTATCCATCCTCGGGATAATCTGCAACCTTGCAAGCCTGTTGAATAATTCCTGGGCGATATAGAGTCCCCAACCTTTACCTTTTGATTCATTTTCCTTGTTGGTTATATCGACGTCAGCCTTGACACTCCCTTCCTGAAACTCAACATTGGTGATAATGAAGCTCGAATTAAAGCCTTGATACATTTTCAATACATCTCTTCTCGTTGCCATTACTATCATCTCCTTATGAGTTCGGTTTTATCTATTTAAAGCTCTTTGACTTAAAAATGAGGTTAGAATTTTTCTTTTGTTAATTTGCCGGTATTACTTGCTTGACTTTGGATTATAACAGAAAAAGGCTTGGTTATAAAGGATGATTTTGACAGGATTTTGTTAAGCGCAAGCCTGTCCTAAACTTTGTTAAAGGTTCTCCACCTGTCTCGCGCCAAGGCGGGCCCTCTTTGAGGAGTCGAACAGTATCGATGTGAGAAATATGTGAAAATTAAAAAGGAGCTTAGTAATTTATAAGCTCCTTTTTTTTTACATCTTGGTGGATTTTTTTCCTTCTTCAATCAACCTCTTAACCTTCTGACCGCCCTTATGTCCTATTTCGGAATAAAATTCCGGGCCATATTTTTTTGAAGTTGTTGTGCCACCCTTCTTACCGGCTTCCGCAACTGTCATCTTCCCTTTTTCTTCTGCCATAATAATCACCCCTTTTTTATTAACTTACTATTATAAAATTTGTATATACTATAAATGATTACTATATTATCTTCATCAAATCTAACGACAAAAAATTTATGGGTTTTTGTAGATGAATTTAGTCTTTTGACTATTTAACTTAAAATAACCGCCTTTTAGGCGGTCACTTTAAGTCATTATCTTCTTTTTTTGATGGCTTTTCCGCCTTTGCTTCCCGCAATTTTGGCAAGCTCAGGATTTTTGGCAAATCCGCCGGTTGTTCCTATTTGCCCACCTACCCGGCCTATTCTTTCATAAAAATCCATTCCGTATCTATCTTTATTAGTCTTTGCGGCTTTTTGTCCGCCGTTTTTTGTTCCAGCCATGATAATCTCCCTTAATTAACTAACTTAAGAAATTTTACCAAAGCAAATAAGCATTACCATTGTTCTTTATAACAATTTATGCCGGTCGCGGTAATGCTTTGTTTTAGAACATTGAACAAAACTCTAATGCTTTAAAAAATCACCAAGATTACTAATGTCTGTGTCATCCTTATTATCATTTGTATATTTATTCTTCTTAACTTTTCTTTTTTTAAACCAGAATTTATAACCGACAAAGCCAACTGCCCCCGAGACAATGACGCCACCCAATATATATAAATAAATATAATTAAACCCGCTTTTTTGTGTTTTATCACCAAGAACTAGCGACCCATCCTCATTGATATGAAATTTGATTTTACTTGTTTCTTCACTATTCTTATCACCAAACTTTGTCTTAGCGGATAAATTATGCTCCCCGGCTCCCAAATCCTTTACCGTTATAGACCAGACGCCTTTGTCATTTACATTAGCCTCGCCTTTTTCTTTACCGTCTATAGTAATTTTAACGGTAGTATTTGCCGTGCCCGTACCTTTAATGATATATTCTTTGGTCATATTTGTTGAATTTCCGGCTGTAACCGTAAAATTAGAGGAAATACTGCCAATAACGGGAAGGGGTATTTTAACTTCTTTGGCCGAAAACTTTTTACTGGATTCAATAAAATTTCCGGCCTTATCAAATGCTTTAACGGAAATATCATGACTATTTGTGTCTTTAAATGGCAGTACGTATGGAATGGCTTGGTCGATATACTCTCCATTATCAACTTTTACTGCATAATGATCGATTCCTGATAAGGCGTCAGTTGCTTCTGCTTTTACTAAGTTTTGCGGCTCAAGTGAATTGCCACCAGCCTCAAAAATAATATTTAAGTTCTCCGGGTTAACGTTATCAGTCCCTACTTTAAAATGCTTGACGGTTCCCCAGCCTACTCCATTTTTAGCTTTAATATGAAAATAATGAGTGCCATCAGCAACACTCTGATATTCCTTGGTTACCGCAGATCCTTCTGTAGCCTCGTCAGGTACCGTACCGGCATTTGAATCCCATGAATAACTAAAATCAGTTACACCGCCCGCTTTTGCCCAACTTAATTTAACGTTTTTTTCCTTATACCATTTCGTTTCATCCGGATGACTCGATGAATAAACTGCAGGCGCATAAGGCTTGGAAGGCGCAACCGTAACAACAGGAGGATTATTTACCGTAATATTAACACTCCCGAGATTGGTTATGGTTGTATACCCTCCGGCAGAAATAGCTAAGGAGCTACCAGTAATACTTATATTTGTACTACCAGCACTATTAGCCCTAAAGTTTAAGGTGGCCAAAGTTCCACTTGTAAAACCAGGATTAAAAGCAGCATAAAAAATACAACCACCATTGGGTAAATCTAATATAGGCTGTCTTATATAGCTGCTACTAGTTAAAGTTATTAAACTTGCATCATAGTTAAGACATAGCTTAATAGTATCTACTGAAACGGCTGACTGAACCCCAAAACCGACGCTAAAAGTATTGCCCACAACATAAGTTCCACTGGGAGATAATATCAAACTGGAATTTGCCGCATAAACCGGAGCGAAGTTAAATAACGACATCATCGCAAAAAATGTAACAATTATACTAATAATTTTCTTTTTTATCATCAACCACTCCAATTAATTACTAATAATGAGGCATCCAAGCCATTTACAATTGAATCGCAATTTATATCAGACATAAGACTGGTTAACTTTTCCCAGCTATTAACCAGTAGCGATGCATCTAACCCATTTATATTGCCGTCACCGTTTATGTCGCCCGCCTTTACAACACTTATGGTTTTAGTTGAGGAAACCAAGCCATTTTGCGCCAATAGACTAATTGTTCCCACCAAAGTGGATTTTAAATTTAACACTAGTTCGCCGGCAGCATTGGTAGTTTCTGTACCCGCATAAGTGTTTGTCCCCACCAACAAGGAATCCTGAGACCTTTTGCCGGTAACGCTATAGGCGATGCTATCTATGCCATTGTTATATTGGTCTGTTGCTTTAATGGTAATTATAATTTTGTTAGCCGAAATCGCCATTAGACGTGCCTTATTTGTAGTAATTGAAATAGTATTAATGACGTCCGGTTTAACTGTTACTCCTAAGTGCAACGAACTGCAAACCGCCCCGCTACAGGCATAAACAAAGTGAGTTCCTTTCTGTGTTTTTCTAAATACTCCATCGGCATCGGCGACAACCCATGTAATTGCCGCTTCCGGTATTTCATTATAAAAACTATCTACGCCTACTGCCGAAAAGCGTACCGCTTGGCCTGCCGTAATGGATGTGTTATCTAAGGCGGTTATTCGAACATCGAATAAATTACCATGCTGAACAGTTATGTTAATTCCATAAAAAATATTTGTAGCTATGTCTCGAGCTTCAAAACTCACATCGCCTGCCGTCCTTAAAGTTAACGAAAAGTTTTTCTGGCCGTTCGTCCATCCCGCGCCATCATCTGACGGCAAAGTGCTTAAACTGTCGCTTGACGTAAAATTCACCAGACCCCCGTAATCACTTATCAATGAATTCGAAGCATTATATGCCGATAAAGTAAAATTAAACGCCTGTCCGGCCGTTTTCGTTCCGGAAATATTGCCGGAAAAATGATCTAAGGGCGTTGACAATTCAACAAAAGAGGCGGAAATAGTATGAGTTGCCACAACGTTGTTGAATGTATGGTTAGCAACTATGCCCGCAGATGATCCATCAACTAAAACGTCATCAATTTTATACCCGCTATTCGGAGTAATTGTAAACATAATATCTTGACTATGCCCTACTTCAACATTGCCGCTTGGCGAAATACTGCCGTTTGCACCGGCGGTGGCGGTAATTGTATGGGTTGACCCAAACTGAACATTTAATGTTACTGTTTCCGCATCATGACTTACTTGAGTTACGGTTATATTGTTAATTGTATCGGCAAATGAGTTGCCGTCGCTAAGGGCAACGTCGGACCAACCGTCTTGGGGAGTCATGTCCAAAAGATAACTGTTGCCGCCGTATTCAGAATAAACATGCGCAATAGAGCCTCTAGTTACTCCGGCCGGAAGACCCAGATCCCAACCGGTAGCCTTCCTATATTCGAAATAATAATATTCCCCCGTATCAGCCTTTAAAATTTTAACCGCCTGATAAGCGCTGCTTTCGTTTTCGAGTTGCCTGATAGTATAATTTCCGTTTACCGTTGCGGTTTGAATTCGCGCGTTGGGAAGCCAGCCCACCTCCAGCTTATGAGGAATATTAAAATGATAAGGATTCCAATAGCCCATAGTGTCATAGATATCACCATATTCGCTGGTAGAACAACTAGAGTAAACATCTATTGTTTTGGTTCCACAATCCCTATAGGACGCATGTTCTGCTCCGTAATTGTGGCCTATTTCATGCGTAAACAGTTCAACATCGGAGTATCCGTTGCTCCACATTCCGTAACTTCCCAGATATGCCAATCCCGCCCATCCGCAACTAGCGGTATAGGGGAAAACATAAACCCAGTTATCGTAAGCATTGACATTTACGCCATCTGCTATGGCCGCATCATCAGCGTCATATGCCCATGATAAATAATCGCATGAAGCATCGGTATCCGGTATGGTGTACCACCCTTTCACGTCTCCGACTACAGAGGTTTTATTATAGGACACTTCCTCAAAATATTTTGTTGCCGAACTGCCGGTACCAAAAATATTTTGATTAATTGTAGACGTTGTAAACGGTTGACTTGTATTATTGGAAAAATTAAACATGATCACCAAAGTATTTATAGCCCCGTTTGGCCCAATTTTTCTATCCTCAGCCTGTGCAATTTGGCCGGTAGATTCCAATACCAGGTTATTGCCGTACGTCAAAACCTCCAGTCTTAAATTTTGCCTGGCATATACTTTTTTATCTTTCTTGCCGAAATAGACGTTCCATTTTTTCTTTTTACCCTTTTCTATAAAGTGATACTCTTCTCGGCTTTTTTCTCCTATTTTCTCGTCAAAATGAGCCAAAACTAAATCGCCTTCTACGGTCTGTTTTTTTTCCATTTTTTCACTTTTTAAATTTAACTTTTCGCCTAACAACTGATTGTCTAAAATTTCTTGCGGATTTTCCTTAAGCTTCCTATCTAAAATCTCGCTTCTTAAGTTTATTGTATTATCGACGCTGCTTCTGTCCCTCTTAATTCCTATTTGAACCGCATTATTACAGCTTTTTAAGTCTCCCTTTTTACATTGACTAACATTAATCCCAAGAGCAATCTTTTGTTCTAAAATAACCACTAAAAATAAGCCAACGGACAACAAGATAAGTAAAAGTAAGTATTTAAAAACTAAAAAACGTTTGCTTTTTTGCATGAATATATAATAGCACTTTGTTTTAAAAATAAAAATAAAGCGCTCGAATTACTCATTGCATAACTGAATAATTTTAATTATAATGCCCGAAAAGGCAACTTAAAAATTTAAAGGAGCTGATAAGCGTGAATGCCTTACCTGCCATTGATCTGACCAAGCACGTTATGTTGAACGCTAACAAAAGTAGCTTTATCTTGGTGCCGGAAACTTTTGAAATCTTCAAAGAAATCGGCATAAAAGAACCAAACGAATATCTGCGAAAATATATTCTGCTAAACGGCCGCAAGCCCAAAGGTAATTCAATATTTGTTCCCGGAACACATTCTGCCAGAGAAGGCGAAAAGCTAGGCTTTGAACTGGTATACAGGCTGTACGAAAAGGGGTTAGAGCAAGTAGTTGTAACGGCCAAACGCGGCGAAAGCTTTAGAGCATCAGACTTGGAGCTGTACCATATTCTGCTTGCCCGCAAAGAAGGTATGCGTTGGAGTTACTATCCTGAAAAAGCCTGTTTGGAAGAAGATGTGCTAAAAACTCAGTCTTCGCTTTTCTTCTATTTTGAAAAAAATGATTATGCCTATTTTGATGAAGAAACTGTCATTTTGTGCGGTCGAAAAATACCGTTTCTTAGAACGTACGAGTTTATAGCTCCAAGCGAAGAAACGGACAAACTGGTAGCGGTTTTTGAAGATTCAAATTTGGTTCGATACGGCTTTGTCATTAATAATAAAAATGACTATGAAATGGTCTTAAAATTCATGGAGGCAAACAAAACCACTTTTTGGGTTGAATTATATGCAGTTGATCAAGAACTTTTTAAGAAGCTTGTGCTTCACCCAATAAACCTAGGCGTGAAAACAAAAGGACTGCTTTAAGCAGTCCTTTTTTACATATTTTACTTGACTCTATACATATCGGTTGTTATTATTAATATATGAAAAATTTACTTACTTCAAAACAACAACGCGTCCTTAACTTTATGAAAGACTATGAAAGGCAGTTTAATGAAATGCCTACTTACGAACAAATTGCTGAGGGGCTGGGAATTAAATATTTCAATTCTGTTCGTCAGTATTTATTGGCCTTAAAAGAGAAAGGTTATTTAGAAATAGAAGAAAATAAAAAGAGGGGGGTTAAATTGAAAACCAAAGATGAAGAAACCGTAAACATTCCGTTAATTGGCTCTGTTTCCTGCGGCATGCCTATGTTTGCCGAAGCAAACATAGAGGGATATATTCCGGTGCAGAAAAATTTCTTCAAAAATCAGTTTAAAAAATATTTTTTTCTTAAAGCTCAGGGCGACTCCATGAACGAAGCCGGCATTGACGACGGAGA
>Ga0076305_127_pt1 | contig 48558 bp, 42 predicted proteins | sample RifGroC1_FD_67794 | JGI IMG/M metagenome (GOLD analysis project Ga0076305, IMG submission 67794) | candidate division CPR2 bacterium GW2011_GWC1_39_9
ATTTGACAGAAGAGTAGACAAAGAAAATTTAAAATATGATTTATTTCCGGCTATAGAAGGAAATTGGGAATTTACGTCCGGCGTTACGGATTCTGATCTTAAGTTTGTCCCAAAAAAGACGCCGGAAGCGGAAACCAGATATACCATTTCTCTAAAAGGAATAAAAAATATTTTCGGGCGTAAGAGTGAAAATTATCTTTTTAGCTTTCAGACACCGCCGGCGCCAAAAATAGTTTCGGTAAGTCCGAGTGACGGTGACCAAGGGGTGTTGCCGAATCAGGAAATTATAGTCACTACCGACTTTCCCCATTTGTATACTGCCAAATTTACTTTTGATATTGAGCCGCCTGTAGAGCTGGATGTTAATAATTTAGACGGTGTTAAATATTTATTTAAAGCCAAGGATAATTTTAAAAAGGGAACGGAATATAGTTTAAAAATATCAAGGATACTTACGACCTATAGCTACGAAACAAAAAAGACGGAAAATTTGGGAGAAGCAGAAGAGCTTTGGGCCGGTAAATTTAAAATTATTGAGGCCCCCGGTATAAAATCTTATACGCCCAATGGTTATGGAGCGCTAACGGATGCTTCAATAAGGATAGAATTTAGACAAGATATGAGTCAGGAAGAAACGGCCGCAGCTTTTTCCACAGATCCAAAAATTGACGGTGATACTTCCTGGGAAAGCGCAAGGATGTTAGTTTTTAAGCCGAAAAGTCCTTTGAGTAAAAATACTAAGTACACGGTTGGTGTCTCCAAGTCGGCAAAAGCGGCAGATGACAGTAATTTCGAGGAAGCATTTTCCTATAGCTTTACCACTATCGGCCACGTTGCGGTTTCCGGCTTTTATCCGGGAAATGGGGCTCGAAATGTCGATTTAAATAGTCGGATTAATGTTACTTTTAATCAGGCAGTTGACCATGAAAGCGCGCAGGACAAATTTAGTATTTCGCCAACCGTTGAAGGCAGTTTTAGCTGGAATGGAAATACCATGGTTTTTGCTCCATCCGGTTTTGGGTACGGTAAAAGCTACGCAATAAACATTGCATCGGGTGTCAAAACAATTAACGGTCTTGATTCTGTTAAAGGCTTTTCTTCCGGTTTCACAACAAGGCTGCAATCTGTCATGCTAAATATTCCTTCATGGAGGCAGACCTATATGTATACTTGTATGGCGGCAGCTTCCAGGCAGGCCTTGGCTTATAGGGGAATTACGGTGTCGGAATTGCACATTGTTGATTTAATGGGCTACGATCGCACACCTTGGTCCGGAACATGGAGAGATTCAAACGCTGTTTGGGGGGATCCGAATGTAGGTTATATTGGTGATATTGACGGCAAATCGGCACCGGGCTGGGGATACGGATCGCATTGGGATCCGGTGGTAAAGGCCTTGTCTAATTATCGCCCCGTTGAGCTTAAACGGAACTGGTCGGTTCAGGGAATTGCTCAGGAGCTCGCAAGCGGTAATCCGGTAATTGTTTGGTGGGTAAATGGTGTTTGGCCGGCTTACGAACTGTATTGGAAAAATAATGGCAAATCAATAAGAGCAGTCAATTCGGTGCACGTTCAGGTGGTAAAAGGGTTTACGGGTACGGTTGACAACCCCACTTCTTTTACCGTTAATGATTCCGGTTACGGTTATCCGGCAAGAACTTACGACGTAGGAACCTTCCAGGCAAAATGGGGATATTAACCAATCCCCAGATCCAAAACAAAAAAAATCAAAAAGGTTCTATTCTTTTATATTCCCTAATTATCTCCATGATTGTTTTATCAATCGGTCTTTCTATTGCTCAAATAGTGCTAACAGAAATTAAGGCCTCCGGCGATGCCACTAGTTCCCAGCAAGCTTACTTAGCGGCGGAAACGGGAATGGAAGAGGTAGCGCTTCTTTTGAAGAGTGGCAACCCTATTCCCACAGGCGAAATAGTTTTGGCCGGTGGTGGAAAATATTATGCTTCTTCTGGCAATGTATTTAAAAACAACATATGTTATCAACGATTAACAGTAAAGGGCGGGCACGGAGGCATTGTCAGGGAAATAATAAAAGATGATCCCACGGAGATCGATATTGTGATTACCGGTACTGTTATAATTAAAGATTTATATGAATTATCTAGTGTTTCCGGTGTTACTATATGCGGCCAGGCAAATAAAGGTCTTGGGAATGGCGCTGGCACTTATAATCCTGATAGTGCCGATGGTACGGGTTATCCAGTAGCCAAAAATATAACCATAAAGTCAACCGGTAATTTAACAACCACTGATCCCTCGGGTTTAAATCCTGGTCAAAAGCTTAGACTTGAGGCTAAAAACACCTTAACTATTGAAGACGGTGGCAAGATTGATGCTACGGGTAAGGGGTATCGTGGTGGATTTGGGCATTGTAGTAGCGCTATTGCCGGAGATTGTAACGGCAAGGGGCCGGGCGGCGGCATTGGAAATCAATATGGTTGTGGCGGCGGGGGTTATGGCGGCGCTGGTGGTAGTGTGCTTGGTTGCTGTGCGTGGATATATATTGGCGCAGGCGGACCATCGTATGCAACTTTTCCTGATTTTGGTTCCGGTGGTGGTGCATCCAGAATGGAATCTCAAGCTCATGGCGGCGCTGGCGGCGGGGTTATAATAATTCGGGTTGCTAATTTGGATATTAAAGGCACAAACCCGGCTTTTCCGGCTATAATTTCAAATGGGATTAATGGTTCTAATGCTGTTTATGGCGCAGGTGGCGGCGGATCGGGTGGTTCAATTTACATAATAAGTCAAAGCGATATTGTAAGAGCGAATTTAATTACAGCAAACGGTGGTGGACGTGGCAGGGGTTGTAATAGTGGTGGTGGTGGCGGCGGCGGCGGCGGGAGGATAAAAATTAAAGCACCTAATTCTGCCAGTTTAGTCCCCCTCCCCACACTTGATGGCGGCTTGGACAATAACGACGGTTACTCTTGCAATTATAGGCCCGCTAGCCCCGGCAATCCAGGTGTATATACCCCAGAAAGCCCGTAATAGGACGGGAGTTAAAGATGGAGTATAAATAATATAAAGCTTGCTTTAATATTTAAAGAGAACCGCACACACCCGGTGTGTGCTGAATAGACACAGCGGGATAATAGGAGGGAGTTCTTCACCCTACGTATGACAGGCTTTTAAGCACGGATTAGCTATTTTTATAACCAGCAGGGGCCAGAAAAACGGGGTGAGGCGGGAGTTAAAGATGGAGTATAAAAGCTTGTTCTAATATTTAAGCGCATATACTACCATCTCTAATTCCGGAAATTCTTTGATGATTTCATAATTTTTTAAAATATATGTTTGTAACTCTTTGGCGTAGGCAAAATCCTTGTTTTTAGTCCAAACAATGATTGTTTTTGGATTTTCTTTCAGATAGTTTAGAGTTTTTTCCTCTCCATTTTCGCTGTCGGTAATTTCCGTTAAATAAAGATATTTGTTAACCGGATTTTTGCCGGTTAAAAAGTAAAATGAAACAAATTGATTTTCGGCAATCATTTGTTTCTCGGGCAGATTCTTTAAGAAGATGGTCGCCGCTTTTTCTTCTTTTAATTTTTTAATGTTAAAATTTGTGTCTTTAAAAAACCAAATCGAGGCAATAAATAGAGATAAGGCGGTTATAACTAAAAACAGATTAAAAATCTTTTTTTCATTATAAATTTTAGTTATGGCAAATGCGGCCGGTATTATGGCGAAAGGAATTATCTGTATCCAATAGTGAGGATAATGTCTGGTTAAAAAGAGCAGAGTAGGTGCAAAAAACATGGCGTAAAAAATAGTTAGTTTTCCTTCCCTTATTTTTTTCGTAAAGGACAGGATAAATAAAAACCAAAGAGGAAGTGTTTGTAAAAAAGTGAATGATAGTTTTTTAACCACGTAAAATAATGGTTCTTTCGGATAGGCGGTAAAGTTTAAAACATAGGCTTGGTTAAAAAATGAAGACAAAATATCTATTTTGGCAAAATAAAGTATAAGCGCTAGAAGAGACGCTAAAAAGCCGGCCGAAAAGTCCAAAAAGGAACGCTTGTCTTTTTTAAAATAAAAAAAAGCAAGAACTGCAATATTGACAATAAAAGTTTGTTTGAATAGAAAGGCGATACAAGCCAACAACCCGGACAAAAATGGAGCGTATGTTAAAATATTATTTAAAAACAAATAAAGGCTTAAGAGTAAAAAAAAGATTCCAAATGGCTCGGTTATTAGAAAGTTGCCTTCAAAAAAAGTAAAGGCAAGAAGCGACAAAAAAAGAGCGGGGTAAAAGGCTTTAGGGTTTATCTTGGAAGAAATTTTGGATATCAAAAAGATAGAGCATAAATTTGTTATAAGTAGGAAAATTTTAAGAGAAAGGGCACTTGTTGAAATTTTTAAAAAAACGGCAAACAGATAATAAATGGCCGGATTTTTATGGTCGAAATAATTAAGGTAAGGTAATTGACCGTTATTTAAGCCACTGGCAATCTTTAAAAAAACACCCTCATCTTGCATTAAAGGTTTTAAAAATGACAATAAAAAAAGACCGGACGTAAATACTCCAAAAAATATAAAGACAATATAGGGCAGTCTTTTTCGGTTCTTTGTCATGTAGTCATTTTAAGGGCTTTTTACAAAGTTTTTAATAACTTTTTCCGGTTTGAAGATAGCGGTTAATTCACTTTCAATTTTTTCCGGATCGTACGGTTGACAGGAGAAAACGTCAATTAGAAGTTGCTTAGTCTCTGTAAAAGAGTGCAAGCTAATATGGGATGTCTCGATAACCACAAAGCCTGTTATGCCGGGATAATAATCTCCCTTCATAAGATATGGCATCGTTAATTTTTTCATGCCGATTTTTTCCGGCAACTCATTAAGTAGGTCATAAAAAATATCCATGTCTGCAAGCGTATTTTCATTGCAACCATGGAAGTCCAGGGTAAGATGATATCTTTTTACATTCTTCATTGCTTCTCTAAGGCCTCCTTTTTTGGTTAATGCTAATTTTTCAATAGACATAATAGTACTTTTTCGGAGAAAATTCAAGGATTAATTTCTAGCCCACGTGCACTTTTACAAACTCCTCATAAAATTGTTAAAAATTGACCTTAGATTTGTCATTCCAAACTCGATTTGGAATCCATACCCTCTGGATTCCCTATTCTTTACTTCTGCTTCGGTTACGCTTGCTCTTCTTTCTTGCATTACAGTCAGCTTTTTTATTATTTCTTCGGCTAGGGCATCTTTAAAATCACTATAGCTTGCATCTTTAAATTCTTTTTCAATTTTTTGATAATTATCGCCGTTCATAAAAGAATAAATGGTCATAAGATTCGAAATTGCCGGTTTTCCGGCGGCATCAAATTTTATTTCCTTACCGGAATCCGTGACGGCTTTTTTAAGTTTTTTCCTTATTTCGTCCGGGGAATCGGAAAGCATGATGGTGTTTCCTAAAGACTTACTCATTTTGGCGTTGCCGTCTAGCCCCAAAACCCTAGGAGCGATAGACAAAAGGGCTTTAGGAATCGGAAAAATTTCTTTAAATTCTTTATTAAAAGATCTGGCAATTTCCCTGGTTTGTTCAAGATGGGGAAGTTGATCTTCGCCCACCGGAACTAAATTGGCTTTAAATCCTAAAATATCGGCTGCTTGAGAAACCGGATATGCAAACATTGCAACAGACATGTTGCTTTCTTCTATACCGGCGCTGCGCAGTTCATCTTTAACGGTAGGGTTTCTCTTAACTCTTGCTATAGAGACAAGGCTAGAAAACATTTGGTATAGCTCGGATAAGGCAATAACTTTTGATTGCACAAAAATTGTAACTTTATTTGGATCCAGGCCGACTGCCAAATAGTCTTTGACAATTTCCAGAATGTTATCCTCAATTTTATCGTATTCCTTGCGGTCGGTCATGTACTGAAAATCGGCAATAATAATAAAAGTGTCATATTCGTCTTGAAGTTTGACCCTATTATCCAGCGTGCCAATTAAATGGCCAATATGTAATTTGCCGGTTGGACGTTCGCCGGTTAGAATTCTTTTCATTGTTTGCTCCCTATTTTCTTTGATTATACATCATTTTTTGTTAAATTAAAGTTGCTTGAATTGCAAAATTATTTAATGTTGTGTATTATTAGCATGTTAAGAGGTAGGTATGAAGAAAAAATACCTCATACGGTCTGTAAAAATTCAGTCGTCACATAAAAAAAATGCCCCCGGTTTTGCTTACGCTTACGAATACCACCCCGAATTGGAGTCGGAAAAGGATAGCGGTAGCATCTTCGGTGTTATTGAAATTGTCGGGAATGCCGAAAGTTCGAAAGACATTGCCGAACTTATTCTAACGACACTAAAAGAGGCCTATTACGATAACTCCAAAAAAGAAATTCTAGCCAAATTTGAAGGTGCTTTGGGCAGCGTTAATGAGGCCTTGGTTGCAGCGGCTGAAGACGGGAAAATTGCCTGGCTTGGCAAACTTCATGCAGTAATCGCCGTTTTAAAGGATAGCGAACTTCATATTACACAGGTGGGTTCGGCTGAAGGTTATTTGCTTCGAAAAAAAGCCCTGACGCAAATAACAGAAGATCTTTCCCCGAAGGGCATGTCTCATCCGTTAAAAACTTTTGTCAATATCGCTTCCGGGCAGGTAGATAAGGGCGACAAAATTGTTTTCTTTACCCCAAGTCTTATTTTCAATATTTCCAAAGAAGAAATAAAAAGGGAATTAACGAATTATGCCAGTCCTGTGGCTTTCAATAAATTTTATCATGTTTTAGAAGACCTAAGGGTTCCAAACAGATTGTCTTTTATGGCCTTAGACATTATTGATCCTGAGGCTTTGGCAAATGACACATCCGATTATCCCGACGAGTATTGGCTGGATGAAGCCAAAAACGTTTCAGATAATTTTATTAATCAGGCATCACCGTTAATTGAAAAAGCGGCCGAAAGGTCTAAAGATGTTTTGGTTAAAGGTAAGAGCATAGGGGAAAAGCTGTTGCCCTATAAAAATTTGGCTGCTAAACATATATCAAAAATATTTTCTGCAATTAAATCTAAAGCAAATAAAGTGAAAAAGCCATCTAGGCGGCCGACCAAAAACATTCATCCATATAGGGCAAGAGGTACTAAAATTAAGCACGATATTTCTTTCAAGCGTTTTATGCCGGGGCTTAAATATATAAAAAAAGGTTACAAAATGGGCGTTATTGCCTTATCTCTTGTAGTGGTGTTGTTTGTCGGGGTAAAGCTTGCGGGAAACAAAAAAACCGATGATAATTTGCAAAAAATCGAGACCTATAATCAATATTTAAAGGATGCTTCGGTTTTGCAAACCGATGCTGTTTATAAAATTGCGGCGAACCAAAAAGATGATGCCAAAAAAGATTTAGATAAAGCTAAAGATTTGGTGCTGCAGGTGGAAAATTCTAAATTCAAAGATGATTTAAAAGACAGTATCGCCACATTAAAAAGGAACATTTTAGAAACCTATGACCAGCTTGAAGGCATAATTAAAACGGATCCCGCGAAAGTAGTAGAATTAGAGAAAAGTTTTGATAAGTTTATTTATGCTTCTAAGGGATTTAATTTATTCTCGAAAGATGGTTACGCCAAAGTTGACTTGGAGGGAAAAAATTACAAATTGGTAGAGAATGTAGCAACCGATGTTTTGGCTGGCGATGTTTTAGAAGACGGTACGTTTATTTTCCTCTCCGGCGAGCCAATGGTTTATTCGGCAACCAGCCTGGAAGTTAAAAGGCAAACTTTGTCGGTTGGAGATTGGTATAAAGCAAAAGATTTGGTAGCTTTTTATAATAAGATATTTATCTTGGATGATGACGGAAAAATACATAGGCACGAGCGCACTATTGAGGGTTTTACCAAAGCATCTTTATATTATGAAGATACTTTACTTCAAGATGCTGTTGGTCTTGCCGTAGACAGTTCGATATATGTTTTGAATAAAGACGGCAGTGTAATTAAACTTGGAAGCGGCAAAAAACAGGATTTTGCCTTAAAAAACAGTCCAATTCTCGGAGAACCCAGCTTAATTTATGCTTCTCAAGGTACCGGCGAGTTATATATCTTTGATAATAAAAACGCCAAATTAGCAGTGTTTGATAAGACAACCGGAGAATTTAAAAAATTACTTTCTTCAGATAAGTTTAACGGCCTTACTTCTATTACGGCTGATAGCAGCGGAAATGTTTATTTTCTAGCCGGAAAGTCCATTTATAAATTACCAAACTAGATATTCATTATTACCTTTTTAAATTATTGCCGGAGCGGGAACCGGCAAAACAAGCGTCATTACAAATAGAATCGCCTACCTAATTTCTAATAAAAAAGCAAAACCGGAGGAAATTTTGGCGCTTACCTTTACCGACAAGGCGGCTGCTGAGATGGAAGAAAGGGTAGATAAATTAGTGCCTTACGGTTTCGTGGATACCTGGATTTTAACTTTTCATGCATTTGGCGACCGCATTATTAGGGAAAACGCTTTAGATTTAGGCCTTCCCTCAAATTATAAAATACTTTCTAAACCCGAGCAGATTGTTTTTGTTGAGGATAATTTAGAGGCTTTCGATTTAAAATATTATGCTCCGCTTTCAAACCCCACAAAACACATAGAGGCTTTAATATCCCATTTTTCCAAATTAAAGGATGAAATGGTGGAGCCGGAAATTTACATTAGTCTGTGTCAAAAAAAATTGATTGAAGAAAAAGACGATGAGGGGAAAAAAGAATGGGAGAAACAGCTTGAGTTGGCCTCTTCTTATCAAAGATATCAGGAATTAATGGGACAAAATGGCTTCTTGGATTTTGGCGACCAAATTAATATTTGTTTAAAACTACTCAAAAACAATAAACATATCTTAAAGAAATATCAAACACAATTTAAATATATTTTGGTAGACGAATTTCAAGATACAAACATGGCGCAAAACGAACTGGTAAAGATTTTAGCTGGCGAAAATGGAAATATAACGGTTGTTGGGGATGACAATCAGAGCATTTATAAATTTAGGGGAGCGGCAATTTCTAATATTTTGGATTTTAAACAAAGCTATTTGGGAACAAAAGAAATTGTGCTTACCAAAAATTACAGGTCCACCCAGGAAATTTTGGATGCATCGTATAGGCTCATTAAGCACAACGATCCGAATAGTCTAGAATTTAAATTAAAGATTAATAAGAAACTTATTGCATTGTCGCATGGCCTAAAACCGGTGCATATTCATTGTGATAAGTTGACCTCGGAAGCAGATAAAGTTGCAAGCATAATAAAAGAAAAGATAACAAGCGGCAAATGCAGCTTTAAAGATTTTGCCATTTTGGTTAGAAAAAATTCCGCGGCCCAAAGTTTTATGCGGTCTCTTGCTTATTACGGTATTCCATATAAGTTTGACGGTTCGACAGGTCTTTATAGCAGGCCCGAAATTAGGTTGCTTATAAATTTTACAAAAATAATTACCGACCCCAAAGACTCTATTTCCTTATTTCATCTTGCGTCCTCAGAGGTTTACAATATTTCGGTTTCCGACCTTTCGTATTTAAATACCTTCGCTGCCGGAAAGAAAAGGACTCTAGAATGGGCAATGAAAAATTGCGCTGAAATTGAGGAATTAAAGGACAATTTATTTGCCGCGCCCCAAGAGAAAACTAAAGAAATGCTTGCCGACCTCGACAAATACAGAGAGATGTCTAAGACAGATACGGCAGGCCAGCTTATGTATTCATTTTTAAAAGATAGCGGCTATTTGTCATCCCTAATTAGGGAAGCGGATAATGCTTTAAAAAGTGACGAAAAAGGTGGCAGCTTAGTTAAAATAGCCGAAGCGCAAGTTAAAATATCTAACATTGCAAAGTTTTTTGATCGAATTTCCCAGTTCGAACATGTAAGTCAAGACAAATCGATACTAAACTTCAAGCTGCATCTTTCGTCATTAATGGAGGCGGGGGAAGACCCATCTACGGCCGAGATAGATCCGGATTTGGAAGCGGTAAGCATCTTAACGGCGCATAAAGCTAAGGGGCTGGAATTTGAGGTTGTTTTTATTGCCAACTCGGTGGCCGGTTATTTCCCATCAACCAGGAGATCAGATCCGTTGGGAATTCCGAGCGAGCTGATTGGTGAAACTTTGCCGGAAGGCGATGAAAAAGAAATTCATTTGGAAGAGGAGAGAAGACTCTTTTATGTGGCTATGACCAGAGCCAAAAAAGAACTTTATCTAACTTCGGCGGAGGATTATGGCGGCCAGAGAGCAAGAAAAATATCGCCGTTTGTTTTAGAGGCATTAGATTTGCCAGCGGTTAACATGGAAAAAGTGAAACTGTCCGGAATTGAAGTTATAAAAAAATTTGAAAAGGGCAGTGGGGAAGTGCCCTTACCTAAAAAATTTTATGTTCAGGGAAAACTTACTTTAAGCCCTCATCAAGTTGACGATTATTTGTCATGTCCAAAGAAATTTGAATTTATTCATGTATTAAGAGTTCCGGTTAAAACGTTTCATGCAGTTGTTTATGGCAGTGCAATCCATAAAGCTGTTGAGGATTATTTCTCGCGGAAGAAAGGCGGTTTTCCGGTAAAAGTGGAAGATTTACATAATGCCTTTGAATCAAATTGGCTAGATGAAGGATTTATTACGAGGGAACATGAAGAAAAAAGATTTTTGACCGGCAAGAAAGCTTTAGAAAATTTTTACCAAAGAGAAGAGAAATTGCAGAGGTTCCCGTCTAGGATTGAGGAATGGTTTCTAGTAGATTTGCCCGATTTAGACGTAAAAATTAGAGGCCGCTACGATGCCATCTATGAAGATGGTGGTTTTGTGGAAATTAAAGACTTTAAGACTTCTAATGTTGAGAACAAGGAAAAGGCTGACGATAAGGCTAAAAAGAACAGGCAATTGTCAATTTACGCGCTTTCCTATTTGCATACCAAAAATAAACTTCCCGATAAACTAACCCTGGATTTTATTGATGTTGGTTTAATTGGGGAGTCCGAGCGAAGCGAGAAAGATATAAATAAAGTAGTGTCCGAAATTAAGACGGTTGCAGATGGGATAAAAGGATGTGATTATAAAGCTAGTCCTGGGTTTGGTGAGTGCGGATGGTGCGCCTTTACCGAAATATGCCCTTATACGATAAACGATATTTGAGATTTGATTTTGCTTGCTTTAAATTTTTAATGCCCCAACTCGATGTCATTCCGGAAATTCATTTAGAAAATACAATCAGTTGATCCGGCCATACGGCTCGTCCAGACGAATCCGTAGGGACATGAGAATCTATAAAGATTATCGAAGAATTTATTGATGATTAAAGTTTTCTTCAATCAATAAAAGTAACTTACTTTTCGTCTCGTTGAAATAATCTTCAGCAAAGTAAAGTTTATGGGGCTCGGTGGTTTTTTGTTTCCAATACTTTAAGATTAAATAAAAATTTACTATTTCCATTAAATTTTTTACGTCTTCTTCGGAAATGTTTGATAATAATTCAGGGGTTTTAAATTGGTCAACTGAATTATAAAAATCCAGAGACTTAATATTATATGCGGGCAATCGTCTTTCTATGGCGCCGGAACCAAATTGTTCTGTAAGAAAATATCCCAAAAAATACAGATATACTCTTGCTTCTTCAACTTTTATGAAGCATAAATTTAGTTCTTCGTGCCCCAAGTCTTTGGTGGTAAGCATGTTAACAAAATCTAAAATATTTAAATATCTGTAGTATAATTCTGAAATTAGTTGATTTAATCTGATCCAATCAAAAAGATAAGTTGCTTGCATTATCTTTGCCAAAAGGTCGTTGGTTATTTGTTTTTTTCTCATTGCAAACTCTTTTTTTTAAAAAAACGCGCTTTTTTAGCGCGCTGTTTTGGGACTATTCAGGATATGTTGAATGTGGTTAATCTCTTCCGGTCTGAAAAGTTCTATTTTTCTCTCGAGTAAATGCGGCATGTAAGGACTGTCCGCGCAAAGATATCCGCAGCCAATTACTTGATGAATTACAAAGCCGTCAAGCTCGCGGCATCTTTTAAACGCCTTCCAATTACACTCATTGTCGGTTAGGGTGAGGAAGGCCACTTCGATTAGAGGGCTGCTAGTAACGATACATTTATTTTCTCTTAGACTTTCGAATGGGCCCAGCCTTTTTCCAAGCGGTAAAAAAATGTCTTCATAATGATTGGACTCAACAATAGCCTTGGTAAACGATCTTTCCCAAGGATGATCCACTTTTTGCGCCATCATTTCTTCCAGGGTATTCTGGATAATTCGAATGTAGCAAGGATCATCGGGTGGGTTTAGGTCTTCATTTCTCTCGATTATTTTTAAACCCAGAGCTTCGGCAGTTTGGATATGTCGTCCCAGAGTGCCGGCCATCGCTTTTTTCGGAAAATTGTCAACAATTTTTTCCTTAAGGCTTCGGCAAGCTGTCCGGCCATCCTCAGTTAATAAATCATTTTCATGCTTGGCATGTCTCAAGACCAGAATATCCACTTCATGTACATCATCAAAACCAGAATATTTTTGGTCACGCATCTTTTAACCCCTTTCTTACAAATTTGGAAAGTACATTTGATTACATATTACCATTTAAAAAGTGCTTTTTTATACTTTCAGTTGTGCGACATAATCTTTTTAGCGGCTTAAAGCACAAAAACAAGTAAAAGATTTTTTAATATTCTTCCATAAAATAGAAATTCAAGTCAAGATTTATATAAAAATTAATGGCTTCAAGGATGAGTGTGCTGCTTCCTAATTTTTATAATTCGAGATTGTCCACAAAACTCCCTAAAGCGTCATTTAATGGCCTCATGCACCCTATTTTGAATAAAAGCGGGAGTTTTGATACAATGCTTATGAACAATACAAATATGGTCTAAGGGGGGTTTTGTTTAAAGTGGAAGGAGTTTTATAAATGAAAAAAGGTGTAGATTATACGGGTGTCGGCGTATGTACTGTAATTGTAAATAATAATGGTGAAATTTTCTTAGGTAAAAGAGGTCGGGATTCTCGAAATCAAATTGGTTTTTGGTCGATTCCGGGCGGCGGAGTTCGATTTGGTGAAAAATTGGCTGAGGCTATAACAAGAGAAGTTAAAGAAGAACATGATATAAGTATAGAGTTGTTAGAACAGTTGCCGGCCATTGATCATTTAATTCTATCCGAGAAACAGCATTGGGTTACGACCCCATTTGTGGCTAAAATTAAGAATGGTCAAACGCCAAAGATAATGGAGCAAAATAAATGTGATGAAATTGGATGGTTTACTTTAAACAACTTACCTAAACCTCATGGTGACGCTAGCGCAAACGCCATTAAAAATTATAAAAAGTACTATCTAAAAAATAATTAAGTTGATCTTTCTCCAATCTCTAGTATTCGCCGAATCTTCATTGCTTATAAGCCCGCGCCCGCGTTTTTAGGTAGTTTTGTTATGAAAAAAAGAAGGAAAAATAAGGGAAAATAAGGATTGACAATGAGGAATTGCGGGAAAGGTTGTTTGGGGCATTTTTGCTTGATTGTTTGTTTTAGATAGAGAAAGTGATAGAGTAGGAATATGTTAATTCCAACACATTTATTTGTTACCACATGCGTAGCTTTTGAACTGCACTTAACGGGCACCGAACTGATTACCGCATATATTTTCGGCGTACTGATAGACTTGGATCATCTTACAAAGATAAAAAGACTCAGGGAAAAAGATTTTTGGTTAGCTAAAGGAAAGTTTTGCGATCACACATGGCTTCATGAACCTCTAGGACTAATTGTTGTTATTCTGATATCGATAATTATACAAAGTAAAATTCCAGTTATTTTTTATTCGATCCATTTTTTTATGGATCATTTTCTTCTTAAGGCAAAAAGCATGCCGTTCCTACCATTTAGGCAGAAAGTATATTCTTGGGGTTTTATTCCTTCGGGATCAAAAGTGGAGTGGTTTTTAGCGCCCCTATTTATAATTATTTCGATTTATTTGGCATGGAATTTATTTTAAAAGTAAAACGCCGATGAAGCCGAGAAAAACGGCGATCAATTTTTTAACCAAATCATCCCTCTCCTTTAAAAAGATAAAGGCAAAAATAACTGTAAGTATTGTTGCCACTTGAGTTAGCGGTGATATTTGGGATGCCTTGGCGCCCAACGTAAGGGCTGCGTAGTAACATAAAATTGCTATTGATGTTAACATAGAAACAATTAAAATATTTAAAAATCGTTTACCCTTTAAATAAGTTTTCGTTGCGGCGATTTTTTTTGGATTTACGGCCGCCATAAATAATGCTGGAAATAAGAATGTTAAAGCACTATAGGTTGGAATATCAAACTTTCTAAGTATATATACATCGTTTAGAAAGGCAATACTAGCGATAGGAGCTGCTGCAAGAGCAAAAATTTCTTCTATTTTAAAGTTAAATTTGAAACCTTTGGCGGTTACGATAATGACACTTAAAATTATGAGAATTATACCTGCAAATTGCTCAAAAGTTACAGTTTCGTTTAAGAAAATGATAGCACCCAGAACTGTCCACAGAATTCCGGTTTGAAAAAGGATGGTAAATTTTGAAGCTTCAATTTTTTTTAGCGAATTAAGGCGAAAATAATTAAACAAATAGTAAGAGACAACCATGAGTAAAATATTTGGTAGGTAATTTTTTAATTCTGACGCATCAAATCCGCTGATTAAAGCATATATTAAAATAATAAAACCGGCGGTAAATTGAAAAACAATTGAGTAAGCGATTGGATCAGAGTCCTTGTCTTTTAGAGCAAGCCTGTGCCAAATAGTAATGGCAGTGGAGGCCGAGACACCAATTAAAATGAAAAATATCCAGTTCATTCGTACGCTTTTTCCAGGGTAATTTTTTTATTCATTAATTAAATTTCTTCCGGTCATTTCTTCCGGTTTTTTTAAATCCATTAATTTAAGTAATGTTGGAGCTAAATCTGCAAGGCAACCATTTTCTTTTAAGGTGGCGTCTTTGTATTTATCGCTGATTAAAATTAGGGGTACAGGATTAGTGGTGTGGGCTGTATGAGGTTGACCTGTTTCGTAATCTATCATTTGTTCGGCATTTCCGTGGTCTGCCGTAATTAGCGCTTGGCCGCCATTTTCTAGTATTTTTTCAATAATTACGCCTAGACAATTATCAACAGTTTCTACAGCTTTAACGGCAGCGGGAATAATACCGGAGTGGCCGACCATATCGCAGTTAGCAAAATTTAAAATTATGATGTCTAAAATTCCGGAATCAATCCGTTTTAATGCTTCGGCCGTAACTTCATAAGCGCTCATTTCCGGTTTTAGATCGTAGGTGGCAACTTTGGGAGAAGCTATTAATGCCCTGTCCTCACCTTCAAAAACTTTTTCCCTGCCGCCGGAAAAAAAATAAGTGACGTGAGCATATTTTTCAGTTTCGGCAATTCTTAACTGTTTTTTGCCAAGTTTTGATAAATATTCGCCTAAAGTGTTAATGATTTCCTTATCTTCATAAGCAATATGAACGTTTTTTAACGTTTCATCGTAATTAGTCATTGTTATAAAATTGGTTTTAAAATAACCGCTTGGCCTATTTATTTCGGAAAAATCATTTTCCGTAAGTGTTCTGGTTAATTGTCTCGCCCTGTCCGGCCTAAAATTAAAAAAAATAACCGAATCATTTTCTTTTATGGTGGCTACCGGTTCATCATTTTCCACCATAACGGTTGGCAGGACAAATTCATCATTGATGTCTTGGAGGTAGGATTTTTCTATAGCTTCGATGGCATCTGTTTCCCGATTTCCTTCACCTAAGAGTAAGGCGTCGTAGGATTTTTGAATTCTTTCCCATCTTTTATCTCTATCCATGGCGTAATATCTGCCGGAGATCGAGGCAATTTTACCTATTCCTAATTCTTGCATCTTTTGTTGAAGCTCTTTTACATAGCCGGCGCCGCTAGTCGGGGGAGTATCTCTGCCATCCAAAAAGCAGTGGACGAAAACTTTGGATAGCCTTTTGTCTTTTGCCATTTTTAAAAGGGCATAAAGGTGAGAGTTATGACTATGGACTCCGCCATCAGAAACCAGCCCCATTAAATGAAGGGCTGAATTATTTTTTGTTGCTTCATCCATGGCTTTATTTAAAACAGGATTGTTATAAAACTTACCATTTTCGATAGCCTTGGAAATTCTTAGCAAGTTTTGATAAACAACTCTACCGGCGCCAATGTTTAAATGGCCAACCTCGGAATTGCCCATTTGGTTTTTTGGAAGGCCGACATATTCGCCGCTCCCCATAATTTTGGTATGAGGATAAGTATTCCAATACTTATCAAAATTTGGCTTTTTGGCCATAAAAACGGCATTGCCTCCTTCTTTGTCATTTAGGCCAAAGCCATCTAAGATTATTAATGCGATTAATTTTTTCATACCCTAGTATTCTAGCATTAATAGATTGTTTTAAAAATAAAAAAAGAGTTTACATTTTTTTTGACAAATATTAATGCTTCATTTAGTATTGATTTATGTGATGGTTAAAAAAGCGCTAATTGCGCTGATTTGTGGTTAGCAAGGATAATAATATTTATGGGTGTTAGAATAAAAATGGATAAGCCGAAAGTAATCAACTGGTTTCTCACGGGTAAATGCAACCTAAATTGCCAGTTTTGTTATGGGAAATTTAATGAAGACTGCTTAACTTTGGAAAAAAATAAAAAGATTGTAGATAAGATTCTTCAAGTATAGCTGCCATTTCTTCGGGAGTCTTGGCAACAAACTCCTTGTCACCTTGTCCTTGCATAGTTTCTTCATTTGCCATGAAAACCTCCCAATTTTAATATAAGGGTAGTATAAATTATATTTTAACGATAAATCAAGAACTAAATGTGTAACTGCTCACAACCCTGCGTCTTTGCGAGTGAAACGAAGCAATCTCCTCTGCTTGAAACAAGATTGCCGCACTCTCCGGCGGCTGCCGGATCGTTCAAATAGAGATATGACAAAATTTAGTGAAATTAAGCCTGCACTTGAAGATTTCTCTTTTTCTAAAAACATCAGCTTTCCCAAAACTCCACTTTTATATTTTGAAGCAGCTTGCAGCTGCCATATTAATAATCCAGGTCAAGAATTTCTGGAGTTATCGAATTATCCCAACTTTATTGTTCTCCAAATTGATATTTATGAATCATGGCAGGACAAGTCTAAGAGGCCCGTCATTTCTGATCCTGGAATTATCCAAAGAATTATCGATGCAGCTTACGTGGAAATCAACCAAAACACCGAGTACCTTAAAAACCTTACGAGAATCCATAATCTTGGAGATTATGAAATTATTGATTATTTAGCCAAAACCAATGTTTTGACTAAAAATATCTATGACTATTTTCTTTATTTGTCAGATGAATGCTTTGCTACTGAAGATCCTTATTTTATCACTAAATTACCGCAAATTCGGGAAAATATTTCTTATGGTTATCTTGATCTCTTGTGGCAAGTTCACGAGCACATCTTGAATTTATTAGAAAAACAAAAGGGTTTGAGCCGCCAGCTTTCTGATCAAATGCTGATTTCGGAAATTATTGATTTTGTAAGAATGGGCGAGCTCCCCCGAAATCTAACAGCAAATCGACCAGTCGCTTTTATTTCTGTAGGTGAGGATCTTAAAATATTGTTTAATCAAGAAGTTCTAAGGCTTCAAAGTTATTATCTTAAAAGAGCTAAGGCAATTATCACTGATGAGGGTGGTGTCACTTGTCATGCCGCCATCGTTTCCAGAGAGCTCAATATCCCCAGTCTTGTAGGTACCAAAGTAGCCACCCAAGTTTTTGAAAATGGAGATTGGGTAGAATTAGATACCCGGAAGGGCATTGCAAGATTACTTAATTTTTAGTCAGCTTGAGAAGTGACAGGACCAATCTCATAAAGAAGCTAAATTTCTATAATTTAGGGAAACTGTAAAATAAAAAACGGTCTCAAAAAGCCATTTTAAACTGTTAGCCCTTCGGCAGGCTCAGGGCATAGTTCGACAAATAAAAAAGAAGCTCTATGCTTCTTTTTACATCTTATTCTCGTAGTCAATTCTGCCAATAGTGAGCTTGTCGAACTATGGCAGCCCCGGCGGCCCGTCTTCGCTAAAGCTACGAGCGGGTAAAGATTCTCACCCGGGTTCGAATTCAACCAGAAACAAACCAGGTCTCTGTTATCCACCTTGCGGTGAATTTCAGAGACCTGGTAGCCCCGGCGGGATTCGAACCCGCGATCTTCAGGATGAAAACCTGATATCCTAGGCCTCTAGACGACGGGGCCTCATTAGGTCAACAAACAAAAAACAATGAACAACCAGAAGAAACTGCTATATGTTCCTTATTTTTTGTTATTTGACTACAATAATTTAACAGATTATAGGCGTTTTGTAAACACACAATTTGATTTTTGATTTTTCACTGAACCAGCTTCGCTTCTTAAAAATAAATATTTTGCTTAATCGTCATTCCCGCAGAGACGGGAATCCAGAAGCTTGACTATTTGTTGCCTAAAATGATGGTAGACCTTAAAAAAGCGGCTATGGAGAAAATGGTCTGGCTTTACCTTTGCGATTGCCATATAAATGCTGTTATAAATCTTGCCAATCTTCTTGGGAGGTTACTAACCGAAGAAGAGCTTCATGGCGGCGCATATCCATGTAACCTTCCATATAACCTCAAGAGCTTATATGGAAGCCTTGCCTTTTGAAGTTTTTCTAGCAAACCTTAAAGAATGTCTAGAGACTCTGGTAAAAAAATGGGTTCTAATGGTTCGCAACTCAACAAGACGCTTGGTGGGTTGGGGGTGATTTTATTTTACTAGCTTCGCTTTAAACGTACACGCCGGCTAACGCCGGTGGTTTGTATGATAAAAAAAAGCGGTTTGAGTATCAAACCGCTTGTGGCATGTAATGCCTTTTAGGTCGCTTTTTCTAGTTTTGCTATTTCTTCCTCGATAATCTTTTTATCTAGTCTTTGGAACAGAGGTTTCGGTTCTTTGAAGGTACTCCCTGCCGGAAGTTCCTCGAAACGCCATTCAATGTTCGATACCTTGATTGTTTCGAGAAGCACTTGAGAAGATCTCGGGATAAAGGGTTGGGTAAGTATCCCAAGGCTACGGATTACTTGAGCACAGACCCATAGGGTAGTTGCTGCTGCCTCTTGACTAACCTTGATTTGTGACCAAGGAGCTTTTTTATCAACATATTGGTTGCCGAGGCGAGCGAGGCCTATGATTTCCTTAATGGCTGCTCTAAATTTTCCATCAGAAATGAGCTGGCCAGCTGTCTTAAATGAATCTTTGGTAGCTTTGAGAATTTTCTTATCCTCTTCGTCGAAGTCGCCTGGAGTCGGTATTTTGTCACCAAAATTTTTGAAAATAAAGCTTAGGATTCGGTGAACAAAATTGCCATAGACGCCAACAAGATCGCCGTTGGTTCTCTCTAAGTATTCTTGCCAGGTAAAATCAGCATCTGAGGTCTCGGGTCCATTGTTGATAACATAGTATCGTAGAGTATCGGGATCGTAGTTCTCCAGGAAATTCGGTACCCACACTGCCCAATTTCTACTTGTGGAGAGTTGTTTGCGCTCCAAAGTTACATACTCAGTAGAAACAATTTGAGATGGCAGATTAAGGCCCCCTTTGGCCTTAAGAATGGCTGGCCATATTATGGTGTGGAAAGGAATATTATCCTTACCGTGAGCATAAATATTCTTGGCGCCATTTGTCCAGAAGGGAATCCAGGCGTCTGGATTATCTTGAGCATTAGCCCATTCGATGCTGGCAGAGACGTAGCCAATAACCGCTTCAAACCAAACGTAGATTCGTTTGTCATCATAGCCTTCTATTGGGATTTTGATGCCCCATTGGGTATCTCTGGTAATCGGTCTATCTTTGAGACCTTTCTTCAGAAGACCGCGGGTAAAGTTTGCAGCGTTTTGGCGCCATCCTTTTTGCTTGGGTACCCATTCCTTCAAAAAGTCTTCAAAGTGACTTAGTTTCAAGAAGAAATGTTCGCTTTCTCGAAACTCTGGAGTGGTGCCACAAATCTTGCATTGCGGGTTTAACAGCTCTGTCGTATCAAGCAGGGATCCGCATTCGTCACATTGGTCGCCTCTAGCTCCAGGTGTCTTGCACACCGGACAAATCCCTTCGACATATCGATCAGGTAAGAACCTTCGGCAGTTCGGGCAGTGTGGTAGGGTTTGAGATTTAGCATAGATCAGACCTTTATTATGGAGCGATAAGAAGAAATCTTGAACGACTTTCTCGTGATTATCTGTGGTTGTTTTTGTGTAGAGGTCGTAACTAAAACCCAATTCAGTAAAGTCGCGAACGAACTCGCGATGGTAACGATCTGCTATCTTGCTTGGTGGAACGCCTTCTTTTTCTGCACGAACGGCAATAGGTGTGCCGTGTTGATCCGAGCCGGAGACATAAAGAACGTCATTGCCAGATAGCCGGTAATAACGTGCTAGGATATCTCCTCCAATAAGGGCAGCAACATGACCAATGTGAAGAGAGCCATTTGCGTATGGCCAAGCTCCACCAATCAAAATTTTCTGTTTATCTGTCATTTTTATCGCCTCCAAATCTTTGAATATACATCTTATACCATAAAGCGGCCATTTTTTGAGCTCTGATTTTCAATGAACGTTAGATAATTGTAAGCTAAAATCCAGTTTTTGTCAACAAAATTGTGACTCAAAATTGTGGTCTCCCCGTATCAAATAATACGAAATCATTGAAAAATATGTATAAATATGTATAATTATATAAACATTTTTAACTTAGGTCTATGAAAAACGAAGATGAACTAAATAGTTTGGCCAGCGAATATTTTATCTCTAGCTCTAATCTTAATCAGTGTAGGGATATTTTGACTAGAGCAGTTGAAATTGGGTTAGATTTTAAAACAAAAGAAGATCATGGAAGCGCCGTGGTAAATTACAAGGGCCAGGATCAAATTATGAAAGACCTACTTGAGCCGGTTCCGGAGGAAGGTAAAAATCTAATTGATGTTATAGAAGAGTTTAAAGAGAAGATAATGAATGGCTCCGTGAACTTTAGTAGCGCACATTTTCTTGCTTTTCCTGATTGCGGCAATTCTTTAGCGGCTATGACTGGCCATATACTATATGGTATGCTAAATCAGAATTTGATCAATTCAATTCACACCTCCCCTACTGCCACTTTTGCAGAAATGTCGGTTATAAACTGGCTTAGGGAAATTGTCGGTTACAATATTACGATGAAACCTGAGGCTATAGCTGATGTTGGTGGTATTTGTGTAACTGGTGGCGTCTCAGCAAATATGGTTGGCTTGCTTCTGGCGCGGGAAAATAGGCTTCCTGGAACAATTAACACTGGTATTCAATGTGATTCTCGTAAAATAAAAGTCTTTATACCCAAAGGGATTGGACATTATTCAATTAAGGCTGCTTTGGGCTGGATGGGATTAGGCAAGGATAACGCTGTTGAGGTAGAAATTACACAAAACTTTACTATTGATCAGAATGATCTATTGAAAAAGATTAAATCATGTAATAGTGATGATATTCTCTTGGCTTTAGTGGCTTATACTGGGGATTCGAGGACAATGGCCGTTGATGACTTTGAGGGTCTATATAAAATTGCAAAACAATATGGAATGTGGTTTCATGTAGACGCTTGTCACGGTTTATCTTTGTGTTTTAGCGATAAGCTTAAAGGTAAGATAAAAGGCATAGAGCTCGCAGACTCATTAACTATAGATCCTCATAAGGTTTTGTTTGTTCCTTATACATTAAGTTTTGTTTTAGTTAAAGATCCAACAAAGTTTGAGCTCGTTTCTGGCATTGGTGATCTTATCACTAAGGAGCCCTATTCGTTTGGCCAAATTACACCACTATTTGGCAGCCGATCATTTGATAGCCTAAAGTTGTGGTTTCTAATTAAAAACCTCGGGAAAAAGAATATTGGTAAATTAATTGAGCAAAGACATGAAATGGTAAAATATTTTGCTTCTCTAATAAATGATAGAGAGGATTTTTATATGATGAATGAAGTTATAATTAATAGTGCTGCTTATATATATTTACCCAAAAAGTTTAAAGAACAGCTGGATGCTAATAAGCCCGATAAGAGTAAAAAAGACTGGATTGTTAAAAAAATTAATAAGCTTAATAAAAATATCCAATACAGAATGTTCCGGGAAGGCCAGTATTACGTACACACTTTTCAGTTAAATGATTTTCGTAATGTTTTGGGGGCTGGTCGTGATACCGTTTTTCAAATGCAAAGGTTGATGTTGGGAAATCCCCTAACCACACCAGCGGTGCTCCAAGATTTTATGGATTATTTGGAAAAAGTTGCTAAAGAGGAGGTAGCTAAAATTGAAGGAAGGGCTGCAATATAATACATCTTGGAGCGTTTATGAACAAATCTAAGGGAGTGACGGTTTGGCTTACGGGATTATCTGGCTCTGGCAAGACAACAATTGCAACAGAACTCGAGAGCCTTTTCAAGGAGAAGGGATTTAAGGTAGAGAAAATAGACGGTGATGTCTTAAGGGAAACGTTGTCTAAAGATTTGGGTTTTTCCAAAGAGGATAGAGATACAAATGTTGAGAGGTCAGCGTTTCTGGCAAAAACTCTAAACAATCATGGCGTAGTTGCAATCGTTTCACTTATATCCCCGTATCGAGAAAAAAGAGACTGGGCCAGAAATTATATAGAAAATTTTTTTGAGGTTTATGTAAATTGTCCCCTAGGAGCTTGTGAAGAAAGAGATGCCAAGGGGTTGTATATTAGGGCGCGAAAGGGAGAAATTCCAGATTTCACAGGAATTTCAGATAGGTATGAGGAACCAGTTAATCCAGAATTAACGCTTGATACGAAACTTCTAGAACCAAAGGAATGTGCTTTAAGGATAGTAAAAGCGTTAAAAATAATTTAAATGGCAGAGGAAAAATAAATGGAAATATTAGTCAGCTACTTTACTACTAAATTCGATCTCATGAAAGAGCATTGGGCCAAGCACTCGGCCCTTAAAGATAAAGAGGTGATGGGAACTAATAAGGCATTCGACCAAGACCTAGGAGGTTTAGTTAGAAGAATTGATTGGTCAACAAAAAAGGTTATTAGTGATTACGATATAAAAGTTCCAACTGGAATAACTAAAGGCTTTGGTAAGACATTTATTGTTTCTGAGGAGAACAAAATTCTTGTTTTTGCGAATGACTTTGAGCTCGAAGGAATAATTACTTCCCCATTACTTAATTGCACTCATAGTATTTCTGTTACTGATAAGGGCTTGCTTTGTGCATCAACTGGACTTGATGCTTTGGTTGAATTGGATTTAAACTCGAACATTCTTTTTGAATGGTTCGCAACTGAGAATGGATACGATACAGCGCCACAGGGTGTTAAGCGTGAGATCGATAAGAAAAAAGATCATCGAAATGTTACTTATACCACCCTCGAACAGACGACTCATGTTAACTCAGCTATTAAAGTTGGGGATTATTTATTGGCAACTTTTTTTCATCAAGGATATTTAGTGAAAATAAACACTTGGGATAGTTCTCATGAGGTTGTGCTACAGGGCCTTAAAAATCCTCATTCCATTTATCCTTATAAGGAAGGTTTTATGCTATCGGATACCTCGCATAACCAGGTATGTATCTTAGACAAAAATTATAAGATTATCATAGAGGTTCGCAATCAATTTAATTGGGTTCAGGATGCTGTTCCATTTGGAAATAATTTCTTGATTGCTGATTCAAATAATCATCGCATTGTTGAGATTAATGAGGCTGGTAAAATTCTCGATGAGTATAGATTTAGTGAGAAACTAAAGATATATCAAATTTTGGCGGTATAGCATGTATAGAAAAGAAAACAATTTTAAGGCTATGATTAGTGAACTAAAAGACTTTTTTTCGCGTCAGTTTGGGGATGATCATTTTACAATTATTTATGGATCTAATGCCTACAAGACAAACACTTCGAGCTCTGATTTAGATTTTGTGACTGCTTGCAAGCATTTTCACGATTCGCATCTTCAAGAAGTTTTAAAATTCGCGTTTGATCTTTATGAAAGATATGGCTTGATGATTGATGATGAAGTGCCGCATGAAAAGAAGATATTAATATCTTATGAAACGGTTAATAGGGCTATAAATGGTCATGGTTTTGAGCGTAAGGTTGATAGCATACATGTGCCCCCAGTTGTTAAAACGCCAGGGTTTCTTTCTTCTGACGAGATTGTTATGAGACTATCTCTAAATGCACTTACCGGTAAAAGTGTTTTTGTTTCAGGCAATAGGCAGTATTATTTGAAAATGCGACGTAAGGCTTTGGAAAACCTTGTTAAATTTAATTTTTTAATAAACAATGTAAACTCTTTTACTGTTGCTGAGTTTACTGATTCGTTAATAGGTACCCCAGAAAGAAATAGTGAAATGTATTTGGGATATAAAGACAATCCGAAAGTTAAGAAACACTTATCAAAAACTTTTTTGACGCAATTTGAGAGACTCAGTAAAAGGCAAATATTAAAATACACCGAAAAAACTGGTCGGTATTGTTTGGTAGACAAAAAATGGTTGAAGGAAGTAAGTTAGCATGAAAGGCGGTTATTTAGACTTTAGTGTGAATTTAAATCCTGTTCCGCTTAGCACGGAACTGTTAAAGCGCATCAATAAAGAAATGAATTCTTTGCTTTCTTGTTATCCAAATGAAGAAGATGCCCTAAATTTCCTTGCTGATTACTACAGCATCCCAGTAGGAAATATTGTTATTGGCAACGGATCGACTGAAATTTTTTTTATTTTGCCAGATGCTTTATGTTTTAAAGGGGCGATTGTAGTGATGCCTACCTTTTGGGAGTATACTATTTCGTTAGAAAGGTCAAATAGCAAGGTTATACCATTCTATGTAGAAGAAAAAGATAATTTTAATTTGGATATCATAGCTCTGGAGCGGTTTGTTGGACAGAAAGTTAAAGAAGAAGACATAGGCGCGGTATATTTATGTAATCCCAACAATCCGACATCAACTTTAGTGAGAGGCAAAGAAGTTATTCGGTTATGCAACAAATTTCCAAAAATTAAATTTGTTGTGGACGAAACTTATCTTCTTTTTGACAAGGACTATCGTCAGCTTAGTTTGATTAGTACCGCAATTAGCCGTCAGAATCTAGTTGTTGTTTTTTCTTTTTCAAAGTTTTTTAACATTCCTGGTGCTAGAATTGGGGTGTGTGTCGCAAGCAATGAAGACATTAAATCCATTAAAAGCCAAAGAGTTCCATATGGCCTAAATGGAGTTGGTTTAAAAATGATACCAATGATTTTGCGCGATAAGAAGTATGCAGAATTTTCTAGAGATTTAATAAGTTCTCAAAGACAAAGGCTCTATAAGCGTTTAAGCGAAATTCCTTATCTAAAAGTTTTTGAGCCCAGGGCAAACTATATTTTAGTGAAAATAGTCAACGCTAAAAAAGGGGATGCAACTGATCTTTGTAATTTTCTTGATAAGGAGGGTATTATCGCAAGGCATGGAGCTAATCTTGGTCTTGGTGGTAGGTATGTTAGATTTACCGTTAGAACTATAGAAGAAAATGATTTTTTAATAAAAGTTATTAAAAAATCATTTGAACAATTCAGATCATGATCTGTCCTAGCATAAGAGTTGAGACCGTTGAAAAACGTTTTTTAGAGTGTCATTGCGAGGAACGAAGCAATCTCCCTACACTCGAAACAAGATTGCCGCACTCCCTCCGGTCGCTCGCAATGACGATTTTGGAGAGATTTTCAATAGTCGCTTTGCGGTAAAATTATTTTTTTGGGGTTTACCTTATAGCTTATTTTTTGATATACTTTTAATGCATGAGGATTCTAAAAGTTATTCTTTCCGTGTTAATCATTATTTTCTCGGTCGCATTTGGGGCTTTTTTGGGTGTAACCAAATATCAGCAAAAAATTTCTGCTGAAAGCGAGAAACCGGAAGAAAAATTTATTGTATATCCGCTTCCGCAAATTATTTCTCCTAAATCCGGTATTGAAGTTTCCGGCAAGCAAAATGTTTTAGTTGCCGCTCCGGGAGCAAAAGCTTTGTATCTTTCCGGAAAAAACGAATCAGGTGAAACACTAAACGAGGGCGAAGCAGAAATAGTGAGCGGGCTTGGTGAATTTGAATGGGATACTACCAGCTATAAAGACGATAGTTATAATGTTTATGTTGAGTAAGTACAAGTGTATGAATAGCCGTATTGGTGTATTTGCACTTGTGCTCAGTCCGACAAAATTGATTCAGATTCTGCTTTAACCCGGAATGAGGATCAAACCAAAAAAGAGTTAAATGCATTAGAAATTGATCAAAACCTTCTTATTGAAAAATTGGAAGTAATTCAAAGTGATGATAAGTTTAAAGTAACAATAAGCGGTTTGGCTAAAGATTATCAAAAAATAAACATCAACACATTCTCGTCTCATAAAAAAAAGGAAGTTAGTATTGATCCAAACGGGGCTTTTAAGACGGAAATAGTGTTATCCGTGGGGCGTCACGAAATTTATGCAGATTCAGGCGGAAAAAGAAGTCCGGTTGCCGAAGTTTATTTAAGTTCCCAAACCTCTCAAAAACCATTGGCCATGGTTAACGATTTAAAAAAGGAAGTTATAACTTACGGATCATATACCGGAGGACCGGCGATACTTCTGGTTTTGTTTGGCTGGTTTTTGCCGTTGGCAAAGCAAGCAAAGCCTTGCTCGGATAATGCCAAAGAGTTAAACTTAAAGCATGGAAGAGAAGAGCGAAGTACTGGATCAGCTCGAAAAAATAAATAAAAAAATTGACAGTCCAAATCCCGAACTCAAAAGAGGGAAATATTTGTTTTATTGCGACAGAACTATATGAAAAAGGTGGAAAAAATATTATTTGTAAGAGCATTAATTATTTTGCTTTTATTTTTGTTGCTACTGTTATTTTTGACTTACGGTTTAAAAAAATATGAGAATGAACGTCGTCAGGTTACTATTACAACAACACCGTATATAACCAGATATCCGACACCAACTGCCCCTGCAAATTATGAGGTTCATTACGCCATGGTGGTCAATGCAAGCAGCGGCTATATTGTTGTGTTCGATGAAAAAATAGGTAGCGAAAGAACAATCAGGGATTCGGGTCGTATAATAAAAGTAAGGAAATTTACGTATACGGATTGTGCTGGTACGGAAACTATTGATTGTCTAGGCGAGGGTGAAATTTATGGCACCGGTGATATCTCTTCACTAAAAAGGGGTGATAATGTTGATTTAATTATTAATTCCCGTTCTGAAGTTTCAAAAATTCTTGCAGGAAAAACTATTAGCAATACAACTACTCCGACTTTCTCTAATTATGAATTTGGTTATGCGTCAATGAACTATAATTATATTGCTTTCAGACGAGATAACTATTCGAAAGCCTTTTTAGTTGACAGTAAAACGCAGTATTTAATGGATGGTGCTAGTGGGAATATAAATAGTTTTAAAGATGGTGATATTTGCACTGTTATGGTTGCGGAAAATCTTATCACTAAACTGGAAACTCGATGATTATATTGCAACAGAAGTAATAATGCATTAAGCTATGTGTAGGGATAAAAAAATTTCAAGGAGGGTTATATGAAAGTTGCTATAAACGGCTTTGGTCGTATTGGCAGACAAGTTTTTAAGGCGTTTACGGAAAAATATCCGAATGTGGATATTGTTGCCATAAATGATTTGACTGACAATAAAACCTTGGCACATTTACTAAAATACGATTCTAATTACGGAATTTTTAATGCCGATATTTCGGCTGATGGAAAAGCTTTATATGTGAATGGTAGAAAAGTCCAAGCTTTCTCCGAAAAAGACCCGGCAAATCTCCCGTGGAAAAAATTAAAGGTTGATGTTGTAATTGAGTGTACCGGATTTTTCACTGATGGTGAAAAGGCAAAGGCTCATATTAGCGCGGGTGCTAAAAAAGTCATTATTTCCGCTCCGGCCACCAATGTGGATAAAACTATAGTGATGGGGGTTAATCATGATGTTTATGATAAAGAAAAAGACAATATTGTCTCTAATGGCTCTTGCACTACCAATGGCTTGGCGCCGGTTTGCAAAGTTTTACTTGATGAGTTTGGCATTAATAAAGGAATAATGACCACAATTCATTCTTATACAAATGATCAAAAAATATTAGATCTTCCTCACGAGGATTTAAGAAGAGCCAGGGCGGCCGCATTAAATATGATTCCCACTAAAACGGGGGCGGCAAAAGCTATTTCGGAGGTTATTCCGGAGCTTGCCGGAAAGATGGATGGTGTCGCTGTCAGGGTTCCCACACCAACAGTATCAATTGTTGACTTAACAATAGAAACCGGGCGTCCGGTAAAGGTAGAATGGATAAACGACGCTATGAAATATGCGGCCGAAGAGGGAAAGCTAAAAGGCTATCTCATGTATACCGAAGAACCGTTGGTGTCCATGGATTTAAAAGGAAATCCGTATTCTTCAATTTTTGACGCTTCACTTACTAAGGTTATTGGCGACAATCTGGTCAAAATTTTTGCTTGGTATGATAACGAATGGGGCTATTCCTGCCGAGTAACCGACCTTGCTACCTATATGATGAAATAATTTGAGTCTTCTCTCCTATATTTTCCGAATAGAGGGTCTAACCCTTTTAGATCATAATACCTTCTCTTGGGTTAATATTATTGGTAATATGTTTAGAGGAAGACTTTAAATAGGAGATTTTAATGAAGGTTATTTCAGACATTAAAGATTATGATTTAAAAAATGCTAAGGTTTTAGTAAGGGTTGATTATGACGTAAAGATGGAAAACGGCAAAGTAATTAGCGATAACAGAATGAAGGCGAGCCTAGATACAATTAAATATTTAAGAGAAAAAGGAGCAAAACTAATTTTAATGTCGCATCTTGGTCGGCCGGACGGAAAAGCAGTTAAAGAAATGTCTTTGCTGCCGGTTGCCGAGCATTTGGCGGAAATTTTGGGGGTTAACGTATCTTTTGCGCCTGATATTATGTCGGAGCAGACGAAGAAAATGATTGACGTTTTGGATAACGGTGATATTTTACTGCTGGAAAATTTAAGATACTATGCCGGTGAAGAGGGAAATGATGAAGAATTTGCCAAGAGGTTATCGTCATTTGCCAACATCTATGTTAACGATGCTTTTGCCACTTCGCACAGGGCTCATGCCTCCATGGATGCCGTGCCGCGTATTTTAGACAACAGTTATGCCGGTTTTCAGCTTCAGCGTGAGGTTGAAAATTTATCCAAAATAACCGATAACCCCAAAAGACCGCTTGTTGCTATTATCGGCGGCAAAAAAGTTTCGGATAAAGTGAAAGTTTTAGAAAACTTCTTAAAATTTGTGGATATTATTTTAGTGGGAGGCGGAGCCGCTAATGTATTTTTAGCTTCTCAAGATTATGAAATTGGCGATTCTTTTGTGGAAGATGATTTATTAGATTTTGCCGATGATTTGCTTTCGAAAGCTGAAAGTATGGGAGTGCAAATAATAATTCCAAGTGATGTTGTTGTTGCTAAAAAAGTTGATAACGGTCAAAAAACAGAAACAAAAGATGTGGTTGAAGTTGATAAGGATGACATTATTGTAGACATAGGACCGGAAACAGTAGAAAGTTTTAAAGAGCCAATTGAATTTGCCGGCACAATCGTTTGGAACGGTCCTTTAGGTATTTTTGAGTTTGAAAATTTTAAAAAAGGCAATGATTCCGTGGCTGAGCTAATAGCGGATTCCGGCGCATTTACCTTAATTGGTGGCGGTGACACTATTGCCGGTCTGCCCAAAGGCCTAAAAGAAAAGTATAGCTACATGTCTACAGCCGGAGGGGCAACTTTAGACTTTCTGGCCGGAAAAAAACTGCCGGGAATAGAAGCAGTGAAATAATTTCCTAAGGAAATTATAAATAACGATAAACAAATAACAAAAAACAGTTTTTATTGCTTATTGTTCATTGTTTTTTGTTTATTAAATGAGTGATATACTATTTATAGAATATAACTTGTGAGGGTCATTATGAAACATAAACTTATTGTTGGTAATTGGAAGATGCACGGAATAATTCCCGAGGCATCTATAATGATCGAAAAGCTAAAAAAAGAGCTGGGCGAGGTTAAAAAAACAGAAGTCGTTATTTGTCCGCCTTTTGTAGATCTTATGTCGGCTGACGAATCCGTAAAGGGAACAAATTTAAAGCTGGGTGCTCAAAATGTTTTTTGGGAAGAAGAAGGACCATATACAGGCGAAATTTCTCCATTAATGCTAAAAGGGCTGTGCAAATACGTTATTGTTGGTCATTCCGAGCGAAGAATATATTTAGGCGAGACTGATAAAATGATAGCTAAAAAAGCGGCTGCATGTGTTAGACACGAACTAACTCCAATTCTTTGTGTTGGGGATTCCTTGCAAGATTTTGCGGAGGGTTTTTCTAAAGTAACCATACTTTCACAGTTGCAGGCCGGAGTGAACCTGCTTACCGCCGACGAAGTGAGGAAGATTGTCATTGCTTATGAACCTGTTTGGGCAATTGGAACGGGTAAAAGCTGCACGCCTCATAAAGCGGCGGAGGTTGTAAGAGACATAAAACACACTATCGGCGAAATGTTTGGCAAAGAAGCGTCAGACAAAATTAGGGTACTTTACGGCGGAAGCGTTAAAGCTAAAAATTCCAACGATTATTTTGAATTTCCGGAAGTTGACGGCTTGCTGGTAGGCGGAGCTTCCGTGGACCATCATGAGTTTTCAAAAATTATCATGGGAGCGGAGAAGATCAAATAATGCTAACGACAAACAAAAAAATTTTGGATGAGGCTTATTATCATCGTTATGCGGTGGGGGCTTTTAATGCGCCTAATTTGGAAATTGCAACTGCCATTATTGAGGCGGCGGTGGAGCTAAAATCGCCGGTTATTGTTGAGGCTTCAAAAAAAGAAATGCATCATGCGGGGGCCGAATATTTGGCGGCTATTGTTAGAAAAGCGGCCGAGAAATATAAAATTCCGATCTCCATGCATTTAGATCATGGTGATAGCTACGAAACGGCCGTTGAAGCCATTGAGGCCGGTTTTACTTCTGTCCATTTTGACGGTTCGGCGTTGCCCTTTATTGAAAATCTAAGGATAACCAAAAAAGTGGTCGCTTATGCCCACAAACACGGAGTTTCGGTTGAGGGTGAAGTAGGTAAAGTTTTAACTCCTTCCTTTCAAGGGCAGGACTCAAATAAAAAAGACTTTTTTACCGATCCGGAGCAGGCCAAACAATTTATCAACGAGACCAAAATTGATTCCTTGGCAATTTCTATTGGCACATCTCACGGAGCGTATAAAGGTGATACCAATTTAGACATAGACCGATTGGGTAAAATCAATCAGCTATGCCATATTCCTTTGGTTTTGCATGGCGGATCAATGGTGCCGTATGACCAACTAAAACAAGCCATTTTTAACGGTATTGCCAAAGTCAATATAAATACGGAGCTTCGTTTGGCTTTTTCTAACACCATTAGGGATAGATTAGAAAAAGACCCGGCAGAATACGTACCCTATAATTTTCTGGGAGCGGCTAAGATTGAGGTTAGAAAAGTGGCAGAAGACAAAATACAGGAATTCGGCAGCGAAGGAAAAGCAAAATAGTTAATTCAAAATTCAAACATCAAAAATCAAAATGATAAATAAAAAATCAAAATTTGATAGTAGAATAATATAAAAAAAGCAGGAATGAATTATGAGTGAACAATTATCTTACAATATAAACCCATCTGATACGGAAAAAAAAGAAGCTGAGCAACCTACTTCCGTTGCTATTCAATCTGGCGAAACTGAGGCTAAAATTGTTCCGGAAAAGGGTTGGACTTCTGAATTTTCATATAAAGGCGAATCCTTATTTTACGCTGTAGGGGATTTTTCGGGGAAAAGTGTTAGGGGTGGTAATTTTCCCGCATTTCCAAATTTTGGTCCCGATACATTGCTGGGGCAACACGGTTTTGCAAGAAATAATGCGTGGACATGGGACAAGCAGACTGAAAATTCTGTCGAGCTTTCCTTTAAGCCCGGAAATGTAAAAGATAGAGAGCTAGATAATCTTTATCCTTACGATTTTGAAAATAAAATGAATATCTCTGTTGGCGATAAAAGCATAAAATATGATTTTTTGGTTAAGAATAACGGAGATAAAAAACTTCCCACAACGCTTGGGTTCCATCCTTTTTTTGCCATAGATAACGATATCGAAAAACAAGTTACTACAAATTTGGAAGGTTTTAACTTGGAAGGTAGGACATGGGAAAAAAGCAAAGATGGCCATTTGTCACTGCCTCTTTATGATATTCCGGAAAGCGGTTTAATTGAAATTAATGTCCCCGGAAAAGGAACTTTTAAGATGAATGTCAGTCCTGAATTTAAAAAGGTTTTAGTGTGGAAAGAGATCGGAGCAGATTTTTTATGTTTCGAACCGATCATAGCTCTAAACGAAGACGACATTACCAATAATGCCATCAATGTCGAGGGGATGAGATTAGACGTTGATCCGAAATCAGAAGTAAATCTTGGAATGGAAATTAGTTTTGAGTCGGAGGAATAGAATTTTTAAATTATAATTTCAAAATTACAATGTTTTAAATCTAAGAATAAAATATAAAGTATGGGAGCCATGAATAAAATAGGAGTGAATAAATTTTTCTTTCTGTATTCTAAATTCTTATGTAATGGAACTAAGCTCTGAAGTTACATTAATGTAGTTCTCCACCCCGATTTATCGGGGTCGAACAATATCGAAGTGTGCAAGCCGCGGGAATGACACATTTTGTTTATTGCTTATTGTTATTTGTTTATTATTTTAATTTGCATTTGAACTTTTGCTGGGAGTTGATATAATTTTAAAAGGAGCATTATATTTAATTTTTAAATTTGAAAAAAATAAGGAGGGTTTTTATGGCAGACGGCGATAAACATATTTTGTGGTTTTCTGAAGTTGGCAAGGGAGATGGGGCAACAGTTGGAGGAAAAGGAGCTAATTTAGGGGAGTTATTAAAGGCGGGAATTCCGGTGCCTAACGGTTACAATATAACCGCTCAGGCATATTTTTATTTCTTGGAGAAAGCAGGACTAAAAGAGCCAATAACCGAAATCTTAGATGGTTTGGATGTGGAAAACTCCAAAGACTTGCAGGAAAGAGCCGAAAGAGTTCAGGCGTTAATAGAAAAAGCAACGATGCCGGAAGACTTAAAAGCGGCAATAATTGAAAACTATCATAAATTAAAAGGCGATAGGGATAAACTTTATGTGGCGGTTCGAAGTTCGGCAACTGCCGAAGATTTAGCGGACGCTTCATTTGCCGGACAGCAGTCAACCTATTTGAATGTAATTGGTGACGAAGGCGTGTTAGAAGCGGTGCAAAAATGCTACGCTTCCCTTTTTGGCGCCAGAGCAATTTACTACAGAGAAGATAAGGGTTTTGGTCAACTTGAAGTTGGGATAGCGGTACCGGTTCAGGAAATGGTTGATGCCGAAAAAGCCGGCGTAATGTTTACCATTGACCCGACCAACAATGACCTTGATCATATTTCAATTGAAGCTGCTTATGGTTTGGGAGAAGTGGTGGTTTTGGGTGCGGTTACCCCCGACAGATATCTGGTTGACAAAAGCACTATGCAAATTTCTGCCAAGGAAATTCATAAGCAAACTTGGATGCTAACTAAAGAATCAGGATCTTCCGATACTGACGATCCGGCAAGCTTACAAAAAGCCGCTCAGCCGGTTTCTGTTGATATGCAGGATAAACAAAAATTAACCGATGAAGAAATATTAGAGCTTGCAGAAATTGGCAAGAAAATTGAGGCTCACTATGGCAAACCTCAGGATACCGAATTTACGGTCTATAAAGGAAAGGTTTATATGGTTCAATCTCGTCCGGTAACAACCTTGGGCGATGCCTTAGAAAAAAGGGAGCAAGAAACGGCAGCGGCCGGTACTACGGCGGCAGCTCCGGTAGAACCGGTATCAGCAACCGCTTCGGCTCCTGCTCCTGCGGCTCCTCAAGTTGCAACAACTACCGAAAAAGAAGTTGTTTTAAAGGGATCGTCTGCTTCGGCCGGTCTTGGCGGTGGTCCGGTAAAAATTATTCATTCACCTTCAGAAATAGATAAGATTTTAGAGGGCGATGTTTTGGTTACCGAAATGACAACGCCGGATTATGTTCCGGCTATGAAAAGAGCTTCAGGTATTGTTACCGATGCCGGTGGCAGAACCTGTCATGCGGCTATTGTTTCCAGAGAACTTGGAATTCCTTGCGTGGTTGGCACCGAGACGGCAACCGAAACCTTAAAAGCTTACGATGCGGTTACAGTTGATGGCTCCAAGGGTCTTGTTTACAAAGGGTTGCTTGCCGAAGCCGCGCCTCAGCCTGCAGCAGTGCCGGGACAAGCGGCTGCCGGTCCGGCTCAGGTTATTGAAATGGTTAATGAGCCAATTACAGCCACCAGGGTTTACTTAAATCTTGGCGAGCCGGAACTTGCCGAAGAAATGGCCAAGAGAAATGTGGACGGTGTAGGACTTATGAGAGCGGAATTTATTATTATGGAATATATCAAAGAACATCCAAGAAAAGCTTATAAGGAAGGCAGAAGCGAGGAGTGGACAGATAAATTAGCCGAAGGGTTAGAAAAAATGGCATCGGCATTTTACCCTCGTCCGGTTGTTTACAGGGCAACGGATTTTAAAACAAATGAATATCGAAATCTTCCGGGCGGCGAAGACGAACCGCACGAAGAAAACCCGATGATCGGTTACAGAGGATGCTTCAGATATATGAAAGAACCGGAATTATTCAACATGGAACTTGAAGCAATAAAGAAGGTTAGAAAAAATAATCCGAATCTTCATTTAATGATTCCATTTGTAAGAAGAGTGGACGAGTTCATGGCGGTTAAAAAATTAGTTGAAGATTCCGGTTTAAAGCGCGGCCCGGACTTTAAGCTTTGGATTATGGTTGAAGTTCCGTCTACGGTGTTCTTAATTGATAAGTTTATAGAATGCGGCATCGACGGCATTTCAATCGGGTCAAATGATTTAACCCAACTTATTCTGGGGCTGGACAGAGATTCCTCAATTGTGGCTGAAGAATATGACGAAAGAAATGAAGCGGTTCAAATTGCTCTAAAGAGAATCATTGAAGTTTGTCGAGACAAGGGCGTTACGGCTTCAATTTGCGGTCAAGCACCATCGGTTTATCCAGAAATAACGGAAAAATTGGTTGAATATGGCGTAACCTCAGTTTCAGTCAGCCCGGATGTAATTGATTCCACCAGAAGATTGATCGCTTCAGTTGAAGAAAAACTGCTGCTTCGGGAGCTTGCGGAAGTTAGGAAGAACTTTCACATATGATAAAACGCTTTGTTGTTTTGCTAACTGCATTTTTTGTTTCTCTTTTCCTGCTTGGGTCAGTGCTTGCTTCTAGCGAAGAGGTTTCTATTGGCCTATCTTACCAAGGCAGTGTATATCATAACCACAAGAAGATAGTGGAAAAAGAAGCTCATTTAGTGGGAACGGCAAAACCGAAGTCGGAAGTTTTGCTTATTATTAGGCAGGGTGGCCAAGTTGCAGAAAGAAAAACATTAACTTCTGACGTAAGGGGAGATTGGGCTTATAATCTGGTAAATCTTCAAGACGGAGATTATGAAATTGATGCTCAGCAAAAAGACGAAAAAGGTAGCTACTCGAATCCTGCTTCCCTAACAGTTACTATAGACAGCAATCAAGATCCAAACCGAGAGGAATATACAAAAATAGCTTGTTATGTTTTTGGCATAATCTTGGTTGCCGGTACCGGTACTACGCATTATCTAAGGAGTCATAAGAAGAAGAATAAAAGTAAAAAGAAAGTAAAAACCAAAAAGAGTTAGTAATTGAACGATCAAAATTTATTAACAAGACAAGGGGATGACCAAGCGGCGTCAGCCGGTAGTTTTGATAGTGACCAAAAAAACTCGGATGACGGCACTTATACAGGATCAAATTATCAAGCGATAATTGGTGACGATTTTAGTATTGATGATGTATCGGTCGATTCGGGAATTAAAGTAGAAGAAAAGGATGAAGAAGACAGGGAAAATTTAGATGCCGAGTTTATTGGTGAAAATTATCAAAAATTAATAGCCCAAGACTATGACAAGCAAGAAAATTCCAAACCCCTAGAAGAAAAAGCTGAAAATACAGTTTTTCAAGTACCCGTAGAAGATGAAGCTATGGATCCGGTTTTGGAAGATAAAATAAAACGCATTGAAGACGAACTGCCTCATATTGAAATAGTGCCCGAAAAAAAAGAGGATGATGAATCTGCTGAAGTTAAGGAAGAAACGGAACCGGACTGGCAAGCGTCAGAAGTTACGGAATCGGAGCCGGTTATGGAAGAAGCTGGAGAAAAAACAGAACAAACCAGCACATCGCCAGTCTCTTTTAACTCTTGGATCTCCGATTTGTCAGAAGCAAACCCGTCAAGCGATTCTCCTTATGGCGATAGTGGGGATGGTAGTATACTGGACTTACGCAAACCTACCACACCTCCCAAACCAAACCAAGCGGCTAAAATCCCTTTTTCTCCTGTCAGCGTATCTACGGATATGCTTCCAGTAGAGAAAAGAGATTTTATCTCACTTGCGGTGCCCGATACCACGGATAATGACAATAGTTTTAACAATATGGCGGCTGATTACGGTAAAAACACTTCTTCTGCTAAGCCATCGGACGATAATAACATGGCAAGTGTTTCTGCAGTGCAAGACCAAAATGATGTGCCGGACGATGCTGTTTTGACCAATGCCAATGATAATAAGGACATTACTTCTTTGCAGAGCTTAGAAGATTTAATTGATAAAGAGATTGGACAAGAAAAGGGCAGTTTGGAAACAATCAGCGAAGAAATTGCTGCCGTCCAAACGAATGCTCCTGTTTTCGCGGAACTAAATGCAGCTTTGGGTGATTTAACGGGTTCGATTTCAGAAAGCCCAACAGTAGATACCGGAGCTTCTTTAAGCTCAGGACTGGATAGCGCCGTAGCCGCTTTAGCGGGTCAGGGCTCTTCTTTAGACAGTGCGGTTTCGGGTTTAAATCAAAACGTAAATGAGCAAGAAGCTCCGGTACAAAAAGCTTTTGATGCTTCAAAAATTGATTTTCATTTTGCCTCAGTTGAAGACAAAAAACCTAAGAATTTTTTTGATAATATTATTCATCCGGGTGATAAGCCGCCAAGCGCCACGCCCGACTTGCAGAGCGAGGTTGGTAAAGATATCAAGCCTTTAGACTTTGGCAATAAGCTGATGCCGGAAAACGAACAGCCGGTAAACTCGCCAGCGCCAAAGCCCTCGATGTTCAGTTCGCCCAAAGAGGCAAACGCTGATTTTATAAAAGAAATAGAGGCAGCAGAGGAAAAGAAAATGGAGGCGATTAGGGATAAAAACAGAGAATTGCCGCCAATCATTAAAAGTAGCGGACCGGATGCGAAAGTTATTCAACCTCAAGGTCCCGGAGATACCACAAACGAAACAGTAATAGACAGAAGTGCGGTTGAACCTTCTTCTTCTCTTCCACCGGTTCCGGCAGCTGCTATGCCCCCATCTCCCGTCCGGCCATCCATTGCCGCTACAGCAGGACTAAACCCTAATCCGGTTTCAAGTCAGCCAACTACATCCAGACACTTCGATTTTTCGGCAGATGCTAATAACATAATTCTTCCGCACGAAAGAGTAGACGTAAAAAAGATTGTAGTAAAAATAATCTATGGTTTAATATTAGTTGTCTTTGTGGTAGTTTTAACCTATCTTGGTTTTAAATTTTGGAAACAAACTAAATAAGGAAAATGAATATGGCAAAAATTAAAGAAATTCTTGGCCGTGAAATTTACGATTCTCGAGGAAATCCTACTGTAGAAGCGATTGTTTTTTTAGAAAATGGCATAACGGCTAAGGCCAGTGTACCGTCAGGTGCTTCCACCGGAGTACATGAGGCCTGCGAGCTTCGAGATGAAGATGGTTTTGGCGTTAAAGCTGCTGCCTCAAATGTTAGTAAAATTTCCAATGCTTTAAAAGGAAACGAAGTATGGAACCTAACCGAACTTGACAAGGCAATGATTGCTTTAGACGGAACCGAAAATAAATCTAACTTAGGGGCTAATGCCATTTTGGGGGTTTCTTTAGCATTGGCAAGGGCTGCAGCAATAGCAAAGGGCGTTCCTTTATATAAGCACCTTCAGGATTTTTATGAATTTCCCCAAAAATACGTTGCTCCCAAACCGCTTTTAAATATCTTAAATGGCGGCAAGCATGCGGACAATAATGTTGATGTTCAGGAGATGATGGTTGTGCCGGTTATGGGAAACAATTTTGAAGAAAGGATGGCTGCCGGGGCAAAAATTTACCAGTCTTTGAAAAAAGTTTTAAGAGACAAAAAATTGGCAACCATGGTTGGTGACGAAGGCGGTTTTGCGCCAAATTTAGCCGATAATGAGTCCGGGATAGCCTTACTAACCGAGGCTATCAGTGAAGCGGGATTTAAACCCGGCGAAGATGTTTTTATTGCCCTAGACGTTGCTTCTACCGAATTATTTAGCGATGGCAAGTATGTCCTTAGTTCTCAAAATTTAACGCTTACTTCTTTGGAGATGACTAAGATGTACGCCGATTGGATTAAAAAATACCCGATTTTTTCAGTGGAGGATCCTTTAGCGGAAGACGATTTTGACGGTTGGGAAAATTTAACAAAGGAACTAGGGGATATTGACGGCCGAAAAATTCAAATTATAGGAGACGACCTTTTTGTTACGAATCCGGTCAGAATTAAAGAAGGCATAGAGAGGAATTTGGCAAACGGTGCAATTATTAAAGTCAATCAAATTGGAACGCTCTTAGAGACTGTGGAAGCTATAAAAATGCTTCAAAAGGCCAATTTTCAACCAATCATTTCTCATCGTTCGGGGGAGACTACCGATGATTTTATTGCCGACCTAGTTATTGCTTGCGGCTGCGGTCAAATTAAATCCGGCGCTCCGGCGAGAGGTGAAAGAGTTGCAAAATATAACCGTATACTAGAAATTGAGCGCAATATAAAAGAAAATCGAGGAGAATTGTTATAAAGTGCTGCCCAGTTTAAGTCTTTTTAAAATAATAACTGTCGGGTGGCAAATTTTTATCCAAAAACCTTGGCGGAACTTTTTTTTGATTTGCCTGCCTTACGGGTTTAGCCTCTTGGTTCTTAATTTGATTGCTGCTCGTTTGCCCGAACTTGGCTTTACTCCTCAGCAAATCTTAAAAGCCATTAATACTCCGGAAATGACGCGAGTGGCTTTAGCTTCGCTGGTTGCGGCGATCATTAATGTTTTTACAAGCACCTTAAGTCAGCTGCTGTCGTTTCGGATTGTTGATACCTACTTTTTAGGTAAAGACTTGGATCTTTTGTCTTTTGTTAAATCTAAATATTTGGGGTTGCTTTGGGTCAATGCGCTAGCTTATCTAATAATTATTGGCGGGTTTATTCTTATCCTGCCCGGTATCTACTTTGCCTACGTATTTTTATTTGCCGGCCTTAACTATTTAATAAAAGAAGAAAAAGGTCTAGCGTCTCTAAGGCAAAGCAAATATTTTATGAAGACTCATGGGCCGGAATCGGTTTTTATGGCAATTTTAGTCCTTTTCTTTTTAGTGCTTATTCTTCTGCCGCTATCATTCATCCCTTACGTCGGTCAAACCCTAAATTTGGCACCGGCAATGTTTTGGTTTTATTCAAGCCTCTACTTACTTTATTTTAAAGGTGCTAAAATAGAGATGTTGAATAAGCAGAAAAAATAAAAAACATATAAATGAAAAACAAAAAAATACTTTTTGTAATAATAGACGGTTTGGGTGACCGCCCCGTAAAACAACTTAAAGGACGGACGCCTTTGGAGGCGGCGAAAAAGCCAAATTTAAAATTAATGGCGTCTCATGGGCTTTGTGGCATGCAAAATGCTTTGCCGCCTAGTGTCTATCCCACCTCTGAAGAAACGCATATAGCACTTTTTGGCTACGATTATAAAAAGGATTATCCCGGCAGAGGTGTGTTGGAGGCCTTGGGGATAAATGCGCCACTAGACAAAGGCGATTTGGCTTTTAGGGTGGATTTTGGGACTGTTGATGAAAATTTAAAAGTAATTGACCCGAGAGCCGGCAATATACAGGATATTAAAGATTTTGTCCAAGTTATTGGCAGAAGAAAAATTGACAACTTGGATTTTAAAGTTTATCCGGGACTGGCTCATAGGGGAGTGCTAATTATTAAAGGGGCAAATTTAAGTCATCGCATCCATTCTCATTCTACCGTTATTTCCGATACGGATCCCCACAAGGCGTTGCCCCACAAGAAAAATGTTAAAGTTTTAGTGCCGCAACCCCTAGAATCATCTTTAGCGGCGCTAACAACTGCCAAAGCTTTATGGAAATATCAACAGGAAGTCCACCAGTTTTTAAAAGATCATCCATTAAATAAAAAAAGAATGGCGCAAGGACTATTACCCGTTAATTATTTGTTAACAAGAGGTTGCGGTTCTTATTTTAAAGTTGATGATTTTAAAACAAGATATGGACTAAAGGCGGCCTGTGTTGCCGGAGCTCCATTGTATAAAGGTATCGCTAGTTTCCTCGGCATGGATGTTATTAAAGTTAAAGGGGCGACGGGTCTTTATAATTCAAATTACAAGGCTAAAGTTAAGGCAGCAAAAAAGGCTTTAAAAAAATACGACTTTGTTTATCTTCATTTCAAGGCAACCGATACAGCCGCAGAGGAGCTGGGTGATTACAATTTAAAGAAAAAATTAATAGAAAGAATCGACAAAGAGATGGGAAGTGTGAGAAAATTAAGAGGAGTAATAACTTTCGTGTCCGGAGATCATACAACCGCATGTGAGGTTAAAGATCATGTGGAAGATCCGGTGCCGTTTCTATTATATGACGGAGGAAAAAATAGAGACGGAATTGCCGATTTTGGCGAAACCAGTTGTCGGTTCGGTTCATTCAAAGAACTTCGGGGCAAGGAAATATTTGCCCAAATTTTAAAGCGATCCGGGAGGGTGAACTAATGCTTGATATTGTTTCTATCGGTGGCTGCAGCAGTGACATTTTTTACAAAACTGCAGAAGGAAAAATTTTAAAGGATAAGAAACAGGATTTTTTGGCTTTTGAATATGGCAGCAAAATTATTCCCGAAGATACTTATTTTACTTATGGCGGAGGTGGTTATAATTCTACCAGAAATTTTGCAAGGTTGGGGCTAAAAACAGCTCTTGTTTCTAGTGTTGGCAGCGAAGATACGGGAACAGTAATTTTAAAAAATTTAAAAGCGGCAAATATTGGCTCCCAATTTTTAAATAGATCGACAAAACTTCATACGGCCTTATCTTTTGTTGTTGTTGATGGCAAAGATCATGTTTTATTTACCTATCGAGGGGCAAACGATGATTTGAAAATAGAAAATTGGAAAGGATTAAAAAATGCCAAATGGTTTTACATCTCCTCTCTTTCCGGACATTCTCATATGCTGATACCTAAAATATTTAAGTTTGCTCGCATGAATAAAATTAAAATCGCTTGGAATCCGGGATCGGTGCAATTAGAGGAAGGGTATGGTCATTTGGCTCCCTTTTTGAAAGAGACGGATATTTTAAGTTTAAACAAGGAAGAAGCTAAAGAATTAGTAAAATCAGCTAAATCAAAAGTAGATAAAAAAGACACGAAAAGTATTCTAGCGGAAGTAAAATCGTTTGGGCCCAAAATTGCCATTATTACTTGCGGAAGGCAGGGAGCCTATGTATGCGATGGCTTTGCCGATTATTTTCAAAAGTCTTTGTCGGCGGAAATTATTGATACAACGGGTGCCGGAGATGCATTCGGTTCCACTTTTACGGCTTGTCAAATAATGGGTCTTTCTATTGAGGTGTCCATGCAAAAAGCAGCTAAAAATGCTGCTTCCGTTGTTGGCAGATGGGGGGCAACGGAAGGGCTTTTAAAGAGATCGGATTTATTAAAATGAAAAAAGAGTTGTTGTTTCATCCAAAATCAATTGCAGTAATAGGCGCTTCCAGGGAATCGGATAAGCTGGGATATTTAGTTTTAGCAAACATAAAAAGATACGGATATAAAGGAAAAGTGTTTCCGGTAAATCCGAAGGCAGAAGAAATCCTAGGTTATAAATGTTATCAAACGGTTCATCATGTTCCCGAGAACATTGATATGGCGGTCATTTTAATTCCTGCCCCTTTTGTGCCGGATATTGTTGAGCAATGCGGCATTAAAGGCATTAAGACCGTTATTATTATTACGGCCGGTTTTAAAGAAATTGGCAAAGAAGGCAAAGAGCTGGAAGATAGAATAATTGAAATTGCCGAAAATCACCGGATTCGCATTTTAGGACCTAATTGTTTGGGATTTATTGATACCTATCAAAAACTAAATGCTTCTTTTGCCGAAAGTATGCCCGAAAAATACGATGTCGCTGTTTTCTCCCAGTCCGGAGCTGTTTGTACCTCAATTCTAGATTGGGCTAATTTAAATGGTATCGGTTTCTCTAGATTTGTTTCTTTGGGCAACAAGTCGGATATAAACGAGAATGATTTACTTTCCGAATGGGAAAACGACAAAGCGGCCAGGGTAATACTTGGTTATTTGGAAGGCATCTCTGACGGGCCAGAATTTATTAAAAGAGCCTCTAAAATTACCGAAAAAAAACCTCTTATTATTTTAAAGGCGGGTATTACCGGTGCCGGTGCTAAGGCTGCGGCCTCCCATACCGGAAGCCTGGCAGGTTCGGAGACTGCTGTTTCGGCTGCTTTTAAAAAAGCCGGTATCATAAGGGCCAATTCATTGGAAGAATTATTTGATTATGCCAAGGTTTTCGCCTACCAGCCGCTAATAAAAGGAAACAAAATAGCTATCGTTGCAAATGCCGGCGGTCCGGCGGTTATGACCACGGATGCGGTTATTGAAAGTAATTTAGAACTTGCAAAACTTTCGCCCATAACCTCTGCTTATTTAGAGAGAAAATTACCGCCAATTGCTTCTAAGAAAAATCCAATTGACGTTGTTGGAGACGCAAAGGCGGATAGATACAAAGTGGCTTTGGAGGCAACTTTGGCCGATAAAGGCGTTGACGGAGTCGTTGTCATTTTAACTCCTCAAATTACAACCGAAGTAGAAGAAACAGCCAAAATAATTGTTGCGCTCTCTAAAAGATATAATAAACCGGTGGTTGCGGCATTCATGGGCGGTAAAAGGGTGGAATCGGGCCTTAAAATATTAAATGACAATAAAATACCGGCATTCAATTTTCCGGAAAGGGCTGTTCGGGTGTTGGAGGCAATGTATCAGTATAGAAATTACTTAAATGAGCGCCCAAACTATAAAGCAGCTTATTTTGATAAAGATAAAGATCGGGTTTCATATTTAATTAATCAAGCTGAAGCGGCAGGCATTTCTAACTTGGGCGACTCTCTAGACAGTTTGGCGTCAAAAATTTTAAAATCATATGGGATTAAGGTGGCAAAAAGCATGATGGCAAAAACAGCAGAGGAAGCGGCTGAGGCGGCAGCAGTAATTGGTTTTCCGGTGGTTTTAAAAATTACTTCTCAAGATATTTTGCATAAAACTGATGTTGGCGGCATTAAAATTGGTTTGAATAACAAAGTTGAAGTTAAAGAAGCTTTTAAAGAAATAATAAATAGCGTAAATTCAAAAATGCCGGAAGCCAGGATAGAAGGAATAACTGTTTATCATATGGTTAGAAAAGGGCAGGAAGTAATTGTGGGGGCTAAGCGCGATCCGGTATTTGGGCCGGTTATTGTGTTTGGTCTTGGCGGAATTATGGTTGAAGTTTTACACGACGTGGCTTTTAGAATTGCTCCGGTTTCTTTAAGGGAAGCAGAAGAAATGATTGAAGAAACCAAGGGGTCCAAATTATTAAAAAGTTTTAGGGGCGGCGAGGCATACGACATTGAAGCTATTGCCGATACAATTTTGCGGTTGTCGCATTTAATGATCGATTTCTCCGAAATAGAAGAAATAGATATTAATCCCTTAAGGGTAAATGAAAGAAACAAAGGCGTTATCGCTCTAGACGTTAAAATGGTATTAAAAGAAAAAAAGCTTGTTCAATGAAGAAAATATTTATTCATGTAGTTATTTGGTTATTTTGCATTAATTTATTTGCCATTGCAGTTAATAACCGCCTTAATTTAAATGAGGATAGTGCTCATTATTGGATGGGTCCTGGTAAGTTTCCGGTAACAAAAACTTGGAATCCTGTAGAGCAGCGTGTTTTTTGGGATTCCGAATGGTATCTTGATATTGCTAAGAATGGTTATTATTTAAGAGAAAATGACCAGCTTCATAATATCGTTTTTTTCCCTCTTTATCCAATGTTAATTAAAGTTATGTCATACTTAGTGTTGGGTAATTATCTCTTGGCCGGATGGCTAGTAAGCATAGCTGCTTTGTTTGGCGCAATTTTTTATTTGTATAAGTTGGTTAAGGAATTTCACCCAAACGTTATCCCGGAGGAGGTAATATTTTTTGCGTTAGTTTTTCCGACTGCTATTTTCTTTAACGCCATTTATACGGAGTCTTTATTTCTTTTTCTTTCAATTGCTACCTTTTACTACACCTTTAAAAAGCAGTTTTGGCTGGCCGGTTTGCTTGGTCTATTAGCCTCTCTTACTCGAATTTCCGGTGTTTTTTTGTTCATACCTTTGGTATATGAACTATTAAGGCAAGATGGATTTAAAGAGCTATTTAAATCAAAGCCTTACCCTTTTCTCTTAATACCTTTAGGTACTTTAAGCTTTTTCGCTTTTCATTATCTAAGGTTTGGTGATTTTTTGCTTTTTATGAAAATTGAGGCCAATTGGGGGCGTGATTTCAATCCTTTTAAGTTATATTTGAATTCGCCTGAGGAGTTTAAAAATTTTGTTTTAACCCCTGCATCCTATGTTCATTTTTCTCTTGATGTCCTTTTTATTGTTTTTATTTTTATCATTACCTATCTTGTCTATAAAAATCTAAGTAAAACCTACGGTATCTATATGTTTTTAACCGCCATTGTACCTTTAAGTACCGGTACGATGATGAGTATTGGTCGGTATATTTTGATTTTGTTCCCTATTTATATCTTCGCTGCCTCAATAAAGAATGAATATGTTAAAAATACTTGGGCTTTCGCGTCAGTGCTTTTGCTAGCGTTCTACACGATGCTATATGCAAATAATTATTGGGCCGGTTAATTTTTAAAACCGGCTTTGAATTTTAAAATAGAGATGTTAAAATAGTTAATGATGGAGGGGAGTTGAAAAAAGTTTTAGCAACAGGCAATGACGCCGTCCTTAGGGCCGCTTTAGATGCAGGAGCCGGAATGTTTTGCGGTTACCCCATTACGCCTTCAACCGAAATTTTAGCCGGCTGGGCAAAGGCGGCAAGCAAAAATAAGAATTTAGTTTTTGTCCAAACGGAAGACGAAGCAGCTGCCGGCTTTGGTGCCATTGGCGGTATTTTAGCCGGCAAAAAAGCATGGGTTGCAACTGCCGGAATGGGCAATGTTATTATGCAAGATCCATTATCTTTAGCGGAAGCAATGCGTATTCCGATAGTCGTTTATATTGCTCAACGAGGTGGCCCGTCTACGGGTACGGTTATTTTTTCCCAGCAAGAGGTAGTTTTAACCAGGCATGGCGGTAACGGAGAGGGCTTAAGAATTGTGTATTCCCCCGGGAATATTCAAGAACTTTACGATTACGTTTTTAAGGCGTTTAATATTGCTTGGAAATATTATTTTCCGGTTTTCATTTTATCTGACGGTTATTTGGGCAAAACTTTGAGCGAAGTTACTTATCATCAGGGAAAATCCATGCCTCCTCACCCCATAATGCTAAACGAACATCGCTTAGCGGCCGGCCAGCATTTAAATCTTAGGAATTGTTACAGTTTAGAGGAAGAGTTGGGGGAAGTGCTAAAAAAACAAATAGCTGACTGGGAAAAAATGAGTGAAAAAGTGACCGAACATGAAGAGTTTTACGTCAAAGATGCAGACTTATTAATATTTGCCCATGGCAGCGTATCTCAGGCAGCCAAAGCGGCAATTATGGAAGCAAGAGCCAAAGGTTTAAAGGTGGGCTTATTTAGGCCATTAACCCTAAGTCCATTTCCAATTAAAGAGTCAAGAAAAATTGTCAAAAATATTAAAAAAATACTAACAATAGAAGCTTCCCTTGGTCAGTTTAGCGACATCGTAAAAAGTGCAATTTTTGGTGCGACGGGGGCGTTGTATTTCGAATTTTTCAAGCCGGCTGAAGGCATAACGCCTGAAGAAATACTAGAAAAAATAGAGGAATATTTATGAATGCGGCAATGCCAAAATGTTTTAAAAAAGAATCAAAACCGTCAAAATTTTGTCCGGGGTGCGGACACAGCATTGTTTTAAAGGTGCTAGGTCAAGCGATTGATGATTTAGGTATTCAGAAAAAATCTTTTTTCTCAATTGATATTGGTTGCTCTCTTCTCGCCTGGGATTTTTTCGATGTTGATACCATTCAGACTCATCATGGCCGGACGGTGCCGGTGGCCTGGGGTTTTAAAAGGGCTAATAATAAAGCAATCGTTATTGCTTATACCGGTGACGGCGGAGGATACGCCATTGGTCTTCAAAATCTAATCCATGCATCACTCAGGCAGGAAAATATTACGGTAATTGCCGTAAATAACACATTATACGCAATGACAGGCGGACAAGCGGCGCCAACCACTATGCCGCATGAAATAACCGATAGCACTCCAGGTGGCGATTTCACGCTGGAAAAACCCTTCTTTGGTCCGGAAGCCCTGCTTACTGTTGCCGAAGGAACCCCCTATATTGCCAGGGGATCAATTTCTAATCCGTTAATTCTAAAAAACTATATTAAAAAAGCAATCTTGCATCAGCAGGAAGGCAAAGGGTTTTCTTTTGTAGAGGCTTTATCTACCTGTCCCACAAACTGGAAAACTGATGCTAAAAAATCTTTTGAATTCTTAAAGGAAATGGAAAAAACATATAAATTAGGGGAGTTAAAAAGTGCTTGATTTTATTGCAAATTTTTCTCTAATAGGCTCTTTTTTTGTAAATCTGATATATGCTGCTTTGGTAGCAGCGGCAGTGGCGCTTGGCGGCGTAGGGTTAGTATATTTCAAAAGTTCGAAGAAAAGTCAGGGCAAATTTTTTGCATTTCTCATATCAGCAGCCAGCGTGTTTTTTCTGGTTATGATTTTCTGGACGTTTATAATTATGCTGACTTTAAGGGAGGTTCCGAAATGACGAAACCGTTAAAAATAGTTATTGCAGGCGAAGGAGGTCAGGGAGTTCAGGTAATCGGCAAGACTCTTACCGTTGGTGCTTTTATCGCCGGAAAGCATACCACATTTATTCCTAATTATGGCGTTGAGCAGCGTGGCGGCGTTTCCATAGCCTTTGTACAAATATCCGGCGGGGAAATTCCTTTTCCAAAGTTTGCCAAAGCCGATGTATTAGTGGTTTTGTGTCGGAGAGCTGTCGAAAGAACAAAAACGTATATTAAACCTGATACTCTTTATATTTATGACAGAGAACAAATATCCTCAAGAGACGTTGAAGATATAGAATGTCAAAAGATTGGGCTAGACGGTCAGGAATATGCGAAAAAATATTTGATTTCAAAGGTGGCCAACGTTATTTATTTAAGCGCAATCGTAGCGTCAAAAAAATTGTATTCAATTGAGACGGTAAAAAAGGCGCTAATGAAAGAAATTGGCGACAAATTGTTGCAAGATCAAAAATTGCATCAATTAAATTTTAAAGCGGTTGATGCCGGAGCAAAAATGATTGAGGTCGCATTAAAGGAAGCAGGAGAAAAAGTAAATGTATAAGCCGGTATCGTTTGAAAATGGTGAGCGAAAATGGACTAATTTTTTAGAGATTTGTAAGGGTTGCGGCATCTGTATCGAAAAATGCCCCCAGAAGTGCTTGAAATTTTCCGAATATAACTTGGGTTATTACTCCACCCCCGCCGTGGATTGCGACATAGATCGTTGCATCGCTTGTAAAACTTGCGAAATGTTTTGCCCCGATGTTGCCATAAACGTGAATAAAAAACCGTAAGGATATATACAAAAAAGAAAAACATTACCTTGGAGATTTTATTGCCGCCAACCCCCTGAGCATTGGCGGTTATGATTTAAAAGTAACACCTTAGTCTATAAAAACTATTAACAATATTAAGACGATCGTCCAATATATGTTAACAGTTTTTATCTTTTTGATCTTAAATTTTGGGGGTTGTGAGCAGGTACTTTGCCCAACATTAAAGTTCGAAGTAACTGCTCACAATCACCCCCCTTTTTTTGTCATCCCGGGCATAATGCTTAAAAAGTGTTGCTAAAAAGGGCTATTTTAGCTTCATTTTTATTAAAAAAGTTGAAATACTTTAACTTATGAATAA
>Ga0076305_112_pt1 | contig 33592 bp, 31 predicted proteins | sample RifGroC1_FD_67794 | JGI IMG/M metagenome (GOLD analysis project Ga0076305, IMG submission 67794) | candidate division CPR2 bacterium GW2011_GWC1_39_9
GCACCTCGATGTCGGCTCGTCGCATCCTGGGGCTGGAGAAGGTCCCAAGGGTTTGGCTGTTCGCCAATTAAAGCGGTACGCGAGCTGGGTTCAGAACGTAAATTACATTGCGTTCTACTGCAGTAATGCAGTATAATAAATTTGGCTCATATCGGTGAAACCCTCCTTGCCTTACGAACGGGCAAAAGGGCAATACCGAGGGAAGACAGATTTTATGCAAAAGGAATTACTTAGTTATATTGCAGGTTTCCTTGATGGAGATGGTTGTATTATGGCTCAGTTAGTCCATCGAAAAGATTATCGTTATGGATATCAAATTCGTTTGAGCATCGTCTTTTACCAAAAAGAACAAAAAATTGAGTTTCTAGAATGGTTAAAGACAAAGCTTAAGTACGGTTATATTCGTAATAGAAACGATGGCATGGCAGAATACACTATTGTCGGTCCGCAATATGTGCAAGAAATACTTATTAAGTTATTGCCATATTTGAGACTTAAAAGAAAACTTGCTGAGTTGGTTCTAGAAATTTCTAGAATACCCAAACAGCTCACTGCTAAGGAATTTCTTCAGTACGCAGAATTAGTAGATTTAACAGCTAAATATACTTATTCTAAAAAGCGTACAAGGACGAAGGAAGTTGTTGAAAACTACCTTAAGGAGTATAAAATCTTGTCCCCGTAACGACTGATCCCTAGAATTTTTTCAGTAATTGAAGGGTGAGATAGTGAGTTCTATCCTAAGGGATAAATTTATAACCACTATAAAACGCCAACGCCTACTCTCTGTTGGGGAACAGAGGTATGAGGATGAAGGTATAGTCTGTGCCACAAGAAATTGTGGAATTAACATGCGTGAGACAGTTCGGTCCCTATCTGTTATGGGCGTTGAAATTTGAAGGAAGCTGCTCCTAGTACGAGAGGACCGGAGCGGACGAACCTCTGGTGTACCAGTTGTCCTGCCAAGGGCATTGCTGGGTAGCTAACGTTCGGAAGGGATAACCGCTGAAAGCATATAAGCGGGAAGCCCATCCTAAGATTAGATTTCGTTTGAGACTCCATATAGAACATGTGGTTGATAGGCTTTAGGTGTAAGTGCAGTAATGCATTCAGCCGAGAAGTACTAATAAGTCGATGACTTGATTTTTAATCTCTATTTGAATCTAAGTACTTTAGAGACAAGTAGAGGCTAAGGCCAGTGTTTAAGGCAACTCAAGTAGAATTTCAAATTTTGAATTAAGAATTATTAATTAATTTAAAAATTAAGAAATTAATAGTTAAATTTGCATTTTAGCTTTGAGATGTTATTCTGTTCTTTATAGTTATCATAAAATGTCATTCATTGTGTCATTCCGGACTTGATCTAAGAATCCATAGAGATAAAATTGGATGATTGAAAATTTGTTAGAATTCCTGCGTCACTATTAGGTGAAAAGTAAAAAGCAGGGTTCTGGTGATTATAGCGTAGAGGTTATACCTGATCCCATCCCGAACTCAGAAGTCAAGCTCTACAACGCCGATGGTACTTGGGGTTCGCCCCTGGGAGAGTAGGAAGTCGCCAGAACCCTGCTTTTTAAGTACTTAAAACGTCATCCTGAATTTACCTGTCCGCCTTGGGAGAATTTCAGGATCAATCACCTTCGTCATTCCCGACCTGATCGGGAATCCAGAATCTAAAAGATTCCATCTTTGCCACTTTTTGGAAAGTGGCGCAAAACTTTCGGCTGTCCTCGTCAAAGGTTCGCATCTGCCTTCGCTTACTCTCAAAAAGCCGACTTTGAGTATCACGTTTTTTGAGATGTGCGCTCAGTTGATGCTCATCTATTCCTGCGGAGGCCGAGAGAAATTTAATATAGGAAATAGGGGACGGTTTCTATTTGAGGTTAATGAGGCTAAAATTAGCGATAACTTTTTTATCAACAAACGGAATAAATCATTGGAAAGTTATGGAAAAAAATAGCTTTGTTTTGCCTGCTCTGCCGAGGATAATCGTCCCTCCAGTCCCCAAAGTTTAGCCATTATCTTTTATTTTGACAAAGGAAATGATCCCAATGGCCAAACCTAGTAAAACCCCACTGATCATGCCGGGGATATAATGCTGTTTAAGAAGGACGGTTGAAGCAATTACGATAATTGAGTAAAGTAGAGCAATATAGCGATATTTGCTGTGATTAAACCAAAAATAAATTGCCGTCAAAGTTGCCATGGAGGCATGAAGGCTTGGTAGATCGCTGAATCTTTGATCAAACTCGTACACAAGCCTTAGAATTTTTGAAAATATGTCATTCCCGGGTATCTCCGGCGCAGGCACATATGTCTGGTAGGTAAGATAAACAACAAAGCTTGTGACATAAATCATAATTGACGCTATTGATAAAGCTAGAAATTGTTTCTTTTCAATAAAGGCGTAAATTATCAGTCCCCAGACGTAGGGGATAAAAATAAGATATGGAATGGTTAAGATCGGCACTATTGGTAAAAAATTATCCAGGGGTGTTTCTACAATGTGCGCGATTCCCAGCGGCCTGTTAAAAATGTAATATCCCAAAGATGTTCCAACGGTTGAAAATATGAACAGACAGATTTTAAGCATCTTTTTCGAGTTCATAACCTAATTATAACAGAAATTTTAGAACAGCAGAGACATGTTTTTAAATATTAATTGATCGGTTTTTGGTAATTTGGTTTTTAATAGTAAAAATCCCGAATTTGTGAGAGTGCAGGACGATATTTGTGATATAATCACATTATGTTATATCAGGACGTTAATGGAAAGAAAAGATTCAAACCACTAGGGCGTAAAGTTTCTTCGGATAAGCGTGCTTACGGTATTGTTTTTGAAGACTCAAAATTGTTATTGGTCAAGCCTACTTATAGCCAATATTTTGAGTTGCCGGGCGGTGGCTTAGAAGGTGATGAAGATATTAGCGATGCTTTAAAAAGAGAAATATTAGAAGAAACCGGATACTTCCTTAAAAGAGTTGTTGGTAAGCCATTTGTTAAAAAAGTTCGTTTTTATATAAGAAATAAAGATTCATACGCTATTTCTGACTATATGTTTTTTAGGGTGGAGGTTGAAGACACAAATAGGCATGATTTCAATCATGGAGAGATAGAGGAGGTAAAATGGGTCGGTTTAGATGAGCTAATGAATCTTAGGGTTAAAAAGATTCATCTGAGGATGATTAGAGTGTTATTAAGTTGATTGTATATCAGTTGTTGGTCGCCACTTTCTTTTATTTTGGTTGCATATTCATCGAACGAAGGGACTTCTATGGTGTTGGTTGTCGTGAATTTTAGTAGTACTGACTTTTTCTCAAATAAGGCAGGGATATTATAATTCCGGCCATTACAACTATTCCGTAAAGCGCAAATAGCATCCTAATTCCAAACAGACTTACAAATAAGCCGCTCACCAAAAAACCCGCAAAGCCTCCTGTAGAGGCAATGGAGGTGTAGTTCCCAACCACCTGACCTTCTTTTTTAAGTTTTTCCCCGATTTCCGACATATAGCACCACGCGCTGGTGTTCCATGAAGCGGAAGCTAAACCAATTAGTAAGCCCAAGAAAACAACGACAAAGGGGCTATTTGCAATTCCAACCAAAGTAATAAGAATGCTAAATATAAATACCGACTTTAGAGTTGTGCGTCCCATGCCAAATCGTTCGCAGGCATAGCCGAATCCGAACTCAAACAGGTGGGCGGCCGTTAAAGCTCCAATAAAATAACCGACGTATTTTATATCGGCATTTAACTCCTGGGTAATAAGCAAAGGGATAAAAATATATTTAGCCGGATTGTTAAAATGCATTGTTGCCCCAATGATGCCCATGCCTCTTAAATCTTTAATTTTCCAGAAATTCTTTAGATCACTTAAAAAGTTTATGTCTTTGGGTTTAGGAGCGTAGTGATTATGGCTTTTCTTTAAGTTGTTAATTACAAAAAGAATGGCAGTAAGGATTGCGGCAATCTTAATAGTCGAATTAATAGAGGAAACTGATACAATAAATGTGCCAACAGCGGTTCCTATAAGCCCGCCGAGCTTTTTAAAGCTCTCAAAAAGCCCTGTTAAAAAACCTCTATGTTCTTTGAATCCATCTTCGGCTTTCTCGAGCATAGTTTCCATAAAGCCCTCGAAAGCAATCGCGGAAATAATTGTTGCCGCTAACAAAATTAAATAGTTATTCGACGTAAAAAGGTAAAGGATTAGGGCTAAAAGATGGAGGATCAGAGTGATGTTAATTACTCTTTTTCGCCCGATTAAATCTGACAGATGTCCGAGGACTGGCAGGACTATAATTAAGGAAAGCGGACCTAGCGATGTAATGTAGGATATTAGCTCCTTGCTAAAACCATTGTTAACCAAATAGGGCGCCAGAAATGGGATATAAATATATCCGGTAGCCATAAAAAATGCGGCCATTGACATGGTGGTCAGTGATTTTTTATCGGATATGGTTTTTACGACAAGCATATTTAAATTATAACAGAAATTTTAGAACAGCAGAGACATGTTTTTAAATATTAATTGATCGGTTTTTGGTAATTTGGTTTTTAATAGTAAAAAATCCCTTGGATTTGGGGCCGGTTGTTTCCTTTACCTTCTTTGATTGATTTAGTATCTTTAGAAGAGAAAACAATATTTAAAATTAAAAGAGAGGAAAGCTCTCAACTGATTTTTTGGCGAAAATTAAACCGGACAGTAACTGCTCAAAATCGTCATTGCGAACGATCCGGCCCGCCTCGGCGAGTCGTAGGCGAGACAGGCAGCCGCCGGAGAGTGCGGCAATCTTGTTTCAAGCAGCCGAGATTGCTTCGTTTTACTCGCAAAGACGCAGGGTTATGAGCAGTTAAACCGGACAGTAGTGCCTAAACATGTTTCTTATGTTATGATGACAGAAAAGTGAGGCAATATGAATCGTAAACAAACCAGAAAAGTTCTTGTTGGCAATGTCGCCATAGGTGGCAATGCCCCCGTGGTTGTTCAGTCAATGACAAATACAGATACAAGGAATACAAAAGAAACAATTAACCAGATTAAAAAGCTGAAAGAAGCTGGGTGCGAAATAATTAGAGTGGCTGTGCCAGATATGAAAGCTGCCGAAGCTATAAAAGAGATAAAAAAACAAATTTCCATTCCCTTAGTAGCTGATATTCATTTTGATTATAATCTTGCATTAAAGTCAATTAAGTCGGGTGCCGACAAAGTCCGAATAAACCCCGGTAATATTGGTAGCGAAGAAAAGGTTAAAGAAGTAGTACAAGCTTGCAAAGAAAAGAATCTTCCTATTCGAATTGGGGTTAATATCGGTTCATTGGAAAAACATATTGAAAAAAAATATGGTCGTACTGCCAAAGCTATGGTAGAAAGTGGCTTATTTCATATTCGAATCCTTGAAAAATTAGACTTTCATGATATCGCAATTTCTTTAAAGGCTTCGGACGTTTTAAGAACAGTTGAGGCTTATCGAATGCTTTCTGAAAAAGTAGATTATCCGCTTCACTTGGGTATTACAGAAGCCGGAACTCCGAAGACGGGGATTATAAAAAGCTCGGTAGGAATCGGGATTATGCTAGCCGAAGGGATTGGGGACACTATAAGAGTTTCATTAACCAGTGATCCGGTAGAAGAAGTTAGAGTCGCTTGGGAAATCTTAAAATCTTTAAATCTAAGACAGCGTGGAGCTAATCTTATTTCTTGTCCAACGTGTGGACGCACTGAAATTGACCTTATCAAACTTGCTGAGGAAGCAGAGAAAGTAATTGAAACAATTGATAAACCAATTACCGTAGCTGTAATGGGTTGCATCGTTAATGGACCTGGAGAAGCCAAAGAGGCTGATATTGGCATTGCGGGTGGAAAAGGTGCTGGTATTATCTTTAAAAAAGGGAAGGTCTTGAAATCTGTACCTGAAGCACAACTCCTATCAGAGCTTTTAAGGGAAATTGAAAATCTTTAAGGATTAGAAATATGAAAATTATTTTAGCAAAAGAATCAGGATTTTGTTTTGGCGTCAAAAGGGCCGCCGATATGGCCTTAACCAAAGCAAACGGCGCTCATGTTAATACTTATGGACCACTCATTCATAATCCTAAATTTATTGATTTTTTGGCTCAAAAAAATATTAGTATTGCAAACAGTCTAGAAGAACTTACAGCAGAGAAGATAGTTATTAGAGCCCATGGAATCCCAAAAGGGATTAAGACCGAAATGTTAAAAAGGGGGCTTAAAATTATAGACGCTACTTGCCCTTTTGTTAGAAAGGTTCAAAAGTTAGCCGAAGAATATGAAGCGGAAGGTTATCAGGTTATTATTTTGGGAGAAAAAAGTCATCCGGAAATCATAGGCTTACAGGGCTATGCTCCAAATTCAATCGTAATTAAAAGTTTAAGCGATATCCCTAAATTCAATAGAAAAGAAAAAATTGCTCTCATTGCGCAGACAACGCAAAATGTGAAAATTTATGACGAAATAGCAGGGCATATAAGGGAAAATTATTCAAATTTAATTGTCGCCGATACCATTTGTGATGCCACCGAAAAGCGGCAGTATGCTGCTAGAGAACTTGCCAAAAGAGTGGACTTAATGATTGTTATTGGTGGAAAAAACTCTTCTAATACAACAAGACTTAAAGAAATCTGCGAGAAAATTGTATGTACTCATCATATTGAAAGCGAATCTGAACTCCAAAAGGATTGGTTTGTAAATATTAACAACGTTGGTGTAACTGCGGGCGCTTCTACTCCAGATTTTTCTATTGAAGCTACTATCAATGAAATAAAGTTATTTAATAATACTTTTGCTGGTTCAAAAAGATGAAAAGAGAGAGCCCAAAATTAGTAATCTTTGACTTTGATGGTGTTATTTCTAATACCTTTGAGATTTGCTATGACATTCATAAAAGAATGGCTTCAAAAGAAATTGACACGGAACTTTATAAGCAATTATATGAAGGGAATATTAATCATCAGGTGGAAAAGAAGGATTATTTAAACTTAAGACTTGATGATTCTTTTTTTACGGAATATACAATTAGACTTTTAAAAAATCCCGTTGTAGGCAATATGCCTATTTCTATCAAGGACTTAGCAAGTAATTATACTCTAGCTATAATATCTTCTTCTAGATCAAGCTCAATAAGACAATATCTTGCAAAGCATGGAATTGAGGATTGTTTCAGCGAAATATGGGGCAGGGACGTCGATCATAGTAAGGTAGAAAAGATTAACAACCTTATGACTAAGTATAAAGCTGATCCGCAACATTGTGTTTTTGTAACAGATACTTTAGGGGATATTGAGGAAGCTAGCAAAGCAGGGATTGATTCCATTGCTGTGAGTTGGGGGCTTCACTCTGTCGATACTTTAAAAAGGGGCAATCCTAAAATTATCATCGATGACGAAAAAACTTTAATCGACTTTGTAAACCTTCATTTTATAACTAGATATCATTAAGAGCATAATAGAAAAAATAAAGTCAAAGCTAGACAATTCATTGGAGAAGGCATGACCAATATGGCAAAATGAAAGTACTATATTGATACTGTCAATATTTTTGGGCTGACCCACGTGCAGTTTTCTTTGTGTCATTCCCGCGTAGGCGGGAATCCAGAGGGTATGGATTCCAAATCGAGTTTGGAATGACAAATCTAAGGTCAATTTTTAACAATTTTATGAGGAGTTCTTGCAATTTGAATATGCCTTACAGTTTTTCAACCGTTACGGTTTTTTCATATAGATTCGGCTAGAATATTAACATGGTTTTAATGAGGTGATTTGCACAAATGCCAGTGAATTTAAGGAATGGCGTTTCGACGGTTAAGATTGCCGGAAACAGCGGAAGGAACGTGCGAATTAAGGTGTCGGATATGCAGTTTGAGATGTTTCGGCGTATGTATTTAAGACTTACCAAAGACAGTGCATATAAGTCCGAGTCCTTAAGCAAACTGCAGCTAGAGCTTGGCATGAGTGACAATAATTTTCGTTGGCTCATAAATGCCCTTCATGACAAACGTCTAATTAACAAAATTGACGATAGGTATGAACTAAATCACAAAAAGCTAAAAGAGGTTGAGTTTATTTTGGCTTCCAAAAGCAGAGGAAGTCGCAAACCGACAGGCAAGAAATGGATTGGTGAGACGGGTGAATTTGTAAAAGAATAATTTTTTTTTCATTGTCTGTAACCCCCCAAAAAAGAGCTTGGTATTCCAAAAACAAGCTCTTTTTCTTATTTAAACCTTCCTTGGCGACAGTCTAACCCGAGTTTTATTATTAATCTTTTTAGTATAACGTTTAAATATTTCAACTTTTTCCATTAAAGACTTTTCTATCCTTAAGCTTTGTATTTAATCATGGCAAAAGCCGCAGGCACGATAAATAATAAGGTTTCCGGTATGTCGAGTAAAGAATAGGGTATTATATTAAGAGCGGGCAACAGAACCACTGTCAATAATGCAGCCAGGACATAGCTTACAATGCCTGCAGTAATAATAAGTAATTTTTTTCTTACGAGTCCGGTTTGTGTAATAATAGATCTGATTAATAAGGTGGTTCCGTAAAGTATGATAGCCGCGGTACTAAATAGCACTACAACATAGCCGGCGCCAAGTTCATACGTAAATGAATTGTTGTTAATAACGATGTCTTTTACATAAAAATCATCAATACCAAAACCTACTAGCAGTATCATGGTAATAGCAGATATTATTATGGCGATGTTTCTCTTATATCCTTTGCACATCGAGATAATCCATATCAATGCTGTTGATTTCGCCATCGCACTTATTATAAATGTTAATTTGAATAATGCTGGATTTTCTAAAATAACCGAAATATAGCTTATTGAAATGTAAGAAGAAAGAAGAATTGTAAATATAAAGAATGACACATTAATAGGATTCGTTCGATTTTTGACAAAAACTAAAGCGCCTAAAAGGAAATTGGCAAGAGAGGTAATGATTGTAATGATAGCGAGTGTCATGGCTATATAATAACATAAATGCTTGAGGTTTATGATATAAATTATCGCATTTTGGAAAATAAACGGGAGAAAATGTTGAGAAGGGTGGTATAATATCATAAAAGGAGAATAAAAATGGCTAATGAAGAAAAGGGATGTAAGTGCGATCATGGTTCGAACAAGGCAATCAATTGCGGTGGTGCTTCCGGAGGTATCTACGGTTTGGCATTTATTGGGGCTTTGGTATATTATTTCCAACACGCCAGCGTGCTAATGGATTTTGTGCTTGGTTTTTTGAAAGCGCTAGTTTGGCCGGCAATAATAGCATACAAAGTTCTTGAGTTTTTTAAGATGTAAGCAATCAGAAGTTTATGCGTAAATGATTTTTAAAAAGGGGCTCTTGCTTGGCCCCTTTTTTGGATTACTGCTTATTCTCTTTTTCCTCTTTTTCCTCTTTCTCATGCCTTTTTTCGTAGAAGGTTTGTCTTTCCTCTGTTATTCTCATTATTGGCTCTTCTCTCTCCATTTCATAACTTCCATACCAGTTGCTAATCCATGAATATAAAATGGTTGTCAGGATCCCATAAATGGCAATGCTTAAAAGGCTGACTAGGGTAAAGCCGGAAATTAAAGCGACGTTCATGAATAATGATGCATAAAGTGCAAATGCGATCCATAGTACTAAGCTCAACACTATGCCTTGAGTCAATGAAGATAGATAGCTTTCTGCCGGATTTACAATTAATCCATAAATCAGTCCAATTCCTGCCCCAATTGCAAGACTTACAACTAGTGTCAATACCAACTGTTCTCCAAAAACTCCAACGGAAGATCCGGCAATACTTATAATCAATGCACTTATAGCAGCCGAAATTAAACCGGCAACTAATCCTGCCCATGCTCTATTTCCCATGCTAAATTCTTTAATCATTTCTTTATCACCTCCTTTCATATTGTCAAACATAAATTATTCTTTAATGAATTACATCATCAATTGTTGAAAATATTTAAGTTAATTGAGATTAATTTGCTTTTATACGCGCATGCTTATATTTTACCCATCCTAAGCCTTCATTTTTTAAATTGACGAGCTGTCAAAAGAGGAGTTTAATAAGAGTATAAAAGGAGGGCTAAGATGAATTTATGGCCAAAATTTAATTTCATTAAGGGTAACCCTAGGTTTTCTAGGGCAACTATTGTATCAATTGCGACACTGCTATTTTTGGGCGGTGTCTATTTTGTTTACAACTCTCTGGCAGCTACCAGTAATCCTGCCGGAGAAAGCGAGTATTTTGCAAATAAACCTCTCGAAAAAATGACGATGGAAATGCTAAAGGCAAATAGCGAAGAGATAAATGCGAAAATAGAAAAGCGTGACGAAAAAATTAATAATTTAAGGAAAATTACCGAAGATAGAAAAAAACTTTTTAAAGAATTGGTTGACACCGACCCCGACCAGGCACTTAAATCGGCCATACCCGACAAATTAAAGAGTAAGTTTCCGAAGGAAATTCAAAACAGTTTGGAGACAAATGCAACTGTGGAAGGAAAGTATGAAATTTATCATGCCGACGCCAAAGACCCGAAACAGTCTCGATATATGCGTTACCTAATTAGTAACGATGGTAAACAATATAAGATAAATTTTGCCGGTAACATGCCTAATATAGCGACCGGTCAAAAGATAAAAATTAAGGGTAAGAAAATTGATAACGTGGTTGTGGCCGATAATTCTGACAACAAGGGAGTAGAGTTTTTGCCCCTAACGGGTAGCGCCCCCGCTACCACCGATCTCGTAACAGCGGCATTGCTTCCCGATTCCCAAACCTCAATTTCGTCAAAAAAAGTTTTGACATTACTCATTAATTTTCAAAACGACACTTCTCAGCCAATAAGTGCCGATCAGTATAGGCAACAAACTTTTACCGGAGCAACCTCAGCTAATGCTGCTTACAAAGAGATGTCTTATTCTAAATTCCAGTTTGTCGGCAAAACTAGGGCCGATGGAGATATTTACGGCTATTATACAATTCCTTTTGACAGTACAAAATATGATCCTAATGCAAGAACTCACAATGATTGGGCAACTGCTGCGGACAATGCGGCTAAAAATGCGGGAGTAGATGTAACCGGTTATGATAGTATTATGTATGTGTTTCCGAAAAGTTCAGCTATTTATTGGTGGGGATTGGGAAGCATAGGAGGTTCTCCGAACAGAGTATGGTGCAATGGAGACTATCATTATACTTTATCTGCCCATGAACTTGGCCATAATTTAGGTTGGTATCATTCTTCCAGCACTTCTTGCGTTGACGCAAATAATAAGCGTGTAACTATTAGTAACAATTGTACGACGGATGAATATGGCGATCCTTTTGATATTATGGGCGGCGGTGCCTATCATCATATGAATGTATTTCAAAAAGGAGTTGTGGGCTGGCTGGGTGAACCCAATACGCAAACAGCCACATCAAGCGGAACTTACACTATATATCCATTAAATACTGCTTCGAATAACGTCCAAGCCTTAAGAGTACCAAAAGAACGGGATTCGGCGGGGAATATCACTAAATATTACTATCTGGAATTCAGGCAACCTTCAGCTTATGATCTTTATGATTCAAATCATAATTCCTATCAGGATGTCAGTATGGCGACAAAGGGTGCTTTAGTTCACATAGCTTCCAAATATTTAAAACCGGTTACGGAGTACGGAAATGCACAGCGGCCACTTATATTAGACATGACTCCGGCTACCACGTCTTTCTATGATGCTGCTCTAACGTCCGGCAATTCTTATAGGGACGATGCGGCCAAATTTACCATTAAAACCGAATCGGCAACAACAAGCCAACTTACGGTTTCGGTGACATTTGATGCTTCTCCAACACCAGCTCCAACTCCGGTGCCGACACCTACGCCAACACCAACGAAGGCACCAACGGCCACGGTGGTAATAACACCTACGCCCACTCCGACAAAAACACCCACACCTTCACCAACTCCGGTGTCAACTCCAACACCCACACCCTCACCAACTTCAACCTGTACGCGGTCAAACCCAACCATTAGCGTAACGCCGGCGAGTCAGTGGGGAAGTCCCGGATTACAGTTAAGTTATACGGTTTCAATAACTAATAATGATGTTAGGTCAAGTTGCACGGCCTCCAATTTCAAATTGGCGTCGTTAACATCTTCCGGTTGGACAATTTCTCCGTCATCAGAAGTATTTAGTCTTGCGCCCGGAGCTAAGGCAGATCGCACAATTGCTGTTGCTCCTCCCGTTTCTACAATCAGCGGCTTTTATGCTATCAACTTCAAAGTAGAAAATAGTAGTGATGCAAAATTTAACGCTAGTATTTCCGCCAATTATAATATTTCCTCAGCTGACAATATTGCGCCCAATATCATTTCTTATGCTCCCAACGAAGGCAAAGTTTTATTCGGTAATAGCAGGACTTATGTTCGGGTCTACGCAAAAGACACGAGCGGTATTGGTAAAATAGAATTTTTCATTGATAACCAGTCAAAATTTACATGCATAAATTCAATATCTTGTTCCTTTATGCTGTATTACAACACCTTAAGTAGCGGGAACCATAAAGTTAGATTTGAAGTGACTGATAAGGCTCTGGTGCCCAATATCACCAAACAAGAAGTAACAGTGACAAGGAAATAAATATTTACCGGACCACGTAATATTTTTATGTATTAACATAAAATATAAAAAAACCCGATGGTCTTAAGCATTTCTGCGTAAGTATCGGGGTTCGCGTGTTTGGTCCTTCTATTTTGGTTCTACTAATAGCCTAATGGCGGTTCTTTCCTCGCCATTTATCGTAATGTCCGCAAATGATGGCTTGCATACAAGATCGAGTCCGGAAGGTGCCACGAATCCGCGGGCGATTGCTATTGCTTTTACTGCCTGATTGAGTGCGCCGGCTCCTATTACCTGCATTTCTGCGGCTCCGCGTTCCCTTATGACTCCGGCTAAAGCTCCGGCCACGGAATTCGGGCTAGACTTTGATGAAACCCTTAGTACTTCCATTTCTAAATGCCTTTCTTCTACTGGTGATCTGCAACGTAAGGTTCTTATATTTTTAAGGCCTATGACCTGAATTTTTCTATAAATTATTAAAGTGCATATATCCGAAATGCAATTATATAATAAATAAATAATAAATGCAAGGGTTTTATTTTATTGGTTTGGCCTTATAATGCATAAAAAGGCACCTTTACAAGTCGATAGGAGGGGGAAATAATGAAGAGGTATATGATTTTGGCATTAGTTTTGGCTTGTCTATTGCTCAACGGTTGCGCGTCTGTTCAAAATGATCTTAATATTTTATCCGGCGAACAAGATAAAGAGGCAAGATTAGAAGCGGCTGATCATTTGGCAAAATCGCAGGATAAAGAGGCTATCAAAAAACTAATTGAAGCGTCAAAAACTTCAGAGTTGGCTAGTCAGGGGGTTGGTGAAGTAAGAGACAGTCTAGTTGCGGAGTCTCTAGTAAAAGAAACGGATCTATTAAAAACCATAGACTGTTTGCAAGTAATTGGCGACGAGGCAAGTTACGACAAGATTTTTAGTATGATGCTTATCGCGGAAGACATCAAGGTTTTGAAAAAAATATTGGATATCATAACCAGTACGGACAATGATCAAGCAATTCCTTATTTGGTAGAATTTTTGAGTGTAAGTCCGGACGAAGGACTAACAACAACCGTGGAAAACATTATCATGGCTTATGACAATAGAGCAGTCCCGTGTTTAATGCAAACTGCCAAGAATAATGTGGCAGATTCCGCCGAATTTATTAATGCAACGGATTTGCTTGCAGGCATCGGGGAGGATGCGATTCTGCCTTTGGTTGGGCAGTTGGGGGCAAGTTCGTGGGCTAAGGACATATTAATAAAGATTGGTGCTTCAACCGCTGATTATGTCTATCCAAAAATTTGGGACAAAGATGTTCGGGTGCGGGCAGATGCGATTAAAGTATTTTCCGCCTTAACAGAAAGCGACAAGTCGTTATTTAATAAACTGACGGAAACAGATATTAAAATGCTTGTCAATTTACGAACCGAGCATAATGACAATAGCGAAGATGCATCAGCAATAGACAATTTAATACTTGGATCCGGAAGCAAAGCACTCCCGTATCTTGCCAAATACTATTTAAATCAGCCGTGGGCAGAAGCAAATATAGTAATAATAGGTTCGCCGTCTCTGCCGTATCTTGAAAAAATTGCGGCTGGTGGCAGCAATGAAACAATGTCAAAAGTTATAGGTAATATTCAGAGTATTGCTCAGTCGGATGAAAAAGCTACAAATTCGATTCTGAATATCATCAAGAATAAAAGTCTCAAGCAAATACGAAATAATTATGACTATTATATTAAACTGGGTCAGACCGGATCTGAGGGCATTTTGGCAAATGCACTGTATAAATACGGCAACGCAACAATGTGTGTAGATTATTTAAATTGCGGTAACGATATATTATATAAGGCTGGCGAGCGTTGGGCCACAAGTCATGGTTATCGTGTTCTTTCGGGGGGATCTCATTATGGTCCGAGTTGGGGTTCCGGTGTTTAATCATTTTTTTAAGGCAAACCAAAAAGGTTTGCCTTTTTTATATCAAACCCTTGCTTTAATATAAAAATGAAATGTATAAAAAAACTCCCAAAAACGGGAGCTTCAATTGTGACTATGAAATTACTCTGTGGTTTGATTGTCAAATTCGGCTTCTTGGGCCATGGCTTCTTCTTTATCGGCCATAATAATTTGATCCTTGTGATGGGCGGGGGAATAGATGGTGTATAGTTTTAGATCTTCCTCGTCTGAAATATTGATAACATTATGCTGGGCGCCAGCCGGCACAACAACGGCATCTCCATCTGTCACGTTATATTCATTGTCGTCAATTATTACTTTGCCTTCACCGCTTTCAAATCTAAAAAATTGATCGTTTTCTTCATGCACCTCCATGCCAATTTCTTCATTTGGCTTTAGTCTCATTAATACCAGCTGACTGTGGGGGGCAGTATATACGACCTTTCTAAAATTATCGTTTTCCAGCGATAATGTTTCGATGTTGCCAAAAAATCCTTTCATATTTTCCTCCTTGTTAATAATGTCGTAATTATATCAAGAAGACAAAAGGCCGGTAATGGCGAAAAATCTAAAAAATTTAAATTAGTATAAATAGATGGTTTGAGTCTTTAAGTATTTAGTGCGTCTAATGTTTCGGATTTTTGTCTGGACATCCAGTCCATTAATCTTTTTCTATGCTTTTCTATAGACCATTCCGCTGTAATTTTGAATTCGTTCGGATGTTCGCTTCTGTATTGTTCGCAAATATTTCTTGTTATTTTGTGGTTGGGAATATTAAAAAGCAGATTATATTCCTTAATAAATTTATCCATTAGATCTTCAATTTCGCTGTTCATATATACATTGTACCACAGTTTGCGGAGAAACTCAATCTAATCGCAGTAACCAATCTAAAAAAGCGTTCGATTCTCTTTTCAAAGAAAGTAAACGCTTTTCTAGAAAACTAGCTAAAAGTTAGTTTAAAGATTCACTATTATGCTTCTTCAGTTTCTGTTTCTTCAGCATCAGTTGTTTCTTCTTCGGTATCAACAACATCAGTTGCTTCTACCTCTGGAGTAGTTTCTTCTTCGTTTGGCATGATTACCTCCTTTATTTATATTACAACAATAGCACAAACGGAAGACTGTTGCAATTTTTTGTTTATACCTCTTTAAAAATCCGGCTATTTTTAGTATAATTAATAGGAATTTAAAGGGAGATAAATAATGAACATATTAAAAACATTCACATTACTTGGCTTAATGACCGTCTTGATGGTATTTTTTGGCAACATGTTTGGCGGACAAACAGGTATGATTATTATGCTTGGTATTTCTTTAGCCATGAACTTGGCAAGTTACTGGTTTTCGGGGAAAATGGTAATTAAAATGACCGGAGCCAAGCCGGTAGATAAAAATAAAGAACCGGAGCTTCATCACATGATAGAAGAAATTTCTCATAGTGCAGGAATCCCGGTACCAAAAATTTATATGACAAATGATGCCCAGCCAAACGCTTTTGCAACTGGACGAAACCCAAAAAATGCGATTGTAGCCGTAACCGCGGGGCTAATGGAACTGGTAGATAAAAATGAACTAAGAGGCGTAATTGCGCACGAGATGGCACATATTAAAAACCGCGACATTTTAATAGGATCAATAGCTGCCATGATGGCCGGCGTTATTTCATACATTGCACATATTGCCCAATGGGGTGCAATGTTTGGTGGTTTTGGCGGAAACGATGAAGAAGAAGGCGGAAACATTGTTGGCACCTTAGTTCTTGCCATTATCGCCCCTATTGCGGCTATACTTATTCAAATGGCAATATCTAGATCCAGAGAGTTTCATGCCGACGCCACGGGAGCCGGATTTGTAAATGACACTAAAGGGTTATCCGGTGCTCTAGGTAAACTAGAAATTGCTTCGCAAAGAATTCCTTTAAGACACGCAAATGCATCAACTGCCCATATGTACATTTCAAACCCCTTAAAAAGCGGGGGAATTATGTCGCTCTTTAGTACTCATCCAACCACCAAAGCTCGGGTTGAACGCTTAAAAGACTTAAAGCTAAAAAGCACTAATATATAATATTAACATGGCTAATAAGTGTAAAATGTGCGGATTATGTTGCAAGCTCTTTTTGATTAACTTAAGCGAAGAGGAATATAAATCCGGTAGGTACAAAGTTATATTGAAGCATGAGATGGTCAAAGAATTTTCTGAGGCTAAAAAATATGGTCTAAATTTGCTAGCTCAAAAAGAAGATGGTAGTTGCATATACCTTCAGAATAATTCTTGTAGTATTCATGAATGGCGGCCAAAAGTTTGCCGTGGATTTTTTTGCAGTTCAAAGAGCAAGAAATATGAGGGGATGAGGGAGATGGTTGAAAGGTCAAAACTCTTTCTGAAAACAAAAAATCGTGCTAAAATAAGCCAACGTTAAGGGATAGCTCGTTAAAAAGGTGGTGAGGTGGATTGTTTGAACTAGCTGAACAAGGAATTTTGGAAAGTGAACTACTAACTTACGACGATTGGAAGATTGGAAAAAAACACTACGAACATCTTCTTACAAGTACTAGCTATGCACAAACCGCCGAAAATGTAATTGTAAATATTATCGGCAATGAGAGCTTAACGCTTTTTAGGCAGGTGTATTTCCAAAAAAAGATGCCGGATTTAAATAAGATTGCCAAAGACAACCGTCTTACCGCAGACCACCTTTTTTTGAAGGTTGACTTGGTAAGACTTGCAGTTTTGGTAATGTTTGAAGATCAGGTAGATTTATATTTGGTGCCGCCGCATTTGGATCACTTGGCTTTACAGATCGCGTATCCTAAAGAATGGCAGTGTCTTACAAACTGCATCAGTCCTCTTAAGTGGTATGAAGAGGCTTGTGGCGCAACGTCTGAGGACGAGTATTGCCCGCAGCAGAAGCAAAAAAAAGCATGCAGGCCGCATCAAAGACTTACTAAAGAAGAAATAGCGGCAATTAAGCAAGCCGTTTGGTCCGGCAAAAAAGAGCGCAGAAGAAAAACCAACCCAAAGGAGGGTATTGTGGTAGGATTTAGACGGTCAAGGGAAGGCGTTTTGAAAAAAGAGCAGCAATTTGCGGAGTTTTTGCACAAAAACAAATGTAAGGGTGGCCTAATTGCCGGCAATATTGTCGCTTTATACGTGCAATATAATGATGGCAGGCAAAGTACGCATTTTGCCCTTAATTTTGTTCATAGTGGCTGGATTGTTCGTCTAAAAAACGGAATCTATAAATTTGGCGAAAGGGGTATCGAGTACCTCCTTTGCAATGGGATTATTACGGAAAGCGAGGCGGTAACTCTTGGGGAGGCTTCATTAGAAAACAAAGCTAAAGTTGCAAAACCCGAGAAAAAAGAGCCGGCAGTCTGCGGCAATAACCCGCAATCGCAGGAAAATACGGCAAGCCTTAGAGATATAATCAACGTTTTCGTGCAGGATCTTACACAATTAGCGGCCGCGCACGAAGTAAAGATCGCTGAAGCTATAAGCGATACGGAAAAATGGCGGCCACTTTTAGGAGAAACGAAAACAGAAGCTATCATATCAACGATCAAGGAAAGCGTAAAAAGCAATACTAGACTAAAGTCAGATCGAATAGAAAATGACATAGATGTGTTAAAAAATGCTGGCGAGATATTAAGGCGCCGCGGCATAACTGTCTTAAATGTCGACTATATCGTTGATGAAGCGGAGTAGTTTCAATAAAAAAAATGAGGCGTTCTTTTAAAAGAACGCCTTTTTCTGTTTGATTAGTGCATAGAAATTGTGCGATTTTATCTTAATCGCTTAGACTCCAACCCTGTTGTTCCAAAAGGTGGGGTTTATTTCTTTGCCGTGTCTGCTGCCAATGATCATAAGGTCTTGGGCGGCTTGGGCGGCATTCATGTTTTGTACAATTGCACTGCTTATGCTTACAAGAAAACTTTCTTCTTCGTCGACTCTGTGTGTTTTGGTTTCCCCATCCTCAATTATTATAAGTACAGTTGGATGATTATTTGTACGATTAGCTCGTTTAATCAGTTGCTGATAGACCCATGATATGGCACTGTTTGCTATCGGATCGGAACTCGTGCAATCGCATCGATCACCGAAATACATAAGCGTCTCTGCTACGCTGGCTGGATCTTTACCTTTTTTTGCGGCAAGCTCAATTATTTCAAGAACTTCTTCGCTTGTAATCCTTGCAGCCCAACCGCGCCCGTCTTCAGTGGTAACGCAGATTGTGATTTTGAGATCATTTCTTTCATTCATGCTTCTTCTCCTTTTTCTGTAAATATCAGCCTGCACCTAACGAGTTACTGAAAAAAACATTTTTCTATCTAACAAATAAAAACCGAAATGCATGATAAGCAAACCTAGTGTTTATTATTTCGTTTTACGTAGTAATATAATATTAAGTAACTTGCTTTACCGGAGTTGTCCTATTTTAACATAATTATTAAAAAATGTCTACACTTTTAAGAGTAACTGCTCACAACTCTCGCGTCTTTGCGAGTGAAACGAAGCAATCTCCTCATGCTTGAAACAAGATTGCCGCACTCTCCGGCAGCTGCCGGATCGTTCGCAATGACGATTGTGAGCAGTTACATATTTTTTATCAAGAAACTTCTATTGACAAAAACTGCCTTTTAGCGTAAAATTAATTGGACGTTAAATGACTATATTTATCCGCCAAAAAGGCGGATTTCGATTGTTAAAGAAAGGCTTCTTATGGATTTAAGAAATGTTGCCATAATTGCTCATGTTGACCACGGAAAAACCACTTTGGTAGATGGTTTACTTAAGCAATCCAAAACTTTTAGAGAAAATGAAGCGGCTTTTACCCAAACCCTTATTATGGATTCGAATGATCAGGAGCGAGAAAGGGGAATTACCATTCTCTCTAAGAACACGGCAGTTAAATATGGCGAAACCAAAATAAATATCATTGATACTCCCGGGCACGCTGATTTCGGTGGGGAAGTGGAACGCATTTTAAATATGGCCGATGGGGCAATTTTGGTAATAGATGCCCAGGAAGGGCCTATGCCGCAAACAAAGTTTGTTTTGAAAAAGGCGCTGGATTTGGGCTTAAAGCCTATTGTTATTATAAACAAGATAGATAAATTAAATTCAAGAATTGAAGAAGTTATTTCAAAAACAAGCGATTTATTTTTAGATTTGGCTACGGATGCCGAGCAGTTGGAATTTCCCATTTATTATGCCATTGGTAGAGATGGTAAATCTTGGGCGGATGTGCCGGAAAATTATGAAGAATTTGCTGATTTAACGCCAGTTTTTGATGCTATTTTAAATCATGTTCCGGCGCCGGATGTAGAAAGAGACGAACCGTTCCAAATGCTGGTTACTTCCTTAGACCGTGATAGTTTTCAAGGAAAACACGTAATCGGACGGATTAAGCGCGGCTCAATTAAGCCCGGCACAACAATCACCTTAATAAAAAAAGATGGTACTACCGAACAGTCCAGAATTGACAAGGTGTATGTTTCCCAAGGTTTAAAAAAGATCGAAGTAGAAGAAGCACATGCCGGAGAAATAGTTTCCTTAACCGGAATAAAAAATGCCGGAATTGGTGAGACCATAGCCGATGTTAATAATCCGGAAGCGTTGCCAATCATCGACATTGAGGAGCCAACATTAAAAATGTCGGTTGGCGCAAATACCTCGCCATTTGCCGGTAAAGAAGGTCAATTTGTTACAAGCAGACAGATATTAGAAAGAATCCAAAAAGAATTAGAAACTAATGTTTCCTTAAAAATGGAAATTGATGATGATGGGGATTACATTTTGTCGGGTCGCGGAGAGCTTCATTTGTCAGTATTTATAGAAAATCTGAGGCGCGAAGGTTTCGAGCTTCAAGTGGGCAAACCTCAAGTAATAACTAAAGAAATTGATGGCAAAACAAACGAACCGATAGAGGAATTGACTATTGATGTTGCCTCGGAACACGTTGGAGCGGTAACTTCTGAAGTTGGTAGACGTAAAGGAAGCTTGCTTTCTCAAGAAGAAAATGCAGATAGTACAACAAGGTTGATTTTTGAAATATCAACCCGAGGACTTTTGGGGCTTAGAAACCAACTTTTAACTTTATCCCGCGGTACGGCAATTATGAATTCTTTATTTTTGAGATTCCAGCCGGTTGGCGCGCCAATTCCAAAACTTAGAAATGGTGCCTTAATTGCTTCAGAAGCCGGTAAGGCTGTGGCTTACGGTTTAAATAATACTCAAGCTAGAGGAACTGTCTTCATTAATCCCCAAACTCAAGTTTACGAGGGCATGATTGTGGGTCTAAATGCTCGTGATGGCGATTTGGAAATTAACGTTTGTAAAGAAAAGAAACTTACCAACGTTCGGGCTGCCAGTTCCGATGAGGCTATTAATTTAACTACACCAACCGTTTTATCTTTAGAGCAGTCCTTAGACTTTCTAGAGGATGATGAACTTTTAGAGGTAACCCCTAAACATCTGAGGCTTAGAAAAAAATTTTTAAACGCTACTGCAAGGGTAAGAGCTAAAAAATAAGAGTTTATAAAAAAGACTTCTCCAAAGAAATCACTTAACACTTTTAGAACGACCGTCCTAGAAGTGTTAAGGTTTGTTTGACATTAATTGAGATCGAAATATTTTTTTAGTTCAAATTCGCCATGGATAGATTCGCTGATAAAATATTGGATGCAGTTTTCAAGCTCTAGTTCGCTAATAATATATTCCAGAACGCTGGTGCAATCGAAAAGATAAATCCAGGCGCTTAATTGGTATTGTCCAGTTGCTCGGCTGTTTCTTTTTATGTTAAACTGGACTTACGCAAAATAGCACATCTATCCAAGCCAAAACAAGGTGAGATAAAATCTCTTTTCTCTACTGGAAGCGTATTTGTAGATACGCAGATAGGAGAAAAAGGGATTTTAGCCGCTTGGGGTGGTTTGGGAGGTGTGGTAGGTTTGCGTAAGTCCAGTAAAGTAATGTTGTTAATGGAGAAGAAAGTGGAAAAATCAGGAATTGTGCCACCCGAAGCGGAAAATTTTTCTGCCAAAGGAGATAATGAAAAAGAAGTTGACGGATCTCAAGAGAAGGATTCCGCATATATTCATCATCAGGTAGTGAGAGTTTTAGACATCGACAAAATAGACGTAAGTGACTTGACTAAAGAAAAAACAAATGTTCTTGCTTTTATTTCCGAAGAATTAGCCAAAAAACCAATTGGAAGCAATATGCTTCCCGATTCATACATGGATAAGCACAACCATTTGCTTAAAAAAAGTGCAAAGCTTGAGATGCCTATTGTTTTTGATAGAACAAGGTTTAAAGAAAAAGAAAATCCGCAAATTTTGGGACTTTTGGACTCCGAAAATCTAAATATTTTAGCCAAGGGCTTGGTTGCTGCGGGGATAGCCGGTTACGGCGCTAAAGAAACTGGCTTGGGAGATTTTCTGGTTAAAATTGGCAATAATTTAGACCGAATAAAGGATAAAGATGTTGATCGGCGGAAATTTATTGAGGGTATGGGGCTTTTTATGGCCGGATTATATGGTGTGGGAAAGGCTAGCCATAAAATTGCCGAAAGAAAAGATAATTTTGATGCAGGAAAACAATTGAAGGAAATGATTACGGGTATTATTTATGCCGTCAAAATTAACGAATATGCAAACAGAATAGATGAAAACATTGGTACCACGACAGTTGTTGAGGGGCAATATCCGGACATCGAAAAAATACTTAACACGCCCTTGAGTGATCTTAAAAAAACTGTCTTAGAATTAAAGCCAATTATTGCGAAGTTAATAAAAGGTGACAAGGATTTTGCTGAAAGCATGGATAGTCTTACTTTACATTGGCCTCAGGAAGATGGCAGTTTAAGTATAGAATTTTATCACTCGGAATGGCTGACGGAGTTCATTAAGGAAAACAACAATGGTGAGACCGTGAATAATGAAGATAATAATTATGAGTCTATAGCATAATTTATGGGCGCAAGATATACATTTTCATATGCATATTTTGCGCAATAAGGCACGAAGTTTTTCACGATAAAGATGCGGTTTATTGAACAAATGTTAAGGCGATTCCTCGCTTGTTAGCCCTGCCTGTCCGGCCGATTCTATGAACATAGTCGTCATAATTTTCCGGAAGGTCATAGTTAATAACGTGAGATACGTTATCTATATCTAATCCTCTGGCGGCAACATCTGTTGCGACCAGAATATTTAATTCGTCCTGTTTGAATTGTCTTAAAGCTCTTTCCCTTTTGTTCTGAGGTTTATCACCATGAATAGAAGTGGCTTTAAAACCACGGCTTGCTAATTCATTGGAGAGTGAATCTACACCTCTTTTTGTCTTGCCAAAAATTAAGACTTTGTCAAATTCCTCTTTAATTAAAAGTTCGTGTAATACTTCAAGTTTATTTTGATCTCTTGCAACTTTTATAATATCCTGTTCTATGTTTTCGGCAGTTACGGCGGATTTTACGGTAACTGTAATGGGATTGTCTAGGAAATTTTTAATTAAATTACTAATTCTTGGCGAAATGGTTGCAGAAAAGAATAGGGATTGGCGCGTATCAGGCAGAAAAGATAATATTTTTTGTATATCTTCTATAAAGCCCATGTCCAACATTCTATCTACTTCGTCTAAAACTATATTCTGGAAACCCGATAATTTTAATTTACCGCGTCTAATAAGGTCATTTAACCTTCCAGGCGTACCGATTATAAAATTAGGGTTTCTGTATAGACTGGAAAGCTGCTTGCCCATGTTAGCTCCGCCAATAATCTGAGTAGAGAACATCTGCATCCCCTTAGAAAATTCTCTAAATTCGGCGTCAATTTGACTGGCAAGTTCTCTGGTTGGAGTAACTATAAGTACTTTTTGTTTTCTATCTTTATATACCTTATCAATTAACGGAACAATAAATGCGCCGGTTTTCCCGGTTCCTGTATTTGCTAGGCCAATAACATCTTTTCCGTCTAAAATATAAGGCATGGCTTGATCCTGAATTGGAGTAGGAGTTTCATAGCCTTTTGCTATAATATTATTCTTAAGAGCCTGATTTATATTAAAATCAGCAAATTTATTTTTTGGAGAATATTCAACCTGTTCGGCAGCAGGAGATGCCTTTTTTATATATTGCGAATAATCATTGGAAGGACGGGAAAAACTTTTTCTGGAACGAGAAAAATTATTACTTCTACCATAAGGCTTATTAAAACTCCGGGATCCACCAAAAGAACCTCTATCGAATGTACCAAATGGGGCCTGCCCTTTGCCAGAGCCTTCTTTGTCACCAAATTGATTCCTATTGGTTGAGTTAGGGGAAGAAAATTTATATTTGCTTCCATTTTTGTTAGACGAGTTGAAACTGCCTTTTTGCCGTCCTTTTGACGGACTAAAAGATTTTTGATACATAAACACTCTTTCTTCTCACTTTTCAAGCGAGTCATTCTAGCTTACCTTTATAAAAGTAATAGCTAAATTTAATAATGATAGTCGCTAGTATGAAATTCCGAGTATATGTATTTAATTATCCTTTTGTTATAAAAAGGCCCGCATCCATAAAAACAACAAAAAAATTATATCATAAAACAATTATCTTGTCTAGGATTTTTTTGGTATTTTTTTGGTATCTACTCACTATGCCCATCAATTTGTCATCCCGCACCTAGATGCGGGATCCATTCTTCCTGGATTCCAGATCAAGTCTGGAATGACACTGTAGTTACATAGAAATTTTACATCAAAAATAAAAAAATCAAACGAGTTCTAGGCACCATTATTTTTTCGGTTGTTATCTTGATCTTTAGCACGAGAGAGCAAATCAAAGTCGAAGATGTAACTACTCGAAAATCCGATGAGCAAGCAGGGTTTAAAAAAAATGAAAATCTTCATGAACAATCCCAAGATCAAGAAATGAATAACGAGACACCGGAAGAAGATATTGAAGAATTAGATTCTCAAAACCTGCCAGATACGGAATTTTTTTTAGTAAAACGGGTTATTGACGGTGATACCATTGAGCTGGAAAACGGTAAAAAGGTACGCTATATAGGAATAGACACCCCGGAAACTGTTCATCCAAACAAAGCCGCCCAGTGCTACGGTAAAGAGTCAAGCGATAAAAATAAATCGATAGTTGAAGGAAAAAAAGTAAGACTAGAAAAAGATATAACCGAAACTGACAAGTACAAAAGACTTTTACGATATGTTTATCTAGAAGACGGCACCTTCGTTAACCTTTTATTGGTAAAAGAGGGTTATGCCAGGTCCTATACCTATCCACCGGATGTAAAATATCAAGATGAAATTTTAGACGCCGAGAAAGAAGCAAGAAAAGATGGATGGGGGCTGTGGGCCAAAAACGCTTGCAATTAAAAGTAACTGCTCACAATCGTCATTGCGAACGATCCGGCAGCCGCCGGAGAGTGCGGCAATCTTGTTTCAAGCAGAGGAGATTGCTTCGTTTCACTCGCAATATGTTAAAATATCCTTTGGTTTACCATGGAATGGCAATATTTGACAAGGAGAGAGGGGCTGACTAGCAAGAAAATGTCCACATTTGAGAAGGAGAAGTATTTATGAAAAGGTTTTTGTTTGTGGCTTTAATTGTAAGTTTGTTTGTAGCGGCGGCTGCCGGATCGGCATTTGCTGGTGGCGCAACGGACAACATCCAGTATCGTCAAAGCGGTGTTCAGGCCAGCGCCTGGTGGGTAGACGTAAATGAGGAAGACGCCAGCTACACCTACACCGATGTGTGGGTAGTAAAAGACCAGAAAACCGGTCTTGTTGACGTTATGCTATCGTCATACGATGGCGAAAACTCAACATTCGGCTATTTGCAGACGAAAGAACCGGTTTTTACACATAACAAGAATGGCGATACGGCAGTTTTATCGGCAATAGTGCCGGTAGAAACATGGAACAGTACGGGAGTAACCAGCGGCACAAAAGCAATAAATATTACTTGGACGGCTACTGGCGGCTCAAGTAAGGAAATGCATAAGTACAAGCAAAACGATGATTATAGAGTTAAATCAATGGTGATACTACAAAATACGCCTGCTACGGCAAGCGGCACCATTGACGGCATTTCCTATACAGACGGATATGGAGATATCACGAGTTTTAAATCCCTGTTTTTCATAAAGGGGTATGTTCCATATCCGCCGGATCCTGGTCCTGTAGGATAATGGTTTCTTGGTCTCTCTCTCCTATTCCTGCCAAAAACATGGTTAAACCGCCCGAAAAAATAATTTCGGGCTTTTTTTATACTGGACTTACGCAAAATAGCGCATCTATCCAAGCCGAAACCAAGTGAGATAAAATCCCTTTTTCTGCTGGAAGCATATTTGTAGATACGCAGACAGGAAAAAAAGGGATTTTAGCCACTTGGGGTGGTTTGGGAGGTGTGGTAGGTTTGCGTAAGTCCAGTAAAGTTGCATTTGGTTTTAAAGCCGGAAGATCATTGCTCCTATGGAAAAGAAGGCGGTTTTGGGGTAGAATAGATGAAATTAAAAGATATTCTATGCAATATATTCCAAATTCAAATATTAAACTGGATCTAAACGAACAGTTTCAAGCGGCATGCAACCTAATGGAAAATACCCGCCAGAATGTTTTTATTACCGGAAAGGCAGGAACCGGCAAGTCAACCATCCTTAGTTATTTCAGAAATCATACTAAAAAAGAAACGGTTGTTCTAGCGCCTACCGGTGTTGCCGCCATTAATATTCAGGGACAAACAATCCACTCTTTTTTTAAATTCAAGCCAAACATAACTCTTAGTAAAGTAAAACGTCTTTACAACAATAAAAGCGGAAAACTAAACATCTACGAAAAGATAGATACTATAATAATTGACGAGATCTCTATGGTAAGGGCGGATCTTTTGGACTGCGTGGACAAATTTTTAAGGTTAAACGGCAAGGACATTGAAAAACCTTTTGGAGGCATCCAGATGATTTTTATCGGCGATCTTTATCAGCTTCCACCGGTAGTAAGCGGTAACGAAAAATCTATTTTTAAAGGTGATTATAATAGCGAATATTTTTTTGATGCTAAAATTTTTGATAAATCACTGTTTGGTTGCTCGTTTGAAATGGAATTTTTAGAATTGGAAAAAATTTATCGTCAGAAAGACCAAGCATTCATAGACATCTTAAATACTATTCGAAATAACACCGTTTCTGCTAACGAACTGGAAGTACTAAACAAGCGTTTTAGTCCAAATTTTAAACACTCGCTTGATGATTATTATATTTATCTTACAACAACCAATAAAATGGCTGCGGGGATTAATAACGATCGCCTTAATGGCGTCAAAAAACAAAACTTTACTTTTCGAGGCACTTTATCGGGTGATTTTGACAAAAAATATTTGCCGACAGATATAGAGCTAAATTTAAAAGTGGGAGCGCAAGTAATGCTTCTTAACAATGATACAAGGGAAAGGTGGGTAAACGGCAGCATTGGCATTATTAAGGATATAATTGACGACGAAACAGATACCCCCTCAATAATGGTGGAGCTATCTACGGGATCAACGGTTTGTGTAGAACCATATACCTGGACTGTTTTTCATTTTGACTACGACCAAAAACAAAAAAGTTTAGTTTCCAAAACAGTTGGTTCTTTTACCCAATACCCCATAAAATTAGCTTGGGCCATAACTATTCATAAAAGCCAAGGCAAAACTTTTGACAAGGTAATAATCGACATCAGAAACGGCACTTTTGCGCACGGTCAAATGTATGTTGCTCTTAGCCGTTGCACCAGTTTGGATGGAATCGTTTTAAAAAAAGAAATTCTAAAAAAACATATCTTAATGGATTGGCGTGTTACCCGATTTATTACCAAATATCAGTACGACTTAGCAGATAAAAAATGCAGTTTGGATGACAAAATTATAATTATCAATGAAGCTATCAAAAATAAAAAAACCCTTGAAATAATTTATCTAAAAGCTAAGGATGAAAAATCAAAACGTAAAATTAAACCAAGCTTTTTGGGCGAACTAATTTATTTGGATAAAAAATTTTTAGGCGTAAAAGCGTTTTGTCTGGATAGAGGCGAAGACAGAACTTTTAGGGTAGACAGAATACTAGAAATCATCCTTTAAGCGAACTAAGGGGTTTTAGAAGCTTATCTCATTTAGCCTTAGCAACCTAACCAGTCAAAAAAATCTTTTATAAAATCTTCTTTGACTACGTCTTGGACTATTTCCGTATTGTAATCGGCATTATCGACAGTTAATTTAACTTGACCTTCTTTTGTTATGTTCATGTTAGCCTTAAGAATACAAAATGCACCCGGGTTTACCAAATAATAAGCTGCCAAAACATCGTAAAGAACTATGCCCCGCATTTCATTGCCTTCGTACTTCTCTAGGCCCTTTTTATAAGGCCTTATCATTGATAAAATAGGATCGTAAAGCTTGGAATCCTTGAGTTTTTCAAAGTCCTCAACAACTACGGGAGTTTTGTAGCAAACATTAAGCGTAATTAGAACTTTAGGAACGTTACTCTCAAAAACAACCCTTGTGGCTTCGGGATCAACAAAGAAATTAAATTCTGCTGATTTTGTTACGTTGCCAATATCAATACCGCCGCCCATTATTATTAATTTCTTAATGAGCTTAGGGATTTCCGGGTCCAACAAGAATGCAGTTGCAATATTAGTAAGGGGGCCAATTGCAACGATTGTAATCTGATTTGGATACTTCTTGATTATTTCAACTATTCTTTCAGGGGCATCACCAGTTAATGGAACGTGCTTAATGTTTTTGATTCCATCCAACCCCTTTTTGCCATGCGATTTCGCAGTAAACAACTTCTTTTTTAAGGGCTTGGCAGCGTCTGAAAATAAAGGCGCCTTACTTTCAGCCAACTCTAAAATATAAGCCGCATTGTTCGTGACGTTTTGAATGGTCGAATTTCCGGCAACCGTTGTTACAGCCCTAATATCAAAAAGATCGGTTTTTTCAAGCATAATTAGTGCTAACGCATCGTCAACACCGGGATCAGTGTCAATAATAATTTTCTCTTTCATAAGTTACTTTCCTTTCTCTTAAATTAATTAATTTATCGGTAATCAAAAAACCTCTTCTTGCGAAGAGGCTTAATTGTAGAGTTTTAGGTTAAATTTTAAATAACACCAATACAGCCTCTTCGCGTTAAAAAGGTTATGTGATGATGGTCTGGTTTTGTAATCAATAACTTGTTCATTGTGATCATATAATAACACTCAATGTGTTATTTGTCAAATAGGGGTTCTTGAATTCAAGGTTTCTTTTGTAACTGCTCACAACCCTGCGTCTTTGCGAGTGAAACGAAGCAATCTCCTCTGCTTGAAACAAGATTGCCGCACTCTCCGGCGGCTGCCGGATCGTGTCTTGTTTTTCTTAACTATTTGTGTTATAATATTTAATCAAGCTATGGATCTGGAATGAAATTTAACAACAGAAGGAGTGGTGAAGGTGAAAGCGACAATTATTGGATACAAGGGCGGCTACTTAAACGGCATGGAAATTTCCGATGATTTGTCAAAAATCTTTGTTGCTCAAAAGTTAATTGACGGTAAAAAACAAATCCAGCAAACAGGCATAGATCTTAGAGTAAAAGCAATTACCAAAACTTGGAGCCAAATAGACATCCGTCCGCCGGAAATTCCTTTTAACAAAGAGGGCTGGGTTTTTCTACCGGCGGGATCTTATTGGTTTGAATTTCATGAACAATTAAAGAATCCGGATTACGTGTTAGAACTACATCCCAGAAGTACCTTAATGAGAGCAGGTTTAACTGTGGCAATTGGTACAGGAAAACTTATATTGGCTGATGATATTTTTCGGGGTGCTGGTATCAGGGTTTTAAACCCATATGGTTTTTGGTTGGAACAAGAATCGCGTGTTTCTCAGGCCTTGTTAAGATCAGAATCAAGGGTATTTTTTACACCTCATAACCTGATCGGCATTTCAAGGCCCCTTACGGTAGACAAGATATTTGTTTATAAAAAACCAGGGCGGTTGGGGGTTAATAAATACGATTGCGATATCGATGTAGTGTCGGAAATCGAGGATTCGATTGTTTTAAATCCTGGCGAATGCTGTTTTTTAAGGTTTAAAGAAACCATTGCCGTTGGTAGAGACGAAGTCGTGGTAACATGCAATGATTTTATCAGGCATTCTCTTTATGCCATGGGGGCAATTGCCGATCCGGGATATATGGGGAAGCTTCATGCCAACATTCAGCACGCTTCAATTTCCTTTCCGAATTCTTATAGGATCTCAATAGGTGATAAAATATTGCGTCTTAAGAAGTTCAGGATTACACCCGTACCTAAAGAAAAGCTTTACAACGGATCCTACAAAGGACTTGGTTTAGAAAAAGGTGCCAAAACAGGTGACGAAGTGGAATGGGATCTATAAAGAATGATGCCAAACGGGCAATGAATTGTTTTTCATTGCCCGTTTTTATTATTTCAGTATATAATCTGTCTATGTTTAAAAATTTTTTCAAATTAGTGAATGAGGAAGATATTAGCAATCCCGAAATTGCTAATAATAGAATTAAAATAACGCTTGGGACTAGCTTTGTTATGGTCGTAATAACTGCAATTTCTCTTTATTTAAATTATAAAGAGGCTTCCAATGATCCCTTTGCTATATTTATAATTTACAATATTATGGGCGATCCCATGAAAATGGTTTTCTATTTAGCGTTGATGGTTTTTATTCTTTACTTTATAAAGTACTTGAAGATTATGGGAAAGTTAAGCAACAACTCTGAAAATGTAATCACTAAGTTGACAAAATACATTGGAAATAAAAAATTTGGTGGGATAAGAGGCGTGAAATACGGAGAAATCTTAAATGCCCCAAAAGTTACTGAAAATTTAAACCAAAAACCCGCTTGGTTCAGGGCATTAAATTATTTTGTTACGATTGCAATTTTTACGTTCTTTTTATTGCTTGTAATATTTTTTGTTTTTGCATTAGTTGTGCTTTAGTTAAATTATATTCTATTCCTATCATCTTTTATCATTCAAGATGCAATCGGGTATCTAGAGATTTCGGGAAGATTTAAGCATAAGATTTAAGAATAATTAATTGACGCCTAATCACTCCCATGGTATTATATTTCAACTGTAATGGTAACGTCCTTTAACTTAAGGGTAGGTGATATATTTATGTAGCAAACGTTTTTTTTCATTGCAACAGTATTGTCCATCCGCAAACCTTAGGAGGTGCTATGCATGCCAATGTCAAAGGATTTTGAGGATCGATTATTCCCGATCCTTCAAAACATGGTTGAGCAACCAGGATTTGAAACACCATTTCACATTTACGACGAGGTCGGAATACGCAAAACCTGTCAACAGTTGAAGCGCAATTTTGCTAACGTCCACGGGTTTCAAGAGTTTTTTGCAGTCAAGGCCAACCCAAATCCCGCCATACTTAAGATAATGATGGATGAAGGTTTTGGTTTCGACTGCAGTTCTGTCCCCGAACTGTATTTGGCAACTCAGGTTGGTGCAAAAGGTAAACAAATCATGTTTACTTCAAACAACACTTCGATTTCGGAGCTTCTCGTAGCCCAGAAATACAACTGCATCATCAACTACGATGACATCAGTATGATCAAAAAGGGAGGGCTAAGAGACCTTTTCTGTTGCCGCTATAACCCGGGACCGCGTCGTGATGGCAATGAGATCATCGGCAAGCCGGAAGAATCAAAATACGGTATTCCGCATAAGGATATCGTGTTGGCATACCAGCTGGCTCATTTTGAAGGCGCAAAACGCTTTGGACTGCATACAATGATATGCTCTAACATGCGCTCTAGGGGCTACCTTGAAGAGACAGTAGAGATGCTTCTAGGATTGATCGAGGAGATTTCCGGCGCCACAGGCGGCATACTGTTTGAGTTCATAAACATGGGCGGAGGGCTTGGAATTCCTTATAGACCAGGAGAATCTTACCTAATGATCCCCCAGATGGCCAAGAAGATCGAGGCGCTACTTGCAAACTTTAAATCTCGGAATGGTTACACACCAAAGCTTTTTATGGAAAGCGGCAGATACATGACTGGACCACATGGCGTCTTAGTGACTACGGTAATAAACCGCATGTCTAAATATCGCCAATATATCGGCATCGATGCCAGCATGTCAGCACTGATGCGGCCTGCTATTTACGGCGCCTATCATCATATAACTGTTCCCGGCAAATGCATCCTAACAGACATTGAGAAGGAAAAGGTGGATGTAGTCGGCTCTCTCTGCGAGAACAACGATAAGTTTGCCATCCAACGAGAGTTACCGGTTACTGAAATTGGCGATCTTCTTGTCATCCACGATACGGGCGCTCACGGATATGCAATGGGATTTAACTACAACGGTCGACTAAGACCTAAGGAGTTGCTGCTACGAGAAGACGGAAGTGTCGAATTAATCCGACGAAACGAAAGGATAGACGATTACCTCGCAACACTAAATTTCACGCGGCAGATATTTACACCGAAAAAAATGGAGGCGATAACATAGATTAATAACCGCAATCAACCATGATAAATAAATCAGATAAAGAAACGAGGTGCATTCGTTTGAAAGTTCAAACAGATTTACGAAGCAGGTTGCCAAAAGGGGGAGTCAATCTATTTCAAGGCATTAAGGCAAAAAAAGCTGAAGCAGAAGCAAGAGGTATTTTGGTCGTTAACTTATCAATCGGTCAACCAAAAGGGCCGGCTTTAATGACAGCCAGGGTGGCAGCGTCCCAAGCAGTAATGAGTGGCGATGAGTCGATGCATGAATATCAAGACAATGGAAGTCCCGGCGTCTCAGACTTCGCTCTCAAATTTGTAATGAAGCAGGTTGAAACTGCGTTTGTCTCCAAGACAATTGATTTTGTACCAACGCCCGGCACAAAACCTATGCTCGGTCTAATTCCTCAGGCATGCGGGGCAATTGATGGCAAAAAAATCACGGTAGCCACAACTACCAGTCCCGGATACCCGACCCCAAAGGACCAATGCCTTTATCAGGGAATCGAGCATTACGCATTGCCCACAAATAGCGCTAACAAATTCCTCTTTAGTCCGAAGGATATCCGCCCGGGAACCGATTTATTGATGATAAATTATCCACACAATCCAAGCGGACAGGTTGCCTCGCAAAAATGGCTAAGGGAGGTTTGTCGGTATTGCGCCGAAAACGGTATCCGCATTTTTAATGACGCGGCGTACATCGGATTGTCTCATACCAAAGACAGCTGTGCGCTTATTGAAGTGGCACAAGAATTCAACAACCTTTCCTATTCCGAAGCATTCTCCGCCTCCAAGATCGGTAATTTCACCGGCTGGAGAATAGGCGCAATCGCCGGTTCTTGGGATTTCATCCAAGATATCAAAACCATAAAGGGCAACACCGATAGCGGTTTTGCCGCTTTTGCTGCAGCTGGCATTTTAAATGCGCTGCAAATCGAGAGAGGTACGATCCAACATCTTCGCGAAAGCTATGCCAATCGGCTAAAACTGCTCATAGAAATTCTTACTGGGCATGAAATGAGATTGGCAGTTGAGCCAAAAGCTGGTTTCTTCGCCCTTTTCGAAGTGCCCAAAATGGCCTTTGGTCTGAGTATAAGAGACGCTGAAGAGTTCAATTTATTGATGATCGAAAAGACCGGCATCGTAGGCGTTCATTTTCACCCGTATATACGATACGCTGTGGTTGAAAACATCGACAACATGAATACAATCAAAGCTATAGAAAGCGGCTTTAAAATGGCTAACGTTTCATACTAGGCACTACGCCTGAAACATAGACATTTTAGACCCCAACAAACTGCCTAGTGGCGACAATTAACGTTGCCACTAGGTTCCTCCCAAGAAAATCAAAAATTGGTTTTTTTAGGAGGAAAAATGACCGTAACTGCTCACAATCGTCATTGCGAACGATCCGGCAGCCGCCGGAGAGTGCGGCAATCTTGTTTCAAGCAGAGGAGATTGCTTCGTTTCACTCGCAAA
>Ga0076305_118_pt1 | contig 30177 bp, 34 predicted proteins | sample RifGroC1_FD_67794 | JGI IMG/M metagenome (GOLD analysis project Ga0076305, IMG submission 67794) | candidate division CPR2 bacterium GW2011_GWC1_39_9
CAAGGAAATCGGTTCAAGCCGATCAGAAATAGCTATGGTAGGAGATCAAATACTAAGCGACATCAAGGGCGGTAATAAGGTTGGTCTTTTCACAATATTGGTAGACCCGTTGGGCTCATATTCATGGATGTCCGTTATTTCTGGTAGAACTATCAGAAACCAATGGGCTCGTTGGAGATTAGATCTCTAGGTTCACAGAAAACGCAAGGCATCATCAAGAAAGTTGGTTTAGTAATCCAAGACAAATTCGTTGTGAAGGAGTGATTTTCAATGGACGTGGTAGCAAGTGGTTTGAATCAAGGCAGCAAAAAACAGTTCTATACAAGCGGGGGTGTGCCAATCAGTGAAGGCGATCTCGTCAAAGAGAATGATACAATCAGTCTCGTCTGTAGTGACCTTAGCCAATACCCTATCTTTTCTAATCTCATTCCTCTTGAGGACTGGGTTGGTAAAAAGATCGCAAGAATCAGGAAGATAGCTGGCAGCAAACTTGTTTTTGAGCCTGGCAGTTCTTTCTCGGGAGAGGGCGAGGTGCGTGTCATCTACTTTGCAGACGGCACAAAAAGCACATTCTTTATCAATGGGAGCCAGGTTATCGGTAGCTTTGAGGGCCGAGAAGCTCCAGATATCGACCTCTTGATCAAAGCAGGCATGCTGAACAAGGAATCAAAGCGAGAACGAGAAGAAGAAGTTATTTTGCATAAGGAACTGCGTGATCAGGATAAGAGCTTGACAAAGCAACGAGCCGAACTACAAGAGTCGCTGGTAACAGCTGGTCGCCGAGATGGTCATGCCATCTATAAGCAGATCGAGCATGTTGAGGCCGAGCTGACCAAGGTCAAGAATAGTCTTAACAGTTACCCATGGAAATGGTCAGGTTGGGTCTTTGACCTACGATACCTTACAAGTTGGATACCTGACCTTGTTGACCTCTTTGAGTGGAGAAGAAATGGAAGCAATTATGGGCGTAAAACGTATAGAATGCTTCATCCTGATGGCAAGCAGGTTGTTGCTGTTCACAAGATCTTTGACGCCAGCAAGTCCGACCGTTCAAAGGACGTGTATTCTCTTGAATTCAGTGATGGTTCGTTTAGTGCACCGCTCGGTCTTTGCTCAAGCCTTTATCTTCGGCTTCCGCTTGAAGAGCTTTTGGCTGCAGGTATCATTACAAAACAACAACTTGATGAGGCCGAGAAGAAACTGGGCATAGTTAATATTAAGGAAGAGATCAAGAAATACGATAGCGATTGCCTTAAAGAGCTTCAGGAAGAGCTAAAGCAGTTCAGACTCGGCGAGAAGAGAACACGTAAGATTCTCGAGGAGATTGCGATTCTTCAAGAGAAAGAATAGTGTTTACGCAATAAGCATAGTAAAGAACATCTAAAATCCTAACCATTGGTTTGAGGCGAACCCCAAAAAGGTTTAGGTAGTTACTAACACATTTTATGTGAAGGTAGCTTTCGCCTCGTTTTTTATTTTTAACAAAGCATTTAACATAGGCGGATTTTGTGGTAAAATCCAAAACTAGACAAGCAATTCCTGCAACTTTTAAACTGAATAATAATCTTAGACTATGTTATATAAAAAATTGGCACAGAGGATTCGAGGTGATAGAAATGAGTTTAGAGGAATACTTCAAGCGGAAAATACAAGAGCTAACGGGTATTGAGAGTCTGGATGATAAAGTACTGACAAAGCTTGAAAAAGAGGTAGAATATGATGCTAGGCCAATTGATGAAAATGTCGAGATTCGGATTTATCCCTGGCAGTATCGGAAATTCCTCACAATTGAAGAGATCGAGGAGCGAAAAGAACGAGCCATTGCAGCACTTAGCAGATATGGGTAGGGGGGGGCTATAGGATGTCTAAGAAAGTTCCGAAGAATGAGAAGCCGGAAGGGCCAAAATTTGATCACGAAGCCGAAGAAAAATATCAGCTCTAAGGTACGTTTAGTGAGCTTGACCTGGGCAAATATGGCCACACCAATCCAGAGAGAGTTGCACAAATTGAACGTGAACTTGAGGCTATGAAGCCAGGAGTAAGACCAGAGCCATGCTTTTGTAGGCATAAAAAAGTTCAATACAAACGAGTGGGAGGTGAATTCAGAAATGGAAAACTTTGTTTTGCCGGAGAATATAAAAGATCTTTCTCAAGAGCAGTACCATGAACTGGCCAAGTATGCACTGAATCAGCGAGGTGCTGGCAACAAGGAGCCATGGCGTCAAATGCGTAGTCGAACTAGTGAATGGCTCAATGGTCGGAGTCCGTTAAGTTTTACCTGGTACGAACATACCATAATGGGCAGTACTGTCTCTGCAAAAATGGCAGAAGAGCCAGATAAGCCAAAAGTCGATTTCCTAAGCGATGAGGAAGTAGAGCGTGAGCTTGATAACTACGTAAAGTTCCTCCCAGAGTTATTACAGCATGCCAAAGATGGCCAGCAAGGAGTACAGAGCTTTGTTAATGATTTTAAGCTAGCTTTTCCATACCTCGCATCGATCGGACGGCTTCCAAAGAAGTATCAGGATTTTGATTACGAGGCCTTCTTAGAAAAGCTTGAGGTCGAGTGTCAGAACGAGGAATAGCTATCAAGGATGAAGAAACCCAGAAAAGGAGGCATAGAGATGAAGTTGCCAAAGCTTGGTGTACTGATCAGTGGCAGTGGATCGAACTTACAAGTCATCATTGACCAGTGTGCGTCTGTAGAACTGCCAGCAGAGGTGGTAGTAGTTATTAGTAGCCGGAATGACGCCTATGGCTTGAAAAGAGCCAATAGACATGGCATCCGTGCTTTCGACCTATCTCGTAATCTTTTCTCTAGCAAGTCTAACTATAACCTCACGATTTTGCGAATTCTCCAAGAATGCAAGGTAGATCTCGTCATCATGGCCGGTTACATGCGTCTTCTAGGGGCAGAGGTCCTCGATGCTTATGTGAACCGCATTATGAACCTCCACCCAGCCATGCTGCCGTCATTTCCTGGCGCACATGGAATTCGAGATGCTCTTGAATACGGTGCCAAATGGACTGGTGTCACTGTTCACTTTGCTGATGCAGACTATGATACAGGCCCAATTATTCTACAGGAGCCGGTGGAGATTCTTTCCGATGACACCGAAGACACCCTCGCCGAACGGATTCATGAAGTTGAGCATAGGCTCTTACCTCAAGCAATCAAGCTTTACTGTGAAGGGAAGCTTAGGGTAGTTGGCAGAAGGGTTATTATTAAGGATTAGGAAGTGCATAAGACGTTTAAGGGGTCCAGCGAATTGGACTGGCCCTTTTCTATGGGAGAGAATTTTAATTAACACATTTCAAGTGTTTGTTAAGAGTCTCTCCCTATTTTTATTTCTTGAGCTGGAAATTTAGGCTTTTTTCTGTTATAATATTTAGCTAGTTAAGATAGGTCAGAACCTTAAACAATATTGGGAGGGCATGATGGAATACATTATTAAGGATTGGGGCGTTCAATGGTATCCAGGAATGCCAAGTTCCAAGGGGTATGTTTGCACTTGCGGTTGGTCATTAATGCATGGAGCCAGAGAAGAACATAAGCATTGGGCGGAATTTATTGTTGGGTTTACCAAAGCAGTTCCGATGGATAATCCAGATAATATAATGCCTTTTAAGACTATTGGCGGTATGATATTCGAATGTCCAAAGTGTTTTTCATATTTTTGGAATCACTTGAAGGAGCACAACCTTGAGTCTTGTGTGAAAAGATGTGAAAAGTGGCCCAAAAATGAAGTTTAAATCTGTCAAAAGTAAGCTATGCCAGGAAAGCAAATTTTGCCTACCTGGCTTTTATTTTTCTTAAAAATCCCTTAAGAAACCCTTAATATTTTATTTATCTCATTGGCAAAGACCTCATGCTTTTAATACAAGGTGATTACAGTTAAATATTTAAAAGGTGCGGGAAGTGTAAGCTCCCTTTGTTTTTGTTCCGTTAATCCAAGAGTGTTTTTGGAGGGGGAGCCGTAAGGAATAACTAACAATTTGTTAAACTTGTTGAATTGAAAATAAGGAGTTAAAATAGCTTCATGGCCTACATATTCTTAGACGAAAGCGGTCAAATTACCAGAGCACAATTTAAAGAGATGTTAAGAACCAGGTTGCTTCCATTATTACCCAAAGGCGCCATTCTTCAAATAGAGATGATAGATTCAACAACAAATGCCAATATCCAAATTGCCGATTGGATTACCGGAGCTTTGGCTAAATATCTTGAAAAGCAAAAATGGGGAGAGGAGTATTATTCAATCCTTAAAAACAATATTATTGGTGAAGGCAAAGAACTATTTAAAGATTATTGGGTAGAAGCTAAGACAAACAAAAAACTCGAGTCGAAATAACTCAAGTCTATTGTTTGAAGCAGCGTCTTATGAAGTGGATATCTGTAGCTTTAGTCTTGGATTCTCCAAGGGAACACCACAGCACTTCGTAAGCTATTATTGCATGCTTCGATTTAAATATTACACTGTATTATACTATAAGTCAATACTTCTCATTGATAAAAATATTTGATTTGAAAATATAATTTGTAATTTTGTTTAAAAACTTGAAACCGCTTACAGATAAACGTCTTCGGAATCCCCGTCAATCCAAGGGTGTTTTTGGAGGCTTGAAACCGCTTACAGATAAACGTCTTCGGAATCCCCGTCAATCCAAGGGTGTTTTTGGAGGTCAATCCATAAAGGTACCTTCCAATTTTTGGCTTTTGGTAGTATAGTTATGGAAGATAAAGTAAAAAAAGGTTGCTATGTTATTAAAAGATAAAATCATAATCGTAACAGGTGCTAGTGAGGGAATAGGAAAAGCCCTAACAAAAAACCTGATCAGTAAAGGTGCAAAAGTAGCTATGATTTCAAGACGCCAAGACGAGGATTTTGTAAAAGATCATAGTGGTTCTGCTTACGCTTTCAAATGTGATGTCACTGATAAGAATCAGGTAAGAAGTACAATGGCTCAAATAGCAAAAGAGTTTGGTTCTATTGATGGATTAATTAATTCTGCCGGAATTTGGTTAAAAACTAAACCACTAGAAGAAGTTAGTCTAGATGAAATTGAGACCGTTTTAGATGCAAATCTGAAGGGTTTAATTTATATGACAAAGGAAGTATTGCCATACTTGAAGAAAAACAAAGAATCAGTTTTGGTAAATATTTCATCCAAATCGGGTACAAGGCCAATGGATTTACAAGCTGTCTATTGTGCTTCTAAATATGGGGTTAAGGGTTTTACCGATACCTTAAAGTTAGAACTCAAAAAATCATCTGTTAAGATCATGGGCTTTTATCCCTCAGGAATCAACACTAAGATGTTTGAAAAAGCTGGCGAAGGTTTTCCGGCCGAAACATTTATGAATGCAGATGAGATTGCAGAAATTATAACTTTTGCGATTGAGAGACCTGGAAATATTTCTATTGAAGAAATACAGGTCGAGAAATACTAATTTTAGAGATATTTTTGAAGGAGCAATTAAATGAAATACCTTGTGTTGTAGGAACTCATGCAGCCACTAAAGCTTTAAAAAATGGCGATAAGATTTTAATCGACATGAATGCTGGTATTATACATAAAAAGCATTCTAAAGAGGAGAAATAATGATAAATGATAAACATATAAGCTTTGCTCTAAAGTTATCAGAAGATGCTGGCAAAATTATGATTAATAATTTTAAATTAGGCATGAAGAAGGAATGGAAGGAAGACGGCTCACCAGTTACAAAAACAGATATTGAAATTGATAATATGGTAGTGCAAAGAGTTCATGATTTGTTTCCGGATCACGGCATATTGGCTGAAGAAAGTGGCTTGGATAAAGTAAAAGAATATCTTTGGGTATGTGATCCGATAGATGGAACTAGGCCATTTTCTATTGGTATGCCAACTTTTGCTTTCTCGATTGCTTTAGTTCATGGAGGTGTTCCGCTTTTGGGAGTTGTTTGCGACCCAGTTTTAGGCAGAACTTTTTTAGGGATTAAGGATAGGGGTGCTTTTTATGAAAATAATAAGCTTAAGGTCTCGAGCCAGAAAAGGTTAGAAAAAGGAGCCGTTGTCGGAATTGGATCTACGAAGAGTATGAAATACAACATTCAGGAACTTTCGAACCAATTGTATGAGAAAAATGTATCTAGGATAAGTGTGGGATCCTCAACTTATACGGGCATGCTTGTAGCTGCTGGCGAGTTTGTGGCCTCGATATATCCAATAACCAAGCCCTGGGACACAGCGGCGTTGAAGGTCATTGTAGAAGAAGCCGGTGGCAGAGTAACAGATTTTAAGGGCAATAATCCAATGTTTAATAAAAATATGGATGGCTCTTTGGTTACAAATGGCTTTGTTCATGATGAAATTTTGGATCTAGTTCAAAAGTTTGCAGAACCTAATCCTAATTTTAAAGAGAGCTTGGTGCTTTAAAATAGAGGGAAAGCTATTGAGGATTAAACTATGATAGACACAAATAAAAAACTTTTCAGATGGGGACCGATTGATGCGGCTCCGTTACCTTTGGCTTATACTATGGTTCCTTCTTTTGATATGATGTATGACTTGTTTGGCATTTGCTGGCCAGAAAGCTTAGTTATTTATGATAAAGACAAAGCGGTATGGATAATAGAAAACGATAAAGTAATAGAAACCAGCCGAGAGTTTACTGACAAAATTATTATTCCAGACGAACAGAGAAAGAGGTTTAATCATATTTGGGATCAAGCTGTGAGCAAACTCTTCGAAGTTCAGGACAAGATAGATAAAACAAATCTTAGCTCAATTAATGATAAAGAACTAGCTAAAATTTTTAAGGAATGGAGCCAGGTTTATCTTAACTTCTGGGCAGTCGGAATGACCGGCGAATTCCCAAACTACGCCTTAGAAGAAAAGCTCAAAACAATGCTTAAAGGTTATTTTGATGATGAAAGGGACCTAAACGAAGCCTTTGCGACCCTGGCCACGCCTACCCAAATGAGTTTTTACAAGGAAGAAGAATCTGATTTGATGTCAATTGTCTTGCTTAAAGACCAAGAGAGAGATGAAGCACTCAAAGAACATGTAAGAAATTATTTCTGGATTTATAACAACTATTTAGAATCAAAAATCCTTGATAAAGGTTATTTCGCAGAACAAATCAAGCACACAACCCCTGAAGACGCCGAAGAGTTTTTAAAAGCAGTTAAGGAATACAAAGAAACCGTAAACCAAGATAAAGAAAATCTGATTAACAAACTAACTCTTTCCAAAGAACAGGTTAAAATTATCAACCTACTAGACGAATGCATAATCTTTCAAGATGTCAGAAAAAGTTATAATCTTAAAGCCGATCATTATCTCGAAGAGTTCTTAAAAGAATTTGGAAAGAGACGAAATGTATCAGTAAGAGATTTAAAATGGCTACTTCCTGGTGAAATAGAAAAGTTGGCTGATGGCGAAGATATGAAAAACTTAATTGAGAAAAGAAAGCATATTACAACGGCGCTTTGTGACATCGGAAGTTTGCAAATAAACGTCCAAAATGCTGCTAGTAAAATTAACCAGCAATTTGAGAAGCAAGAATTTGAAAAAAGCGTAAATCTTCAAGGCACTGTTGCCTGTACCAGTAAAAACAGATACTTTAGAGGCATTGCTAAAATAGTCCTAAGCCCGAAAGATGGAGATAAACTAAAGGAAGGTGAAATTTTAGTAACTACAATGACAACGCCCGATTATGTTATCCATATGAAAAGGGCTGGAGCTATTATTACCGATGTTGGAGGTGTTACTTGCCATGCTGCCGTTGTTAGCAGAGAATTTGGCATCCCTTGCATAGTCGGCACTGAATATGCTACTAAAGTTATTAAAGATGGTGATATTCTGGAATTGCATAATTTAAGAGGGACAGTAAAGATAGTTAGTAGTAAATAAGGAGTAAAAAATGAACGAGACAATAAAAAATATATTAAACAGAAAAAGTATTAATATTTTTCAAGATAAACCAATTGCAAAGGAAGATTTAGATCTGCTTTTAAAAGCAGCGATGGCCGCTCCAACTGGAAGCGATCTTAGGCCCTGGCGATTCATAGTTGTAACGGATAAGAAAATGCTAATAAAAATCTCAGAAGCCTTAAAATCAACAGAAAAAATAAAGGGCAATTCTGCTGCGATTCTTATTTGTGGCGATTCGTCAAAATCTGAAAGGTTCTGGACTTTTGACTGCTCTTTGGCTGCTGAAAATATCATGATTGCAGCTCAGTCAATTGGCATAGGATCTCATTGGATTAGCATTCGCCCTAACAAAGAAAGAACTGATAATATTAAAGAAATTTTTAATTTTCCAGATTCAATCAAGCCTCTTTGTGCAATTGCTCTTGGTTATTCTGACCAAGATACAGTTCCAAAAGATAAATTCGATTATGCAAACGTTCATTGGGAGAAGTGGTAGATGAAGCTAAAAGACTAAAAGGCAAACCTCAGAATCTAGTAAATTGAAAGGAAGCTAATGGCAAAAGAATTTATAAATCCAGGGAGTCAATTTTCATCTGGTCGTGCTTATTCAAAAGGAATAAAGGTGGACGTAGGCGACTCCGAAATGCTCTTTATTGCTGGACAAATTCCAAAAAATGAAAAAGGGGAAATTGTCGGCTTAGGTGATTATGCAAGACAAGCGGAATATTGTTTTGAAAAAATAATTACAATTCTTGAAGAAGCAGGGATGAGTTTAAATGACCTTGTTAAGGTAAATATCTATGTTTTAGACATTAAAAGACTTGAAGAAGTTTTAGCTGTAAGAAATAGGTACTTAAAAGAGTCAAAGCCAGCATCGACAGCAGTCGAAATTAGCGGGATAGTTACTAAAGGCTGTGATGTTGAAATTGATGCTATTGCTATAAAAAAGAGATCTTCATAAGAGTATTTATTAGTAGTAAGGATAAAAAATGATAGACAAAAAACTACTCGAAGACACAATCGAAGCTCAAAGCAAGAGACTTGAGAGAATGAAAAGTCGGAAAGAGAACTACAAGATAGAAGTTCGCGGTAAAGAGTTTATCGTTTTACCAAGGGTATTTTACCCCGGAACAGACAGTATCTTGATGATTGAAACGGTGAAATTTGATCCAGAAGATACAGTTTTAGATAGCTGTGCAGGAACAGGGATGTTTTCAGTCTTTGCAGCAAATGAAGCCAAAAAAGTAGTAGCCGTTGATGTTAACAAAGCAGCAGTTGAAAACGTCAAAGAAAACGCTAAACTACATAAGCTAGACGACAAAATTACAGCTATGGCCGGAGATCTTTTCCCTGACTTTGAAATCAAATTTGATAAGATCTCTATCAATCCGCCCTATACAGATAATTCAGCTGCTGATGTTGTTGAGAAAAGCGTTTGGGATGAAGGAAACAAGACAACTCGAAAATTCTTTAAAAAAGTTAAAGGTTATCTAAATGAAGATGGCAAAATCTTTCTATCCTGGGCAAACTTTGCTGATTATAATTTTATCGAAAGCTTAATTAAAGATTCGGGATTTAGCTTTAAAATCATTGGAAAAGCAGGCGAAGGCGAAAGAAATTATAGAATTTACGAAATAGATAGGGAGGGCAGCCAGAAATGAAGTTGAACGTTCCTCTGGTAAAACAAGGCTATAAAGAATGCGCCCCAACCGGAATAAAAAATCTGTACACACCCGATGTGTGCATTGCGCCTAGAAATAAAGGATTAATTTAAAGCAGCTTTTTAGTGCTATTTTTTACTATAACTAGTTTTATATTTAAAAAAAGAACCGTTATTCCTCTGCGATATTTAAGCCAAGCGGTTTTCAAGGTAACAAATTTAAAATGACAAAAACCGTGCTTAAAAGCCTGTCATCCGTAGGATGGAGAACGTTGTTCCCATCCCCGCTATCACATTTCTAATTCTGACTCCTTATTTCTTTTAGTAACAGGTTGACGGTCTCTTTTCGCGCTTCGTTCCCTTCCTCGGCTGCATAATTTTCTAAGAAATTAAGTATTTGCTTGTCTGCATAATTACCGCCTTTTTCTCTATAGTCCGAGTTGCTACTCAGAAAATCCCTGTCAATATATTCCCAGGCCTTTTCGGGAGAAATATTTTGTTTTTGCAGGTATTCATATTTTAAGGACGTGTAATTTACAGGATCAATAATGCCGTGTTGTTTCCAATCTTCCAGGTAGTTGATAAAATCTTCGTTAGCCAAATACCTCTTGCTGTCTGAATAATCGGGGGCGGTTGGATCAATAAAAATTACCTCTCCACTGCTTGGGCTTTTGACAATAATAACCTTGTTCCAAACATGGGCAATTTCATTTTCATAATCTGTCATGGTTCCAATATATACGTTTGCTAGTTTGTTCGGATGCTGGGATTTTAGTTCGTTAAAAATGGCTTCGTTAACAACGGCATAGTGGCTGCACTCTGCTCTCAAAGACTCCATTACTATTTTATCTACCGGCTCTTTTGCCGTTTTTTCCAGATCTGAAACGCCCTTGGGGTTAGTCACCTCATTTGTATAATCAAGGTTTTTAACAGTAATGGCAGCCGCTGTTTCGGCCAATTGTTTTGGAGTAGCCTCTTCGATTTTATCTATTCCCACAGCATCCAATACAAAGGGGTCACTAGACTGTTCTTTAACCCATTTTTTAAACAAACCCGGATTTTCTGTTTTGATTGGGTCGAGTCCCACCTCTTTTAGAAATGGGTCTTTTGTTTCTATAATCTTTTGCAATGAAGAAGCTGGCTTAACAAGTTGATGTGGTATTTTACTAAAATCAGCCTTATCCCAACTACAGTATTTTAAGTTTGTGCCATCGGGCATAACAAATTCAATAGGCGGATCGTCATCATAACTTTGTTCGATATTAATTGATTTTGGCCTAAGAAGAGCTCCGGACATCATATATAGCCCTATTGCCAAAGTGGCCGCTCTGCCCAACGGGGTGCGTAAAGAATTGCGTACTTTCTGAATGAAGCCGACTGACTCTTGGGATTTTTCCTTCCGAATAAACTCGTCCTCGGTTACTGGCTTAAAAGGTTCCTCTTCGTTGGGTAACTGGGGGCCTAAAATCTCTTCCGGGTTTTGTTCGGCTGGACTTTCTTGGGGTTCTGGTTTTTGCTCCGGCATACCAGCACCTTTGCCTTCGGAAAAGTTATGCTCAATTGGTCCCATTCTTTCCATGTGACAATTATAGAAGAACAAAGATAAAAAATCTATCTCAATGTAGGCTAGGGTTTGCCAAAATTATGTGTTTTTGTCATAAGTGATAATGATGAAAATATGCACTCACCCGGTGTGTGCACTGCATGCAATCTGGTACGGACAAAACTCTTGACTTTAGCTATTGTAAATTATAACATAATTTTATGAATAAGAATAATTATCGCGCGGTTTTGCACTAATCATGAAGCTAATAGGTATCATTCTCTTGATTATCGGAGGTTTAACAGTTGGTCTGGGCGGCTTTGTTTTATTGCTAAGCACAAAGATTTTTGGTTGCTATGGTGACGGTTGCATGTATGGAGGCGTTGCCGGATTTTTATATTTAATTATTGGTATTTTCCCATTGCTTGTAGGCTTGCTACTTTATTTGATTTGGAAAAGAAAAGTCAGATAGGTGCCACTTTTTTAGGCTCGTCTTTTTTTAAAAATATCATTATGCAAGGTGGTGGGAAAATCTGCACTCACCCGGAGTGTGCACTGCATTATTTATAGTAAATAAAAAACCCCGCTTCAAGTGTATGACTTGAAGTGGGGTTGACCCGTAACAGTTTTGTTTGACCGAGGGTTAGATTTTAAGGGTTGTAATGCCCTTTTCTTCCATCAGCGCGGCCACAACTGTTAGCGCATCCTCTTGTTCTTGTAATTCCTCTAGCTTCATCTCCTTGGTTTGCTGATCTTTTTCAAGCACCTTATTGCGGAAAACATCCGTTAAACCATTTCCAAGGAGACTTCTTACATCTTCCAATCCTTGCAGGATCTTAGCAATAGGACTATCCTCATCTTCGGTGGTGAGGCTGTCCTTTTCTTGCTGGATTAGGTCTATTAGCTCATTCAATCCAATGCTCGTTGCTTCTATTACCGGACTGGCCATCAATGGCTTCTCCGGTGTTTCTTCAATTTCGGGGGTAGCCCCTGGGCGTGGCTCAGTTGTGGTTTTACCCAGAATCGCGGCATTTTCCGGAGCATTATTGTCAAGTTGGTAGGCATCTTTGTTTCTAGCCTTGGATCCGACATAATATGCCTCTGAAACAATTGCATAGATGATGGCGCTTTTGTTCTTGCCCTTTTTCTCGATAAGATTATTGTTTACCAATGTGTTGAGATAAGTCTGGTGGAAGTTAGATCCGTGAGCGCTCTCTACATCAGCCTTGGTAAAATTGCTCTTTTTGTCCATTCCGCTTATCGTTCTCATTAATTCGGCGATAACCGGTGTAATTACCGGCTTATCAAGTTTCTCGCATAGTTCTGGCACTGACAATCCCTCCTTATTATCTTGCCTTTTAATCCCCTGATTTTTATTTGCACTGCAGATTGTTGGCTTATCATCTATTGCTGAATTGAGCTTTGCCTCAATGGGAGATACGGGTTTTACGTTCCAGATTATCTTTTGGCCGCTTTTATTTATTTTAAGCAGGCCCTTTTTTATTCGTTTTAGATAACCTGAATGAAAGCGGAAACACTCTATAAAGGTAGCGTTATGCCTCCCCTCATTGTATTCTAAGTAGTACTGTGACAAGTCGCCCTTTAAATAGTAATTATCATTGATATAACCTTTCTGTCGAAGCCAGATCAAAAATTGTTTAAATTTTCGTTGATAACTCTTACTCTTTTTAAACGATGCTACCCAGCCGCCTTTAGTTTTTTTGCTTGATGTCACTGATAATATGGCCAATTGATTCGGATATTCTTTATCCAAAACCTCTAAGTAAGCTTTTTCTGTGAGTTTATAGCTATTGTGAGGAGTTTCGGCAATATAACCATCTTTAACTACCAAGGGGTAAAAATCGTTATCATAGACATTGTGACCGTACACATCCCTGTTAAAATCTTTGCATATTTTTTTGAGTCTGTGCGGGATCATACCTTCCGGAAACCTTTTGTGCAAATATTTTATAAATGCTTTTACGCGTTCTTGGTATGGTGGTTTCCATGCCAAATTTAAACACCCCTTTCCAGATTATTTGCAGAATTGGTGGTTATTACTCTGTTAATGTTGCTATCATTAATTTGTGATTGTTTATTATACTAAATTACAAGTGATTTGTAAAGGGTTAAGCTGACCAATGTCGTAGCTGACCAAGGCTAGATTACTAACGAATCATGTAACCAACAACTAAGCCCATTTTAGCTCTGGCGAGCGAAATGGGCTTAGTTAATCTTTTTAAGGGTTCTTTGGTTAGCGGTTCAAAACAGGTCCCTTTCTTTTTATTCGACCTTTTTTTATTCTAACTCTAAAAGGTCAATCTGTTCCAAATTCTTTATATAAAGCCAATAGGGGGTTGACAAACAATGATAAATGTGATAGCATTAGCCTTGTTAACAATTAAAATCTATTTCAAGCGAAAGCGTTAATACCCGTGACTGAATATGTGGTCACCTTTGAAGTTGCGGGGAGCTAGTGGTGAAACCGGTCGCATTTTTTGTTATCAAAATGCCACCCGTTTCATTACTAGACGGGTTTTTGTTTTTAAAGCGTCTAATTGTGATGATCCTTAAAAAAATACAAATTGGTTACTTTGACAGGAGATGATTAAGAATTGAAAGCATTAAGTCAAGTATGCGAGTCAACGGTGAAACAAATTCAAGAACGGCTAGGAATTAGTTTGAATGATGAAAATTTGTTGGTAAAAGCCATTCTTCCCAAGATGGAACTTGAGGGTCAACTCAAGGAGTTTTTTGGCGATAGAATCTTGGCATATATTTTAACCCAGCATATTCATCGTAATTATCCTCATCTGAATGTTACTCAAGCGCATAAGATTCTAAGCCGTTTGGCTCAAAACAAATCTTTTGCCGATGCTTTTAGCGATTTTGGCATTAAAGATTTGGTGGAAATTAATGTAAATTCAAATGTTGGACTAAAAAAGGCTGCGGATCGTTTCGAGGCGCTTATTGCCATTCTTCATGAGGATCGAGGACTTGATTATGCTTCAAGCTTTGTTTTAAGTATTTTTGGGCCGAAAATAGATAAAATGGCTGCTAGCGGCGTACAGGAGCTTGAAGGTGATCGAGAGGGTTTTGAGACAAATAGGCAGCGCAAATATCTAGAAAAAATCCTGAGGGGTCAAGTTATTCTACGTTACAACTATTTTACGTCCGATGAAAGTCCAAAGAATGAAGCTGTCTTAATTGTAAATGGCAAGGAATATGGAAGAGAAGCCGGTATGAGCGAGAGAAAAGCTAAACGCGCGGTCATTAGGCAAGTATATCTGACGGTTCAAAGAAGACAAGAGCTTATGAATAAGACTAAGTTTGAGCTTCTTCTGCGTGCCAAAGATCACGGCTTAAAAGGGATAATGATGCTTAGAAAAGGTGATTTAGCTTTAAGATTGGCCGGATGTCCTATTGAATTAGCTTCAGAAATTATTCCAAAAGTGGCCTAGTCAAAAAATTCAATCTTAGATAATGCCCAGATGGGTTAGCAGTTGGGGGTTTCCAACTACTGATTACGTCTGGGCATTTCGTTTTAATAGCCTCAACGGGTAGACTGGAACCATAACATCCAATTTTCCCAAAATAAGATAATGTTTTAATTCTACTTTGCAGGATTCATTATATACGGATACATTACTCACCTCAAGACATAAAATTTGGCTGTTAGAATAGCTCTTAGGGAACTCCCCTAAGAGCTATTCTAATCCAAAAAAGCCATAAAAGAGCTAAAGAGCATGGGCATTAAAAGCATCGTGCTTACCGGAGATAGCAAGCAAGTAGCCAAATGGGTTTCCGAAGACTCAAAGGGTTTCGTTTACAAATGTCATAGTTTGTGATATAGTTTCTCATTAAAAGCCCTTTCAAAATTAAGGAGTTGATATATGTGCTTAAAAGGTTAACACTTATCGTAAAGAGACCGCGGTTGCTCATATTGGCACGCAACCATTTATTTTCAAATGCGCTCAAGATTATTAAGAAATATTTAGGTATTTGGAAAAATGATGTTGGTTCGGCTAATCTGCTTGAGTCTATTACATTGCGAATTTGCGGCGTGTGCAATTTGGATTGTAAAATGTGTAGTCATATATGCAACAAGCAGGAGTCAAAATTTTTAAGCCTTCAAACAATCAAAAAGTTTATTGATGACTTGGATACTCCATGGCCTTACATTTCTATAACCGGAGGCGAGCCCCTTTTGCATCCGGACTTAAAAAAAATTTTGGAAACAGTAAAACGGGATGGCAGATTTGTGAGCTTAACTACCAATGGTACTTTGCTTGAAGAGAAGGCGTCAATTCTTACTAGCGGAAGACTGGATATGCTTATTGTGTCCGTAGATGGGGACAGGAAAACGCATGATAGAATTAGAAATAAGCCAAATACATATGATAGTACTATCGCCGGCTTAAAAACAATTTTAGGCAAAAAAGACAGGCCGATTGTTTTTATAAATTGCGCTATAAGTAGTGAAAACTATCAGCAACTCTTAAAGGTGAGAGATATGGCGGTAGAATTAGGCGCAGATGGCATCAATTACCAACAATTGTGGTTTCTAACTGACAACATTGAGTTAGTGTCCCGTGATCAAAAGTCAGCCCCAAAGACTCTAAAAAACATAAATCTTGTTGAGCTTTGGAGAAATCTGCAAAAATTGAAAAGAAGTAAAATACCGGTAAATATTTTTCCGAACCTTAATTTCTTCGAGATTGTTCAATACTATCAGACTGCAGAGAATTTTAAACCCAGGTTTACAAATAAAGGCACAGATCGTCCTTGGCATCACGCAATTATCACTAGCGGCGGAGAAATTATTCAGTGCAATAAGTATCATATGGGCAATATAAACGATAAACCATTTTGGGATATTGTGAATGGAAGCGAGTACCAAATCTTTCGCACAGAACTGAATAGTAATGGGAGATGTCTGCCGCAATGCCTGAGATGCTGCAATTATTTCAGAGACTAAAAACTATCAATCGAAATCGAAGAGTCGTTTCATTAAACGACTCTTTTTTATACAACTTACTACCTTTTACAAAAAATTAACAATGGAAATGCGGCCGCATCATTATAATCAGTAATTAGGGAAAAATAGTTATCCTTTTTTATGCAGGCGATTTTTTTTATAACATTTCTTTAAAGAATTTTCTCTTCCTCCTTTTAAAGTTTGCGGAAGTACTTTTTTTGCTAGTAAAAGGGGACATTGTGGACCCCTATACATTGACATTTGCCTAAAAATATGATATTATATCGTACGACTTACATGCAAGCCTTAAAAATCAGAGCAAATGATTAAATATCGCTTATAGCGGTATCAATAATTAGTTTATTTTTCGTGTTATATATTCCATTAATAACCATCATAAATGATTATTAATTTTTTTGATGAAAGGAAATTTTGAAAAAGAATTTTACAATTGTTAAAAAAAATTTAAGAAAAATCTTAATAGCCTTTATTCTTGTGGCTCTCTTTTGTATTTATTCGACAAACAGAGATTTTTTGATGTCTTTTAGGCCATATTATTTAAGATCGTATTATTTAAGCTACAGTATTAAAAATGACTTGTTTAAAACACAGTATGTAAAAGATGATAATTCCAAGAAAGCAAAATCTGTACCAGTTCTTGTTTATCATGGCGTGGTTTCGAAACCGGATAGTAAGGATAAATACAATATTACTCCGGAGACTTTCGCTGATCAAATGGTTTCCCTTAAAAAAGCGGGCTATGAAACTATTTCGATGAAGCAATTTTTCGAATTTCAGGAAAATAAAATTCAGTTGCCGGAGAAATCTTTTCTTTTAACTTTTGATGATGGAAGGAAGGATAGCTATTATCCGACCGATCCAATTCTTAAGGCGCTAGACTTTAAGGCTACAATATTTGTTATTGCAAATAAAGTAAATAATAAGGAAAAATTTTTCCTAAACAAAAATGAGTTAACCAAGATGAAAAACTCTCAAACGTGGGAAATTCAACCTCATACGTATGATGGTCATGAATTAATACAGATCGATAAGGAAGGTCGTCAAGGTTATTTCTATAGTAATAAAAAGTGGCTTAGTAACCAAAATAGGCTTGAATCTGATAGTGAATATAAAACTAGAATTAGTGAAGATTTTGCTAAGTCAAAAAGTGTGTTAAAAAATGAATTATCAGTAGAGTCATTTGCGTTTGCATATCCCTATAGTGATTATGGACAAGATGCGACAAATTATAAGGATGCAAAAAATATAATTATAAATGAATCGTTAAAGTTATTCCCTGTTACATTCCGGCAATATCGAGACGGCAGTGGTTATAGTTTTAATTATCCTTCTGGAGAATATCCCTTCAAAAGAATCGATGCGGTAAGTTATAAAAATGGAGACGGGCTAGTAAAAAAAATTCAAGCCTCTTCAGAAAAAGTTATCCCTTATGAAAGCGATGATTCGATTAATTATTTAAATTTGGAATGGCTGCGTTCGTGGGGTCAGATATCTTTTAATGACAAAAAAATAATATTGGATTCTAGCAAAAATGGGAACGGTGTGTTAGCCTTTTTGGACGGAAGCATGTCATGGCAAGATTATAGTTTTAATGCTGAAGTTGTTTGGGAAAAAGGGAGCGATATATTCCTTGTTGGGCGCTATGTTAATGAAAATAACTATCTGTCATTGCATATAAATAAAGAATTTATAAGAATTGAGGAGCGTGTTGATGGAGTTGATCATGTCCTTAAGGAAATGCCAAGTAACCAATTTAGCGCAGTCGGGAATTACAATTTGGGTTTAAATATAAGTGGCTCTTCCGTAACAGGAATAATTAATGGACAAGTGATTATTGGGGCTACTGGAATAAGCAAAAATATATCTAGTGGCGGTATCGGGTTTAAAGTATGGGATAAAAATCCCGACAATGTTCATATCGAGTTAAGTAAGGTGAAAGTCATAAAAGTATAAATTATATGAAAAAGAAATTATTAAACAAAACTAATACACTAATTGTGACCGGGCAGGCCGGTAAGAGTTTTGGTTCTTATCTTTTGGGCGAGATAAAGATTAATTACTCAAAATATTTCTACATTTTTGCTTTATTCTTTTTATTTTCAATCTTAGTATCTTACAGGGTGGTGATAACGAGACAAACTTTATATTTTGATATGTTTTTTGTTTATAGCACTCTCACATTTGCCACTCTAACTATCAAATATTTAGGTAGTACTTTGCATTTTACCGATAGGTGGGCGAAATATCGACCTAGGAAATGGCCTGATATTGATATTATTATACCGGCCTACAACGAAGGTAAAGCAATTTATGACACCGTTTATTCAATAACTAAAGCTAACTACCCAAAAGATAGGATAAATATTGTTTTGGTCAACGATGGCAGTAAGGATGATACTTTAAAATATATAGATCTTGCCGTAAAAGATTTTGCTAACATGAAAATTGTACGTATCAATTTTAAAAAAAATAAGGGCAAAAAAGAGGCGATGGCAGAAGGTATCAGGCGCATAGAAAGCGATACCATCATATTTATTGACAGTGACAGTTCTATAGATCCAAACTGCTTAAAAGAAATTGTAAGGCCTTTTTCTAAGGATAAAAAAATTGGAGCTGTTTCGGGTCATGCACTTGTTTCAAATGCCGACGCTAATTTACTCGCCAAGATGCAGGAGATAAGATACTTTAATGCTTTTAGATCAGCTAAGGCCCTTGAATCTTTGCTTGGTTTTGTATCTTGTTGTCCCGGCTGCTGTTCTGCCTACAAAAGAGAGGCAATTTTGCCTATTATGAAGGCATGGTTAAATCAATCATTTCTTGGGGTTAAGTGTATGTATGGAGACGACAGAAGTCTTACAAATTTAGTGTTAAAAAGCAGATGGAAGGCAGTTTATAACGAAAAAGCTGTTGCCTATACAATAGTTCCAACTACCTTAAAACAATACAACAAGCAACAGATAAGATGGAAGAAGTCATGGCTTAGAGAAAGCGTGGTGGTATTGTCGTTTGTTTGGAAAAGAAATCCGTTTACTGCATTCCTTATGATTGCTGATACTTTAACTCCATTTTTAGCCCCGATTATTATTGCTAGAATTATGTTTGTTTATTCGGTCAATAATTTTAATGGTTTTGCTTATTATATGATTGGAATTTTGATTTTTGCCACATGTCTTGGTCTTTTTTACCGGGTGCATAATAACAGAGGAAATAAATGGCTTAAAGGCGCCCTTTTCTCATCACTAATTGCTATTCTAACATTTTGGCAGTTACCGTATGCCTTAATGACTCTGAGGGATTCTAAGTGGGGAACTAGATAAACAAACTAGATAAAAAACGTGACATTACTATATTGCGGTAACAACTAGATAAACAACTAGATAAACAACCGTTTACAATTTTTAAATTAAATGTTAAAATCAATCATTAAAATATTTGATATAAGTATGGAGGGCGTTAGGAGACCATATGAGTATAAGAAACGATGTCTTGGCGGGGGTAGGAGGCGCAGCTATTTTACCAGCGGCCGGAGCATCTTCAAAGACCGTAATGCTGATTAGTGCAGTTTCTGCAGCAGTCATTACAGCCCTTATCATCATCTTTAACGTTTCAAAACGTTATAAAAAACAAAATTAAATTGTTAAAAAATAGAGCCGCTAAAGTTTCATTTGACACTAAGGTGGCTCTATTTTTTTGTTCCTTTTTTAGAAAATCTAAGTTCATTTTAGGCTTTAGAGGATTTAAGGCTGAATGTTGCTAAGATTACGTTTTTTTCAAATGTTTTTGATGTTTCCGATTATTATCATATTCCTTGAGGTTTCTAAAAAGGATAAATGCTGCGATTTGAGCAAATATAATAAGCGCACCTATTAATTTAATCATGGTTGTCTCGTTAATTGAGTTATTCTGGCTTAAGTATTTTTCTGATTTTGAGTATGAGTTATTCTCGGAACTTGCGGAATCGGTATTAATTGTACTATCAATAGTTTCTTTTATATCTAATTGCTGTTTATCATGTGTGCTGTTAATGTTGTTTTTGATTATATGTGTAGGAGATGGGGAATGGGTCGAATTTGTTGTGGGGGAAATATCATTGTTTTTCACGGCAAAATTAGACCTAAATGCTTCAAGAGAAGCATTTGAGCTTTCTATCCGCCAATCTCTTTCCTTGTTGCGATTAAACCAGTTAACTTGTACCACTTGAGGAAAACTATAAGAAAGATCATAAAACATATCATTTATCCATTTTGCTTTATCGCCTCCCGCTTCACTGCAAGCTGTCTCCATAATCATCATGGGTTTGGTAGAAGAAATTGTCTGAGATATTTTTTGGTACATTGGCATAAATATATTTCGGAAGCTAAGCCACGGCTCGTCTGGCGGTCCGAAATTGTAGCCATCTATACCAATATAATCCACATAATTATCGCCCGGATAGTAAACGTTTGGGCTATTTGAAGGAATATTTGGGACACTAACAGCATTTACAGCCCATACCCATTTAACATTCGTTGTTCCAGTGGCGGTAAATATGTCGCGTATATGTCGCCATGCAGGAATAAAATCACTAGGAGTATTACCGTTTGAAACTCCGGACCATGTTTGCCAGTAACCGTTCATCTCACTAAGGGGCGTTAAATAAACAATATCGTTGAAATTTTTGACTTGATTAGCCCAGCGTGTAATATCCGCATCATGATCACCATTTGTTATGGTAGATAATCGATATTTGGGTTGATCTGTGTCCAAGTTTGGGTCGAAAAACTCCAAAATTATTTGAAGATGTTTATTGTTGTCCTTAACCTGATTTGCTAAGTTGATATTGAAATCGTCAGTAATGGCGTTGTAATATAAAACGTTCTCAAATTTATTGCCAAGTGAATCCTCTAATATCTTGGTGGAAGTTAGAAGATCTTTGCTAGAACCGACATAAATACCCCATTTTGGGCTAGAAAGTGCGGCTGATGGTGCTACTGTTAGGCATATCAGTGATCCTAAAATAATACAAATTCCTAAACTTTTCTGGAACGAAGTGGCCCAATTTTTTTTTCGCAATATTCTTATTCTGTTTGTCGATATAAAACTTTTTAATATCATATCCTTCGCAATAACTCTTTATCGAATTATAGCATAACATAAGTTCTATATTTTAATACAACTATTTAATTCGCCACTCTTACATATATTGTTCCTTTGCTTCCTTGCCTTCTTTATTTCTTACTCTTTGGCCACCCTTCGGGCCGCCTTTGTGACCAATTTTCTCATAGAATTCTCGGCCGTATTTTTTTGAAGTTGCCTGTCCGCCTCTTTTGCCGGCTTCTTCAACCGTCATTTTTTCTTCTTTTCCTTTTGCCATTTCGCCCCCCCTTGTTATATTGCGAAAATATATTGATTGATATTTTTAAATAAGCCTTTAGACAAAATTACGATTTTTTATAGCGACCAGATAGACAATAGAGAGCCGCCGTTCCTTATACTTACTGGTTTCGGAGCGGCAACATTGCAATTGCAGTTCCGGCGTTTAAGAAAATGATTACCCAGATAGCACAAAGATTTTATTTGTAGGCCGATTGGTTTATAATGGTCTAATGAAGATAACGTTACTAGGAACCGGATCATTTGTTAATGAATCGGAACATGCCGGACCGGGCTGTTTACTAGAAATTAACGGTAAAAATATCTTAATTGATGCCGGCAGCGGAGTTCAGCTTCGTTTGGCGGAGTTGGGTTTTGACATCGGTAATTTAGACTATTTTTTCCTGACTCATTATCATCCCGATCATAATGCGGATACAACTTCAATTTTAGTGCGTTATAAAAATTTAAAGAGATTTTACGACCCAGAATTTAATAAACCACTTAAACTATTTGGCCCTTTGGGCATTAGTGATTTTATAGAGAGTTTATATAAAATTTTTGCATTTGAAGATTTTTACAATTTAAATAATGAATTATTGGAAATAAAGGAACTACACGGCCAGCTCAATTTAAGTGATTTTAAAGTAACATCTTTTGATGTTGAACATATAGGGACACTTTCTAAAGCTTACAGGTTCGAAGCAGATGGAAAAATAATTACAATTTCCGGTGATACAGTCTTATGCTCCGGAATTAAAAAAGCTGCCAAAAATGCCGACTTATTTATTTGTGATAGTTCTTTGTCAAAAGGCAATAAAAACCCCGCTCATTTAACGACGGAAGAAATTGGCAAGCTGTGCAAGGAGACAGGGGTTAAAAAGGTGGTGCTTACTCATTTTCTGCCATATGCAAAAAACGTTGATCTTCTTTCTGAAGTTAAAGAAAATTTTGATGGGGAAGTGGTTTTAGGAAAAGACCTTTTGGAGTTAAATTTATGAGAGTATTAAAGCTCACTAAAATCGCGGCTATTTTTCATGGGGCCTTGATCCTTTTTGCTTATACGTCGCCACTTTGGCTAGATTATAGATTATTTTTTATAGGACTTTTGCTTTACTATATACAGATAGCTATATTTAAGGGCTGTATGCTTACGTATGCTCAATATGGTACGTTCAATACAAGATTTTCTGATAAAATTTTTGAGCCAATTTTTAAAATATTTAAAGTAAAATTATCTCAAAAACAAATGGGCTTATTCTTAGATTACCTTTTTCCGGTTTTTTTAGTTATCGTTTGTATCTTGTGGCAAATTGTTTTTAAACAAAAAGTCTTAGTTGGCTTTTTAAATTGCTGCTAATTATTTTATTTCTTTTTTAATGGTTACGCTTTTTCTTGGTCTAGTAGTACTTTTTGTGTCGTTTGGGTTTGCTGAAGAAAGGATGATAAAGGCGATGGTAGCGAGCCAGCCGGCGCCAATAATAAGGGCTAAGCTTTTTATTCTATTTTCGGTTTCTTTTAGCGACTTACCGGCAATTACATATCCGGAAGCTGAACCGTTGTAATATTTAACAACTGTTGCAAGGCGGACGCCCTTTTTGGGCTGCCAGGTAACGCGGTTCTCGCCTTTTTTCTTAGCGGTGTCTAAAAAGCCTTCAGGAATAACCGGATCTTTGCCGTCAAGAGCGGCATTGCTGTAGATCATTTTTTTATTTGAATCATATACAATAGTAAATTCACTAGGGTTACTGGATAAATCAATTCTTTCTGTAGGTGACTCAGGCGGATTGTCTTTATTTTCCTTTAGTGCGTCAGCAATAGCATTAACATTTTGAATTTGAGGATCATTGGCTCCTTGGCGGTAATTCTGCCAAACAGCTACAAAAATAATTCCGCATAGCAAAGTAGATACGCCGATTAAAGGAATTATATTTGTGTACTTTTTTAAAATGACGCTTTGCAAGCCAACATTTGGCATTTTGGGCTTTTTAAAATTAACGTTAACTTTCGGTAATTTTGGAATTTTCATTATCTCCTTTGTGGTTAATTGTTAGATTATAGCGCATTTTAATCAATTATTCCAGATATTTCTCTTGCTAATTTTTAATAAACAAAAGATAATATAAAGGTAATTAAAGGAGAGTTTCATGGGTTTATTTGATTTTCTAAAAAAGAAAAAAACAGACGCAGATACCGCTGTAGAGACCGCTCAAGCGCCTGAGGCTAGTAAAGAACAGCCGGCAGAAAGCACTGAAGGTGCAGACGTCAATAACTCAGCGGAGTAAAAAATAATAAATTAAAAACGGGGTCAACACACCGTTTTTTTAATACATTTCTTTTTCCTCTTCCTCTTTTCCTCTTTCAATTAAATCTTTTACTTTTTGACCTCCCTTTTGGCCGATTTCCTCATAAAATTCATGTCCGTGGGTATCTCTTGTGGCGTCTCCTCCTTTTTTGCCGATTTCCTCATAAAATTCGCGGTCGTGCGTTTGCGCGGTTTTTTCTCCGCCTTTTCGACCTGCTTCTTCAACAGTCATTTTTCTCTCTTCTTCCTTTTCCATTTTACCTCCTAATTAATTATTTAAAGTCTTGTTTAGGTTATAAGATTTTAAAGTAAATTCCTTTGTTAACAAAAACAAAGATTGTTTGATATTAAGAAAAAAAGTTGACAAAAAGTTGTTTTCCGCGAGAGCTTCAAGATACTTAAATGCTGCGAGATAACCGCCCACAACCCAATTACTTTAAGTCCAGTAGATTTAAGATAATTTGGTCATCATTTGACAAAGTTATTTTTTAAAATAAAATCCGTATTGGGCTTAATTATTTTCTTTTATATAGTAGGTCATGGAATTATCTTCCGGAGTTGGTGCCGGAACGTTTATGTCGCCTGATGGCTGCTGTTCCTGAAAATTTCCAACGGAGCCGTAATTTTGAGAATCGTCATTTTGACTTGTATTGCTTGCCTTGCTTGAAAATACTTCATCAAGATTGACCTGCTGAGGTTTTAAAGTTGTTCTGGTTTGGGCGAAAGTTGATATTGCAAAAACCCCTATGCCAATGCCCAGGAAGAAAATAATTATAATGGCCGGTGAAAAGTTGTTCTGTTTTTGCATAAAAATCCTAATTGACTGTTTATTTTATCAAACTTTTATAAAAATTTATAGTGTAAAATTATAATTTAAATTGTAATTTCTTTGGTATGTGTTAATTCTTGTGGTAAAATATTTATATAAAAGCGAGGATTAAATGAACGAAGAAGATATGACAATTAAAGACTTGGAGACTAAGGAGTCCGGTTTTGGCGGGTTGCCATCGGTTGATTCCGTTAAAAAAATTGAAAAACCGCAAGAGAATAAGCCGGTGTCAGAAAAGAAGGAAGTTAGCATAAGGGATCTCGGGGAAGAAGTTAAAAAGAAAGAATCAGCTAGAAAGTTAGCAAGAAATGATAATATTTCAAATAATCAGAAAAAATCTGTCGGAAAGTTTATTGTTTTTGCGATTATTTATTTGTTTTTGACCACTATTGTCGGCATTGGAATTGGTTATTTGCTGGCTAAGTTCTTGTAATTAAAGAGGGTAGTTAATCATGAAAGAGAAGCTGCGCGTTTTAATTGAAAAAATTTTGAAGAAGTTAGCGGTTAGGATATTAAAGAAACATCGGCCGGAAATTATTGGTATTACCGGAACGGTTGGGAAAACTTCGGTTAAAGAAGCGGTAAATTACCTTCTCTCGAAAAAATATGACGTTTATGCACCCGGAGGAAGCTACAACTCGGCCATTGGTGTGCCTTTAGCCATTATCCAGGCCGAAAATCCAAGACAAATTTATAATATTTTTAGCTGGGTTATTATCTTTGTAAAAGCGATAGCTAGGCTATGGGACAAAAATTATCCAAAAATTTTAATTTTGGAAATGGGCGTTGATAAGCCAAAAGACATGGAATATTTAACGTCTTTTATTAAACCCAAAATTTCCGTAATTACCGCAATTACCCCGGTTCATATGGCCAATTTTCCTTCCATAAAAGAGCTTGAAAAAGAAAAACTGGAAATATTAAATGCGACTCAGGAACTTGCCATTATTAATGAAGATCAGGTGAGTATTAAAAAGTCGCCCGTGCCGGTTCTTCCATACGGTAAAAAGGGGGAAATTTCGTACAAAGTAGAAAAAATTTCGGTTAATGGCATGGTTTTTAAGATAAACTTAGGCAAACATACTGCAGAATTTAAAACTAAAACGGTGGGAGAACATTCTATTTACAATATTTTGGCGACAGTGGGAGTTGGCTACAAATACGGATTTACAATTGACGAAATGGCCACTTTATTTAGAGATTTTAGGGCGTATAAGGGCAGAATGAATCCGCTTGCCGGCGCAAAAGAATCGTTTATTATTGATGATTCTTATAATTCAAGCCCCGAAAGCGTAAAAGCGGCAATATTAACGGTGGACAATTTCTCCGGCAGAAAAATTTTGGCTTTAGGAAGCATGAATGAGTTGGGAAAAATGTCTGAGGAAGCGCATAGAGAAATTGGAAGCTTAGCTTTCAACGTGGCTGATGTTTTAATAACTGTTGGAGATGAAGCTAATCATTTTATCGCAGGTGAAGCTCTAAAAAGAGGAATGGCCATTGATAATGTCCACACTTTTGTAGATTCAAAAGACGCCGGCATATATCTTAAAACCATTTTAAAAGAGGGAGATATTGTTTTAGCTAAAGGCTCTCAAAATAAGATATTTATGGAAGAGCTGGTCAAACAAATTTTAAAAAATAAAAACGATGTTAAATATTTAGTTAGACAAGACAGGTTTTGGGCGAAGAAGAAGCTAATTTAAATTATTAAGCGGTCTTATTGATTATACAATTATTGAACAAATAATTTTGTTTTTGATTCCCTTTTAATTAAGGCCAAAAAATGATAAAATCTTGCTAGGAAACATAAGGTTCCTAGCAAAAAACAAATTTTGTAATTTATAAAAAAGTATAAAAGGTAGTTTAATGAAAAAATATGAGCCGGCAAAAATCGAACAAAAATGGCAGAAAATTTGGGAAGAAACCAAACTCTATAAAGTTGACGAAAAATCGAAAAAACCTAAATTTTATTGCCTCGATATGTTCCCATATCCATCTGGATCCGGGCTTCATGTTGGTCATCCTAAGGGCTATATAGCAACTGATGTTTTTTCAAGGTTTAAAACTCTTCAGGGGTTCGAAGTTTTGCATCCCATGGGTTGGGACGCTTTTGGCTTGCCGGCAGAAAATTACGCTATAAAAAACGAAATTCATCCGGCGGAAGCGGTTAAAGAAAACATAAAAATATTTAAAGACCAGCTTAAGGATATCGGTTTCAATTACGATTGGGACAGAGAAATTAATACCACGAATCCTGAGTATTATAAATGGACGCAATGGATTTTTCTGCAGCTATTTAAAAAGGGGCTAGCATATGAGTCTAATGAGCCTGTCAATTGGTGTCCGGCTTGTAAAACGGTGCTTTCTAACGAAGATTTGGAGGCGGGAAATTGCGAAAGATGCGGCGGCGAAGTGGAGCAGCGTCCAATGCGCCAATGGGTTTTAAAGATAACCGATTATGCTGATAAGCTTTTGTATGATTTAGATGGCCTAGATTGGGAAGAAATGATAAAAGAGCAGCAAAGAAACTGGATTGGCAGAAGTGAAGGCGCTTTGATTAAATTTGATATTGTAGATTTCGGTGAGCAACTAGAGGTTTTTACTACTAGAGCAGATACTCTTTTTGGCGCCACTTTTATGGTGCTGGCGCCGGAGCATCCGTTGGTAAATAAAATTACAACAAAAGATCAAAAAAATGAAGTTTTAAAATATATTGCAGAAACGAAGAAAAAAACCGAATTGGAAAGAATGACGGAAAAAATCAAAACCGGTGTTTTTACGGGAGCATATGCCATTAGCCCGGTGAATAACGAAAAAATTCCCATTTGGATTAGCGATTATGTTCTGTTTGGTTATGGAACCGGTGCCGTGATGTCGGTTCCGGCTCATGACGAGAGGGATTTTGAGTTTGCCGAAAAATTTGGTATCGAGATACGCGAAGTTATTAGCCCGTTAATTGTGCGAAGTCAGGGTGCGGATTCTTTTAAAGAAGAGATGCCGGTAACGGAAAGAAGAGCTGTCGTTTGTGTCGTAAAACATTGGAAAGAAGACAAATATATGGGTGTCTTGTGGAAGGTTAGCGATTGGAGAGGTTTTGTTATTGGTGGCATAGAGGCAAACGAAGATGCCGCGTCAGCGGGACTTAGGGAAATTACTGAAGAAACAGGCTACAAAAATGTTGAATTTATTAAGGAACTAGGCGGAATCGTCAATTCCAAATTTTACCAATCGAAGAAACAGGAAAACCGATTTGCGCATTTTGTGCCCTTGCTTTTTCAGTTAAGAAATGACGAGCAAGCTTATGTTGATATAGAAGAAAAAGCGCTTCACGAAATTGTTTGGTTGTCTAAAAAAGAGATGGATGAGTTTGTAAATCGTGAAGATATGCGGCTAATTTGGGATAGAGCAGAAGGTAATACTTGCTTTACGGATGAGGGCATCCTGGAAAATTCGGGAAAATACACCGGTTTAACCTCCCATGAAGCACAAGAAAAAATTATACAAGATTTGAAGAAAGCTGGAAGGGCTGAGAAAAAAGTAACTTACCGGATGAAGGATTGGGTTTTCTCCAGACAACGTTATTGGGGAGAGCCAATTCCAATTGTTCATTGCGAGAAATGCGGTCCGGTTGCAGTGCCGGAAAATGAACTGCCGGTTACTTTACCGGAGGTTAAAAGCTACAAGCCAACCGGTACTGGCGAGTCTCCGTTAGCGGCTATTACTGATTGGGTAAATGTAAAATGTTCGAAATGCGGCAGCAAAGGAAAGAGAGAGACTGATACTATGCCGCAATGGGCCGGATCCAGCTGGTATTATTTGAGGTATATCGATCCTCATAATACGAAAGCACTGGTAGATAAAAACAAAGAAAAAGAATGGATGCCGGTTGATCTTTATGTGGGGGGTGCCGAGCATGCTACAAGGCACTTATTATATGCTCGTTTTTGGCATAAATTTTTGTTTGATATAGGTGTTGTTTCTACCGAAGAGCCATTTAAGCGTCTAATTCATGTCGGATTAATTCAAGCTGAGGATGGCCGGAAAATGTCCAAAAGATGGAATAATGTGGTGAGCCCGGATGAAATTGTCGAAAAATTTGGGGCCGATAGTTTGCGTCTTTACGAAATGTTTATGGGTCCGTTTACCCAAAATATTGCTTGGAGCACAAAAGGCGTTATTGGGGCAAATCGATTCTTAAATAGGTTGTGGATTTTTAAAGAGCAAGTTATTGAGATTCCCGAAACTAAAGAAGCAAGTGATCATGAAATAAATATTAAAAATGAAGCCTTGAAGGAAACTCATCGGTCACTTGCAAAAATCGAAAAATATATTGAGGATTTCAAGCTGAATTTAGTTGTCTCATCATTTATGGAATTATCAAACGGCCTAGAAGATCTGAAAAGTAAAGTTGAGCCGAGTTTTTATAATTATGTTTTTAAGGAGTCGCTTAAGATTTTCACCATAATGATTGCACCGCTTGCTCCGCATATTGCCGAAGAAATGTGGCAGGATTTGGGCGAAAAAGGCAGCATTTTTAAGGCAAATTGGCCGAAAGTTAACAAAGAATTCTTGAGAGAGGATGAATATGCCTTAGTCATTCAAGTAAACGGAAAAGTGCGGGATGAAATTATGGTTGATATAAATACAACCGAAGAAGAAGCATTCGCTTTAGCGTTAGAATCCGAAAAAATTAAAAAATGGCTTGAAGGCAAAGAAATTGTTAAAAGAATATTCGTTAAAGGAAAATTAATTAATATAGTAGTAAAATAATGCAAGAATCAAAAGTCAAAAATCATAATGATAAAGGAATAATAAAAAAAGAATTAAAAAAATTTTTACATTTTTATTTATCATTTTGCATTTTGAGATTTGCATTTTGATTTATTTATTATGAAAATTGACGTTAAAAATATATTGAATAAAGAAGAAGGCAGTACCCTGAACGGTAGTTTTAAAACCGAAATTGATCTTGATGGTTTTAAGACAGCCGAACCCGTCCAGGTTGACTATGAACTTATTAGATTAGAAAAAAGCATACTTGGTGTTTTTAAGGCAAATGTAGTAATAGAAATGGAGTGCTCCAGGTGTTTGTCTTTATATTCTTTCGAAAATGTTATTAAATTTGAAAGAGAATTTTCTAAGTTTTCCGGAGAAGAGTTTTTGCCAATTAAAAATTTTGAGATAGACGTAAGCGAGCCTTTAAGGGAAGAAATTTTACTTAGTTTGCCAATTAAGCCTTTGTGCAGCCTAAAATGCAAGGGTTTGTGCCCGAATTGCGGCCAGAATCTAAATATTATGTTATGTAATTGCAAAAAAAGTTAATCTAAAAACGTCCCCCTCTTTTTTTGCCCATTCCGGACATTCTTTTAAAAAATATAGTCAAGTGATCCGGAATCTAGAAGGAATGGATTCTGAATCAAGTTCAGAATGACAACTTGGAGGGACTTTCTTGCTTATTGCTTCTTCTTCGGCTGACCCACGTGCAGTTTTTTAAATTTCTTTCAAAATTGGCCAACAAAATCCAGATTTATCTCTTTTCCGGTAAGAAACCGAGATATTTCAGCAGTAAA
>Ga0076305_106_pt1 | contig 22943 bp, 24 predicted proteins | sample RifGroC1_FD_67794 | JGI IMG/M metagenome (GOLD analysis project Ga0076305, IMG submission 67794) | candidate division CPR2 bacterium GW2011_GWC1_39_9
GGTCCAAAACCGTATCACCTCCTTTAAAGGTTGCCAATGCCAACGCCGCCAGTCTGAACCGCGAGGTCCGTTAATGCCTTGTTGGCGCATTCCACCACAAAAGCATGCATCTTAGTGCCTACAAAATCCTTTGTGGTCACATTGATTTGATCATCGCCGTCAGTGATGACGACCAGCTCTGGACGATAAGTGCTGCCCTGGCTGATGATCTCCTCAATCCTTTCCTGGGCTAACTTTGCACAGCCCGAGATATCCGTACTCCCGCCGGAGTAGTTCTTCTCGGTGAAATGCTTGATCAGCTCCTTGGCCTCAGCTGCCGTCGAAGCATGATGCTCCTCTTTTAGCTGAGTATCGAAAAGGCGAACGTAAAGTTCAGCCTCTCCGGCGATGACCGCCTTAAGACGGTTTATCAATATTCCGCCAGCCTTGTAAATGCGCTGGCCTTGCCCCATCGAACCGCTGCAATCGATAATAATGTACAACAACTGCTTCATTTCGATGGTGGTCACCCGCTCCCTCACTTGGGAAGCATGGGTAACGATCCGGTAAGTCCGGTAAACACTAGGAAGTGCATACTCAGACTTGGTCATCCGGCTCATCTCTCCCATATGAGCGATTGGCCGCTGCCGGATTTCTTCGCCTGCCGGGTCGGGAAGTTGTTTCTTGCTTTTCCTTACCTGCATACGAGTAAGCTTGTCGAGGTTCCTGGAGATTTGGAGCATAATCTCTTTACCCTTCAAGAAATCCTCGGCTAACTTCATCTTCTGGAGATTCTCATCCCCGTTTTCGCTCTTGCCGGATCCCGACTTATCTTCCGGGTCCAAAAGGGCTTTTTCATCATCTGACAGATTATCAATCTCGTCCATCAGACGATTTAATTCCTCTCCAACCTTCTCGGATTGGTCGTTCTCCGTGAAGAGCGGGAGCGGTTCCCCGCCTTCTCCGCCACTGCTGCCGCCTTGCTTTTGAGCAAGGAGTTTAAGAAGGTTCATAGCCTTCTCTAGGGGCGTAGTTCCAGGGTAACTCTGAATGTCCAGTGACTGCAAAAAGTCACAGACATTCGTGTGATACCGCATTGATTTTTCAATGCGGTCTTGGAGCGCTTGCTGGCGACTCTTAGTAGTCGAGCCGCTTAGAAGTCTCCAATTCCCGGAGCTGTCAGCAGCCGGAAGCTTGTTCTCCTCGCGTCCCCTTACCGTGTCCCGGTAAAAAGATGGAGGATTGACTTTGCCGCCGGCCTCTAAATTGCATAGATCAGTCACGAGGTCTCGTGAAAAAGACCCCAAACGGACCTTGTTTGCCACCTCCCGCATCTCTTCCGCACTAGGCGGAATGTAAGTTGCAGGAGGACTTGTTCTAAAGGTGAACTGTGACATTCACCTTCCACCTCCTTTCACTCACTAGATGCGGGTATTCTCCAGAGCGCGTTGTTGCGCCTCAGAGATTTTTTGGGCGACGGTCTCGCGGATTTGTTTCCTCCGCTCCGAAAGACCGTCCGTTACCTTCAAAGACGAAACCTCGTCCTCGAAATTAACGAATTTTTTAGCCACCTGCAACGCCTTGATCGGCGTAGCAGCCTGGCCGAGTTCGCCTAGTAACTCACGGAGCTTTTGTTCCGCAGCTACCAGGTTTTTTTCAGCTGCGGCCCTCTTCATGGCGGCGTCAAGTTCGCCCTGAATGGTCTCGGCGAGACCTTCTAAACCCGGTAAAAAACGGAGGTCCGTCAGATCTTGCTTCTGGACCTCGTTTGCGCCCCGCATGCTGGCACTTGCCTGGCACACCTGAAAGGCATGCACGGCGGTGCGCGGCGACACGAAGTTGCCTTCGCTTGTCGCCTTGGCTAAGATTTCCGCCAAAACGGCCTTAAAGCCGTTTAAAACCGGACCCCCCAGCCTGCCCGCCACTTTTTCAAACATGGCGAGATAAGATTTTGCGGCGTAATCCTTCCACCGTAAGTTGAGTTGCAGTGGAAAGCGCTCGATCAAAGCATGAGCGGAGGCGCCCAGCTCAGATATCTCGCCCGGCTCTTTATTGGTCGGGACGATTATCACCTCCGTGCGCTTTTTGAATCGTTGCGCACCATTTCTGAGCTCCCCGGCTGTCAGCGTGTCTTTCAACGCTAACAGAACTGATGCGGGAGCATCAAAGAGCTCCTCAAAAACCGCTATGCGGTAATTGAGAAACGAACGCTCCGGGTAGTACTCGAGGACTTTTTCCTCCTCGAGCTTCCGAAAGTTCAATCCTCCATAGAGACGGGATTCATCCATGCCCTCTCCGAAAGACTGAATGAAGGTCTCGTCCTCGAGTCCGAGCTCCTGGACGACCTTCATGATCATCTCAGACTTGGCGTGCCCGCCAGGTCCAAAAACAATGCAGTTCTTCCTGCCGGCAAACGCCAGCGAAAAAACTCGCGCTATCTCGTCCGTGAACACAAAGTTCGCGGACAAGATCGAACTAATCTTCTCGTAGTAGTTCAATACTTCATCTCCTTATCTGAATAATTGGATCTCTGAGTTTGAGCGCCCGACTGGTAAGCTATTGTCGCAAACCAACCGGCCTGGCACTCCCCACGCTTTTGCCGGTGGTGAGTCACCGTAAAACTACCACGGACAAACCGTGGTCTCAGAACCCTGGATCACTGGTTCTTGCCCCCAAATGAGAGCATGACCGCTCCAGAACTCGACGGATCTTTCTGTCGCATTCCGGTCCCAGGGTTCGGGCTCTGGCTTTCTCCCAACAAAAGCCGAGATTAGGATATAAAATCCTTCTTCGGCCCTCTTCAGGATTACCACCAGAGCGCTGCATGGTGCGGGCTGCCGGTTCATGACGAACCTGGAAATCCCGAACCTACTTGGCCGCTGGGCAAATACGATCTGGTCGAGATCGCTAGTCTCGACGCAAACCGTCTCGCCGACCACTCGGCCAAAATTCACCTCCTCCACCATGAAGGGCCGCCCCTCGCTCTCAATCTTACCGAGAGCTTCCTTAAGCAGCCCCTCCAAGCCAGTGTGGAGGTGAGAATTGAACCTGTCTACGACAAATTCTCCACTCTTTAATGTCCATTCCAATCTTTTCACCTCCTTTTCTTTTCCTGTAATTTCGGACCCAATCCGGAATAATTACAAAGTAGATTCTGAATCAAGTTCGAAATGACAAGATAGAAATAAGGAGGAGAAATAACCACAACTAACAACGTTTTTTTTATTTTCTTCAAAATTAGATAGCTTCATCAGCCTCTTTTTAGACGCCTCCGCTACGTAACTTTTTTTTTATTCAATTATCAATTTACCTGCTATAGTTAGTTCCTTTGAGGATTCAACCCTCCTGAAGTTGAACCCCATCTGAACCTCTAACCTGCAAAAGGCGATTTAGATTGCTTTGCTAGTAAGCTCGCAATGACTATGCCGTTCTTTTGAAGGTTAGATTAGTATTTTTAGTTTAAAAATATGTGCCGAACACTCTCCTATTTTTAGTGCTAATGAATGTTCGTTTTCTTGTTCAAGTTGCTTATAGTTCTTCACTCTCATCGAGAAGCCAAACGATATTTATTTCTTTTTTTTATTGTTGTTTGTTTGTTGTTTATTGTTAATTTACTTATACTGAAGGGGCTGTGGGCTTGAAGTAGATAGCTGTTTTAGCCATCCGATTGCGGGTTTGAAATTTTTCCCTTGGTACTCCTGATACTTCAGGTTAGCTCCAATCCCACAGGACCTTTCCTTATAAGGTTTTAATCGACTTAAATTCGGATCCCCCGGATACTTGCCCTACATTCGTGGAGCTAGCCGCGCATCGGTTCTTTCGCCGGCTTAACCTCTATCCCTTCGATTAACTTAGGGAGCCAACTTTCGAGGCGTCCTACTGATTAAAAAAGGCAACCGCTTTTGGATATCCACCATACAAAGGTACTTCCGCCAAAGGCGGACAAAAATATGGCTGGATTTTTCCAAAGCTCTCCTGAAGCTTTATGATTCATTCCATTTGCGCTTGCCGCGTCGATTATTAAGTTCTCTTGAATGTGCTTAGGCTGCCACCACTGTCTACCGTTTTTTAAAGTGACGGGAATATTGTAGCACAAGTTCTTGATTTTGTCAATATATTTATGGCATTACGGATTAATACATTTTGCCTCAGAATCTTTAGTTATGCCTCGATTGTCAAACCAATATTGACAATCTGATATAAAATAATTATTATAAAAAAGTAACAAAAAGAGCTTTTTTATGAAAAATGATGTCTTGGAAAGCATTGGCTTAAACAAAAATGAAGTACTAATATACCGTACCCTGCTTGGTCATGGCGAAATGATTGCCAGCGACATTTCCAAGGAATCCGGATTAACCCGCACAAATACTTACATGATCTTAAAATCATTAACAGGCAAAAGCGTTGTTGAAGAAATAGACAGAAAAAAGAAGTTAATTTACAGATTGGCTCCGCCCCAAAAGCTTGTTGAATGGGCCGAAATCAAAAAAAGAGAGCAAGAAGATAATCTTAGAGAACTCTATGCTTTTATGCCCATCCTAAGCGGTGCTTATAATCTGTCCTTAAATAAACCGGGCATAAAATATTTTGAGGGCATTGAGGGTTTTAAGCTAATTTATGACGATATTTTAAAACAGCAAGGCGAGGTTTTAATAATGGCCTCTGAATTTGACAGGTCCAGAAAGGAGATTAACAATTTTCTTGATGAGCACATAATAAAACAAGCCTCTCTTGGCATTAAAGTACGCGCCCTAATACCAAAAGAAGATTATGTTAACCTAAATTATATCGAAGAGGCAAAAAATCTGCTTGTTCAAGTCAGAATTTTGCCGCTAGAGATATTTTCTTTGCATTCTCAAATACTTATTTATAGCGACAAAGTAGTGCTTTCTTCCTTTAAAAACCAATTAATATCAACCTCTATTTACAATAAAGATATCGCCCAGACTTTTAAAGTAATTTTTGGTTTGTTGTGGGATAAATCCCTTAGTGAACATGTTGAAATCCTAAAACAGGTAGCCTCAGGATAAACCAAGCGACTTTTTTATCATAGTCAACTGATATTTTTCCAGATTAGCTTGGAAAGAACTAACCGCCAAGGCAAAAACCTCAGGATCTTTAAGGGCAACATCGAATGATCCCGGATTATGGCTGCCGTGCTTAGAAGCTAAGTCAAACAGCTTGCCCAATAAATCGCCTTCCCTATTTTCACTAGGACTTCTGCCGATATCCATGGAAACACCTTTGACATCGCCTTTTATGTCCTGGGCCAAATCTATGCCTAAACGGATGTCGTTTACGGTTTGCTTCTTCCCGGAAGCATGAGTAATTTCCTGAGTAAAAGCCTCTTTAAGCGCCAAATCGGTTTCCGGTATTAAGGCAAAATTTATCCTTGCTTCCTCCGAACGATTCTTAACCTCTCGTATCCGCGGTCTGAATAATACTTTGAGTGAATAACTATCTCCCTTGTCATCCGCCAGCCCAAATATATACTGGCGCTGTTCTTTTTCTTTGATGCTCTCTTTTAGATCCAAATTAAAACGACCCTTACCGGTAAATGACTGAGCAACTTCGAGTATAGTTCTAAGGGATATAAATCCGGTCTTTAAATCCTCAAAATTAAGATCAGATTCGCCCGATCTTATTAAATCGCCGGCTAACAAAAGATCTTTGGCTCTCCTAATAACCGCCTCCCTAACCTGCAAATGCAAATCCTCTAGCCCTTCAGCAGGTTTTTTATTACTCTCCATACTGGTTTTTGTTAAATCCGAAAAAACTTCGGCCAAATCGGTTATCTTACTATATTCTTCAAAAATTTCTTTAGCATGTTCTGTTTTGCCCAGCTCCATAACCGCTTTGGCGCAATCGATATCATAATGAGCCGAATTTAGAGCTTTAATAGCATCTTCGCCATAATTATCAATAAGGCCAATAACTTTTTCCTCTCCAAACTCTTTAGCTATAACGCCTATAACCTGAGCATCGCTAAAATTAACCTTAAATATATTAATGCCTGTTTCTTTTTGAATTTTATCAGCTAAGTCCCATAAATAACCGACGGGTTCTAACTCTTTGGACCTTAATTGGTATTCTGCCTCCGGCTCGTCTTTTCTTTGAGTATGCATTTTTTTGGTGTCAAACGGCCGCAAATCTACCTGGCCCGCGTTAAGCGTTTTAAAGCCTTCCTCCCGTTCTGTCTTAGGCTGAATTTTAAAATATGAAATAGGCCTTTCCAGCCCTTCTTTATCAAAATCAGTAACAACGGCGTAGTTTTTTGAAACCATATAAACCGGATTATTGGCAAGGTTCCGACCTATAAAATGCCGGGTTCCCAAAAGCATTACAAAACCGTTTTTGTCGATTTCCTTCTTAAGAATATCGCCTTTGAGATCAGTTTTTTTTCTAAACCATTCGGCCTTGAACAAACTGCTCTCAGCTAGCTTGGGATTATTCTCCAAAAAAGTTCTTGGGGATGCTATAAACTCCTTTATTCTGCCATAACTTGAATCTTCCCTTTTAAAATAATCAGCCGTTATTTTTTCCGTTCGACCTTGGGAATTGTAAACAAAAAGTTGCTTGTTGTGCACAAAACCATTGCCATGATTTGGATTGTAAGCTTTGCAAGCGATCTCCACTGCTGCTGCCGATAAACCAGTTTCAAGATATTCCTTCTTATATGCTCTTCCTGGCCTGCTTAACTCCCAAAAACCAAGATAAAAATCAGCTTCTTTTATTTGTTGTATATCAAGCGCTTCTTGCGCTGTTTTGGGAGAATAAAACATAGGCTTTGGATCTTTGCCTAATTTTAAATCTTCGGCAGTAATAACGGACTTGTCTGCAAAATAATCCAACAAACCCGGAATAGGATTAAAGTAAGTCGACCCTGCTTCTCCCTTAACATAGTCCTCGTTTATTTCTTTTAGACTTGGGAAAAGTGACTGCAAAGGTCCTTCCTGAAATTTATTCAAAGAAACAACTATTTCTTGATTTTGCCCTATTTCAACAAAACCATCATTTACCATTTTTCTTCCAAGGGCGTCATCAATAACTTCTGGCAACTGAACCTCAAAGGCTTTTCGCTCATTTGACCTATGGTGTAATTCATCTCTAAACGATAACTGTTCGCTTTCCATTTCTTCTCAAATTAACAGCTTGATTATAGCATAAACGCTTTAATTCCCAAACAAACATTGGTATATTACTAACATGAAAGTAGCCGTTATCTCTGACATACATGATAGGACAGATAAACTAGACAAGGCCTTAGAGGTCATCTCTTCGTGTAACATACACACTATCATTTGCTGCGGGGACATCGCTTCGGTTAAAACCTTGGAGGTGCTTGTTGCCACCGGTAAGACTATTTTTTGCTGCCTGGGCAATGCCGAAAGAGAGCCGGAAGAGATGTTTTACGCTCAAAATGAACACAAAAATTTAACGGTTTTTAAAGAAGTAGGGGAGATAAAACTGGCCGGAAAGACCATAGGCCTTACTCATTACCCCCACAGAGCCCAAAATATGGCTGAGTCGGGCGCCTTTGATTTTGTCTTTTACGGTCATAACCATACCCCCTGGGCTAAAAAAATTGGTGATACTGTTTTATTAAATCCGGGGGAAATTGCCGCTTTTTATGGCCCTCAATCAACTTTTGCCTTGGTTAATCTTAAAACCGGCAATTACGAACTAAAAATTCTGGCATAAAATAAAAAACCCCGATTGTTTCTTTTCAAATCGGGGCGAATAAACTATATTTGACTTAATTTCGTTCTTAGCTGATTTATTATGAGATCATCGACATTGCCAAGCAGACTTTTAACAAGCCCTTCGTAAAACCTCTTTATAATTTTACTATTAGCTTCGCAGTTTGCGCAGACAGCTATATGAGAGTATACCCAGCTTGCTTTTTGATTCACTCCCAAAACATAGCCGGTCATAAGCGAATAATCTGAACAACCTTCTACGGCAGAGGTTGTTTTGTCCATTTCTTTGGCCCATTTTCTCATTAAATCCGCTGCCGACAGCCTTACCAAGTCGTTGCATTGTTGGCAGGTATTTAAATGATGTATTTCTTCTGTTCCAAATGTTCTTTTCAAAAGTATAGCTTCGACAATAGCTTCCTCTTCTATGTGCTCCATTTCCTCATCTCCTTTTTTTAAGTTTCCAGCAATTTAGTATGCATCAAATTCTATCAATATATTTTGATAAATTCATTGTCTAATAATAAAAAAAGCGGAAATGCTCAAAAATTTTAAGCTTTTCCGCCACGTAAATTAATCTTCATGATCCAGCTTTGCTCGACTCATTATTAGAAGTTCAATTTCTATTGCTCTTTTTCTTCTAATTCGGTTGTTATTTAAAAAGTCGACTATTTCTCCTCTTACTCTTTCTGCTGCCCTGTATCTTGTTTTATACAATTCCTCCTTGCCGGGAGCAATTATGGTTGGATCCAGAAACTCGGTAAAATACCAAGCGTCAAATATTTTGATCGCTTCTTCAAGAGTAGTGGGCATCAATCCTTTTTCGACATCTTCTTTCCATGAACGCAGACACAGAACTTCGGGCTTATTTTTGGCGGTTATTTCCCTGGAACTTTCTTCGCCTTCCGGATTACAACCTCTAAGACCGGCTTTTCCAACCAAGTCATGGTTGGCACTTCCAAATTTGTCGATTACCAAGCCTGCCGTTGGACCGGGCAATCCCAAGTATTTTGTTTCTACTAGAGCTATGCAAACTTTTTTAGTTCCATCTGCGTAGTTATCGTCGCCATTGCTTCCGGGCGGATACAAATCAGCTTTAATTCCCAATCCCTTGATATGTGCCAATAGACCGTCAATTATATGCACAGCTGTATGATCCCATGTTATTGCGAGGTAGTTTTTGTCTACAGTTCGCGCTGCCATTTTATCACCCCCTTGTTAACGTACCGTTTGATTATTATAGGGTAAAATTTAATTCAAGGCAAAATTTTAGATCATGTTGCCCTTAAATTATTTTAAAGAAAAATTGGCTCTTTAATCTAATTTAATCGCTTCATCAATAAGATACTTATCAATTTTAGTTCTTCTAAGCGATTTTAAGTATCCGCCGCAACCCAAAGCCTTGCCAATGTCCTCGGCTAAAACCCTGATGTAGGTTCCGGAGCTAACATCAGTTTCTATTTTTAGTATAGGAAAATTATATTCAATTAACTGAATCCGATAAATTTTAATCTGTTTTTCCTTTAAATTTACTTCTTTGCCGGCTCTTGCCAGCTTATATGCCGGTTGGCCGCATATTTTGACAGCCGAAAATTGATGCGGTTTTTGCATGGATTGTCCTACAAATTTAGATAGTGTATGAATTACGTTATCCTTATTTGGAGCGGTACACTCAATTTGTTCAAGACTTCCCTCCGGATCTCCCGTACTGCTAAATGCAGACAAGTCGATCTCGGCTTCATAAGATTTATCCATTTTTAGAAACTCTCCGGCTTTTTTGGTGTAGTCTTTTCCAACCAAAACAATTAAAAGCCCGGTTGCAAAAGGATCCAGTGTTCCGGCGTGTCCCACTTTTTTTATGCCGCTTTTTCTCCTAACTTCGGCAACAACACTAAAAGAAGACCGGCCGGCCGGCTTATCAATTAAATAAATACCCTCCTTAAAAGCTTGATCCATGGACATATAATAATCCTTTAACTGATTAATGCAAAATATTAGAGTGCTAATAACAAATATCAAATATCCAATTACAAACCTGTCTCGCTTGAACGAAGCCAAGGCGGATGAATGTCAAATGTACCTGCTCACAACCCTGCGTCTTTGCGAGTGAAACGAAGCAATCTCCTCTGCTTGAAACAAGATTGCCGCACTTTCCGGCGGCTGCCGGATCGTTCGCAATGACGATTGTGAGCAGTTACTGTCAAATGATTTAATGTTTAAAATTTAGGATTTAGAAATTAGGAAATTAGGAATTTGCTTAGAATTTAGAATTTTGAGCCTTTACGGGCGCCAAACACCGATGTCATTTGGAGACTTGCCGTCTAGCATTTTAGACATATCGAATTCTTCGTCATCTTCTCTTTCTTCATCATCGGCAAAAATGTTAGTGGCTTTCTTTTCTTCCTTCACGTCTTTTTTTGAGATAGACTTTGGCGTTTCCTTAACGGGCTTTTCTTCTTTTTTTGGCTTTTCTTCCAAAATTATTTCTTCCGTTTTCGGTTTTTGCGGCGCTTTTTCCTCGGATAATTTTTTACCGGAAAGTCGGTCAAAAAACTTCTTCGCAATTTCGGTGGGACTACCCATTAACTGCAAAACCGCTTCGGTTTTGGATCCGGTTATGCCGAAAACTTGCGACATTTGAGAAGCATTACCGTCTTTTTTGCTTCTTATGATTATTCGGGTTTCGCCGGGAGCGTCTTCTATAAAAATAATGATCGTATTAACTTCCGGAATTGTTGCCAGAAGTTCATTTATGACGCTATAGACATCTTCCATGGTGGCATTTAAACTTTGATAGGTTTTATTATCAACTGTGGCCCAAACTGCAGCATCATTAACGTTTAGGCCGTCTAATATTTTGCCCCAAAGCTTTAAGGTGTTTAAGGATTTTGATTTAAATAGATGGTTAACAATTTCCTGTTGGTTGGCGCCGGCTGCTAAAAGTTGAGCTGACACGGTAAAAGACTTTGGCGTAGTATTAATATTTTTATAGCTTGAAGTGTCATCGATAATTCCGGTAAGCAAGCATGTTGCAATTTGCTGGTCTAAAATATTGCTGCCCAAACCATCAATTATGGCAGTTAAAATTTCACACGTTGAAGTTGCTGTTAGGTCAACCAAGTTGACGACCCCAAAATATTCATTGCCGGCATGATGGTCAACGTTTATAATTGGGATCTTAAAAAATAAATCAGTATATTTATCGTAAATTCGGTCAATTTTATCGACATCCGGAGCATCAAGCACCACAATTAAATCAAAATTGGCAGATTCTTTTACTTCGATGTCGCCCGTGTTAAGTTTTTCTCCCTCGGTTGTTAAAATAATATTTAAAAAATCACCTTCACGGCTATAACTAAGCTTTTCTATAACCTTATCTTTAACGTTAACCTGAATAATATTATCCAAAGTCCCCTGAATGTCTTTTACCAAAGTTTCTTTAAACGGTAAAAAATTTAGGTTTTCCGGATAGGCGTCCGAAAGAATAGCCGTCACTTGTTTGCCAATTTTTATAAGTGCCGCCGAAAGGGCTAATAGGCCGCCAATAGAATCTCCGGTAGGTCCTGAGGAGGTTATGACGAGAATATTCTTACTTTTTTTAAGAAGCTCTGTAGATTGTTGACGAGGAGACTGTTCCAATTTCTTATCCTTTCTGCTAGTTACTGTTTGACCATGTATTATATCTCAAAACAGAGCTCCTAGTCAATAATAAAAATGCTTACTTTTTAGATTTATTGAAAAAATGTTTTTGACACAGGAAAATTCCAATAAAAAAACCGAGACATTTTTCGTATACCGTCTCGGTAAGTATTTGTTAACCAAGTACTTGTAATTCTTTGAGGGTTGTTCTCGCTTGATCTAGCTTATCAGCAACTTCTGTAAGTATAGGCATGGTGTTTGTTAATATAAATTCAACAACCTCAACGAATTCCTCACTACTGGGACCGGATGCTTTAGCTAGATTATAATACTGCCCCCGAAGCTCCCTGAATTTATTCAACCTTTTTTCAACCTCCAGATTAAATCTAAAAAACTCCTCCGAGTCAATGATGGTGCTGAGACACTTATCCCTATCTTCACCTAGCTGATTATTGGTCCTCATTACTGTTAATTTTTTTATAACGGGATAGGACATCTGACGATAGATACCCATGATTCGCTCTATTTCATCAGTTATTTCAGCAACCCATCTTTTTTTACATATTTCCAAGTCATCATCCAGTTTTACTAATCCCCTAATTTGTTTAGCGCTTGAACCTCTAATGCTTATTCCTTTTTCTGTCATTTCCATTCTCCTCTCATATTCCTTTTATTTTTAATGTCCATGCCTTTAAAACGATCTTTTGTATTATACAATATTTCTTATAATATATCAAGTGTTCCTCGATCATTGGCTCAAAATTGTTTACAATATCCTTCTTTTATGCTAAAATCTAAACGTTATTTAACTAAAAGGATGCAATGCCAATTAAGAAATCCGCAATTAAAAAAGCGCGCCAAGACGAGATAAGAAAACAGCGCAACCGAAAGATTAAGCTAAATTTTAGATCAAAGGTTAAGGCTGTCAAGGAAGCTGCCGGCAGCGTAGATATTAAAAGCTTGCCAACATTAGTTGCCGAGGCTTTCTCATCATTAGACAAGGCAGCAAAAAAAGGCGTAATACATAAGAACACTGCCTCCCGAAAAAAATCCAGGCTTTCTAAATTAGTGGTGAAATCAAGTCAACCCGAAGCTAAAAAAGAAGTTAAGGCAAAAACAGCCAAGGCTAAACCTAAAGCAAAGAAAAAAGCGGCCAAATAAAAGCCGTTTTTTTATCCATAAAGATCGTGATAAAAAAGCAGAGTTTCGCTTGTTTGTTTGCGAAACTCTGCTGCTTATTGTTCATTTACTGTGCTATAAATGGATTTGAAATAAGGGTCGAATGCGGTTTTTAAACTTGCATTCTCTATAATCATACATTGAGCTGCTGGGGTAAAAACCCTGTTAGACACATAACCTTTCTTCAAAAGATATAACATTTTTTTCAAATACTCAACGTATCCCCGAGCTTGACGACCCAAGACCTGTTCAACACCAACTGAAAGCTCGTGTTCGTTAAAATCGAAAGTGTCGAGGGTAAGTTCAAGAATACTTGTTTGACCTAAATCGCATTCCCTAACATAAGCCCCCACTCGCTTCTCCACATCCTTGCCGGTTAAATTGAACAAAACGGCTTTCTGAGCCATAAAAAGCTGCTTCTCGTAACCATTTAGCCTGGAAATTGCTATGGCAGCGCTATATCCCAATACTTTGTCGTAAACGAGCTTTGCTATTTCGGGATGCAAATCTTCGGCAAACTTAATGGCGTGACGAACTTGTTCAACACTTCTGCCAATTCGTCTGGCAAATTCAGTCAGCGTTATTTTCGCTAATTCCTCCGTATTCTTAGCAAACTTCCACATGCCGTAAATTGCTTCAGCTTCTTGATTTGCCGGTACCTTTTCGTGCAAATTCTCTGCTACTTGCAATGATAGAAATTCAATTCTGGTAAGATTTTGAAACACCTTGCACTTGATTTTAATACCGTACCCTTGTTCCCGAAGAAGTCGGAACGCACGATATCTTCTCTCGCCCGCAATGAGCTCATAGATAACTTCGCCCTTCTCTTCCCGTTTATTTACCAGAATTTCATTAATCTGACCTTGACTTTTAATACTTTCGGCAAGATCTTCAATGGGCTCAAGATCAAAAGTCTTCCGCATTTGCGGCAATACTGTAAGCATTTGAGGATCTAGTTCCAAATAGTAACAATCCTTACTCCCAACCGACCTGCATCTTGCTTGTGCGTCCTCACAACTTCTTCCTTTTCCCAATGTCTTCACCTCCTAACCTAATTTTTAACGTACGCCTTAAAGCGCCCCGAAATGTAGTACGAGCTGCAACCCCTAAAGGACTTTTAAATTAACACTATTTGAACTTAAAGTCAAAGCTAACCCCAATATTCTTGGCCTCTTAAAAAGCAACTTAGTTAAAATTTGTGAAAAAATAGATTCTCATATCCCTACGGATCCGTCTGGACGAGCCGTATGTCCGGAATGACGAGGAGAAAGCTGAACATGAAGAATCTTAAAATTTTCCAATTCCTGTTTTGAACATTTGAATTTAGATATTGTTTAGTATTTGGCCCGCTTTGGCGAGACGCCAGTCGAGACAGGTGATTAGCGCTTAGAATTTTAAGCATTAGGATTTCATCCGCCTTGGCTTCGCGCAAGCGAGACAGGTTTGACATTTGAAATTAGAAATTTGACATTCAAAGCCTCTGGCTTTGTTCCCTATCTCTTAAGTCCTACCGTAAACAAATCTAAAAGCAAGGCGGGACTTTCCCCTTTTTTAATTCCATATTCTATATCCAAAAGTTTACCGTAAATTTCTTTTAGTTCGGTAAAGGAAAAACTGGCCGCTTGTCTTAGTGTATTTCTTACAACAAAGCCTTGAAGCCCCGTCTGTTTCTCAATTTCAATCGATGAAAATCCTTTAGCCGATAAATCCTTAACCATAAGAATATTTTTGAATTGGCGAACCATCATTGTTAAAATATACATCTCATTCTCGCCGCCATTGATTAAATAACTTAGTTCCGTCATCGCTTTTTTATAGTCGCGCAGTCCCATAGCATCAACCATGATAAATATGTTGGAAAAAAGCGTTCCTTTGACTAATAAAGAAATTGATTCCGAAGTAATTTTGAGGTTATAAGCCAATAATTTTTCAATTTCGCCGGATATTTTGAAGAGGTCGCTTCCCGTTTCCGACAAAAGAAGACTGGTTGCATATTTGTCGATTTCACCGCCTCTTTTTGTTACTTCACTCTCTACCCATTGACTTAATTTTACCCCCACAATTTTTCCTGCCAGCTCCGCCTTTACATTTGGCAGTGTCAGCAGTTTATCAAAAGCTTTGCTCTTTGGCTTAGCTTCTTCATAAATTATAACAACTGCCGTTTCCGGACAATTATTTAATTCTTCAACTAATTTTTCCAGTTCCTTCTCATTCGCTTTATTCTTGGCGAAATTGGTAAAAATTGACCTTGCAACAACCAACCTTTTAGCGGCCAAAAACGGCATGGTTTTAATTTCCGTGATTATAGCCGAAGGCAAAGCTTCTTCTAAGAGAATGCTTAAATTATAATCGCCCAGTTTTTCCTTATAACTTTTAATTAATTCCTCAACTTTTTTTTTGGAAAGATAAGTTTCGGGACCATAAAAGATCAGCACATTCTTCATTTTGACCTTTCCGGCGGGTTAAGCTGGCATTTGGGGCAAAAATGAGTACCCCTTCCCCCCACAACAATTCTTTTAACTTTCCCGTCACAACTATCCGGGCAATTTTCTCCGGTTTTCCTGTAAACTAGCCGAACATCTCCGTAAGCGCCTTTTTTCCCTTCCGTATCTCGAAAATCCGAAACGCTTGTTCCTCTTAACTCTACCGCTTTTTTTAAGATTTTCTTTATCGAATCAAAAAGCGCTTTTTTTTCTTCTTCGCTAAAGTCAGTTGCATCTCTTTCCGGATGAATTTTTGCATCGAACAAAATTTCATCAGCATAGATGTTGCCGATTCCGGCAATTTTCGTCTGATCCATTAAAAACTTTTTTATACCGGTTTTTTTCTTCCCCAAAAGACATGCAAACTTTTGATAATTAAAATCATCTTCTAATGGTTCCGGTCCGTACCTCAAGAGATATTCTTGCAGCTGTTCTTTATCCAAAATTGATATATTTCCAAACTTTCGAAGATCAGAAAAAGCCATTTTTTTATTATTCGTAAGGTGCCAAACAACGTGAATAAACTGATTATTGGGATCCGAGAGCGGACTATTTGGGTCAACCACGAACTTATTATGTTTTATTTCTATATTTTCATCGGTAATTAAAAGATGACCGGTCATTTTTAAGTGAATTAAAAGAGTTTTGTTGTCCGATAACTCTATAAGTAAATTTTTTGCTCTTCTTTCAACCCCAATTATCTTCTTTCCGGCAATTGTTTTTTTATGGTTTTCGAAATCCGGACCCTTAAAAAGCTTTGGCCAATCCGTTTCAACGTTTTTAATCTCAAGGTCGATGATTTTTTTTGATAAATCGTTTTTTATTGTTTCCACTTCCGGTAATTCTGGCATTTTAAAACCTCTTTCTGGCATTCCTCATGCCGGACAAAATATCTTGTTCGCCTGCCTGCCAATGAATTGCCTTAACAACTGCCTCAGCAAAATCCTCTGATGCTGCCGGACCGCTGCCGGTTATAATGTCACCGTCTCTTTCAACTAACCGGCCGGTATAAAAAGCGCCGCCATTTTCTAACTTATCCCGCTGTTCCGAAAAACAGGTGGCTTTTTTAGAATTTAAAATACCGGCATTGGCAAATACAACGGGCGCGGAACAGATAGCCGATGTTACCTTTCTTTTCTGCGAAAAATCTCTGGCAATTCCAAAAAGCTCCAAATTATTAAAAAGTACTGCTACGCCCGGGCCGCCCACAACAACTAAAGCAGCGTAATCATCCGGATGGACATGTGAAATTACCAAATCTACCGGAATGGTTCCGCCTAGTTTTCCAATTGCCTGTCCGGGAGAATTAGAAGCAACAACAACCTCAAAACCCTCTTTCTCAAATATCTCCTTTGGCACGAAGAGCTCCTCGTCCCTAAATCCGGTATGCGCCACAACCATCAATATTTTTTGTTTTTTATCCATATCAAAACCTCACATCTTTAAGTATGCTCATAATAGTTTAAATGAGGATTAACTTCAAGAAGAGAATAAAAAAAGAATTCAGAATCAAGTATAAAGCCCCAAGAATGGGAATATAGGATAAAGAATATAGATATTTTTTAATTCCTATACTTGATTCTTAATTCATTATTCATAATTCTACCTAAAAATTAGGTTAATTTGTTATCTAGCTTGTCTAGCGCTAACCTAGCCGCTCCCAACAAGCCGGCGTCAGCCCCTAGAGTAGACGGTTGAATAGAAATATTCAAGTGCTTAACTTTTTCCCTTAACTCTTCCGCTATATAAGGCCAAATCTTTACCCCTCTTGAGCCACCAATGATAATTGTTGTCGGATCCACAACGGCAGCAATAGATTGAATTCCCTGCGAAAGCTGCTCGGCTATAAAGCTTAAAGAGCCTTTATCGTCTGCGTCAAATTCCCCGGGGAAATTATAACCCGAAATACAATCCAGATTTTTATTAGAAGTCACGATTTCCTTAATTTCACCGGATGAGTAATGGCTTCCTCTGTATAAATGACCATCAAGAAACAAGCCCGAACCAATACCGTCTCCAAGTTTGATAAAAACAAAGTTATCGACATCGGCAGCTGCTCCCAACCAACGTTCCCCTATAGCCGACAAATTAGAGTCATTATCCATTGCAATAGGCAAATCGGTATCCAAGTTTATCTCATATTTTTGAGAATTTTCATCATACACAATTTCGCTTTCGTACGGGTTAACGATTCCCGGGAAACCAAGCCCCACAGCTTTTACTTTTGGTTCCCACGATTTAATCAAAAATTTAACTTTTTTTACTATTTCTGCCGCATCCCAATACTCAATAGCCAATCTGTCATCTTCCGTAATATTTCCCTCACCATCAATAATGCCATATGCAATTTTTGAACCGCCAACATCAATTGCCAGCACTTGTTTGGACATTTAAAACCCTCCTTAAACTTCTATTATCAGATCAAATTTTAATCGCAAATTATTTTTTAAATCTAAATAATTCCGCCGGCCGGTGAGAAACGTTTCGCTGTCTCTTCTTGGTTGGAATTACCATGCCGACAACCAACACTTTTTTTCTAAAATTTCGCTTATCCAGCTTTTTACCTGAAATAATTTCGTAGACCTGCTGAAGCTCGGTTAAAGTAAACTCCTTAGATAAAAGACGCCAGGCAATATTTGAGTACTTTAATCTCTGCCTTAACTGTATATAAGCCGCCTGAATAATTTGTGCATGATCAAACATAAGCGGCGGCAAATCTTTATAGCCAAACCAACCAAGCCTGGCCTTTTCGCCCAAATAAGGAACCTGGTAATCCTGCGAGTTTATGACGGCCATAAATGATATGGAAATAACCCTGGTTCTGGAATCCCTCTCCGGATTACTCATAACATGGCACTGCTCCAAATATACGTTTTCAATGCCGGTTTGATGATAAAGCTCTCTCTTTGCTGTCTCCTCCAAAGTTTCTTTGGGGCTAGCATACCCGCCAAGGAGCGTCCAGTCGCCATGAAAAGGCCAAAAGTCCCGCTGAATTAGAAGAACTTTTAACTCCTCATCAACAATCGAAAATATAACCACGTCAACAGCAATTGCCGCTTTGGGGTTTATTTCGGGATCAAAACTTTCTTCCTCAATAAATGGCATAACGATAGTGTATTAACAACACTATTGTCTCAAGGGGAATTTTAAAAGTCAAGCCGATTAAAATAATAAACAATAAACAAATAGCAATAAACAACTTAAAATAAACACGTATTTCGCACTTAATTATTGTTCGACTCCTCGAAGAGGGTGGAGAACCCTTCGACAAACTTAGGCCAGGCTTGAAGCTCCGAACTTATCGAGTCCGGCAGCTGCCGGACTCGAAGAATAATTACGAGTGATTAATGCTAAGTGCGAAATACGTGATAAAATAAAAAAACTCTACCTTTAACTGGTAGAGTTTAGTTCTTAATTTTTACTCGTTATTTTCGTCATCATAACCATAGTTCGGGAATTTACTTTCTATTCTTTGAACAAACGAATTGCGAAATTCCTTAATGGCTTCTTCCATCCTTGATAGGTCATAACCAACATCTCTGAAGCTACTATCTGCATAGACTACATGAACCAATATCGCCGAAAAGTTTGATAATTCGTGCTGATATGTTTCTTCGACTCTTTCATAAATTACGGTTTCTGTATCCATAAATATTTTGGATTCTCCTAAATCAGCATACTCAACCGTTCTGTAGATGCCATATCCTTCCCTTGTTAGATAGTACCATTCGGCTGCAGAATAACATGATTCAGGATTGCTACGGGCGTGATCCTCACTACCTTCGTTAGCTATACATATGCACTCAACTTGTTCATCGTAGCGGGAAAAAAGCCGTTTCCTTTCGACCGAAACTTGCTCACTAAACAAATCTGATTGTAAACGCCCAGGAAGCTTCAAGACATCTGATAGAACATCAAATATTACCTTGGCAGCTTCTTTCTCATAAATCTTAGTAGCTGACCTAATCCTATCTTTTTCAGCCCTCTCAGCCTTTTGTGCTTCCTCTTTGGCAAGCATTAATTTGTGCTCCGCTTCCCATTCTCTGCTTGCTTTATTATGACATTCATCACTTCTACGCTTTAGCTTGTCTACATCAAAGTACTTGCTCACCTTTATCACTCCCTTGTCATCTGAAAATTCACGAACTTATCTATTGATATGTCAATTTGCTATCCGTTTTGTTGTTGAATGATTATTTATACCATAATTTAGCAATTTTTTCAATAGCGAAAATGGTAACTGCTCACTGCCCGTCAAATTTGATCTTAAAATTCCCCCCGTTATTTGTCATTCCGGACATTCCTTTAAAAAATACAATCAATTGATCCGGAATCCATACTTTCTGGATCCCAGATCAAGTCTGGGATGACGGGAAGGAAAAGTTTTCTGCTTATTGTTTATTGCTTATTGTTTCTTGTTATTTGTTATTTACTTTCTGCTTCTTTGTTCTCATACTATTCAACAACATCCCAACTCCAATTGTGGTTATCGAAATTAAGATTAGCGGAAACACAATAAAGAAGAAATAGAAATCCAAGCTATTCATGGCAATTTTAGCGATAGGAAATAAACTGATAACAGAACCTATTAAAATTAAAAAGCCGAAAATGATAAGAATTCTGGGCATCATTTTTTAACGCTTAAATACTGCTTAGCCCGCTGATCTAATAAAATATGGTCGCTTTCAACTTCCACTAAAGCCTCGAAGACTTCTTTCACCCTTTTCTCAACTGCCTGGCTTGCAAACAATCTGTATTTCTCCACGGCATTTGTTTCGCGTTTTAAAGAATCTTCGATATTACGTTCGTCTTCATCATTGCAAGCATCCGAATGGTATAGATTTTCATAGTCATCTATTTTTAAGATTTTTGCATGAACGGTGGCATGTTCGGCTTCAATTTTAGCAAGACCATTAAACATGCTTTGAAGATAACTATTGCCCGTTCTAGAAGCAGCGCATCTATAAAATTCACTGTTTGATAATTCTATCTTTAAGGCCTCTTCTAAGTTTTTTCGCGAAGTTGTCGATAGCTCGGTGTTGTTTTCATCGATCCATTCCTCAGCCGGTACGATATATCGACCATGAGCACCGCAAAATGGACAATTAGTAGGGGCTTTATATCCCAAATAGGGGTCGCCGCAAATGCGGCATCTATAAACTTTCACTTGTTATACCTCCTTTGGTTTATTATCTTGACTTAAGTTTTCTAATAACTTCTTTTCCCGTTTGTATCTGTTCATTTCCCGTTTGTTAAGTAGACTGATGGATCTTCTCTCGCTCTTTAAAAATATTGATTTCATTAATTCTATACCTTTGGGCATAAAAAAGATAAGGTAAAGAAATACGCTCCATGCCGTCCATTTTTCATGTGTCGCCTGAGTATAACCCCACCGCTTAAGGCATCTCCTTAAATCCTCAGCTGTTTCACCCGCAAACAAAGTATAGCTTTTGCCAATTGCATGAAGAATATGAGCGTCAGAACCACCGGTTTCATTTAAAAAAAGCAGAGAGCGGTTAATTATTCGCGCTTTTCTGTTTGCCCTCTCCCAAATACAGGCATTGGCGGTCTCAATTGCATCAAATTTCTCTTTGGCTAGAACCATAAAACCTACACCGTCCATTGTAATCATGTTGGGACTTTTAAGGCGTGTTCGAAAGAAAGGATGAGACGCTACGGCAAAACCACCCTGCGCCTGAATTGCCTTAACGGTTTCATGGGCACTCATGCCGGGCTTAACCGGCTCTTTTAAAAAATACCCCAAAATGTGTCCTTCTTTTGCCGTCACCTCTTCGCCCACAATCACCTCAAACTTGTAATGCAGTTTTTTTGCAAGTTTTTTGGCCATGACAGCCCCGGTAATAGTGTCGTGATCGGTAATGGCAATCACTTTCAAATCCGTTTTATTCTGCACATATTCTAAGATTTCCTCAATACTGGGATTACCGTCAGAATGATTGCTGTGCATATGAAGATCAGCCTTACTTACGCCTTTTTTAATTGACTTTGATAAGTCTAACATACCCTCTCCTTAAACTACTCGTAAATAAATTGGACGCTGGCTAGGCCCGCATTTAAATCTAAGTATAAATAATCGTTTTCTTCGCTAAAGGCGGGACTTGTCCAGGTATGGTTTTCCTGTTTTAACAGGCCTAATTTTTCAAGATTGTGGCTTCCTAAAATATTAGCCTTAATTTTTAACTTCTCGTCTTTGTTTAAATAAATTTTTAAACTGGAAACTCCCGTATTAATTTTAACGTTAATTTTACCCGTGTATTTTCCAAAATAAACTTCGCTATCAGCCGCGCCAAAATTTAGATCGGCGCTTTTTAAATTGATATCTTTTAAGTTTACAAAGTTTTTGGCGCCTCCGGAACCGATGGAAAGTTCCAAAGGAATACCTTTGTAAATCCTTATGTCCCATTCCCTGCTGGTGGTAATAAAGTTTGACGCCGGAGATAAGTCGATAAACGCCTTATTTTGACTTTCAATAATATTTAACTTGCGCCCTTCATAATTATAATCCTTGCCGCTGATTGAAAGAACCTTTTCGTCAGTACCTTCAAAATTTAGCTTCCCGCCCCCAAAATTGATTTTTGCGTTTACCGCCGAATAGTTTTGAAACCTCGTAATGTCACCAAAGTCAGCAGTCTTAAACTTTACATGTCCGTATTTAGCCAGGACTCCGGCCAAAAGTAAGGCTGTTATAACAATGGCAATGACACTTAACATTGGCTTGTGTTTGGTCATAACAAAGACGCCAAGCAGTATAAGAAGCGCCGGCCAAAAGTTAATTAAATATAACATAACATCAAATTTGGCAATAAACGCATCAATAAAAAATAATATCCCCAAAATTACAAACGCAAGCCCAATTAATATTTTAGTCGGTTTCATGATCGCTTGGCAATTATTCCCAGACCAATTATTATTATAATAATCGGCCATAACCTTAAAATATCAAACTCCGGTAAAAACTTATTTGCAAGAGCGACCAGGCCGATAAAAACTAAAATCAGCCCTAGAATAATCCGCGGTTTTTCCGCATGATGATTTTTCATGGTTTTGTCCGCGGTCTTAACTGTTTCTTGAAGCTTAATTTTGACATCATCAGCAAACTCTTCCAGCTGATCCTTGCTGCCCTTACCGGTCTTTTCGTGTGGATTTTCCGGAATAATAATAGCCGCGATGATATAAGCGATGGCAGCCGTCCCGTAATTTGAAAGTGTTATTAAAACCAGCGCCAGCCTAATCCATGTTGCATCTACTTTAAGGTATTCGGCTATCCCCCCACAGACACCAAATAAGATTCTATTAGATTTTGACCGATAAAGCTTATCCATGCGACTCCTTTTTTATCATATTAACACAAATTTGATTTTAGTCGAAGCTTTACTGGACTTACGCAAACCTACCACACCTCCCAAACCGACTAAAGGCGGCTAAAATCCCTTTTTCTCCTGTCAGCGTATCTACAAATACGCTTCCAGTAGAGAAAAGGGATTTTATCTCACCTTTTTTCGTCTTGGATAGCTGCGTCATCTTGCGTAAGTCCAGTTAAGGGCTTTAACTCGCCCCAATTATAGCCAAATGAAACGTTCACTACAATTGGAACGTCTATCATGCATACACTTTCCATTGTTTCTTTGATCTCTTCGGCGGCCGATTTTAGCTTTTCTTCTCTAACTTCAAAAACCAGCTCATCGTGTACTTGCATTATAACCTTTATGCCCTCATCATCTTTTATTTTTTTATTAACCTCTATCATGGCTAACTTCATAATATCGGCTGCCGTTCCCTGCATGGGAAAATTTATAGCCATTCTCTCGGCTCCCTGCCTAACCATAAAGTTTGAAGAATTAATTTCGGGTATAGCCCTTCGTCTGCCGAATATAGTCTCCAAATATCCTTTTCCCTGAGCCTCGACAACGATATTTTCCATATATGCCTTTATTCCGGAATG
>Ga0076305_109_pt1 | contig 22745 bp, 19 predicted proteins | sample RifGroC1_FD_67794 | JGI IMG/M metagenome (GOLD analysis project Ga0076305, IMG submission 67794) | candidate division CPR2 bacterium GW2011_GWC1_39_9
TTCCCAATATTACGAAGATACTAGTTTTTATCCAAAAGAATTATTGTTGCCGTTTGGTCTACCCGCAGCGGAAAAGGAATTAATAAAAAAATTGCTTTTAAAGTTATCAAAAAAGAAAATTAATATTAAGGAACCAAAAATTGGCGGCCAAAAAGAAATTATCAATTTAGCAAACTTAAATGCCAAGGAATACTTGTCTAAAGAATTGGAAGCTTTTGTTTATAAATCGGCCAAAGCTGAAAAATCTTTAAAAGAATTATCGTCCATTTTAGGCGTAGAAAATATTTTTAGAATAGAGTGTTTTGACATATCAAATATTCAAGGAACTTCGGCTGTCGGATCCATGGTTGTTTTCGAAGGCGGAGAGCCGAAAAAAGATGAATATCGAAAATTTAAAATAAAGACGGCCCAAACTCCCAACGATTATTTAATGATGGAAGAAGTTCTAAAAAGAAGGCTGACGGCTTTAACTCTGGGCCAAGAAAGATTTATCAAAGAACCGGATTTGATTTTAGTTGACGGCGGAAAAGGGCAACTTTCTGTTTTGAAAAAAGTTATTGATGAACAGGGTCTCGTAATAAATATTGCCAGTTTGGCCAAAAAACAGGAAGACGTATATGTTTATGATTTAGAAGACAAATTTTTGAAAATAGCAGTTCCCAGAAATTCTTATGCAATGTTTTTGCTGCAAAATATTAGAGATGAAGCCCATCGCTTTGCGGTTTCCTATCATCGTTTGGTGAGGTCCAAAAAGAACGTTAAGTCGGCCTTAGATGAAATTTCGGGGATTGGTCCAAAAACCAAAAAAGCCCTACTTGACCATTTTGGAAGTTTAGATAATATAAGAAAAGCCAATTCAGAAGAGATGGAAAAAATTATTGGTAAAGATAAGGCAAAAATTATAATGGATAATTTATGAAAAAAATTGTAGTAATTGGCGGAGGTACCGGAAATTTTACCTTACTTTCCGGCCTTAAAACATACCCGATAGATATAACGGCTGTTGTGGCAATGTCGGATGACGGAGGATCCACGGGAGTGCTAAGAGATGAATTTGGCGTATTGCCGCCGGGCGATGTTAGGCAGTGCTTGGTAGCGTTGTCAGAATCCACCGATTTAATGCGAAAATTATTTAACTACCGCTTTGATCGGGGTATTTTTTTTGGTCATCCCTTTGGTAATTTATTTATCACAGCCATGGAGCGGGTAACCGGCAATTTTGAAAAGGCGGTGGAAGAAATAAGTGACGTTTTGAAAATAAAGGGAAGGGTGCTGCCCGTTACCACAAACGATGTGCATCTTTGTGTAAAGTTAGATGGCAGGAAAATAATAAAGGGTGAAAATAAAATAACCGGTTATCCCTTAGCTAGACATAAAAAAAGAGAATTTTACTTGGAACCGGAGGGAGTTTTAAATCCCAAGGTTAAAAAGGCAATAGAAAAAGCAGATTTGGTGGTTTTGTCCCCGGGAACTTTATTCGCCAGCTTAATACCAAATCTGGTTGTTAAAGGCTTTCCCGAGGCGCTTAAAGAAACTAAGGGTAAGTTTGTATATGTGGCGAACTTGGTTAATAAACCGGGAGCAACTGATAATTGGTATTTAGAAGATTATTTAAAAGAGCTAAAAAAGTACGCCGGCCGTGATTTTGACGTAGTTTTATTTAATACAACAGAACCGGCAAGACAGATTCAGAAAAAATATATGGACAAGAAAGAAACTTTAGTGAAATTGAAAAATAAAACCTTAAATAATGTATTGCAGCTTGATCTCCTGTCTGCTTATGTGCCGGATAATCCGGAAGCCGATCTTTTGAAAAGGTCATTGATCCGGCATGATCCAAAAAAAATTTCCGAAGCATTAATGAAATTTTTGTAGAATTTGAACCGCACTTTTAAAAATGGCTTCGATTAATCGTCATCTGTCATTCCAAACTTGATTTGGAATCCATTCACTCGGTTTATCACTGAGCTTTCTGGATCCCCAATCAGGTCGGGGATGACAAGATGAGGCGGCTTAGCTATAAATCCGGTTATATAATTTTGTAGTAACTGCTCACAATCGTCATTGCGAACGATCCGGCAGCCGCCGGAGAGTGCGGCAATCTTGTTTCAAGCAGAGGAGATTGCTTCGTTTCACTCGCAAGCTTGGTGCCGCATTTGGCGGTACCTCAAATATCTATAAAGTTAAAAGAGGGGCGGAAAAGTTTCTTTTTTATCTTACTATAGTGATGGCAATTCTTTTTTGCGGGTCATTGCTTTCGTTAATTTTTATATAGCACGTGTTTATAAACATTAATCAAACGAAAAATTTTGGTGAACTAAAAAAACGTTTTTTGGGAATTTACGATAAATTTCCCAACCTACTTCATGTCAGGCGTTTTGTTTTTTCTCTGTTATTAATTTTTGTATTAATAATAATTCTTTTTTATAAGAGTTGGGGCAGGCTTGACAATTATTATATGATGGATATCCCTAGCTATGGCGGTACATATAGTGAGGGTTTGGTAGGCAAGGTAGAGAAGTTGAATCCCATGTTTGCGTCAACTAACTCCGTTGACTATGAAGTGTCTTCCTTAATTTTTTCGGGTCTCTTAAAAAGAAGCGAATCCGGGGCTCTGGTGCCGGATTTAGCCTATAATTATACGGTTTCCGAGGATGGCAGGGAGTATTTATTTTACCTTCGTCGTAATGCTAGGTGGCAAAACCATGATGAATATTTAAGTTCAAAAGATGTCGTTTTTACTTTTAAAGCAATTCAGCATCCTGATACTAAAAGTCCTCTAAAGGAAAACTGGAAAGGGGTTGAGGTTTCGGCGGTTGATGAGTGGACAGTGAAGTTTAGGCTTCCCGGACCGAATTTTGCGTTTACCGAAATGGCGACTTTGGGCATTGTTCCCGAACAAGCATTTTCAGGCATACCATACAAGAATATGTCTGTTTCCAAGTTTAATTTGGAGCCTTATGGCACCGGACCTTTTGAATTTTCTAATTTGCTGGAGAAAGCCGAGCATCAGGAAGTAAATTTAATCGGTTCAAACGATTACTCGCCGCACCCTCCATATTTAGACAAATTGAATTTTAAAATCTATTCCGAAAGAGGCGCTTTAATGGAAGCATATCTTAAAAAAGATATCTCAGCTTTTGCCGGTATGTCTTTAGAGGAATATGAGACTTCAAAAAAGTTTAAGAAAATGCAGTATATCGAAATGCGCCTTCCCAGATATGTGGGGCTATTTTTTAATGTAAAAAATGACAAACTCTCGGACTTGGCCGTTCGTCAAGCCATAGCCAAAGCGGTAAATAGAAATGATCTCTTGGGACAAAGTAAGATTGCCGGAACTACGGTTTATTATCCGGTTTTATCCGGCCAGATAGGATATTCGAAGGACTTGCCAAAAAATGATTTTAATTTGGAAGAAGCAAGAAAAATATTGGATGATAAAGGCTGGAAACTGGAAGGCGACTACCGAAAAAAAGATGGCAAAACCTTAGAATTTGAACTTTTAACCAATAATTCGGAGGAATTTAAAAGAGTTTCAAGCAGTATAAAAGATCAGCTGGGAGAAGTGGGAGTTAAAGTTTTTGTCAAACAAGTTGATGTTGCTAGCATGCAAAAGGATTATATAAAGCCTAGAAAATATCAATCGATCTTAATTGGCGAATCTATCGGTTCCGATCCCGATTTGTATAGTTATTGGCATTCGACTCAGGTGGCGGATCCGGGGGTTAATCTTTCCGTCTTTTCTAATGAAAAAATGGATAAAGCATTGGAAACTGCGAGGCAAACCAAGGACCTTAATTTAAAAAAAGAAAAATTGGTCTCAGCTCAGAAAGTTATTATGAGCGAGACACCGGCCGTTTTCCTTTATAGTCCCAGTTTTATTTTTGGTGTTAATAAAAATTTCAAAGGAATAAAGCACGTAAAAATGGTTGATCCGTCATCCAGATATATTGGTATTGAAGAGTGGTACCTAAAGACTAGAAAACAGTTAAAAATCCAGTAATTTCTCAGTATTTTCATTTATTAAATTGCTATTTTTTGGTATAATTCTAGGTGTTATTTGTCAAATTTATAGGTTTTCTGTCGAGGTGGCGGAATTGGTAGACGCTCTAGGTTGAGGGCCTAGTGTCCATTGCGGACGTGCGGGTTCGACTCCCGCTCTCGACACCAGATACAATTAACAATGAACAATAAGCAAAAAACAATTCTTTTTCCGGCTCAAAATTCCGGCTCAAAATTATTTTAAAATTTCGTCAATTGTGTTAATATGTACGTGTTGTATTTTTTAAAGATTGTTTTTGTAGATTTTAATAAGTTTGTTAATTGTTCGATTGCTTATTGTTTGTTGATTTAGGGGCGCTTAGCTCAGTTGGTAGAGCGTCTGGTTTACACCCAGAAGGTCACAGGTTCGAGCCCTGTAGCGCCCACCAGAATCAAAAAACAATAAACAATAAGCAGAAAACAACTTAGAAAGCAATTCTGTTATTTGTTCTTTGTTTCTTGTTTATTGACACGGCGAGGTAGCTCAGTGGTAGAGCGAAGGACTGAAAATCCTTGCGTCGGCAGTTCAATTCTGCCTCTCGCCACCAGGATTAAAAAACAATAAATTGTACTTTTACAGTTCAAGTAATTGTTATATACTATGCTTAGTAGATGATCAAGAGTTTCATTAATGCAACATCTAAAAGAAAAAGCCGTAAATCTTCGCAAGCTTAAGAAAAGCTATAACGAAATAAGCATAGAATTAGGTATTCCAAAAAGCACATTAAGTCATTGGTTTCGTAATGAAAGTTGGTCAACGTTAATTAGAGAAGAGATAATTTTAAGATCAAAAGAAAATATGCATGATAGAATAGATCAATTAGCGATAATTAATAAAAAGAGATGGGAGAATTGGCGAGAAAATTATCGCAGAGAAGCGTTTACCGAATATGAGAAAATCAAAAATAACCCCCTGTTTGTTAGCGGCATTAATCTTTATTGGGGCGAAGGAGACTCGGTTTTAAAAAACGGAGTTGTGAGACTGGCCAATAGAGATTATCGAATGATAATCGTTTTTAATAATTTTTTACAGAATATTTGCAAAGTTCCGAATGAAAAAATTCTAATCTGGTTGTTGTTATACCCCGATAACAATGAAATTAAATGCAAAAATTTTTGGTCCAGTAAAACCGGCATTCCAAATAATCAGTTTAGAAAAACGCAAGTTATTAATGGCAAGCATCCGAAAAATAGGCTAGAAAACGGGATATGCACAATTTACGTAAGTAGTCGTGGTTTAAAAGAAAAAATAATGGTGTGGACAGAATTATTATATAAAGATTTAAAATGATGTTAAATTATAATTATGCGGGCGTCGTATAATGGTTATTACGCAGCCTTGCCAAGGCTATGACGGCGGTTCGATTCCGCTCGCCCGCTCCATTTAATTTTAAGAGGTTTGTATGAAGATTTCTGAAAAAGCAAAAAAATTAATTGAAGGTAGAACTGTAGTTTTAGGAACAGTAGGAGATTTGGGTCCAAATGTAACTCCTGTAGCGGCTTGTAAAGTTATTGATGACAAAATCATAGTTACTAATAATTATTTGGGTAGTACTCTTGAGAATATACTTAAAAATCCCAATATTGCAGTTGGTGTTTGGGATGATAGCAACCTAGATGAGGCATACGGTTTTAAATTTTATGGTAAAGCGGAGTATCATGCAGATGGTAAGTGGCTAGATTTTGTTCAAGGGTTAGAGGAAAACGAAGGTATGCCTTCAAAAGGCGCTATTGTTTTTACTTCAGAATATATTAAAGAAATTTAATGGCGTTGTGGCCGAGTAGCTAGGCAACGGTCTGCAAAACCGTGTACCCGGGTGCAAATCCCGGCAACGCCTCCAGAAAAAAGCGAGGTCTGTTTATCCGTCCGAAGCTTTAGCGGAGGCGGACAAAACCGCGTACGGCGGTTCGAATCCGCCCGAGGCCTCCAGATAATTGAATAAAGAATAATGAATTAAGAATCAAGTGTTTGATCATTTTTCAATCATTCTTTATACTTAATACCAGATTCTTTATTCTTTTTAAAAGCCGGGGTGGTGAAATGGTATACACGAAAGACTTAAAATCTTTTGATCGCAAGATCGTGCGGGTTCGACTCCCGCTCCCGGCACCATAGTTCGGCAAGCTCACTATTTATTAGATATACTACGTTAAAGAACTATGATAGTCCTGATCTAAGTTGAAGAGCACCAAAGGAAATCACAGATTTCAGCAAAGCTCATAGCTAATGGTTTATGAGCTTTTTTATATCTTGGAATTTTACACTCTGCTTGACATAGAAATAAGACTAGGATAACGTTCTAGGAAACTACTGTGCTTAAGCTAGCCTTGGAGGATGTATGCTTCAAACTTTGAATAAATATTTTGGGTATGATAGCTTTTTGCCGCTGCAGGAAGAAATTATTAGAGACGTTCTCGAAGGCAAAGACGTCTTGGTTCTAATGCCTACAGGCGGAGGAAAATCGCTTACTTTTCAGCTGCCGTCTCTTTTGATGGATGGCTTAACGGTGGTTGTATCTCCCCTAATTGCGCTTATGAAGGATCAGGTGGATTCTGTTTCGGCAAATGGAATTTCGGCAGAGTTCATTAATAGTTCGCTTAAATATAGCGAGATAGACGAAACAAAGAATAGGCTCAGAAAAGGGAAAATACAAATTCTTTATGTTGCTCCGGAAAGACTCATGATGCCTGATTTCTTAAAATTTTTAAATTCACTCAAAATCAGTCTTTTTGCCATCGATGAAGCTCATTGCATTTCGGAGTGGGGGCATGATTTTAGGCCCGAGTATCGTCAGCTTAAAAGCCTTAAAGAAAATTTTCCCGCGGTTCCTATTATTGCGCTCACGGCAACGGCTACCGGGAAGGTTCAGGGTGATATTGTGGCTCAGCTGAATGTTCCTAAAGCTAAAAGATACAAGGCCAGTTTTTTAAGAAAAAACCTTCAGATTAAAATTGAATCTAAGGAGAAAGTGTATTTTCAGCTTCTTAATTTTCTAGACGAGCATAAAAAAGATTCCGGGATCATTTATTGTCAAAGTAGGCGTCAGGTGGATAAATTGGCTTCCGATCTTAGGCAGGATGGGTATCTGGCTTTGCCGTACCATGCCGGTTTGGCGACTGACGAACGAATTAAAAACCAGGAGCACTTTATTAAGGATGATGTCGATATTATTGTGGCCACTATTGCCTTTGGTATGGGCATCGACAAGCCAAATGTGCGTTATGTAATTCATTATGATCTGCCCAAGAATATTGAAGGATACTATCAGGAAATCGGAAGAGCCGGTCGGGACGGTCTTAAGAGTGATTGCATTTTGTTTTTCAATTATGGCGATAAGGCAAAACACGAGCATTTTATCAGACAAAAGGAAGACTCTCAGGAAAGAGAAATTGCTCATCTTAAACTTAAAGAAATGGTTGATTACTGTCTCGGTAGTGTCTGTCGACACAAAGTTTTGCTTCAATATTTTGGTGAAGATTTTGATGCGCCAAACTGCGGGGCCTGCGATATTTGCTTGGAACCTAAAGAGACTTTTGATGGAACCGTTGCCGCCCAGAAAGTCTTATCTACCGTTTATAGGGTTAATGGCGGTTTTGGAATAAATTATATAATTGACATTTTAATGGGATCCAAAAACAAGCGGATTTTAGATCGTGGTCATGACAAGTTAACCACATACGGTATTGGTACGGAATATTCGCGGTCCGGGTGGCAGGCGGTAGCAAGAGAGTTAATTAGCCTCGGTTATCTGGATTTAGACGGGGATCAGTATCCGGTTTTAAAGCTTAAAGCCAAAAGCAAGCTCGTTCTTGCCGGAAAGGCGGAAGTTGTTCTTGCCAAACCTAAAATCGAGATAGCAAGTTCAAAGACCAAAAAACAGGGTAAGATTGCCGTTGCAAATGTTGACAATGAACTGTTTGAAATTCTGCGGACTCTAAGAAAGGAGTTGGCGGATAAAGAAGGCTTGCCGCCATATGTCATTTTCCACGATACTACGCTAAAGGAGATGGCGTCTAGCTATCCAAGAACTTCGGAGGCGCTACAAAAAATAAGCGGCATCGGCGAAGCAAAGCTTTTAAAATACGGGGAGGTGTTTTTAAACAAGATAGACGAATATTGCTCCATCAAAGGAGTTGGGGCTTTAAAATATAATGGTGCTTCCCCGCAAGAAACCCTTAAACTTTATAAAAAAAGGTTGTCTTTAGAAGAAATGGCCAAGATAAGGTCGGTTGCTGTTGGTACTATTGTGTCGCATTTAGAAAAGTTAATTTTATTGGGGGAGGACATCGATATTAACCGCTTTGTTTCTCCTAAGGATCAGAAGGAAATCAAAAAAGCTATAATAAAAGTGGGCCATGAGAAGCTTAAGCCCATCAAAGATGAACTAAAAGAAAAGTTTTCCTATGAACAGATTAGGCTTGTGAGGGCGCTTTATTTATAAGGATTGAATAATATTTCTCACAAAATCATATCGATTTATTAAAACCAGTAATCGAATTACAGTAAGGATATGCAAGTTCTTATTTTTGATTCATAGGACTTACGCAAAACCCCCTGCATTATTCTTCGAGTCCTTCGACTTCACTCAGGATAAACTGCGTGAAATGGAGGCGAGAAGTTACATTAATGTAGTTCTCCACAAGGTCGAAAAATATTTGATTTGATGCGTAAGTTCTGTTCATTAGGATTCGAAAATAAAAAACTCCGAATAAAAATTTTGATGAAGACTTTGGTCTTTCGTTATTTTATTCGGAGAATTTGGAAATCAATCTAGGGAACAAAGGGCTTCCTCTATCATTTCGGCAGTCAGTGCCTGCCCTTTTGCTAGCATAATTTCCGGTTCTTCCTTAAGAAAAACATGATTTTCTGGAACCATATAGGGATCCCAGTTACATTTTTTTGTGCCAATATTGTAGTACGCTGTTCTGATCTTGCCGCCTTGAGTCACTTTTACTTTGACATACCTTTCATTGCTAGACATTATTTACCCCCCCTTTGATCACTAAATTACCTTTTGTGTTGTACAATACTTGGACTTTTTTTGTTAACTTGCAGGTTAGTGTGCTAGGTAAGATATTATATAAGATATTTTATTAATTGTCAATTTTTTTAGCTTGATAATTTTAGATAATCGAATTTATTGTTAACGTTATTTTCCAAAAATATTTACAGCATATTTTCATAGAATGTAAATAATGTACTAATACCAAATCCTTGTGTTATAATTCAATTAAATAAATAAGAGGGCGCTTATGTCTCAGCCTCATTTATCTGAGGATCTAAAAAAAGAACTTAAAGAAGAGAAAAAGGAAGCTAGAAAGTTTTTGATAATCTGGCCGCTTGTCGGTTTTCTGTCTATCGGTATGGTTGCTTTCTTTTGGAAGTCTTATGTTAAAACAGCTGCGGAAAATGACGTTAAGCCTTCGCAGCAGGTTTCCTATCCAAACGTCACCGCAAGTCCTACCCCAAGTATTAATCCTTCTGCTACTCCGGCTCCCTCATCAACCCCTACACCAGAAACGGCAGAACCAACGCCTACTCCGGCTTCTGCGGGATCAAAAACGCATATTGTTGAAGACGGCGATACTTTCTGGTCAATATCGTCAAAATATGATGTAAGCATAGAAGCTATCAAAAAAGCCAACAATATAACCGGCGATGATCTGCAAATTGGACAGAAACTAATAATTCCGTAATTTAAAATATGTACGGAAGAGGCATAATACGTTAAAAATAAGAGAATAAAAAGGAGGTAAAATTGATAGTAATTTATGTATCGTTAGGACTTATTATACTTGTCGCTTTGTATTTTGGCATGACCTACAACAGGTTTGTTACCCTAAGAACTAGAGCGCAGGAAGCTTGGAGCGATATTGATGTGCAGCTTAAAAGAAGGCACGACTTAATTCCGAATTTGGTAGAAACAGTTAAAGGATATGCAACTCATGAAAAAACCGTTTTTGAAGATGTCACCAAAGCAAGAGCATCGGCATTAAATGCCGGTGGTGTCGTTGCACAGGGAAAAGCGGAAAATATGCTTACCGAGGCTTTGAAATCTATATTTGCAGTTGCCGAAGCCTATCCGGATCTTAAAGCATCCGATAATTTTCAAAAGCTTCAAGACGAATTAACCGATACGGAAGATAAGGTCCAGGCTTCCAGAAGATTTTATAACGGCAATGTCAGGGATTTAAATATAAAAGTTGATCAATTCCCTTCAAACATAGTTGCAAAAAGTTTTAAGTTTCAAAAAATGGAATTGTTCGAAGTTGATTCCCCCGAAGAGAAAGAAAACGTAGAAGTAAAATTTTAAATAAAATTTTACCAATGTCAAATGTCAAATTACAAATATCAAAAGAATGTCAAATGTTTAACTTTGAATTGTTTATCTTTTTGAAAATTGGATAATTGCTAATTGAAAATTACTTATGTAATCAAAAGGGGTTGTCTTGTATAAAGAAATTGAAGCGAATAAAGCGAAAAGCTGGCTTATATTAATTTTATTTCCCATTTTAGTAATTGGACTTGGCTATTTTTTTTCTCGGTTTTATCCAATTATTTTTCCAATAGCCGTTGTTTTGGCGGTTTCCCAGGCTTGGGTCGGTTATTTTTTTTCCGACAAAATTGCCTTGGCAACATCAGGGGCTAGGCCGGCTGACGGCCCCGAATTTAAAGAATTGAATCGTATTGTGGAAAACATAGCAATAACGTCCGGACAGCCAATGCCTAAAGTTTACATTATAGATGATTCTGCGCCAAATGCTTTTGCAACAGGCAGAGACCCCAAACATGCAGCAATTGCAGTAACAACGGGACTACTTACAAAATTAGAAAAGGTTGAGCTGGAAGGTGTCATTGCCCATGAAATGTCGCATGTAAGAAATTATGACATAAAATTAGCAAGCATTATGGTCGTTATGGTCGGCATTGTTGCTTTGCTTGGCGATCTTTTTTTAAGATTCAGTTTTTGGGGCAAAGATGATTCTGATAACAAAGCCGGAGTAGTCTTTATGGTCATTGGAATTGGGTTAGCTTTGCTTGCGCCTTTTTTTGCCACCTTAATTCAGCTTGCAATGTCTAGAAAACGGGAATATTTGGCTGATGCTTCCGGCGCTTTGCTTACCCGATATCCGGAAGGCTTGGCCAGGGCTCTGGAAAAAATTTCGGCAGATCCCGAGCCCTTAGAAGTTGCAAACAAAGCGACTGCGCATTTATATATTGCAAATCCTTTAAAAGATCATAAGGGCATACGGGGTTGGTTTTCCGGTCTTTTTGACACTCACCCTCCGGCAGAAGAGCGCATAAAAAAATTGCGTTCCATGGCTTAAACCTAGTATGATGTATATATGAATTGTCTTTATTGCGGAGGACAACTAACTGAAAACGGGGGAAGATTCGTATGTCTAAACTGCGGGCGGGTTTTTGAAGCTGGTCAACTTCAAGCACATGAGAAAAAAAATAGTTTGATATCTGAAAAAAAAGAAATCATTGGAGAAAGCTTAAAAAGCATAAGGGAGAATGTTATTGGGCGCGGCAATGACGAGGAAAAAAAGAAAGAAGAGGAAGAGATAAATCCGGAGGAAATGGAAGCAAGGGCTAAGGAAGAAATAAATAAAAGACTTAGTAACATCGAAAATGAAAAAACCAAGGACTTTGAAGATGTGGATATCTCAAAAGCTAAATTAAGTTATAATTTTAAAGCTTACAAAAATATTAAGTTTGATGATTCACAAATGATTAAGATATTTTTTAGTGATTTTTGGGGTCAGACAAGACAAAATGCAAAAACTTTTATTAATATGTTTAAGTATTATTCGAAGCAGGTTTTCATAAATTTTAAAAAAGAAGCTCGCGAGATAGAAGAAGAAATAAAAGAGGAGCAAAAGAAGAATTGATGCGAGACGATAAGTGGCTGATAAGAGAGCTAGACCAGATTTGGTCCAGGTACTTTTGCGACGTGGCAAAAATTAATAAGGTAATTATTAAATTCGGACGCCGTGCCAGAACCAGGCTAGGTTCTATCAAAAAACAGGACAATGGCTCCAGTTTAATTTTGATTAACGGACTGCTAAAGGATTTAAATATACCGGATTTTATTGTACAGGCAACTATTGCTCATGAGTTGACTCATTACGCGCATGGTTTCTCGTCCTCTCATGAGCGTCAATTTAAGTATCCCCATAAGGGAGGAGTTGTTTCAAAGGAAATGCAAACCAGAGGATTGGAAGATATTTTGTATCTTCAAAAAAAATGGTTGAAAGAAAATTGGATTAGCTATTTAAATAAAAATTATCCGGCAAAGCCTTCACCAGGAAGAAGAAAAAGAAAAAAGCGATTTATATTTGTTTTTAGGTAATTCCTGATTCCCGGTTATTGCCCTATTTTCCTGTTTACTGTTTTCTGATTCCTGGTTACTATATGATAAGGGAGGGCAGTATGTCTATTTGGATAAAAGAGAAGAAAAGAAGAACAAGCGTATTTGTTGAATGGGAATATTTGTCAAGCCTTAAGAAAGCAGCAGATTTCTTGGGGAGCGAACTTGCCCATTATTTTTATAACGACTTAAATACTTCTGTTTATAAAACTAAAGATGAGTCAGAAAGATTGCTTCAAAAAACAATGCAATCGAGTAAAAAAGACTCTAAATTTTATCAAAAAATTTTAGATGAAACTCAAAAGACCGAACAAAAAATGAAGACCTTCAGCAAGAATATTGCAGTCGAGCATTTTGCCGGTATAAATAGTCAAGGCCTTGCAAAATATTTAAATGTATTGGCCGGTTCTCTTAGGGATTATTTGTATTCTCTGATTCTTCTCAACTTGAGCCTTAAAACTTTAAGTTTCGAACTTAATAAAAGACTTGCTTTAGATCAAGGAAAAACGCTTCTTTCCCTAGTAGACGACTCCAAGCTTACTCTTTTTAGAGACGGCTTGCTTAATATCGCCTGCTTTGCCTTTAAAAACGGATTTAATGCAGACTATAAGAACATGATAAATAATCTTTTGAAGGGTGATAATTCCGAATCCATTAGTAATTTCTTTGACAAAGAGCTAACTCTAAATGATGTCGATAGTTTAGTAAAGAATCTTATTGAGACCGTGGATCCGCAGGAGCTGGACCAAAAGTTACGAAACGAGCGCGAAGCCCGGATTTCTAAATATCTTAATGTTCTAGATAAAGTTACGGAAAAAGATTTAAAAGAAAAAATTATGCTATATCAAAAAATGATGTTTTCCTCGGAGGCTTTCAGGCAGTCATTATCATTTTTTATCTTAAATTCGGAAAAATTATTTAAGGAAATCGCCGGTAGACTCAATATCACTTTAGAGGAAACAAGCTATTATAATCTTGGGGAGCTAGAGGGATTACTTTTAAGTCGAATGGTTGACGAACTGGAACTTTCAAGAAGGAGACAAGGTTGGGCGCTACTATTTTGGGAAGGGCAGATAAGTTTAATTTCTAAACCCGAATTTATTGCCGGGACCATTAAAAGTTATGAAATAGTGTCTGAGGACGAAAATTGGCCTTACAGCATAGGGGGCAATGTGGCGTCTCAGGGATATACTTTAAACAAGGCCAGGATTATAAAAAACTTAAAAGATCTCGATCTGTTAGAAAAAGATGATATTTTGGTGGCCAAAGGAACTTCTTCGGAATATGTTTTGGCAATGAAGCGGGCTTCCGGCATTATTACGGATGAAGGTGGTGTAACTTGTCACGCCGCTTTAGTATCCAGGGAGTTTAAAATTCCTTGCATTATTGCAACCAATGTAGCCACAAAAAACATCAAAGATGGCGACACTGTTTTTTTAGATGCCAACGAAGGCATAGTGTGGGTTATCGGGCAGGAAAAAAATAGAGACGAAGCAGCAAGCAAAGGCGCGGAAAATAATTATTTAAAGCACGTTTCAAGACTATTGGACTTTGCCAAAATAGAAAAAAACGATATTCTAGTGTTCGAACGATTAGAACCTGAATTTTTACCGCTTCTTTATAAGGCCAGCAAGATTATTTCTCAAAACTATTCTTCTTATTGTGACATTTATAGCCAAATAGTTGGCAAGGAAATAGTTTGTCCAAATTAACTGGACTTACGCAAACCTACCACACCTCCCAAACCACCCCAAGTGGCTAAAATCTCTTTTTCTCCTGTCAGCGTATCTACAAATACGCTTCCAGTAGAGAAAAGAGATTTTATCTCACTTGGTTTCGGCTTGGATAGATGTGCTATTTTGCGTAAGTCCAGTTAACTAGCAAGATTATTCCTCAGGAATTTCTAAACCGCTATATGCGTCTTTGCTGACAAACTTTGTTAAATTGGTGCCGTCATCGTCAACTGCTCTTACCGCATATCGCTTTTGTCCCTTTTTACTAACATATACTGTTTTTCTAATTTGATCGTCAGGAATACTGACCTTTTCTCTTTTTTTCACGCTGTAAAAATCCATAGCATCTCCTTTTGAGCTAGATTATAGATAAAAGCAGCTTGCAAAAAAATAGTTAAATATCCAAAAAAGGGTTTGTGGACATATTTAAAAATTCATAATAAAATTACTAAAGGAGGGCTTAAGGCTTAATGATAATTTTTATTTGGAAAAAATTTAGAGATCTAAGCATTAATAATAAAACTCTTATTTTTTCTTACATAGCATTTTTTTTAATTGCCGCTGCAACTTACGTTGATATGACAAACTACCTGAAGATGGTCGATAAAAGCAACAGGATAGTTGACGAAGTAAATGTTTTGTCTGTCATCAATCAGACACAGGCGGCAATTATTAATAATAGCCAGGCAAATTACGACTTTGTAAAAAATCAGACCGAAGAAAATAAAACCAATTATACATACCAGAACCAAGAAGTAAGCCGAGTTTTTGATAATTTTAAAAATACCATTAGTTATTACAATGGTGAGTTTGACTATAAGATTAATGATCTGCCCATACCAATATATTTGGACTCCAAGAGCGATTTGATCAATTCTTATTATCAGCGAAGCATTTTTACATCTTCCCCGGAGGAACTTGCCAGAATTAATGCATCGCTTTTTGAGTCTAGCAGGGAGGTGTTGGACGGCTTGCAAAAACTTAATATTAAAATTTCAGAATCTAAAAATTACTTACTGATTGAAATTGAGAATTTAAAAAACACCGCAATTAGAAGGCAGGTTTATCTTTATCTTTGTGTGTTAGCCGGCATGATGCTTATTCGATATCTTATTCATTTTACTATCAACAGGCCCTTGGTGAATCTAGAGAGGGTTATGGGTCTAAGTGATTTTAAAAAGAGACTCAAGGCTAATGATGCTACTAAAGATGAAATTGGAAAACTGGGTAAAAGTTTCAACCTGCTCATGAAAGACTTAAATAGGTCTTATGCAAATTTAGGAAAAGAAACCGATCACTTATCGGCCATACTAAACAACATAGGTGATGGTGTTGTGGTAGCAGACGAGAAATCTAATATCATTGTCTTTAATCCGGCCGCAGAAAAAATTACCGGTTTTAGAGCCGAACAAGCTCTGGGTAAAAATTTAACGGAAGTACTTGTTTTTAAGGATAAAGGACATTTTAAAGCAATATCAAATACACTTCAAAGGCAAGGCTATTGTAAGCCAGACGATTATTGCGAAATTGTTCAAAAAAGCGGAAAAGAAATATTTGTGAGTGGGGCTGCTACCGTATTCGATTTAGAGGAAGATGAAAAAGGCGCCGTTTTTGTTTTAAGAGATTCTACAAAAGAAAAAGAAGTGAACGAAATGAAATCGGAGTTTGTTTCTATTACGTCGCACCAGTTAAATACGCCGCTTACCTCCGTGGGTTGGGCCTTGGAAACAATTATTTCCAATAAGTTTGGTGATTTAAATAATAAACAGTCGGAGCTGGCAAAGACGGCTTATAAATCGAACCAGCAGATGCGGGAACTTGTTAATGATCTTTTAGACGTTTCCAGAATTGAAACCGGCAAATTAAAACTTAGACCTGAGCCAATTGAATTAAATAGTTACATGTCTTACATTATCGAAACTATGGAGCCGCTTGCCAAAAAGAAAAAACAGAAGTTAATATTTGATGGCGGAGTTAAAAATCTTGTTCTGGCCGATACCACGTATTTAAGGCAAGCAATTAATAACCTAATTTCAAATGCTAGCAAATATTCTCCGGAAGAAAAGCAGATAGTAATAAAAATGTATGAAAAAGATGACGGTATCATTATTTCGGTAAAAGACGAGGGAATCGGTATTCCGCACGACGAACAAAAAAGTTTATTTCAAAAGTTTTACAGGGCAACAAATTCCGGTATTGCAGACGGCAACGGTTTAGGTCTTTATATTATTGTGGAGATTATGCAGCATTTTAGAGGCAAGGTCTGGTTTGAGTCGGTGGAGGGAGCGGGTTCTACTTTTTATCTTAGCCTGCCAATTTATAAATACGGAATAGGGGATGTAAAAAAAGAAAAGCTAAGAAGTCAATGCTTGTCAAAATAAAGTGTAAAAAAACCGTGCTTAACTTAAGTAATATTAAATGTTAAAATTAATAGATGAATAGTGAAACTATTGTTATTTTGGCGGTTATATCCGGAATTTTTATTGTCGGTCTTGCAATGGTCGTTGCTTTTTTATTAAGAAAGCTTGATGGAATAAGCTCCAATTTAAAAAATGATTCAGCCATCACAATGATGAACCAAAATATGCAGGGAATGCAGCAAAAAATAGACCAAACTACCAGAGATATCAACGATCGGCTTGATAGGGCCGCCAATGTAATTGGCCACGTTTCCAAGGAGCTGGGTTCCTTGCAGGAAATTGGACGAAATATGAAAGGGCTGCAAGATTTTTTAAAATCTCCCAAGCTCAGAGGCAATATCGGAGAAGCAATTTTAAAGGATCTCCTGCGACAATTTTTACCCAAGGAAAATTTTGCCTTGCAACATAAATTTAAAAACGGCGCCACCGTGGATGCGATTATTAAAATTGATAATGGTTTAATTCCGGTAGATGCCAAATTTCCAATTGATAATTTTACGAAAATGTTTCAAACGGAAGCTGAAGCAGAAAAAGCGGTTTATGCGAAGGAATTTACAAGAGACGTTAAGAAGCATATTGATGATATTTCTAAAAAATATATTTTGCCAGGAGAGGGGACAGTTGATTTTGCCGTAATGTATATCCCTTCGGAAGCTATCTATTATGAAATTGCTGTCAACTCCGGCGATTTAGATAGGTATGCTCTTACCAAAAAAGTGTTCCTAGTCTCTCCCAACAGTTTTTCATATCTGGTAAGGACAATTTTGGTTGGGTTGGAAGGCAAGAAAATAACGGAAGCATCAAAGCAAATATTGGCGGCTTTGCATGCCATCAGGCAAGACAATAATAAATTTAGTCAATCACTTTCAGTATTGAATAGACATATTACCAATGCCAAGTCATCAATGGAAGGTGTTGCGAATGAGTATGAAAAACTATCCTCAAAAATAGAAAGCACGCTAATTTTAAAAGGAGAGAAGGAAGTAGAAAAGGCTTTAGAGGCGCTTGAATAGTTATCCACAGTTTTTTTGTTGACAGTGTTTCACAATTTGTTTCATACTATATATAATAATTGTTTACAATTTTTTTGTGGCGTGCAGCCCAGATTAGAAGTACCCCCCTTATTTCTAATCTGGACTATTCCCTACAAAATGAATAATTTTCAAAACAAAGACAAAAAGCAAAACTAAATAAAATTAGTTTGCAAAGGCAAGACAAATTTGACAAAAAAACAAGAGTGGTGGCTGGCAAACTGGAGAGTAGATAATGAAATAAAAAAATTTCTATTAATACATACTCTCCAGTTTGCCGGCTACCACCAGTAGGGAAAAACCAAATAGACCTAGCGGTCTTTTTTTATTTCAGAATCCGTTTCCTTTGTCATTGCGAACGACCATAGGGAGTGCGGCAATCTCGTCCGATAATTCATCACTAGAGCTCGATCCGTAAGTCAAAATAAATATAATGTATTTGTCCTTTTTTGGAAAAGGACCAAAACTTTCGGCCTGTCTCGCTATGCTCGCCTGTCTAGGCGCCAAGACTGGCTAAGGCGGACAAATTCAAATGTCAAATGTTCTCAGTCCATGTAACTCTTCAATGTTATTCCATTACCCTTCCTGCTGTCATTCCCGCGCAGGCGGAAATCCAGGAAGCAAGAATTCCTTAATTGAGTTGCGGACAGGCCCTGAATCCAAGACAGGTCGTGTGATCACTACGGATCCGTATGGACAAGTTCAGGATGACAAGGATTGATATGTTTAGGAAATTTTGTCATTTAGATTTGTTTAGAAATTAGATATTAGAAATTAGGATTTCATTTGACATTTGTAATTTGTCATTTGAAATTATTTGTTATCCCTATTCCAATCTCCTGCTTATTTCTCTATAATAAATATAATGAATAGTTTTTCGGTCAAATATTTGATATTTTCTATCTTAAGCATTTCGGCTTTAGCTTTTATGATTTTTAATGTTAATCCTGAAGCGGCAGGAACTTTTAAGATTATTTTATTTTTTACACTAATTTTTATGAGCATTTTTTCCGTTGGCACTTTTATTGCCTTAAATGTTAGAAAAATATCCGCATATACAATTTCCCCGGCAGCATCTTTAAGGGAAGGGTTTCTTGTAGGGCTTTTAGTTTTTTTAATGGCTTTTTTAAGCTCAGTTGGGCTGCTTGGAATTTGGGATGCGGCATTTCTCATAATTGTCTTTTTCTTAATTGAAATATTAATGTTAGCAAAGAAAGGAAACAAATATGAAGGACGGCGAATTAACTAGTGCAACAGGTGCGCTGGTAAAACCAATAACAGAAATGATACCCCAACTCTTGATCTTTTTTGGAGTGTTTTATTTAATTAATTTTGTATTTTTGGTTCTTTATTTAAAATTTACCAAAAACAAGATATCTTGGCCGGCAGTTTGCTCTATACTTGGGGCATCTGCGGCAATGACTTTCGTTTCTTTGCTCGCAGCTTACCGTTTTTTTGACAATTACATCTTTATTTTTCTTGTGACCTTTGTTATTATTGGCCTTACCAATTTTCTTGGTTCTAAGTTTATTTTAAAATTATCAAATAAGGATACTGCAATTATTTCCCTCTCCCTTCCAATTATTGCAAATCCACTTGTATGGATAACAATATTAGCATGGTTGATTTAGAAAATTTATTAAACAAAGCATTAGAAAAAATATCTGCAGCAACTGACGCATTTCAGGTTGAGGATATTAGAATTGCCTATTTGGGACGAAAAGGCGAGATAACCCTGGCATTTAAAGAACTTCTTGATTTAGAAACGGAAGAAAAAAAAGTTAAAGGGCAAGAGCTTAATACCATAAAAAACATAATAGAAGCAAGTTTAGAAGAAAAAACAAAGGAACTTCTAGAAAAAGAAAGAAGTGATTTAGAGACAAGGGAATGGATTGATGTAACTTCGCCGGGCGCCAAGCATTTAACGGGTCATTCTCATTTGGTAACAAAAACAATTAGAGAAATGATTGATATTTTTTCGCGCTTAGGTTTTGAAGCTGTTGACGGGCCAGAAATAGAAACGGATTGGTATAACTTTGAAGCTTTAAATATGCCGAAAGGCCATCCGGTTCGGGATACGCAAGCAACTTTTTTTGTGGATGAAAATTTAGTTTTAACCGGGCTGTTTTTTCTGGTTTTTCTTATTGCTATCTTTATGATACTGCCGGTTTCTATGTTTGTTTGGGAGAGGATCTACTGGCTGTATTTTTTCCAATTTTCCTGGAGGTTTTTAATATTGTTTCCTGCGGAATATGCACGGGAAACGGTTGTCGGGCTTGCAAGTATACCGGTTGGCTAGAGATTGCCGGTGCCGGAATGGTGCATCCAAATGTTCTGCGAAACGGCGGAATAGATCCGGCGGAATATCAGGGCTTTGCTTTTGGTTTCGGCATAGAGCGCCCGGCCATGCTAAGGCATAATATTGATGATTTAAGACTATTTTTTGACAATGATTTAAGGTTTTTGGAGCAATTTTGAGGTTAGGTAGTCAGTTTAATTAGTTAAGCAGTTAATTAGGAAAATAATGGCGACTGGGCTAGAAAATTTGAAAATATATCAGATTGCAGAAGGTTTGGAGATTGGGGTGCATGATTTAACAAAAGAATTTCCTAAAGATGAACAATATCGTAGCGTGGATCAACTAAGAAGATCATCAGCTTCGGTTTCGAATAATATTGCGGAGAGTTATGGTCGTTATTCGCATCAAGAGAAAATTCGAATGCTTATTATTGCCAGAGGTGAGGCTGAAGAGACGAAAAGAAATATAATTAGATCATATAAAAAGGATTTTATTTCCGAGGAAGTAGCAAATAACTTTGCGAACGAATACACAGAATTATTAAAAGGAATTAACGGGTATATAAGATTTTTAAGAAACCAGAAAAACCAATTAACTATTTAACTAATCAACTAGGAAACTAACATGCGAATACCTACTAACTGGCTAAAAGAATATGTAAAAACTTCAAAAAGCGATAAGGAAATTGCTGATATCTTAACCATGTCCGGTACTGAAGTGGAAAAGATTGAAAGCCACGGGATAACCTGGAGTGGAGTTGTTGTAGCCGAAGTCATAGAAATCGAAAAACATCCCAATGCGGACAAATTAAGATTAGTAACGGTAAATATCGGAAACAAATCGCAGAAGGTTGTTTGCGGCGCATCGAACATTGAGGTAGGTCAAAAAATTGCCTTTGCAAAAGAAGGGGCAAAATTAGGAGAATTTGAACTAAAAAGGGTAAACATAAGGGGGGTAGAATCATCCGGAATGTGCTGCAGCGAAGCCGAACTTGGCTTATCTGCAGAAGCAAAAGGTATTATGGTTCTAGACTCATCCGCTACAGTCGGAATTCCTTTAGAAGAAGCCCTAAACATTGGCGAGTCGGTAATTGAAGCAGAAATTACGCCAAACAGAGGAGACGAGTTGTCAATAACAGGACTTGCCAGAGAAGTTTTTGCAGTTACCGGAGAAGAGTTTAATCTGCCCGAAATTTCAGTTACAGAAATCGATTTAAAATCATCTTCGGATATTGCCGTGGAAATTTTAGATAATGAACTTTGCCCACAGTATCTCGCGCGCGTTTTAGAAATTGATGAAATTTCCCAGTCTCCGGAATGGCTAAAAAAACACATAGAAGCTGCCGGAGTTAAAACTATAAATTTGGTTGTAGATATCACTAATTACGTAATGCTGGAAATGGGTCAGCCGTTGCATGCCTTCGATTATAATTCAATCGAAGATAAAAAAATTGTTATAAGGCGGGCCAATAAGGATGAAATAATAGAAACTTTGGACGGTGAAAAAAGAAAGCTGGATGAAACAATGCTGGTTATTGCCGATAATAAAAAAGCCATTGCCATTGCCGGAGTAATGGGCGGAAAAAACAGCGAAATTTCAGCAAATACTAAAAAAATTGTGTTAGAATCGGCCACTTTTAATAAAGTACAAGTACGAAGAACATCGGATAAACTGGCTTTAAGAACGGAAGCGGTTGTGAGATTTGAAAAAGGATTGCCTTTAAATTTGGCGCAGATTGCGATTGATAGGGCGGCAATGCTACTTCAACAAATTGGCGGCGCCCGGATTTATGATGGCACAGTAAGTGTTGGTTTAAATAAAGAACCGGAGAAAGAAATAGAATTAAAAATTGGTGATATCGAGAAAAAACTTGGTGTTATAATGGCTGCTGAGGAAGCGGGCAAGTATTTGGAAAGACTTGGTTTTGAAGTAAAAACTTACGAAGATTTTACGAATGTTTCGGTGCCGTGGTGGAGGCCGGACGTTAATATTTCGGAAGATTTACTGGAAGAAATTATTAGAATTTATGGTTTAAACAATATTACGTCTTCACTACCATCTATGGAGCTACCCAGTCCAAACTTAAATAAGCCGTTGAAAGTTGAATATTTAATTCGCGATATTCTTTTGGGGGCGGGTTTTTCAGAAATAATCAACTATTCTTTCTATTCACCCGAAAACGCAAAAAAAGTTGGTTTTGATGATAAGAATTTAATCAAAATTGCAAATCCTATAAATTCCGACATGGAAATTATGCGACCGTCAATGCTACCGTCAATCCTAAACTCAATTTCCAAAAACGAGCGCAATTACAACTATATAAAAATTTATGAGTTGGGAAAGACTTATTTGCCGGGCGAAGAAATGCCAATAGAAGACAAACACCTAACGCTAGCAATTTCCGGCATAAATGACGAGAAAGTAATATATTCTGACGGCAAAGCTTTTTACCTGTTAAAAGGAGCATTAGAATTGATTTTTGCCGAAATTGGAATTAAAAATTTCTCATTAAAGCAGACTAAAATAGACCAATATCATCCCGGCAGAACAGCAAGAATAATTGTAGGAGATAAAAATATTGGCACAATTGGTGAAATTCATCCCGATCTCCAGATTGCATACGGACTAAAACGGCCGGTTGCTATCGCGGACTTATTATTTGATGAATTAGTCGATTTGGTAAATTTAGTGCCTGTTCTCGGAGTTACCGGTCTCGTAACATTTGTCACACAGTATCAGGTAGAGCTTTTCTGGGTGGGTATCTTGTTTAACCTTGGCGGTATAGTTTATATTACCAGTAGAATTATTAAATTTTCCGCCAGAGGCGGATCCGCCTTCAGCGGAAA
>Ga0076305_107_pt1 | contig 20853 bp, 13 predicted proteins | sample RifGroC1_FD_67794 | JGI IMG/M metagenome (GOLD analysis project Ga0076305, IMG submission 67794) | candidate division CPR2 bacterium GW2011_GWC1_39_9
TAACTCAAGCGACAAAAACTTCCGGTACTATTCGCTGGATAGAAATTGAACCAAGGATAACAAGCGGTTCTGATCAAATTGCTCTTGCCTATGCTGACGCTAACGGAGACCTTAATGCTTTAATATGGTCCGGTTCAGGATGGACAGAACAAACAGCCGCTGCTGGTGCCTTAAGTACGGCCATTGAAAATAACGCTGCAGCTACAACCCTTAAGGCTTTTGATCTAGCTTATGAGTCTCTCTCTGGAGATCTTTTAATCGCTTGGGGTAATAGTGCAACTGTCGATCCGCGCTATGTTACATATAGTGCTGCCGGGTCTTGGAGCTCGGTGCTCACAGCTACAGCTTTCGTAGAAATTCCTTCAACAGTGGAACTGGAAGCAGAGCCGTGGGGAGACAGAATTGCTGCTTCAACAGTAGACGACACTACCGCAAACTCAAATGACGGCGATTGCGGAACTTGGGATGGCGGAGCGTGGGTAAACACGGGAAACTGTGATATTGCAAGGTCTTCTCCAGAAGCAGGGGACCATGTTTTGGCAAACGGTTGGGTTACAAACGGTACAGATGTTAGGGCTCTTGGATTTTCCAAGTCCGAACTGCCTTGCGGCTAACGCTGAGGATGATAACATCCAAGTTGAACATAATCCTTTTGATAACACCGAGATGATGATACTTAGAGGAGCAGGGACTTCCTTTTGCACCCAAAAAACCAGTTATGCCGGAGCAAATACCTTTAATTTTGGGAATGCCGGCGATGGTTCTTCCCACGGAACACCGAGTATTTCCGGTTATATGCCAATCAGCTTTTCCTATAACAAATATATTCCCGTAGCGCCGTTATTAGAACAGATTGGCTATCATTGGCGAAATAATGACGGAGATGAAGCAGATGCCACAAGCCGCAGCGACGGTACAGAAAATACTTCAATAATCGCAAATAAAAATACAACCTTAAGGCTTAGGGTTCAAATTTCTAATGAAGGAACTGCCAATCATAGCGGTGCCTCTTATAGAATTGAATATGCCCAAACGGCTACCTGTTCATCTGGTTCTTATGGTCCAATTCCGGTTACGGCAACAACGGAGCACTTCAATATGGTAGATGCTGGCGGTATTACTGATGGATCTGCCACCACTAATATTGCCGTAAGTACCGGCGGTATTACTGATGCCAATTCTACCTTTAAAGCGGGGCAGTTTAAAGATACCGGTAATATGACTTCCTCTATATCTCTTACTACCTCAGAATTTACAGAAATAGAATATGCTATTACTGCCAATAATAATTCTTCTTGGAATACAAGTTATTGTTTTAAGGTAACCGATAATGGAACTGATTTAGATTTATACACCCAATATGCCCAACTTACCACCGCTTCCGAGCCACCGAATATAGAACAGGTAAGTTATCGGTGGAGAAACGATAATGGACCGGAAGTTGGTAGCCCAACAAATGCAGATGAAGGTCCGTCAGGAAACGAAGTGGTGCAAACCGGCTGGACAAGTCCGACAGAGGCTTATAGTCTAACAAATGATAATCTTTATGCTACCGCTGCACCCGCAAAAAACGGAAATATTTCCAGTAATTTTACGACATTTGGTTTTGGTTCTTCTTTGCCTTCAAACGCCAGTATAAATAGTGTTACCTTAACGGCACAATATAAAGTTGATACCCAAGCTTCCGTAGCCGATATTACCGTTGTGGCGGTTGTTTCCGGATCAGACTGTGGATCTGGGGGTAACGACACGTCCGAGCCCACTGTTGACACCGATTTTCCAACTGATGTTACCTCTTGCCGTAGTTGGACCCGTGATGATCTGCTTGATGCTAATTTTAAAGTTAGGGTAAATGCTCATCGTGGTAACTCAAACACTGCCGTTACATTCTCTTTGGATATGGTAAAAGTAACGGTAAACTACTCCACCCCCGGAGCTTCTTTTAAAGAACTTGAAAATACTCCTCATTCAGGGCAAGCCGCAAACGAGAATGTCCGTTTAAGGATGCAAGCCAAAAATATCGGTGGTAATCTTTCACAAGGGTATAAAGTTCAATACGTCTCTAAATCGGCGGCTTGTAATACAATCTCTAGCGGTTGGACAGTGATTCCGGTTACGGCAACAACCGAACACTTTGAATACACAACTTCATCGAATTTTACCGACCTAGATTCAACTCAAAACATCAATCCCGGCCTAAACGATCCGGCCGGTAGTTTTGTAGCTGGTTATTTAACCGAAGATCCAAGCAATATGAGTGGCGCCGTTTCGTTAGCGGCTAATGATTTTACTGAGTTGGAATATAATTTTCAAGGCAATAACAATGCTTCTGGGGAGTATTGCTTCAGACTTGTTAGAGGTGCGTCTGATACCCAGCTTGATATATATACTTCATATCCGGAACTCTCTTTTGCAAGTGCCAATAATAATCCAAATTCTCCCGTAACTCTCACCCAAAAAACTTCACCAGGTGGTGTTGGTATCACCGAATCTTCTTGGACTACGGATAATACGCCGGACCTAGGTTTTACGATTACGGATCCGGATAGCGATACCGTAATATATCAGATTCTAATTGCTGATAATTCTTCTTTTACCACCCCTATTATTGATTATACTCACGGTTCATATTCTGCAAGCGGAACCGTTTTTGCATTTACTATTGGCAGTTACGGTGGCGGAACTTGTACGGGTAGTTGCCCGGCGAGTTTAGCAGATTCGGCAACAGGGTATTGGTGGAAAGTAAAAGCTATTGATGTTAATTTGGCGGAATCGAGTTATGTCGAATTTGGGGTTGTTGGTACTATGGATCTTAAGGTTGATGCTACAGTTCCCTCTGGAGGGACAATTTATGATGGTAATGACGGCACAGAGCATTCTTACAACGACTATACCTTGCCAAATCCCGGTTCATTAACTCAACTTTCTGCTTATTGGACGGCTACGCAGCCAAATTTCGATGTGTCCGGAAAAACCGCTACCAATGTTTATCAATACGCTATTGGCACTACTCAGGGCGGAACCGATATAAAAACTTGGACATATACAGGTACTAGCGGAACCGATTCATTTGTTGATGCAACTGGTCTAACTTTGCAGACAAGCCAAATGTATTATTTTTCAGTTAAAGCTTATGACATGGCCGGAAATATGGCTACCTTAAACTCCAACGGTCAAGAAGTCTTGCCGACATTCGGCGTTACCTTTATCCACAGCGGCGGCGGAAATTTGGTGGATCTAGGGATTTGGGAGGATCCGTCATATACCGGGTGGGGGACGACTGACATTACGACTACCACTAATGCTTATAATGGATATCAAGTATATATGTATAAAAGCGGATTATTGCAACATGTAAGCTATCCGTCTAGAACGGTTGCGGATCTCGCAGGCGGTTCTTCCTGGGCAACTCCTTTAGCTTGGGCTACGGCATGCCCGGGCGGTACTGCTTGTTTTGGTTATACCTCAAATGATCCGTTGGTTAGCGGTAGCAATCGTTTTAGTAGCGGCAGTAATTATTGTGCTATTTCGGATACAGGACCCGGAGATATAGTTGCCGATGATCCTAGTCCGCAAACTTCCGGTCAAACGCGTACCATTACCTATAAAGTACAAACAAACACGATGCAGGCCGCCGGCAAATATTCAACAAATGTTTATTATTCGGTAGTACCACAATATTAATTTTCAATTACCAATTTTTAATTTACAATCAATTTAACAATGAATCAATTAGCAAACAATAACAATTATGATTTAAGAAAGAGGGTACATTCCCTTGTCATTCCCGCCTGTCTCGTTTGGTACTCGCCAAGACGGGCGCAGGCGGGAATCCAGAGGGCTCGTGAAACAACTGGATTCCCCTCTGCAGGGGAATGACGTATAATAAAAATTATGAAGAAATCTTACGTTTATATCCTTACCAATAAAAGAAATGGTACTTTATATGTGGGGGTAACATCTGATTTAATTAAGCGTGTTTACCAACATAAAAATGATTTAGTGGCAGGATTTTCAGAGAAATATCGAACCCATATGTTAGTATATTTTGAAGAACATGATGATATTAACCAAGCTATTTTAAGAGAAAAACAAATAAAGAAATGGGACAGGAGATGGAAATTAAGATTAATAGAGGAAAAGAATCCTAATTGGGAAGATTTGTATGAGAAGATAATGGAGTAGTTAGGGGTTCTGGATAGAAAAGAAGGAAACTGGATTCCCGCCTTCGCGGGAATGACGGGGAAAGAGTCGGGAATGACAAAAAAAGTGCGGAAGTGACAAGTTCCCCCTTACGTCATCCCCTTGTAGAGGGGGATCCAGGAAAGCTCATTTAACAAGGAAAAGGAGACTGGATTCCCGCCTGCGCGGGAATGACGGAAAAAAGTGCAATAATAAATAAAAATTAAGAAATTGAAAATTCATTGAAAATTGTAAAATTAAAAATTGGAAATTAACTTAAACATGATTCAAAGGCAAATAAAATTAAATAAGAAGTTTAAAAGATATTATTCGAGTTTAATAAGTTTCTGGAATGTTCCGATTCTAATATTGCTTATTGCTTATTGTTTATTGTTCCCTTCTGTCGTCACGGCTGATGATGTTACAACTTCTATTGTTATTTCCCCGGCAATAATCGACAAAAAACTAGATCCGGGCCAAAGCGTCAAACAAGAAATAAAAATATTTAACAAAGAAGATAAAGCTGTCGCCTTGAATGTTTATGCCATGAATTTTCAAGCTTCCGATATGTTTGGAGGTATGAGCTTTGACGAAGACGAGACAAGACAATTTTCTGCCAAAAGTTGGATTTCCTTGCCCAAGCAAAATCTAGTCTTGGCTCCTTACGAAAAAAGTGATTTCGTATTGGATATCGATATACCCAAGGACGCAGAGCCGGGCGGACATTATGCGGTTATTTTCTTTGAATTTCGAAACCAAACCGATTTTTCTGACGATTCTTCTTTAGGCATAAACCAAAGAATGGGAGCGCTGGTCTTTCTAACAGTAAATAGTGAGATCAAGGAAGAAGGCATGGTTTTGGGAGCCAGCACAAACAGCAAATGTTCCGGTGTCCAGTGTTCTTTTAAAACGGCTACCACTAGAGAATGGGGTCCGGTACCTTTTGAATTTAAATTTGAAAATACCGGCAATGTTCATGTTAAGTTAAAAGGAAAAATAGTTATCCACAACATTTTTGGCAGGCAAGTTGCCGAAATACCGGTTGACGAAAAAACAGTATTACCTAAAAGCACCAGGCAGTTTGAAGCCAAATGGCTAAGAGAACCCTTATTTGGAAAATATACGGCAAAATTAAGTGTTGAGTATGGTTCTAGTAAAACAACCCAATACGCCGAAACGTCCTTTTGGGCGGTGCCTTGGAAATTACTATTATTTCCCCTGATTTTATTTTTTATTATTGTATTTTTTGTAATTCGGTTTACGAAAAAGAACAAAAAAGCTGAACCACCCTCACTTTTTTGTCATCCCCGTGAAAACGGGGATCCAGAAAACTCGGTCTTGCAATAAAGTTACTGGATTCCCCTCTACAGGGGAATGACGGGTACGGGGTAAAAAGTGAATTTTTTAGAAAAGGCGCTTGACACAATATGCTGGATAAACGATAATTAACTTATGCTTATAAGGGCGAAAAAGCTTATTATTTATATGCTTAATTTAATGAAAATATAATGATTTAAAAAAATAGATTAATCTATGGAGGGATATAATGGTTAGAGAAGTCGGCGCAACATTCAAAAATTTAATAGCTTATTTGACAATACCGTTGCTGGTTTTTATGTTTTTTGCAAATGCGGGAGTTGCTTATGCAAGCCCGATGACAGCGAAAAGTTTGTCACTTAGTAACAGTAGCCCGAGTGCCGGCGCCACGGTTACTTATATATTTTCTTTTACCTTGCCTTCGAACTCAAGCGTTCATCATGTGGATATGCAGTTTGATACCCAGGCAAACATGGCGGGTGGCCTACCTACCGGTTTAGTGGGTAATACTACGGGATCATCCACTATGACTGGCGGTACGCTGACATTCGCTTGGAATAGCCCGACATCATCATTGGCGTTTGGCACTCCTGAGGCCAATACCGGAGCTAAAACAATTACTCTTACCAGCATGACTAACCCCACATCAGCGACAGTATTTTATGCTAAAATTACTTCTTATTCCTCTGCCGGGTCCGGTTCGCCGATAGATTCCGGCGTAGTTGCCGCAGCTACCGTTCCTGTCGTAACGGTTACGGGTCAGCAATTGGAATCACTAACTGTTTCACTAGCCGGGAAAACATCCGGTAGTGTATGTTCTGCAAATACCGTGCTAGCTACTACTACGGCAAGCGCCATAAACTTTGACACATTTAATGGGGTTAACGAAATTAGTGCTGCCCAGACGCTTAATGTTGGTTCCAATGCGAATTCCGGTTACACGGCAAAGATTATACAAAATCAACTACTTACCTCTGGTGGGTCGACTGTTGCCGCTTTTGGCGGCGCCACAGATGGTGTACAAGGTACAGCATGGGTAGATAACACTTCAACCGGTTTTGGAATATGCGCGAAAGGCACAGATGCTTATACTACTAACTATGGCAGTAGTCCATATTATTGGATGAGTCCGGCTACAACTGCTAAAACCATAGCTACTAATGGTGGTGCATCCGCTAGTACAGCTACGGATATAGAATTTACCGTAGCAGTTCCAGCGAATCAGGCGGCCGGTACTTATACCAATCAAATGACTTACAGTATCCTGGCAAATTACTAATCACTCAAAAAAGGGGCCCCTGTGGCCTCTTTTTGCTTCATTGTAGGAACCCGCATGGTCAGCTATGATAAGCGAGAAGAACGGTCATTAAGTTGTAAATGAGATGTGCGGTTTCTAAAAGCATTGGTAAAGTTTCTTTTTTTAAATTGACAGAAGCTCCTAAATTTATTACTATCGATTTAAGTTACAGTAAGTTTATTACTAGCCAAGGAAAATTATGAGAAAAAAAATATTATTTTTGATCGTCCTGACGGCTATATCGGTAGGCTTATTTTTTATTTTTGTTAACCAAACTAAAGCTGCTGATGAAACTAACATATCCATTTCTCCCTTAACCTTTGATCTGTCGGCTAATCCCGGCGATACCGTAACAAACGAACTACTTGTTCGAAATAGCAGCTCTGATCCGGTGGTCATTAGCGTGGAAGCGCAAGATTTTGTGGCGACCGGAGAAGAGGGGGAAGTAAACCTCACAGACAGTAAAACAACTTATTCCCTAGCGTCGTGGGTCGAGTTAGATTCCGACAAATTTACTTTAGCGGGTGGTCAGAAGAAAAGCGTGAAGTTTGTAATTAGAGTTCCGTTTAATGCAGAACCGGGCGGTCATTATGCCTCTGTATATACCCACCTTAGCCCAACCACTGGAGATGCTACCAGCGGATCAGGCGTAGGGCAGAAAATTGGCTCGCTTGTTCTTTTAAGAGTGGGGGGAACCGCTAACGAAGAAGCTAAAATAGCCACATTTAAAACAACCAAAGAAAGTTACGCAAAAGGTCCGGTTGATTTTGATGTCAGAATTGAAAACACCGGTTCGGTTCACGTTAAGCCAAAGGGTATAATTGCCGTTACCGATATGTGGGGCAAAAAAGTAGCCGATGTTACGGTTGATCAAAAAAATGTACTACCGGGCGCCATTCGGCACATGACCGCAAAATGGGAGAATACTCCTAGGTTTGGCAAATACACAGCTAGCCTGCTTACTTACTATGGTAACGAAAATAAACAGCTAACGGCAGCTGCAACATTTTGGATTATTCCGTGGATGACTATTTTGATCTGGGCAGTAATATCTGTTGCTGCAATTGTTATTATCTGGCTGTTAAGGGGTAGGCTAAAAAGCGCATTTAAGGCTTTCTTAAAGAGTAAGTAGAGAGGGTTTCTTGCTTATTTATCTCAAAAAAATAATTTGCGGGAGTTTGACGTTGTTGTTATTTGTTTCTCCTGTATTTGCAGAGATTCCGCCGGTTAATTTAAATGTTATTGTTTCGGGCAAGGTTAAAGACACCATTGTCACTTTAATTGGCTATACTTCGCCCAGTGCTTTTGTTACGGTTCAGGAAGACGGTAATGTTGTTGCCACTTTTAGCGCAAACAATTCGGGTGGATTTAATCGTTCAATTGGGGCAAGAACTGCCGGTACCCATACTTATAATATGTTCGCTACGGATGGCCAAAATAGAACCACTCTCAGCTATGGTTTTGTCTTAAACCTTGTGGATAAAACGGAAACTATAGTAAGCAATATATTATTGCCTACGACCATTGATGTGTCTGTAGCTCAAAGGGTAAATGTTAGCGGAAGCGCAACTCCAAATTCCCAAATAACTATTTTTATACATTCTGATCCGGTTATTGAGACCTTATCGGTTGGAAGCAGCGGGAACTGGAGCCGTAATGTAGTTGCCCGTCTTAGTAGAGGAGATCACCGTGTTTATGCCCGAGTTACTTTGCCTGGCGGCCTGCAAAGCATTAATTCGCAGTCTCTAAATTTTAGTATAAATTGCAAGACAGCCGATCTAAATTGCGACGGAAGAGTTGATTTGGGTGATTTCTCAACTTTGATGCATTATTGGGGGACAAATAATTCTTTAGCAGATATAAATAGTGATGGAATAGTTGACTTGGCTGATTTTTCGACCATGATGCACTATTGGGATGGATGATAACTACAATAAAAAACTGAACCACCCTCATTTTTTTGTCATCAGACTGTCCGAGAATGTGTGAATCCACTAAATTCGTCATTCTGAACTTGTTTCAGAATCCCTTTGCAGGGCTATTTTGCATAGCTACTGGATTCCGGATCAAGTCCGGAATGACAGTTCTCGGACAGTCTGATCCAGAAAACTTGGTTATGCAATAAAATTACTGGATTCCCGCCTTCGCCCGCCTTGGTGCGAGACATGCCCGTCTTGGTGAGTGCCAAACGAGACAGGCGGGAATGACACAGAAAAAGTGCACGTAAGTCGGGGACAAATACTTTTACATTGAAAAATAATTAGTTATAATAAATATATGAGAAAGAAAATCTGTGTCTATATTGCTGTTTTAGTGTTTTTAGTGGGTTTGTCTCCGGCTACTCAAGTTTTTGCCGACAGCGCTAGCCTATATATTTCACCCGGTTCGGTTTCCAGACAAGTTGGGAGCAGCTTCACGGTAAGCGTTGGTGTAAATTCCGGCGGCAACCCAATAAATGCCATCGAGGCGACGGTTAATATACCAAGCTTTCTTTCTATTACCGGCACAGGAACGGGTGGATCCTTATGCACTATTTGGGTAAAACAGCCGACTATTAGCGGGTCATCAATTAGTTTTAAATGCGGCATTCCCGGCGACACAACAGCTAGTGGCAACCTAATGTCTATTTCGCTTAAAGGTTTGTACCCTGGTACCGGCAATGCTACAATTACTAGCCATAGAATATTTGCAGGGGACAGCCAAAACGTTACCGGAGGGACATCCGGCGGCGCTTTTACCATAACTGCGCCACCGCCAGCCAAAACGGCATCGCCTTCTGTTTCTTCATCAACTCATCCAAGTCAAGATACTTGGTATAAAAATAATAACCCCGCATTCTCATGGAATAAGGGTAGCGGCATTAGCGGCTTCAGTTATGTTTTTGATCAAAATATTGGTACGGTGCCAAATACATCGGCGAATACGCAAAGCACCGGCGTTGATTTTTCTGATAAAGATGATGGCGCATGGTATCTTCATATTAGGGCCAAAGGCACAAACGGTTGGAGTAACACCACGCATTTTAAAGTTCAGATTGACACAACAAATCCGACTGATCTTAGCATTGTCGTTGATCCCAAGGGTCAACTGGGGAAGATACCGGTTATATCGTTTAACGCGGTTGATGCGGCGAGCGGCATAGATCATTATGAAGTCAGGATGGATCAAGAGGCTTTTGTTAAGACGGCGTCTCCCTACACGCCTAGTAAAATCAGTTCCGGCGAACACACTTTTACGGTTAGGGCATATGATAAGGCCGGAAATATGATCGAGGATTCTACAAAGCTAACGGTAAAAGAGGTTCCGGTTCCAAGCATTACGTCACCAAAAGATAACGCTATCTTTAAGCTGGCTCAGAATTTGAGCATAGAAGGAACAGCAGAGGCCGGCTCCCTTGTAAACCTTTATCTTGATGGAAAAATTGTTGCAAAAGAAATAAAGGTTAGTGAGGGCGGCACATGGAAGTATGTTCATGATAAGTTTATTATGCCCGGTTCTCATAGTATGCATGCAGTCGGGGTAAGGGGAGGTATTGAGAGTGTGGCAAGCGTCAAAGTTAACTTCAAGGTGGATCCTTCCGCAATAGAAGTGCTTGGAATTGTCATTCCTAGTCTTTTTGCCTTCTTGGGCGGTGGTATTGTTATAGGAATCCTCATTTTAATCATTTTCTGGCTACTTTTTGTTTGGAGAAGGGGCCTAAGGAAAATGCAAGAAAGGAACCGAAAAAGAAAAGAAATGCTGGAAAAAGAGGTAATAAAGGATTTTACGGAAGCCCAGAAGAGAGTTAGGGAAGATGTGCATAAGGTTTTCGAATTAAACAAACCAACAGTAAAGCAGGAACACGCCCTAGAGGATAATTTAGACAACGAAATGAAAAAAGCCGAGAAGAATATTCTCGCGAAGATAGAAGACGAAGAGGAGTAATTTATAGTCCGGATATCAAGAAATAACTTTAAATAACTTTAAATAACTTTTGGGAGCTAATTTTAGCTCCTTTTTTTATTTGAAAACTTTTGCTAAAATGGGTTTATTATGCCGGTAAAGAAAATACTAAAAAAAGTTGCACCCAAAAAAGCCTTATCTGCTTATCATTATGGCATGGCTATTCTATCTGCAATTGTTTACCGTTTTCCTTCTAGGAAAATGGTGGTTATTGGCATTACCGGCACTAAAGGCAAAACGTCTACGGCCAACTTTATTTGGGCATGTCTAAACGAAGCGGGGCTTAAAACCGGTCTTATTGGAACGGCTAATATCAGAATTGGCCAAAAAGAACTTTTAAATAAATATCATATGACCATGCCCGGCCGGTTTAAGCTTCAGCGGTTAATGCGTAAAATGTTGAAGGCCGGCTGCAAATATGTGGTTATGGAGGTAACATCGGAGGGGATAAATCAGTGGCGGCACAAAGGAATTAATTTCGATATCGTCATTTTTACCAATTTAACCCCGGAACATTTAACTTCGCATGGCGGCAGTTTTGAAAATTATAAGAATGCTAAAGGCAAATTATTTGACCTGCTTTCAAAAAGCAGAAGGAAAAAAATTGGCGGCAACTTAATTAAAAAGATGATTATTGTTAACGCTGACAGTCCCCACAAAGACTTTTTTATGCAGTTCGAGGCGGATATTAAAAAAACATTTGGCATAATGATTGGCGAAGCGGATGCGGTTGCTAAAGATATTAAAGATACTTATGACGGCGTAGAATTTTTTATTGACGAAAAAAAGCACGAACTTTCAATAATGGGCGATTTCAATGTTTATAATGCTTTACCGGCTGTTGTTATAGGTTCAAGTTTGGGCATTCCGGCAGATGCTATCCAGCGCGGACTTAAGAGCTTAAAGCTGATTCCCGGCAGAATGGAAAAGATTGATGAGGGTCAGGATTTTACAGTTATTGTCGATTATGCTCACGAAAAAGAAAGCATGACAGCAGTTTTAAACACGGCTAAAAAAATAATAAAAGATACGGATAATAAAATTATTGTTCTTTTGGGTGCCGAGGGCGGCGGCCGAGATAAAGCAAAAAGACCGATAATGGGCGAGATTGCGGCTAAAAAAGCAAATTATGTGATAGTCAGCAATGTTGATCCTTACGAAGACGATCCGGTTGAGATTTTAGAAGACATTGCGGTTGAAGCCCAAAAGCACGGCAAAATAAGAAACGAAAACTTATTCGTTATAGAAGACAGAAGAGAAGGTATTAGAAAAGCTTTAAGTTTAGCAAAAAAAGACGACCTAGTTATTATTACCGGAAAAGGTGCGGAGCAGTCTATTGTAATAGGCGGCATTTCCAGCGAGTGGGATGACAGAAAAGTGGTAAGGGAAGAACTGGAAGCAATAAGCAATAAACAATAAGCGAAGAACAAAAATCATTTTGACTTATTATTTTTCTTCATTGCGGAGGGGTTTCGTCTATTCCCTCTCCCCCAGGGTGGGGGAGTTTTCTAGCGACAAAAAAAGAATAAAGAATTTAGTATCAAGAATTAAGAATGGGAATATAGAATATTAGAATCTAAGAATTTATGCCTTATTCTTCATTCTTATACTTAATTCATAATTCGTTATTCTTGATTCTGAAATTTTTCAGCTTTCTGCTCTTGAAAAAAAAGTTATATTGCGTCATAATGTCTTGGATAATAAGAGGGTTTTGTTATGGCATCAGTAAAAGAAATTAGTGACAATGAATTTAATGACGAGGTTTTAAATTCTGACAATGTGGTCTTGGTAGATTTTTGGGCTCCTTGGTGCGGTCCTTGCCAAGCAATGAGTCCGATACTAAATAAGGTTGCCCAAGACGTAAAGGAAATAAAATTTGTTAAAGTTAATGTGGACGAAAATCCCGAAGCTTCTAATAGTTTTGGAGTCATGAGTATTCCTACTTTGCTAATTTTTAAAGACGGTAAAGTGGTGGATCAAATGATTGGCCTGCAAAGCGAGGATTCGTTAAAGAGTAAATTGAAGCAAGTTTAACTAGTTAAATAGTTAAGCAGTTAAATAGTTTAAACCAATTAACTTATCAACTAGTCAACTGATTAACTAAACCCAAAGGAGTGAAAAAGTTGCAAGTAAAATTACAAAAACTGCCGGGAAGTAAAGTTAAATTAACGATTACGATTGAAAAAGAGGAAATGCAAGGATATGAAAGGCATGCTTATAGACATTTGGTTAATCAAGTTAAAATTGCCGGATTTAGACCGGGTAAAGCGCCTTTAAATATTTTAAAAAAAGAAGTGGGTGAGGCAAAATTTGAAAATGAAGTTCTGGAAGTTGCCGTTCCTCAAAGCTATTATAAAGCCGTGACAGACGAAATCATTCAGGCAATTTCTCAGCCTCAGGTTAAGGTTGTCAAATTTGTTCCGGGCGAGCTCTTAGAATATGAAGCTGAGGTTGCTGTTTTGCCGGAAGTTAAATTGCCGAATTATAAGAATATCAAAGTAAAGATAGGGGAAGTTAAAGTTAAGAAAGAAGAGATAGATCAAATTTTGAATAATTTAAGAAAAGAAAGAGCAATTTTAAGAGACGTTGAAAGGGAGGCGAAAAAAAATGATAGAGTGGAAATTGATTTTGACGGATTTATAGGGTCTAATCCGCTTGAAGGCGGATCGTCAAAAAATCATCCGCTTGTTATCGGAGAAGGTAATTTTATTCCGGGCTTTGAAGAAGAACTTATAGGGCTTAAAAAAGGAGACACAAAGGAATTTGATATTAAGTTTCCGGAAAATTATCACGTAGCCGACATTGCCGGCAAGGGCGTTCATTTTGTTGTAAAAATGCATCTTGTTCAGGAGGTAGACCTTCCGGAATTAAATGATAAGTTCATTGCCCAAATTGGTCCGTTTAAGAAAGTTGCGGATTTGAAAAAAGATATTGAAGAAAATCTGGAACAAGCTAAAAAAGAAGAAGAGCGAAGAAAGACCGAGCAGGAATTGCTTGAAAAAATAGTGGAAAAATCCGAAATAGAAGTACCAAAGGATATGGTAGATCAGGAAACGCAGGCCATGATCCAAGACTTGGAATCTGCCATTATCTCAAGAGGCGGAAATTTTGACGATTATTTAAAAAGCATTGGCAAGAAAAAAGAAAATTTGGATAAAGAGCTTAGGGCAGATGCTGAAAAAAGAGTAAAAACCGGCCTCGTCTTATCCCAAGTATCCAAGGAGGAAGGAATTTTAGTAACCGATGCCGAAATAGAGGCGGAGATTAACAAAAGAATTGCCGGAATGCCGAATGCAGAAGGATTTAGGGAAAAATATTTTACATCGGAAAATAAGAAAGATATTGAACTGCAACTATTTACCAGAAAGACGATAGATCGGTTATTGGATTACGCTACTAAGTGATATATATAGAGAAATGTCTAATTTCCCATTAAATTAATTCTCAATTATCAATTTACAATTTTCATTGAATTTACAATGACTCAATTTCTAATCAATTAAGGTCATGAAAAGTTTGAGAATTAAAACATTTGAAAATTGATTGAAAATTAGAAATTAAAAATTGGAAATTTTTCGAAATAATAATAAATAATTAATTCATAATTAATAATTCGTAATTCAAAATTATAAAATTGGGGGAAAATATGAGCGATCAAATAAAAAATCAAATCCTTATTCCAACAGTAATTGAGAAATCCAGTATTGGAGAGCGGGCTTACGATATTTATTCCAGGCTTTTAAAAGACAGGGTTATTTTTTTGGGAATGGCTATCGATGATACGGTTGCCAACTTAATTATTGCCCAGTTGCTGTTTTTAGAAGGCGAGGATCCGGAAAAAGATATTTATCTTTATATAAATAGCCCGGGCGGCTCGGTTTATTCCGGCATGGCGATTTATGATACCATGCAATATATTAAACCAGAGGTTAATACAATTTGCGTTGGCATGGCAGCATCCATGGGAGCATTCCTGCTTGCTTCCGGGACTAAAGGCAAAAGATATTCCTTGCCAAATTCTAAGATTTTAATTCATCAGGTGCATATTCCGGGCGGTATTGGCGGTCAGGCAACCGATATTGAAATTCAGGCAAAAGAAATTTTAAAAGTTAAAGAACAGATGAACCGAATTATGGCGAGTCATACCGGACAATCATTCGAGAAAGTTTCCAAGGATACGGAGCGGGACTTTTATATGAATGCAGACGAGGCTCAAAAATATGGTTTAATTGATGAAATAATAACCAAGAGGAAGTAAGTTATGCAAGATATAATAAAAAATGTTCTTGATAGTCTAAAATTTAAAGGAACAGAATACGCCAGTGCCAGGGTTATGGGTGATGAGAGCCAATATATCAGCGTAAAGAATGGCATAGTGGAGGCTTTAGAGCAATCAAGCTCTTATGGCTTTGGGGTCATGGTTCTTTATAAAGGGTCTTGGGGCTTTGCTTCTAGCTATGATTTGGCTCCAAAAAATATTGAAAGAATTGCCATGAAGGCTTTGGAAGTAGCGAAAGCCTCAAGTTTAGTAAAGAAAGAAAAAATTGTACTTTCTTCCTTGGATAAGATTGTCGCTAGTTATAAAACGCCTTACATTACAGATCCTTTTAGCGTACCAGTTAATGAAAAATTAAAAGTGCTTTTGGAGACTGATAAACTAATTAAGAGCGTAAAGGGAGTTAGTATTTCGTTTGGTCATTTTAGGGCTTATCGAAAAAATATTCTTTTTATGAGCACAGATGGAAGTATTATTGATCAGGAGATTACCGAATGTGGTGGCGGAATTGAAGCCATGGCTATCGATGGTGATGAAGTTCAAAACCGTTCTTACCCAAACTCTCATGGCGGACAGATGGGAACAGGGGGTTATGAAATATTTGAAAGTTTGGGTTTAGTCGGGGAAGCAATTCGAATTGGCGAAGAGGCAGTAGCATTGCTTTCGGCGCCGCAGTGTCCGGCAGAAACAACCACCCTTATTCTAGATCCAACTCAGATGGCGCTTCAGGTTCACGAATCCTGTGGTCATGCCGTTGAATTGGACAGAGCTTTGGGAATGGAAGCTTCTTATGCCGGAACATCTTTTTTAACGACAGATAAACTGGGGAAGTTTAAATACGGCTCTGAAATTGTTAACATTTATGGTGATGCTACTGCTCCCGGAGGTTTAGGTACTTTCGGATATGATGATGAGGGAGTGCCGGCACAGAAATTCGATATTATAAAAGAAGGTATGTTCGTTAATTATCTTACTTCCAGGGAAACAGCTTCAAAAATTGGTCAAAAAAGTAACGGCACCGCCAGGGCTTCCGGTTGGGGACGAATACCAATTGTTAGAATGACCAATATCAATCTAAGGCCTGGCGATTGGAAGTTCCAAGACTTAATCCGGGACACAAAAGACGGCATTTATATGTGTACCAACAGGGAATGGTCAATTGATGATAAGCGTTTAAATTTTCAGTTTGGTTGTGAGATTGCTTGGGAAATAAAAAAAGGAAAATTGGGACGGATGTTAAAAAACCCCACTTATCAGGGAATTACTCCGGAGTTTTGGAACTCTTGCGATGCTATTTGCAGCAAAGATTATTGGCAGATTTGGGGTGTACCAAATTGTGGAAAAGGGGAGCCAACTCAGGTTGCGCACGTTGGTCACGGTACTGCTCCTACAAGATTTAGAAACGTTAAGATAGGAGTAGGAAAATGGTAAAAAATAATTTTTCCGTGATCTTGGGTGAAAGCAAATTAAAAGAAATGGCTGATTATGCTTTAGAAATCTCCAAAGCCGAACAGACGGAAGTTATTATTACGGCTTATAACCGTAATCTTACCCGCTTTGCCAACAGTTTTATTCATCAGAATACCGACATAGAAAACATAGATGCTCAAATAAGGGTTATAAACGATAAAAAAATCGGCGTTGCTTCCGGCAATGTTACGGGCAAAGAAGATTTAAAGAAAATTTTAGACCAGGCTGATCTAATTGCCAGCTATCAAAAACCGGATCCGAATTTTAAATCCCTGCCCTCTAAAAAAACATATCCTGAAGTTCATGCTTATTCCGAAGAAACAGCCAAGATAAAACCTTTAGAAAAGGCCAACATAGTGAAAGAGATGGTTGACTATGTTGCTTCTAAAGATTTAATAGCTTCCGGTGCTTTTGATACTAGTGTCTCTGAAATTGCCATTGCAAACTCTTTAGGTGTTTGGGCTTATCGCCCTGAAACTATTGCCCTACTTTCACTTATTGTGATGGGAGATAATAGCTCGGGTTTTGCCAAAGAAGCAAATACTAATGTTTTAAAAATCGATTATACGGAAATGGCAAAGGTTGCCTGCGATAAAGCTATTATGAGCAAAAATCCGCAAGATCTTGAACCTGGAGAATATGAGGTAATTTTAGAGGAAGAAGCGGTTGGAGAAATGCTGGGGTATATGGCCTATATGGGTTTTGGCGCTAAAGTTTTTCATGAAGACAGAAGCTTTATGTCGGGAAAATTGGATCAAAAAGTGATGGGCGATAATATTACAATTAAGGATGACCCTTTTAACTCCCGCGGTGTTCCCGCAAACTTTGACTACGAAGGATATCCAAAACAAATAGCAACCTTAATAGACAAGGGTACGGCCACATCAGTTGTTTATGATTCTTATACCGCCCATGATTATAGCCAGAAGAATACCGGAAACGCTTTACCGGCTCCAAATACTTTAGGGCCTATTCCTCTCAATCTTATTCTTGAACCCGGAAAAGGCAGCAAAGAAGAAATGATAAAAAAAGTTAAGCGCGGTATTCTGGTAACGAGGTTTCATTACGTTAATGCACACCATTACAAAATTCTAAATATAACCGGCATGACTAGAGACGGCACTTTCCTAATTGAAAACGGTAAAATTGTCGGGGGAATAAAAAACCTTCGTTTTACCCAAAGTGTTCCGGAGGCTTTATCTAATGTTTTAGAAATCGGAAAAGACCTAAAACTAGTTGAAAATATCGGCAATATCCTTGCCCCCGCTTTAAGAATAAGCAAGTTTAACTTTACCAGTAAGACCGAATTCTAATTTCACTATAAATAACCAAAATTGCTATTATTCTTGACAATAAGTTAAGCTTCGTTCTTTTGTTATCCACAGTCTTTTTGACAAGTGGTTTATTTACATTTTGATCTATTTTAGAAGGAAAAAGCTAGTATTTAGCCCTTGTTTTTGTCGTTATTCGTAATAAAATATATCTAAGGGTTAACTGGACTTACGCAAACTGCCACACCTCCCAAACCAAACAAAGCGGCTAAAATCCCTTTTTCTCCTGTCAGCGTATCTACAAATATGCTTCCAGTAGAGAAAAGAGATTTTATCTCACTTGGTTCCGGCTTGGATAGATGCGCCATTTTGCGCAAGTCCAGTTAACAAAATTTAATAGGGGATGAGAGAATTAGAGTTTGATTAGATGCAAAATGCCAAATATTTATTATCTTTTGGTCAAAAAATCTTGACAAGAGGCACTATTTTTGATAGTGTCTTTTTTAGATTAGCAATGTTCTATTTTAAAAATATTCAAATTAAGTAAAAAAATTGAAATATAATTAAGCCTTTTTAAGAAGGAGCCCATTTTTTATGTCAAAAAAGACCTCTCTTTCTCTTGGGGCCAGCTCACAACGGAAGTATCTAGGAAAGTCTCAGGAAGTTTTGGCGTTGCCGAACTTAATCGAGATTCAACAAGATTCCTATGCATGGTTTCTAAAAGCTGGACTAAGAGAGTTACTTGATGAAGTAAATCCTATTGAGGATTTTACCGGCAAAGCCCTTGAACTTACGTTTGGCGACTACTATTTGGAAGAGCCAAAGTACACCGAAAGACAAGCAAAGGAAAAAAACGCAACCTATGAAGCCTCTTTAAAGGTTAAAGCGGAGTTAAAAAACAAACTAACCGGAAAGACAAAGGAGCAAGAAATCTATCTTGGCGATTTCCCTCTAATGACCGAAAGGGGTTCGTTTGTTATTAATGGCGTGGAAAGGGTAGTCGTTACTCAGCTAACAAGATCTCCGGGTGCGTTCTTTAATTCGGAATTTATTGGCGGCGACGAATATTTTGGCGCCAAAGTTATTCCAAACAGAGGAGCCTGGCTGGAAATAGAAGTCAGTCCGCAAAACGTCATTTCAGTTAAAATTGATCGAAAAAGAAAAATTCCAATAACAACTCTTCTTCGAGCTTTTGGTTATTCGTCCGATGAAGAACTAAAAAAGATTTTTGCTGATGTAAATACTGATAAGGAAAAAGATTATATTCAGGCTACGATAGACAAGGATCCTTCTAAAAACAATTCCGAGGCTTATGTTGAGGTCTACAGAAGAATAAGGCCGGGCGATCTGGCGACTGTTGAAAACGCTAAAAGTTTAATTGACGCCATGTTTCTTGACTTTAAGCGATATGACATGTCTCATGTCGGCCGATATAAATTAAATAAAAGATTAGGTTTAGATGTTCCAAATACAATAGAAAATTTAATTTTAAGACCCGAAGACCTGGTAGAAATTATAAAAGAAATAATTAGACTAAATAATGGCATTGGCAAAGCGGACGACATTGATCATTTGGGAAATAGAAGACTAAGATCGGTGGGCGAACTTATTCAGCAAAGATTTAGAGTTGGTTTGCTTAGAATGGAAAGAATTATAAGAGACAGAATGTCTATTATCGATCCAAACCTGGTAGCGCCGGCCCAGCTAATTAACAATCGACCGGTAATTGCGGCTTTAAGGGAATTCTTTGCTTCTTCTCAGCTTTCTCAGTTCATGGATCAAACTAATCCTTTATCCGAAATAGTTCACAAAAGACGTTTGTCCGCAATGGGTCCCGGGGGACTCTCCAGAGAAAGAGCGGGCTTTGAGGTTCGTGACGTACACAGAACTCACTATGGCCGAATTTGTCCAATTGAAACTCCGGAAGGACCAAACATTGGATTAGTTAACTCTCTTGCTTCTTATGGCAAAGTTAATGAATACGGTTTTATAGTGTCTCCTTATAGGAAGGTAACCAATGAGGTTGCAAATAAAGAATCCGATTTAGTTGGCAAAATTGCCAGAGAAAATATTGAAGGTGTTGTAAAAGACGGGGAAGTTATAACTGAAACTCAAGCTAAAAAAATTGCTAAACTGGATAAAAAAACCATTAAAATTAAACCGATTGTTGCAAAAGACATTACTTATCTTGATGCGTATGACGAAGAAAAACACATTATTGCTCAGGCCACAACCGAAATTGACGAAAACGGTTATATATTAGAAGACCGTGTTTCGGTAAGGCGCATGGGTGAGGCAGACGAAGAATTTGCTTATAATGTAGATTATGTAGACGTATCGGCAAAACAGATTGTATCCGTTGCAACTTCATTAATTCCATTCTTAGAGCATAATGACGCTACCCGGGCTTTGATGGGTGCAAACATGCAACGTCAGGCTGTGGCTCTAGTTAGACCAGAGTCTCCGATTGTTGGCACCGGTGTGGAAGAAAGAATAGCCAGAGACTCCGGCCATACTTTATATGCCGAGAAAGAAGGCACGGTTAAATCGGTATCAGCTTCCGAAATTAGCGTAGAATATAACGGCGACGAAAAAACATACATTTTAAACAAATTTGTTGGCTCAAACCAAGACACTTCCATAAACCAAAGAGTGGTTGCCCAAAAAGGTGACCATGTTAAAAAAGGACAGTTACTCGCCGATGGTCCGGCCACCCAAAATGGTGAGCTTGCTCTTGGCCGAAATGTACTTGTGGCTTATATGTCCTGGGGTGGGGCCAACTATGAAGATGCTATCATTATCTCCGAAAGACTAGTTAGGGACGATGTTTTTTCATCAATCCATATCGAAAAGTTTTCAATTGATGTTCGAGACACCAAGCTTGGATCCGAAGTAATAACCAGAGACATTCCAAATGTCGGTGAAGAGGCTTTAAGAGACCTCGATGAAGACGGAATTGTCAGAATAGGTGCTCAGGTTGCTTCCGGTGACATCTTAGTCGGAAAAATTACGCCAAAAGGCGAAACCGAACTAACTGCCGAAGAAAGACTTTTGCGGGCAATATTCGGCGAAAAGGCCAGAGACGTAAAAGATACTTC
>Ga0076305_122_pt1 | contig 16795 bp, 18 predicted proteins | sample RifGroC1_FD_67794 | JGI IMG/M metagenome (GOLD analysis project Ga0076305, IMG submission 67794) | candidate division CPR2 bacterium GW2011_GWC1_39_9
AATAATTGGAAAGGCAAAACGGACTACAAACAAAGAACAAACACCGGAGATAGAAGAATTGCTAGTTGATGCAAAATGCGAGCAAATAAAGCTGTTTGATGACACACTTTTTACTACCCTGCGTATTAAAAACAGTTATTAATCTCTTGACTTGGGTTTTAGAAATGCTAATAAAATAGCTTACTAATTTTCTAAAACCCATTTTTTTATCTTGACAATAGAACGTCCGTTCTATTATTATTGGGTTATGAATAAAATTTACAATAAAAGGAAAATGCAACTGGCGGATTTTTTCGATACTAATAAAAGACTGCCCACCTACTCCGAAATGACTTCCCTATTTTCCCTAAAATCAAAAAATTCCATCTTTTTTATAGTAAAAAAATTTATTGAGGACGGTTTCTTGGCAAAAGACGGATTTGGGCATCTTATCCCCGGCAATATAATTTTCGGAACTAAGATTTTGGGCACAGTGGAAGCGGGTTTTCCCTCCCCTGCCGAAGAGGAACTGGCCGACACAATTACTCTTGACGATTATTTAATAAACAAGAAGGAAGCCACTTTTATCCTTAAAGTCTCCGGGGATTCCATGATAGAAGCCGGCATAAAGCCCGGGGACCTGGTTTTAATTGAAAAAGGGAAACAAGCGCGCCACGGCGACATTGTAATTGCCGAAGTTGATAACGAATGGACCATTAAATATTGCCGGCGTAGTGGTTGCAGTAATAAGAAAATACCACTAACACAAAATTCAAAAGGCAAAAGTTAAAAAGCAAAATTATAACTCAAAATTTAAAAATTCATAAAACAAAAAATAAGCATTGATGCCAACCTCTTACTTTTAAATTTTACCCTGAACTTTTGAATTTTGGATTTTAAACCTTAACTTTTAATCGGAGATTAACACGTGTCTTGGAATGCTCATGAATGTCATCAATCTTCCTCCATTATCCACCTAGATGCCGATGCCTTCTTTGCTTCTTGCGAACAGGCGATTCATCCGGAATACAAAGGAAGGCCGGTTATTACCGGCAAAGAAAGAGGCATAGTAGCCGCCGCCAGCTATGAAGCCAAAAGAATGGGCATTGATAGAGGCGTGACCCTGATTGAAGCAAAAAAAATTTGCCCCAATGCCATTATTGTTCCCTCCGATTATGAGACCTACAGCCTTTTCTCAAAACGCATATTTACCATTATGCGGCGCTTTACGCCTTCTATAGAAGAATATTCAATAGATGAAGCCTTTGCCGACATTTCAGGCCTTAGAAGGCCCCTAAATATGTCTTACTCCCAAATTGCTCTTAGGATGAAGCAAGAAATTGAGAAAGAGCTGGGCATAACGGTCTCTGTAGGCCTTGCGCCAAATAAGGTTCTAGCTAAAATTGGCTCCAAATGGAAAAAACCTTCCGGCTTAACAATTATTGAAGCTCAAGATATCCCGCTATTTTTAGAAAAGACTCTTTTAAATAAAGTTTGGGGCATAGGACCCCAAACAACCGGACATTTAAACAAATATAACGTTAGAACTGCTTTAGATTTTTCAAAATTAAACGAAAACTGGGTTTTAAAAAATTTAACCAAACCGCACAGGGAAATATGGAAAGAACTTGGAGGGGAAAAAGTCTACCCTGTTCAGCCTCAGGAAAAGAATGACTATGCCTCTATCAGTAAATTTAAAACCTTCACTCCCCCGACTAAAAATAAGAATTTTATTTTTTCCCAACTCTCAAAAAACTTGGAAAATGCTTTCATAAAAGCTAGACGTCATAATTTAGCCGCTCAAAAAATTAGCGTTGTTTTAAAAACTCAAGCATTTACTCTTACGGGTACCGAAGGTAAATTAAACCATGCCACCCCTTTTCCCAACGAGGCTATCCCCTTAGTCAAAAATATGTTTGAACAAACATTTTGTTCAAGTACTTTTTATCGCTCTACCGGCATAATCCTTTCCGGCCTAAAGGAATCAAAGGATACTCAGCTTACTCTTTTTGAAAGTCCCCTAAAATTTGAGAATAATATAAAACTCTATCAGTCAATTGACGAACTGTCCTCTCGCTTTGGCAAACATTCCGTATTTTTAGGATCAAGTTTTTGGGCTAACAGTCAAAAATCCCACTTAAGCGAGCGCGGGGATATTCCCGCCACCCAAAAACTAAGAGCGGGTCAAATTAATGAAAGAAAATTTTTAAACTTACCAACGTTGTTATACAAAATAGACTAAAAAAACGCCCAGATGCATATTTGCGTCTGGGCGAAATTCAACCTTTGTTATGAACTAGCCATCATGAATGGGTGTTGGCCAGAGATGTTGTGCTGTTTTTATAAGAAAGTCCATGGCTAGAGGTAAAAGTACCACATATCTATTCAACAAGTAATTTCGATAATCACCCCTATCTTCCTTGCTAAGCATATTCTTTGCCAAAAGTTCATCAAGATAATCACTATATTCGCGAGAAAGCTGATGAGCAGTATCGATCATCTTGTAAAGATCTTCTGAAAACTCCTTAAAAAGATCTTTCGACTGAACACTATAGTCATCAGCTAAGCCCATGTTTTCCTGGATTAAAGAGCCGATTTTCCTGGCACCATAAGAAAAAACATCATTTGCTTTCCCTAAGGCTTCTAAAAAGTCGGAATTATTTTCAACAGGCTCAAGGAGATATCGAGGATTACCAATGTATTTTTGAATGCTCATGATTTTTCTAGTAATCCAGCGCCTAACATCTTCTTCAACCGTATCAACAATAATAAGATAACCCGGAAATTCACCAATAAAGTCGCCTTTAAAAAGACAGATGTGGTTCCAATAACCAGGGCTAATAGCATTAACCCTAGAAACACATATCTCCCTGCATGGAACATACGGATCTATTTCGATGTTATATTTATCGAGTATATCCCCTGCCACCTTACCAATCTCAACGATTGCCTCAACACGCCTTCCTTTCGAAGCAATCACGAAAAGATCAACATCTGATCTTCTGGATGAATCACCTCTTGCTACAGAGCCATAAATAACACCAAAAGAAATCAAGTCTCCTGACAACATTTCAGCGAGTTTTAGTCTAATTTCTGTAGCAGCCTGCTGAAAATGATGCTTTTCCGGTACGTTTCCCCTTGCTATATCATTAAAATTTAAATACCGTGCCACAAATAACCACCACCCTCTTATCGTAAATTTTTAATTGATTGCTTGCCGAAACAGTGACTTGTGATTATATCATCTATTAACCAATAATCAAACAAAAAAACCAGAGACCTTTGAAAAACGTTTTTTTGGAGGAACGAAGCAATCTCCTTACGCTCGAAACAAGATTGCCGCGCTCTCCGGCGGCTGCCGGATCGCTCCGAGTGACGTTTTTGGGGAGTTTTGTAGGCAGACTCAACCAAGAAAAGCTCGGATTATTCCGAGCTTAAGGTTATTTCTAGATGGTTTTCCAGGTCATTTTTAAGCTGAACAAAATCTGTATACAGAATTCCTTGCATTCCTATCGCTTCTGCTCCTTCTATGTTTTCTATCCGATCGTCGATCATAACGGCATGTTCCGGAAAAACCTGAAGTTTGCATAGCATCATTTCGTAAATCTGCCGCTCCGGCTTGACAGAACCAACGTCACAGGAAAATACCAACTCATCAAATGCAAGCGGCATATTATGCCTTAAATATTTGACAGCCGCAACGTCAATATTTGATAGTAGCCCGAGTGAATAATCTTGAGCCATAAGCTCTTCCAATAACTTGAACATATTTAGTCTCATCCGAAATACCTGATCATAAATCATGGGCCATATATGTCTTTTGCTATCTATTGTAATTCCAAAATGTGTTTCTGCGGCCTCTAAAATATCAATATCGTTGATTATCCCCCGCATCTGATAATCCTCTTTTTCTTTAAAGAATTTGACTAATTCAGCCTTATTCAATGAAAACATTTCAGTAAAAATTGATAGCACCCCCGATACCGTATGATCTACTAAAACCCCGCCTAAATCAAAAACCACAGCCTTAATTTTTGGCAATTTAAAAACCTCCCCTTTTTTAATGTACATTTTAGTTTTCACATTTTAACCCAGAAAAAGAAAAATTAAAAGCATTTTAAGGTAACTTGCTCACAACTCTCGCGTCTTTGCGAGTGAAACGAAGCAATCTCCTCTGCTTGAAACAAGATTGCCGCACTCTCCGGCGGCTGCCGGATCGTTCGCAATGACGATTGTGAGCTGGCAATAATTGTTGTTAGAACAAAGACCAAAATAGCAATGCTATCAATTTTGTAATTTAAAAGCGCTCCTGAGGCGTTAAAATAGTGAAAAAATGATAGATATTTTAAATCGTCCAAATTACTTTTAAGGCCAGAGAGAATATTTAAAACATACATCGCAATTAAAACCCCTCCGGTCATAAAATTTGCTTTGCCCTTGTCGGACGCAAAGGATGAACAAAGCATAGCCAAACCATAAATGGCAATTCCAAAAAGAACTCCCAGAATAGTCATATAAATATAGCCCTTGGCAACGTAATGCACATTAAATATAGCGGCGATAGGAATTGAGGCAAAAATTGATGTTGTAACAAAGAGGACAATGGCGCCAAGTCCGCCCAAATATTTACCGAAGTAAATTTTTAGTCTGGATATTGGCTGCGAGAGCACAACTTCCATGGTTCCCTTTTCTATTTCTCCGGCGATAGAGTTGCCGGCAAAAGATAATGCAAGAAAAATTAAAACCAGCGGCCAAACAAAGCCGAAATGCTCGGTAGACAAATATCCCTCCAAAGACAAAAATGCCTGGGCAATATCCTCTATCCCGAAAGCTTTTAAAAAGCCTTGCGGATAATTTTTCATTATTTCAACCAATTGCTTGCCGGAAGACGCAAAAGAAGGATAGATGGGAATGTACATCAGAAGAAAAGCAATACCCGAAACAATATAAGCAATTATGGCCGTTCGTTTATTCTTAATTGTTCTTAAAAAAATTGGAAACATTTTTATCTCTCGTAATAAGCCATGAAAATATCTTCAAGTGAAGCATGGCTTACTTCTAAATCCTTAAGTTTATAATTATGCATTTTGCTGATTACCGGATTTATGTCGCCTTTAATTCTTAAGGTTAGACTGCCTGCAGATTCTTTGAAAACCTCTACGCCCGAGAGATCAAAGTCTGCCATACTCACCTTACTGTCAAAAGTGGCTTTAACGACGTGGATTTTTTTGCTTCGCAGTTCTTCTACGCTTTCCTCCGCAATAATTTTTCCTTGTTTTATAATGCCGACTCGACTGCATATTTTTTGGACTTCATGTAAATTATGGCTGGACATAAAAACAGTCGATCCTTCTCTTGCAAAATTTAATATATAATCATAAACGGTATTTTGAAGCAATGGATCCAAGGCAGTTGTTGGCTCGTCAAGAATTAGCATTTCCGGCTCGCTTAAAAAAGCCATAATTATTCCCAGCTTCTGCTTGCCGCCGGAAGATAATTTTTTGGCTTTTACCTTCGGGTCAAAATCGAAATCTTTAATAAGTTTTGATAAAATTTTAGACTTTCCCCTCATAGACTCTATGAACCGGAAATGTTCTTGTCCCGTCCAGTTTTCGTAAATACGAACATCCCCGGACAAATATCCGGTTTTAGCTTTAATTTGCACCGAATCTAAGTGGCTATCCAAGTTAAAGGCGGCAATTTTTCCAAAAGAAGGGCGAATAAAATCCATTATGCAGCGGATTGTTGTTGTCTTTCCGGCTCCATTTGGACCTAAAAACCCAAAAATTTCTCCCTTTTCCACGCTAAGATTAATGCCATCAACGGCCTTTGTTTCGCCATAATACTTGCCTAAATTTTGAACGGATAATACTTGTGTCATCCTATTTATATTAAGATCAAATTCTAACAGTGTCAATTTAAATGTGTTTATGCTTAACAAATGTAATTTTTAATGCTATAATTACGAATCGAAAAATTTACGGTTCCTTAAAAATCTAGAAAGGGTGATAAGAATGGCAAACGGTGATAAAAGCGTATTTGCACACACATATAAATATCTACTAGAGAAATCTTTTCCAAATATTCTTCATGCTACTATCTTTGCTTGCGGAATTGACAGAAAGCCCACTATAGACATAGGAGGCCTGGTACGAATAAGTACGGAGGATTATCTAAGCGTAGCCACGATACTCTTACTTGCAAACAGTTTGGCAGAAGATGATCCGCGTATCGCGTTTATAGATTTGGTCAAACAATCGAAAATAGTTGAGCTGAACGGCCAAAGATATATCGACATCCCAAGTTTGGACAAAAAAAGGAACCGTTCTTCAAAGCCGTCTAAATAAAACTAGACGGCCTTTTTATTTTTAAAACCACGGCATTTATAATAAAAAAGCCTCAATAGCGATAATTCACTATTGAGGCTAAGCCCCTTGATCATAACTCCTTAATCCTTAAGATATTTCAGAAGTTGGCTTTTGTATGGCCGAAGGTCATTGGCAAGTTCTTTAAGCACCTCCTGAAACTCATCAGGATAATAAGCCATAAAGCTTATATCGTCGTTTTCCTCAAAAATAGGAGCGTTTATCTCAATAAATTGAGGTGCGCGGGGAAGCCTAAGGACAATATTGTAATCATGGGTTATATAAGTGTCAGGATCCTCAGAAAGTACCAGTTCGTTTAACCAAACAGCCACCCGACCATCTTTTAGGATACCGGCGCTTGTCGAAGGGTAGTTCTTGGCACTGATTGCCCCAGCAATTTTCGGGTCTGTCTCCTTGGCGTTTCGGATATCCTGAAGCGCCTTTTCTATGTCTGATATTAATACTTTTGACAGATTTACATACTGAATGGCATACATATCTTTCTCTTCTAGTTCTGCTTCTCCAAGAATCTCATAAAGCCCTGTCTTAATCCTCATTGCGTCTCCCTTCTTCTCCAAACAGATTTATTTTCATGTCAAGTAGCCTAAAAGTTGACCAATTATAGCAATATATTGTACACACCTGGTGTGTACTGAGTATGCACGTCTGGAAAAATAAGGCTGTTCCTTATGTTATCTATCAGTCGTCACTTGGTCCGCAAAGTTACTTTGCTGTCCCCAAAACCTTTTCGGTCTCTTTAATCTCGACATAAAGAGTGTCAATACTATCCTCGAAGAGTTTTCCCGAGTGAAGTATAATCTCTTTGCCGTTTCCCAAATGATGGTTATCTTGGGATTTAATTACAAAGAGTTTATTTGGATATCCATAGATCGTGTAAGCGATAATTTTGTCGCCCTGCTTAGTCTGCACTTTGTACGGGATAGCAATCCAGTTGATCTTTAAATCACCTTTTTCTTCCGCCATATCTTTACCTATGACACGCTTGATTGTCTGATGACTTTCTTCATCGATGGCTATCCGGCTTGGCGAACTAAGAACGAAGGCCACAATGATAACACAAGTACAAATGCCGAATGCGGCAATTATCCACCCCACGGTTGGATCAAAGTAGTAATTAAAAGAGCCGCCTTTACTTTCTTTAGACACCTTGCATCACACTCCTTAATAGAATTAAAATATCTATTATTAATAGCACTAGGCTAGTATTCAATTTAAAAGTTGCGGGTATTAATTGCTCGATTTTGGATTATAACAGAAATATGCCAAATTTCTAGTATAAAGTCTTATCTTTATTTAGTTAAAACAAATAAAACATGGGAGATGGGAAAGAAGCCACCTACTTTTAACCCAATTTTTTTCTTTTCAACCATCAGACCAAGTTTGTCAAAAATATGCTTCCAACCCGCAATTGTTCTAAAATTGAAAGGTAACTTGGTTTCTCTATTTATGGTAAAGGTATTAAAGATGATGTCGTTTAAAGCCAACAAAAGAAAATCTAGCTTAGTGGCATAAAGATCTTCCAAAATAATTATTTTCCTACAAACCCTTTTAGCTTCTTTCAAGACTTGATCAGGATCTTTTGTATGATGAAGCGTAAAAATTAACAAACCAATGTCAAACTCCTGATCTTTAAAGGGCATGTGTTCCCCATCATAAACTTTGAAAGAAATGGATGCTGTATTTCTATCTTTTATGTCTAGACCGTGAACTTGAGACTTATAATCCTTGGCAACCTGGCATCCAACGACTCCGGGGCCACTACCAATATCAAGAACTTTGCTTCCTTCTGGAATTTCACCTTTTAAAAGGCCACTTATTATTCCTGCCCTACGGTTTGGCTTTTTACTTATAAACCTTATTTGCTTCATAAAGCTCCCTTAGCTAAAATTATAATAGATATTTATCGGTAACAAAAGATAATTTTTGACTCTGTTGCTGGAGAAAGGTTTTCGCTTGAAACTGCTGGAAGCATTTAACTGCTCACAACCCTCTACATCATTTCACTAAACTTCTTAAAGAAATTAGGTCTGTCTTGGTGCCAGAGGGAGTAAAGAACGGAAGCATTGGTGGAAAAGGTTTCATTCCCTTTGTCAGTTTTAGTTCCAAAGGATAGTTTTCTTTTAATGACAAGGGTCTTTGTTTTCTCTCGGCCTTGTTGTTGGTAGGTTCTACGTGTTCATGAGTTATGCAGGTAAATAGCTCCTCCTTGTATTTGGCCATGAGTTTTTTTAAGTCCTCAAGCTTTTTAACGGTTAGTTTGGAGTTATCTATTTTTTGGATAACCTTATCTAATTTCTCATAGAATTCAGGCAATATTTCTTGTCTTTTGCAAAGATCAAAATCTTCATTTAATACTTCTTTTAACTCTTGGTATATTTCCTGAAGATCTCTGGTAATTTTAAGAGCAAACTTACGCTTAGTTTTACTTAAGTTTTAATTCTCGCTTAACTCTTTGGGTTTTCTGATGACATGAGACCAGCAGCCTTGATGATGACCGGGAAGTTTGTCATATGCCGGATAGAAATCAGTTACTCTTACTCCTATGTATCCTTCAAGCAATCTTTCGGCATTGCCTTTGCCCCTAGAAGCACCCACTTCAAATAAAACCTTTCAGTATCTCCGGAAGCAATGACCCAATTAAAATTCTTCTGTCCCAAAGTTTGCCAACCGGATTCATCAACATGAAAGGATTTGCTTTTTAAGATTCTTCTTTTTAGCTTCTGTTTCTGGAGTAGGAGCTTTTTGCCGGTATTCTCTAAGATGTAAGTTATTTCTCCGTCAGATATTCTAAAGGCATAAAGGCTCCTTAAATTTATATTAATAACCACCGTCAACGTTTATTATTGCTCCATTAATGAAACTAGCATCTTCACTTGCTAGAAACACTATCACTTTTGCTATTTCCTCTGGCTCAGCAAATCTTTTTAACCATATTTTATTAGATTCTTCTTCTATATATTCTTTAGGCAACGTTTTATTAATATCAGTATTTACCCAACTAGGAGCAACAGCATTAACATTAATAAAAGGCGCATACTTATAGGCTAATTCTCTTGTTAAAGTATTAAGGGCGAATTTAGAACAATCATAATCTATACTTTCAGGCGTTAATACAGCACTACCGCTTGTAGATGAAACGTTTATTATTATACCCTTTTTATATTTCAACATATCTTCTGCTACTGCTCTTGATAATATAAATGGTGCAATTAAATTAGTGTTTAATGTTTTAGTAAAATCATCTATTGTTCTGTTTTGTATATCTTTATCAATAGCAATGCCTGCATTATTAACTAAAATATCAATTTTCCCAAATTCATTTATTACTTTATTAATCAGCAAAATTACTTCTTTTTCATCCGTAATATCTGCTTTTACTGTAAGAGCTTTAATATTATATTTACTTTCAACTAATGTTTTTAATTCTTCGGCTTCTTTAAGACTATTATTATAATTTATTACAACATTATAACCTTTTTTTGCAAATTCAATAATTGTTGCTTTACCGATTCCTACGCTAGAACCCGTTACTAATACTACTTTGTTTTTATTATTCATTTGTATCTCCCATAATAAATTTTAATATTTGCTTTTCTCTAAAATGAACGTTAGATTTTGTTTCGGTCATAGATCAATTATATCTATAAATAGGGGTTTTGAAAAGACACGGTTAGTTAGGAACCTTAATATAAAATTAGCAATTCGTAATAGAAAAGTTATAGAAGTTTTAGGATCGTTCTAAATAGACCACCTAAACTTCTCTCCTATCATTCCTTTACTCAGAAAATTTAGTGGTTTTTTCTGGATTCCCGCCTTCGCGAGAATGACGTTCTAGGTGCACATGGTTTCTTAAACAGAATAAAAAAATACCCTCTGCGTAGGGAATTCTAGTTCTTATCCAATATATAGACGTTACCGTCATCTTTGGTGCTCAATATGGCTGGGGAGGAGGCCCGCCTTCACTAAAGCTTCGGACGGGTAAAGATTCTCACTATCAGTTTTTACTGACCCTATTAAACATAGGTGTTAATTATATTTTTTTTATCAAATTGATGCGATAATCTTTAATATCAGCTTTTTCTTCCACTCCGGTAAAATAAAAACCAGATTTTACCAGATTAGCCAGCATCTCTCTTCTTACATTTCTCGTTTTTATCTTAATCGCTTCATAACCTCTCTTTTTGGCCCATTTTTCTTCATAATCCATAAGGGCATTCAAAACACCCTTTCTCCTGTATTCCGGGTTGATAGCGGCCATCCAACAATAAAAAGAGCCATCTCCAAATTTATCGTAACCCACTATATAACCAACGTCTTTTCCTTGGATATATCCGGCGATAACCAAGTTATCTTTGTCTTTCATTCTTTCCGAGAAATAATCCGAATTATACTTTTCAAACTCAGGAATAACATCATTAATTTTAACTATTTCCTCAAGATTAACTTCTCTTACCTCTATCTTGTCATAAGCTTCTTCGATCGCCTTTTTAGTAACCTTCATTTTAAAATACCTCCTCTGATGTCTATAATATCATTTTCTGAAAGACTTTAGGAATAATGTATTTTACCTCTAAATTAACAAATTTTCTAGTTCTTTTGTTAGTAAAAACTTCAAGTCTTTAATATCTTAAAGACTTGAAGCCTACCATACATGCAAGAGGATAAGGGTTGAGATTTCTAGAGGCATAATGCCTTCTTAAAACAGTTTATACAAAAACCAAAAAATCAGCAAACGCAAATTCACTGATTTTTCCAATATATTATTCTATTTTCGATTCGAATTACAACTTTTGGCTGGGGAGGAGGGATTCGAACCCCCGAATGCCAGGACCAAAACCTGGTGCCTTACCGCTTGGCGACTCCCCACTATCAAAAAACAGGAAACAACTAACAAGAAACTATAAATTTGACTTATCTATTTTAGAACAAAATGTTGCTTTTTACAAGATTTTCTTTCGAGTAGCTGAACTTGTTGAATAACAACAATTCATCTCTAATGAGCCTGGGAAGCAAAAAATATTTTGAAGAAACTTCTTTACCCATTCTGCCCATATTTAACCTTAAATGCGTATCTTCAAGCAAATCAACGATTCTTTTGCCGCACTGCATACAATTATCAACCAAAAAACCATTTTTGCCGTCAATAATTTGCATTTTAATCCCGCCTACATTTCCCCCTATAACCGGTGTTTCTTTATACATTGCTTCCGCCACCGTCAAACCGAAACCTTCCTTAATAGATTTTTGAACTACTACACTCGATACCGTTTGTAATGCATTTATCTGTTCCTCCGAAAGTCCTTTTAATATTTTTATATCTTTGGCCTTGGCGGAGAATGTCTTTAACTCTTTATAGATTTTCTCACCTTCGGGATCATCGGATGCCAGTGACCCGGCCATAACCAGCTGTATGTCCGGCAGCTTTTGTTTGGCGACTTCAAAGGCCTTTATAACGCCAACCGGATCTTTCCATGGATCAAATCTGGATACTTGGGAAACAATCGGCCTTCTGGTATCAATGCCCATCTTGTCCAAAATTCTTCTGGCCTTCATTCTGTCCATCTTGATATTTTTTGGCGTTAAAGGATCAATGGCGGGCGGTATTATAAAACGTTTTTTTATCGGAATGTCGGAGGGAACAAACTCTTTTAAGGAAAAAACGCAGGAATCGTAGTCTCCCAAATATCTTTTAATATACTCCCAAACCTGCCTATTTACCTTAGATACATGAATGTGACACCGCCAAACGGCATTGCCAACTTCACCATCTAAAAAGTACGGCAACGCCACCGGCTGAGGATCGTGTATATACAAATAATCCCAACTTTCTCTTTTTAAATCATGAGCGTTTAAAGCGTTGAAGCGCTCGAAGACTTTTCGCATGTTCTTGGTGATTACTATTCGCCCATTCCCCTGAAGGGCGTTATGGATCGACTTGGTTACGTCCCAAAATTCCGGTTCGGCCTCGATATTATACCAGACGGCATTGATTCCTAAGTCATTAAGTAAGGGTATTTCTGACTGTAATATTTCGGCCACTCCCCCGCCATTACGGGTTGAGTTAACGAAAACTACCCTTGATCCTTTTAATTTTTTAGCTAAATCTAAAATTTGGCAATATAACTCATCGGAGATAAGGTTTTTATAATTTCTTATAGATTTGGGGGTTGTTTTAACTTTTTTCATGAAAACTTTTTTTATACTGGGCTTACGCAAAATAACGCATCTATCCAAGCCGAAACCAAGTGAGAAAAAATCTCTTTTCTCTACTGGAAGCGTATTTGTAGATACGCTGACAGGAGAAAAAGGGATTTTAGCCGCTTGGTTTGGTTTGGGAGGTGTGGTGGGTTTGCGTAAGTCCAGTAAATAGCCAAAAATAGCAACTTCTTGCCTATTTAAAGTTTCCCTGAATTGAAAGTTTAAGTCAAGGAAATTCTATTGAGATTCTAGAGCTTTTTATATTTGACGCCGGAAGCGGTGTCCTCAAGCTCTATCCCCTCTTTTAAAAGCTCGTCTCTAATTCTGTCGGCAGTTTGCCAGTCTTTTCTTTCCCTTGCGTCTTCTCTTTCGTTTATTTTTTCAAGAAGATATTCATCCAGTTCGTATTTTGACGGCCTGACCTTATCTAAGCCAAGACCCAGTACGGCATCTAAGTCTAAATAAAAAGCTTGAATTTCAAGAGCTTGCGTAATGGATATTTTTTCCAAATTTGCTTTTATTTTCTTTGTAAAATCAAAAATGGAGCTTAAGGCAAGCGGAGTATTAAAATCGTCATTCATGGCAGAAATAAAGCCTTGTCTTGCTTCGCCGAGCCAAGAGCTAGTTTCCGCCTGGGATTTTTCTGTTTCAACCTCTTGAAGTAAAGCCAGAACAGTATAAATACTATCCAAATTTTTCGCGCTTTCCGTAAACAACTTCTCCGAAAAATCAATAATAGACCTGTAATGCGATTTTAGTATCGCAAGCCTAATGACCATTGGATCGTGATTTTTTAGAAGTTCACTTACAAAGGCCGAGTTACCTTTAGACTTGCTCATTTTCTCGCCTTCAATTTTAACCATTCCCCAATGCAGCCAGTAATTAGCCATTTTTTCGCCTGTTAAACTTTCCGACTGGGCAATTTCATCTTCGTTGTGAGGAAAAATATTATCGGACCCTCCGCCATGAATGTCGAAATTATTGCCCAAATATTTTTGGCTCATCACAGAACATTCTATGTGCCAACCGGGATACCCAACACTCCACGGAGAATCCCACTTTAAAATATGTTCGGGCTCAGCCTTTATCCATAAAGCAAAATCTTCCGGATTTCTTTTTTCGCTTCTGGCTTCTATCCTTGTGCCTGTCTTTGCTTTTTCCAATGTCCGTCCGGATAACTTGCCGTAATCTTTAAATTTAGTGACATCAAAGTAAACAGACCCCATAATTTCGTATGCAAACCCCTTTTTAATTAAAGCTTCTACAAATTCAATGATTTCTTCTATATGCTTACTGGGACGAGGAGCAATGTCCGGATCCAAAACATTTAACGCCCTGAAGTCGTTAAAATATGCGTTTATAAATTTATCCACCAATTCCATCGGACCAACTTTAGACTCTTTAGCGCGTTTCTCTATCTTGTCTTCCCCTTCATCGGCGTCGTCCGTTAAATGTCCGACATCGGTGAAGTTTTGAACATAAATAACATCAAAACCGGACCATGAAAGATATCTTCTGACAACGTCTAAAGAAACATAACCTTTGGCATGCCCCAAATGTGAAAAATCGTAAACCGTGGGACCGCAAACATACATCTTAATCTCGTCAGGACTCTTAGGTATAAACCTTTCTTTTTTTCTTGAAAGCGTGTTGTAAATTAAAATCTGATCGTTCATATAATCCTTTAAAAATAGACTGTCAAAAATTTAGTCTTTTGTCAGCGTCTAACAGTCAAAATGCGTATACTTTTTAAATACCTTGTCATAAGTTTCAAAATTTGTCAATCCAAACTCGATTTGGAATCCATTCTTTCTGGATCCCGGATCAAGTCCGGGATGACAGTTACGAGACGAGGATGATTAAACGTCTCATTATGTTATATTAAAAAAGCTCTTGTCTGCCCTCTATGGCCTTGGCAATGGTCAACTCGTCCGCATACTCAAGGTCGGCGCCGATAGGAAGGCCGTATGCCAAGCGGCTTATCTTAACATTGAAGGGAATCAATGCCCTTTGCAGATACAAGGCGGTAGCCTCGCCTTCCAAATTTGGATTAGTGGCAATTATTACCTCTTTAATGCCATCACCCAATCGGGAAGCCAAAGTGCCTATATTTAAATCGTCAGGACCAATGCCTTCAATAGGCGAAATTGCACCACCCAAAACATGATATAGTCCCCTGAAATGACCCGAATTCTCTACTGCAACAACATCCATCGGTTCTTCAACAACGCAAACAACATCCTTGTCTCTCCTTAGGTCGGAACATATTTTACACTCATCGATATCAGTTAAGCTGCAGCAAGTAGCACAATACCTAATGCCATTTTTTAATTCCAGAACCGCATCCCCCAAAAGAGAATTATCTTCCTCTTTTCTTTTCAAAAGATAAAAAACCAGCCTTTGGGCCGTTTTTGGCCCTATGCCCGGAAGCTTTGATAACTCATCAATTAAGTTTTGGACTGACTTTGGAATAACCTGCATTAATTTACGCTTTTGAAATAAAGATAAGTTGAACTAAAAAAATCGTTTTTTAAAAGCACTAATATCACTATAGAAATATTTATGATGACAAAGGTAATTTTAACTAACTTTTCAGAAAAAATAAAGTGTTTATAACCCGCTTCTTTTTTTAGAATAAAATGCCAATATAAATACATGAGAAAAAGAAAAAAAATGTTTATGGGAATTGCATATAGAATAATTTCCAACATGACCCCAATTGAGTGGATTAGCCAGTTAAAAAAAGTAACCGCAAATTTAAAACATAATTCGATAAAACTCCATACGACTTGTAATACTTTCGAAACATTGTCGGCCATTTTAGACATCCTATTTAAAACCCAATGCCCATCCCTTTAGCGATATTGGCTGCTATAGCTTGAGACTTTGTAATTGCCTGCTCTATTGCAGATTTAATTTCTCTTTCAAGTTTTTCCATATTTTCCGGATCAACCAAATCTTTATCAATACTAACTTCCTGAACTTTTTGTTCGCCATTTATAACAAGCCTCACCGCCCCGGCTGTTACCGTTACCACCTCAGATCTTAACTTTTTCTGAAGTTCCTTCGCTTTTTTTACCATATCAAATTTTTCTTTAAAGCTCATTTTTTTCTCCTAATTATGGTTACTACTTTGCGGGCAGCTTATATATTAATATAGAATAGCCTATTTGCGCAACCGGTTTATAGCCGTCAAGGATACTATAATCGATTTTCTCTACGCCTTGTTTTGTTTTTAAACGACTATTTTGGAAAAATGTTTCCGATACGGCAAGGTAGCCTTCCGGCCACTGGTTCTCGAAATCCTGAACATGCCATTCTATCATTTTATCTCCCATATAGTATTTTGCCGGCATTGGTCCGGGAAAAACGTCGACATATATTTTATCTATATCTTCTTTATCCGCCCACGCGGAAAGCCGTTTTACGTCCTGCCCCCAATCTACGTTGGAATCGATAAGCCACTTATATCCGTTTTTTGGCCCGCCGATAAACTCGTTAAAGTAAGAAAGGTATGACGGATAGATAAAAAAATTGGACAATGCGTACCAAACAAGAAGCAAAGTAAAGCCAATTGCCGGCAAAGATTTTTTTGTTAGCTTTCCTAAAGCCTTAAAGTTAATGATGTTCACAAGTTTTGCAACAGAAATGAAAATAAAAGGATAAACGGGAAGCATATATCTTATGCCCAAATTTAACGACCCCTGCATTCCCAGAGCCAATAGAACCAGCGGCGGTACTAAAAGATAATACTGATCAAAAAAGTCTTTGGTCTTAAACTTTTTCCATAAAACCACCGCCAAAACCATAAAAATCATTGTTGGAATTGGCGTTTTAATTAAGAAAGCTACCGGATAATAATACCACCAGCCTTGATTAGAAGATTGCCCAGCCAAAAAAGCATCATGACCACCATTAACGTGACTTGCAACCATAGTAAAGCCAAGCAAGTAATGCCCCATTGGCCTTAAAATCGGATTATCGGTCATTTTGTGAAGTATGCCCAGTATGCCTTTTGTATCTTCACTGTAGGGGATTGCTTCCGTGATGAGATCATGCTGAACCTGAACCGGCATATTGATAACATGAAAAGCATAAACTACCCAAGTTAGAAAGATACCAATAACGACAATCATGGCAAATGAGGAGAAATAGCCCCAAAAACGCTTTTGCCACTTGCCGCTGCTAAAATTATTGAAGAATTTATCCGGGCTTTTTTCTTGATTAATGTT
>Ga0076305_137_pt1 | contig 13817 bp, 16 predicted proteins | sample RifGroC1_FD_67794 | JGI IMG/M metagenome (GOLD analysis project Ga0076305, IMG submission 67794) | candidate division CPR2 bacterium GW2011_GWC1_39_9
ATAGTTTATATGAACCCGAGTGTCACTGTCAAACGAAGATACTATAACTTGCTCCGGCATAATGCCTTCTTTTTTTAGCATTTTATTTACTTCGGCAATTGCCCAGGAGACGCCGGCACCCTTAACTTTACCCTCATTTGGCATTCCATTTGGATGTTCTAGGGATAAGAATTTAAGAAACGACCCTTGGCAATACTTTTCGTTTAGATCTTTGGCGATTTGCTTAAAATTAGGATCCCGTTCTTCCCCGGCAATAACGCAGATAATTTTGTCTAAGGGAAAATTACTTTTCAAAAGCGCATCTACGGCTCTTGATAGAATTTCGGCGCTTTCTCTGAATGTGGCATAACTAATTACGTGGTAAACTTTTTTCCAGTCATAAACATCAATTTTTTCGGCTTTAAGCCTATTTATTTCTTTTATATTAAGCTTAATACTTTTTTCCTTAGCGTCTAGTGGCGGGCGTTGAGCCGAAGTTGCTTTTTCCAAATTCTTTTTCACGTTGTCCAAAGCCAGAGTCAGGCTTTGCAAGGAAACACCTAAATTTTCGGTTTGTTTTACTTTTGTAAACCAATCAATTTTTTCGGCTTGCCTTAGTTCTCGGTATGATATAAGCGTAATTCGGGAAACATTTAGCGATCTAAAGAACCAATAGGTATCATAAATGATGATAAAGTACATAAGCACATAAGGGTTTTTTATCGCAAAATATATTGGGAGAACAATGATGGTCCAGGAAATCGATCCCGGAAATATTTCTAAAAACCTAATAAGCGCCCGGTTTTCAACTAAATTGTTTCTAAAATTTTTCATTTTATTCCTACCAGATAAGCAAATAAATAAATTTGAATAAATATAATAATATTAATAACCACGGAGGCTGATATAAGTGCATAGGAAATGAATCTTTCGGAATTGTAGTATTTTATGGCAAGAATTAAATTTAAAAAAGTCAAAACAAATGACAATAACGGCATTTGATATAGCTCATACCATTTTCCCGCAACTCTGGAATTAGGATTAAAGCGAACCGGAATATTGAACGCCGCCGGCCTTATGTAAACTAACAGAAATATAACGCCCAGGAGCAGTATAGCCAGAGATGTAAAAAAAAGCATAATAACAATCTTATCATGCCTTATAAGATTGAAGTTTAAACGAACATCTTTTATCGATTTTGTTATTTTATTCATAAATATATATTATTGGAGCCGATAGTCGGATTTGAACCGACGACCTTTCCCTTACGAAGGGACTGCTCTACCACTGAGCTATATCGGCATATTTTGTTTTGAGTGTCAAACGAGACAGGCCTTTGGCGGGAAAGCATTGCTCCGCCAACTGAGCTACGTTGGCTAATGTTGGATAGGCCTACCACAATTTTATCTTATATCTTCTTTATTAAGTAGTACAGCATAAAGATTCTAGCATAAAAAGGATAAAAATTAAAGAGTTGAAGAGCAGTAGTTTAAAATTACCTCAAGACTATTTAGCATACTCATTTAAAAACAAAAAAAGGCCATATTAAGCCATTATTTCTGGAGCGGGATACGGGAATCGGACCCGCGCCTCGAGCTTGGGAAGCTCACGTACTGCCACTGTACTAATCCCGCACAATTATTATTTAATAATTTTTTCTATTAAATCAACAACGGCTTGTTCTTTGGTTGTTACATAGGCAAAAGCAATTGATTCTAGAATATGGTCAATATACAAATCCACTTTAACCTCAATATCAAAAAACTCCTCATGCGTCAAGCTCAGATCAGCCGAATATTTCCTTAGCATTTTCCAAAAATTGATTCTAAATAAAATGAAAACGTCTAAAACTGCTTCCAGGTGGTCGCCTTTTCGCGCTTTTTCAAAACCTATTTCTTTGCCAATTTTAGTAATTCTTGCACGATGAGGTTCGGCATCTTTCAGTTTGCTTATGGTATGACTATATATTTTAGATCCATACTCTAACACATCTTTCTCAATGATATCCGGATATTTAATACCCGATTCATCAATGCTTTGTTGCCAGCAATTTAAAAATTCGTCTTTTGACGCATGTAATCTGTGGGTTAAAACTTTTATTTTTGTTTCATTCATTTTAACCTTTCTAAAGTCAGTATATTGAAAATGAGCCCAAAAAACAAGTCCGGGTTTGCCAAATAATTGGTAAAAGCCCGGACGGCGAAATGCAAAATAATTTTTAAACACTTTATTCCCCCTCTAGGCACCTTGAATGAAAATTTTTGCGCGAACATGAAAAGTTTTTCTTCTGGGACGAGTTTCAATCGAAGCCAGCAAGCTGTCGGCCAAAAGCTTAACCCAGCAAAGACCATTTCCGCTTACATCGGATATTTCCTCATCTTCAATCTGACCCGTCAGATCTGGTCGGTTTTTAACATTTACGGTTAAGTTTTTGCGAGCTTTTTTCTGAATATTTTTACCGACATTTTTGCCAAGCTCATTAAAGGCTTCAACCGTAATAATGCGGCAATCCTCAATTTGTTCAACGCTGTAGGTTGCTTTTATTTGTTCGCTTGCATGCTTAGCGCCGTTATTCTTAAAGATTTCGCCAATTACGATGTCAACATCATCTTTTTTTTCGCCGGCTAGAAAACCATTTAGATTTCTGGTTCGCTCAGTCAGTTCTTCAAGCTCCTCTTTTGACTGTGTAGTTTTCCTGATTTCGATTATTCGCTCCTTTTCTCTCATTCTAATCACCCCCCCACGGAGTAAAGGTTTGTATAAGGTACAAGGCTAACCCATTAACCTATAATACATTTATACGCTCAGGTGCTTGAATAATCATCGGCTAAAGAACCTAGCATAAGCATATTAACCCCAAAATATTTGTAAAAATGCACAAAAAAATGCCCAACCGCCAGTAATAAAAATTAATTTATACAGCGGTTGGGCACAACTAGTTTCTTTTAAGATCAATTTCGAATGTAGAAATAACCAATATTTCCTTGTTTGAAAAATCGTAGTTCGTTTGAGTAGTTGAAGAAATCTTATTAATGAGACAGACTCCAGCATGACCGCCGAAAAGCCATTCTTCGCTTTTTTCATCTTCCATCAAGTATTCCAAAGGAGTTTTTTCGTCATGCTCGGATATCTTTTGCATAAACTCTTTGACCGTTGCCCAGCAAGCCTTGTTTCTTGTTGTAATTGCAATTTCTTCGTCTTCGAGTTTAATGCATATTTGTGCCGGGTATAATGATTCCGGAACATGTTTTAAAATATTGCCGATAAGCTCCCCCGCCAATTGCCTGCAATCATCATGATTGTCGGATAAGTCTTTGCTATGGCGCTTAGAAAGATTTTCAAAATGCCGTTTTAGATATTGAAATATTTTTCCTCTATTTGCGGGAATGTCTTTTCCGGAACTAAGTTCAAATCCGTAAAGATCTGCTACTTTTGTTTCAGTCATAGCAATCCCCCCTGTTTTTTTAATGAACTGATAATAAATAAAATAAACCATTTTAATAAAATTATTTCAATAGCTTGCCTTAAAGAATTGTTAAATTGCACAAAAAGATAGGCTTGAAAAAAGATAAAAAATGTTGTAAAATCTTCTAAGTCAAATAGGAGTTTTAATGGAAAAAGAAAAGTTAATATTAAAAGCGGCTGTTCGGGAGGAAAAAGGAAAGGCAAGAGCCCTAAGAAGACAGGGGCTTATTCCGGCTGTTATTTATAGCAAGGGTTCAAAAACTATAAATATTACTGTTGATGGTCATGATTTCCCCAAAGTTTATAAGAAATCCGGCCACACGGGCATTATTCAGGTTAAAGTTAACGATAAGACAAAAAATGTTTTGGTTCACGAGCTTGATCGCGACGGTGTTTCAAATAAGGTGCTGCATGTCGATTTTTATGCCGTTAAGATGAATGAAAAAATTACTGCTTTCGTACCATTAAATTTTGTGGGCGAAGCGCCTGCCGTAAAAGAACAGGACGGAACATTAATCAGGCAAAAAGATGAGGTTGAGGTAGAGGCTTTTCCGGCTGATTTGCCGCAGCAAATTGACGTTGATCTTTCGGCGCTTATTAATTTTGAAAGCGTAATTCATGTAAAGGATTTACCGGTTCCGACAGAAGTGAAAATGCTTACCGGCGACGAGGAGCCTGTGGCAATGATAGAACCGCCGAGAAGTGATGAAGAACTAGCCGAACTTGAAGAGACGGTAGAAGAAGAAATGGTGGCCGAGGAAGTCGAAGTCGAAGCGGCTGCAGAAGCTGCGGGAGAGGAAAAAGAAATAACCAAAGATTCTTAAGTAAAACGACAAATACAAAAAAGCGGGCGACATAATGCCCGTTTTTTTGTATAATCAGCTTATGAGTGACAAAAAACAAACACGAACACCGAAAAAAAATGCGATTGAAAAGAAACGGACTTGGTTAAAAAAAGTTTTAGTAGCTTCCGGAATTGGTCTTATTGCTGCCATCCCCGTTTATTTTGTTGCCGTCAACTGGCCTACCGGAAAGAAAATAGATTTGGGTATTTCGAAAAAAGCGGAAGAAAAACAAGTAATAACCACTTTGCGGGAAGAATTAAAATATGAGATGCCCCTTTCCGGAATTAAGGTGGCAAAAGAGAACATAACTAAACGGAGACCAATTGCCGTTTCCATTGAGAATAGTCCGAACGCAAGGCCTCAATCCGGTTTGGATAAAGCGGAAATAATTTATGAAGCCGTTGCCGAGGGAGGTATTACCAGGTATCTTGCTTTTTTTCAACGAAATGAACCTAACGAAATTGGTCCGGTGCGGTCGGCCAGAACCTATTTTGTAGATTTCGTTGCAGCATACGATGCTATCTTTGTTCATTTTGGAGGAAGCGAAATTGCCAAGACTAAAATTTTCGATGAACAGATAAAAGAGATCGATGGTATTGTGGGAGAAGGCGGATTTTGGCGGGACTCGACCAGGGAATCGCCGCATAACGCCTATACCAGTTATTCTAAAATTCAGGCGGCAATATACAAAAAAGGCTACTCAAGGGAAAGCGAAACAAGCGTCTATCTTTTTAAGGAGGACATGGTTTTAGAAAAAAGGCCCAAGTCGCAAAACATTAATATTAATTTTTCCGGCGGGGGAGCAAAGAATGCTTATAAAAGAATACTCGGAGGCACTTCCCATAAAGATCGGGTAACTTCCAAAGAGCTATATGCCAAAAACATTGTCATACAGGAGGTTATGCAATATTCATCCGACAGTACGGAGCAGCATTCAAAGAAGACGATTGGCTCGGGTAACGCCACAATTTATCTTGATGGGAATAAAATTGATGCTACATGGAAAAAGCCGAGTCTCAAGTCCCCAACCAGATTTTATGACAAAAACGACCGGGAAATTGAGTTTAATAGGGGCCAAACTTGGTTTGAAGTTTTAACTCAAAGTAGTTCTTTTAACGATAGCGGGCAGTCATGATCCGAAAAGGTTTTATAAATTTTAGGATATTTATACTGACAATTGCTTACCGGATTCATTTAAAAATCCGGTCTTTGCATGACCAACTTTTTATAAAAAGCGTGTCTTACAGAAAATGGTCCCAAAATCCCGCTTCCGATGCCATCCACAAGTCGGTACTCTCGGCTTATATTGTTTCGCTAGTCTTTTTTTCCTTTTTAAATCCCCATTAAACATTTTAATTACAATCTAAACGTGCTAGAATTCAGGTTCAATGAAACAAATTTTTCAAAACATAAAACTCATTTTGAAAACCGCTACTCCCAAAAAGGATGTTGTTGATTTACTCATAAAGCCGGTCAAGGGCCATTTAACGGATCAGACGGTAAAACGGCTAAGGAAAAGCCAGCTTCTTATTGGCGAAAAATGCGGGATAATTGCTAGGGAAGGAAATTGGCTGTTTGTTAGAACGGAGGATGACACGCTGGGCTGGACGCTTCAAGAAAATATTGTCGAAGTTGATGGGGGTTTCAGCGTTAAATTGTCGCCAAAATTAAGGACTTTTGAGTTTAAAATGATAGATGCAAAAGAACTTTATGACTTTAGAGGTATTCCTTATGTCTGGGGTGGACGAAGCCCTGCGGGGTTTGATTGTTCCGGTTTTACCCAATATATTTTTAAGTCATTCTTTGACATTTCACTTCCAAAACATTCTTGGGATCAAAGGAAGTACGGCGTACCCGCCGGAACAAACAACCTAAAGCCCCTAGACCTTATATTCCTTTTAAAAAAAGATGATTCGGGGAAGCACGTGGGAATTTATCTGGATGAAGGGCGCCTTATTCACGCCGCTAAAGCAAAAGGCGGGGTTACCGTGGAGGATTTTAATGAAATTTTGAAAAGATATGACTATGTAGAAGCAAGGAGGCTTTTAAAATGAAAATAGAGGAACTAAAAGAAAAAAATGTCCATGTGGTTGGAACTTCCGGCGTTGAAGGAGAGACAATTATTCGGTTTTTGTACAAAAATGGGGTTACAAACATTACGGCTCATGATTTTATCCTGAAAGACGATTTTGCCTTGAATTTTTTAAAATTTCATTCCCTAATGCCAAAAGCAGTTAGGGTCGATATTTTTAATGAGCTAAGGTCTTTGCCTATAAATTTTAACTTTAAAGATAAATATTTGGACAAAATAGAAGAAGCGGATATTATATTTGCTTCTCAAGGCTGGATAAAAAAAGAGATTAACTTTCCTAAGCTAAAGCAGGCAAAAGATAGCGGCATAGCTTTTTCTTCCATGCTGGATCTTTATTTTTCCCTGTCCAAGGCTAAAATAGTGGCGGTAACGGGTACAAACGGCAAATCAACCACCTCAAGAATAATTGACGCTATTTTAGAAAAAAGCACGCTTGGGCATTATTTTGCCGGAAATGACAGGGCTAATGTGCAGGTGTTGGACCATTTGCATCAATTTAACCCCGAAGACATTTTGCTTTTAGAAGTTTCCGACCGGCAGTTAATGATAGATATCAAAAAGGGACCTTTCGTTGGAGTATTAACCAACATCACGCCAAACCACTTGGACGATCACGGTACGTTTGAAAATTATATTAAAGTCAAAAAGACTCTTTTTGATCATCAAACCGGTTCGGATTTTGCTGTCTTAAACTCAGACGATGAGATTTCCATGGAAATTTCCGCATCAGTACCGTCGCAGGTTTATTTTTATAGCTTAAAAAAACCGGTGGATAAGGGAGTTTGGGTTAGTGGCGGAAATATTGTATGGGCGGAAAATGGGGAAATCATTTGCAACGTGAATGACATTAAATTAATGGGTAATCATAATATAGAAAATGTGCTGGCCTCAATACTTACCGCCAAAATTTTAGGCGTTAAAAACAATCAAATAAAAGAAGCCGTTTCTAATTTTACAGGAATTGAGAATAGGTTAAATTTAGTTTTTAATAAAGAATTTAAAGTTTATGACGATCTTCAAAGCACATCGCCGCAAGCGACATTAAAGGCATTAGAGGTTTTTGAAGATCCGGTTTTAATTTTAGGCGGTGATAATAAGAATTTAGACTATACAGATTTGGCGGCCGAAATTAATAAAAGAAACCTGAAAGTGGTAATATTGCCGGGAACAGCTTCGGATGAGTTGATGGAAAAGCTTACAATTTCTTTTACCTTAGCGACTGATTTTAAAGATGCATTGCTCAAGATAAAGGATAGTTTAAAAAACGGCGACATTGTTTTGGTATCGCCGGGTGCAGCTTATTTTTCAAAATATTTAAATGGAAAGGGAGTGAAGGAGATTTCCGAAGAAACTTTATAACTATTTTTCTTCCTCTAGCGGGCGGAATTTTAGCGGGTCAACCTCAAGAATTTCCATTTCCAGGCCGCAATTCCCGCAGATTACCAACTCACCGGCTTCGAAAGATTCGTCCAGAATAATGGTTTCTCCGCAATCAGGGCATTTAAGTTCCAAGAGCTCTCCCATATAATTAATAATCATGACTATTTTACCTCATCTTGATCAGAAAAAAAAGAACATTTGGAGATATGCGGATTATTATAATCCCAAAATTCCTGAAAAATTCCAACTTAGCCTCAATGAAGGAAGGACTGTGCATCAGGAAGTTTTGATTAATGGTATCTCAGTTGTTATAAAAAGGGAAGATCTAAATCCAAACGGGTCGCATAAGGATAGGAGTTTGGCTTACCATGTCTCAAAAGCTTTTTTTGAAGCAAGAAAATCTCTTGTAATATCTTCTTCGGGGAACGCCGCCATATCTGCGGCGGCATATTCAAAAAAGGCTAACATTAAACTTGTGGCGGTAGTTTCTCCGGATACGCCAAAATACAAGCTGAATCGTTTAAAAAGTTTTGAGCCCGTTATTATTTTATCGAAAAAAGCGCCGCGTATCGCAAATCTCATTGCAGTCAAGTACAAAATAGAAAATCTAAGACCCTCCCTAAACGATACCGCGCTTGAGGGCTATAAGTCGCTGGCCTTGGAAATTGCTGAAACAGAAAGAAGGGTTGACGCAATATTTTGCTTTGCAACTTCCGGAGCCACTGCTCAGGCGCTTGGTGAAAATACGCAGGAGTTATTTAAAAAAGGCTTAATTAGTTACCTTCCAGAGCTTCATGTGGTCCAAAGTGGAAAAATATATTCGATTGTCGGTAGTCTTACCCAAATTAATTTCGAGGAAACAAATGCCGGTTATTTGGGTATAAAATATACACCCAGAAAAAAATCTATTTTGAAAGTTATTAAAGAAACCGGAGGAATGGGCTGGCACATAGCCGAGAAAGAGATAAAAGAGTCTAAAAAGTTGCTGGCTGGCTTTAATATTAACACTTCGGATGAGGGGGGGGCGGTTTTGGCTGCAATGAAGCAATATATAACCAATAATCCGAATAAGAAGGTATTGGGAATAATGTCGGGGTCGGTTTACACTTGGGGAGATACAAGCACGGAAACATTTTCAGCCGATACGCCCGAAGACTTGGCAAACCTTAAACTGGAGGAGAAAATTGGAATATAATTTACCGGATAATATTGTTTTTGCGGTAAACGATTTTTCTAAAGCTGTTGGCGTCCTAAAAGTCTTTCCTTCTGTCCAAGTAGTTACCTATAAAAGTGCCTCGACAGACATCGCCAAGGACGAAAGAGTTTTTACGGTTGAAGCCGGCAAAAATACCAAAACAATCGATCTTTTAAAAAATAGGGAAGTGACAGCATTTTTAAAAGGGAAGAGGGTGGTTGTTTTTAAAAACCTGCCGGCAATTGAAATTTATGCCAAAAACAATAGTATCGAAGTCTTAAATTCGGATTGGAAAATATCATTTGAGCTTGAGGATAAATTAAAAGCGGCGGAATTCTTTAAAGAAGCTAATGCTAATCAGCCAAAATATTTTGTCGAAAAGGTTAACGCTCTAAATTATGAAGAAGTAAGGGATAAGCTTGGAAAAACTTTTGTCATGCAGTTTGCAAGAGGCATGGCCGGTAGCAGCACATATTTAATCCGAAACGCAGAAGTCTTAAATCAGTTAAAAAAGAACTACTTCAATTTTAAGGCTAAAGTGTCCGAGTTTATAGAAGGGGAAACATGGACGTTAAACGCCGTTTGCAAAAGGAATCCCGTTATTGGAAAGCCTTTTAGGCAGCTTTCGGGCGACCTCAAATTTAATAATTATTGGGGCGGTACTTTCGGTAATGATTTTACCGTTTTCTTGCCTTATGAAATAGAGTCAAAAATCTTTGAAGAAGCTGAAATAATTGCAAAAAATATGTACAAAAAAGGATTTTGGGGATTTTTCGGTTTAGACTTTGTTGTTTCAAAGAGCGGGCATTTCTTTATCGAAATTAATCCTCGTTTTACGGCCTCCGTATCGCTTTATTCTTTTATGGAAGAAAAGTCAGGCCTAAAACCGCTTTTCTATCATCATTTGAAAGAAGCTTTGGGGCAGGATGCTGCCGGGGAAAATGACCGCCTTGAAACCGCTTTTGAATATTCGCAAATTTTTCTTCGAAACCTTAGGGACTCCGAGCTAATTGTTCGAAAAAAATCGGGTCTTTATGATGATGATTTAAGCTTTATTTTTGAGACTGTTGATTATAATGCACTGTCCGGAGACAAAGAAATTTTGGCAATAATTGATGGCGGCAAAGAAATTAAAAAAGACATTCAATACGCAAACCTTATTGTTAAAAGTAGTGTACTAAACAATGACAAAACAAAAAACAAGATAGATGGAATTATAAAAATATTGAGGTAATAAAGAACAAATATTTTATTCTTTTTGATTTTGTTGTACAATGCAGATAGGAAGAAATAATAAGGTTTAATAAAATACCAATAAACAAAGGAGCGGCTAATGCTTGAACAATTATTTGGTTCTAAAACAAGGGTTAAATTGCTTAGCATGTTTTTCAATAATTCGCAAAGATCATTTTATGTAAGAGAAATTACCAGAAAGATAGATGAACAAATAAACTCAGTCAGAAGAGAACTGGCTAATCTTCAGGACTTGGGCATTGTTGTTTCCTTGGCCAAAAATGGAAAACTCTATTATTGTCTTGATAATAAATATGAGTTTGCTCGCGAATTTAAATCAATTTTTAAAGTAGCTGACGTTCCGCAAAAGGAAGACAACGAAGAGAAGTTGGCGGTTAAGTTTAAGAGGACGGGTGTCATGGAAATGGTTTTAATGATGGGTTATTTTGTGGGTGATCATGAAAGCCAAATTGACCTTTTTATTGTCGGCAACGCCGATAAAAAGAAATTGAAGCATCTGGTAGATGAGCTTCAAAAAGATGCGGGAAAAGAGCTTAATTTTTGTATTATGACGAAGGATGAATATCAATATAGAAATACCCTTTACGATCGTTTTATTATGGATGTTATGAGCCATCCGAAAATTACTTTAATTAATAAAATTCAGAATAATTTAGGAGCTTTGCATGAATAAAGACAGAATTACCGTTGACATTAGTTTTTGGTCTGTAATAAGAGTCCTTTTGGCAATCGGTTCTTTAGGTTTAGTTTTTTATCTTCGCGAAATTGTCATCCAAATTTTTATTGCTCTTATTCTAGCCTCGGCAATGCAACCCGTTATTGACAAGGCCATAAAAAGAAAAGTGCCTAAGGTAGTGGCAATATTGGGTGTAATGGTGGCAATATTGAGTTTACTGGTCTTAATGTTTGAGCTTATTGTTCCACCGCTTTCCCAGCAGCTTGGAGATTTTCTTGCTTTCTTGCCTTCTTATTTAGACGAAGCGGCTAGGCAAATTTTCGTTTCAAATCCCGATTTTGCCGAGGAACTATCCAATCAGGCCATAAACTATATTAAAAACTTTAGATCAATTCCAACCGGTTTTGTGGCCAATATATTCTCTACTGCCATGAATGTTTTTGCTTTCTTCGTGAATACGGCTTTGGTTTTGGTAATGACTTTTTATATGCTTATGGAAAAAGACGGGGTTGGAAAATCAATGTTAAAATACATGCCCTTTAAAAGACAAGAACTGGCTTCGAACATATTGGATAAAATAACTTCAAAGTTGGCTGTTTGGCTTAAAAGTCAATTGGTTTTGTCTTTATTCGTCGGGTTTATTACTTTTGTTGTTCTCACTTTTTTCGGCATAGATTTAGCCTTAGCCTTGGCTTTATTTGCAGCCATTATGGAGCTTGTGCCGATAATCGGGCCGTTTATCGCCGCCGTTCCGGCTGTCTTAATAGCCTTAACCATAAGCCCAAATAAAGCCTTGTGGATAGTAATTGCCTATTTAATAATTCAGCAAGTGGAAAATCATATTCTTGTTCCGCAAATAATGAAAAAGGCCTTGGGCTTAAGCCCGTTAGTCATCATTATCGGTATCTTAATTGCAACAAAATTGATCGGCTTTATGGGAATTTTGTTAGCGGTTCCTGTTATTTCGGCTATTGCCGTCATTACCGAAGAATTGTATTCTAAAAAAACTCGTAAATCTTAAATTACATTAAAGGAGAGAAAATTGGAAATCTTATATCTTGGACACAGCGCATTTAAATTGGTCGGAAAAAACATCCAGATAGTCATTGATCCTTATGGTGAACCGGCTAAACTAGGGATGAAACCAATTAAAACACCTGCCGATGTTGTTTTGATTACGCATGACCATTGGGATCATAACAATATAGCTGCTATTTCCGGCAATCCGGTTGTTTTTGATATGCCCGGCGATTATGAGGTTAAGGGCATCACTTTTAAGGGCATAAATTCTAAGCATGGAAACGATAGCGAACTTCCAAACACCATTTTTACTATCAGAATGGAAGATTTGACAATTGCCCACTTGGGCGATTTGGGAGAAGTTTTAAGTCCGGCTCAGCTTGAAAGAATGAGCGAAATTGATATTTTGATGGTGCCGGTTGGTGGAAAATTTACCATTAATCCAGAGCAAGCGGTTGAAGTTATAAACCAGATTGAGCCCAAAATCATTATTCCTATGCACTACGACTTAGGATCAAAACCGGACATTTTGCCGGTTAGCAAGTTTATTGAAGAAATCGGCATGGAGCCGGAAAAAATACCCAAATTTAAGGTAACCAAAAAAGATTTACCAGAAGAACCGAAACTGGTGGTATTAGAAACACAATGAAGTTAATTTGAAACTAAAAATTCAAAATGCAAAATTGCAGTTAAAAATTTAAAATTATTGAGAACGCTTTACATGAATGATCTAAGAAATCTTGGTATTAGTAATTGGGAAAGTGAGGATATTTATGAAACTGCGTTGCATTGGGCGGATAAATCAGTCCAGGATTTTCTTGGGTTGAAGACGCGCGGAAGCTGTTTGGTAGATTTGGTTACTCAATATTGTTATAATAGGCATAATGCTTAATTTGTGAGGCCAAAAATAACTTTTTTTGCTATGATAGAGCCATAAATAATGGTTTAAAAAAATAAGGAAAATTATGGCTTGTAAAAAAAGTGCTCCAAGTGCGGTTCTGCTAGGGTAAAAAAGAACGGAAAATTTAGAGGGAAACAAAGATATAAATGCTTGGAATGTAACTTCCAGTTTCAATTTCATTACAAGAATCAATTATTCCAACAAAAGCTTTGGCACGAATATATCTTTAAGCGCCAAACCATAAATCAATTAGCCTCAAAATATAATAAAGGCAAAGACTGGATAAGAAACCAATTAAGTTTAGTGAAAGTCAAAGTAACTGAAATAATTCCTCAGCCATTAGTACTCATCGCCGATTCCACGTTCTTTAAAAGAACATTCGGCGTTATTGTTTTTAGGGCTCCTCATTTAAAAAAGAATATTTACTGGAAAGAAATTAGAACTGAAACAATTGATTCCTACAAAGAAGCAAGAATAATCCTAGAGAGACAAGGATTTGAGTTTAAAGCTATCGTTTTAGATGGCAGACCGGGGGTAAGAGAGGTTTTCAAGGACATTCCGGTACAAATGTGCCACTTTCATCAGAAAATGATTGTGAATAGATATTTAACTACCAGACCTAAACTTGAAGCTTCAATTGAGCTTCGAGAAATTACTTTAGCTTTATGCAAAACCAATAAAGAAGAATTTACCAAAGCTTTAAATAATTGGTATTTAAAATGGCAAGACTTCCTAAAGGAGAAAACCATAGATCCGGAAACGGGCAAATGGCATTATACCCACAAAAGAGTAAGATCAGCCTTTAGAAGTTTGAAAACTAATCTTCCCTTTCTTTCTACTTATCAAAAATATCCGGAATTAAATATTCCAAATACTACTAATTCACTTGACGGTAGCTTTGCTCATTTAAAAGGACTGATCAATATTCACAGAGGTATTAAAAAAGAATTAAAGTTAAAGATTATTAATGAAATATTGGGGAAATAGCCTCACAAAAACCGCATTAAGCC
>Ga0076305_150_pt1 | contig 12827 bp, 10 predicted proteins | sample RifGroC1_FD_67794 | JGI IMG/M metagenome (GOLD analysis project Ga0076305, IMG submission 67794) | candidate division CPR2 bacterium GW2011_GWC1_39_9
GAGCTTACTCGAGATGTACCGCGGCTTCTAGCGATGTACAGAAAATCCCCGCCAGATCATTACGATAAGATAATAATAGAGGGAGAAAACTTAATTGCGTGGAAGCTGTCGACTCTTGATAACGTCGAGCAGGCTTACAAAATCTACTTATTGCCCAATGCCCGTCTTGCTGTTTTTTATACCAAAAGCGAGTGGCACGATTCATATGTAGATGCAGTAAACGAACATGGAGCTTCTTTTAAGAAGTGGGTGGGAGGTTGCTGGCAAACACACGGCAATAAGGATTCCTTCGTTGGCTATTTAGAGCTTAATAGACTTAATAGCATCAACGAAGATGTAATCAGTTATGTCCCTGCTCTCGAGTCTGCTTGTATGGGGATCGACAGTTGTCTAAAAGAGCCGGAACGTAAAGCTAAAGCTAAAAAGGATGCAGAAGAAAAGGCAAAGAAGGCTTTGTTGCTTGCTGAGCAGAGAGAGAAGGCAGTGGCAGAATCGCGTCGTGCGGACAAGCTTGAGCAAGAACGGAGGGCTGCCGCAGAAGCAAAAAGGATTAGAAAGGATAAGCTCGGCACAGTGGGAAAAATTTTCAGGGGTCTTTTGGAAGGAATTCTGGTTACGCTAAACTATGCTCCTGGGGTTGGTATTGCGCTTGTGTTCCTAATAATGCCAATAAGCTGCAACTATCTCTATTGGAATGAAGATATTGGAACCACGAACCTCGAAGTTTTTTACTTCATGATTAAGGCGTATTTGCTAATCTCCTTTGCTTGGGGGTACCAAAAAGGCTATCGGTGCAAGACAAAGTCTGAATACCGTAGCGTCAGTATCCGAAACCGTTTTTGGCAATATTAAGGGAGGTGAAAAAAACGAGTAACAAGTGGGAAGTTCAGAGTGATGGGCCAGACGTTAAGGTAAAGGTTACCACCCAGTACAATCGTACCGGACCCCCACAGACCGACGTTATTGTTATCGACAAACATACTGGCGAGAAGATCCATGTATCCGCAGACATGAAGAATGGAAAGGTAACTGAGCGTCACGGACAGCGGTAACACCGCAACAACCTGCCACCCTAACAAGTGACAGGCCAAAAGCCACCTTCAAGGGTGGCTTTTCTATTTAGAAAAAGTTTATTTATAAATATAGCCCTATAACATAATTTATAAATTGGTGGAGCATAGTGGAACGGGTTTGGAACTTTTATTCTTTAACTGCTTGTTGCTGAACTTTGATTTGAACGAAAGCATCAGTAGCGTCTTCGAATACTCTTTTTTCGATAATTTTATATGTTATGCCTTCTATCGAATTAAGTATCGACTCCAACATTGTTCTATCTATTGATGTAACGCCTCCTATTGATTTCGTATTATTATAATTTTGTGACGTGATATCAATTTTAGTAATTATGTTAAAGAGAACATGTTTATTAGAATGTTTTACCATTTTTTTTATAAATTCGAACAAGTAAGTTTCGTAGTTGCTTACTCTAGAAACCAATACTAAGTAATCTTTAGGCATAATTCCCCCGGATTCTAAAAACGGAATAAGAAGGCCCAAGCCTGAACCTATGTCTAGAAACGAAGAGTGATTAGTTATTTCTATGCCTTCAAACAAGCTTTCAAGAAATAAATTTTCATATTTTTTTTCTCTGGCAGCAAGTGCTTCTGGAGTAAACCCTTTTTCTGATAATTTGTCAGTATAATACTTCGCAATTTGCTTTGCGTCTTTTTCCCATTGTTGTTTCATTTTAATTCCTTTTATTAGATCAATATTATCATACAAGGTTCAATCTATCAATTTGCTCTAATTAAAAAAAGGCTTAATAAAAGCCAATTTTTATTGGTGGAGCATAGTGGAACAGGTCTGGAATTTTTATCGGTCAAATCCTTTATCGGTTAATAAATAGCTATATGCCCTAATTTGTTTAGTTGATAGAAGCCTTTATTTTGCCTATACTGGTGATAATAATTAGGAGAAATTTATGAGTGAGTATGAAGGAGGACAACCGGGAAATTGGGAACATGATAATCCGGAAGGGAATCCTGATAAAAACGACAATCTAGAGAGGGGCGAAGAAGAAAATAATACGATTAACGATTTTAAGGTTATGATGGAATCTCTCAATGTCTATAATGAGGAATATTCCGCAGGCAAGGCTATTGGAAGAGCCATGGGCGGTGCGATTGCTGCTTCTTTTGGCGAAGATGAAGCAGATCGTATAAAAGAAAAAAATAGTGAAGACCGTAATGAGCAAGAAATGCGAATGGAAATTCTTGGTATGACTGAGTCAGCAACCCTTGCTAATCTTGGTCTCGGCCTAGAAGTTAGAACTCAAAAAGACCTCCTTTCTAGTAAGGCCAATTTAACACTTGAAGACGGTGAAAAGGTTCTTCATTTTTTAAGTAATCTGAAAGCCGAAGATTTAAAAAATGAAAGCTTAAAGAAATATCTTTCAATCCTAGAGGCGGACTTTGCAAAGCAAGTCGCAAATAGCTATAAGGAAAATGCTGATAACCCTTCTAACCTAATTTTACATGAAGATATGCAGCAGGTTTTAAATCAATATGTGAGATTTGGTCTCGGCGAAACCGAAGAGAACGTCCGATTAGGCTCATATCTGGCCTACGCTAAAGATGGCGTTATTGATGAATATCTTCAAATAGAATCTAAAGGGTTTTTGAAAGAACCCGGGCGTGGTTTTGGGCCAGCAGATTGGATTAAAGACGCAAATGCTGAGAGTTTGACTAATATGTGGCTTAGAGCAACAGAATCGTTAAGCATGCTTTTAAGTAACCCTAAAGCCGAGCGATTGTTCGAGCACGTTAAGGCACATTTGAATAGTTGTGTTGAGACCAGCTACAACCAAGTTGATGAACTTTCACATATTGACGAAAAAGAAAAGGCAGAATATAAAGACGTTCTAAAGGCTGCTAAAAGCGGTATCGAAAAGCTTAATTGGAAATAAGAGGACAATCTTTCCTGGTTGACTCGAGAGGTCGTCTTGAGCAGACTTTTTAAAACAAAATTAGCTAAAATTAAAGAACAGCCCCAAAAAAGCAATAAGGGACAACCGTCTCCTTTCTATATTATAGTTAATCTAACGTTTTTAGGTATTCCAGGAGTTTTGGATGTAGGGAAGTGGTAAAGTAATTTACAACCTCGCTTGGTTTAACCCATTTTAGTTCTAAAAGGCCTTCGTTAGGAGATGGCTCGCCATCTATGTATTCGCAATAATAGTATATTGATAAAAATTCCCTTTTCTCGGGGTATGTTTTGGCAAAAATGACATTTTTAGCGTCAACCTTAACGCCTGCTATATTTATCATTAACTCTTTTGCCAATTAAAATTTGCTTGGTTTTGGGGTCATAAATAATACCCAAAACGTTTACTAAAAAAATGCCTTCTTTTTCATCTTTCCAATTCATATAAATTCCTTTCTAAAATGTACATATAAATTGGCTTGCCATTTGAAGCCTTATACTAAACATTGTTGATAAATCGGGCAGCCCTCCTTCGCTAAAAGCTACGGAAGGGCATTTTCCGCCTCGTCGGCGAAAAATGGTGGAGCTGGCGGGAGTCGAACCCGCGTCCAAAAGTAAAAACTATAAAGGTTTAGCAAGCTTAGACTAATTTTGATTTAAGTAGGGTTACAAATTAGACAAAATTCGTTCTACCGATCCTGCTTTAAGTCTTTAGGCGCCGCCGCAAGAAAACGACCCCTGCATCCCGGATGTTTGTCGTCTTTAAATTTTACCGGGCTAAAAAGTAAAAACGGGTAGCTTAAAGTTTTAAGCTACGGCTGGAGAGAAGCTAAGACCGCCGAAAGCAGCCTTAACTTTTTCTTTTAGATTGGCAGTTATATTGCCTTGTTTTTTACCCCGCCAAGTTGTGCTTTCGCATAATTTATGCGGGTTCGGAGTTTTCTCTCCGGCTTACAGTCTTTATAATTTTAAAGTACTTCTGTCGATTGCCACTGCAGCCCCGTATTACAAACAAATTTCGAAATCCATTCTTATAGATTCCGGATCAAGTCCGGAATGACGGGTGGGATACTTCTTGTCTTTGCCACTGCAGCCCCATGAGCCGCCGCTAGGCGGCGAATTTCTAATTTTCAATTTTTGTGCTTTTCAATAAATTTATTAATTATTTAATTCTTAATTAATTCATAACTCATAATTCAAAATTCGTAATTTACTTCATCCTTTCCTTGATTTCTTTTTGTATTTCTCGTTCTACTTCGCGCCTTTTTATAACTTCGCGTTTGTCGTAATTTTTTCGTCCTCGTCCAAGTCCTAATTCTACCTTTATTAAACCGTGTTTCAAGTATATTTTTAACGGAATTAAAGTAAAACCCTTGGCTTCAAGTTTGCCGATTAAACTTTTGATTTCTTTCTTGGATAAAAGCAACTTCCGGCTTCGTTCCGGTTCATAGTTTTTATCACCGGCATTTTTGTAATTTGCTATATGGGTGTTAAGTAGCCAAATTTCCTCGTCTTTAACTACCGCATAGCTGTCTTTCAAATTAATGTGACCGGATTTTACCGATTTAACTTCCGGACCGGTAAGCACAATGCCAGCTTCAAATTTTTCATTGATTTCATAATCGAAAAGACCTCTTCTGTTTTGAGTGATTATTTTTATTCCCACCATCGGGTAATTATAACATAAAATAGTAAAAAAGGCAAATATTTGTTTTAACCGTGTTAACTTACCAGGCCCCTATTGTTATGCAAAATACCTATGCAACTACAGCGTCATTCCAGACTTGCCTGTCAGCCGAAGGCTGGATCTGGAATCTAGAAAACATGGATTCCGGATCAATTGACTGTATTTCTAAATGAATGTCCGGAATGACAGCGAGAAAAAAGAGTTTTCGGATTCACGGTTTTAAACTTTAATTTTTCTTATTTTTTGCTAAAATTAAAGCAATATGAAGCGTAAAATTTTTAAGCGCATTTTAATTGGCGCTCTTTTAATCATTATAATACCTTCTCTTTTGTTATTTACTTTTAAAACCGTAAGACACGTCGGGGAAGTAAAAGGCAGAAGTACGGAAAACAAGCCTGTTCAAACCCCGAAAAAAGAAGAGGCGAAATTGAAAAGATATTATGTGGCGGTTTCCCATCTGGCGAATCCAAAGACAAATACCTCTAAAAGCGAATTGGTTTCTTTAGCTACTTCGGGTAAAATTATGACCACTGACGGCACAGGGGAAGACTTGCAAAAGTTTTTGGGGGTGGAGAAGATATCCAGTGTGCCCGCAGCGGACCAAATTAAACTGAGTAAAGAAAATTACGCCGTATTAAAGGTTGAGGAGCTAAACCCGCCGTTAAAGGTGTTAAAAGTTGACGGCAAGCTTATTTGGGAGGATGAAGATTATCCATTGTGGGACTTTGTAGTTAAAAAAGCCGGAGAGCAGCCGTTTGATTTAAAGGAAAGAACGGAATTGGTGGCGGTTGGAAATATTAATTACGGTAGAACTGTGCTTGGTAAAATTAATGAAAAAGGTGCATTAGCGTCTTTTTCGGAAATTTCGGATTATTTAAGCAGCGCCGATGTGACAATTGGCAGCTTGGATTCGGTGGTAGCTTTAGTTCCGGGTTCCGGCAAGAACATTCTTGAGGGGCTGGAAGGAGCCGGTTTCGACATTCTAAGTGTGGCGTCAAATAAGCTTACTTTAAGCGGTAGCAAAGCTTTTAGAGATACTTTGGCAAATATTACAGATAATAAAATGGATTATGTTGGCGGAGGAGAAAGCGAGGCGGATGCGGCAAGTTATAAAGTAATAAAGAATAGAAATCATGGGTTTGCTTTTATTTCCTTTAATATCTTGGCCGGCGGTTTGGCGGCCAAAGATGAAACGGCAGGTGTTTATCATATGATAACGGACCGAACTTTAAATATAGATTCCAGTCAAAAAGATGACATATCTTTGCTAATTGCGAACGCCAAAAAGGAAAGCGACTATTTGATTGCATATATTAATGTGTCCAAAGATAGCAGGGATCCGTCAACAGAAGCAAAAAATGTGGCTCATAGTTTAGCCGAAATGGGGGCGGATTTAATTATTTGCGGCAACTCCTCGATTAGCGGGGGAGTGGAATATTATAAAAACAAATTTATCGATTACGGGCTTGGAAATTTTATAAGCGACACGTGGTTACAAACCGGCAGGCAAGGCATTATTTTAAAAGCCATTTTTTATAAGGAAAAATTGGCATCGGTTGTTTTGAGTCCCATATCCATAATAGACCAGTATAAACCGGTTTTCGCATCCGAAAAAGATGCCAAAAATATTTTAGACGCTATTTGGGCAAGCTCAGGAAGGATTAGTAAAGAATTTTAGGCAATAAACAAATAGCAATAAACAATAAACAAGCTAGTATTAAAGAATAAGGAATCAAGTATAAAGCCCTAAGAATGGAAATGTAGAATATTAGAATATTTTTTGCTTTATTCCTTATTCTATATTCCAATACATTATTCTTAATTCATAATTCTTGATTTAAAAGATGATTTTAGATTTTTTGTATCAATTAGTATAGCTGTTCTTTATTTTACCTCCTTTTCCTGCTAAAATGACCCTATGATTAAGGAAGATCTGCGAAAATATCTTGTTAGGGAACTAAAAGAGATGGTTCAAAAAGGAATTATTTCCGATTTTGAGGAAAATGATTTTCAGTTAGAACATCCCAGGGAAGAAAAATATGGGGATTTTGCCACCAACTTTGCCCTAAAGCAGGCCAAAGGAGAAAATCCTTTTGATCTGGCAACGAAAATTAAAGAACATTTAAAAGTGGGCGCATTTATTAGTAAGGCTGAGGTTATACGCCCCGGCTTTATAAATTTTTATTTTATAAAAAAAGTGTATTTGGCGGAATTGTACTTAATTCTAAACCCAACCGGCCCCGTTCATATCGGCAACGCCAGGGGTATAATTGGCTTTAATATTGCAAATGTCTTGGAAAAAAGCGGGTATAAAGTTACTAAAGAATTTTGGATAAACGATATCGGAGGGCAGGCAGAAAGGTTTGCGAAAACCTTATATTACTGGTATCAGATTAGTCAGGGGCTGGAAGCAACCTTTCCTGAGGGCGGTTATCAGGGTAAATATTATGAAGAATTGAGTAATAAAGTTGTTCAGTCTTTAGACAAAACCAAATTATCGGGTCTAAGGGAAGGAGAACAGATCGAAATATTCAGAAAAGCGGGTTTAAAGTTATCTGTTGAAGGAATTAAGAATACGACCGAAAAAATTGGGGTGCATTTTGATAAATGGGTGAGCCAGGAATTTATTCAAAATAAGTTTACGGATGAAGCTTTTGAGTATTTAAAGGATAACGGATATACCCAGGAAAAAGAGGGTGCGGTTTGGTTTACCTCTAAAGACTTTCAAGATTTTGAAGATAAAGAATCGGTGCTTAAAAAAAGCGACGAAAAAGGCACCTATACTTATTTCATGGATGACATTGCTTATCATTGGGCTAGGCTAAAAAAGGAAAATATTGATATTTTTGTCGATGTTTTGGGGTCTAACCACCATGGCCACTTGCCAAGGATGAAAGCGGCCTTAAAGGCCATTGGAGTTCCCGAGAATAATTTAAAACATGTTTTATATCAGTACGTCCGTTTAAAAAAAGGCGATGAAATAACCAGAATGGCTAAAAGAGAGGGAACGTATGTTACGGCAGACGATGTGTTGGCACAAATTCCGGCCGATGTCCTAAAATTTTTCTTTTTACTTAGGGCTCCCGACTCGCATTTGGATTTCGATTTGGAGCTGGCTAAAGATACATCAGACAAAAACCCCCTTTATTACGTGCAGTATTCTTTAGCAAGAATGCATGGCATTAAAAGGCAAGCCTCGGCTTCAGACGGGCAGGCTAAAGAAATTGACTACAAAAATGCAGACTTAACCTTGCTGACGGAGCCCGAAGAAATAAGCCTTATTAAAGAACTGGCCACTTTTCCGGAAATTATCGATGAAGTCGGTGAAAATTTTCAAATCCAGAGGCTTGTCTTTTATGCAATCGATTTAGCTAACGGCTTGCATTCTTTTTATGAAAAGCATCGGGTTTTAAATGTCGAAGAAGAGCTTTCTGCTTCCAGACTTGCTTTAATTGAAGCCGTCACAATTGTTATGAAAGAAGTTTTGAGACTAATTGGAGTTGATGCTCCGGAAAAAATGTAATGAAAAAAAACAGGTTCGATCTTGGCAAGTTCCAAAAAGACATGCTCTATCTTTTTGGGTTCGGTTTTTTATGGATAGCGCTTCTAATTTATGCTCTTCCAAAGCAATCCACCATTATGATCTGTGCTATTATTGTGCTGGTATTCTCCATAATTAAGGTTCCTTTTTACGTAAACGAATTTAAATCCCGGGGGTTTATTTTACCTAGCCTTCCTTGGGAAGATAAATATTTGGAAGACACGTCAAAAGCAAATGATAAAAGGGATCCCGGTTTGCAAAAACTGGCGGCGCTTGCAATTTTGCTTATAGGGGTTTGGCTTTTAGTTGTGCCCTTTGTTTCGAAAGAGCTTTTTAACGAATCTATTAAAGGACTCGTTTTTTTAATTGCCTGTTTGCTCATTGAAACGGGCCTGATTGGCATCTATTATAGAAGAGAGATATATAAGAAAACGAATATTGTTAATAGGAAAAGTAATGCCAAAAACCATCATAAAACTTGAAAATATTTCCAGATCGTTTCTGCTTGATACTTATGAAAATAAGGTTTTAAAAAATATTGATATTGAAATTTTAGAGGGTGAATTTATCTCCATCATCGGTCCGTCCGGATCCGGTAAATCTACTTTGATGAATATAATCGGTTGTTTAGATAAACCTACGTCCGGCAAATATTTCTTAGATGGCGTTAATGTCTTATCGAAAAAAGATAAAGAGCTAGCCGGAATTAGGTCAAAAAAGATCGGTTTTGTTTTTCAGTCTTTTAATTTGATACCGCGGCTTTCGCTTTCTGCCAATGTGGAAACACCCATGATTTATGCGAGGATCAAAAATAGGAAACAAAAAGCGACTGAAATTTTAAAAAAAGTGGGTCTTGGTCATAGATTAAATTACAAGCCAAGTCAAATTTCGGGCGGTGAGACCCAGCGAGCAGCTATTGCCAGGGCTTTGGTTAATAACCCCAAAATAATTTTGGCCGATGAGCCAACCGGCAACTTAGATTCTAAAAATGGTGAAGAAGTTTTAAAAATTTTCAGGGAACTAAACAATAAAGGCGTAACTGTAATTTTGGTGACACACGATGCCAACATAGCCAATCTAGCCGACAGAATAATTAGATTAAAAGACGGAGAGGTAGAACAGAATGTTCAATAAGCAAAAAACAATAAACAATAAACAGCAGGTTACAGCAAAAGCGCATTATAAATTTTTTTGTTCCCTAATTACCGGAGGCAATCATGCTTAGAGAAAGTATTAAAATTGCCATTACCAATATTTGGGCAGCCAAAATGAGGTCATTTTTGACCATGCTGGGCGTTATTATCGGCGTATCTTCCGTGGTGGTTTTGGTTTCTATAGGTGACGGCGCTAAAAGGGCGGTTGAAAAACAAGTTGGCAGTTTGGGGGCAAACCTTTTGATAATTCAGCCGGGCAGAATTGAAGCGGGCAAAAGCATAAATGTTGCGTCCACTATTTCGTCATCAGTATTAAATGTAAAAGACTTAGAAGACGTAAAAAATACCGAGCATGTCACTTCGGTTTCTCCCATGATGATGGTTGGCGGCGTACCCGCGAGCGGGAACAATAATTACCCCAACGCCTTAGTGGTGGCCGGATATCCGGAGTTTAAAGAAATGCTTAATTTCGGTATAGAAAACGGTAATTTTTTTAATAAGGATGAGTATAATAGGGCGGTAAACGAAGTAATTATCGGCGAAAATGTTAAAAAGCAACTTTTCGGCGACGGCGACGCAATTGGAAAAAAAATTACGGTTTTATCAAATAATTTTATTGTTAAAGGGACTATTAAAAGCAAAGGTTCTAATAGTGGGTTTGGGCCTTTAAATTTTGATGATTTAGTAGTTATGCCATTTTCAACGGCAAGTAAAATTACCGGCCATGAACAAGTTTGGAGGATATTTTTCCAGGTTGATAGTCACGATAATTTAGATTCGGTTAAAAAAACAGTGACCCAAACTCTTACCAAAAACCATGACGGAATTCAGGATTTTACGGTTTTAGCTCAAGATGATTTAGTGGGCGTTGCCGGCACCATTTTAAATGTTTTAACGGCGCTTATTGCTAGCATTGCCGGAATTTCTTTAGTGGTGGGAGGAATTGGCATAATGAATATGATGCTGGTCACGGTTACCGAAAGGACCAAGGAAATAGGAATAAGGAAAGCCATTGGAGCTACAAAAAAAGATATTCTGCTTCAGTTTTTAATTGAGGCGATGGTCATTAGCTTTGTTGGCGCTATGCTCGGTTTTGCTCTTGGCATGTTTGGGCAGTTTATAATAACTAAGCTTACTTCGGCCATAGAGCCGTATTTAAGCTTGCAAACGGTTTATAGCGTCATTGCCATGGCCTTTGGCGTTGGTGTCGTGTTTGGTTTGCTGCCTGCCATAAAAGCGGCTAACAAAAACCCGATAGAAGCGCTTAGGTGGGAATAAAAAGGGCGAGGCCCTTTAATGTCAAATTTAAATTAAAAATGCCAAATGAAAAATAATTTTCAAATACCAATTTGCAATTTTCAATCAATTATCAATGATTAAATTTACAAATAATTAAAAATTTATCTTAACAATTGTAAACAAATACAAAAAACCGTATCATAAGATTATGGCAACTAAATCAAAATTATTAGACATTCGGCTTAATAGAGGCCTGGATAAAAAAACCGCCGAGCATTTTTTGGGTTTTTCTTTTGGCAACCTAAATCTTGGCAGCTGTATTACTCAAGTCTTGCCTAACTTGGAAATTGCCTTGTCGCTAAAAGGAGTCAAACAAAAGCGGTTTATTTCTAAGGAAATTGATAATTTCTATTTTTCGTACAAAGAGGATTTAGAGGCCAAAACCAAGGAATTAGACGGCGTGTGGGTGATTTACGAAAAAAAGTTTGAGCGGTTTATTTCCAAAATTTCGGATAAACCGTTTCCTAAAGGAAAGGTAACTGTATACTTATCAATCTTTGATTCCGGCAATAATTTTATGGATTCCAAAAGTTTTCAGGTTTGGATTGGCAAGAATACAGAAGGTTTTGTAAGTTCGGTGGTTTTTGAACTTTTGTGTTTTTATTTCGATTGGTATGCAAAAAAAAATCTAAAACACTTCTCGGATGATGAGAGATGGCACTTAACCGAGCAGTTTGCCAATACCTTTACCCATGTGGCTGCTTTTGAAAAAATCTTTGGCTTTGCAGCCCAGGCAGACGTTCCGGGTTTCGGCCTAATGATGCCCTTTAAACACATAGATGAATTTATAGAGCAGGAAACAGTAAGCAATAACCAAGAGTCAATAAACAAAGAACAATAAGCAATAAACGAGTTAGTATTAAAGAATAAAGAATCAAGCATAAAGCGCTAGAATGGGAATGTAGAATGTTAGAATATTTTTTTTTCTGCTTTATTCCTTATTCTTTATTCCAACACATTATTCTTAATTCATAATTCTTGATTCAAAAGATGATTTTAGATTTTTTGTATCAATTTAGTATAGCTGTTTCCTGTTTCCTGATATAATGTACTCATGAATAAAGAAGAGGCTAGACAGCGTATAATCAAACTGCGTGAAGTTATTAATTTTCACCGTTATAATTATCACGTCTTGGATAGACAGGATATATCCGAGGCTGCTCTTGATTCATTAAAGCATGAGCTTTGGGAATTGGAAGAAAAATATCCGGAATTTATAACGCCGGATTCTCCCACGCAAAGGGTGGGCGGCAAACCTCTGGAAAAGTTTGAAAAAGTAAAACACATCTCTCCAATGCTTTCTTTAGCGGATGCCTTTTCTTATGAAGAATTACTTGCTTGGGAAGAACGAATCAAAAAATTGATTCCGGGCGAAAATTTAGATTTCTTTGCGGAATTAAAGATTGACGGCTTTGCTGTTTCATTAACTTATGAAAACGGATTGTTGGTAGAAGGTGCCACCAGGGGTGATGGTAAGGTGGGCGAGAATGTAACTCAAAACTTAAAGACAATCGAATCAATCCCTTTAAGATTAAATGAAGATTCAGGGATTAATATAAAGGGACGAATTGTAATGAGGGGTGAAGTCTTTTTATCTAAACAGGAATTTGACCGCATAAATTCCGAGCAGGCAAAAAAGGGTTTGCAGATTTACGCAAATCCCCGAAACTTGGCGGCCGGATCTATAAGACAGCTGGATTCCAAAATTGCCGCTGCCAGAAAATTAGATTCATTTTTCTATAATTTAGTAACAGATTTAGGCCAAAAGACGCACGAAGAAGAACATGAAATTATTGAAAAGTTAGGCCTTAAAACCAGTAAATACGTTAAAAAATGTGAAAATTTAGCCCAAATTAAGGATTATATAGACGATCTTGAAAATAAAAGAGATAGTTTGCCTTATCAAATTGACGGCATGGTAGTAATTGTAAATAATTTAGACCTTGAAAACCGTTTGGGCATTGTTGGTAAGGCACCCAGATGGGCTATTGCTTATAAATTTCCGGCCGAGCAAGCCACGACAAAAATTTTAGATATTCAGATAAGTATTGGCCGGACCGGCGCCTTAACGCCGTTTGCGGTTTTAGAACCGGTAAAAGTGGCCGGATCTACGGTTTCCAGAGCCACTCTTCATAACGCAGACGAAATAAAAAGAAAAGACATT
>Ga0076305_123_pt1 | contig 12523 bp, 10 predicted proteins | sample RifGroC1_FD_67794 | JGI IMG/M metagenome (GOLD analysis project Ga0076305, IMG submission 67794) | candidate division CPR2 bacterium GW2011_GWC1_39_9
AAATCGCTGTCAATTTTATTCCCAAGTCAATTGTTATTTAGCAGAAAAGTCCGGGCCCGGAACTAATCAATTTTTTGATAGTTCTGGGCTTTTTTCATTTTTGGAATTTATTTTGCGGCATTTAATACATTAATCGGGATGCCTTTGGTATTGAAATTATTCATATTTTCTGTATAATAAAGGATGTTTGAAAATCGAATATTCCCGGGTAGCTCAGTGGTAGAAGATGCAGTTTCCGCCAGAGGCGGACCAGCCTATGGCTGGGGCTGTGATAAAATGTAACTATGTTTACGGTTTATGTTTTAAAAAGCCAAAAAAATGGAAAGAGATATGTTGGTCAAACTTCAAAAGATGCTATCCAAAGATTGAATGAGCACAATAAGCATTGTAATAAATGGGCTAAAGAAAATAGCCCCTTTGAGATCGTTTACACCGAAGTGTATGAGACAAGAACAGAAGCAATAAAAAGAGAGCGTTTTTTGAAGTCTGGTCAAGGCAGAAAATGGCTAGATGAAAAATTAATATAATCCCGGGTAGCTCAGTGGTAGAGCAGTTGGCTGTTAACCAATTGGTCGTCGGTTCGAATCCGACCCCGGGAGCCAATATGGAAGAATCTGGATTTTAGTCTTTTTTAGGGCTCTGTAGAGCCGAAATATCGGTTCGAATTTTTTAAGAATTTGCACAAATAAATAACTCAATTTCTCAAGAATGGCTTTTACGAGCCATTTTTTTGGTTCGAATATTGCCCGATCCGGGGTCAAAAATCTAGACTTGAGACTCTTCAGCTTAAGGTCAGCGCTAAGCATCAGAAACTTGACAAACATACGTTTATATGATAATATAAAGTGTCGAATAGAACAAAGATTGTTTTATCTCGATGCCCCTTTAGAATCCACAAAATTAGTTTTCAACTTTACACCTACTATCTCCTAATTTATCTATTATTTGAATGCTCCTGTGGCGCTTGAAGCAACGATAAGGCAATAAGTTTTGTGCCTTATCGTTGCTTCAAGAAAAGCCAACGACTTAGAGTCAAGACTATTTATAGGAGGTATTAGGGTTATGACAGAGGACAAAGTTATCACGTTACCGAATCGCGAGGAAATGGAGAAAAGGCTTCTTGCTGTAGACGACAACTCGCGTCTAGCCGAAAGGTTCTACCCACTACTAGTAAAGCACGCCGGCCAAGAGCGAGTGGCCACGGGTGTTGTAATGATGTTCACTCTTGCGATCCATGACTATACGGAAGGTATGCCGACCATGATGGCAGCGTTATTACACTGGAGAATCGATAAGTATATCGATGCCTTGGTTGACGACAAGGAAGTAGCCGAAGAGGCAAAGCAGCACTTTGTCGAAGTCAGAGCAGAGGCAAAAAACGATCCTGGCACAGAAGCGCTGGAAGAAGATGCCAGCCCTGGTTTTGAAAGACAACAAATTGTCTGGCAGGACCTTCGTGGCATGGTGGAGGCGATCCTTAAGTCGAGCAAAATCAAAATCGGTGTAGACACAAAAATCGGCGATTATGAATTCAACTTTTGGTGTGAAATTCCACGGTTGAGCATTAAGCATCCCAACGGAGACTATACGTCTCTAACCTTCTTGGCTGATCTAGGGAACAAGCAGTATGATCTCGATCAGTTCAAATCGATTCGCTATGAGTCTAAAGAAGGACTCTGGGAGCTTCGGCTCAACTGTATCAAGCTCTATTTGCAAAGAAGGATCGGCGACGATTATCCGAAGTTCGAGTACGAATGGATCGGCGCCTATAACAAAGCAGAAGACAGCGGAATAGCGAGCTTCTTCCGAGTCGACCTGTCCAGTAAAACGTTCGTAAACTACCGTTACGGTAAGTGCAACATGAAAAGAGGCGACGAAGAGCTTCTCAAGGACATGCCGGAAGAGCTGACCGACGGTCAGGATCTACTGGGTCATAAAGTGATCCTTCGCCTGCCTGTTGCGTTTACAGAGAAGATGCAAGAGATTATCGAGATGACAGAAATCCGGAAGATCACGGCGCTCCTTTCCGACGAGCAAAGTAACGGTGACGTGATTAATCCCGCTAACGATGGTTATGTAGAAAACTAAATAAAGGTTCACGGGGCTGTCCCCAGTATTGATTTTTGATACTGGGGACGTTTCTTTTCTACACAATATTAGCTATAATATATTAAGCACTAGCGCATAAGCACATATGCTCCAAAAATTCTCCTCCCAAGGCCGATCCGCCTTGGGAGGAGAAGATTGCCCGGCCCGTGAGGCCAAATTGAGCACCAAAGGTGTCCGCAGTGTCTATACCAATAAGGACGTCCCTGCACATTTAGGAGAATCTAGTGAATGAAGCATTAATACAAAAAGTTAGTGAATTTATCAATGAATCCTTTCCTGCTGGCCGGAATACTCCTACACATTTGCAAATAACTGCGGATTGTGTGAAGGAGTTAAAACCCAAAGCGGATGTTGCCCTTATAATCGCTGCGCTTTCTCACGATATAGACCGTGGATTTGTTAAAAGACACATTGCAGAAGATCAATTTAATAAACAGCCCTATCTTAAAGACCATCAAGAAAGCTCCGCAAACATTATCTCAGAATTTTTAAGAAAAAATGATGCGGATGAAGAGTTGGTAAAACGAGTATGGCATTTAGTCTCTAAACATGAAGAAGGTGGAGACGAGGATCAAAATATACTGAAAGATGCGGATAGTCTAAGTTTCTTTCGTGGCAGAAACGTAGAATCAATAGCAAGAAACCACCCCGAGATACCTTTGAAGCCCAAGATTGCGTGGATGTATGAAAGAATTACTTCCGATAAAGCGAAAGAGTTAGCTAAACCACTATACGAGAAAGCCTTAAAACTAGCCGAGCAATTATGACTAACCAACAGGGCATAGAGATAAGAACCAGAATAGCTGGTTTGAACTAATAAGAAATTAGCAAGCCAAATCGGCTTGCTAATTTTGATAAAAACCCCACATTGCTTGTTGCTCGTCAGATTCTGATGATTTACGTATAGGCAGTGCTTTAATTCAGTTTTTGTTGCTATATTTTCCATTAGACTCAATCCTCTCGCTCATGACAATTGCCATCGAGGACGATGGTACCGCCGATTTGAGGGGAATGTAAGTATTTTTTACTATAGATTTGGTCTTGCATATTTAACTTTTAGGATCACTAATCTGCCATAAAAAGTCATAAATGCTTTTCAGACCATCATATATCGCAAGATTCTTTAGTGCAATCAAATAAGGCGGTTTGCTTGAGAAAAAGACAACGACATCAGAAGTAAACCATACCGAAGATTCAAATTCTATTTTAGGGGGTAATTCGCGAATGGTTATGTTCTGGTCTGCGAGCTTGTGCCTATTAATGGTGGCAAAAGTTCCGGAAGGGACCAATGTTCGGGTAACTATCGACCTCTTCTTCTTTAGACCAAGGAAAACTGTGTTGTATTCGTCAGAAAAGGTTTTCTGATAATTGCCCACTCGAGGGGAATCGATGGTATAGATAATAGACCCCTTCTTCAAAGAGATTAGTAGTCGTTCTGTAAAGTTTTTAATCCCTTCTTTTGTATCATATACTTTAGTCCCCGGGAAAATATGATCTGCACGGTACAGGCTAGAAAGTTCTTCTACCATGCTGTCAGCTATGCTTACCTTATTCTCATAAATATTTTTTAAAATATGAGGTGATTCAATCCACCACGAAATCGACCCCTTATATTTATTACTGCTAACCAAGCCCTCTTTTTCTAGTCTCTCTAGAATACTAATCACAGTGGTTCTGCTTAGATCTGCTCGTTTTGCAATAGCAGCAGCTTTTGCTTCACCAAGCCCAGTTAGTGCAATATAGGTAGCGACTTCATTTTTATTGAAGCCAAGAGCTATTAGATTTTTTGAAATTTTGTTCATGTTGTCGATACCTTTCGACAATAATTTATCATATTTAGGCACAAATAACAAGTAATCTTTAGTTGTTTCGTCATACTTTAGAGGAAATATCTATAAACAGCTATTATATACACACTATCGTATGTACCTTGAAAGGAGTGATGGAGATGGTTAATCCCGTTTTCCCCGGGTCATTCTGCCCACCAACTTATGGTCACTTAGACATCGCCACCCGTGCTTCACGGATCTTCGAACGGTTTACAATCGTTTGCTCCAACTCGGACGAGAAGTCCTACTGGTTTACTCAAGACAAGTGCATGCAACTTTGGGACAGCTACAAACTGCCGAAGAATGTCGACGTCATCAGCTTTGGGCAAGCAAGGGAGAGAGGCCTAGTCGGATCGGAACTCCTGATGATTCGGGGTATCCGAGGCGGAGAGGACTACGCGTACGAATCGGAGATAATGAAATACAATCATGAAAAATTCGAGATAGATGACTTTCTGTATCTCATCTCGAACCCAGATCTTATGAACGTTTCCGCCAGTAGGGCTCGAGAAATGGCTGAACAACCTAATCTTCTCGAGCTCTCCAGGGTCGTTAGTCCAATGACCGTGACGGCACTTCTGGAGTACGCTCTCAACATCCAGAACTTGTTTCTCGTTGTCGGAAGACCAGGAGCGGGCAAGTCAACGATCTTAGAAGAGATCTGCCGTCAGGATTCAAGCAGTCGATGGATCAACACCGACAACTACTCGGATATCCTAGCCCCAATGGCAGCCGAGCATTTTGTTGGAGAGAACATAGTTCAGCTCGCAATTGAGCGTCCGAAAGAGCTTTCGGCGCTGATTGGCGAACAGTGGCTCAGCTTGTTGGCAAGGAACCTGGACACTCTTCGTGGTACTCGCAATGTCTTCGTCGAGGTTGCGTATGGGCTCGCCGAGGACAAAAAGATCTACCGATTTGTTGGTGGTAAGGTGCTCCATATGAGTTGTTCTGACCCAGGTGAGCAGCGACAACGTATCCTCGATCGTCAAACGCCGGAGCTGATGCCTTTCTTTGACATTATCCCAGATCTGTCGGAAAGTCGTCAGATCACAGAACGCGAACGACTTGTAATGACCGAGCTGGAAACAGACGATGACATCACAAAAACGGTGTCGAAGTTTTTCGAGAGGTTGGAGGTGCCCTCATGAACCTGTTCATTTCTATGGTTCTTGGCCATTTTGTGGCCGACTACCTGTTTCAGACAAAGCAGATGGCGCTGGGGAAGGGGCGGCAGACCTCGAAAGGATGGTCTTATTGCCTAGCACACTGCGTCATCTACATGCTGACTGTCGCGCTCTTTTCCTGTAGGTTCGACCCGATGTTCCTGGCCCTTGTCTTTGCCAGTCATTTCTTCATCGACAGATGGTCTCTGGCTGAGACATGGCTAAAGATGATAGGAGGGCGAACGCTGGAGGGGGCGTATGAGAGCAAAGAGAAGTATCGTGAGTTCGACATTGCCTTCTCTGCCATCGTTTACACCGTTGCCGACAATACTTTGCACCTCCTACTGCTGTGGCTGATTGTGCGATTCATCTGACACAGCAAGCGACCCGCCCTTGAACAATGTTTTGGGGCGGGCCTTTTCTTTTTAAGACAAGTAACAAATGCCCTGAACTGTCTCATTTGTCTCATTTTGTGCTTAAATCACTGAAAAATGGTACAGTCCAAAATGCCCCAGGGGTGTACCATTTTGTTCCATTTTGTGCTTAAAACTGCCCTGGGGTTCTTGAGCGGAGTGCTGAGCCAATATGGAAGAATCTGGAAATTAAATTATTTTAAGGCTCTATAGAGCCGAAATATCGGTTCGAATATTTTTAACAATTGGGACAAAAAATAGACTAGTTTTAAATAAATGGCTTTGAGCAGCCATTTTTTGGTTCGAAGATTGACCGACCCGGGGTCAAAAAGCTAGGCTTAAGACTCTTCAGCTTATGGTCAGCGCTAAGCATATATACTTGAAAAATATAATAAATTGTGGTATAGTTATTAAGTCCTTACTTGCTAAGCAAAAACAAGTTATTTCAAGCCTAAGGCGTTCATTTAAACTCGAATAAAGGAAACTCTAAAAAACAACGGGTTCTCCTTGATATATTGTGACATGATAAATGCACGGGTTCCGCTGTTAAACTCTACAAAAAGAGGTGTTTTATGATTACTAGATTATCTGGTGTGTTAGACGGTTTTTTTCTTGCTAAGCGCGGTCTGGGAAGGGTATCGATAATAAATCTACTATTATCATCTTCTTTTGGCATTAATGCGTTGTTTTATGCAGCTTGGCTGGGCTACGTTATTGGTGCTTGGGCTCTTTTAATCCAAGCAGCGTGGTCGGTGAGCTTTCTGCTCCTTATCCCCCATTCAAAGAAGTTCAGAGGAATAAACAGCCTGCACGATTTCCTAGGGCAACGATATGGAAATGCTACCAGGGTTGTGGCATCAATTTGCTCGTTAATCGGAATAGTATATCTGGTTGGTTGGGAAGTTGGGATAGGAAAAAGCGCCATCAAGTCGCTTGCTGTTATGCCAAATGGCTTGTTGCATAACAATTCAGGGTTTTTGGCGGAGATAGTGATTGCAGTCATTGTCGCCATCACGCTGATTTACACTATAATTGGCGGGTTAAGAAGTAATGTCAAAGTTGATACTTTTCTCAATCTCGTAAAAGTAGTTCTTGTTAGCGGGATGGTTGGATTGCTTATAATTAACCTGAATCATCTGGGTAGTGAAAAGCTTGCAAGCGCACTTTTTCCGTCGTTTGGAATAATGCAAGGAAAGCTCGGTTTATGGGGATTGGCTACAAACATCTTGTTCAATTTATCATGGCAATTCGTTGATAACTCGTCCTGGATTAGCATTATTGCTGGTACTGGCACCAATGAAGAGGGCGAGACTCATCGCAACTTGCTATACAGCAGCGTTGTGATATTCGCTACCATTGGCGTTCTAGGAACAATCCTTGGAGCTACTGTTTCAATCTTGCCAAACATCAATCCGGAGAACATTTTGACGCAAGCAGTTATGACGCTGCCTCTAAGCGAATTGTTTCTTTCTGTTGGAATGGTAGTATTGATTGCGGCGTGTATCATGTCGTTGGTGGATGGCATGCTGATTACCTGTTCGCTGACTCTTATCGCTGACGTCTTGCCATCATGGCAGCGGGTATCGCGGCTGAGCTCGGGTACAAGCCTGATGTTAGCTAAGGCAGCAATGCTTATTGTAGCGGTTCTGTCCGTCTGGGGCATTGGTTTTGTCATTAAGCTATCGGGGACTAGTCTGTTTGATTTCGTATATATTGTAGTTATCTCTCAGCTGGCTCTTATCGGTCCTGTTGTTGGGGGGATGCTAACAAAATCAAATTCAAAACATATGTGGCTTGCGATATTTGTCGGATTAGCTGTTGGATTTGGTAGCACGACATACGGGGTTATGACAGATAGGTCATTTCTGATTGACGGGGCCGGAACATTTACTATTTTGGCATCACTTATTGCGGCCGGCTTCATAGCAACCAGCAGGTTTGATCGGTAAGCATGTAAAGATGGTGTCAAGAAAACCTATCGCACCTAACAAAAGGTGCTTAAAACAGGTCTGCAAGACTTTGAGTTGTTAAAACAATTTAGAGCAGGACCTGTTTTCATTTTGTTTTGTTTTCTGGTCGCACAAGAAGTCTATCTCAACACTATTTGTTTACAGTAAACGCTTCTGTATACTTAAATATTGTTTACAGTAAAGTTTTTTTATGCTATACTCCTTTCAATGCAAAAAGTTAAAGACCATATAATTCAATATGCAAAATCAGTCCCTAAATTCAAAACCTCTGATGCAGTTAAAGCCTTGGGGGGTAAGTATTCCAGGGTTTACGTTAGCCGGGCTTTAAACGACTTACATAAAAAAGGTAATCTGCTTCGGGCGGGATCTGGAGCTCATATCTATTACGCGTTGCCAGGAAGTGCTGGTCTTTTATTTCATAAAAGCCCTGAATTGTTAAGTAGCAGTAGTTTAGTGGATCAAGATAGTTTCAGAAGTGAAGATAAATCGACAACGCCTTTCAAGCTAAAAGATGCAACCGCACAGGATCTTTTCGAAATTTCGCTAGAATCAGCCAAGGCTAAATCAAAATCCGTTTTTATTTATGAAAAGGGAGATCTTAATGATGTTATTGGCGAAAAAAAAGCGGAGGAACTTAGGGATTTATTTTTAGCAAATAATATTAAGGTTAAGCAGATCACCAATATTCCAACACTTCCACCCTTTTCTAAAAATGATCGGTTTATTAATACCTGTATGACATTTCGTTATATTCCGGAAGAAACTTTTACCATTGAAAAGGAAATTCTTATATTTGATGACACTGTTGCTATTTACACGATAGGATCTAATCCTAAGCTTGCCGTTATAGAAGACAAAAGCTTTGCGGCAAATCAGAAACAACTTTTCTTAAACCTTTGGGATCAGGGTCAGCCGCCAATTTTGGGTTTTGATTACAAGCCGAATCATAGTTGGTATCGAAATTTTGATTATAAAATTTGGGGCAAGCACGTTGTTTGTTATCCGGATAAAGATGCGGTCGATTCTTACAGGGGGTTTAATTACGAAAGTCTTGGGGAATATTTAGAATCAGTTTTAGATCAGCATAAGGAATCCTACAAAGACGCTGATTATCTCATCATCTTTATTTGGAACTTGGAAGGCAACAAAATGATGGATGTTTGGAAAATGAATGCTAATTATGTTGATGATCGATCTGGTCCGTTGGGCGCAGTCAAGGTTTATAAAGATGGCAAAGAATGCAGTGATTTGGAAGTTGCCAGCGGGAATACCCTGCTCATACTTGGATACGAAGAAAAACTAAGACGCCAGGCCCCTAATTTAGAAGCCTATTTTAATGGCCCTCCTCCTGCCATACCCCTAGAACTTGTAAACAGACAAAATTTTTTCGAGGCGATGGAAGAGAGTGAAAAGAAAAAATGATTTATGACTGATATGGCTGTAAAATATTATAGTTATCTTGAAATGTCTTTAACTCTTCAGCAATTCTTTCCCAGTCAAAAGTTCTAAATACCTTTTTTATTGGGAGCCAAAGAATCAAAAGGGCTTTAAGAAGCCTTTTTTTGATACAACCTATTCAGATTTAGAGCAATTTATGATAGAATGACTCTATGAAAAAAGCCAACGACTACAATTCTTTTGCAGAATCAAGACAACAGGACATTCTGAGTGGTGCGATGAAATCCCATTCCCTAGTTGAAAAGCCCGCGATGGAAAGTCTTTTGCCTTCTTTAACTGGCACGACTGTTTTAATGCTGGGTTGTGGCACCGGAGATGAATCACTTATCTTAACAACCAAAAACCCTGCTAAATTAATTGGCATCGATATTTCAGAAAATTCAATAAATGTTGCCAAAAGGTCTTATCCGGATTGCGAATTTAAAATAGGGAATATGGAATCTATCGATTTTAAAGAAGAAACTTTTGATTTTGTATATAGCAGTTTAGCTATAGATTATACGGACGACCCTATAAAGGTTTACAAGGAAGTTTTTAGGGTCTTAAAGAGTACTGGTAAATTCTTATTTTCTGTTCCCCATCCTCTTCGTTGGTCATCCGAAAGAATTATTGTCGATGAGCACTCGATGATGGTAATGGGGTTTGCCGAAAGGGGGAATGACGGTAAAACGTTTGGTGACTATCATAAATATGCTAGATATGAGCACAACTTTAATGATAGAGGAGAAAAATTAGCTTTTTGGATTGGTCCACCAAGCATGCATTTTAAACTGCTAAAAGAGGCGGGATTTATTATAGAAGAATTTGTCGAAACTAAAGTAATTGAAAAAGCAAAAGAGATTGACTTTGCATATTATAATAAATTCAGCAAGTTTCCTCAGTTTACTATCTTTCTTGCCGCCAAGCCTTAAATCCAATTATTAATGTGCAGGAGAGAAGGTAAAGGCGATATATTTTTCTTAAATTATTCTAACTCTTGCTCAATTTTTTGATGTCCGCTTATTGCTATGGCGTAGTGTAATCAGGTGATTGTGCAAAATAAAATGACCGGCTAGCTAAAAAAGCCACCTTTAAGAGGTGGCTTTTACTCAGGTGAGTAACCGGTGATAAGAACAGCAAGGTTGTTAGAATCTGTTTGATTAGACTAATACTACTATTATTCTTTCTCCTGACCGGTTGGCGTTAATTAAAACTACTTGGGGCATAAATGCAATCGAGCACAAGCTTATGCTATACGAAACTATTTGTTGGTTGCGCGGTTTTATTTCAATACTTACTTCCCTCAATTAGACATTTATCCAACAGGGCAACAAAATCTTTGATTAGTGTCTGTTTGTCATTGTACTCTGTGGAATGTTTAAACCAAACAGACATAATTCTTGCTGCTTTATCGAGGTTTAGCATCCCATCATATTCCCAGTATGTAGTATCGTTTTTTTCGTATCCGCTTCCAAACGTTCCCTTCTCACCATAGAAGTCACCCCTGTCATCAATATAGAGGCGGTAGCCGCATTGATCGCCTCTGACTTTCCCAACGTAAGAGTCATAAAAATAGATACATGTTGCGGGTTTTGTCCAAATCCTTGAATTAAAGATGCCAAAAACATTGTTTTGATTTCCCAGCGTTGCGTTAAAAAACCTAAGCCTTTCTGGCGCTTTTCGGGCAAATTCCTCGAGTATTTCAGTAAACTCAGGAACTGCTGAAGCTCTGATGCTTTTCTGCCTGACCCTTTTTTCTTCATCAATCCTTTGTTTGTCTTGCTGCTGATTTATAATAGTATCCCGGCGTCCGTGAAAGCTTTCGTTGCTCTCAAAATATTCAGTTGTCAACGCAAACACCTCCTTATTTTATTCTAACAATTACTGACTGATCTGGCTTTTCAGGAATAGTACAAAATAGCATGAAAACTATATATTGTAAATAATAATAATTAGGCATACAAGACTACCGAGAGAGCGTTATAGATAAATTTCAAGGGTGACTACAATCGCTTTTCTTCTTCTTTGCCGGAACCCAGTTTATAGCAAATCAAAGGGTCTTTTTTTACTTTCAGAATTAGATGACTTGTGTGTTTTAGTCTAAGCAGACAAGCACAATTGTTCCAAAAGTTCTCCGCCCAAGGCCGATCCGCCTTGGGCGGAGAAGATAGTCCTGTCCGGGGTCAAAAATCATTGAAAAAATGCTCAATTGAGATATAATGCAAGCACTCTTATTTAAATCATTCTGCATTTCATGTACGTTATCAATCCTAAAAACGCTTTTTAAAGAAGCTGCCTATAAATTATAAGATCGAAGGACATTGGAGGTGTTCTCTGTGCAGACGTACGTTATTGGTACTGATGATGACGATAGCGATTTGGTGGTTAAGGTTGTAGATTTTGGTTCTTTAGAGTCTACTTTAAAGAACATTCATGGCATACCGTCCCAAAAGTTTAATGAGCTTCTTGGATTTGGCTCTGTTAAAAATGTGTTCTCTGATGGGCATGGAGATATGTCTGCAGTTCATGTATGGGAGTACGAAAAGTTCTTTGGCTACAAGGCTCTGGATACAAAAGGTAACCTAATTGGTCTTGTTTTTAAAAACACCATGAATTCCTATGAGCCTTGGTGGATGGACAAAGAACTATCGCCTTCGGGATACTTGGTTTCAGATTTTCCAGTCGGTATTGGTTCAGCAATATGTAAGGTTGAGGAAAATGCCGGCATCCCAATTATTGAATTATCAGAATTGGACGATAGGATTGAGGTTCCAGATAACCGATCTCAAATCGAAGAAGCTTTACCCTTTCTGCTCAACCGTGGAGACGTAACAAGAGACATGCTTTGTGAATATGGAGATTTTTACATGTTAGAGATCATGGCGCGCCTCTATCACGGCAGGACTGTTTTTGTCGAACAACTGGCATTACGATTGCTCATAAACCATAGGGATACCTTCAATCGCGAGAAGTTTGACAAAGCTTGTGATGATGTAAAACTACTCTTGATCAAAGAATAGCACATGAAGTGCTAAGCTATTCACAATTAGGGGTCTGTTAATGACCAGGCCCCTCTTATGGCAGAGGATTTTGTTTTATACATTTAGAAATGTATTTTGCAAAGTCCTCTTTTATATTTCTAAGCAATCAAGCTGGCAATTTCTATATGAAGCTTAAATCAACGAAAATTCCAGAATCATCCTTTACCCAGAAAAGACTAACACGGCATAATACCATTTTAGGCCATGCAAACCTGTTGTATAATGAGATCGCAAAGTAAAGCGAAGAGAATACTATTGTGAAGAAAAACAATCCAGAATCACAACTAATCATTTACAAATCCGAAGATGGTCAAACTAAGATTGACGTCCGTTTTGACGGCGAAACAGTTTGGCTCACACAAAAACTCTTGGCCGAGCTTTTTCAAGTTACCGTTCCAACCATTAATGAACACATAAAGAACATTTATCAAGAAGGAGAATTGAGCAAAGATTCAACTATTAGGAAATTCCGAATAGTTCAAAATGAGGGTGGGAGAGAAGTCGAAAGAGATGTTGATTTTTACAACCTCGATCTCATCATCTCCGTTGGCTATCGTGTTA
>Ga0076305_130_pt1 | contig 11382 bp, 9 predicted proteins | sample RifGroC1_FD_67794 | JGI IMG/M metagenome (GOLD analysis project Ga0076305, IMG submission 67794) | candidate division CPR2 bacterium GW2011_GWC1_39_9
CTTCGCATGGCGTTAGCTACGGCTTTTACGGCATCATCTTGGCCAACCACCCTTTGATGAAGGAAATTTTCCAAATTAAGCAGAACGTCCTTTTCATTTCCGGAGGCTTCCTGAACCGGAATGTTGGTATTTTGGGAAATTGTTTTTTGAATTATTTCCGGCGATAAAACTTTTAGTCCCATATTCTGCGCTTTGATGCAGGATTCTTCTAAAAGATCAATTGCTTTTGCCGGAAAAGCTTTGTAGGGAATATATTTCTTGGCATCCCTGTAGGCTTCTTTTAGGCTTTGGTAGGTGACGGTAATTTTGTATTTGTATTCAAACTGAAAACTCAAGTCTTGCAATATGCGAAGCGTTACATTTTCATCGCCCTCCGGAATAACAAGCTTGTTAAAATAATTATTAATTTTGGAGTTAGCGCAAATTTTGTGCCATTTTTCCGGCGTGGTTGCCCCAATAAGTTGCAGGGCGCCGCTTTCTAAGTACGGAATTAAAACCTGGGCCGCATTAACCGAACCCTGACCTTCTTCCAATAAAAGAGCATCTATGTCGTCTATAAATAGGATGATGTTTCCTGCCCTGCAAGCGTCATCTAAAATGCTCTTAAATCTTAGTTCAACTTCACCTTCTTTTTGACTTGCACCGGCCAGAAGAGCGCCCGTTTCCAGTTCCAAAATTCTTCTATACCTAAGGCTTGGCATAACTTTTCCGTAAAGTACCTGTTTTGCAAATTCCCGAACCAAGGACTTTTTCCCTACGCCCGCCTCCCCAACCATAATAAGATGGCTGTGATTTTTTGTAAGAATTGTTTGCATGGTATCAACTAATTCCATTCTGGAAATGACGGAGTAGCGGGCCAGTCCTTTGGCAATTATTTCTGTCATGTCTTTGGCATAAATGTCAAGATTTTGAGTGTAGCCCGCCGACCAGCTTTTGCCGATGCCGCCGGTAGAAATCCAATGGTCGGGGTCTAAAAAGTGACGCTTTTTTTGTTCCTCGTCCCAGATTGTTTTTTCCCAGAAAACAAGGTTGTAAACGTCATCTTCTTTTAAATTTCGATCGGCAAAAAACCTTCGCAAGTTGTTGGAGGTTTCGTAAAATCCCCAAAATAAATCGCTTGATCCAATTAGTTTTTGCTCGAAACCGCCGGCCATTTTTGCTGACGAAAGAAAAACTTGGTCAATTGTAGTTGCCGTACTTACTCCAACCAATTCCTGAAGACTAATCCCTGCCTTATAAAAAATGAACCTGACTTGACTGGTTTTGGAGAGGGCAATAAAAAATGAATCAGGATCGGAGAGATAAGCAGGTTTAAAAATTCGGCAAGTGTCGTAATCAAGAAGAGAACCAATTTCCGTCTGATTACCACTTTGTATATTCGATAATGTATTATTTATACTAACCACGGGAACATAGTTTTTTATTTTAAAGATATGATAAAGTTTTGCGTTTACAAAAAATAAATTTAGCGCCATGAGGTTAAAAAGCGCAAAGTAAATAGTAGGACTAAAGTGCAAGAAAAAACTTGTCAAAAAAGTTATAAGCGTAACTAGTGTTAAGGGGAAAGCTAATGCATTTAGAATCTTCAAATTTAATATTCGATCTAGCTTGGCTAAAAAGAAATTAATGTTGGACGTATTAACTGTAACTTTGGTTCCAATCTGGCTGCTCATAGAAACCTCAAAGAATAAAGGCTCAGTATTAAAGGAAGGAAAGGGAAGATAACCCATAAACAAACAGCAATAAGCCACAAAACCAAAAAGCCGAAAACAACTATTAAGGCCGCAATTAAAAGGCCAATACGCATCATAAAACCAACCAGCCGGGAAATAGCGTTAAAGGTGAATGCATCCCAACGGTCTTTTGGAGTACCCGATGCCGATTGTGCTTCAATGCGGCGCCATGGCGAAAACAAGGTGCGCATTATTTGTCCCAAAGAAAAATTTGCTAAAATATTTCTTAAAATTAGCCTGGAAAGAGTAAAAAATTGTTTTGGAAATTCAATATACCACCAAACTAAAAACGACAAAATAACTGTTTTTGTAAGTAATCCCTCCATAAATCTATTTTAACACAAAAATAAAATTAAGGGTGGAAAGATAAAAAAGAATTAGTCTTTTGTCTCTTAAAAAAAACTTTTAAAATACTATGCTTGTTTTAATGCCAAAAGATATTGCTAAAAAAATAAGAAAATCCGGGCACAAAATCGGGCAAAAAATTAAAAAGCCGACGCTCGTCGGCTTTGATGAATTTGCTAAATTGACTAAAAAAAGTTGGCAGAAGCTTAAAGAAATCACCAGAACTAAGAAATAATTATTTTTTCTTTAGCTTTATTTTTAAATCGACCGGAAGCAAGAATAAAAGTCCGCCAATAGTAAGGATAAATATGGCAAGTGACGGCAAGCCAAGACCAAAAACGATAGCCGTATCCATGGCGCTTTCTGCGCCTAGAGCTTTTATGGGCCACAACATGAATAAAAGCAGGGTACATAAACTTAGGATAAATTGTTCCGCATTGATTTTAATTTTTAGGTGCTTTAGTAAATTTATGTTTAAAACATAAAGGGTTAGAATAAACAAAGAGAACTTAATGAGTGAAAATGCGAACAATTCGGTTGTTGATCCTCTTGCATACATTTCGGTTGCGGTTAGCGTCTGGCTGTAATAGATGCTGGACATGAAAACAACACACATAGTTGCCAAAACTTCGGCAAATATTATAAAAATCATGTTTAACAGGACAAATTGTAGGGTTGGTTCCATACGCTTCAGTTCCTGTATCTGTTTTTCGTTTTTATAAGACATAAACACCTCCTCATTAATATGATCCTCTTTTACCGCTAAAAAATCAAGGGTTAAAAAAGTAACTGCTCACAACCCCCCCTTTTTTTGTCATTCCAGACCCGCCTTGATGAGCAAAGCGAGGCAGGCTTGAACTGGAATCCAGAAAGCTCGATATTCAACCGGACAAGTGGATCCCAAATCAAGTTTGGGATGACATGGATAAGTTAATACAATTTGAACTTAAAATACAGGGGTTGTGAGTAGTGACTTAAAAAAGTAAATTAAAAAGAGCTACCTTGGGCAGCTCTTTTTAAATGATAACCTATACTTCCGGAGTGGGAGTAGCTGTTGGGGTTGCTTCAGGTGAAGTTTCCGGAGTTACGGAAGGTGTTAGGGTTGGGTTGTTGGCGGTTTTTAGGGCAACTATAATTTTGTGTAATTCGGTTGAAGCTGCCTTCAAGGATTCTCTTGCCTTTTGTAAATCCGCTTTTCCCTCTTCTCTTAGAACCTTGGCCTGTTCCGGATCACTGGCAGAAATTGATTTGAATATTTCTTTGGCTTGCGCTGCATAGCTTTTTGCTTCGGCAATTTTTTCGTTAAACGTTGCAAGGCTTGCTTCTATTGCGTCCACATCCGCACCATCAGCTTTTGCTTTTGCGAGTAAACGTTCAATCTTTTTTTCTAAATTTTCCAGTCTATTAGTAACACCCTGAATTCTTGCCACGGCCATTATCCCGATTTGTTTCGGTTTCATAACGGTAATAATTTTATAATCGTATAGTTTTTTAACCAGGGGTTTTATGGTGGTTAAATCAGTCGCGGCTTGTATCTCGGTGTTTAGATCGGTTAACGCAGTGATTTGCGTATTAATCCCGTCTTTAATTGTTGCTTTGTCGGCGTCGGAAAGTCTAGTGTTGGCATCGACATTTTCAATTAACTGGTTTAAAACGTCTATTCTATGATCGGTTGCTTTCTGGGCGGCTTTTTTTAAGGATTCTATTTTTTTTGTCTGCCCTGTAGCTGTCCTATATTCCTTAAATGCATCTTCAGTATCTTTCTTGAAAGTGGCATCATCGATCCTTGGCATCGGAGGCACGGGCGTAATTGTTGTTCTTCGTACTGTTGGGGTGGGAGTAGTTGTTACAACTCTTTTTAACGAAGAATCTCCGGGCGTGTTTGCCAATGTTGCAGTCGGTAGCGCTACTAGTACTATTAAGCTTGTTGAAATTAGATATTTTTTCATTCTATCCTCCTTATATTGCAGGAACCACGTCTGAAGTGGTATCGGTGTTAGTTATGTCTGTTAATTCTTTATCCAGGCCAATAATGTCTGCATTTAAATCAGTTTCCGCTTTCTCCGTGTCCTTTAAATCGGTCGATGCCGAAGGCGTTGGAGTGACATTTGCTTTAGAAGCTGTCGGTGTGGGGCCAGATTTTGTTGACTCGGAAAAACTGTAATATGTTATTCCGGCAATGCCCGAGGCAATTAAAATTGCCGCTACATAGGCTAGCCAAAATTTTTTAAAATGCTTTTCCTTTCCGTCCTTTACAGCCTTGCCAGCTTCGTTTTGGTCATTTTGGTCGTTCATTTTTCCCTCTTTTAAATTAATTGTTAATCATATTTTAAACCTATGATTATTCCTTGTCAAACCACAAGCGCAGGTAACTGCTCAAAATCGTTATTGCGAACGATCCGGCAGCCGCCGGAGAGTGCGGCAATCTTGTTTCAAGCAGAGGAGATTGCTTCGTTTCACTCGCAATGACGCAGGGTTGTGAGCAGTTACAAGCGCAGGTGGGTTTTGATGATTTCGTTGGCTATGTTTCGCGCTTCTTTAATCGCATAGTTTATGCCGCGATCAAACGGGTAGGTATGCGTCATCGAAGTTACGTATAATTTATTGTTGGTGGTGACGGCCGGTTTTTTAAAGCCCTTTTTGATGATCGGCTGAGCATTTGAAACCCTATAAATTTTAGAACCCTTTAAATTATTTTCAATATCCGGAAAAATTTTCTTCAAGTGACGCAGATAATAAGACTCTAGCTCGTTGTCACTCATTTTAAAAAGTGGATCAGAGTTTTCTAAGTAGTGGCTAAGATAAACAATTGAACTACCGTAGTCAACATTTTTAATTAAATTTGTGTGTTCTATGATTCCCCCAAAAGGCAGATTGTCTAAAATGTTGGTCCAATAATATTGTGTAAGCGGTTTTTTAAAAAAGAAAACGGGACAAATTGCGCCCAGGTAATCTATACTGAACTTACGCAAACCTACCACACCTCCCAAACCAAACAAAGCGGCTGAAATCCCTTTTTCTCCTGTAAGCGTATCTACAAATATGCTTCCAGTAGAGAAAAGAGATTTTATCTCGCCTTTTTTCGGCTTGGATAGATGCGTCATTTTGCGTAAGTCCAGTATGTCTTTTATATTTGATTTTCCAAAAATCTGTGTCCGGTCAGTTTCGGCAATGGTTGAAACTAAAATGTCATATTTTTTATTGTTTATAATGTAGCCATCATACGACTCTTTTATGTTTTCTATTTTAGTTTTTGTAAAAATATTTTTTTCGTTAATTTCGTTTTTTAAAGCGTCAATTAATATCTGGAAACTGGCGGTTGGATATAGCAAAATTTCCCGACCTTTTTTTCTTGTTCCCGACCTTTTTTTAAAGCGGTAAACAATCCATGTGGCGCTTATCATGTTTTTAAAACGGCCAAATTTGCCCTTCAGGAGCGGTTCCCAAATAACCCTATAATTTTTTTTACCCATTGTAAGAATTAAAATTTTTTCGGCCGTTAAGTTTTTTATTAGTTTTTCCGGTAAAAATTTTAGGAAAATTCCGGCAAAAGCGAAGCGGATTTTTGAGCTAAAATTTAAGAAGGGGAGACTAAAAAAATCGATTGATTTGTTAAAGTCGTAGAATTTCCCATCTTTTAAAAAACCGACCTTACTTTGACGAGGTTCTAAACTATTTGCAATTCCCAGTTCTTTAAACAGATTAATTGCTTCTTTATCGTTTACGAAAACATGGTGGTATAATTTTTCTAATTTCAAGTTTTTGCCCGGAGAAAAAGTTGATATGAGACCGCCTAGAGATTCGTCTTTTTCAAAAACCGAAACTTTAAAACCGGCTTTAGTTAGATAGTAGCCGCAAGATAGTCCGCAGATTCCGCCGCCAATAACGGCAATACTTTTACTCCTATTCCTTTTCGTCAAAGCCAATTTCCTCGTCTACTAAATAATGACCGCTGTTTCTAATATCTCGATATATTCTAATAATATATTCGCCAAGAACCGCAAAACCTAAAAACTGGATAGAAGACAAAAGCGCCACAAAAGAAAAAATATAATAGTTGTTTTGTTTTAATGCCATGGCCAAATAAAAGAAATATGCTGCCGCCAAAATTACGGCAAGAGAAAAAAAATAAAAAATTTTGACGGGAAAGGAAGAAAAATTTACGACGGCGTCTGTTGCCAGTTTTAGCATTTTTTTTAGACTGTAACCGGATTTACCATTTTTTCTGGCTTCCCTTTTTATGGGAACGGTAATTTTTTTAAAACCAATTTGACTTAGATATCCTCGAATAAAGAAATGCTTCGTCTTCACTTTGCTTAGCTGCCGAACAATTTTTTGATCGATAAGAAAAAAATCTCCGCAGTCCGGCTCAATTCGCGGTTTAACGATTAAATTTAAGGTACGGTAAAAAATATAAGCGGTTATTTTTTTAAAAATGGTGTCTTTGCGTTTCCGTCTCTTACCGAGAACAATATTATAGCCTTCCTGCCATTTGGCAACAAAATCCTTTAAATATTGCGGCGGGTCTTGGAAGTCGGCGTCCATTACAATGGCTGCTTTGCCTTCTGACTTAGAAAGTCCGGCCAGGATCGCTGCCTGCTGTCCGAAGTTTCTCGAGAGTTTAAGTACCTTAATATTAATATCTTTTGCTCTGATATTTTTTAATACGTTAAATGAATTATCGCTTGAACCGTCATCAACAAAAATTATTTCATGGGAAGTTGGGTAAAGATAGCGATGAATTTCTCTAGTTAAAACTTTTAAATTTGATTCTTCATTAAAAACCGGAACGATAACCGAAACTGTAATTTTTTGTTTCATTAACACCTTCTCTCTTTTTTATGTATAATATTAAACAGAGAAGATTACAAGAATAAATCTATGAGTGAGCAAGAAAAAAGATTTTATTTGTTGGACTTGCTGCGGGGCCTGGCCGTTTTCTTAATGGTGCTATCCCACACGGTCTACTTTTATCATAATGGCACCAGCCCATTTCTTTTGGGTTTGGAAAATTTTGGCAATACGGTTTGCTTCATTACTTTTTTGGTGGTTTCCGGTGCCGCTTCTTATCTTGCCTATTTTAAAGACGGCGTCTTTAAAAGGGAACGAAAAAATAAAATTGTAAAAAGGCTTAAAATGCTCGTTTTGTCTTACTGGGTTTTGGCCTTTTTTGTAACCGCCGATCAATTGGTTAAGGGTTTTGGCCTTGCCAAATGGAAAATAATATTAGATATCCTTACTTTCAGGAATTTGCCTTCTTATACCGAATATATCCCGCCTTTTATTATCTATACCCTTTTGTTGATATTGATGCCTTCATTTTTTGAGAAAATAGTAAGGAAAACGTCAAAGGTTTTATTGTATTCGGCCGTTTTTTATCTGGCCGGCTTTGTTTTATATTTGCTGCCTTCGGTGAGTTTTTTTGCTCCGTGGAAAGCTTTGCTTTCCGGTGCAAACGGCTTTTACAGATTCCCGATTTTTCAATATATGCCGGTTTTTCTATTGGGTTTATTTTGGGGTAAAAAAATCTCTGAAACTAAGGGACTGGTAAAAAAAGAACATTTTGTTTTAGCCACAATTTACTCGCTAATAATTTTAGAAGTGGTCTTAATTATTGCCGGCGCTTTTTTAAATGGCAATCTGGATTTTATTTTACTCAGATGGCCACCATCAATAACATTTTTAGGAATTGGACTAGGCTTTGCCTATCTTTCCGCCTTGGGTTTATACCGCGCTAGGCAACTTACCGGTCATCCGATTTTGCGGGATTTTTTATTGGTTCTCGGACAAAATGCATTTGCGCTTTTTTGGACGCATATTTTTATTCTGCAGCTTTACCAAATGGCCGGCGGCGCTAAAGTTGATAATATTTTTGTCTTTTTCTTTTTAGTGCTGCTCACCTTTGTTTCGTCACTAGCGTTGGCAACATTTATACCGTTTAATTTTAAATTTAACCTTACCTTCATTAAGGGCTCTCATGAAGAACAAGAAGAACTTATAGAAAAAGAAACATTAATGAAATTAGGCGAAGAGGTATATGAGGAGATTGTTTTTGAGGAAAACCGAATAAAAAACTTTTTCTTTCCGCATTCATCCAAAAATAAGGCAAGACAAAAATTGGTTAAAAAAAGACACATGATGGCAGGAAGTCTTGTTTTACTTCTTATCACTTTTGCCGTCTTCCCCAGTGTCTTAGAGGAAAGGGAAAAGGCGGTAAAAAGCGCTACTTCTTCGGTCTGGTTTAGCGATGAGTTTGCTTACAGACAGAAAATTATCGTAAAAAACGGCGAATCTTTCGCAAGTTTGCTTAAAGGCAAAAACATTGGGGTCAATTTTGATCATGCTTCCCTCATAAAAGAAAAAAAATCTTTAAAAAATGGAACGGATTTGCGGTTGGTTTATTGGGATGGATCCAATTTTAACAATGTAATTTTTTGGCTAAACGGCCCTTTGGGTAGTTCTCAAGCGCCAATTATATTTGAAGTGGCAGAGAGTATTGCTCCGGGACAAGAAGACGGAAACTATTTTCTATACTATGGGAATGCAGTTGCCGAAAACCGGTTTAAAAATGATTCCAAAATAAAACGGTGGGAATCTAAATACGAAGTTAGCTTTGAACAAGAATCAAGTTATCCATTGTTAATGGTGGCGGAAAAAATTTGGAATCTAAAGGAAAAAGACAAAAATTTGACCCTGCCGGTTTCTCTAAAAACAGACCAGGAATTTTTAAATCCCGCCGTAACTTACGAAATAATGGGTCAAGATATAAATGGTAAGTTTACTTTGGGGGAGAGGAATTTATTTCAAGAATCGGTAAATATATCAGAGCTTCTGCCGGGGAAATATCAGATAAGGGCAACTATTAAGGAGGCCGATAAAACTTATCTCAGTCAAAAATGCGGCTTTTATGTTTCCAGTCCCTTGTATGTTGCCTGGACCATAGATTGGGAAGGCTATGATGTTGCTGATACATATTTAAACGCTTTAGGTCACATTGCTGATAAGCATGACGCTAAACTTACCAATCTTTTTAATCCCAGAATCTATACCGCGTCATCGATAGCAGAAAACAGAAAAAACCACTTAACTAATTGGGTAAGAAGCAGAAATCAAAAAAAAGGCGATGAAATTGGACTTCATTTGCATATGCATTACGATTTTGTTGCGGAGGCCGGCGTAGAGCCGAAACGTGCTGATAAATGGCCAAACTGGGGTGACATTTATAACGACGGCTATTCGGTTTTAACGTCTAATTATACAAAAGATGAGCTGGTTAAAATTTATAAAAAGGCGTTTGAATATTTTGATAAAATGGGACTGGGCAGGCCAACAACTTACAGAGCCGGCGGGTGGTTCGCAAGCGGCGAAACATTAAAAGCGCTTGAGGAAGTGGGTATAAAAGCAGATACTTCCGGCAGGACAAAGTATGAATTCGGTTATGATGGTTATAAAAAACAGCAAGGATTTTGGGATTTATCCGAAAGCGCCCAGCCTTATTTTCCATCCAAGACCGACCAAAATAAAACGGGAAGCGATAATTTAAATATTTTGGAGGTTCCGAATAACGGCGCAGATTCTTTTTGGTTTAAAGCCGAGGACATGATCCGCAGATTTAACGAAAATTACAACGGTGGAATCCTAGACAACATAAAGCAAGTGACTTATCTTTCTCACCCGCAGTGGTTTAACAAAAGCGAACAAGAGCGAATGGACAAAGTTTTAACTTACGTCGATGATTTCAAAAATGATACCGATGACGGCCCGGTTGTTTACGTAACCAGCAAAGACATATATACTGCCTGGTATACTGCCTGGGAGGGGCGATGAAAATTTTGCAAAACTTTATATTAACATTGTCAGAACCATTAACGCTTAAGTTTTGTTTTTTTGTGCTTATGGGCATTTTTATTGCCTATAATATCATTCTTATCATAAAGCATTTTAGGGGCTGGCGTGTGCCCGAAAAGTTTGTGGGGCAAAGATGGTATCAAAATATTTTTCACTATATTAAAAGAGCAGGCTGGGGATTTTTACATCATAAAATAATTTTTAATTTACTGCTTGTTGGTTCTGTCGGACTGGTGATTGCGGGATTTTATCTACCTCATATTCCTGGAGCTCACCCTTCAAGATAGCGTTAGCGTAAGCCACAGGTCGTTGCCGCGTCCCCAACACGCGCATCTCAGGTGGTGGTTGCGTATGTATCTCGGCCTCCCAGGCTGTTTTCCCTGGAACGAGGACTTCCAACATTCGCTGCCTGTTCCAGATACCGGCCTGGACTGACATCTGGTAAGATGACTCGAATGGGGTTTCGATGATGTCATAGCAACCCCACGGCTCAACATCGAACATCCCACCAGTATATAGCCTGTCCGTTGTCAGATCAATGCGCAGGACTTCATCTTTGGTACGAATGTAGTCGTAACACGCCTGCACGCCGCGCACGTCCACTGTCCTGGTGAGCCAGTAGTCGCACAGCAGCAATACGAAATGCGAGTCTGGCATTGCGTTGAGAAACTTGGTCATCCCATCCGACCATCTCTCGGCAGGGTAGTTGTGGCGGTCGATGCTGTGAAAGGTGAAGTTGGACGGCATGTCAAAGTTTGGGGGTGTATATCCGGCGATCACGACAGGTTGCAACTCAGACCAATATACATTGAAAAGATATATAAATGGTTTGAGCGCCCAATTATAGGCGTTGGATGTTTCGACAAACACGCGCAGGTCAGGCATTATGGGATATTCCAGCCATGGGCGCGCGCTTCTGTCTCAAGGTTTGTCTCTCGCTGCTCCAGGGTGAGCGGGGGCGGAGGCGGCTCCATCCATTCATGCGCGCTGATTGCACTCCACCAATCAAGTACTTGCTCGGCATGTTGCCAACTCCACCAGGAAATGCCGGGGAGATTTAGTTGTTGCGCCGTGCCATTGAAGCTGTCCAGGTCCCCAACCGTCGGATACCAGCCGCCGCGCGCATAAGCAGAGCCAAGCGGTATAACCGGCAATTGCTTTAGGGCAGTCAATTCATTCACCGATCGCTGGAGCTGATATTGCGGGTTGTGGCTGAACTCCCAATATACCTGAGGAGCGTGGAAGTCACAGCGCGATAGGAATACGCCCCAGGGTAATTCAGGATGTAATGATGGAAAACGGTAAGAGCACAGCCCAAGCGGCAGCGAAGGCAGCGCCGCTCTAATGCCGTTGGTATAGGTAGCCGCCCAGGTTGCCGATCCAGAGCGCTTATACTCGGCTTCGGCATCGATAAAAAAACCGTCTAACTCATACTGCGCCACTACTTCTATCGTTT
>Ga0076305_152_pt1 | contig 8740 bp, 10 predicted proteins | sample RifGroC1_FD_67794 | JGI IMG/M metagenome (GOLD analysis project Ga0076305, IMG submission 67794) | candidate division CPR2 bacterium GW2011_GWC1_39_9
AGCTCTTTTCTGGCATTACCGGCAATTTGGCCGCCAGCCTCAGCATCGTTTTTTAGTTTTTGCACACCTTTGGAATCTTCTGTGCGGTGAATTTCTGTTGTAGAGCGCTCTCCCAGCATGGTAAAGATAAGTTCAAAATCGCCCATATGGTCGCGCAGATTTTCTCTTTTTAAACCTTTAAGTTTTTTGTATTCGCCGGGCGTAACTCCAAAAGTAGCTTTGGATATTTCAGCTGTTAATATTTCGTAATCTCTTTTTTCCTGAGCGCCTCTTTTTTGCCATTCATCGGTAAGCTCCTCGCGGATAGCAATGCCCCGCATTCGTTTTTCTATCCAATCTTCCGGATAGCCTTTAAGTTTATAAAGCATGCGGGTGCGCTTAGTGGCTAGTTCGGGGTTTTCTATTTCTTGAATCCGTTCGTAACCAACCTTGGCCAGCCAGCGCTTAAAGGGTTCGGCTTTTGGAGACGGAATCGATTGGATGATACGGAATATTCCTTCTGTGTTGGCGCAGTCTGTTTGATACGGAATATTCCTTCTGTGTTGGCGCAGTCTGTTTGATATTTTTTCCCATCCGAAGATTCAAGCTTCAGTTGTCGACAAATTGTCGACAACTCAAAACCATCCTCATCTTTTACGCGAATTTTCATTTTATACCAATAATCTCTTGGATTTTTACTGTCGGTTAGTGCTTCAATTACGTCTACAACCGAAAACCACCACTCGCCGTTATGCTCTACTCTCCGAATTTCTTTTTTTTGAAAAATCGCTATTTTGTTTTTACTAATTTCATCCATTTTTCTGCTCCTATATTTTTTAAAACGGTGATTCTATGCCGAGCTCCTTATTTTTTATCATTTGTTTTCTTCATTCTTTTATTTGATTTTTTTATCCTTCTACCTTCGTCAACACTTCGGTTGGATTCAGTTGATATTTTCTTTACTTCGCGGTCAAAGTCGGAAACATAGCTTTTATCCTGTTTAATCCTGAATCTTTCATATTCTTTTAGCGCTAACGCTTCAGCTACTTCATGACTAACTTTTCCGACATTCATCAGAATGTCATATTCACTGAATTTGAGAAAAGCATTGAGTTTTTCTATCCAGTCCTTCATGGTCATTGCCCGGCCGCGGGCGGCTTGCATCTCAGCATAATCTAGATACATATTGCCAATACGATTCAAGTGTTCAAGCTCTTTTTTATCCAAATAATTTTTGGCAATTACTGTGTCGCTTGGCATTATTTTTCCTTGCGGAGAACGCCTCCATGAAGATAATCCCATTTTATCCTTTTTGCTACTTACTCTATCTGAAATGATTTCTGCTGCAGTTTTGCCGGTAATAGAGAAACGAAGTTTGTTTTGTACAGTAGCGAAAAATTGCTTGCTTTCATATGTTTTTGGCGAATAATCAATCGCAGTTGCATAAATATCAGTTATTTTTTGATAAATCCTACGCTCACTGGTACGAATATCTTTAATTTCTTCATAAAGCTCATCAAAATATCTGGCGCTAAAACGAGAGCCATATTTCATGCGATTACTATCCAGCGCATAACCCTTGTGAATATAATTCTTTAAAATTCCGGTAGCCCATTGTCGAAATTGGGTGCCACGCTCGGAGTTTACGCGATAACCAACGGCGATAATAGCTTCTAACGAATAAAAAGGTGATTTTCTTTGAACTTCTCTGTTTCCTTCTTTTTGAACCTGTAAGAAATCCTTACAAGTTCCTTCCGGCTCGATTTCTTTCTCTGCATAAATATTTTTAAGATGCTGCGTGATATTTTGGGGGGTTGTATCAAAAAGCTCTGCTATTTTTTTTTGCGTCAACCAAATATTCTCTTTGGCAAACAAAACTTCAATATTCATCGAACCGTCGGCTGATTGATAGAAAGCGATTTGATTATCTGGTATTTTTTTAATACGTTTATTCTCCTAAACCAAGGCGATTACCTGATTCCCCCTTATTATACCTTATACCCCAAAACCCCCTAAAATTCAATTTGGATAAGTAATTTTCTCTGGATTCCCGATCGGGTCGGGAAGGACAAAGGGAATCTGACCCAAAAAACCCCTTGAATCCAATTTGCTTTATTTACTGATTCATACTGTAGTAATCCCCGCTGCAGATGTATGGGAAAGAACTTTTATGCTCCCACTGCGTGGCGGCCCAAATGTTTTCTATTCTTACTTTTGATGCGCTTTCAAAATAAGTCATGGGACAGAAACGATTGACGTAGCGAGGATAGGTCGAGTTCCAATAGCCAAACTCCCAGTGAATCATTCTATAGCCTTCGTGGGTACCGCCGGGATGCTGCGGATAGCCAATAAAGGTGCCGACACTTACCGGACTGCCAACGGAAAGAGACGGATTGTAAGATTCTAGCTCGTAGTATCCAACAGCATATTTCCCGGTTTTTACTACAACATCCCAGGTATTGGGATGGTAGCCGACATAAATGCCGTCAACAGTTCCGGCTAAGGCGGCCGTTATTGGAATATTGCTGTTCCATTGGAAATCAATCCCCCCATGGCCGTAAGGGTTTGATGGTTTTGGATGATAAACGGTTTCGCCCATAGGGATAAGACCGGCAGAATCATTGGCCTGGGCGAAAGGCAGATAAAGAACAGGCCTGGCTTGAGGCGTGGGTGTTGGAACAGGTGTGGCCGTAGCTTTGGGAGTTGGCTTTGCGGTAGGTGCGGCCGCGGGGGTTGGCGTTGTGGTTGGTGTGGCTGACGGTGCGGGTGCGAAGGTTGGGGCGGCTGTTGGTGTGGGAGTAACCCCTGCAGTTATTTTGTCTTTTGTTTCGTTTCTCTCTTTTTTGGCGTTTAAATAATAATGCGTTCCGGTGCCGGCTAGCAAGATTAAAATAAAGGCAGCCGCGCTAATAACAAATATCTTATTTGAGGCATGTTTTTTGATTAGATCTGTTATTTTAGGTTTTTCTTCCATAGTTTCCCTTAACTATAGCCTAACCCAAAAACCCTGAAGATTCAATTCAGAGATTATCGTAATTGCTAAAACATATGAGACTGTTGAAAAACGGTTTTAATTATTTCTCGTGTATTTGCTTATTCTTTAAAATTTGTCCCGGAAATCTTGTAAATTGAAATAAAGTTGTTACCTCTTTCGTATTATATAAAGACTAATTAACGGGTATAATAACTTCATGCAACATTTAACCGATGAGGAGTTGGCAGCAAAAGTTCAAACGGGCGATATTGCTGCTTTCGAAAAAATTGTCGAAAAATATGAAAAGCCGCTTTTGTCATATGCGCGCTATTTATCGGGCAATAGAGAATGCGCCGAGGACGCCGTTCAGGAGGCTTTTTTAAACGCCTTTCGAAACATCCAGAGTTTTGACACCGGCAAAAAGTTTTCTTCCAGCGAGTACCGTTGGCACTTACCTTCTCCGCGCCAAAAATCAACTTAAAGATAAATTAAAAAATATAAATATTGAGGAGCTCTTATGAGTAAATCCGACAATGACAACATAAAAAAGAAAATAATGGCCGAAATTAATAGCGGCCGAGTTAAAATGCGTTCCAAGCAATTTTTTATCTGGTTAAAAATTGGTTTGGCTGCTCTGGGAGTTGCCGCTGCCGTTTTAGCCGTCTTTTTTATCAACCTAGTTTTTTACTTGCCAAGAAAGCAAGGTTGCGTTGGCGTTGGCCCCGGAAAAATCAATCTAATTTTAAGCAGTATCCCTTGGACATACCTGATTCTTGGTATTGCCGGACTCTTAGCGGCAATTTACATAATTTGGAAATATACCGACGCTTACAAGAAAAAACTGGGCATCGTTATTGGAATTATAGCTGTGGGGGTATTGATTGGGGCTTATTTTATTTCTTATTCCAGCCTTAATAAAAACCTGGAAAATCGAGGCGGCTTTAGGCATTTTTATGGTAGAGGGAACCAAAATCCGGATGAACGACCCTTAGCTCCCGGACAAGGCTTAGGCCCGCGTCACCAGAATAATTCCTCTTGCCCGACTAAATAGCTGAAATATTTTATCCGCCTTGTTCGTATTAAACATAGAACGGTCGATAAAATAACAAAGGAGAAAAAAATGAACAAAGGATTAATAATTGCGGGAGTTACTGCCTTTTCCGTGCTTGCCGGCGGTGCTGCTTTTGCCAAAACCTCGCTTGGAAACGTTAAAACACCAAGCGGCACAGAAGTTGCCAAAGTAGGGATTGAAGGAACGGTATCGGGCGTTAGTACAACCGGTAAAAACCAAGTGCAAGTTAAGGAAGCTGACGGCAAAACTTACAATGTTAAATTGGGGCCGCGTTGGTATGCAAATACCAGCGTTAAAGACGGGGAAAACATTAAGGTAGAAGGCGTTGAACATTCTGAGGGCGACATTTCTGCTTGGAAATTAACCAAGGGTGATGGAAGCGAAGTTACCTTAAGAACCGAAGCCGGCAAACCTGCTTGGGCCGGTCAAAGGGGACATGGCAAAGGAATGGGCCAGGGACAAGGAACCGGCTTTACAGATGCAAATGGCGACGGTGCTTGCGACCACATGCAAAACCAGTAAAACAGAAAAGAAAGTATGCGCTAGAAAAAAGCCCCCGTTCGGGGGCTTTTTTCTTTTCTAACACGACTTTCGCAGTTGAGCACAAAGCTTCATCTTTATTCTTCGAGCGAACCCCGGACTTTATCCGGGGGAAGTCGAGAAGTACCAAGCTTCAAGCCCGTCCTGAGCTTTGTCGAAGGGTTCTCCACCCTCTGCGAGGAGTCGAACAATAATGCCATGGTTTAGTGGGAAGGGAGTAAGTGCGATAGTCGTTTTGAAATAAAATGCTTAAGGCGTGCGTATTATTAATGTTAGGAGCCTTAATAAATGTTCTACAGCCGCATTCTAAAAGAATCTATAAGAAGTATAATCTCTCAAAAATCGAGATCATTTTTAACCTCCCTTGGAATAATTATCGGCTCGGCAACGGTAATTTTAGTTATCGACTTTGGCGAGGGAGCAAAACAAGATATTGCCAAGCAATTTTCTAACCTTTCCGTTACTACTATTTTTGTTAATGCCCCTTCCAGTTCCGCGGGCGTTAAGTCTAAAGTTAGCTATGAAGACGCCGAGGCTATAAAAAAAGAAGCTCAAAATGTTTCTTTGGCCGCTCCGGTAATAAGCGGAAAAGTAGCGGTAAATAGCGGCAGCAATTCGGTTCAGTTAACAGTTATAGGATCAACGCCGGATTTTCAAAAACTTTCAAATTTAAGCTTTTCTAAAGGAGATTTTTTTACCGAGGAGCAGGAAAAAGCCAAAAAAAAGGTAGCAGTGTTGGGAGCAACGGCGGCAGAAGAGTTGTTTGGCTTAAAAAACCCGGATGCGATCGGTCAAAAAATTATCGTCAATAAAAAACAATATGAAATTATTGGCATTGCCAACCTAAAAGGCGGTTCGTTTGGTCCGCTTACAATTGATGAAAGTATATTTATACCGTTTAAGGTAGCCGAAAATTACGTTTTGGCAGACGGGGGTAAATTGAATTTGAATATTTCCGCCAAGGACTTAAATTCAATCGAGCCCGCTATGGAAGAAATTGCCCAAATTTTAAGAAAAGAGCACGACATCAAACCGGGAGGGGTTGACGATTTTAAGCTAAAAGACATGGGAAGCAATGTGGTAGCCGCCAAGGAATCGGCCCAAACAATGGCTATTCTCTTAGGCTCGGTAGCGGCTATTGTTTTAATTGTGGGAGGCATCGGCATTATGAACGTAATGTATATCAACGTAACCGAACGAACAAGGGAAATAGGCCTTAGAAAAGCTCTTGGAGCCAAAGATAAACAGATACTCACTCAGTTTTTAATAGAGGCCGTGATCATTTCGGTTGCGGGCGGCCTGATTGGGCTTGGTTTAGGCCTTGGGCTTTTTCCTGTAGTCACCAAGCTTGGAGCCAAGATTGCCCATGCTTGGTGGGGAGTATTTGTGGCCATCGGTTTTTCGGTAGCCGTGGGAGTCTTTTTTGGCTATTATCCGGCCAAAAAGGCCGCCGGCTTAGACCCCATAGAAGCATTAAGATATGAATAAAGTTTAGAAAATTAAGGAGAAAAAAATGAACAAAAAATCAATTTTGATAGTAGCGAGTCTTGTAATTCTTGGCTTAGGCGGCGGTTACTATTATCTTAACAGCCAAAAAAGCACGACATCCGGAAGCGGCCAGGCCAAAGAGCAGGGTCAACCGGAAAGAACGGCCGAAATTAAGGGGAAAGTTAAATCGATTGAAGGAAACGAACTGGTAATTATTAACGAAATTTCTACCGAGCCGGAATTAACCGACGCCGAAAAAGCAGCCAAAAAATCCGAAAGACAAAAACTAAGCCAAGAAGAACGGCAAGCCTTAAAAGAACAGGAATCCACTACCCTAAAAAAAGAGGACGTGAAGGTAACAATTCCGGTTGGCGTTGCCATTAAAAAAGGGGTCGGCGATACTTCGGGAGCTTTGACAGACGCTGAAATGGCAGAGATTAAAATGGATGTTTATATTTCCGTGTGGATTCAAGACATAAATGAGAACCCAAAAACCGCCGAATTTGTAAAAATAAGAGGAACTAACTAATGAAAATACCATCAATTATTACAAAACATAAACTTAAAGCTTCGCTCGTTGTTGCGGTTTTAATCGCCGGCAGCGTTTATGCCGCCCAAAACAATGGTTCGGACAAAGCTCCTGAATTTAAAGAAGCGGCCGCAATTAAGGGCGATGTCGGCGTGTTTTTTGAAGCGGACGGCTTGGTAGAAGCCGAGAAAGCTGCCGTCAATTTTGCGCAGTCCGGAGTGCTTAAAGAAATTAAAGTTAAGGTGGGAGACAAGATAAATGCCGGGGACGCTTTAGCTGTCCAAGACACTTCCAAGTTACAATCGCAAGTTGATCAGGCCTGGGCTACATATAATATCAACTCCTCTAAGCTGGCGAGACTTAATCCGGATACCGGAGAGGAAGTCTTGATTAAAAAACAGGTCTTAGACGCTGCCCGGATTGCTTTGGACGCGGAGCGTGCTATTTACAGCGACGTGCTAGCCAAAAATGGTTTGGGAAGCAGCCAAGAAATTTCTGAAGCCGCCAAACTCAAAAAAGCTGAAAGCGATCTGGAGAGTACCCAGGCGCAGTTAAACCTAACCTTGGCTACCTACAAAGACGCTGAATACGGCGTTAATTCCGCCTGGGCTAATGTCCTGGCCGCTAAAAACAGCCTGGCAGACGCCTATCTTAAAGCAACAATTACGGGCACAATCACCGGCATCGAGGGCATTGTTGGTCAAACCGTAGGAGGCAGTCAACAATCTTCTTCTGCCTTTATTACCATCTCTAAGACGAATGCCTTAAGTCTTTCCAGCTATTTGGACGAAGAAGATATTACCAAAGTTAAAACAGGTCAGCAAATAGAAGCTGAATTTTCTTCTTTGGAAAAAACAGTAAAAGGCGCCGTTAGCTATGTTTCTCCGGTTGCCAAAACCGACCAAAACGGAGCCGTTTCCTACCAGGTAAAAATGAACTTAGAAAACACCGAGGCTGCCATTTTGGACGGCATGTCGGCGAACATAAAATTTATCACCAAAAAGGTAGGCCCGGTTGTTAAAGTGCCAAACAGCGCCGTAAAACAAGTTGACGGCAAAACCGTAGTTTCCATGTATGACGGCAGCAAGAACATAATTACCAAAGAAGTAGAAACCGGCTTTACGGATGGCAAGGATGTGGAGATTAAAAACGGTCTAGGCGCGGGAGAAAAAGTGCTAATTAAGGCAACTAAATAATGCCAATCATAATTGAAACCAAAAAATTGAAGAAAGATTATTTTTTGGGCGATATTAAAGTTGAAGTCTTAAAGGATATTTCGATTCAAATAAGTAACGGCGAATTTGTAGCCCTTATGGGGCCATCCGGCAGCGGCAAGTCTACTCTTATGAATGTATTGGGTTGTTTGGATAAGCCAAGCGGCGGCGAATATCTTTTAGAAACGGTAAATATTGAGAATCAATCAAATGACGACCTGGCACAAATTAGAAATCACAAAATCGGCTTTGTATTTCAAACATTTAACCTTTTACCAAAGCTAACCACCCTCCAAAACGTAGCCCTACCCTCTCTTTATGGCGACACCGACCTTACCCATACTGCTAAAAAGTTATTAGAAAAAGTAAGCTTAAGCGATAGGGCCAATCACAAGCCAAACGAACTTTCCGGGGGTCAAAGACAAAGAGTGGCCATTGCCAGAGCTTTGCTAATGGATCCGCAAATCATTTTAGCCGACGAACCCACCGGCAACCTAGACAGTAAATCCGGCGCCGAAATAATGGAGATTTTTCACGAGCTAAACAAGGAAGGCAAAACCATCATAATGGTTACTCATGACCCCGATCTTGCCAAGCACGCCCACAGAACAATCTATTTAAAAGACGGGGTGGTAGTTTAGGTTTTAAAGACATGGATGTAAGCGCTAATTTCTTACGAGATATAAGCTACCATGTTTTTAAAGTAGTACGGATCCCTATTCCGTCGTCTTTACAAAAATCCATTTTAATGTTATAATCGACAAACCTTTAAGTGTACGTTTACAAACAGGAAGGGAGAATAAGAAATGGTTGTAGTTTATGCTCATGAACCGATTCCAAAAGTGATTAATAAGTCAGTGTTTCTGGCTGGTCCGACGCCTAGATGGGAATTTTCCTCCTGGCGCACAGAGGCTTTAAGAATTTTGGAATCTCTTTGCTATAAT
>Ga0076305_157_pt1 | contig 8698 bp, 8 predicted proteins | sample RifGroC1_FD_67794 | JGI IMG/M metagenome (GOLD analysis project Ga0076305, IMG submission 67794) | candidate division CPR2 bacterium GW2011_GWC1_39_9
GCATTTTTTTTATTCATAAGTTAAAGTATTTCAACTTTTTTAATAAAAATGAAGCTAAAATAGCCCTTTTTAGCAACACTTTTTAAGCATTATGCCCGGAATGACATAGGCGAGATTGCTTCGTCACGAACTACCGTTCTTTCCTCGCAATGACAAAATCCCGCTCAACCTAACCCGCCTTACCTAAATATTAGGTGGTTGGATTTTAACTTGTTTATGCTACAATCTTTATATGCAAGATCAACCAACAAAAAGAATAATCCTTTTTAGATATCACAAAGATTTGGAAGTTTGTCGCAATCATTTAAATCTTTTAAAAAAACTAAATCCAGAAGTACCAATTTATGGACTATTTGGCGGTAAAAAAGATGAATTTAAGGGTTTTGCTAAGGGGCTTCAAGATCTATTAGAGAATAATTATATTATCCTAGTAGAAGATGGCGAATGGAAATGGAAGCATGGGGATCTTGCTATCCGCCAATGGTATTTAGATTATGGAAACAAACTAGATTTTGATGTTTTGTACTTTATTGAATGGGATATGCTGTTATTTGCGCCATTATCGGAAATTTACAGCCATGTTCCCGATAGCGGTGTTGGGTTAACAGGCTTAAGACCGTTACGGGAAGTAGAAGACAAATGGAATTGGGTTGCAAAAGAACCTGCACGAAGCGAATGGCTGGCTTTGCTGGAATACGTAAAAAATGATTTTTCGTACAAACAAAAGCCTTATGGCTGTTTGTTCCCTGGTGGTGTCTTTCCAAAAAGATTTTTGGAGGAGTATAGCAAAATTGAATTCTCCCGATTATGCCATGACGAATTAAGAGTGCCTTTGTTTGCACAGGTATTAGGCTTTAATTTATTTGATACAAAGCTATATGGAGAATGGTTCGATCCGAAACAATGGGAAACATTCAACTGTTTATCTAAAGATATTCGTTTGGAAGTAATAAAAAGAGAACTCACCAAGGAAAATGGCTGTCGCGTTTTTCACCCCTTTAGAAAAGAGATTAACCCCCCCTTTATTACTAAAACAATAAATAAAAAGCAATAAGCAATTAGCAGATGAAAGGCTTTTATGAAAGAAGAGAAAAAAGGCGAAATAATTTTATATCAGGCGTCGGATGGGGCTACAAAAATTGACGTCAAGTTAAAGGACGAAACCGTTTGGCTTACTCAGGCTCAAATGGCGGAGTTGTTTGATAAGGATGTCCGGACCGTCAATGAACATATCCAGAATGTTTACAAAGAAGGCGAGCTTGATGAGGATCCAACCATCCGGAAATTCCGGATAGTTCAAACCGAGGGTAAAAGAAACGTAGAAAGAGAAACCAACTTCTACAATCTTGATGTCATTATTTCCGTTGGCTACCGAGTTAAATCCAAACGCGGTGCCCAGTTTAGAATTTGGGCAAACAGCGTACTCAAAGACTATCTGGTAAAAGGCTATAGCTTAAACGAAAAACGTTTAGCCGAAAGCAAATTGCAATTGGAAGAGATCAAAAAAGCCATTGATTTTATAAAAGATAGTGCCGAGAATCCGGTTCTGGAGGGCCAAGAAAAAGAACTGCTTAACTTAATTTCCGATTATGCTAATTCTCTAATCCTGCTAGAGCAATTTGATGAAGACAAAATAACTCCAAAACCCGGTGTTAAAAAAGAAGCTTATGAGCTTACCTATGAAAAAGCCAGAGAAGTCATTGATGGTTTAAAGTCTAATCCGGAAATTGTAAACGGATCAAAGGCTTTGTTTGGCAATGAATTCTCAGACAAGCTAAAAGGCATTATGGGCGCTATTTACCAAACTTTCGGCGGAGAAGATTTGTATCCAACAATAGAAGACAAGGCAGCGCATATTCTTTATTTGATTATAAAAGACCATCCTTTTTCCGATGGAAATAAAAGGATCGGCTCATTTTTATTTGTTTATTATCTGGATAAAAACCATCTGCTTATAAGGACAGACGGGGAGCGAAGAATAGGCGAGACTGCCTTAGTTTCTTTGGCGCTTTTGGTTGCCGTCAGCAACCCGAGGGATAAAGAAATTATGATTAAGTTAACTAAGAGATTGATACAGGGATAATAAGCCGAAAATTTAAACCATATGAATATTTCGTAAGAATTCATAAGGACACGATTCTCCACCCTACGGATGACAGGCTTTTGAATGCGAAATTAGCAATAAGTATTTAGCCAATAAATCTGAATTTCATCATTTCTTCCCAACTCCAAAACAAGCCGTTCTTAATCTTGCCTATTTTTGGCAGAAAAAAGCTTGAGAATTTAGAGCTTAAAAAATCAATTCTTAAAAAAGCCTTTATTAGTGAATTTTAGCTAAAACCGTGAAAATTTATCTTTTTAAGCTATTTTTCACGATTATGTTGACAAAATCGTGAAAAGAAATATAATAGTTATATGGCAAAAATACTTAATGTTTATAAAAGTGTTAATTTTCTCCGGGAGAGATACTATAAAGCGTCTATAGGCAAGGATGCGCTTATTAAACTTATCTCTGAGGCTGAGGTAGCCGAGCAGGTATATAATTCAAATGCCATAGAACATAGTACACTCACTCTTGAAGAAACTGAAAAAATACTTCTTCAAATTGATCTGGATAGGTTTATTACTGAACGAGAAATATTTGAAGCAAAGAATCTTGCGCGAGTTGTGTCTTACATAGATACAAGAGCCAAGGAACAAGAACTTAATTTAGAAGTAATTTTGTCGCTTCACATGATGTTGCTTTCAAATATCCGCGATGATGTTGCCGGAAGGTTTAGGCGAGACAATGAATTTGTTCGGGTTGCAAACCATATTGCTCCTAACCCAAGAGAAGTGGTGGATCGTCTTACAAAAATGCTGGCAGAGTATAATGCTGCAAGTCATGAAAATATTATAAAGCGTATAGCAAAATTACACCTTACTTTTGAATATACTCATCCGTTTGTTGATGGCTATGGTCGTATTGGACGTGCTATTAATAACTATTTGCTGATACGAGAAGGATTTGTGCCGGTAAACATTAAATTTATTGATCGAAAAAGGTATTATGAAGCATTCAAGGAATTTGATGAAAAAGGCAAGACTTTCATTATGGAAGAAATAGTAGGAAAAGCACTTACTAATAGTTATCACAAGCGGTTGGCATATTTGGAGGGTAAAAAAATCATTACGCTTGTTGATTATGCAAAGAACAATAAACTTTCACATTCAAACCTTATCAATAAAGCTAGTAGGCAAACCATTGAAGCTTTTCTAGAAAAGAATGTTTGGAAAATTGGTATTGATAATGATAAAAGATAATATTTAAGAATGAAGGCTTGATCAGTTTGTTTCGGATGCTCGTTTTAACTATTAAGCCATATTTTAGAATATTTTTAGGAAAAACAAAAACGTGGGAAACGTAAGCACAATATGCAATAGGGGACGGTTCTCCGCCCCACGGATGACAGGCTTTTGAGCATGAAATTAGCCATTCTTAGTATTTAGCCAATGAATCTGAATTTAATCATAACTTCCCAACTCCAAAATCAGCCGTTCTTAATCTTTTTTATCATCAAAACACAGTAACTGCTCACAACCCTGCGTCTTTGCGAGTGAAACGAAGCAATCTCCTCTGCTTGAAACAAGATTGCCGCACTCTCCGGCGGCTGCCGGATCGTTCTAACTTATGTCTAAAAAGTTTGATTTTTCCAAAATAGAAAGGCTGGAAAGTCCTCAAAGAAAAAAGCTTTTGCCCGCCGAAGATATTTTAAGGCAATATGGCTTGACGGAAGGGATGAGGGTTGTAGACTTTGGCTCCGGTTCCGGTTACTTTACCTTTCCGGCTGCTAAAATTGTTGGCAGCAAGGGATTTGTTTGTGGTATTGATATTGATCCGGAGTTTGTAAATTACGCCAAAAACAGGGCCAAAAAGGAAAATGTTAAAAACGTTGATTTTTTGACAGGGGATGAATCATCAATTACGGTTGATAGCGGCAGCATCGATTATATTTTGGCCGGCATGACACTTCATGAGCTTAAGGACATTAAAAAATTCTTTAAAGAAGCAAAGCGCGTTCTTAAAGTAGATGGCAGACTATTGATAATAGAATGGCAGAAAAGAGAAACCCCAATGGGTCCGCCGGTTTCGCACCGGCTTAGCGCAGCCGAAATCAGCAAAGCCATAGAGAACACGGGCTTTAAAATCCGGCAGGAAAAAGAGATTAACAACATGCATTACTTGTTGGAGATAGAGAAGACTTAATGATCTTAAAAAAGAACAGTTCTCTTTAACCCACACACCCGGTGCGTACAGTGTACTTAGATTTGTTTAGTGTTGAACTAGTATGATAAAATGCAGCCAGTTGTAAGGATAATTTAAAAGAGGTTATGTAACGCTCTGTTTTTATTGGTTTAAATTAATTTGCAAAAAAGCATGTTTTTTGTGAGTAAGTATTCTGAATTTTAAACGATTACTTAATTACTCATAGGTCTTATTATGAATGGTAGGTATAAAGATTGGGGGTAAGGTGTGTTTGACGCATTAATAACATTAGTAGTTTATCTTATAGTTTTTGCTATAATAGCTGCTGTTTTGAAGGCTTTTGGAATTCCAACAATAGTAACAGGGCTTCTTGGCTTGGCATTTTTTATCTATCAGATGCCATTAATTATTGAGGCTTTCAGGGAGCTCATTGCTTTAATAGCATTTATCGTAAGCTCTATTATCGGTATAATTACTTAGCTACCTATTATTTGTAGAATTATCAATATGAGTAAAAACGGAAGTAAATTATTGGTTACTTGGTTTGGACTATTTAAAACTAAACATTTCGTCGTGCCAATCAATAGTCAATCAATAGAACAGGGTTCTTTTTTTTCACCCTGTTAAATAATCTTGTCTACAAATTTATGCTGAATAATTTTACGATACGGAATTCCTGCATTGCTGGATTTCAGAGGAAAGACACTATTTAACAGGGTAAATACGAAATTAGCCATTTTACAATATTTGGCATACTAATTAACCAATGCCAATATTACCAAGATTACTTTTGTCCGAATAAAGTAAACTCCAAAAAAATACTTGAGTACTTGAAAAAACTCTATCTTTGTAATTAATTATTATGTAAAGTTTAAGAAAGGCATGCAAGTTTTGTAATCAACAAATTAATTGGAGCTTTAGAATGATAAAAAAATTGCTAACGTTTTCTAGGATCAATTTTAAAATTTTTCTATTTCTATTTTTGTTGCTGGCATCTTTAGGTATTTATTATGCCTCAACAACCAGTGCTGCTGTTACTGATGTTCCGGTGGGTTCTCAGAATATATCTTTAAATAAGAGGTCTTGGGCTTCGTCGAGAGTTTATAACCATGTTCCTGGTAATGCTTTTGACAGAAAAAATGAGACTAGGTGGAATTCTGCCAACGCCGATAGGCAGTGGATTTGTGTAAACCTAGGTGCGACGCAGAGGGTTGATAAGGTTTTGATAGATTGGTATCCGGGGGCTCATGCTAAGACCTGGGCTTTGCAAACAAATCCTGACGGAACTAAGTGGATTACTCAACATGTAAGAAGCAACGGTACTGGTGGGGTTGAGGGTTTTGATCTTCCAAGTGGCACAATGGCCAAATATGTTTGTTTATGGGGACTAGAAAGATCAAATGTAAACGCCGGTTTTGGTATAAGAGAAATTGGGGTTTGGCAGTATGGTACTGGTTCAGCTAGTCCAACGAATGTATCTACACCCACTGCAACGCCAACACCTATAGCAACCAAAACTCCCACTCCAACACCAACTCCGGCAAGTGAGAGGACTTCAGATGGGAAACCAATTCCTTACAATCCCTTTAATTAATTTATTAGAAATAATTGGGTGAAAAAAGTTTAATTAAACGAAAATTTGAAGTAAAGTTATTGAAGGAGATTTCCATGCAAAATATCAATTCTTTTCTAAGAAAACCCAAGGCCTCAATCTTTGCTTTTTCCGTTATGGTTTTGCTTTTGGTGTCCGGTGGTTTTTACTACGTTTTTAAATCTAAAGCTGCAGGCGAAGAACAGATAGCTAATGGAAAACAAGGATATGCGTTGTCTGCTGCTCATGGTTCCACTGCTAACATGGCTTTTGACGGCACCAACGATACCGCTTGGCAGTCTGATAATAAAGACAACCAGTGGGTCTGTGTTGACCTAGGTTCGGTTAGATCTTTTTCTCATGTTCTTGTGGACTGGCGTTCCGGCTATCACGCCAAAACCTGGGCGGTCATGACTCACGATGAGACTAAATGGACCGTCGCCTTTAAGACTCTCAATGGTATAGGCGCAGCTGAAAGAGCAGATATGCCAACAGGTACTAAGGGCGACGGTATCACCGATGACACCGCCGCCATTCAGAGGGCGATCAACGAGCTTCCCGTGAGTGCAACGCTAGTTGGAGAAGCCGATAAGTGGTATCTAGTCAGTTCGGTTTATCTTAAATCGAACATGACTTTAGCCAATATCAAATTGTTAGCTAAGCCCACACACGAAACAAATATACTTCAAAGCGTTGTTAATATTGGAAAGTGGTATGAAAAAACTCTTAAGAAGGATATAATCATTCGTGATATTGAGATTAATGGCCAGCGCAGCAAGTTTACCAATATACGTGCCGATGAAGATGGCGGCAAACATGGGATTAAAGTTGTCGGACGTGCTGAGAATATCACTATCGAGCGCGTACAGTCACATCATAATGCAACTGACGGCTTGATGATTCATCAGGGCGTTGGTAATATTCCTGATGGTTACGATGTCACTGAACCGCTCATCAAGAACATTACTGTCCGAGACTCTGTGTTCAACTACAACCGTCGCTGCGGGATTTCCGCGCAATCCCTGGATGGTGCGTTATTTGACAGAGTTATCACAAATTATAACGACACCGATATCGACCAAACTGAGGGTGGGCGTGGTATTACTATGAATTATACCGGTAGCAGGTTTGCTCAAGGTATGGATATCGAATCTGATGGCAAGCCGGGCCAGCAGTCAAAAAACGTAACAGTGCAAAACAGCGAATCGAGAGGCAATGCAACCCAAGGTTTCTGTGTAAGTGAGCATTTACCGCCATCTGATGCGAACTATAGGCCGCATGAGAATATCAAGTTCATTGGTAACGTAGCTGATAGCGGTAATGTCCCCGGCAGGGATTTATTCGGCATCATCATCTTCAATGATAAGCGAACTGATCCAAAGAAGGGTTATAATAATATCGTAATTCGCGATAATAAGCTTAACGATGGCGGAGTAGCCCTTATAAGTGTTGATGGCGCCATAGTGGCGAACAATGAAATGAAAGTTAGCGACGGAACCGCCCTATTTGCAGATTATACAAATGCCGTGACCCTTAGCAACAACATCTCCAATGGTGTGCCGGTATTTACCAATTCGACAAATCATACAATTCAATAACATAAATGGACAAAAAGAATTAACTTTACCGGACTTACGCAAACCTACCACATTTCTCAAACCAACTAAAGGCGGCTAAAATCTCTTTTTCTCCTGCCCAAGTATCTACGAATACGCTTCCAGTAGAGAAAAAAGATTTTATCTCACCTTATTCCGCCTTGGATAGATGCGTCATTTTGCGTGAGTCCGGTATGGAGTGAGTGTGCAAACGGCCGTCGCTGATTGATCGCTTTGATTACACAAGGGGATCGGATTATGCCACAATACGCAACCCCTCTTCCTTTACTGCTAAAGAAAAATCTGTTATTATAGTTGTCGCAGGACATGGACAGAAACTTAGACAATTAGATGACCACCGTCAAGGAGGGGTTTGTTATTAGAAGAAGCTTAATGGTCATTATGGTTGTAGCTGCATTTCTTACAACTGCACAGTCGGCTTTAGCAGCCAGCCAAAGCGTATATGGTTACACTTGCATAGGTGGCCATGGCTGGGTAAATAATGTTACCGGAAAAACTGTGAGCGCAAAACCGTCACCAAGTATAGAGCCAAATGCAAACGTGGTAAGTGCCGCAGCGCTAAAAGCAATACAATATTTGCGTAGCATAAAGGTGTCCAGGGGCGGCAAAAGGACGCACCCATATGAAGCGCAAATAAAAGAGGCAGGTAAAGAGTATTGGACTGATCCAGCCGAGCTAGATGCTCTCGTATGGATATCAGCCCACGAGTGTATGGAGCCCGGCACAATTGCACGCAAAAAGTACAAAGGACTCTTCCAATTAAGTGATCCGCCTGATTGGATGAAATTGGGGGATCCGGCCAGCGAAACAAAAGCCGGTTGCGAATACATCAAGCAACGTTACAGGACGCCGTTAAAGGCCAAGGCCTTCAGAATGTCTAACGGCTGGTATTAATGTCCGCAAGTAGCTAATTACGAAAAGTAACTCAAAGCCAAAGTTTTTTGGAAATCTTGTAAGAATCTCAGATTCCCGAAAAGCCTTGCAAGTTTTGAGATCTCTCTAGAACCAAATCATAAGGAAAGACAGACTGTCCATGTCCTGTTTATTTCTTTTGGTTTGGTTTTTTATTTTTGACCTAGCTGCCATATACTGGACTTACACAAAATAACACGTTATTGAAAATTTACCCGAAAAGTGTTATTATGTGGCTTAATGCGGTTTTTGTGAGGCTATTTCCCCAATATTTCATTAATAATCTTTAACTTTAATTCTTTTTTAATACCTCTGTGAATATTGATCAGTCCT
>Ga0076305_144_pt1 | contig 7130 bp, 5 predicted proteins | sample RifGroC1_FD_67794 | JGI IMG/M metagenome (GOLD analysis project Ga0076305, IMG submission 67794) | candidate division CPR2 bacterium GW2011_GWC1_39_9
TTTGGCTTTCGTGCAAAAGATGCCGAAAATTTAATGGAAACTTACCTTAGGAGCCGAGAGGAAGGTTTTGGCGCCGAAGTAAAAAGAAGAATAATGATTGGCGCATATGTTTTGTCATCCGGTTATTATGATGAGTATTATTTAAGAGCACAGAAGGTCCGGGCCTTGGTCAAAAAAGATTTTGATGATGTTTTTAATCGGGTTGATGTTTTAATTACCCCAACAAGTCCCATTTTGCCGTTTAAGTTAGGGGAAAAAATAACCGATCCGCTATCTATGTATTTGGCCGATATTTACACCGTGCCGGTAAATATCGCCGGAGTGCCCGCCATTTCCGTTCCGGGCAGGGAAGTAGATAATTTGCCGGTGGGGATTCAGTTTATCGGTCCTCAATGGAGCGAGGAAGTAATATTAAATACAGCGTATGTCTTTGAGAATAATAGGAGGTAGTTTTGGGAAAAGCTCAGAAATTTAAAGAACAGCGAAAAGTCGAAAGACAAGAGCAGCAGACAAAAAAAAAGAAGAATTTTTATATTCGATCAGGTGCTACTATTATCTTTTGCGCATTTTTTACTTACGGCATGCTTTATTCGTATGGTCATTGGTACCCCGAAAAATGGTGGCCGAAAAAAGCAGTAAAGGAAGCAAAGACAGAAAGTAAGGCAACATCCACCGAAAAACAAGCAAATAAAACAGGAGAAAAAAAATATGACAAGGCACCAATTATGAATATCGACGTAAATAAACAATACACCGCAAAATTTGAAACTAATTTAGGCAATTTTTCAGTAGAATTGCTTGCAAAAAATGCGCCAAAAACCGTTAATAATTTTGTTTTCTTAGCGAAAGATAAATTTTATGACGGATTAATTTTCCATAGGATTATTAAAGACTTTATGATTCAGGGCGGAGACCCCGAAGGAAATGGCAGCGGCGACCCTGGTTATAAATTTGAGGATGAAATTAATGCAAAAGCTTTAGGGCTATCGACTGACGTAATAAAATCCAATGAAGAAGCCGGTTATAAATATAGCGATACTTTAGAAACGATCAAATTAGAAAAAGGCGTTCTGGCCATGGCTAATTCCGGCGCCAATACCAATGGTTCGCAGTTCTTTATAATCACAAAAGATAAAACTGATTGGCTAGACGGCAAACATACTCCATTTGGCAGAGTAACTGAGGGCTTAGATATTGTCCTAAAAATAGAAGCTGCAAAAACCGACAATAGCGATAAGCCGCTTGAAAATGTTATCATCAATAAAATTATGATAGAGGAAAAATAGTGGAAACCACTTTTATAATAATTTTAGGGGTAATTTTGGCGGGGATTTATCTTGTTTGGGAACTAAGAAAGCAGGGAAATAAAAAGACGTTAAAATCCGTAAATTATAAAAGCACCTACTTGAAAAAGGAAGATGTTGAACTGAAATGGCAGGAAATTGAAGATAATTTAAAAGCCGGCAAACCCAGTAATTTATCCAAGGCAATCCTAGACGGAGATAAGTTAATTGACGAAGCATTAAAGGATATTCGAATTGCCGGCGATACAATGGGGGACAGATTAAAAAACGCTAATAATTTGTTTGAACAAAATTTGTATTCAAAGGTTTGGGAAGCTCATAAATTAAGAAATTATATTGCTCATGAGATGAATGCCATTATTAATAAAAGCGATGTTGAGGAAGCCTTAAAGTCATTTAAAGAAGCTTTAGTAAAGCTAGGAAAGCTGTAAAATGTCAAAAATTAAGTTTTTCGACGTCATCCTGAACTTGTTTCAGGATCTCAAAAGATTCCGTATCAAGTACGGAATGACAAGAGGGGATTTAAGATGAGTAAATTTGAAACCGTTATTGGGATGGAATTCCATATACAATTAAATACAGTTTCTAAAATGTTTTGCAGGTGCGACAATTATTCCGCAAGCTCAAAAGCAAACGACAACACTTGTCCGGTTTGTATGGGACTTCCCGGTACTTTGCCGTATGCAAATAGAAAAGCCATAGAGTGGACATACCTTTTGGGCTTGGCATTTGAAGCAAAAATATCGAGTGAATTTAATTTTGAACGCAAAAATTACTTTTACCCGGATCTTCCCAAGGCCTATCAAATTACCAGTTCAACTAATCCGCCGGTTGTTGGCGGGCGTTTGAATATTGTTACGTCTGAAGGTGAGAAGGAGTTAAGGCTAAATCATATCCATTTGGAAGAAGATGCCGGAAAGCTTGTTCATGCCTCAAGCGGCGATTATTCTTTAGTGGACTTAAACAGGGCCGGCACGCCATTGGTGGAGCTTGTAACCGAAGCCGATTTTCGGTCTCCTGAAGAAGCCAGGGTTTTTGCCGAAAATTTGAGGAGCATTGTTCGGTATTTAGGCATTTCTTCCGGCAACATGGAGGAAGGAAATTTAAGAGCCGACGCTAATATTTCCCTACGCCTGATTGGTCAAAAAGAATTTGGTAAAAAAGTGGAAATAAAGAATATAAATTCCTTTAAGGCAATTGAAAAAGCTTTGATTTATGAAGTTAAAAGACAAACGGAAGTTTTAGAAGAAGGCGGAAAAATAACTCAGGAAACAAGGGGTTGGGATGAGAATAAAAGTAAAACCCTTCCTCAAAGAAGTAAGGAAGAAGCGCATGATTATCGATATTTTCCGGAACCGGATCTGCCGCCATTTAAACCGGACGCGGATTTAATTAGCAAACTAAAAAGCGAAATGCCGGAGCTGCCGGTGGAAAAAAGAGAGCGCTTTGTGATAGAATACGGACTTTCCGAATATGACGCATCGCTACTTACGGCCGACATTGACATGGCTAAGTTTTATGAGGTCGGAATTGAAAAAATAATGGCAAAAGAAAATAAAGATATGGTGCCCAAAGAAAGCGCTAAAAAATTATCCAATTGGATAGTTACCGAGTTATTGGGGAGGTTAAACGGCAAAGGGCTTTCAATAAAAAATTCACCGGTAACAGCCGAAAAAATTGCCGACTTGGTAGCGTTAATAGATGAGGGAACAATTAGCGGAAAAATTGCCAAAACGGTTTTTGACGAGATGTTTGAAACCGGCAAAAATCCGGAACAAATAATAAAAGAAAAAGACTTAGTGCAAATTACGGATACCAAAGCTATTGAAAGCGTTATAGACGAAATTTTAGCGGCAAATCCGAAATCAATTGAAGATTTTAAGGCCGGGAAAATGCAAGCTTTGGGCTTTTTGGTGGGTCAAGTTATGGCAAAAACCAAAGGCCAGGCAAACCCTAAAATCGTTAACGAAATTTTACGAAAAAAGCTTAATTGACAATAAATTTAGCAAGGGTTATGATTTTAACAGGAATAAATTATGCACGATAAAATAATCGAATTTGCCGATAAAATTACCAATCCTGTCCTTGATATTTTAGGAAGATTACCGCAAGCTATTTTAACTTTGGTTGGTGGTATTTTACTTATACAAATTTCAGCTGGGTTATTAGAAGTATTAGTGATAAAGCAAAAAAAACTAAAGCCTTTTCATGGTATTATTTTATCTATTTTTAAAACTTTAACCAGAATCGGTCTAATTCTCTTTGTGATGAACTCCTTAGGTTTTTCAAAACTCGCAGCTGTCATAACCGGATCGTCGGCCTTACTTATGTTCTTTTTATCTGCCGGAGCGGCCGGCATAGTTGGCGATGTAATTGCCGGAGTTTCGCTGGCATCCGATACAGATTTTAGAATAGGATCTAAGGTAAAAGCGGGAGATAAAGAAACGGTTGGCATAGTTTCGTCAACCGATATGAGAAAAGTAAGAATTAGAGACGAAGAAGGCCATATGCACGTTATTCCAAACGCCTTAATTGAAAAAAATGAATGGGTGGTGCTAAAAAAAGCTTCCGAAGTAGCAGCTCAGGAGAGGGAAGAAGCAGAGGCAAGGAGTTAGGATAATAAACAATTAACAAGAAAAACATTCGTTTGCTGCCCTCAATAAGGGACTTTTTTAATGTCAAATTTTCTAATTATTTAACTTTTTTAATGATAGTAGGAATTTGAGACCAGAGTCAATTTTTCCCTGTTCTCCCTTCCGACTGTAGCGAAAAAATCGAGATGCACTTGGCGAAGAGAACATCTCAAAAAGTTGTGTTTGAGGAGGTTACGACGAGTTCGACTTTTTGAGAGTGAATGAGCTTTATGTGCTAATCCGATTTTGTAGCGTTGTCGGCAGTTTTTGCTATCTTTTTGCTGTCAAAAAGTAGAAAGAAATGTCTAGGGAACAAAAATTCTTATGGAATTTTATGGATCCTGAATCAAGTTCAGGATGACAGGAAGAGGGAAGTATCAAAGTGTGGAATAATTTGTAATTTGACATTTAAAAGCTTGCCTTTATATTGTATACTTATCTCGAGGTGAAGTATGTCAAAAATTAGGATTAAAGAGGAGCTTTGGGAGCAAGTTGAGGCTTGTCTTAAGGATCAAAAGTCATCTGCTTACAAGTTAGCCATTATTGAAGCGGATAAAATTTTGAATAATTTAATAACGCTTAAGGGTGTGCCAGGTGACTCAACGTCGGACAAGGTCATGAAAATTAAGGAAAAATTTCCCGAGCTTGCCGGACTGGTTAAAGCTTTTCAAACCAAAGATAAAATTCTAAATCATTTAACGTATAACGTTTCGCCCGAAGAAGCGGATGCGGCATTAGATGCTTATAAGACAGCCATTAGTGATTTGGATAATGAAGGCAAGCACATGCCTTTATCTCAAAAGCTTAAATTATTTTTTGAATATTATATTCCCAAAAAATTAAAGAAATTAGAGCATCTTGTTTTGGCTTTTGTCGGATTTTTGGCTCTTATTTTATTTTTGGCAGACACTAGTTGGGGGCAAAATGTTTCATCGTTTTTCTTGAATATAGCCAGATTTTTCTATTATGTAATTGTTAAATATGTTTTAATTGCAGGGGTAGTTTTAGGAATTGTATTTCTTACGTTCATGTATTTCGAAAAGAAAAACAAAAAGTAAAAGTAAATGACTAATTACTAATTGATCTAATTGACCTAAATAATTTCTAAGTTTAAAAAATTAGGAAATTTGGACTTGTTTAGAAATTAGAAATTAGGATTTAGAAATTATTAGTTTTAAAAATAGAATTATTAATCGTTTTTAGTAAGATTTGTTAAATAGGAGTGTCATTTGTCGGAATTTGTGCACCTACACGTTCATAGTCATTACTCGCTTTTAGACGGTCTTGCCAAAATACCGGATATCGTTGATCGGGCGCAGGAACTTGGAATGCAGTCCGTTGCCCTAACCGATCATGGTGTAATGTACGGTATGATTGAATTTTATAAAACGGCCAAGAAAAAAGGCATAAAACCGATTCTTGGATGCGAAGTTTATGTGGCGCCCAGAAAAATGGAAGACAAAACCCCAAGAATTGACAACAGCCCCTTTCATTTGGTGCTCCTTGCCAAAAACTTCGAAGGTTATCAGAATCTGCTTAAACTTGTAACCGCCGCTCATTTAGAAGGGTACTACTACAAGCCTAGAGTTGATAAGGCAATCTTAAAGAAACACTCAAACGGACTTATTGCCTTAAGCGCTTGTCTTGCCGGTGAAATTCCCAGAATGTTAAATAACGGCGACTATGAGAAATCAAAAAAAATTGTTAAAGAATATACGGATATGTTCGGCAAAGAAAATTTCTTTTTAGAGATGCAAGATCATCCGGCCTTGCCAGAGCAAGTAAGCACCAACAAAGGACTTAAAAAACTTTCTAAGGATTTGGGCGTAGGTTTGGTAGTAACGAATGATTCCCATTACATAAGAGCAAGCCAAAAAGATGCTCACGAAGCTTTGCTTTGTGTTCAGACCGGTAAACTTTTAACCGATACTGACAGAATGTCTATGGCCATGATTGACGCTTCCATGCGTTCTTTTGAAGACTTGTATCCGACATTTAAGGATACTCCCGAGGCTTTTGAAAACACTTTAAAAATTGCCGAAATGTGCAATGTCGAATTGGATCTTGGCGGCATGATTTTGCCGCATTTTGAGGTTCCAAAAAACGAAACTAACAATACTTATCTTCAAAAATTGGTAGATAGAGGACTAAAACAAAAATATTCCAACATAACTCCTGAAATTGAAGATCGGGTTAAATATGAAATGGGCGTTATTAAAAAAATGGAATATGACGACTATTTTTTAATTGTTTCAGATTATGTCAGCTGGGCAAAGAATCAGGGTATTGTGGTGGGGCCGGGCAGAGGTTCTGCGGCCGGAAGTATTGTGGCCTATGCTTTGGATGTTACGGAAATTGATCCGTTAAAATACAATCTGCTGTTTGAACGTTTCTTAAACCCCGACAGAATATCTATGCCGGATATAGATATGGATTTTGCTGACGACAGAAGGTCGGAAGTTATACAATATGTTACCGATAAATACGGCAAGGATAAAGTGGCTCAAATTGCAACCTTTGGCACGATGGCGGCAAGAAATGCCGTTCGAGATACCGGAAGGGTAATGGGAGTGGCATACTCAGAGGTTGATAAAATCGCCAAACTAATTGAGCCGCAAATTCCGCTTTCAGAATCCGTTAAAATAGTGCCGGAGTTAAGGGAAATTTATTCCAACGATCCGCAAGTAAAAAAACTTATCGATTTAGCTTCTAACCTTGAGGGTGTTTGCCGTCATTCTTCAACCCACGCCGCCGGCGTGGTAATTTCCAGGGATCCCCTAGTCAATTATTGTCCGCTTCAAAAAGCGACTAAAGGTGATATTTCGGTAAATACACAATATTCAATGGGTCCAATTGAGGATCTGGGTCTTTTAAAAATGGACTTTTTGGGCCTTTCAAACCTAACAATCATCAAAAACACTTTAAGGATTATTAGAAAAGTTTATGATACCGAAATTGTTTTATCCGGAATTCCCTTGGATGATAAAAATACGTATGCTTTGCTCTCGAAGGGGGAAACTACCGGAGTGTTTCAGCTTGAATCTGCCGGTATGAAAAGATATCTGAAGAAATTAAAGCCAAGTGTTTTTGAGGATGTAATAGCAATGGTAGCCCTTTATCGGCCGGGTCCAATGCAGTTTATAGACGATTTTATAGACCGGAAGCATGGAAAAAAAGAAATAGTTTACGATCA
>Ga0076305_145_pt1 | contig 6546 bp, 4 predicted proteins | sample RifGroC1_FD_67794 | JGI IMG/M metagenome (GOLD analysis project Ga0076305, IMG submission 67794) | candidate division CPR2 bacterium GW2011_GWC1_39_9
CATTGATCTTCGTGAACTAGGTTTAGGCGGATTATTTGACCACCCCAAGCCAGTCTATTTAATTAAGAAGGTATTACGTCTAATTACTGATGATGACTCAATCGTATTAGATTCATTTTCAGGATCAGGTACTACAGCGCAGGCAGTTATTGAACTAAATGAAAAAGATCACGGAACAAGAAAGTTTATTCTTATTCAGCTACCCGAGAAAATTAAAGAAGGAACGCCTGCTTACCTTGCTGGCTATCGCTACGTCCACGAAATTACAAGAGAACGTGTCAAAAGAGTAATTGACAAAAGCAAAAATATATCAGGCTTTACCTACTACAAACTAGGTCCAGCAATTGACGCTGAGACTATGCTTGCAGGCGAATTGCCAACCTATGAGAATTTTGCCAAGTACGTATATTACCTAGCAACAGGCAAGGATCATCCCAGTACAAAGACAATCAATCCAAAGACTTACCTCGTTGGCAAGACCGAGCGAGAGAGTATCTATCTAGTCTACGAGCAGAATATGGATAAGCTCAAGAGCCTAGCCATTACCCTCAAATGGGCACAGGACACGCAAGCGAAGGATAAAGGTAAAAAAATCGTGTATGCCCCTGCTTGCTACTTGGACGAAGAGTCGCTAGACCAATTCAATATCCAGTTCGTGAGTATCCCTTACAACCTATTTGAGCGTAACGATCTATGATACTCAAGAACTATCAACAAATTGCAGTCAATAGGGTCCAAGACTTTTTCAAGTTATTGGACTCCAAAAAAGCGATGTATGCAAGCTTGACACCCGAACTAAAGTCGCAATTGCCTGACTATCTGACAGTTGCTTATGGAAGCGATCCGGTACTTGCGACATTCCCCGATAGACCACGCAATGGAGCGGGGCAACTCTATCCTCGTGTGTGTATCAAAATGCCTACAGGTGGCGGTAAAACACTTGTAGCTATTGAGACTATCCGTAGTTATCAGAACCTATTAGCTAAGCGACAAACTGGACTCGTTGTATGGATCACACACCGTGAGCAAATATACCGCCAAACTATCGAAAATCTCCAAAACAAAAGTCATGTGTACCGCCAATTACTCGACCAATGTAGTGGCAATAAAACCCTTATACTCGAAAAGGGTCGGCCTATCCGACAGCAAGATGTATCCGAGAACTTAGTAGTTCTCATGCTGATGATACAGTCAGCAGGTAGAGATACCAATAAGATGTTTGAGGATAGTGGTGGATATACGGACTTTTTCCCCGCTGAAAACCGTTTTGATTTGCATGCTGAACTTATCAAACAGGTCCCCAACCTCGACAAAACCAACCCTGACTTATTCACTCATACACAGGTCAAGACGAGTCTAGGTAACGTAATCCGCACGCTCTATCCGCTTATCATCGTAGATGAGTTACATACCATGTACACAGACCGTGCCAAAGGTACTCTCGACGGACTCAATCCGTCAGCTATCGTAGGACTATCTGAAACTCCTAAAGCAGGTATGAACATCTTAGTATCAGTTACGGGTCGTCAACTCAACGAAGAAGGAATGGTAAAGCTTGACCTACACTTGATTGCCCCACAACATAACGCCGATTGGCAGGCAATGCTTGTCTCAATCAAGAGCAAACGAGACAGTTTGGAAACGACAGCACTCGAATATGAGAAAAACACAGGCATATATATTCGACCGATCGCCCTTATTCAAGTAGAGCGTACAGGACGTGAACAGCGTGGTACTGGATTCGTCCATAGTGAAGATGTGCGTGAAAGCCTTGTCAGCTTAGGTGTACCCAAACATGAGATTGCGGTCAAATCTAGCTCGCTAGATGAGATACGGCAAGAAAAATTACTTTCAAAGGAGAGTGAAATACGCTACATTATCACCAAGGAAGCTCTCAAAGAAGGTTGGGATTGTTCATTTGCTTACCTACTTGGGGTTATACCCAACGCTCATTCAAATACGGGCATGACACAGCTTGTCGGGCGTATCCTACGTCAGCCATACGCCAAGAAAACTGGTGTTGCCGACCTTGACGAGAGTTATGTTTATTTTTCTAATGGTCAAACCCAAGATGTATTAAGTCAAGTTCATAGAGGGTTCAGCGATGAAGGATTGAGCGATATTTTGTCTGGGGTCAAAACAGAGTTGCGAGCTGGACAGCCAGAAAATCCGACTAAGACAGTCAAAATCAAATCGGATTTGCTCAATGAGTACTACCACTCCCTATTTTTGCCTGTGTGGCTAATCAAGAATGGGTCGGGTTATCGCCACCTAGTATACGAGATAGATATTAGTCCGAAATTAGATTGGTCCGGTTTTGATATTGCAAAGTGGATAGAAAACATAAAACCGTCTTTATCTAATAGTCAGCGACCAGAGGAAATACTTATCGGACTGGGTACAGATACAACTCGAACGGCCGAAGAAGTTACATCTGCAAGCCTCGATGTACATTACCTGACTCGTCGAATAACAGATGTTGTTAACAACGCTTTTTTGGCTAGCGAGATGGCATCACGTTTTGTCACCCAATTGCTTAAAGAGGTAGAGCAAAAGTTACTAAATACCAATGCCGGTTACATTGCCTCATTGCTTGTAAGAGAACTCGAAAAAAGTAAACGGGACCAGGAAAAGAAGATATTCGATTCGCTTATGGAATCAGGTGCACTCAAATTGACGGTAACGGACGAACCGTATGGTTTCCGCATGCCAGAGAATGACGCCGTGACTAATCAATTCCCAACGAGTTACAGACACAACCTGTACGAGGACATTGAGATCGGGTCACTCAACAGTCTTGAACAGCGAGTGGTTGGAATAGTGGACAACAATACCCACGTGCTTTGGTGGGCACGCAACAAAGCGAAAAGGGGTTGGTATGCAATACAAGGTTGGCAGAAAGGTAAAATCCGCCCTGACTTTATCGTTGCAAAGAAAACTGAGGACAACAAGCTAGAGTTTGTATACATCATCGAGAGTAAGGGTGAGCAGTTGGTCGGCAATGCCAATTCAGTCTACAAAGATGAGGTACTTACTGCCATGACTAGTCTGAATGGCAGTATTGAAACAGTCCAACCACAAAGTGCCACATACCAACTCAACGACCGTTTTGAGTTTGAGCTCGTCCCACAAGGCGAGGAAGAGCGACGAATAAGGACGAAGCTAGGATAAAAACATGAACAAGTTCAAGACATCGGCAATAGCCATACTACAAGAGACTAAGACACCGCTACATTCTAAAGAGATTACCCGTTTGGCAATTGAAAAAGGATTGCTTGAGACTGAGGGTGCTACCCCTGAGGCGTCGATGAACGCTCAGCTAACCGTAGACATCAATCAAAATAAGGAAAAATCTGACTTTGTCAAAACCGCCCCATCAACCTTTGGGCTCAATCCCAATAAAGTGATAGAGGTTATCCAAGAACAAGATGGCGAAATTGCACAAGAAGATGAAAAAATAAGAGTTGAAAGTGGCTACATTGGTAAGGGTGGCGAGTATTTGGTATGTAGCGAGCTACTTTTTCGTGGATACAATGCCAGCATAATGAGCGTAGATATTGGAATCGACATATCAGCAATCAAAGACAACAAATTTTACGGTATCCAAGTAAAGTCTGCCCGCAAAAACAAGATCGACACATACAATTTTCATATTCGTAGGTCTTCTTTTGAGAAGCATAATCAAGGCAATATATTTTATATTCTGGTACTTCGTGATGATGAAACTACCAGCTATTTGATACTTCCTGCACACGAGATCGAAAGAAAAATCGAGGAAAACGCCATTTTTAGTGTCAATGAAAATACAGGCTATGCCTTGAGTGTGAAGATTAGAGACGGCAAGATTTACCTTGGTAATATGAATTACGAGATGAGCTATTATCTCAATAACTGGAAGGTGCTCAAATGAAAGCAATCATAACCTCACGAGTTAGCACAGAAGAGCAAAAAGATGCCGGCAACTCTTTACCAGCTCAGACTGCACGACTTAAAAAATACTTTGAGAATAAAGGTTACCCAATCATAAAAGAATTTAGCTTTGATGAGAGTGCTTACAAGAGTAAGAGGGATGATTTTGATAGCATTCTTGACTTTATCCTCTCACAGAAAGAAAAGGTTGCAGTTGGCTTCGATAAAGTTGATCGATTATCCCGCAACATATTTGACAAGCGAGTTTCTATCCTCTACGAAAAAGCTCTTAAAGATGAGATTGAGATACATTTCGTATCTGATGGGCAGGTCATCAATAGCCAGCTTTCCGCAGTCGAAAAATTTAATTTTAGTATTAGTCTTGGTCTAGCAAAATACTACTCAGACGCTATTAGCGATAATGTTAAAAGAGCTCAAGAACAAATGCTTAGAATGGGTACTTACCCTTCCCGACCCTCTTACGGGTACAAACGAGAGCCAATAAGTAAGGACAAGACTGAAATAGTTGTCGATGATTTCGCTTCAAAGGTGGTTCAGAAAGCCTACGAATGGTATGCAACGAGTAGTTTTTCGATGGAATTGCTACGTCAAAAGATAAAATCTGAGTATGGTGTCGATTGGTCAAAGGGTATGACCGACAAAATACTAAAAGACCATTTCTACTACGGCATAATGACTTGGAAAAATAAGCAATATAAGCACAAATACCAGCCAATCATAACTAAAGAACTTTTTGACCAGATCCAACAAATAAAATCCAACTTTAATAAGAAACCATTTAAGTATGCCGGCAAACCATACATCTATCGAGGTTTACTACGTTGTGGTCATTGTGGGTTAGCTGTAACCCCAGAAAAGCATAAGGGACACGTCTACTATCATTGCACCCAATACAACGGTAAGCACCAGGCTGATTGGCTTAGAGAAGAAACAATTACCGAGCAAATAGGTGATGTATTTAAGCGGTTGCAAATCCCCGATTGGGTCTTAGAAAAGGTAGTCGGAAATCTCAGCAATCTTCATCAAGACAAAATGGACTTCCACAATAAACAGCTCGACAAACTTAATGATGAGAATAAAACCTTAACCAAAATGATGGACAATCTTTATCTCGATAAACTCAAAGGGCGTATTACTGACGATGAGTATGACAAGTTCTTTCAGTCATTCCACGAGCAAAAGGCTGACATAACTACTCGTTTAGGTATGATTCAAGAAGCCGAGGATAACTACTACATCACGGCTAAATACTTGCTAGAACTGTCAAATCGGGCTTATGAGTTATTCAAAAGTTCAGAAGTTGAGGAAAGACGGCAGTTAATCAAGCTCGTACTATCGAACCTTAGAGTAGAAGACAAGAAAGTACGATATGAAGCAATAAAACCCTTCGACACGATCTTAAATTATGCCGATCGTCTAGCTTGGCTCCCTAGTCCTGAAATAATAATATCAATTTCTGAAGCTATAACTAGGGCGTTTGAAGATCTTGCACAAACCGATCTTATTAAAAATAAATGGAGAGAAATCCAAGGGATTAACTTAATGTCAAAAGAATCATTTAGATTGGTTTATTAAACCAAAATCACTAAATACACCAAGATAAGCAAAAATTGTCGCTGGCTTTTTTTCAGCAAAGAATATTTTATGAGCGATACTCTTCCCTGTTCCATCCTCCAAGTAAAACGAAGCTTCTGACATATCATTACTATATTTTTCCCTAATAATAATTGGTGCAAGTTTTCTACCAGCTCGAAGTTTATCTAGTTTTTCCTTAATATCCGACCTTTCCCTATAATATTTTTTAAAATCAAGATCTTTTAAAAGAGAGTGTGGATCAGTTTGACACTCCAAATAATCAAACTCATAGGCTTCTAACATTACTAGATACCAAACGGGAAATTTTTTGATCGTAACAGTTAAAGCATCATTCCCGGGATTCTTATTTATTCTCTTAAAAAAAGAGATAACTTTTTCAACATCAATCTGTTTAATTATCTTCATGTTGGATTAAATAATTAAGCTAGTTCATATAGCACCAGCGTAAGCTTCAATTAATATTTTTGCCCGTTGTCTACATTCTTCATCTACTAGCACTCGTTTCGCTTGTGTTCTAGCGTGCCTCATAATTTGAGTTGTTTGCATCAAATCATCTACATATCTAACACCCTGTCCAACTAATCTGGCTAGTTTTTCTCTACCGCCCACCGCAAAACATAACTCCTCAATTGCTTTGTAAATTCCATATAAAGGCCTTTCGTTGTCCAATACTTCCTCATGAAAATAAATTAGAGCCTTTTGTAAAGACTTATCAGTAAGGCTTTTTCTAAGTAATGGCAAATTATTCTTAAAAGCACTGCTATCAAACAAATCTGGTTTTACCAAACAGGCTTTTACAAAAAGGGACGTTTGATTTACTCTTACAAAATCTTGCATTTTTACTCCATCATTTAAACCTAGCGAAAGGTTTTTTCCTCCATCAGCCCTCATGGTCCATTTAAGATTCATGTCAATGCTAACTTTTATGTTGTGAGCCAGGCTCCATAATCGGACCATTTGGTTAATAACATCTCTAGCGCTTTCTTCACTAGCTTCATTCTCATAACCAATTTCGACAGT
>Ga0076305_159_pt1 | contig 5965 bp, 7 predicted proteins | sample RifGroC1_FD_67794 | JGI IMG/M metagenome (GOLD analysis project Ga0076305, IMG submission 67794) | candidate division CPR2 bacterium GW2011_GWC1_39_9
TTGATAATCCGAAACCTTAAAATTTTTTCCCGCGGAAGATACAACCTCTTCGCCAATTAACGGGTAGGACGAATCCTGAAGCGACAGATATTCCCTCTCCCTTTCCATGTGCGGATAATGAAATTTGGCAAAAAGCTTAGCCGCCTCAACTGCGTGAACCAAGTTTTTTTCTAATCTGTTCCTATAAAGCAAAAGCTTTCGATAATCCGGCAATTTTGTAAAGCCGCCGACAACCGGCGTTACCGGGTGGATCGACCTTCCGCCAATAAGCTCTATTCCCTCGTCGGCGAGTCGCTTTAAATCCAGGACTATTTGAAAAACTTCCGGATTTTTTTCCGCAAGATCTAGGGCAGAATCAATATTTAAATAATCGGGAGCCGCCAAAAAAAACAGATGAAGAACATGGCTTTGAAAAATTTGAAGCGACAGCATTATTCTTCGATAATCGGCAATGTATTCCGGTACTTTTATATCTAAGGCGTTTTCTAAAGCATCAATAGCGGCAAAAGTATGGGCTGTTGGGCAAACTCCGCAGATTCTAGCCGATATCAAGGGCGCATCTTCGTAAATTCTACCCAAAACTAACCCCTCAAATAAACGTTCGCCTTCATCAACATGAAGCTCGGCCCGCTCTTTGGAAAAATCCACCTTTAATTTGCCGTGACCTTCTATTTTGGTTATGTAATGTCCTAAGATTTCCTTCATTTTTTCTCCCTAAAAATTTAACTTCCTTATTTTCCCTCTCCCGGGGGAGAGGGTTAGGGTGAGGGGTCTTTATTCTCCTCTTCCATTGAAGGGTTGGTGATAAAAAAGTGCATTTGACGGTTAGCTTCGTCCCTCCCCACCACTTCCACAAGATGTTTTTTAAAAGATTCGATGTTTGCACCTTTAGCGGGACCAAAACAACCATAGCATCTATGCGAAACCGATGGGCATAAGGCATCGCAGCCGCCTTTGGTTATTGGCCCTAAGCATGGTTTATCCTCCAGTAGCAAACAGTGGTTTTCCTTGGCCTTGCACTCAAGGCAAACCGGGTAGGCTTTGGGAGAGAGAACTTTTCCCCAAATTAAGCCGGAAACAACATACTCTAACTCTTTTTGCGTTACCGGGCAACCGCGAATATGATAATCGATATTAATATAGTGGCTTAAGGGATAAACTTTTTTTACCGCTAATTCGTAATTTTTACCATATATTTTTCTAGCTAATGCTTCCCTTTCTCCGGAGCTAACAATGCCCGGAATTCCTGCAAGCGAAGCGCAATCGCCCAAAGCAACAACTGCTCCGCTAGACTGCCGAATTTCTTTTATCATTTCAATGTCATCCTGTGTTAAAGGGCTTCCCTCTATAAATGCAACGTCAAATGGGCCGTTATCATTTTTTGCTTTGGCCAAACGCCAATTGGTAATTTCGATACTTTTTGCAAGATCCAATAATTTTTCCCTAAAAGCCAAAAACTGCAGCTCGCAACCTTCGCAATCCGTTAAGTCAAATATGGCAACTTTAATTTTGTTTTTCATGTATTTTCCTAATTGATTTTATGTTTTGAATTTTTGTCATTTGAATTTGTTTAGAAATTAGAAATTTGGATTTAGAAATTATATTTTTTTATACTGCTTCAAAATTATCTTTAATTTGATTATAAGAGAAAACCGGTCCGTCAATGCATGCGTATTTTTCACCGCAAGTACAATGCTGGCATTTGCCAATACCGCATTTCATTCGCCGCTCTAAGGACAAGTAAATATTTTTATCGGCCATTCCCTTTGCCTTAAGTTCGACCAAAACAAATTTGAACATCACCGGCGAACCGCAAGTGATGGCTATTGCCGACTTACTTGTTTTGACATGATCAAACAAGGTAGTGACTACTCCGGTTTCGCCTTGCCAATTTTTATCAGACATATCGACGGTAAGTAATACTTTCATATTCTTTTGCCAATCCATTAAATCCTTCTTAAACAACAGCTCTTGCGAATTTCTGGCACCATAAAGAAAATATAGCTTGCCATATTTATCACGTTCATAAATCATGGTATTCACAACCGATCTTAAAGGTGCCGCACCGCAGCCTCCGGCAACAATTATAATATCTTTGTCATAGAACTTTGATAGATCGAAACCATTTCCGTAAGGGCCCCTTATTCCCACTTTGCCGCCTACATTTAAGCCAAAAAGGGCGGTGGTGACCGAACCAACCTTATTTACCAAAAGCTCAAAATGATCCCGCTTTCTTGGAGAAGAGCAAATAGAAACCGCAAATTCGCCATGTCCCGGTATGGATAAAAAAACAAATTGCCCGGGAACAAAAGTAAACTTTCTTTGATCGCTTTCTTTTAGAAACCTAATACCAAAAAAGCGCTTTCCTGGAGCCATTTCCTCTATCCAAAGAATTTGGGCGTCACTTAACTCGTAGTGGTTTTTTCCCACGCTTTCCCTCCATTTCTAAAACTACGTCCTCTAAAACTTCCAAATAATTTATTCTGGCCGGACAATAAACAATACACCTGGAACAACCCACACAACCCAACTTACCATATTCCTTGGGCATCCGCACAAACTTATGATAATACCAATTATAAATCCGTTTTTTTAATTCCGGTCTAAAATTAAAACCTCCGCCAATTTCGGTAAACGCGGAAAGCATGCAGGAGTCCCAACACCGCGTCCTGGTACTATTGCCTTTAAGATCGAAGCTATCTTGAACATCGAAGCAATAACAAGTCGGGCAAACATAACTGCATATTCCGCATCCGAAGCAACGCTGAGACAAATCGTCCCAAATTTTACTGCCGTAGCTTTTTTCTACCGCCTCAGACAAACGCTTATGAGATAAAATGTCATCAAAATGAAATAAGTTTTTTTCAGAAGTAATTTTACTGTTTTTGATTAGAAGCGGCGTGCCGGCAAGCTTTAAGCCCAAAGGCGATCCAACCGTAACCAAAAAATAATCATCAATAACCTGAAGGTACAAATCATATCCATCTTTTGGGGCCGTAAAATGATCCATGCCCACAATTAAAAATTGTTCCCTGACATCAAAATATTCCTGATCTATTATTGGGTACTTAAAAACCTTATCAAGTATGGCAATTCCGGCAATATCGCTAAAATGAAGACCGACCAAAGCTTTATCTTTTTTCCCGGGTCCTAAAAACGTGCTGAGTTTCTGATACGGGCGCAAAAAGCTCATATTTACCCTCCAAATATTCAAAAAAAAGTGTTAAATTTTCTTCTCTTAAAATAAATGTCATTTTTTCTCTAAAATACCGGCAATGCGCTCCATTACTTCCGCCATAGTAGCTTGGGATTTAACAATGTAGTCAGAAGCGCCAAATTCTTTTGCTTTGTTCATGGTATCCTCATCGGAAAGTGCAGATAAAACAATTATCTTGATGTCTTTTGTTTCCGGCGTGGCCTTTAGGATGTCTAAAACATTAAGGCCATGGATCATGGGCATCATTATATCAAGCAAAATTAATTCCGGCTTTAACTCTACGGCCCTCGATAATCCCTCCTCGCCTTGGTTTGCGGTAAAAACCTCGTACCCTTCTTGCTCTAAAGTTAGTTTATATAGTTGACATAACCCCGCATCATCATCTACAACCAGAACCTTTCCTTTTTTACTCATATTTTTATTCTCCTCTCATTTACTATTTTAACGTTATTTTTAAAATGAGCCAATGAAATTTTTTAATTCCTCTTCGGAAGCCATTTGAATGTCATCTTCATTCTTATATTCTTTCGGAAAATGAACCCTAAAAGTTGTACCAATCTTTTTGTTTAAAACGCACTCCACTTTCCCGCCTAGCCTTTCAGTTAAATTTTTAACTATATAAAGACCCAAGCCCGTACCTTGAGTTTTTCGGGTTTCCCAATTTTCCATTCGGTAAAATTTTTCGAATATGTGCCTTCTGGCAGATGGCTCTATCCCCACTCCGCTATCCGAAACATCCACAATTAAATATTTAGAATCTTCGTCCAAGGTTACTCTAACCCAACCTTTATCCGTAAATTTGATCGCATTTTGAATTAAGTTAGTCACAATTTGGACAATTTTGTTTTCGTCGGTAACGATAGCTTCGGCATTGGTAATTTTATTTTTAAAACTAACTTCAATATTCTTTTCCCTGGCTTTCGTTTCAAAAGACTTAATAATAGTTGATATTACTACGCCGAGGTTCACTTTTTTTAATGCAACGCTAACACTTTTGCCGTCAATATTGTAAACCGTTAAAATATCGTTGGTAAGGTTAATTAGATGGATAGCCGAATTATGAGCAGCCTTAACATTTTCGATAATGTTCGGTTCTACTCCTTCAAGTTGCTTTAGGGCTAAAAATAAGTATCCTTCAATTTGAGCAAGCGGAGTCCGCATCTCGTGCGATGCCACGGCCACAAACTCGGTACTTCTATCTTCAAGCATCTTATCGCGGGTAATATCCCTAAACAGAACTATTAAAGTTGTCATTTCCGCACCATGATAAACCGGGTTTAAATGAATATAAAAACGGTACCAGCTATTTTTCCTTTTAAAATATAGATCTGAGCGAATAAGTCTTGGCGTCTTTTCTTTAAATATCTTATACAAATCGATAGCAATTTTATCCTCGTCGTACAAAGAAAAAACGTCGGCTAAGATTTTGCCCTGAAGGTCTTTAGTTCCCAAAAGCTCTGCTGCACTTTTATTATGTAAAAATATTTTGCCATCTTTGTCACAGCTTAAAATTCCGTCCCCCAAAGAGTCAATCAAATCCAAAGATTCTTTTTTGTCGGCTATTATTTTTTTATTTAAATTTTCAAGTTCCAGTTTTTGGTCCCGCATAGATAGCGAGAAGCTGGCAAAGATACGGCTAACGGCTGCGATGGCAATTAAACTGTAGGTCTGGATAAGCAATATAAACGGCAATCCCCCGGAACCCCTCCACGAAAAAAATGCAACCACATTTAAAAGAATGATGCAAGCAACCGTTATAATTGATAATTGACGCAAATTAAAAATATAGGCATCAATCATTATGAGTAAATAAAGATAGATAAGCAAAAAGGAGCCATATTTGCCAAGACCCATAACGGCAAAGGCGCTGCCGGTAAGGTACACAAGATCGGGCAGCAGAACAAATTTCGGGTTCAGATAAAGCCGCGGAAAATTATAATATACAACTGTAAATAGCAGAACTCCCCCAAATATGCCCAGAATCTGTAGCCTGGGAATTTCGGAAGCCGGTATAAGAAAAATGCCGACAATAAGAACAAATAAAGCCAGTTCGGCAACTATGCCCGATAACTTTTGAGCTTTTTCTAATTCAAAAAATACATCGCTATGTTTTCGCTTTGTCATCAACAATTGACCTAACCCTTTTAATAATATCCCCTATCGTATTTTCGGATTTGACCAAATAGTCGCAGGCTCCAAGAATGGAAGCATGTTTCATTGCAGATGAATTTTTGAGGTCGGAAACGATGACAACCGGAATTCCATCCTTTGCTTTTTTCAGTTCATCAAAAATATTTAAGTTATCAAAATCTGCCGTCATAATATCAAGAAGCACTAAATCGTAACTATCTCTCTTCAAAAGCTCTATTGCCTGGTCTAGGTTTTCGGCTTCTTGAACCTCGATTTTTTGAAATGCGATAGCTACCTTGTAAAGATAGCGCGTTCCTTCATCGCTTTCCACCAATAATACTTTAGCCATATAAAATACCCTCCGTTTTATTAAGTATAATGGAAGTAACTCAAAAAACAAAGAACAATAAGCCGAGTTTGTCGAAGATTATCTGTTAACTTTGTATATTTTAAATTTAAAAGCCCCTCTTCGGGGCCTTAGTTGTTTATTGTTTATTGTTTATTGTTTCTTTTCTTAGTTGATGTCCTTAGCTAGTGTAATTGCGTAATATCCGTCGAGAGTTTGATATTTTGATATTACATCGATACCCGCTACATCATTATTTTCTAAGATTTCAT
>Ga0076305_160_pt1 | contig 5367 bp, 7 predicted proteins | sample RifGroC1_FD_67794 | JGI IMG/M metagenome (GOLD analysis project Ga0076305, IMG submission 67794) | candidate division CPR2 bacterium GW2011_GWC1_39_9
GAAAATGCATTAGGCAATAATTAAATGTTATTACACAAAAAAATATTCCTTAAGCTTTTCTCCGACCAATTTTTTAATTATTCTTATCATAATATTTATTCCCCTTGGTATAAATAATAACTCTAAAATGGCTTTACTGAACTTACGCAAACCTACCACACCTCCCAAACCACCCCAAGTGGCTAAAATCCCTTTTTCTCCTGTCAGCGTATCTACAAATACGCTTCCAGTAGAGAAAAGAGATTTTATCTCACTTGTTTTCGGCTTGGATAGATGTGCCATTTTGCGTAAGTCCAGTTTAGTCAAGCGCGAAGCTAAAAATCTTTCTTTGGCTTTCTTATTTATGACCACAAGTCATTGGCAATCAGTAAATTTATTTCTTCGCTTTATATAACTAGCCATAAGCTATCGGCTAATCGTGAATTTATTCTTTTGGCAGGGGCGGCCGGACTCGAACCGGCAGGACTACTTTTGGAGAGTAGCCGTTTATCCAATTAACGAACGCCCCTTTATTTGTTTTCAAGTTTATTCATGAAAGATTTAGCTATTGCTAATAATTCTCTCGATACTACCGCATCATAATACCTCAACTGCACACATCCTTGATAACCTTTTCTAATTCTCTTTCCCGTATTTGGCTTATTGTATGACTTTATAAACTGGCTCTCGGGAACTTCTGTTACCATAGACCAAAATTGTCTTTGCTTTTTTTCATTATGATAGTCATGAAGATGCATACAAACCCTAAATTTTTTTTCATCTACCATAAATACCTGCCTAAGTAATTGCAGAAATGTACCCATAAGACTGGGATCTGAATTGGTAAATTGTACGAAATTATCGCTATATTTACCCCCCTCACACCAATAAATCAATGAACATATTATCTTTATCATATCAATATTTAATATAGTTCGCCCAACTAACACATCGCTTTTTGCTTGAAATTCATTTAACAATTTTCTTGTTTTTTCTCTCTTTATTTCAGCCGCTTTTATTTGTCCTTTAGTTATTCTACTTTCAATCCTTTTTATAGCATTTGCGCTTAAAACAGTATCCCTTAACCACAAGGATGCCGTACTTTTTGCTATACCTAAATCTTCACTTATTTCTTTCAAAGAGAAGCCTTGCTTACGCAAAGATATGGCTTTTGATTTAAGATTAGTTTTCATTTTGAATAATAATCAACAGTTATATTTACACCCATAACCATTCTAAAATATCAACATTTACTTGTCAAATATCGAACTATATAAAGTTTTATTTCGTTTCTTTGTGAGCTGTGGTTTTTCGGCAAAAAGGACAAAATTTGCTTAATTCTATCCTGTCAGTCGTATTCTTCTTATTTTTTGTAGTTGAATAGTTCCTGTTTTTACATTCACCGCAAGCAAGTGCAATTACCGGCCGATTTTCTTTCTTTGCCATTTATTTCTCCTTTTATTCTAGTTTATTAATTGGTAAGTTTGCAAGTTACTAGGGCAAATTATTGAGGTAACATTGTTTGAAAACTTAGCAAGTTATCTGGAGCCCAGAACGGGATTCGAACCCGTGACCTCATCCTTACCATGGATGCGCTCTGCCAACTGAGCTATCTGGGCCCGAGCCAAAAAACAAAGTGCAATCAACAAAAAACATTTTATCCGTAAAACTGTGCTTTTGTTTTTTGTTCCTTGTTAATTGTTTATTGTTATTGGTGGGCAGGGAAGGATTCGAACCTTCGAAGGCGAATGCCAGCAGATTTACAGTCTGCCCCCGTTGGCCACTTGGGTACCTGCCCGTGTCAGGAATCAGGAAACAGTAATCAGTAAACAATCTTCTATCCCTATTAATGTTTCCTGGTTACTGATTCCTGATAACTTTTATGGAGCCGATGGAGGGATTCGAACCCACAACCTACTGTTTACAAAACAGTTGCTCTGCCATTGAGCTACATCGGCATTTTTCCTGCTCACTTACCTAGCCTTACGGTCAACCTACTGTTTATCCGTCAGTTGCCGGACTCTGCCACTAACGCTACATCGGCATTTTTTTATCCATGCAACCAGCCCCCTACCATTAAAACTCAATTGACACATTTTTAAAAACAAAAAAAGAGGCCGAAATTCTGTACTATTATATCTAAATTATGCCTTATAGTCAATTATTTGTTATTATTATTTGTATTAAACTGAGGCAATACATGTCGACATCCATGCAAGTTGTTTAAAATTCAAAATAAAAATGGCCGAAATAAGAAAAACTATTCCTAATAATATTATTGGTATCAGTAAAGAGTCTTTCTTTGTCTTGATTAGTTTTCTAATTAATAAAAATGAAATGTACCCGGATAATAAACCTGCAATAATAAATCCGGCAAGCATATAATATCCGTAATCAGTTACAAAACATGCACCAAACATAAATTAATAATAGTCCATACTATTTGCGATATCAATATCTATAATTCTTCTCCGACTGTAGCGGAAAAATCGAGATGCACTTGGCGAAGAGAAGATCTCAAAAAGTTGTGTTTGAGGAGGTTACGACGAGTTCGACTTTTTGAGAGTGATTAAACCCATTCTGAAATTAGATGCACAATTATTTAGTCTCGGCTTTGAGCAGCATCAATTTCTTTTTCCATCTCTTTCTCAATCTTATTTTTATCATCAGTTTCGTATGCAAGACAGCACATTAGTTTGCCGCAAATTCCGGAAATTTTAGAACCTGATTTAGCCGCCAAATTCTGATTCCTCGCCATATCCATGGTGATGCTTTCTAAGTCCGTAAGGAATCTCTGACAGCAGACTACTAAACCGCACCTGCCATAACCGCCCACAATTCGGGCTCCGTCTCTGGCACCAACCTGTAAGAGTCTTATTTGCTTTTTATATTCCCTGGCCAATTCTCTTACCATATCCCTAAAATCAATCCTGCTTTCTGCCATAAAATAAAAAGTCAATCTCTTTTCATCAACAGAAATATCAGCGGCAAGCGGTCTCATTTTAAGCCCAAAACTCTTGACTTGTTTTTCGAAATCCGGCAAATAAGTGGCAGCTTCCTCTTTTAACTCTTTCATTTTTTCCCGGTCTTCCAAAGTTGCTTTTCGGAGTATCGGCCTGGCATCTTCATCACTCGTTTTTTTCTTTTTATTTAAGTAAACCACCCTTCCTATTTCCTGACCCTGAATAGTTTCTACCAAAACAAAATCACCCAATGAAATTTCCAGGTCGTTCTGATCGAAATCATAAATTTTAAGAGAGTATTGAAATTGGATTCCGGCAAGCTTCATATATTTAAGAATATGTTCTCTAGAATTAGTTTATTTTTGATTTTACTCTGGATATATTCCCTCATTTTCTCTAAAATGTCAAGTATGTTTACGATTGCCCAGATGTCCCAAGAGAAATCTTTAACCTTATGTTTTGTTGTTGACAGGTCATCCCTGCCATCCATTTTTGCTTTTAAAAGATCCATAAAAAAAGTCTCCCAATAACCGATTAACCTTAACACATTCTTTTTTTCGGCAAAATCTGACGCCAATTTGAACCTATCGCACAAATTTTTTTTTGCAATTTCTCTTAAAAATTCAACCTCTTCACCATAATCATCATTTACGACCAATTTCTCCGCTAATTTTGGCCTTCCTAAAGCGATATTGGCAATTCTTAAGGCCTCATCGCTTTTCAAGCCATGGTTTTTAATTAATTCTTCAACAATCATTTTTTTAGGCATATTTTTTAACTTGATATCCTGACATCTGGACTTAATGGTTTCTAGCAATTGACCGGGTACGGCGGATGTAAGAATAATAACAGAATCTTCCGGCGGTTCTTCTAATATCTTTAGTAAACTATTTGCCGCTTCAATTGTCATTCTCTCTGCCCCAATTATTAAAGCTACCTTACTTTCAAACTCATAGGGCTTTAAATTTAATTTTTTATTTAGCTCTCTTATCGAATCAATTTTTATTTGCCCTTCCTCATCTAAAACATAGAAGTCGGGATTAGAAAAAGAATTGGTTTTTTTGCAGCCCTTACATTTACCGCAATTGTCTTTAGTTTCGCAAAAAATCATTGCCGAAAACGCTATGGCAAAATCTTTTTTTCCGATATCCCACGGACCGGTAATTAAATATGACTGTTTTAGGGTGCCATTTTTATAGGCCATTCTCGCCTTCTCCAATTGGATAATGTCGCCGATCATTTTTCCATCCTTGTTTTCTGAAGTAACTTTTGAAAATCTTGAGGAACCGGAGCCTCTAGTTCCAGCCATTTTTTAGTTTTGGGGTCTTTAAAACCCAAGCGATAAGCATGAAGCATTTGCCTGGTAACCCCCAACTTTTTCGCCTCCAGAAGTTGTAACCCTGACGAATATGTTTCATCGCCAATTATTGGATGACCAATATACGAAAAATGAACTCTAATTTGGTGCGTCCGACCGGGATCGACCTTGCCAAAAACCAAAGCCAAATAATGTTTCTTTACTTTTCTATTTTCAATTTCCTTGGATAAAAAAGTTACCGCTTCCTGGGTTTTTGCAACCAGCATTATGCCGGAAGTATCTTTATCCAGCCGATGAATAATTCCCGGACGTAAATTATCCAGACGCATTAAATCCGGACGCATTGATACAAGAATATTTACTAAGGTATCATCCGGGTGACCAAATGCCGGATGAACAACAAGCCCGGCCGGTTTGTTTATTGCTAAAAATTCTTCATTCTCAAAAATTATAGGGATCTCTATATCGTTAGACGGCTTTAATTTTTCTTCTTTTTTTGCTTCCGGAGCTGTAAATGAAACGGAGTCTCCCACTTTTAATATCATATTCGCTTTTCCGGAAACATTATTAATTAGCACCCTACCCCCAATTATTAATTTCTGGACAAAAGACCTGGAATAATTAGTCTCCCTGGAAACTAAAAAAACATCCAGTCTTTTGCCGGATCCCTCATTATCAATTTTATAATCCTTTTTCATGAATCACATTTTATACAAAATGTTGCTTCAGGGAAAGCCTTTAATCTTTCTACATCAATTTCTTGACGGCAATTCGCACAAATACCGTAACTTCCGTTATAAAACTTTTCCAACGCTAACTCAATTTGCGCCTTATCTTCTAACAAATTTTTTATTTGGGCAACTTTGACATCGAAAACTTCGTCTTCTAAGACCTCATCGTCGTCCTCTATGCCAAAATCATCAAATTTTGCCTTCCAAAAAATATTATCCGGCGACTTAACTGCTCTTTCTTCCAGTTCTGCCTCGATATCTTTAAGCTTTTTTTTCAAAATCTCTTTTTGCTCTTCTGCAAATTCTTTATTTAACAACAATGTTCTCCTCGCCAAAAATTGAACTGGCCAAATTTTCCAACTGCTTCTTTGTGCCC
>Ga0076305_158_pt1 | contig 5101 bp, 6 predicted proteins | sample RifGroC1_FD_67794 | JGI IMG/M metagenome (GOLD analysis project Ga0076305, IMG submission 67794) | candidate division CPR2 bacterium GW2011_GWC1_39_9
GGTGTGCTTAATTTCATTTTAGAAACTTAGCATACTTTTTTACTTGATTCAATGGGAAAAAGGTCGAATTCTAGCAACCACTTTTTACTCTTAAGCCAATTATTCTTTCAGCCGCCAAACCGCTACCGCCAGGTGAGCTAAGAAGTAACGCAAATCCTCTCTGCAAGCTCATTGTTTGCAGTATTGCTTCCAACATATCAGCATCATCATCACTCAAAATGACGGGGTATTTGAAGCTGGTAAACAAAGAAACAACGGGGCGACCAATAGCTTTTTCCAATTTACCTATTATTTCTTTCCTAGTTTCGTGGGATTGCCCTCGCTCATCAATTACTTGCCCTATCACAGGTTTCTGCGGATTTGCCATAAGCGTATTGTAACAAAAATTGATAAAGGTATGATAAACAAACATAAATACTTAAGATGTGATGATATAGTAAAAGAGCGGTTCAAAATAGCCACAAATCGAACCCTCGCTAGGTTTTCTTCCCAATCTGTTAGGGCTTCCTCTTGGACCGTTGCCGGCAGTTCGTCTATTAGTGTTCCAAATCGCTCTCCATCGCCAGTATCGCTGATCTCATCGATCCCTCGTGCCACTTCTCCGCCACCGACTTCAACTGGCGCAACACCTCCGGCTTGTTCTTCTTCGCCATCTCATACAATATCGGCTGGGTGTCCGGGTCTATCTTCGACTTTTTGTGTAATACCTTTATTTTCTTCATGTTGTTTTACTATATCGTTTCTAATAGCTGATGAATCAATGCCAGCACGTCTGTAATATACTTGGAACATGGAAGCAGACAAAAGTCAAAAACTAAGTCATGTGCAGAAATTGCTAATTAAAGCACTCCAGGAAGCCAAAGAACAATTAGAAAATTCAAAAGATACTAATGTTAAACATAGAAAACCAAAAACAGTCTCATGATCCTATGATTTCGCCAATCAATAAAAGAACTTTTTTGGTTAATAGTTTGTTAATTATTTCGTTGGGTGTATTTTTGATTTTACGGTCGACAAAAAAAGTAGTCATTATTACTAAACCCCCAGTAACCTCTGAAACGGCTTCTGAAATATCCAAATCTGTATGCGATGAAGTAATACAGCAAACCAAATTTGATCCGGTAACAAAGTATGAGGGAAAGCCAGCAGAAGTAAACTTCTCAAGTCTCCCGAAAGCAAAAATGTATTCTACGGCAATTACTATTGGGGCATCGCATGGACCAAATTTCGCCGGTCATTTTACCTTTGCTAGCTGGGGATGTGGAACAGGCTGTGGAGGTTATGCTATCGTAGATTCTATAACGGGAAATATCGTGGAATATATACCGTTCAATCCGGACAGTAATAGCCACGACTATAATGAGGCCAGTCGCTTATTTATTGAAAATCCAAAAGAGGATTTTGAAAAATACCGAGGTAAAACTCTGAAGGAAATTCCCGATGATTGGGATGCCCACTTGACTCGGAGATATTTTGCGCTTATAGAGGAAGATAACGGGGAAGCCTGGATGAAAAACATTTGCAATGAGTATGGGCTGGACGGTATTTATGCTATAGAAGATGGTGATTTTTCAGAGTCTAAAAGTAAGGATATGGCGGGAATGGTATCTGAATATGAAACTGAAAAATGGCAAGGCAAAACAAACCACACACACTTGACAAGGGAGATTTGATAAATAACGAAATGGTAGAGGGTTATCTTGGATGGAGCCAACGACCTGATACTAAGAAAACATTTAGCAAATACGATCTATCAGAAATTCAAAAGCGATACTTTATCGACAAAAACTACACCCCTGTTTCTGTAGAGCATTTTGATGTTACAGGTGATGGAACTCTGGAAACTGTTGTTACTAGCCTGTCGTTAGGATGTGGCTCCTGCGTGATGTTTTACATAAATATATTTACGAATGAAGGAAATTACGTAGCTACAACAAGAGAAGGAGCAATCGTCAAAGCAGAAAGTGGAAAAGGTTTTTATCTTTCAACAATGGAATCTGGTTCCCCTGAAACAATTTTATACATAAGCAAATATGATTGGAAAGGCTCTTTATTTACAGAGATAGCCAGAAAAGAAATTGTCCTTAAGAGTAGATAAATCCGAAGTCTCTCTTCAGGTATAAAGATGTCCACAGCAAGTTCTTTTACTACCTAATCACTCAAAATTCACCCAGCAAGATTTCTGTGTCAATATGGGAAGGAAACCACCATCTTTATATAGGTACCTTGTGTATTTATATTCTCCAGTATTCCAATCAGCGACCTCACTAAGCACAAAACCATTTCCGTCATTTTCTTTAATCGAGAGATCTATTCCTTCTGTTCTAAATATGACATTTCCACCACTTACAATTAAGGCTTTGTCATGGGGTGTGTGGTTCTCAGTATAGAGATTAACAATCACAATGCTTTCTTTCTTTCCATCACTTGTTACATCAAACATTTCAGTACCTGGAATAGAAGGGGTATTGGAATTGTAGGCTTCATTTGTCTTGACAAGGCTAGGGTTGTCAATAAATACCGGCACACGGTCCACACGGACTCCTCTAGGATATTTATCGTATTCTCTGTATACATAACCTTTTATAAGATCCGGACACTCAAACCCAACTTCAACATTCCTTTGAGTGTTTTCGCCATTCTTAGTTTCTTCATATTTTTCGCTTAATACAAAACCTTTTGAGAAACCAGTTTTGAATCCAAAATCGAAACTTATACTGTATACCCCAAACAAAAGTGCAAAAATGATTATTAAGATGGCTAATAAATACAGAGGTCTTATTTTCATTCTTATCATTTTATATGCTCGACAACACTTAACAACTCCTTTGCCATTCTAGCATTACTGATAAAATACGATAAACAAGGATAAAAAAAGAAACGAACTATGATTAAAAGCCATCTCAAAATTATAATAGCCTTCGGATTACCTCTAATAGCTGTTGCCATATTTACATTCCCACGCTTTTCCAAGACACAAATAAAGGGAACATCGAACATAGAAGAAATAGCACCCCCATCGGACGCAGAAGAAATAGCGTCCTCATCAGGTGCTTGGTGTAATAATTCTGATGAAGCTAGTGATTTTGATGAACAAATTTCTATTGTCTGGACAGCAAAAATGGACGGTTGTTTAGAAAGCTGTCAAGGAGCCTCATTTACAAAGGAGCCCGCAGACGACAAATATCCTCGTTTTGCAGGTTATTATCCAGACACCGAAGGAAACTACTTCACCGATAATTTCAATCCAATACCCGATAAGTTTCAACAGACTGGTCTAACATTGAAGATAACTGGTTTGTGGATCAGCGTTAGCGATGACCACGCTCAGACCGTCTTTCAGGGTAAGTGCGTACCAATCATAAACATAAAGCAAATCGAAATCATAAAGTGAGTTATTATCAGGAAAAAGTAATAACCGATGAACGGAAAAGAAAAAATCTATTTTCTCTTAAACAGGATTGATGACGTAAGGACAATCGCACCCTTGGGTCAACCGTTAATAATTGACCCCACAAACGACTTAAACCGACGATACACAGCAATTGAACTATCGCAGTTGTTTAGCAAGCTAGAAAATGACGAACAGATTTTGAAGGTCATACAAGTTCCAAGCAGAACAAAAAACATAGATATTATTGAGAACCTTGACCCCTTCGACCATGTTGACGACGGTTGTTGGCATATTGAGCTTCTTCCCGCCTTTGATGGCTACTTCTTGAAACTCCAACAAGAGCCAGAATATCAAGAATTTACGGGCAAGAAGCCAGTAAGTAGCCCAACAAAGCCTAACAGCAAAACCCTAATAACTTATGAGGAAAAATTAGACCTCGTTGTTAAGGCGATACTGGACGCAAAGAAAGCAACTCGAAAAGACCAACCAACAACACTCTACTTAAATGGTACGAATGGGTTAGATCGTTTAGACAGAGAGGAAATACGCAACGTTCTTCTACAACTCCAAGACGAAAACGCTCTTAAAGTCCACCCGCTGAACAACAGACTTTTATCTGCTAATCAACAACCGACCCACTATTTTTCGTTAGATATTCCTGATTTTGATAGTTGGTATGAAGGCTATCTAATAAAACAAAGGTCTAAACCCGATAATCTTGACTGGCTTAACCTTCTTAAAGTTCTTGATGTTTGTTCGGACATTGACCAACAACTGCAAGTTACTGGAAATACTACTGTAGCGATACCCTCGTTTCCCTATCCGTATTTAGGCAGATATTTAGAGCTTTTTCCATACGACAGCATTGGAACAAGAAAAAGTTACCAACAACACCGATGGGAAGGGGCTCAATATATGCTTAAACGTAGGATAGCAATAGAAGTTAGAAACCAAGCAGAAGACTTAGGCTATGGCAACATAACAATAAAAATTGACCTAGTAAAATTTGATGATTTCTATAATGCCATTAAGGACGAGTTTGAAAAACGAAAAAAAACTTTTGATAAAACAGAGGAACAGCCTAAAACAATTGATACTACGAAGGTAAAACTTAAAGCAACTTACAACGACCAAAAAGGCGAACTAGACATTGAAGGCAAAAAGGTTAAATTCAAGAAAGAGAGCTTCCGGGCAAAACTACTAGAGTTACTGCTTAAAGACGACAAGAGTCGTAAAAAAGAATGGTCTTGGGACGAGGTTATAGAAGCCATTGAAGACACCAAAGGCAAGGAAGCTACCAAAGAGAATAAGAATAAGTTTTACCCCGCTTGTGATGGCTTAACCAAACACATAGCCTCAAAGATAGGCGTTAATGACCTTTTGATATTCAACAAATCAACCGTTCAGATAGCCCCCAAATATCTTTAACTTCCCTCATAAGCTAACAGTTAGCTAACTGTAATACAACTTCAGCTCACACCCCGTTTTCTAGACTTTGCTTAGTGAAAATTAGCAAAGTCATTCCACTAGTACCCAAAACTACCCTTTCGTCCGAAGAGCTTAAAAAGTTGACGGACTTCTTTTCCATTCTTATACAAATTGACCGACGAATAAAAAGTAATGAAAAATATGCAAAACAAATTAGGTGAAATCCAAGTAGTACCAGTCAAGCCAAATAATGGGCTTGTAGGCTTTGCAAGCCTGGTA
>Ga0076305_156_pt1 | contig 5034 bp, 4 predicted proteins | sample RifGroC1_FD_67794 | JGI IMG/M metagenome (GOLD analysis project Ga0076305, IMG submission 67794) | candidate division CPR2 bacterium GW2011_GWC1_39_9
AAATAACCTTCAAAACTTTTAATGCCTTTTCCGATTAAAAAGTCATAATTGTAATTTTTATCTATGGCCGCCCTAGCGTCCTCTTTTTTGAAAATATTTTCATTATCAAGATACCCTATAATTTCTTCAACCGTCCATCCTTCGGGAACAACGACTTTGGTAACCTTTACCTCCCCAACCGAAAATTTGACTACCAAATCCTTTACAGACAAGCCTTTATCCAATTCGTAATCGCCACCCCTTATTTTGCTGCCGCTTAATTTTAAATGGGCTAGAAAGGTCCAGTAACTTTTAATTACGCCTTTGTCTTTTAAACTTTTAGCTATTTGCTTTGAACTTTGACCCTCATGGACAATAAAAGTCATTTTTTCATATTCGTTATTTTTTACGTTTATGCCGGCAGTATAATAAGTACCGGCCAAACTGGTAAAAAATAAAATAACCCCCAAAAAAAGTATTACAATAAAAAATAATTTTCTTTTCATATTCTCCTTAAGTAACTTTCTAAAATTATGCGTGCAGCAACCACGTCAACCTTTTCTTTTATTTCCTTGCCGGAATAGCCTTTTCGCTTCAGTTCGTCTTCGGCCATTTTTGAAGTTAAGCTTTCGTCCTCCCAAATAATTTCTATATTAATTCCAACAACTTCCTTTTTTATAAAATCTTCGATTTTTTTGGACTGCGGGCCCAAGTCTCCGTTTAAATTTCGTGGTCTTCCAACAACAATTGCGCCAACACCCTCTGTTTCAAACAGTTCCTGCAATTTTTCCTTAAACTGATCCGGCGAAACCACCGAATGTTCCAGAGCAATTGTATTTGTCGGATCGGTTATAGCTAGCCCTATCCTTTTTTCCCCCACATCTATAGCTAGAAATCTCATTTTATTACTTCCATTTTAACGGCAATATGGCTGGGTAAAAGCGGCATAATGGACATGCTAAAAGGAGTAGATTTAAATTTAACGCTTTTAACGCTTGCATATTCCTTTAAGCTTTTCTCGATATCCGATTTCTTTTTTAGAACCAAAGACATCTTAATTTTTTCCAAATCAAGCTTTGGCGTTAGATCAACATTAGCGCTAAACCTAAATTCGGCACTGTTTAATTTATCTTTAAATTCGGAAAGAAGAGCAAACTTTGAGGAATCTATTTCGGACATATAAACTTGTTTGCCCTCCGGAACCTGAGCTTCCAAAATTTTCGTAAAATAACGGTTGATATCGGCGTCATCAAAAATGACCGCCCGATATCTGGACTTAAGTTTAAGCGTAAATTTTGAAGCCTCAGCGCCAACTGCAGGACTGGCCTCAAAGCTAACCGCCTCGGTTTTAACGGCCTTATCTATTACAATATAGCTTTTATTATCAGCCTTTAATTTTTTTATAAAATTATCACTCACTTCTTTGATAAAAGTTTCTTTAGATTTGGCAACATCAGCGTCAGAAACTATTTTTACTTCTTTAGTGGAGCCGCCGGACATATTGCTTAAGCTTTTTCCATAAACCAATACCTGCTCCGGGGCCGAAAGCTTTACAATGACAAAATCAGATGCTCCTATGTTATAAGAATCGCCCGACAATTCTGCCTCTACCGCAGCGCTAATTTGACCGGCAACAATAGTACCGTGATTTATGGTAGTACCGGGGATAGAAACCTCACTTACAAGCAAGAAAACTTTTCCGCTTCCCGACCTCATTTGAGTTCCTTTTTTTAAGGTGAAAGCATCCGAATCCCATTTGTTATACAAAGTAACCATGCCTGTGGCTTTTGCCCCGACATCTTTTTTACCGGTTGCATCAAATTCTTTTTGCTCTTCTTTTATATCATCAATAAATTTTCCCGGTATCATACCTTGCTTTGCGTCCACCCCTTGGGCGTCTTTATCAACTGCAAATTTAGCATCAACCGGCATTTTTTCTGAGGCAACCGCAATAATCACTTCCGCTTTGGGAAGAAAAATAAAACCCAAGATAAATAAAATAACAGGAATGGCAAGAAAAATTGCCCAGATAAAACGTCTGCTGGCAATATGAACTTTCTCCGGCCTTTTTTGCCCTTCGCCTGATCCTTGGATATCTTCCGATTTGTTTCTAATTTCTCTTGTAACTAAGGTTGGCACTTCAGACAATTCTTCATCTTCTTTTAGGTCATCTGCTTCACTATCTTCGCTTATATATGCCTTTTTAATCTCATTTTTGGCTTTATAATCTTTTACTTTTGTATGAATTAGGGGGCCCGCATCTTCCTCAAATTCTTCTTCTTTATCATTTTTTACTGCCGATTCTTCTTTTTCTATTTCGGCAACCAAGCCTTGCGGAATGCCATTTTTGTCTATATTGGTGAAAACCGGCAAACCAACTCTAGCCGCCATGGCCTTCCCTACCTTATCACTTGTTACAATTGATATTCTTTTGCCAATTTTATCGGCCTCTTTATTTAAAAGCCTTAGATTGATGACACTCTGAAGCAGGGTTGCTCCTTTAGGAATAACCAAAAAGATCGCATGCTCATCCACTTTTTTTACCTTGTCGATAGCAGACGTAATTTCTTCATCAACTTCTAAATAAATTACCCTTTTCACAATCCAATCCCTTTTTTATTTACTTTATATGCTTTTAAAATTTTAATATTTGCAAATTATTTTTCTTTTTTATTTATCATTTTGACATTTGAAATTTGATATTTGACATTTTTATCATACCTGCATAACTTTAACAATATTTCGCAAAACCCCGGAAATGCTTTCTTCATCCTCCGAATAATCTAGAAGCAAATTACCCAGCGCCATCGGAGTAATGTCTTGGACACTTTTTAACATATTGGTATTATCTAACATATTAGCAACATCTGAAGTTTCAATGAATTTGATTTTTGGTTTTTTGGCAAAGGGCAAACTTTTCCACCAGCCCGCAGACTCTAAAACTTCCTTAATTTCAGGTAGCTGACTTCCACCACCGCATAACAAAATTCTGGAGGGCAAAATATCTACTTTATCGAACTCCTGAAGCGATAATTCTATGCCCGAAAGCCAAACCTCGGAGTCTTGTAAAATGGCATTCCTTATTATTTTTTCTTCTTTTTCCTCAAGTTCACCGGCCGAATGAGCCACTTTCATTTCTTCAGCTTTAGAGAAGCTGGTATTTAAAACCTGGGCAAGTCTTTTGGTAAAAGTCCGGCCGCCTAAAGCAAACATTTTAGTGCCTTCAACTCCACCGTTTCGTACCACCGCTATATCCGAAGTACCGCCGCCAATATCTATAAAAATGGCCGAAAATTCAGTTGACTCTTCGTCCCCCATACATCTGGCAACAGCATAAGGCTCTGCCGCCACTGAAATTAAATTTAAGCCCAGTTCAGAAGCAATTGTTTGAAGCGCTCCCAAATGGACTAACGGCGCAAAGGCGTTATAAATGCCCACCTGAACATCTTTACCCTGAAAACCAATTGGGTTAGTAACATGATATCCGTCAACCCTAACGTCAACCACTGCCGCATTAACCAGCTTTACTTCAATTTCTTTATATCCAGTTTCCCAAGCCAGTTGTTTCCTGGCCTGTTCGAAAGCCTGATACTGAACTTTATTTAAAATATTGTTAAGTTCGGCATTATCAATCTTTTCTTTAGGACTTAAGCGCTCATAATTGACAGTTGTGGTTGTGCCCTTTACCAGTTCGCCCGCAATTCCTATAATGCAATCCGTTGCTGATATTCCCGCCATTTTTTCGGCCCTTGAAATTGCCTTTTCACAGTTGTCAACAACGCCACCAATATCGGTTACGCCGCCGCTCTGCATATCCCCCAATTTCTGGCGTTGTTTCCCCGTTCCTATTATTAAACCTTTGCCTTCTTTTTCATCAACTCTAAAAATGAGACACTTAACAAACTCCGTTCCAATATCAAGTGACAGAAAATAGCGATCTTTATGTTTTTTGGGAAATATTGCCATTCATTATCATTTTATGACGAAGTATTGCATTTGTCGAGAAAGATAATCGAGAGTAAAGTTGGTCGATAAACATAATTGTGCTATACTGCCGGTGCAATAGATCGATAGCAAATTGAAAAACTGATATAAGGGGAGGAGAAAACAATGGCATTTAAGCGGACTCTGCGGAAAGCTAAAAAACTACCGGTAGTTAATTCCTACAATTACGAGAATGGTCAGGTTGGTGTTTGGCACAGCAACGGCAAAGAGAGATATAAAATAGTTTATGAAAACCAAGAAGTCATTTCCATCCAAGACTTAAAGGATGGAGAAACAGATTTTAAGCCCACCGCCAGTGCGAGACGAAAAGTCAAGGTTTCAATTGATGATAATATGGTAACGGGATGGGGTTTTGACGGAATTCACCAGCCAAACAGTTCCCTGTATATAAAAGATAATCTAATTCTATTGGCTAAACAGACCTTGCTTAAGGGCATTAGCGAAATACCAGGCCTTTCAGAAATTGTAGTACTTAAAAACAAGGTTAAGTCGCTTGAAGCAATTCGTGTGGTGTGGCTATGCCAACATCTTCAGCGTTTTTGGTGCGGACAACACGGCAAACATCCGGAAGAAGTGCAAAAACGCTTAAACACCAAAGACATGATGGATTCAATCAAGAGTGATTTTCATATCTCATAAATTACGATGTCCCGACAGATATAACACAGATAACCTTACTTACCAAAGCAAACTCTCGATAAAAAATCACTATTTTTAACATGGTGGCCCAATAGGCCACCTTTTTTTATTCTTCGACTCCTTATTACTTTTTATATTCTTCGACTCAACTAAGTTGGCCCGCCCGCTTCGCCGAGGCGAGCCTTGGCGCGAGACAGGTGGAGAAGTTTCTTGATTGTGCTTGATTGTGGCGTAAGTTCTCCATTCCGTTACCCTTCAGTCGAACAATAATTCCGCTCCTTATTCCAGATTCTCTATTGTAACCGCTCATAACCCTGCGTCTTTGCGAGTGAAACGAAGCAATCTCCTCTGCTTGAAACAAGATTGCCGCACTCTCCGGCGGCTGCCGGATTGTTCGCAATGACGATTGTG